>OIZS01000009.1_pt1 | contig 229589 bp, 189 predicted proteins | sample 1588641 | NCBI WGS metagenome assembly OIZS01 (sample SAMN03283240) | human gut metagenome | biome: human-associated habitat; material: feces | host: Homo sapiens | place: Peru | collected 2012
GATGGTAGTGCAACGTACGTTTGTGTGAGAGTAGGTCACTGCCAGGCTTCCCTTTCAATATATTTATTGAACTCGCTGCTGATATGGCTCAGTTGGTAGAGCGCACCCTTGGTAAGGGTGAGGTCCCGAGTTCGATTCTCGGTATCAGCACCAGCGGTCAGAATCTATTTAACTCTCTGAATTATCAGAGAATTTCTCTTAAATTTAACTCATCAAAATTTTTCAAAAATTTTTGTGAATTTGGCATATTTAAGCCATTTAACGATTTTCAGCTTCCTGAAAAAGTCGCTAATTCTCAAAATTACACCGAAAATAATGATTTTTTATCAGAAAAAAAGTCGAATTTTCTATCTAATGCTGTCGGTGATTTATCAATTATCGGCATTCTTTATAAAGAGCAGCTCAATTCAAAACTGAGCCCAACTCTTAAAGTCTTTTTGTCTATTCTGACAAATCTATGTAAAAACTCTCAATCAAACTTTATTGATTATTCAAACAATGAACTGCTTTCACGTGTTCATGGATTATTCAGTCTTGTTCAAATTAGAAGACATATTGAGAAACTCAATAAGTTAGGACTTATCTCTGTATCTTATGGACAAAACAGCTCACGCAAGATCTTATTATCCAGTGTGTACAATTTTGCTGGTAAGTTCATTTCGATCTCATCTATTTACACCGAGTCAGGCGCATCTAAGCTTAAGGCTTCTGAGATACTTGTTTTCTCTTATCTCTTAGATAAATCATCTTTCTTTGCTAAAGCTGATTTAGGATTCTTCACTGATAGCGATGATGCTACTCAGATATGTAAAGAGCTTAATATCTCTGACAGAACTCTTCGTAACGCTTATGCTTCTCTCATTGAGCTTAAGGCTATTGCTTATTGCTCAGATGCTTCTAAAAAGTCAGTTAAGGCTGTAAACATTAGTGATGATATTAGCTCACAGTACGCTAAGAAGTTCAATATCACGAGCTCAGAGCACTGCAGAAAAATTGTTCTCAAACGCTGCAAAGCAGGCTCTTCTAATGCTGATATATCCAGCATGACAAATGACTCTTTAAAGTCACTGTTATTAAGCTTAAAGGCAAAGAAACACTTTGGAAAAAGATGTCGTTTTCCACAGGGGGATTTTGGAAAAAAAGGATCTCAAAACAGCTTATCTTTGGAAAAAAATGATCTCTCTATTAATAATGAATTAAACGATCATATTAATAACGTAATTAATAACGCACAGCTCGCTGTGGATAACACATATAAATTAAATCTAAAAAGTGATCCTATAGGCATAAGGGTCATCTCTCCTTCTCACTCTCCTTCTCAATCAGATTCTTGCTGTTGGCTTGTACAAGTAAAGCCAGGCTCCCATGCAGAGCTTGATTTAAAGCTCAATACAAGATTTTTGACCATCCTTCACAAGATTAACGGTATTGATTTACAGAGTTCTTCACTTTCAGTGAAAGACATCAATTCTATGCTTAATCAAAAGAAAGTAACTCTTCAGGTTGAATCCGTATCAGGTATTTACCAGAACGTAAAGCGCACTTTGGAACTTACAAGAAATATATAAACAGGGGGAAATTATGGATATTTTTGAAAAGATTGCTTTTGCTCAAAGTATGTCAGATGACACAAGAAAACAGAACCTGATACCAATGCTTGAAGATTTTCTCTCTGTAGCTACAGGTGAACATATTGAGCTCAAATTAGAGAAGAAAACAGAAATGATCTCAATGGTGATAGGTAACGAGTTCAAACAGATTTCAGTAAAGAACGACAACGCTTTAGGCCTTGTTCGTGACGTGATTGCAAACATTTAAACAAAGGAGTTTTTTATGAAGATTTTAACTGTAGCAAATGAGAAAGGCGGTGTTGGCAAGACTCTTCTATCAGTTCAGTTTGCTTTTTATTGTGCTTTTAAGTTTGGACTTAAAGTCGCTGTTTTAGATCTTGATCAGCAGGCAAATACTACTATTGCTATCTCTGCAAATGAGAATTGCTCAGTAGCAGAGCTTACCTCTTCAAGTTTTATGCTTGAGTCTGAAGATCAATTTCCTCAGAAATTACGCTCTCAGATGAACTCATTAGAAAGTTCTTCACTTGTTTGCTTCCCTGCTGATGATGTGAAGTCTTTTATTGAAGATGCAACTGGTGAAATTAGTAGAGCTGATATCTCATCTTTAAAGAAAAAACTGACAGCTCCTGATTCTGAAACTAATACTTCAGATAATGTCGAATCTGCCACCCTAAATCCAGCATTTGAAATTACTTCTAATGATCCTGAAGAAGGTTCAACATCATTAGACAAAGACAGTCATCCTGAATTAAATCAGATAAATGAGCTGATGATATGTGATGAGTTTAGTCACATACCGTTATTTGAAAAATGTGTTAGTGGACACGTAAGTGATAAGACCAGTTTTAAAGATGTCATTATTGCTTACTGGTCTCTAATTAAAGAGCAGTTTAAAGACTTAAGATATCTGGTAGCAGACAGTGCTTTATGTACGAGTGATAATGCTAAAGAATTAGCATTACAACATCTGTATTCAGTAACCAGAATACCTGACTCTTACGGTCAGGCAACAGAGTGCTTTAATCTGTTAGCTCAGGAGCCTGATAAGCTTGTTCCTGTAGACAGTAATGAGCCTGATGGTGTCAAAGCTATGTGGTGTGGAGAATGTACTATAGGAGAACAAAAGTATAAAAGACTTTTAGTTCAGAACGAGCTTCTCCATAACCGAAAAGAAGTTACTATTACTAAGAAGGCTAATAAAGAACTTGAGAAAATTCAAAAAGCCTTAACTAAACTTGAAACCAAGCCTTGCAAATGCATGGCTGATGCTAAAAAGAGCATCGATGATATTACAGCAAAGCTTAAGCTTGTATCTATATCAGACATTACCTATGAAGAGGTAAAAGGCCATAAAGGTAGAGGCAGACCTAAGAAAGATGAAAAGCCTGTCACTATCGCTGTTAAAGTTCATGCTGTAGCTTCAATTAACAATGAAGCTGTTAAAGCTGCTGTTGAAAATGCAACCTATTACGTTATCTGTACTAATGATATAGAGCGTAAATGGACAATGAAAGAATTACTTTCTATCTATAAAAGGCAATCTGTAGTTGAAAGAAACTGGAGATGCCTTAAAGATAAAAGATTACTGGTAAACACTTTGTACCTTGAAAGCCCATCAAGAATAAATGCTCTGATGTGGGTAATGACTTTAGCTCTTTTAATCTTTTCTGCTACAGAATATCTGATGAGAAAGAAGATGGAAGAGCAAAGACTTACAGTTCCTACACCTGACCATAAGAACGAGCTTTCAAGACCATCATTGATGAGAGTTTACCAGTACCTTGCAAACTCAAATATCAGTCTGACATATTCACCTGGTACTGAGTTTGTAAGATTAACAGGAGTCCCATTGGATATGCAGCAAATCCTGTTATCTATGGGAGAAGAATGGTGCAGATACTATGTAAGTGACACATATCGACCTTATATAGCGTCTGCTGATTAAAACATGAGCAGATAAGATCATGACAAGTTTATTCAGAAGTTTTACTGCTCAATGTCAGATGAAAGAGTGGGGAGATTATTGTTACTCTAAGATGGCTGAAAAAGAGTAAGTAAAGGAATAAAAGATGGGGAATTTTTCCCCTCCTTTTATTAAAAAATGCAGTGTTTACTCTCCAATTATGTAATTCAAAATGTATACTATCTAAAATCCCTCCCTCGAAAAATTGGAGTGCACTGCAATTTGCATTTTGTATGTTTTATATAATAGGTAGTAGGTTATTTATTTAACAAACGTAATGTAAAAACATGATTAAATATAGCAATTGTTTAAAAAACTGGTGTCAATTAACAAAAAATAATATCTTGGTAATTGGAAACGGCTTTGATTTGGCTTGTGGTTTAAAAACATCCTATTCAGATTTTGTTAAATATCTGGTTTTCATCCCTGTTTTAAATAACTACAAAATGCTTATAAAGTATGGTCAAATCAAAGAATTTCAATCAATAAATGAATTAGAAAAAGAAATAAGAGAAGAAGATAAGCTGTTTTTCTTTATGGCTTTAAAAACTCTATCAGATGCAGAAAAAACAGACAAAATTCTAAAAATGTTGAAGCATCCTTTTATAAAGGACTTTTTTGAGGTTGTTTTTTCAATTGATCTATTCAGCATCATTTTAGAGCCTTTTTCTCCTTTATATAACAATTCAAAACTTTTTTCTTCTCAAACAGCTTCTGAATTTTATGGCTTTAAAGAGCTATCGTTTTCATCTGATTTTTGGAATTATCTTGATGTAAAAAAAATAGTTTTCAATAAGGGAATCTATACTTGTATAAGTATCATAAATTCGCACTTGAACTATGCAAAAAAGAGTATTAATGGTTGGTTAGATGTTGAACAATTTATTGAATTTTTAGTCTTAAATTCAAAAGAGCTTTCATTAAAGTTTTATCCTTCATATTTTAAAGAAAAACAGGTTTTATACAGTTCTCCTTTATTTGAAAATCCAAATTTAGCTCCAGAATACTATAAAGGGCTTAAATTTTTTTCAAAATTATTTTCTGATTATTTGTGCTGTATTTATTCTAAACAAAGTTCTTTGCTAATTTGTGGAGAGCAAGAAAATAATAAAGTAACAAAACATTACTTATTAAAAAAGTTAATATCCCCTTACATTAGTAGTATAAAAGGAAATTCTGAAAATTATATACAAGATCTATCAATGTCAAAGATAGATTTTGTCATTGATTATAACTACACACAAACAATAAAAGATATTTACTCTCAAGAAAATCAAAAAGTAAAAATATTTCATGTAAATGGTAGTGTAGAATCTAAAAATATTGTATTTGGCTATACTAACCTCTCAAATGCTAATATACACAAAGACTTATACTCATTTGAAAAAGAAAGTCAAAGAAACTCAAATAACGTTAATTACTTTCCACTATCGTCAATTATACATTCTCCTTATAATTTAATGATTTATGGACATTCTTGTAGTACGGCAGATTCAGATATATTAAAAGAGCTTTTTACTAATAAAAATTTAGGAACTGCGATTGTATTCTGCTATACAGAAGTTGATTATGAGTCTATTAAAAATAATATAAGAAGTATTGTCGGTAAGGTTAAATTCAGAGAACTTTGTGATAACTTCTGCAATCGCAATAAGAATGCGATTTGTTTTAGTATCAAAGATTTGACAAAAGAAGTAGATTCAAATGGTAACTAACAAATTATCCAAAAGTTTATTTGAGCTGTATCCTGAAGCAGAAGACTATTGGGACTATGATAAAAATACAGAAGATCCATCACATCTATCTGTTAAATCTCAAAAATCTGTGTTTTGGCGGTGTAAAGAAGGTCATTCATGGAAATCGAGAGTATGTAAATTTACAAGTGGTCAAAGATGTCCTTATTGCGCTGCTAAAAAGGTCTTATCTGGATATAACGATCTTCTGTCAAAAAATCCCTTGTTTATGAAAGAATGGGATTATGATAAAAATAATAGTCTTGATCCAGCAAAAATATACTACAACTCGAATCTTAAGGTATGGTGGAAGTGCGTAAAAGGGCATTCTTGGCTTGCTAAAATTAGTAGCAGATTTAAATCAGGATGCCCTTATTGTCAAGGTAAACTTGTTTCCGAAGAAAATTGTTTAGCAACAAAATATCCAAGCATTGCTACTGAATGGGATTTTGCCAAAAATATTGGTTCGCCAAAAGATTATACAGCTCATTCAGGGAAAAAATTTTGGTGGATTTGTAGAACATGCGGAAATAATTGGCAAGCAACTATAAACAAAAGAACAAATGGTAGAGGATGCCCAATTTGTGCAAAAGAAAAACGAAAATCAAGATATTTTACAAAAAAGGATGATAACGTTTTATCAAAGGAAGTGACAGATTCTCTTACTTATTGGGATTATGATAAAAATTCTTTATCTCCAGACTATTATTCTCCTTTTAGTAATAAAAAAGTTTGGTGGAAGTGCCCTAAGAAACATGAATTTAGTACTGAAATTAGCAAATTTACAAAAGGTCAAAGATGTCCAGTTTGCACAGGAAAAAAAATTGTACAAGGTATTAATGATATTTTTACATTAGTTCCGAAACTAAAGCAAGAATGGGATTTTGAAAAGAACATAAAAATTTCTCCTTACAATTTGTCCATCAATTCAGGACGAAAAGTTTGGTGGAAGTGTAAAAAAGGTCATTCTTGGCAAGCCGTTATTCAAACAAGACGATTTACAAAATGTCCGTATTGTGCAAACAGACTTGCAAGTAGAGAAAATAATTTAGCTGTTTTATATCCTGATATCGCAAAAGATTGGAATTACGAAAAGAATAATGGCAAAAGTCCTGAAGAATTTGTTGCTGCTTCAGGAGATAAAGTTTGGTGGAAATGTAAAAATTGCGGTTATGAATGGAAAGCTCAAATTTCTTCTAGAACGTCTAAAAATACAAATTGTCCAATCTGTTCGAGAAAATATGAAACCTCTTTTCCAGAGCAAACGATTCTTTTCTATTTAGAACAAATTATAGATGTACAAAGTCGAAAACTTCTATTTGGTTTCGAGTCAGATATTTTTATACCAGAATTGCATCTTGCAATCGAATATAACGGGGTATTTTTTCATAATAAACCAGAAACAATAATCAGAGATTTAAAAAAGAAAGCAAAATTCTCTGAAAATAAAATTGATCTTATTGTTGTAGAAGAAACAAAAGAAGAGCTTAATCAGATTGAATTAAAAAACAATGTAATAAATTATAAGCCAACACGATCTTACGATAATTTAAAAGAAGTTATAGAAAACTTAATTAAATACATATCAACAAAAACAGGAAAATCCTACATAATTGATATTGATGTAAGAAGAGATCACAACATTATTTTTGCAAGATACGCTAATAATAAAATCAAAAACAGTTTTGCCAATAAATATCCTGATAAAATTATCTATTGGGATGATAAATTAAATGGAAATCTTCAACCAAGTATGGTTTTAGCAGGTGCGAATTACGCAGTTTATTGGAAATGCCCTCGTTGTGGAAAAAGTTGGAAAGCATCACCTAGAAGTTTTTCTAGAACAAAGAAATGCCCTTTATGTAAAAAAGATCTCTATCTAAAAAGTTAGTATTACTACATTTTTCAAAGTTGAATAATTTCAACAAAATGAGAACTATGATTCTTTGCTTACTTTTAAATTTACCTCGCTTTTTATCAACAAAATTTGGTTCTTCCCTAAAAATGGGGGTATACATTTTTATCATAATGTGCAAGCCTTCAATGTAGATTCACGATCAACACTTAAGGCTTGATGTAATTTTAGAATGTAATATTCTAAATCTCTAAAGCCATAAGCAACTCTTTTAATCACTTTAAATTTGTTGTTACAACCTTCTAAAATGCTCGTATTTAAGCCTGTTGTAGCTGCATGAATGATATACTCAGTCCAGCTTTTAAGCTTCTCACTAAACTTAATAATTTGCTCAATTCCGCTTTCTTTTGCTTGAGTACAATAGTTCTCAATGGCTATTCTCACCATTTCTGGTGATTTTTCATGCTTCCACAGCTCTCTAATACCATCACTAAAGATTTCTTCCTGAAGCAACGGTAAGTTGTTCATTATTAGCTCTTTTAGATTTACATTAGACTCTTTAGCAGCTTCTAATCTAGTCCTGCCTACATAGGATAGCCATTTACTTTGCCTTAGATCAGAAATCTGTTTTAAGAGTCTTTCTTTGCCTTCTTTATCATCGTCATCTAGGTTAGCGAGATCTTGGCGAAGCTTTTTAATCTGAGCCAATCTTACAGCATCAGCTACTTCTCTGTTATATAACTGAATGCAATGGAATAAATCCAATACAATCTTGGCTTTTGGGCATAACTCCTTTACTAAGTTTTGATAGCCACAATTGCCATCCATTACTGCGCCTAGGATATTGTCTATTAAACCTAATTGTTTCAATTTCTCAAAGAACGGTTTTAAATCATCCTTCTTTCGTCCATGAGTGGCAAACAACAACCTTCTTGTTTGAGCATCTATGATTACAGTTATATAGTCATGATGCTTCCTAACACTGATTTCATCTATTGCTATGTATTTTACGTTTTCTAATGGAATACTCTTAAACCAGAGCTTTAGCCTTGCCTTATCAATAGCCCTTACGATATCAGCCTCTACACCTAGGATTTGACCTATCTTCTTAAGATCAATATGACTTACACCTAGATCTAGTAAGTTTAATATCTGACCATACAATCTCATGGTGATCCTGTGGTGTGGGTGCTTAAATGGTGGATTTAACCATTTGGTTTTACCACACCAAGGGCAATACACCTTAGGGATCTTAATCTTTAGGATCACTTTGAATGCTCCTAGAGGAACATCCTTGATGGTCCTTTCTCCCCACTCCCTTAGCTGTAAACGATGTTGTTCACAGTCATGGCATTCTTTATCAAACTCTGTATAGGCTAACTTAACAATTAGCCTCATATTCTCAGCATCTAATACAGGATCTTCTGTGACTACACATCCAGGATAAAGCTCAAGTACAGTTTCTTTTCTTCTTATGTGTAGCAACTCCTCTGGAGTTGCTTGTACTAAATTTTCTGTTTCTGGATTATTGGCAGCAGTGTAAGAATTAGTTACAATATCTGAAGGCTTCATCTGTTTCCTTTTTTGTGGTTATTAAAGATAAACGGTGGAGCCTTTATTTTAACTTATCTGTTCCTATCTACAAAATTCACTGCTCTAGTCAACCCCAAAATTTAGGGATGATCCAGAAAAGTTGAAGTCATAAATGAAATTGAATCTATATTACAACGGTCATTAAAACAATTAGTTTTGAATTATAAAAATTAAAAAGACAAAAAAATCAAAAAAGAAAAGTTAAATTAAATTCTTAAAATAATCAAAGAAAATGAAAATAAATCTAAAATATTAAAAAATGATAAGAAAATTAAAAAAAATATTTGAAAATTTAAAAATTTATTTTAAAATTAAAAAAAATATTTAAATTTTATTAAATGTTAAATTTAATATTTTTTGAATTTTTAATTTTTTTTAGTCTGAATTTACAGTTTGTAAGGTACATCAAAGTGAACGAAGTTGAATTTTTAGAAAAATTAGATTTTATTCAAAAAGTTAAATGTGAAACCAATACCTTAGAAATAAAGGCAGCTAAAACAAACTGTCCATCAAGATTGTATGACACCTTGTCTAGTTTCTCTAATCAAGATGATGGAGGTTGCATTGTTTTTGGTGTAGATGAGTCAGATAACTTCAAAGAAGTTGGTGTATACGATGCTCAGGATTTGTGTAAAAAGATTAAAGAGCAATGTTTACAGATGGAGCCAAGAGTTGTTCCTTTGTTATATGTTGTAGAAAAGAATAATAAAACTTTTGTATTAGCACAAATTCCTCCGATTGATAAAACTTTAAGACCTTGCTTTTATATTGGTAAAGGAAAGCTTAAGGGCTCCTATGTTAGAATTTGTGATAGCGATGAGCCTATGACAGATACAGAAATTTTTTCATATGAAGCCTACAGAACTAAACAACAAGATGATCTTAGAATAATTGATTCTATGTCCATATCAGATTTAGATTCTAGTCTTTTAGATAAGTTTCTTCTTCGACTAAAACAAGTAAAACCGAGATTGGCTAATCTTGAAAGCGAACAGATATATAAGTTATCAGGAATGATTAAAGATAATCATGTAACTTTAAGTTCTCTAATGCTATTTCATCCATACCCTCAATCTATTTTTCCTATGTTTTGTATTACAGCTGTTGTAGTTCCTGGTACGCAGGTTGGTAATGTTGCAGATAGTGGAGAAAGGTTTTTAGATAATAAAAGAATTGAAGGTAATATTCTAGATATGCTTGAAGATGCCTTGTCTTTTATTTATCGAAACATGTCGGTTAGGACAATTATCAACAAAAATACATTAAAAAGGGATGACAAGACTGATTATCCTGAAATTGCATTAAGAGAAGCTATTTTAAATGCTTTAGTCCATAGAGATTATAGTATTCACAGTCAAAATAAGCCGATTGAAATTCTGATGTTTAATGACAGAATTGAGATTAAAAATCCTGGCGGAGTCTTTGGCAAAATCTCAATCGCTGAACTTGGAGTTGAGCATCCTGATACTAGAAATCCTATATTAGCAGGTGCTCTTGAGGTATTAGGAGTAACTGAAAATCGATATTCAGGAATACCAATTATTCAAAAAGCCATGAAAGAATATTCTTTGCAACCAGCTGAATTTACAGATAGTAGAGGAACCTTTACGGTTTGTTTAAGAAAGCAAAGAGTTAAAGCGATTAAAGCAAAAGATGAATCTGCTTTTATAAAAAAGCAAAGAGAAATCATCGAATTTTGTAAGACTCCTAAAACTCGACAACAGCTTGTCGAATTTATTGGATTGTCATCTGCTTCTCATGCAATAAAAACTTATGTGACACCACTTGTCGATAGAGGCTTAATCATGCTCTCAATTCCTGATAAGCCATCTAGCTCAAAGCAAATTTATACTTCAGTTGATCATTAAACTTGTATCTAAAGTAGCATTTAAGGCTACTTCTTGATATCTTTAAAGGCTACTGTACAAGATTTTTTAGTAAAGCAAATTCCATAACAGTAGATATTAGTTACTAAATTTTGGTACATAAAATCTTGGTAGTACTTTTTGTTTTCAATTTGATCTATAGCTTCTAGAGCAAGTTTCTCACTGTTCTTAATATCAGCACCAGCGAACTTAGATCTTTGTTTTTTAAAGATAAAAGTTCGTTTTTTATGCCTAAAATTTTCCTAATATTTTCAGATAATAATTCAAAATGGCTTTCTTAAGTCTTTTTGTTTTTCTCCTATCTCTTTTTGACCTGAAGATCATTTAGTTACAGTAAAAGATCACGATTTTGATCTGTGATGTCCTGATTGTCTATCTTAGATCATTTCTTGTATACTGAGTAAAAGTATCATGATCTTCGGTTTTGTAGGTATTTAAATGTTATCGTCTCTATTTTTACCATTACCAGAAAGTCCTGCAGGCTTTGAGGAACTGAAAAATTCAGGCAGCTATTTTGTGGATAAGACTGAGTATATAAAAACAGTATTTACAGACTCAGCCTCAGTTCTTCTGTTCACAAGACCAAGACGATTTGGCAAGACACTGCTCATGACCATGTTTGAGTCTTTCCTGAAAATAAATAAAGACAAACCATTTGATACATCTTTACAGGAAAAATACTTTAAGGGCACAAGGATACTTGAAGATACAGAGTTCTGTAAAAAGTTCATGGGACAGTATCCTGTTATAGAAATCAGCCTTAAGGATGTTGACGGTAAAACTTATGATGATGCCTATAAGATGTTTGCATCAACAGTGAGTTCTGTTGCCTCAAAATTTAAGTACCTTCTAGACAGTAACAGACTGGATGAAAAAGAAAAGGGAGGAATAAGCAGAATATCAGATATCGCTTTTTTAAGAGAACAGGAGAATTCAGATTATCTTAAAAACTCATTAAGGATCTTAGCCTCAGCTCTTTACCGTGAATACGGTAAATATCCAGTTCTGCTCATAGATGAATATGATGTGCCTTTAGCCAATGCCTCATATCATGACACCACAAACAAAAAGCTTTACTCTAATGATAAAAGCTTTGTAGCAGATTACCATGAGAATATGGTAACTCTGATAAAAGGTTTCTTTGGAATTTTAAAAGATAAGAACACCCTTACAAGAACTGTTCTTACAGGATGTTTAAAGGTCGCCAAGAACAGTCTGTTTACGGGAGTAAACAACTTTTCTGTAAACAGTGTTACCGATAATGAAAGGAAGTACACCGGTATCATTGGCTTTACCAAGGAAGAAACACAAAAGTTCCTGAAAGACTATGAACTGGATGACTATGCCACTATTGTAAAGGAACACTATGACGGATACAGGTTCTTTGACAAAGAGATGTTCTGTCCATGGGATGTGGTTAAGTTTGTAAGAAAGAACTTTGATTTCAAACAGAATAGAGAACTTCAGAAGATAGTTGCAGGCAACTACTGGGCAGGCTCTACCTCTGATAAAAGCTTATCAGACTATATAGGATATCTGACCGACAAAGACAATCAGAGAATGCAGGACTTAATAGACGGTAAGTCCATCAGCTTTAAGCTTAATGAATCCATGAACTATGACACACTCAGTGAGCATAACTCAGATGACTTCTGGTCACTTCTTCTGCATACAGGATATCTTACAGTAGACTTTGAAAAGACAGATGAAAATGAGCTTACAAAAGACAGTTCATCTGATAAGAACATCTTTGCAAGAATTCCAAATCTGGAAATAAAAGAGTGTTTTACAAACAATATTCAGAACAGATTTAATACAGAAGTTGTTCCTAACAATATTGCAGACACTCTGGCAAACAGTCTTTTTGAAGGAAAGGCAGATACTGCATCTGACACTATCTTTGAACTGTTACAGCGCTATATTTCCATAAGAGACACTGCCACAAAGGCTCCTTTTGAGAACTACTATCACGGATTTCTGAACGGACTGTTCTCAAACTGCTCTAAAGGTTTCTTTTCTGAATATCATTCAAACTGTGAAGCAGGTGACGGCTATGCTGATATCGTCTTTAAGAGTAAAAGAGAAGATAAAGCTGTAATTATTGAAATAAAAGCCGCCAGTGCAGGTGCAGATTTAATTACCTTAAGTGAAAATGCTGTAGCACAAATTGACAGAAAGAATTACGCTGAGCCTTTTGTACAAAGCAGAATGATAAGTAGTATCTATACTTATGGCATAGCATTTTCAGGAAAGAACTGCTTTATAACCTGCAAAAAAATTAAATAGAAAAGAATAACATGAACAGATAAATGAGAGAAACTGCATTCTTACAGTTACCATATGGAAAGGATGACCTCTCTTTATTAAGAGATGAGAGCTGTTATTTGTAGAAAGCACACATTTTCTCAAATAAGCCTATGTTATTCATTTATCAGAATGAACTGAGAGATCCTTTGCAATGAGCTTAGGTAGTTGTAAAGTAACAGTGAGTTTAGCCTGATTTAGAACCTGACAATGATCTGAATGTGCTCTTTTATTAAGGTTATCTTATAAATTGTCATTTTAAAGACAGATCTCAAAAGAAATTAGGATCTGTCTTAAGATAAGATTACCACCTAAAAGCTCACTTTAAAGATTGACTGTGCGATCAGGAGCGACAGTTCGCAGTATTAAGCTCTCTGATAATAGCACCAGAAGGCAGATTTCTCTGGCTACTGTTTTGTGAGTCAAAGATAATTTCTCCTGTAACTCCAAAGACAACCATTCTGTCAGTAAGACCTGATTTAAATACTGTATCAGCATTTTCAGGTAATGTTTTTACCACAAGATCGTGATGACTTCTGTCAGTAAACCTTTCCTTACCTTCTTTTTCGTTAAGACCTATTTCATATCTTGATAGACATCTGCTCCAGCTGACTTCACCTGGACAGGTTTTGATGTAGACAAAGGTCTTATAGTTGTGCTCCTTAAGATCATTTAAGGTTTTTAAAGGTGTATTTGCAGTTCTAAATGTACCTTCAATGATAATGTTATATCTGTTCAAAAGGCATCTGTTAATAAGCTCCTGTGTAACTTTTCCTGCAAATCTAGCAGTGATCTTGGAACTGTCTTTACCATATTTTTTCTGGATCACAGAAAAATACGGATGCCAGCATCTGTATTCATCGCCATTGATACTTATGGTATCTGGCAACTGCTTTTTGATGTATTCTGTAAGATAAGCCTTTCTTGCTCCAGGCTGACCTCCGAGAACAAAGCCTTGTGGTGTAGTTCTGCAGCATGGCTTTATCCTTCCAAAATTGGCGATATAGGCAAAAATATTATCAAGGATCTCTTTTGAAGGATCAATCTCGTCTGTGTTATCAGGAAGATCTGTATGACAGGAAATAGAGGTATCTGTATAAACAGGATTATCTTTTACAGCTTCTTTTAATGCTGAAAGTTCTTCTCTTACAGTAGCTGCCTTGATGTCTTTAGGTGATTTTGACAGTAAAGCCTCTCTAATCGAGCCACAACTTTTTAATTCATCACTGAAAGTTTCTGTCTGAGGATTGTTTTTGGTTCTTACAGCAATGAAGGCAATGGCTGCTGCCACCTCTTCTAAAAGAACATCCTTTTCCATTAGTTCGCACATTGTTGACTCCTGTAATCTCTGTTAAAAGTAATTTATGGTGTTAATGTGATGCTCCATAAACACAGATAACTGAAAACAACTTGATCTAAAAAATAAGTTTCAGTTATGGCAAAACAGTCTTACTGTATCAGATCACATTTTGCCAAAGGTTAAAATTAAAACCTTATTCAGCAAATAATATCCAGCACGCATGGGTATTGTTCATTAAAATTTGGCTTAGTATTAAGAGAAAATCAGCTTTTAGAGTATGGGCGGAAACCGCGCCTAAGATCGGTCTAGTAGCGTAAAGGTAATCCGATAGAAAAATAATCTCAAATATCTTGAATATTGCTATGTAAGGATCATTAAAAATGATAGATATTTATATGATTTATAAAATAAATATTTATATAAAGATCTTGAATTTCTATTTTCAAGATCTTGAATTTTTAGTTTTTGGTTATACTTTGAGGAATTAAATCTAAATTCTCTAATGATTTTATAATTCCCATCATCAATGGAGGTGCTGACAGATTTAGAATATAAGATCTCTTTCCTTCTTCTTTAGGACAGATTAGTTTTTTCTCTCTCATATTTTTTATAAAGTAAGAAGCTTTGTTTGCCTTTAAGTTGAATTTGCCTATTAGGTCTTTTGCTTCTAATTCCCTCTCATTGGTTGCTAATTTCAGAGCTTCATATTCTTCATGAGAAATTTGTGAAGCTTTTAAAGCTGCATCCAAACTGTTCAATAAGATTTTTTCTTTAACGGAATCATATCTAAGAAGAATGTCTAATTTTTTTCTTTCATGAAGTAAACCTTTTAGAACATATAGGCACCATTCATAAATGCCTTTTTCAGTTCCTGAATCGGCTTTAGTTAGCATCTCATAGTACTTATCTCTGTCACAACAAAATATTGCTGTAGGGTTAATCAATCTTCCATAATCTCCTACATTAAAGCCATATTTTAATAACAAGGCATAAGTTAATAATCTAACTGTTCTTCCATTTCCATTACCAAAAGGATGAATCCATCCAAATCGATGGTGAACTAATGCAACTTTAATCAGATCATATTGGCTTTTATCATCTCTATTTATAAATTCAACAAGCTCATGCATCAGTTCTGGAACTAGAAACATGTCTGGTGGAACATGAGTAGATCCTGAGATTCTAACTCCGTGATCTCGGTATTTACCTGCTCCTTTATCGCCTTCATTGATAAGTTTATCAACAACGATTTGTTGCAGTTCCCTAATAAAAAACTCTGTTATAGTTGTTCCTTTTTCAATGGATGAATCTATATAAGACAGAGCTCTTTCAAGATTTGATATTTCAGCAAAATTTTCGTTAGATTGAATTGATTTACCCTCGTTTAGAGCAGATGCATAATCAGTTACTGTTGTTCTATTTCCTTCAATTCTTGCAGAGCCGACACTTTCTAAAATATGAAAGATTTTTTTGATTTGAAAAAAAATATATGGAGGTGTTGTTCCTTGAATATATTCCTTTCTTAAGTGTTCAAGTTCAATGATCACGCTTGCTAATTCAGAACCAAATTAAATGTTTGGTAGTTCTAATTTTAAATTTTTCATTGAAATTCCTAAAAGATCTTTAAAAGTTAAAAATAAGATCTTTAAAATTTTTATAAAACTATTTGATTTTTATATAAAAAATATAATCAAAGATCTTGAATTGAAAATAGTAACATCTCGAATTTAATATACTTAGAGATGGACGTTTTTTCAAGAATGACGTACTGCAAGATTAAAACTTCTATTTGAGGGGCTCGACTTAATAAAAAAGTTAAAAAATCTATCTTTCAATATCAGATTATGGCGAAATTATGAATCATCACTAAGTTCACACTTTTAAAGCAAGTGTAAACAAAAGAATCATAATTATGTTTTATACCGCTCAAGCTGGTTGTGCGTTTTATTTGAAATTACTAAGAATACCTAATCATATTGTGATCTTGGTGTGCTTTAATAATTTCGCCATAAAAATTACATAGAAAATGATGAAATTATTCAAAATCTAAGTTCTAATAAGTCGGATTTCCTTTCTAACTTTGTATGGATGATCTTGTAAATTAGAAGTTTCCTACTTCAAATTTGCAAGATTATTCAACGTCATCAGCACCATCGAATCAATCTACCAACCTCTGTCTTGCAGTTTTTTTTTATTTTTGCGTACTGTCTTTATCTATAGCCTTTTAATGTATACTTTTGTTTGCAAGGATGATTTGTATTTTTAAGGTTACGGTAATGTCTATTTCTCAGTTTTTATCTCTTCCAGAAAGTCCAAATGGCTTTGAAGAATTAAAAGAAGCCAACTGTTACTTTGTAGATAAGACAGAGTTTATAAAGACTGTGTTTACAGACTCAGCTTCAGTTCTGTTGTTCACAAGACCAAGACGCTTTGGTAAGACCTTGCTCATGACCATGTTTGAGTCTTTCTTAAAAATCAATAAAGACAAACCATTCGATACCTCAATCCAACAACAGTATTTTAAAGGCACCAGGATACTAGATGACAAAGAGTTCTGTTCAAAGTTCATGGGACAGTATCCTGTGATTGAACTTTCTTTAAAAGATGTTGATGGTAATAACTTTGAAGAGGCTTATGAGAGCTTTGCTGCAACTATCTTTAGACTTGCATCAGGATATAAATACTTACTTAACAGCAAAAAGCTTGATGATTCTGATAAAGAAGAGCTAAAAAACTTAACTACCAAAAGTTACTTAATACAACTCAAAAATCAACTCAGTGTCAAAGATTCATTAAGAACCTTAGCATCAATTCTTTATAAAGAATACGGCAAGTACCCAGTACTTCTAATTGATGAGTATGACGTACCTTTAGCAAATGCCTCATACCATGACATACAGAATACAAAGCTGTATGGAGATGAAAAAGGCTTTAAAGCAGATTACCACTACAACATGGTAACCTTAATGAAAGGATTCTTTGGTATTTTAAAAGACAAGAATACACTAACTAAAGCAGTTATCACCGGTTGTTTAAAGGTAGCAAAGAACAGTTTATTTACAGGAGTAAATAACCTTACTGTAAATACAGTTGCAGACAAAGAATCTAAATACACTGGCATCATAGGTTTTACTAAAGATGAAACCTTTAAGTTCTTAAAAGACTATGAGTTAGACGACTACTCTCAAAAGGTAAAAGAGCATTATGACGGTTATAAGTTCTTTGACAAAGAGATGTTCTGTCCATGGGATGTGGTTAAGTTTATAAGAAAGAACTTTGACTTTAAACAAAGTGGTAACCTTACTGAAATTAAAGCCGGTAACTACTGGGCAGGTACAACCTCTGATAAATCCTTATATGCCTATATTGGTTATTTAACCGATAAAGACAATCAGAAGATGCAAGACTTAGTTGATGGAAAATCAATTAGTTTTAAACTGAACGACTCCATGAACTATGACACTTTATCAGAGCATAACTCAGATGATTTCTGGTCATTACTCTTACATACAGGTTATTTAACTGTAGATTGGGATAAGACTCAAAAAGAAGAACTGTCAAAAGAAAACAATAAAAACATTTTTGTAAGAATACCTAACCTTGAAATACTTGAGTGTTTTGAAAACAACATTAAAGAGAAATTTACTAATGTTGTAAAGAAAGATAACCTGGCTTTAAACATTGCTAATGCTTTATTAGATGGTAACGACACTTTTGTTCAGGAGAAGCTAGGACCTTTATTACGTTCATTTGTATCAGTAAGAGATACTGCGACAAAAGCTCCTCACGAGAATTACTACCACGGTTTCTTAAACGGTATTTTTACTAACTGTAAAGATAATCTAGGTGAATACCACTCTAACTATGAATCTGGTGATGGATATCCAGATATTCTCTTTAAAGATATTGACTGTAGAAAGGTAGCAATCATTGAGATTAAATCAGCTTCTGTAGGTTCAGATTTAGTAACCTTAAGTGAAACAGCACTGTCTCAAATAGAAGATAAGAACTATTCTGAACAATTTATGGGTAACAGAATGATCCAAAGTATCTATGCTTATGGAATTGCCTTTGCTGGTAAAAACTGCTTTATAACCTGTAAAAAGATCAAGTAACAAATTAGCTGTTGCAGTTTTTATTTACAAAAGATCACAGGTTAAATTATCAGCTTGAGCATAATGAGATGCTGCTCTCTATAAGATCTTCTCATAATTAGATGACCATCATACCAGGATATGTAGAATGGCGGATCGTGCGCCTAACTTGAGTCTTGTAGCGCGGTTTAACTTCAGTCTAGTAGCGCAGAAGTGGTAACAAGAAAAGCGCTACCAGCAAGAACTAGTAGCGCAGGATTTTTTGAGAGTTTATGAGTTGTTATTTTTTACTATAGGTTAGATGTCTTCTTTTACCTCAAAATAGCTCTGAGGGTGGAAGCATACAGGGCAGACTTCAGGTGCTTTAGTACCGATAGAGAGGTGACCACAGTTTCTGCACTCCCATACACTGACACCACTCTTTTCAAAGATCTTTTTAGCTTTTACATTAGATAAGAGCTTACGGTATCTTTGCTCATGCTCTTTTTCAATAGCTCCTACTGCTCTGAATTTAAAAGCAAGCTCTGTAAAGCCTTCTTCATCAGCATCCTTTGCCATGCTCTCGTACATATCAGTCCACTCGTAGTTCTCTCCGTCAGCTGCCGCCTCAAGATTCTCCTCAGTAGAGCCAATACCACCTAATTCTTTAAACCACATCTTAGCGTGCTCTTTTTCGTTATCAGCTGTCTTTAAAAAGATGGCTGCGATCTGCTCGTAGCCTGCTTCCTTGGCAACTGAAGCAAAGTAGGTGTACTTGTTGCGAGCCTGTGATTCACCTGCAAACGCTGTTTGAAGGTTCTTTTCAGTCTTGGTACCAGCGTACTTGTTGCCGTTTGCTTTATCTTCAGCTACAGCTTTAACTACAACCTTTTCAAAGTCTGAAGCTGGGTGTTTGCAGATAGGGCAGATAAAATCCTCAGGAAGCTCTTCACCAACATACTCATAGCCACAGATCTTGCATCTCCAAATGGTCTTACCTTCAGATGTAACACCTACAGCTTCAGGCTTTGGTTTGATGTTGTTTAAATAGTATTCATAGGTTACAGAAGGGATGTCATTTAAAACTTCCATATCAGTAATTTCACCTACGAACAGGGTATGTGATCCTAAGTCTAGTGTCTTATCAACTTTTACTGAAAAATAAGCATTAGAACCTTCGGTTACATAGTAGATGCCGTTTTGAGCTCTCTGACATTGAGTGTATCCCTCAAACTTGTTGACATCGCGTCCTGACTGGAAGCCAAAGCGCTTGAAAAGCTCAAAAGGGGCTTTTTGAGAGAGTACTGACACATTAAATACGCCAGTTTTTACAATCATGTCATGAGTGAAGTTTGCTTTGTTAATGCAGATACTCATCTGATTAGGACCAGAGGCTGCCTGAATTGCGGTGTTGATGATACAACCGTTATCTTTTTCACCATCTTTTGCAGTTAGGACAAAAAGGCCATAACTTAATTTGTACATTGCTTTAGTATTCATGTGTTCTCCTGAATTTTATCTGTTATACAGCTTAAGAAACCTTGAACGTAAGCTATTAAAATTTCTTATTGATAATAATTACTATTATAGAACAAATAGTAAAAAATTCACCTTTTGAAAGCTAAATTTGATAAGTTGATACAGATTATTTTTCTTTACTGACAAAATTTGTCAGTAAAAAATAGGTCTTAAAAATTCCTGGTATACACTTCAAGTCTCATGTGAGGTGTATATGTCGCTACTTTCAAATTTGTTTTCAAGACCGTATGGCTGTTTTAAATCAGATGACAATGAGATCTCTTTAGACTCATTAGTTCTTTTAACCATCGATGATCTTAAAAAAGCCATAAGAGATGAGGTACAGGCAAGTCTTGAGAATAAGGTATCTGAAAGCTTAGTAAGAGCTCTTACTGTAGGTAAGATCAAAGATGAGTTAAAAGAGCATGCTGTAAATGAAGCTTTAAAGCTCTCTGAAAAATACAGTGATACTCTGCCTAAAAGGCGCAGTTCTAAGCAAACTCTTTTATTAAGTAAAGACTTTTTAAAGGTGATGTTACAAGAGAATCATAGTGCAATTGAGCTTTTAAAAGAGCTTTTTGCTGATGAAAACACTTTTGAACTCTATTATTTACCTGTAATTGAAGACACTGCCTCACATACCTACAGGTTCGTTTTAAAGAATATGAAAGAGGATGCCTTTTCATATTTTTTAAAACTGACCACAATGATGACGGAACTTGCAAAAGAGTGTACTTATCTGTATGACGATTTTGCTAGCAGTAAAGCTAATCTTGCGATTGTGCTCTATTCATCTTCCTTTGTTATCTCAAAGCTCTTATATGAGCACAACTTTGTCTATGGCAAAGAAAAGCAGAGCATTTCATTAGTTAATACCTCTTTAGCCGATCTTTTTAATCAAGACTTATCTCTTAAAGAGATCAGTGTCACTGCAACTCCTTGTGAGTGCAGTATAAGACCTGAGCAATTAGTCTCATTAGGCCTTTTGATACTAAAAGACAAGGTGTGCAACATCGTCACCTATTTAAAAGAGCACAACTGCGACAAACTTTTAGTTGATCTTGTAAAGCCAGAACTTACCTCTCGTCTTTATACTCTCTTACTAAGAGCACGAGAGCTTATAGCAAATGGTGAGTCTTACAAAGACTGTGAGTTTTTAGAAGCTGTAAGACCAGTCTTTGTAGGTGTACCGCATACTCCTGAAAACTGGTTTTCTGATCCTATATTTAATGGCGAGAATTACTTCTACCCTGATGAGGTTTTACAAAAGGTAAAGTTGCATAAGAGCATATGTTGCTATGTAAATCACTCTAAAAAAGCCGTAGAGACCTTCTTAAGTTCATATAAAGCGCTTCAAGAAAAGAAGGCTCTTGAAAAGGCGCAGGCACAGGCTTTTAAAAATGAGAGAACCTTATTAAGTGCTGCTACCACTATCGACTTTAAAAAGAGAAAGAGTGGTAGCCATGAATATGATACCCATGAGAATAGTGACCATCACACAGCAATAGACGATGAGATGACTGTAACAGGAGGATCTTCAGTTGCTGAAAACAAAATTCCAGCTGTCATAGCCTCAGCCCCTACACTTGAAGATCTAATGTTAGGAGGTACTCCTGACAATAATGCTGTAGGGGCTAACAGCTCAAGTCTGAGCCCTGAAAATAAGGTGTGCTCAGGTATTGATGCAAAGGATCCCTCTTATGACAACTTGAATCTGAGTTCGAGCTCCCCCGCAAGTCTTGATGATACTGCCTTAGGTGACATAAGACTTTCAGACAATGGTAATGACAGCTTAATGGCAAATCTTATGAGAACTGAGGCAATTGTAAACAGGTTTTGCTATAAGGAGAGTTTATCTGATGTCACAGATCCTCAGGTAAGTGACACCAATACTACCAAAGCTTACAAGCTGATCGTAAGCAAATTAAAAGATCATACCTTGTCATCAAATGTAATTAAGCGCGCTTTAGATTCTAGAGTGTCGAGGATTAAACCTGTCATTGATGTAGTCAACGGCTTTATCAAGGATGGTGCCTTTGCTATAGACTTTGATTTAGATGCTGCAATTAAGAGTGCAACTACTTATGTTGATTATTCAAGAGCATTACTTGCCACACGTTATAGTGCCATGCACAACTATAAAAGAAACAAGGTAGGTGTAGACTACCTTAATCACTTTATTGAAAAAGAGGTAGTCTTTTTATCGAAGGTTTTAAAGGAGCAAGTTTAAAAGCGCAAGTTAAAACTTAATCCTAAAGCTCTTTTCTTAAGCGATTGAAGAACTCTAGAGCTCCATCAACATCAAGCTCACTGTAGGCAAAGGCAGTGCGCTTTAAGTCCATGCTGATAAAGTTGTCGTGCTTGTCTCTATCAAGATTATTGATCTTTTTGATAAGCTCGATTTTATCGATATCTTTTGCATCAAGAATATTAAAGACAGCAACTTTTAATGAGTCTCTTGGGGTGAACTCAAGTTCAATATGAGACTTGTAAGCTGTAGCGCTAATAGCTTCTTTTTTGAGCATCAGCACAATAGTGTGGATGACCTTGTCTCCACGCCAAGGGAAGAGGGCAATACCTGTAGGTCCTTCATAAAGGCAATGTTTGTCTAATTGTCTGTCTTTAAAGAACTCAATTCCTAATCTTAAGTGCTCTTTAGCTGTTTTGTTAAGATATGGTGGAATGATGCCTTCTTTGTAGATCTTAAGCATTCTCTCACGGACAGTATCATGAACGTGACCTGCTGAGCCGTTCATAGACAGAGGCTGTGCGTCAAACTGATATGGTTTTACACCAATGATATGTCTTTCTTGTGAGAAGAAGTTTACCTTCCAGCCACGACCTGCAAATAAGAATGTATCCCCAATCATCAGATCACGGGTTAAAGGTACAGTACCGATGCTGTGACCGTCATACTCGATGGTAAATTCTTTTGGAGTATCAAAGGCTGCATAGAAGCTCCAGTCAGAGAGTAGTTTCTCACCTTCAAGTCCTAAAGCTAAAGTTCCATCATTTAACTGTACGATAAGATCTTTTTCACCTAAGCACTTTAAAAAGGACATAAAGACTTTAACAGAGCATAGGTTAAATGGACCTGTCTTACATAAAAGATCATATAAAGCTTTTGCTGAAACACTGCCAAAAGATGCTATTACAGATAAGCACTGCTGCAACATGGTAGAAAAAGCGTATTCATGCTCTAATGGTGGTTCATACCAGCGCTCTAGTAACAGCTCAATCATTGCAACTGTAAGCACCGTGTCTTCAAAAAGTTCGGTTCTTTTTGTGGAGGTAGACCCCTCTGGTAAGAACACTCTTAAAATTGCATTATGGTCACGACGACCTGCTCTACCAAGACGTTGTCTTAATGAAGCTACAGTAATAGGATGCTCAACCTGCGCAATTGATGCAACATCAGAGATATCAATACCTAATTCTAAGGTAGCTGTACAAATAGCTGTAGTAGGCCATCTTCCTTCTTGCAGACGGTACTCTAAGCTTTCTCTTAATTCTTTAGATAAAGAGCCATGGTGTGGGAAGAACTCGTTTGGAACAAAATTTTTCTTACTCAAACTCTCTAATTTTGCAGCAAGAGACTCAGTGGTAAAACGAGAATTACAGAACACCAAATTGGTGCTACCACGTAACAGTCTGAAGATATCATTGGCAATCTCTTCAAACTCATAAGGCAGAACCTTACCTTCCTCTTCTTCAGGGAGCTCCTGATGCTCGTAGCCTTTAATTTGAACAGAAAGTTTGTCTTTGGAGCTGTCAGGTGAGGTGATGACCACACAAGGAACCTTACTGTTTGGTCTTAAATAGCTGATTACACCATTAGCATTTGAGAAGGTAGCGGACAGGGCAATTCTGCAAACTCTTTTACCAATTAAGTTTTCTATACGGTGTAGTTGAGACTGTAACTGATAACCTCTTTGAGTACCCATAAAAGCATGGAACTCATCAATGACCACATAGAAAAGATTCTGCATGGAGTTTTTAATCCACTGCACGTGGTTGATGAGTAATGACTCTAATGACTCAGGAGTGGTTAAGATCACGCCTTCAGGCTCATCCATGAGTTTGTTTTTCTTTGAAGCTGAGACATCACCGTGCCATGGAGTGACTTTGACATCTAAAAACTCAGTCATCTCCTCTAAACGGCGGTACTGATCGTTAATTAAAGCTTTTAAAGGACTTACATACAAAATACGAATGCCTTTTAATTCTTTGGAGCTTGCAATTGCTGTAAGAGCTGGTAAGAACGCAGCTTCGGTCTTACCACTAGCAGTAGATGCTGAGATGATCACATCAGTCTTTCTCTCAAGAATAGGCTTTACGGCATTGTTCTGAATAGGCTTTAGCTCCTGCCATCCTTTTTTGAACATGAAACGGCGTAGATCCTTGTCTATAAGCGAAAGCACTTGAGCACTCATAGTGATCCTCTTTTTTTGCTTTAAATAAGGTTTGAATGGTCTTTAGATATTTAAAACGCTGTAGAAACTACAGCGTTTTAGGATGATTTAGTGATTACAGTGTAAATGAGGTCAATTCATCATCGTCAGCGTTGTCATCAGCCTTTGATGAATTGTCGTCTTCTTTTTTAATCACGGTTTCGGTTAACTTGTCATCATCGGCGATGGTAACTAATGAGTTATCAGTCTCAGAGTCAATCTTAATGTTGCCAATTAAACTCTGCCAGCTTAAATCTGGGTTTTGCTCAACAATTGATAAAAGATCCACGAAAGCTTTAATGGTGTTTCTTGGAGTTCTAAAGTAAGCATCACCGATGTTCTTAGAGCAGTGCTCTAAGAAAGCCTTTAGAGCTTCATCAGGTAAGATGTATTTATCTTTGTTGCCTCCTGCAAAAACATTTCTGATGTTGCACAACAACACATAAATCTCTTCAGGGGAGAGGTTTTGTAACATTAAAATTGGGCTGTGGTAGTCCACAACATTTGCAATCTGAGCAAAGGTGTTTTCAGCTAATCTTGAGTGAAGAGCCTCATATGAGTACAGCCCCTTTCTCTGATCCATCAAGAACTCAGGAGTACCACCTAGTAAGAAACCTAAACTCTCAGCACTGCCTTGCAGGCAGTCATTTAAAATACGTAAAACCTGCTCATAGTTAGAGCTTCTAGCTCTTTGAGAAGGTAACTTATAGAGGTTTACAACCTCATCTAGGTTTACTAGCAGACCTTTGTAGCCAGCCTGAGTTACAAAGCGGGCTAATAACTTGATGTGGTCATAAACATTGTTGTCTTCAACAATGGCTCGTACACCTAAATCTCGTCTTGCGTCAGCACGAGAGGTATACTCACCACGCAGATAACGGATAACGTTGTTTTTAAGATCTTCGTTGCCTTCGTTATAGGCTTTCCAGTAAGTTGCAATTACCTGAGCAAAATCATAACCGTCAACTAATTCAGAGAGTGAGTTTAATTTATCTTTAATTACTCGCTCAACGTCTTTACCTTCAGCATCTGCAATACGGCGCTGTTCTGTAATGAACTTTTCAACCAGAGGGATCATGGCATTCCCCTCAGGATGAGCGCGAGTTGCTAAGTTTCTTGCTAATTCTTTATAGAGGTTTCTTGCCTGACCGTTTGATGCAAACAAACGTCTGTCAGGAGACATATCTGCATTGATGACTACCATGCCTTTTTCTAAGGCAATATAGCGGATCAGCTGTAAAAAGAATGATTTACCGGCACCGAAGTCACCGATGATAATTCTAAAAGCACTACCACCCTGTTCGATGTTGTCTAAATCCTCAATTAGAGCCTTTACCTCATTAACACGACCTACCTGAATATATTCAAGTCCAATTCTTGGGGTCACACCTGCGCGCAATGATTGAATAATTGCAGATTTTTCACGAGGTCTAATGTTAGCCATGATTGCTCCTTAAATTTTTGCGAACTGATCATTATATACCATGATTTCTTGTTGTGTGTACGGATTTACGCTAACTTGAACACAATTTTCAAATACTGTGCAGGCAAACTTTTCTGTACTGAATACATTTCTTATTAAGAGCCAATTTTTTGTTCAGACCCATTTAGATGATCATCGGTCTTTTCAAATTTTGAAATTTGCTTTTGACAAATCACAGGTACAAAACTAACCTTGAGAGGAGCTGATTGTGTTGTCTTTAAAGATACTTGCTAAAAAGCAACTAACTGCAAAAGCTACTTTCGCAAAGGTTACTTTCAAAGGCTTTTACACTGGATTTATTAGGAGTTTTAGATGAGTACTGAGATTAAAAAATTAAATGACAATGCTCTTAATAAATGGAAAGCAGAGCTTTATTACAGTTCAAAGAACTTTAAAAAGGACAAAGCTTATTTCAACTTAGATTGCCTAAAGAATGCTCTTTATAAGGTAATTGAACTTATGCATCTGGATGGTGATTCTGTTGACAGTTTATTAGGTGAGCTTTGCTCTGATCCATCGCTAGACAGTCAAAGACTCTTATTAGATAACTACAAGCCTCACAGTGTGCTTACTCTCTTTAATGGTGGTGTTTTAGATGTTTATGCTGATGCAATTGTAAATGCAGCTAACTGTGCTTTAGCAGGAGGTGGAGGTGTTGATGGTGCTATTCATAATGCTGCAGGAATTGAGTTGAATGAAGCTTGTATGAAACTGCACGGTTGCAGAACAGGAGATGCCAAAGTCACTTCTGCTTTTAATATTAAGAGCTCAAACTACATCATTCATACTGTAGGACCAGTCTATCAGCATTGTGCTGACGATCCACTGCTTTTAGCCTCATGCTATAAAAGATCACTAGATGAAGCTTTAAAGTTAAATTTAACAAGTATTGGTTTTTGTGGAATATCAACAGGAGTGTATGGTTATCCTCTTTTAGAGGCTTGTACTATAGCTCGAGACAGTATTAAAGAGTGGATAAAATTTCATCCAAATAACACTATGAATATCTACCTTTGCTGTTTTTCCAAAAAAGAAATCGACGCTTACAAGCAGGTGTTAAGCTAGAAGAAAAGTTATGGTATTAAAACAAATTGTGAATTCAGAGACTGGTTCATAAATCTTAAACAAACATCTGTTTTCAATCATCTCTCTAAAATGAGGATCTTGCATTCTCTTTTGAAACTCAGGATCGTCTTCTAACTCTTTACCTCTAAAGGTAGATAATACAGACATAGCAAGCACACCCATGAGTACAGCAGGTAAGGTTACACATAGGGAGGGGCATTGGAAAGATATTTACTGCCTGTAAAAAGTTGGGAGCAGAACCTCCTGTTTATAGAATAGTAGGAAATGATATTAGTTTAACTTTTAGGGCATTGGAGAGTGCTGTAATAGAAGAGCCTTCTGAAACTTCTACAAAGAGTGCCTCTTTGGAAGTAGATGAAAGTAATTCTCTAGATAATTTATTGGAACAAAGAATTATTTCTGAAATAAAAGTAGAGCCTTCAATTTCACAAACAAGATTGGCCGAAATTACAGGAACATCAGTTCGTACAATTAAGCGAGAAATTAAAAAGCTTGTTGACTCTGGGCACATTGAACGAACTGAAGGCAAACGCTACGGTAAATGGATTGTATTAAAGTAATTCTCTATCTCTAGCAGAAAAAATCAGATTTTTTTGCTCTTGTTTATTTTGTTCTTTTCAAAAGAATTCAATTGTAGAGAAATAAGTGGCACTTTGGCTGGCACTTTGGAGGTACTTTGAAAGGCTTTTCGGTGGATAAGTTAGAAAGAAGATCTTTTATTCCTAAATAGAAAAGGCCTCAGAGCTTTTGATAGAGGCCTTATGTTGGATTTTGTTTCTCTTTTTAGAACTGAGTTTTCTTATAAGTCTCAGTTGATAAGAACTCACCTAGAGCATGAGATACTGCTTTTCTTGCCTTGTCAGCAACTGTTCTTGGGAAAGCATCTTTGACAATAGAGATGTAATCCTGTTCATTTTTACTTAAGGTATGAACATAAGCTAAAGAACCATCTTTGTACAGTTCATAACTTTCAAATGCAAAAAGATTGGTATTTTTTTCATGAAGAGCAAACTGACAAACTGATGAATCTTTACCTGTATAAATGGTAGCTTTGCTGAAAACTTTCTGTGAATGATTTGTTTTTGCTTGCTTATATAAAGTTTTGCAGAAAGTCTTCTGATTCTTATCATTGATCTCTTTTGTAAAATCAATGTAAGCAGTTACCATCTTTTCAGCGTTAGATACCAAGATCTTTTGAGCTTTACTGTCGTTATTTGAGAATAAAACAGCATTGTATCCGTTAGGAACCCACTGATTTAGAGTATCAGAATCAACCATCTCACCTTCAAAGAAAACATTTACTTTGTACTTATGACCAGTCTTATCTGAATAGTACTGCTCCATCTCATTGCGCTTGTTTTCTAAAGCTTTTTTACGCTCTAATCTAGCAGCTTTAGCTTTTTCAAGCATGATCATAGCTTTGCTCTTGCCTTCATCAGAAACAGCCTGTGATGGAACGGTAACAAATACACCTGCAGCAATACAAGCACCAAGTATGGTGATATATGTCAATTTTTTCTTAGTCATTTTTATAATCTTTCTAAAAATATGTGATCTGAACGACAATCAATTTACACATATTAAGTATTTTATGTGATATATGTCAAACTTTTTTTTGATTGAATTTTTTCAGAGCAAATTTCGGCTGGAGTAATAAAAACAGAGCACATCCAGTAATTCTGGATATGCTCAAGATGTCATGAGGTCAGTGGAAGATTTGTTTTATAAAAGCTTCATTTTGATGATAAGCTTTAGTGTTTTTATTCGTAAAAGCCTTTTGCCTCACCGTCTGTTACAACTTCAAAACTTAAAGGTGCAACTGTAACTGTGTAGGAGCCATCAGCATTCTTTACAGCAGGAGAACTGCTAATCAAAGCTTTTAAGCCCTTGTCTTTTGCAAACAGCTCATTGCTAATAGTTATCTTAGCTACATTGCTTTTATCAAGATTCATTAGATAGAAGAAGGTGTCATCACCTTTAAAGGTCTTTCTACATGAGAAGAGGGATCCTCTAATCTTTAAAAGTTCCATCTTTCCATTAGAGATAGCACCATGCTGAGCGCGCAACTTCATTAAATAGGTAAAGAGGAGTTGATGCTGTGACTCTTTGTCGGTGAAGTTGCTGATCTTGCCATTATCACGAGCCACATGATCGTCATAGTAGCCCATCTCATTTCTCTTTTTATCAAAGTTAGGAACGTCCTGACCTATTTCTTCACCATAGTAGTTGGTGATAGGTCCTGAGTGAGCTATTGCAAGATATGACAGTGCAAGATCAACTCTCTTGTCATAGCTCTCCTGTAGGCCTGCTCTTTGGATAAGATCACCAAAGCGCACCAGATCATGATTGGTGATCATTAAATTTGGATAAGCATGCCTTGGTAGGTTGTTCTCGTCATACTTTAAGAGATCGATTAAATTTAGTGCTGAATGGTTCTGTTTACCCCATTCTTCAGTGGCTAAGGTTTGTACGATACCGTAACGTAACCCAAAGTCAAAGCATGAGTCTAAGGCAGGATTTTTATTTGGTCCATAACCTGTTTTTGCCATAGTAGGATTGTCAGACCAAATTTCACCTACCATATAGCCTAAAGGATGCACGTCTTTACCGTTACTGTCTTTATAGGTAACTGAGGCACTGGTGTTCTCAACTGCCTTTTTAATATGACGCCATGTATCTAGTGGTACTTGATAGGCCTGATCTAGTCTCCAGCCATCAATCTTGTAGTCCTCAATATAGTGAGTAGCTACTTCTGTCATAAATTTTTCTGAATCGCCATTAGCATCAAAGTCAGTACAAGAGGTGTTCTCAGGTGGATTGTATGGCTGTAGATTGCTACCAATACATTTACCTGTCATATGTAAGGTATTACCTTTAGGAGACTTGGTGATTACATCTGATCTAAAGTGACCAAAGACACCGTCTAAGAAGACATACAGACCATTCTTATGGGCAGTATCAATTAACTCTTTCAATTTCTCATTAGTACCGAAGCGTGGCTCTACATTAAAGTAGTCATAGATGTAATAGCCTGTTGCATCGAGTTTTGATGGAGTTTGTCCGTCTGGCACTGTCCTAAAGACAGGTGTCATCCAGATAGCATTCATGCCTAAACTTTTAATGTAAGGAATTGCATTGATGATACCTTGCAGATCTCCTTTGTGAGATGAGGTGCCATAGCCTGTATCAAAGTTAATAGAATCATCTCCATTTTGGAAAGACTCAACCATTACCTGATAAATACGTAAATCGGCTATTGGATCGACTGTACCAGTATCATTTCTGTAAGATTTAAAAGTGTTATACCAGTTAGAATTAACTGAATCTAGTGTGTATTCATCAATTCCGTTATTAGAAGCACAGCCTGACAACAGAGCTAATAAAACTAAAGATAGGGTAGTTTTAATTATTGTTTTCATAGTTTTCCAAGAAATGTTTATTTGATTGATGAATGCATTGTACGGAGAAAACTAAGAAAATATTTGGAGATATTTCACAAGTTTTGAGTGGATTTGCAAGAGTCTTTGAAAAACTAGTGAACAGTAAATAAAAGAGACCTGATTTACTTGAGTTAGATCACATGAGTATGTGGGGCTTAGCAATCAACGTAAGTGTAACTAACATGTAATGACTTAAAGAATTCCTCCACAAGAGAAGCTGTTTTCATTTTAACTGTCATTGTGTTAGTACCTGGATGACAGCCAATGAACTCTTGAGATAAGAGCTCTTTGTCCATGAGTACTTTTACTTTATGTTCTGTATCTGAGACTAAATCTAATGGACTTACAGCTCCTGTAGTTACATTTAAGAGTGCTTTTAAATCGTCATCTGAAGCAAAGGACAGGTGAGATGAGTTAATCTCTTTGGCGATATTATTTACTTTGACTCTCTTATCACCTGATATCATCAGTAAAAAGAACTCATGCTGACGGTTTACCAACAAAAGATTTTTACAAGGAACTATCTTTAACTTTTGCTCTACATAAAGACCATCCTGCATGGTAAGCAAAGGCTCATGCTCAAGAACTTCATATGAGATTTTTTGTGAAGTGAGAGTATTTAAGATAGATTCTGATGATGACAATGTTAAATCCTTGAGATTTTAAAAGAGCTCACATAAGTGAGCTCTAACAATAGAATTACTAGAAAGACCAACTGCTCTCTGTAGCAATGGTTACGTCAACCTTGCCGTGTTTTAGACCAACAGTAAGCTCTTCATCAAAAGGAGGCTTATCAATGATAAGTCTTGAGATCTGATTCCATGGTAAGAATAAACTTACAGCATTTTTTGAGATCTTTGAAGAGTCTGCCACAATGATAGTTTCACTAGCACTGCGTGCCATGGCTTTGTAGGTCTCTCCGATTTCTAAGTCAACATTAGATACACCGATCTGGTTAAGTCCAGTTGCACCTAAAATTGCTTTATTTACATAGATTTTTGAAAAATAATTGATTGATTCTGGTCCAAATACGCAATTCTCATCATCGTTATAAAGACCAGGGCATACGTGTACTTTAAAAGTAGGATTTGAACTTAGAGCTGATGCAATAGCATAAGAGTCTGTAAAGACTGTTAAATCTCTCTTTTCAGCAGCAAGTCTTACTGCTACCTGCAAAGTGGTAACAGAACTTCCGATAGCTAAAACTTCACCATCATTGATGTAATGACAGGTAGCTCTGGCAATAATCTCATACTGTTTAACATTAACCATCTCTCTTTGTTTAAAAGATGGTTCCTTAGTAATAGCAGGAGCCGCACCACCATAGGTACGACTGATTAGACCTAATGATTCAAGTTCGTCCAAATCACGGCGAATAGTTTCTGTAGAAACTCCAATATCCTGAGATAACTCAGATACTCTTAGGGCGGGGTATTCTTTTAATTTATCAGTTATAAGTTTCTGCCTTTCAGGTTTTGTAAGCTTTATTGTTTTCATTTCAGAACCTGCTCCTTCACTTATGATTCAAAGACGGTGACAATCTATTTTCATGTTTTCATTATAATTGCCACCGTATTATTTTTCTATATGTTATGTTTTAGCTTTATAACTCTTAGATGCGACCCTGTCTGCGGTGCATCATGTAAACTGTTAAAGCACCTAATAACATTAGTCCTGCAGCACCTAAGGTGCTCATGGTTCCTAATGTTGGTACCATTGGGGTATAACCTGCAACCATCTTAGAGTACAACCACTTTGGAACAGTGTTGTCTACACCAGTAGTGTACAGTGATAATGGGAAGTTACCCCATGAAAGTAAGAATGCAAACAGCATTCCTGACCAAATACCAGGCCACAGTAGAGGTAGTGTTACTCTCCAGAAGATCTGGAATGGAGTTGCTCCAAGATCTTTTGCTGCATCTTCTAGTGTAGGATCAAAACCGTAAACCTGAATTGCGATAACTAGAGTAACAACAGGGGTTATCCATACTAAGTGAGCAAATACTGCTGTATGCCATGACAGAGGAATACCAATTGCGTTAAACCACAGTAATAGAGCAAGACCTAATACAGGTTGAGGGAAGAAAACAGGCATTAAGATGATCTTTTGGAACATTTTCTTTCCTTTCCATGAGAATCTAGCAAATGCTAAAGCTCCACAGAATGCAATGATGGTACTTAAAATAGTTACAAAGAATGCAATTAACAGAGAGTTACTTACTAACTGACTGATCTCAATTGAGTTAGCAGTCTTTGTCCACCAGTCAAGTCCCCACTTTTTAATAGGGAACATGAAGTAACGACCTTTTGAAAGTGAAGATAAAGCATCACATAGTACTGGAAGATAAATAAATCCGATAACTGCAATAGTCCAAATAATGATAAAGGTTCTGTTGCGTCTTCCTTGTTTTGTGTATTCCATAATGGCCTCCTATGCACGGCCCATGAGCTTGTCTAAATCGATCTTCTTGAAAGCATATAGTGTTAAGGCACCGATAATCAGGGTTAGCACTACAGCTAAGGCTGCGCCTTGTGGCCAGTTCTGCGAGAAGGTAAATGACACATCAATATCGTTGGTAATCACAATGATTGACTGACCGCCTAAGATCTTTGATTCAGACATTGATCCTGTTGCTAAGACAAAGGTTAATAACATTCCAATTAGCACACCAGGCATTGAAAGAGGTAACTCAATCTGCCACCATGTTCTAAGGCGCGACGCACCTAAGTCTCTTGCTGCGGTTATTAGATCCTTTGGCACTAAAGCTACACCCATGATTACAGGGAACAGCATGTATGGTAAGAATGAGTAAGCAAGTCCCATTGCTGTCATACCTGGTGTGAACAGAATATCAGGTCCCGACAGACCTACCATCTTACAGATACCATCTAAAACACCGTTCTTACCAAAGAATAAGATCCATCCATAAAGACGAACGTTTTCTGATACGAACAGAGGAAAGACAAAGAGAATACTGATAAAAGTAGACATACCTTTACCAAAGACTCTTACCATGCCTACGGCAACCGGATAGCAAACTACAGCTAAAACTGCAGTTACAAATGCTGCAAGTCCTATAGACCAGGCAAATGATCTCCATACAGAGCTTGAACCATCAAAAATGTGGATGAAGTTCTCTAATGTAAAAGAGGTAAATGCATGGAATGATCTAGGTTCGGCAAATGAGAAACCTAATACCATGAATAAAGGTGCCACAAAGCCTATAAACAAAAGAATGTATACAGGTAGTGCACAGCGACCGCCTTTAGAACGGACAAAATCCTCAATCTTAGTAATAAAACTGTGCTTTTTTAATTGGATAGTCATAGTAGCACCCCCATATTATTCTGTTACAAAGATGGCATCTTCAGCGTTCCATCCAACTTTGATAACAGAACCGGTCTTGTACTCACCAACTTCTGATCTTGGTAACTCAAGGGTAATTTCCTTTTTGCCACATAGAAGTTGGAACTGAGATCTTGAGCCTAGTGAGAACTGATTTAAGATCTTGCATTCAACCACGTTATCAAGAGTTATTCCTTCTTTAGCAAGCTTTAAAGCCTCAGGTCTTACAATGATGTAACCTTCTAAGTCCCTTCCATGAGGAACTACCTTAAAGTCCTGCTTAGGAAAATCTGAACTCTCCCAACCTCCTGTAGGCTTTACTCTGATTGGGAAGATGTTAACGTCACCAATGAACTCAGCCACAAAGCGTGAAACCGGGTGAGCGTAAATCTCTTCTGGGGTACCTACCTGCTTTAATTCACCTTTGCAAAGAACACCTACTCTATCTGACATGAACATAGCTTCTTCAAGTGAGTGAGTAATGTAAATAAAGGTCTTACCAGAACGTCTGTGCAGCTCTTTTAATTCCTTTTGCAGTGTCTTACGTAACTTTGCATCAATAGCAGATAAAGGCTCATCAAATAAAATGATCTCTGAGTCATAAGCTAAGGCTCTAGCAATAGCTACACGCTGACGCTCACCGCCTGAGCACTTCATAACGTTCTTGTTGTAGTAGTCCTCAGGTAAATGAACCAAATCCAACAGCTTTTGAGCTTTCTCAATACATTTTTCAGGAGCGATGCCCTTAACTCTCATAGGGAACTCAATGTTCTGACCTACGGTCATGTGAGGGAACAGTGCTAAGAACTGGAACACCATACAGGTAGGTCTCTTATCTGGAGGTAGTGTAGAAATACTCTTGTTTTCAAGCACAATATCACCAGAGGTTGGCTGATCCATACCTGCTAGCATTTTCAAAATAGTGGTCTTACCTGATCCTGATGGTCCTACCAGTGTGAAAAACTCATTCTTTTTTACAATGAGGTTTACGTTTTTAATAACTTTTACTTTGTCAAAATCTCTGCAAACATTTACAAGATCAAGTAGTGGTTGACCAGGAAGAACTTTAACTTTTGATTCGTCATCTTTTAAAGAGGTGGTTTTGCTATTCATAATTAAAACCTCATAAAGTAATTTTTATAAATTGGGAAATTAAGTAGCTCCCAAGTAAATGAAGAATGTGTTGTGTGAAAGAATCAAACTTCATAAGTTAAAAGTACAACATAATAATGTTGTAATCAACACATTATTATTTGTTGTTGCAACATTAACTATTTTCTTTATTTGTAAGTGCAACATGAATAAAATACTGACCATAAAATTATGTAGACATAACAACAGGTTAAATAAAATGTTGAGGTTGCAACTAGAATTACTGCTCTTATCTGAAATGTTGAAGGTTGTTTAATAAAGTGCAAGTGCACTAGCTAGGTGCTTTGATTCACCAAAAAGATCTTTAGAAAAATCAAAGAAAAAAATTATCTCAATTTCAATTCGTTTTAGAGAGTAAGGTCGCTTGTAAAAGCTCTTATTTATAGATTTTGAGTCCTCAACAATTTTGAGACCCCATCTGTTTTGAGAGAATGTTGGATGCTACAACACAAACAATGTTGGAATTTAAAAGTCTGTAGATAACTCCTTATTGGGAAATACGGTTCTGAAAGAAGCTACGACGAGAATAGAACTGAAAAGGGCTGATATCTTTAAGTTTGGCAGTAAAGTTAGACAGAATAAGATCTATTTTATGTTCAAAGTTCCACAAAAATGCCGGCATAAGCCGGCACATTATGGAGATGATGAATCTAATTAACCTTTGGTCCTCTTTGCTTCAACCATGATGTCGTGTGCTTTATCATAGTCAGGAACAATATCGTAAGCACGTGAACGTGACATTTCTTCCTCTAATGAATCCCACTGAATTGCATCTAACTCATCTGATGTAAACAGATCAAAGCACTTCTTGTTACCCATCTGAGCTACTGGGTTAAAGGTACCTTCTGCAAATGCTACGGTATGAGCAACTTCAGGATCCTGTACGTGCTTTAAGAAATCCTCAGCTAAAGGTGAGTGAACTGGATTGTTTACAACAGAGGTAACCTCAACCCACATTAGCGCATTCTCAAGAGGGGAGATTGCTCTAATATTATCTAAGCCTTCAGCTCTTGCTAAAGATGCTGTATAGGTACCACCAGAAATGTAAGCATCAATATCACCGTTTACTAAAGCCTGGTTTACAGCTGCAATATCACCTACGAACTTAGCATTACCAAAGATCCTCTTGCAGGTCTTTTCAAATGCTGCCATTTCATCTGCGCTGTGCTCTTTGTAAGGATCGATACCTGCTATGGTGAACATATGAGCTACGTTCCAGTCATCAGCTTCGTTAATAGCATATTTCCCATTTAAGCTGTCATCTGCCCAAAGTTTCCAACCAGTCTTTTCAGCGGTCTCTCTTGAGATCTTGTCGGTATTAACTACGAAGTTATAAGGACCAAATCTCTGCACCATACCTAACAGTTTTGTGCCATCTTCGCTCATTGCCCAGCTGTATGGGTATTTAAAGGTAGGTAGCATATTCTCAAAATATGGAGCAAAAACTTTCTCGTCTAAAGGTGTGATTAGGCCTTCAGGGAAAAGAACTTTACGGGCCCAAGGGTTATTAACGTTGATCAAATCCCAAATCTTAGTTTCACCGGCTCGTAACTTATTTACCATGGTAGGGTCATTAGTAGCAGACTCTGCTTTAACTGAAGCACCGGTTAGCTTTCTGTAAGGATCTAACACATCTGCGCTGTTATAACCTTCCCAGCACAGAATATTCAACTCTTTATCTCTTTCACCGGCGAATGCTTTTGAAGACAACATTACAGGAGCGCAAGCTGCTGTTGCACATGCTCCCATCATTTTTAACATAGAACGGCGTGTCAACTCAGTCATAATGACCTCCAAATGTGTAACCTTGTTCATGAAATGTTGAAGTTTATTTAACGATACCTAAAAAATGTTGGAATGACAATATAAAAATTGTAAAAACTAAAAATATTTTGTTGTATATTGACTGATAATCAACAAAGATTTATTTTTATGTTAAAAGTACAACATATTATGTTGATAAGTTCCAATATGTTGGAAGGTCAAATTATGTTCCATATTTAATCGCTATATACAGTAAACAAGCACAAAAGCCTTATTTCATCTGTATATAAGCAGGATAGAAAAGGTGACGTTATGAGCAAAGAGTACGAGCCACAAACAGTTAAAGAGCTTACTGATATGGTAAACAGTTCATTAAAACTGTGGGGTATGAGCGATGAAGCTTATGCAAAACTAATCAATTTGTCAGAGAATGCCACTTTTTGTGCAACTGATCCTAAAGAGGGCCCCAATAAAGGACACTCTCTAATCTTAAGAGTTCAACGTAACGACTATTCAACCAAAGATGCAATTAGATCAGAGTTGGCTTGGGTTAAAGCTCTAGCTGATGATAATGTTATCTCTACAGCACGACCTATTCCTCTAGTTACAGGTGAGTATGTTGCGATGACAACCACAGCTTCAGGCGATCACCGTATGATTGTTGCCTTTGAAAAGTTAAATGGTAGTGAACCTACCTTAGAGTTAGCTGGACTTGATCACTGGTTTGAAGTTGTAGGTGAGATTAGTGCCAAGATGCACAACCATGCAAGACAGTGGAAGCGTCCTGAGTGGTTTACAAGACGTATTTGGGACTTTGATGGCATCATCGGAGAACACGCTTACTGGGGTAACTGGAAGAACAGTAACGGTTTAGATGATTTTGGAAAACTAACTGTGGGTAAGACTGTAGATGTTGTAAAAACTCTCATGGATGACTACGGTGAGAACAATTACAACTTTGGTGTGATCCACTCTGATTGCAGAGCAACCAACCTGCTTGTAGATGGAAGTGAGCTTCATGTGATTGATTTTGATGATATGGGCTTTGGTTGGTATCTGTTCGACTTTGCAGCGGCTTTAAGTTTTATGGAGCAGTCTGATGATGCAGTTAAGTTAGCAAATGCCTGGATTAAAGGTTATGAAAAGGTAACCAAGTTGTCTGACTATGAAAAAGATCTGCTGCCTACACTGTCTATCATGCGTCGTATTGAGCTGATGTCATGGTGCACCAGTCACAGTGAAGTTCCATTTGCAGCAAAAGAAGGTCTACAGGTTACCAAAGATACTGTAAGACTATGTGAGTCATATTTAGCTGGTAGTTATTTAAAGTAAGAGGTACGCATCATGTATGACAGCTTAAAGGAATGTACAGCAATTGTAACTGGTGCAGGCTCTGGTATTGGTAAAGCTATGGCAATTAGCTTTGCCAAATCTGGTTGTAAGGTAGTTTGTGTAGCAAGACGTAAAGCTACTTTAGATGAAGTTGTAGCAGAGATCACTAAAGCAGGTGGAGAGGCTATTGCCTTTGCAGGTGATGTAACTTCATATGAACAGATGCAAGCAATGGCTAAGACTGCAGTTGATGCCTATGGACGCATTGATATCTTATTGTCAAATGCAGGTGTTATACCGCAAGTTCCTCTATCAGAGATGACTGATAAAGATTTTGATATGGTGATGGATATCAATGTCAAAGGTATGTTCCATGCGATAAAAGCAGTAATGCCTTATATGAAGAAACAAAAGTATGGCAGAATTATTTTAACCTCATCAATTACAGGTCCTATCACAGGCTATCCTGGTTGGGCAGTATATGGAGCAAGTAAAGCTGCTCAGTTAGGCTTTATGCGAACCGCTGCCATGGAATTAGCTCCATATGGAATTACCGTAAATGCTGTATCTCCTGGCAACGTAATGACTGAAGGCTTAAAATCATTAGGACAGAACTACGTTGATATCATGGAAAAGGCAGTCCCTGTCGGAAAATTAGGAACAGGTTTTGATATTGCAAATGCAGCCTCGTTCTTAGCTTTAAAAGAGTCCTGGTATGTAAATGGTCATAATTTGATTATTGACGGAGGTCAAATCTTGCCAGAATCAGCAGGAGCTCTAGATGAAATGCGCAAGCTCTATGAAGCTGATATAGCCAAAGCTTAATGAATTATTATTTCTCTTGTGTTTAAGCGTTACCTTTATGATAACGCTTTTTTTTGCCAGCCATTTTCATGTAATTAAAATCACACTGTTTCAGGTAGTTGAGTGGCTGTTTATTAACAATTCTTGAATGAATCAATTAAAAAACGATTGATGAACAATTCATCTCTTATTCTCATCAAGTTTAATTAAGGAGGATTTGCTACAGGAAAGCGCGCCTAGGATCGGTCTAGTAGCGCACTTGAAGTTGATTTTTCTATCTTTAAGGCAACAGCCTTAAATCTCTGAAGTAGATTTGTCTGATCCACTTTTTAATCATTGAAAATTGAGTGATCGCCGTTATAGTTAATGCAATGTATCACACATCATAAGACGAGTGTCTCTTGTGGGGATAATAGCCAAAGTAATATCTTTCCTTGATCTAATCTAAGATGAGTTATCTTTACTCTTTAATTCTTCTGTAATATCCGGTCATACAGCAAAAAAAACTACAGGAGCAATTTTGAAAACTTACTTTTGTCCTGTAGCTTTTAGCTGTACTTTTAACTTGCTTTGATTACTTACCAATCTCTTTTAAAGACTTTGTAATTGCATCTATAAAGAAATCAGCATCCTTTCTATAGAAACGTAGTGGAGGACGGATCTTAAGAATGTTGCCATAAGGACCTGCAGCTCCAATAAGAACATTGTTATAACGCAATCTGTTAATTAAGAGTGTTGCGCTTTCAGGATCAATCTCTTTAGTTTCAGGATCTTTTACAACTTCAAGTCCAGTAAATAAACCTGCACCTCTTACATCACCAATGCAAGGATGATCTTTTGCTAGTTCTTTTAATCCTGCTCTTAGGTAGTCACCGGCATCTTTTGCATTGTTGATTAAATCATCTTCCTGCAGAACTTCTAATACCGCAGTACCAGCTGCAGCAGCACCAGGTGTACCACCAAAGGTATTAAAGTAACCAGTGCCTTTTAAGGCATCAATGATTTCACTTCTTGTAACCATTGCTGCCATTGGGTAGCCATTACCCATAGGTTTACCCATGGTTACGATGTCTGGCACAACATCGTGCCTCATGAATCCCCACATCTTACCGGTTCTACCAAAACCAGGCTGTACTTCATCGGCGATATAGACACCACCGTGCTTATGCACTACGTCAATAGCCTTTTTGATAAAACCTCTAGGATCTGCAAACACACCATCTGATGAGAAAATATCGTCAAACAGGATGGCAGCAAACTTAATTCCATGTGCCTCAAGATCTAAGATTGCTTTTTCTACATCATTTGCAAACTTATCAGCTAACACATCAGGTGCAATTCTGTAAGTATCAGGTGCTGGTACTGCTCTTACAAAGTCAGCTGTTACCTTACCATTGGTGCTTGAAGGGGATACAAAGGTAGTTAAATAAGAGTTTCCGTGATAAGCACCGGAGGTGACGATAACACCTTTACCACCAGTTAAGTAAAAAGCAGCTCGCAGAGCAAGATCGTTACTCTCTGAACCTGTACAGGTCATAGCAATTTTATCTAGTGGCTTTGGGAAGGTCTTTAGTAACTTCTCGGCATAATCATCAACTACTTTGTTTAAGTATCTAGTGTGAGTATTAACGATTGAGAGTTGCTTTCCTACGTATTCAGCTACACGAGGATGACCATGACCGATACAAGCTACGTTGTTATAGCAGTCTAAGAATTTATTGCCTCTGTTATCAAACAGGTAGCAACCTTCACCTTTAACTACTTCAATTGGTTCTTGGAAGAACAACACTGATGCAGATCCAAATACATCTAAACGACGTTGTGTTTCACCTTTTATGTCTTCAGGGAGAGAGCCTACATTGCTCTGATCAAAGGCATTCATTGAAAGAATTGATTTAATTGCCATAAGAGCTCCTATCATATTCAGAAAGCCAATTTGTTGTTTTGTTATGTTTAAAGTAACACATAAATGTGGTAACTACAACTATAAAACAACAAAATTCATCATAAATGTTGTAATTGCAAACTAAATGAACATAAATAATGTTGTAGTGCACTCTTATGCTCAAAAATAATACACAAAGAACAACACTGCTTCATTGTGAAACACTGTCGAAAGATTTTTCTAAAAGCCTTAGTGAATTCTATTTAGCTACTTGAGTTGTAAGTTTTATGCTCTCTTTCTTCTTGAAAAGAACATATGAGATAACTACGCCAATCTCATAGAGAATGATAATTGGTAAAGCTAACATTAGCTGTGAGGTAATATCTGGAGGTGTGAGTATAGCTGCAATTAAAAAGGCAATTACAATTAAGTAACGACGAAATTTTTTGAGTTTTGTTGGAGTTACAACATTAAGTGCACTTAATAAAATGACTGCAACTGGTACTTCAAAGGTGATTCCAAATGCTAAGAACATGTGCAGTACGAAACTTATATAAGAGTCGATGTCTGGCGCAAAAGAGATAGATTCAGGTGAAAATGAAGCTATAAACTTAAATAAAAAGCCAAAGACTATAAAGTAGCAATAGGCAATGCCTAAAACAAACATGAATACTGAAGAAATAATAAAAGGGATCACCACTTTCTTTTCATGTTTATATAAACCAGGGGAGAAAAACTCCCAAATCTGAAAAAGAGTAAAAGGAAAACTGATACAAAAAGCGCAGAACAGCAGTACTTTTAAAGGTCCCATTACAGGTGCAATTACACTTACAGAGAGTAACTGTGTGCCTTGAGGTAATGAGCTTAATAAAGGCTTTGATAAATAATCAAACAGTAATTGCATGAAAGGAGCTAGTGCTACAGTGCAGACTATAATGCCTATAACGATCAGCATGATCCTTTTTCTTAACTCCAAAAGGTGCGCTGTTACAGTCATACTTTGAAGTTTTTCTGTGGTAGCTTCTTTCATATTAGTCACCTTTATAAGGTTATCTGCAATATTGATAACTATGAGAGTTTAAATACCTTTCATGTACCAGTTACTTTGCAACTCTTTCTTTTAGCAGTGCAATTTCCTGTTCGAGCTTTTCAATTCTTAAGATTAAATTTGCATCAGTCTTATCTTGATGGAGAGCTGTTTTAGAAACATCTTCATCATGAGTTGAAGATTTATCAGATGGTGCTTCTTTAAAGTCCTCAGCACTAACAGTCCACTGCCTTTTACCCTGAGTCTTACTTTTTGTAGGTATTGGAGAGATCCTGTTTACAACATCATGAAAGTCGTTTTCTTTTACGGAAGGAAAGTTGTGTCTTATTTCATCAAGCTGTAATTGTGTTTTGACGGAATTTAGATAGTTCTTTGATTTAGCAAAGATCTGTCCTACGCTGAACATCAGTTTAAAGGTCTTAGCAGGACCTAAAACTAACAGCGCTACGACAACTATGATGATGAGTTCGTCAAAACTTATAAAGTCCATTTACTTTTTCTCAATTGAACTTTCTTTAGCTACAGGTTTGTCTTCAAATTCATCCTGAGCTTCTTTCATGCCTTCTTTAAAACCTTTGATGGCACCACCAAGATCTTTACCTACGTTTTTGAGTTTTGATGTACCAAACACTAAAGCTACAACTACTAAAAGAATAAGCCAGTGCCAAATTGATAATGCGCCCATAGTAAAGCTCCTTAAGATTAACTAAAGAATGTTTAGTTCAGTATCATTTTTTAGTGATGTACTTTCAACATAATTCAAAGCAAATGTTGCAAAAAGCAACACGATGGAGCAGATTTAATCTCGAAGTTTGAAGTTGGTGCATTAGTTGCACTAATGATGAAATTGGAAATTGTTTTAAGCGTTATTACAAAAGCCCTCAATGAACACAGTTCTGAGGGCGATCATTATTTAGGTATTCGCAAAAGCTATAGCTGTCAAAAGTAATACTTTTTACTGGTTGATAACTTTTAAAGCCATATTAGCAGCGCTTGTTCTGTTTTCTACAAGTAGCTTTTCAAAAATGCTTTCAAGATGTTTGTTTACAGTTCTTGGACTTATCCCAAGGATCATGGCTAAATCTTTATTAGATTTGCCTTGACTTACCCAATATAAAACTTCGCCTTCACGGGCTGTGAGAGAAAAATTTTGACAAAGTAACTTTGGTCCATCAATTTTAGGTTTATTTTCGCAGACCGTAAATATGAATAAAGAATCCTTACTATTGTCATATTTCAAAATCAGTGGAGGATCAGTGTCAGGGACTAAAAACTCATTTTTGTCTTTGAGTTTAACAACGATATTCTTAAAAAAGTTTGGAAGAGAAGAAACAATATCGATCTTTTTTATGCCTGAGATTTCTAGTAATTCGCTTGCTTTTGGAGTAAGCCATTTTATAAAACCGCTTTTATCAACGGCAATAGAACTCAAACCTACGCTATCTAATATCTCTCTTGACATGGTAATTTGTCTTGATTTCTGTATATGCGTACGGATCCTTGCTACAAGCTCTTTGATACGGATTGGCTTTTGAATGTAGTCAACTGCTCCACTATTAAAACTCGATTCGACATTATTTTCTGAGTCTAGACCAGTCATAAAAATAACAGGAACAGACTCTAGATCTGGATTTTGTTTTAAGGTTTTACAGGTTTCAAATCCATCCATCTCAGGCATTACCGCATCAAGCAAAATGAGATCAGGTTTTATCTTTTTGCAAATTGAGACAGCTTGCATACCGCTTAGAGCAACTAATACAGAAAAGCCCTCATTATCTAATGCATCGTTGAGCATAGAAACGGTATCAGGTGAATCGTCCACAACTAGTACTATTTCATCTTCGTTTTCATCGTTCATTTTTTATTCCAGATGACTATTTAGTTCATCAAATTTCATTTCATCGGTTAAAGATAATAAAAGCTCTTTTTGTCGTTGAGAAATGAGGTTATTTGCAAAGTAATTTTCTATAATCTTTTTTATTCCGTTAATATACCCTATTGAAATGTACTGCTCTATTTTCTCTTTTTCTTTAGGTGGTAATTTTACTGTAATGGTGCAACCTGAATTGATATTGATCATCTTTGTCTCACCTTCAGTAATTGACTCTTGAGAACTGGTTTGCGTTTTTAGTGAAATCTCTTTTTGAGCTTTGCAAGATGATTCATCTTCTTTGTAAATGTAGTCTACTGGTAATACTCTAGCGATAGCATCAAAAAGGCGTTTCTGTTTAAATGGTTTTATAATGTAACCATTATGAAGATTACGGATATCTTCAGGAACATTACCTTCGCTTGCTTCAGCTGAAACCATGATTATAGGTGCTCTTATTCCTAAAGATCTTAGCTGTCGAAGTAAATACCAGCCATTGTGTACAGGCATTGCTATATCTACTAAAAAAAGTGAGTATGAACTAAGTTCTTCCGTTGTTTTTATCAACACTGAATCTGGACAATCAGCTGTATCCACTATGAAGTCAACTGGTTTTAGTATTGATACAACCAAGTTACGATGATCCTCGTTATCATCAACCTCTAGTATCTTGAATGGTTTTGTTTGTGAATTACTGTAGCCACACACTATTTTTTCGTGTTTAGATAAATTTGGATCTGCAAATGCTCTTGATAATTTCATTTTTACAGAAAATGTTGTGCCTACACCATGAATGCTATTAACATCTAACTCGCCTCCCATTATGGTTACAAGCAGATTAGTAATAGTTAAACCTAATCCTGTTCCTCCAGCTTTCTTTTTTGCTTCATCAAGTCTGTTAAATGGTTCAAAGATCTTTTTTAGCTCGCTTTCTTTTATACCAATGCCACTGTCTTTAATGATAAATTCAGCTACTTCATTTCTGTATTTAACAGTGAAATTAACTCCTCCTACAGAAGTGTACTTAACAGCGTTGGATAGTAGATTTATCAAGATCTGTCTCAATCTTTTTTCGTCTGTGTAGACAAGTTGAGGTAAGTAACCAGTTATGTCAGAGGTGAACTTTAAATCATTTTGAAATGCTTTTTCTGAGAAGTATTCTATTAGCTCATCAATAAGCTGTTTTAAGTTTAAATTTTCATAATGAAGTTCAAGTCTGCCAGCTTCAATCTTAGAAATATCAAGAAGTCCTTCAATGAGATCTGCTAGATAATCAGCTGAACGACACATGATCCTAATAGCCTTTTGGTGCTTTGGAGGAATATCTGATGATTGAGATAGTATTTGGCCATAACCCGTGATTGTGTTCAGAGGAGTTCTTAACTCATGGGATATTCCTGAGAGATAACGGCTTTTTGCTCTATTAGCAGCATCTGCATTCTTTTTAGCTTCTGAAAGGAGTTTTTCTGTTTTTTGCCTTTCATTAACTTCATTTATCAAAAGCAAATTTTGAGTATGAAATTCCTCTTGTGTCCTTTTTCTGCTTTCTTCAACAAGCATGAACATCAAAGAAAAAATACAAAATATGAACTCAAATAGTAAAAAGCACAGTGTAAATCCAGAAAGCAGAGTTGATTTGTCAATTTGAGAAAACTTGTACTCAACAGTGTAGTAAGATGCAGTTATTACCGTGAAATTAGCAATCGAATATACTAAAAGATGGCTTAAAAATCGCAATATTCTCTTTGCAATTGTTGTTCTTAATTGCTCTGGAAGAATTCTTTCAAGTTGATACTGTATGTTTGCATGTTTTTTACACTCATCCTCACAGCAAGAATCAAGAGTGCAACATAGAGAGCAAATATAGCCACCATATCTTGGACAGTAGCAAAGATCTTGAGAGTCGAATGTGTTTTTACAGATGGAACACTCATGTGTACCGTGTATGACGTCCACTTTTCTTGCTAGGTAATATTTTCCATGAGTTATAAAAGCCAAGCTAGGGCATAGCACAAAGGTTAGAACTAGAGTAAATGGAGCGCAAAAGGCTTCTAAAAATTGTCCAAAGATACCAAAATAAGCAAGATATCCTAACAAAGTCGATAACAGCATGGAGCCAAATCCAACCGGATTTATGTCATACAGATAAGCTCTTTTAAACTCTATCCCTTTAGGACTTAAATGAAGTCTTTTATTGATGCTCAGATCGGCTGCTATGGTTCCACACCAAGCTACAGCTACGATTGCATATAAGTTAAGAACAGATGTAGCAATAGAATAGATACCATAGCATGTAAGAATGTAGGCGATAATTACATTAAAGAATACCCATACAACACGACCAGGGTGAGTATGAGTTAATCTTGAAAAGAAATTTGACCAAGCTAAAGATCCTGCGTACCCATTGGTAACGTTAATTTTAATTTGAGAAAGACCAACAAAAGCTACAGTAAGTAGAAGTGCCACTGTGTTGGCATAAGAGCCTAAAAAAGATGTTGTTTCATCAAATACCTTAAGGTACATAAAATTAGGATCGATGGCGTTTTTAAAAGGTGTCTCTATGCTTATAAGGTAGACTCCAAGAAAAGCTCCTATTAGTATTTTTATTCCGCCTAACAGTATCCAACCAGGTCCTGCGATTAAAGTTCCTAAGTATCTAGATTTCTTGTTTTCTTTAGTTTTGTTTGGCATAAATCTCAAGTAATCAACTTGCTCTCCAATTTGAGAAATCAGAGCCATCAGTATTGATAAAGAGTAGCCAAAAAAGTATAGATTAAAATCTGAACTAGAGCTTAAAGACAGACTTAAGTGAGAATCTTTAGATAGTAATAAAACGCCTGCAATGGAGAGTATTTGTAATATTGCCCAAATAGGCTGAGTGTAGCGTTGAAACTTGCTGATGAAACTAAAACCATTCAATATAAGTGGAATAATTACAAGTGACGTTACAAGATAACCTATCCATAAAGGCAAATTAAAGGCTATCTGCAACATATTAGAGAGAATAGTTGATTCAAAAGCTAAAAAGATAAATGTAAACGATGCATAAACAAGAGAGGTTACCGATGAGCCTAGATATCCAAAGCCAGAACCTCTTGTAAGAAGATCAATATCGACATTGTATTTTGCAGCATAAAAGGCAATTGGTTTACTAACAAGAAAGATAAGGGGAAGAGCTACTAATAGAGCAAAAAAGAGGTGGTTAAAGCCATAAAAAATAGCAATATTAGCTCCAATAACTTCAAGTGCTAAAAAGCTGATTGATCCTAATGCAGCGTTAGATACTGTCAAAGGACTTCTCTTTCGAGCATTTTCTGCTGTATAGCGTAAAGAAAAGTCTTCTAAAGTTTGGTTAGCTACGTATCTGCTATAAACTCTTCTTGCTTTAATAACCGGCTGTACCAAAATCCACTCCTTACCACAATCTTTTATGGATCTTCTTTACTTCATTTTCTTCCTATCTTCTTAGTCAGACATACGTAATTTGACGTAGTCGAATAGAGCATTCTGCACATTCAGTCACATCTTTCCCTTTGTGATAATGACATTAAATCGTTATTAACCCACAGAGGAGAAAACATCATGGAAAAACATACCAAGATGAACTTCATATCAAAGGCTCTGACAGTTTTAGCTTTAAGTGCAACTGTCTCAACCTCAGCTTTTGCAGCAGATAGTGTTAATACCACTGGTCTTGCGGTTACTGACACTACTGTAAAAGTAGGTATTCTGCATTCCATTACAGGCACTATGGCTTTATCAGAGGCAGGTTCCGTTCAGGCAGAGAAACTAGCAATCGATCAGATCAACAAACAGGGCGGTGTGCTAGGTCGAAAAATTGAAGTAGTACAGGAAGATGGTGCTTCTGATTGGCCTACCTACGCAGAAAAAGCTCAGAAACTTATTGTAAATGATAAAGTTGCAGCAGTGTTCGGTTGTTGGACTTCTGCATCAAGAAAGGCCGTTCTCCCTATTTTTGAGCAATATAACAACATGCTGTTTTACCCAACATTTTATGAAGGTCTAGAACAGTCTCCAAATGTGATCTATACAGGTCAGGAAGCTACTCAGCAGATATTGGCTGGTCTTGATTGGGTAATGAAAGAAAAAGGTGCAAAGACCTTTTATCTAATCGGCTCTGACTACATTTGGCCTCGTACTTCTTTCAAGATTGCTAGAAAGCATATTGAAAAGAATGGTCTAAAAGTTTTAGGCGAAGAGTATTACCCACTAGGTCACACTCAGTTCAACTCTGTTATCAACAAAATCAAATTGAAGAAGCCTGATGTGATCTTCTCAATTGTTGTAGGTGGTTCTAATGTAGCTTTCTACAAACAGTTAAAGGCAGCTGGTATCGATCTTAAGAAAGAAAAGCCAATGCTTCTATCAACCTCTGTTACAGAAGATGAAGTACTAGGTATTGGTGGTGAGAATTATGAAGGCGCTTATTCAGTTACCAAGTACTTTGAAAGCATGAATAACGAGAATAACAAAAAGTTTGTTGCAGACTTTAAGAAAATGTGGGGCGACAAGATTGTTATCGGTGATGTTACAGAGTCAGCTTACTTAGGTCCTTGGTTATGGAAGGCTGCTGTTGAAAAAGCTGGTTCTTTTGACATCGACGCTATTAAGAAAACATTACCAGGTACTGTATTTGATGGTGCACCTAACGGTTCTGTAAAGGTTCATGAAAATCACCACCTGTATATGAAGACCGTTATTGGTCAAGGTCAAAAGGATGGTCAGTTTAAGGTTGTTTATGAGTCAGGTGTGATCGAGCCTAACCCATTCCCAGAGGGATATCAATAACAGAAAGACTGATTAGCCATCAATCTAAAAGGGGGTAAATCCCCCTTTATAAAATCTTATAGGAGCAAATCTTATGTTTTCAGATTACAGTTTTGAGGATCTTGCCTCCATTTTCGCCATGCAAGGCTTCGCAGGTTTATCCCTGTTTTCAGTTTTCCTTCTTATGGCATTAGGTTTAGCCATTATCTTTGGTCAGATGGGCGTTATCAATATGGCTCATGGAGAGTTCATGATATTAGGAGCCTATACAACCTATCTGACTTCCCATTTTTTTGAAAATTATTTACCTTCACTATTTTCAATTTATTTCTTTGTCGCCTTGATCTTGTCTTTTATCTTTACAGGATTATTAGGAGCCCTGATAGAGTATTTGATGATAAGGCATCTCTACTCAAGACCTTTGGATACTTTACTTGCAACATGGGGACTTAGCTTAATCTTACAGCAGACTTATCGTTCAATATTTGGTGCTCGTGAAGTAGGTGTAACTCTACCAGATTGGCTAATGGGCTCAGTAAATCTAACTGACAGCATTGAAATTCCAATCAACGGTCTTTTTGTTTTGTGCCTAACCATTTTCGTAACTTTCTCTGTTTGGTACATCATGTATCGCTCTAAGTTAGGCAGACAACTAAGAGCTGTAATTCTAAATCGTCCAATGGCAGGAGCTGTAGGTATCAATACAGGTCTGGTTGACAGACTAACCTTTGGTTTAGGTTGTGGAATTGCAGGCGTCGCTGGCTGCGCATTTACCATGATTGGTTCAACAGGTCCTACAGCAGGTCAGCTCTACATTGTTGATACTTTCTTAGTAGTTGTGTTTGGCGGTGCAGGAACTTTAATTGGAACAATTGCATCAGCTTTTGGTATTGCTCAAGCTCAATCAGTAATGGAATTCTTTATGTCAGGTTCTATGGCAAAGGTTCTAACTCTGCTGTTTGTTGTTGGCATCCTAATGATTAGACCACAAGGTCTGTTCTCTGTAAAAGTTCGTCACTAAGGAGAATACTATGTTTAAACGAGATCCTATTTATTCTGTTCCGCTGATGGGAAGAAGAACATTCCTAAACTTCATTGTCCTTGCAGTGCTACTTTTAATCATCATGCCTGCATCTTTAGAAGTTTTCCGTCTGAACTTGTTAGGCAAGTACCTAAGTTATGCCTTTGTTGCAATCGGTTTAGTGCTTTGCTGGGGATATGGTGGCATTTTAAGTTTAGGTCAGGGTATTTTCTTTGGTTTAGGTGGATACTGCATGGCAATGTTCCTAAAGCTTGAAGCTTCAACTCCAGAGGCTACTGCCATTCAGTCAACACCAGGTATTCCTGATTTTATGGATTGGAACCAACTTACAGAGTTACCTTGGTTCTGGGTTCCATTTAACAGTTTTCCATTAACTCTTATTTTGATGTTTGCTGTTCCTACAGTATTTGCATACATATTTGGTCTCTGTATGTTCAAACGTAGAGTTGGCGGTGTGTATTTTTCAATCATCACTCAGGCTATTGCAGCAATTTTGACAATTTTGATTATCGGGCAACAAGGTTATACCGGTGGTGTTAATGGAATCACTGATCTTAGAACCTGTCTTGGTGTCGATATTAGAACAGACGAAGCAAAGCTAGCCCTCTACTACATTTGTGTTATCTGCTTACTGTTAGCTATGTTTGCTTGCCATTTGTTACTGCGCGGAAAAATTGGTCACTTGCTGTTAGCAATTCGAGATGAAGAAGAAAGAGTTAGATTCTCAGGATATGACGTTGCCAATTTCAAGATCTTTATTCTGTGTTTCTCTGCAATGCTATCAGCTGCAGGTGGTGCTCTATTTACCTTGCAAGTAGGCTTTATGTCTCCAAGCTTTGTGGGAATTGTAGCTTCAATTGAAATGGTCATCTTCTGTGCTGTAGGTGGAAGACTATCAATTTTCGGCGCTATTTACGGAACAATTATTGTTAACTACGCAAAAACTGTCGTTTCCGAGAACTTTCCTGAATTATGGCTTTTTGCAATGGGAGCTCTATTCATTGGCGTTGTTATGTTCTTCCCAAGAGGTTTAGCAGGCTTATACGAGGACTATCTAAGTCCATATCTTTACAAAGGTCTTAAGTATCTGCTAACTCCAGAAAATGAGGAATCAGCAAAGAGAATTCCTCCAGGCAAGATGCTTTATGCAATGCTTGTAAACAAGATCCATGAGTACAAAGGAGCTTAATATGAAAGAGATTTTTGATAGCAGCTTACGCGAAGACGCCAGTGTTTTAGCTGGCAACAGAAGTTTAAACAAAGATTATGCTCTTTACATTGAAGGTCTTACAGTTTCATTTGATGGGTTTAAAGCTGTGGATAATTTATCCCTTTATGTAGATGAAGGAGAAATCCGCGTAATCATTGGTCCAAATGGAGCTGGGAAAACTACGGTTTTAGATATGATCTGCGGAAAAACAAAAGCAACCTCTGGATCAATAAAATTCCATGATAAAGAACTAACAAAATTAAAAGAGTATGAAATTGTAGAAGCTGGTGTTGGCAGAAAGTTCCAAAATCCTTCAATTTATGAGGCCTTAACTGTTTTTGAAAATTTGGAATTGTCATATCCAAAAGGAAAAAAAGTTTGGGGAGCTTTGTTATTTAAACGCAATAAAGAGATCATTCAAAAGGTAAAAGAAGTTGCTGATACCATTTTTTTAGGTGACAAGCTTAATATGAAGGCTTCTCTTTTGAGCCATGGTCAAAAACAGTGGTTAGAAATCGGAATGTTACTTATCCAAAATCCTTCATTGTTAATGCTTGATGAGCCAGTTGCGGGAATGTCTGTTGCGGAGAGAAAACAGACTGCAGCTCTTTTGAAGAAAATTATTAAAGGTAGATCTGTAATTGTAATTGAACACGACATGAAATTTGTTGAAGACATTGCTGATAGAGTAACCGTAATGCATCAAGGAAAGCTGCTTGCAGAAGGCAACATGGAAAGCATCAAGAAAAATCCTAAAGTTATAGATGTCTACTTAGGTCAATAGGAGATTTTATTATGTTAAAGCTAGAAAATTATTCTGTTGCATATGGTGAAAGTTCGGTCATTAAAGCTCTCAACCTTGAAATCAAAGACAATGAGATTGTCGCACTATTAGGTCGCAATGGAATGGGAAAAACAACTCTCATGAAATCTCTTATTGGCATGATCAAAAGTTGTGAGGGAAAAGCTTTTTTAGGAAAAGAAGAAATAGAAAACCTAAAAAGTTATGAGAGGGTAAAAGCAGGTATTGGTTTTGTTCCTCAAGGTAGAATGATCTTTTCAACTATGAGTGTAAAAGAAAATATTGAAACTGGATTAACTGTAACTGGTTCTAATGTGATTCCTGAAGATTTGTATGTTAGTTTCCCAATTTTAAAAGAGTTTGCAAAAAGAAAAGGAGGAAATCTATCTGGAGGACAGCAACAGCAGCTAGCAATTGCAAGAGCTTTAGCCTCAAATCCAAAGTTACTTTTGCTCGATGAGCCTACTGAGGGTATTCAACCGAATATCATTAAAGATATGGCAAAAACACTTAGAAAAATTCGAGATGACAGAGGTCTTACAATTTTTGTTTCAGAACAGGTTCTAAGTTTTGCTCTTGATGTTGCAGATAGAATTGTTGTGATGGAAAAAGGCGCTATTGTTTATGATGCCACTCGAGATGAAACAGATGCTGATCTCGTAACTAAATTCCTTTCTGTATAGTGTAATTTTTCAGGTAGATTGTGTCTGAAAACTTTGACAGGTAAATTTGAGAGATGTTTACCTGTCTTTTTTTTCATGAGTCTATAAAACTTTCCAATTGATATTCATTTGAGCTTAAATCTCACCTTTACAATAACCGTAGAATTGTTTGTATCAAGGTAAATCATCTTAAATGGGCTCTTGTTTTATGAGCGTACCTCGATAGTAACTGAATGCTACTGTCCTTCCGTAAAAACAATGAAATTAAGTGCAACTACGTAAAATGACGTATTCGTGTAGTCAATTCTGCCAATTTTTTACTCATAAGTAATCTTAGATAATGAACTCAAGTTCAGAGGGAAATGAACCTTGAACTGAAAGTTTTTCTTTATCTACATCAATATATGAGGTGATCATTATGGGTAGCACTGGTTCAGTTAGTTCATGGGAAGAGGCTCTATTAGTTGCAGCAATTCAGTATCCTGTTCCTGTAGTAAATGGTCCTGAAGATATTCAGGTTAACGTTGACAGAATCTGCAAAGCAGTAGCTTCAACAAAAGCAGGTTATCCTGGATTAGATTTGATTGTATTTCCTGAGTATTCAACACAAGGCTTAAACACAGCAATTTGGTCATACGATGAAATGTTGTTGAGCTTAGATAGTCCAGAGGTAGGAAAGTTCAAGCAGGCATGTAAAGATGCAGATGTTTGGGGCGTGTTCTCAATTATGGAAAAGGATCCTGAAGGTGGCCATCCTTTTAACACAGCGATTATCATTAACAACAAGGGTGAAATTGCACTTCACTACAGAAAGTTACAGCCATGGGTTCCAGTAGAGCCATGGGCTCCAGGTAATTTAGGTATGCCTGTCTGTGACGGTCCTAAAGGTTCAAAACTTGCTGTATGTATCTGTCACGATGGTATGTTCCCAGAGTTAGCTCGTGAAGCAGCTTACAAAGGTGCTAATGTTTACATTAGAATTTCAGGTTACTCAACACAGGTTAACGATCAGTGGATCATTACAAACAGAACTAATGCATGGCAGAACCTCATGTATACAGTTGCTGTTAACCTTGCAGGCTATGATAACGTCTTCTACTACTTTGGTGAAGGTACTATCTGCAATTACGATGGTAATGTTATTCAGCAAGGTCAGAGAAATCCGTGGGAAATTGTTACAGCAGAGTTATTCCCTCGCTTAGTGGATAAGGCTCGTGAAAACTGGGCATTAGAGAACAATATCTTTAACTTAGGTTGCCGTGCATATGTTGGTAAACCTGGTGGTGAAAAGGCTAACTACTTAACATGGGTTAAGGATTTAGCTGAAGGTAAGTATAAACTACCATGGGATGAGAAGATTAAGATCCGCGATGGTTGGAAGTACTATCCAAATGGCGGTCAGTATGGTCCAATGCCAGATAAATTTAAGAAATAGTTTACAAATTTGCTAATGACGTTAAAGGCGGGTACTAGATACTCGCCTTTTTTTGATTATGCAATGAATCAAAACTACTTTCTAGTACCAGTTAACAATGCCCATCCATCAAGATCTTTAACTTTGTTCATCACAAAGTCTTTTGAATAAGCATCAATCACAGACTGAGACTGCTCAGTTAAGATACCAGACAGAGCTAATAGACCACCTGACTCTGTAAGTGATGCAATGATAGGCTCTAGCTCAGCTAAAGGACCAGCCAGAATATTAGCTACAGTAACAGGTGATTTTGGCAGATTTAGTTCTTTATCTGTACCCATTACAAGCTGTAACTTTTCATCAACGCCATTTCTTGAGGCATTTTCTTTTGAGGCTATTAAAGCCTGTTCATCGATATCAACGCCTATAGCGTTTTTAGCACCAAGCTTTAGTGCTGCAATTCCTAAAATACCAGAACCGCAACCATAATCTAAAACCTGTTTATCTTTTAAATCTAAAGAGTCCAGATAACCTAAACATAAAGCTGTAGTAGGGTGAGTTCCTGTACCAAAGGCAAGACCAGGATCTAACATGACCACTACGCTGTCTTTTTCATCAACGCTAAGCCATGAAGGGCAGATCCACAATCTTTTGCCAAACTTTAATGGTTTGAATTGATCCATCCAGGCTCTGATCCAGTTCTTATCCTCAAGATGAGTTGCAGCCATTGGGATATGATCACCTAAAAGAGCTCTTAACTTGTCTAAGATAGGTTTTGGATCGGTGCCCTGTGCTAAAAGACCTGTTACCTCGGTATTAGGCCAAAGTCTTCTTTCACCAGGTCTTGGCTCAAGAATAGGAGAATCCTCTGCATCGGTGTAGCTTACAGCAAGAGCTCCAAAGCTTTCTAATAGATCAGCAATGGTATCTGCTGACTGATTGGTGGTACGAAGTTTAATTTGTATCCAGTCTGTATCACTCACTTTTTGTCTCCTTCTTGTGCTTTTATATAGCCTTCAAAATTAAATGGCTCTGATAATGACACTTCATTTTGGTTATAGTTAGCAGAATCTGACACGATGTTGTGTAAGCGTGTGTAGATTACATTTGTCATGCTTCCCAAATCAAGTTTTATCTTATTGATAGAACGGATAAAAAGTACCTTCTTAGAGCCTAATTTACCTAATTCTCTTGAGGAAATGAGCTTATAGTTAAAGACTTTGATGATAAGCTCATTACCTAATTTTGATACAGCTTCAATATTACTCTTGCCACCGATGTTCTTTAAAATTGCAATGAGTAATAACTCAGGATTATCTATTTCATCAATAGACAAGCCTCCTGTAATTGATCGCTTTTTGAACTTGTTTTTAAGATAATTCACGGTTCCAATCTTTAACAATATCACCTGAATGATTGCAGGCACAATCACAGCTGTCATCATCAGAGCATAATGACTTGTGGATAACTGGAAGAAGGCTAAATTCTTTAATACTAAATCAGGCTGATAGAGCATAAAGAAGTTTGTAAAAGTAGACAGATCTAAATACAAACTTAAAAAGAACAGCATGACTGAGGATATACACAGGACAATTAAGGTTCCAGGGTAGAAGAACATTAAAATTGAAAGCTCAACTGAGATACATGATCCAATCTTTGAGGTTAAACAGGTGATCATGGCTAGAAAGACTAAAAACAGTCTGTTATAGGATTTAGCAAGATAGGCTCTTACCATGATTAGAGTTGGCAGTACAAAGAGGTTTGTCAGCAGAATACTGTTTAACATGGCATGAATAGTCTCGCTCTCTGTTTGCAGACTTACTAGAGAATTTAGTAAGGAGCTAAAACCTAGAGTTAACATGATTTCGTAGATAGGTACAAACAGGCATGACAAGAATGAATCTACGAAAACTGTAGTAAAGGTAATTAGAATTGAGTGCTCAATGTTTTTAATGATTACTACAAAACTTAGAAGTACTAAAGCCGGTACAAACAGCACTCCTAAAACTTTGATTAAAGTTGCACCAATACTTGCTCTTTCAGTTTCCTGATCAAGATCATTTGATGGCAGTAAGAACATGGTTGCAGCTAAAGATGCAATCACCCATGCAGTAGGTTGAGTAAACAGGTGAGGGTAAAAGGTAATCGAGATGCCACACAACAGTGAGTAGTTAAGACCTACAGCAAAGAGCTGATAAAAACGGTTAAATGTTGGAATAAGGCAGGCTACAGTTACAGCAAATAAGCCTGGGATTATGGTTCTGCAGATCTCTAGCAAGATGTTCTGAATGGTAAAGTCGATGCCAATAGGAATTCTTTTATCAAGAGCAAATGAAGCAATAGCGAGCAGTCCTAAAGGGAACAGAAGTAATAAGCTTCGCTGTTGATAATTTGCGTTATTCATAAATAAAGAAACCTAAGAGTAAATTCAGTCTCAACATTTTACCAAATTTTACGCAACAGTCCTCAGTTTAGATTTCTTTCTTAAAGCTACAAGTCTAGTATTTAAAAGTTTAATAAAGTTTCATTGTGTGCTATAAAACTTCTGTATTTATCGTAAAACTTGAGTAGCTATGAAATACCAAATCTATATTGATCCTAATCCTGAAGAGAATTCTGACACTGCCTTTGAAAAGGTAAAAAAATACCACGAAGATGTATTTAAAAAGCTTGAGCATGTAGGTATTACCTTTTCCTATAAAAAGTACTTTTATATAAACTTTGATGAGGAAGTCTATAACTCAGTGGTACTAAGAGGAGCAGGACGCAAAAAACTTGAGGTTGTCTCTGAAGAAGGGCATCCTGTAAAGTGTGCTGAAGTTTTAATGATGCTAGAGACCATGTCCGATTATGAGATCATGGAAAAGCTCAAGATGAAGAAAGCTACCTATTACAGACATAAAAAAGCCATGCTCGAATCCGAGTGGTACAGGGAGCATGGTCGTAATCTTGAACTAAAAGATCCTAATATTACCGACTATATTATTAAGATTAGTCCAGTGTTTTAGTCATTGTTAATAACACTTACTCTCTTGCTGCTTTTAACAGGATCCAAAAAAAAGCAAGTAAGGATAATGTTAAGATAATTAGTGCACAGACAGCAAAGAAGACTGTTTCTTGTTCATCATTATGATCTTTAATGTCCTGTTCACTGATGATAGTTGGATGCTCAAAATCGATAGTGAATTTTAGATAAATATCAGCTCCGTTATCATTAGTGTCATCTCTTGCTGAGAAGTAGTAACCTAAAAAGTCTTTTAAATAGATATGATCTTTTAGATATTTCTTTTTGCACTCTAGCTTATACCTGTTCACCATCATTCTGAAAGTTACAACTTCAGTTTCATCAATGCCTGAATTTTTAATTCTAAATCTGCAGTAGGCACTGTTGTCAAAAGATGACATCTTCTTTTCATCTTCTTGAACTTTCTTTTGAGCCTCAGCATCTTTTCTTTCTCGTTCCTCTTTTTCATGATCACTTTTGGTCATCTGTCTCATTACTATATAAGTGCCTATGAGACCTGCTGTAGTAGAGGATACCTTTTTATTAGAATCTGTCTTTACCATTTCTATTTGAGGCAGGGAGAAGTTTAAAAGATCAGCTTTAGCTTTATTTTCTGTGATTGCAATTGCAGCAGCAATGGCTAAAGCACCAAATATGAAATATTTAATATTATCAATCATGATCTTCTATCCTTATTTAATATTATTAAAACATCCTTATTTCAGATCATAATTAAAAAAGATACAAAATCAAGAAAATTTGAAAGAAAATCTGAAAAATCTTCGTATGTGACGTTGTACGGAGATAAGAATCGTACAACGTCACATAAGCTGTTAAGGATAATGAGACTTAAATTTTGATTATTAAGAATAATGTTAAACAGATTTATATTTATCTTATTGATAATTATAAATAATTATTTATTTATTTTGAAGAAGTGCAGGAATATCTTTATGGTGCTACTGGAAAACTCTACAAAACGTACAGTTGTACATAAGACTGGATTTAACATAATTAGAGTCTTTTTAGGTATCTTGGACTAAAGCATAAATATAACAAAATTCGCCTGATGATAATTTTATATCATCCTCTATACGATATTCTTATCTTAAATGCCTGTTGTCACAAAAAGAATTTAATTACTCTTGCTCTATATAAATTTGTCTTCAATACAAATATAATTGAACCACATATCAACATCTATCGCTTGAAAAGATACTGAACCTTGGGTAACAATCGTGAAAATCGTGCGCCGTGACGTCATTGATGACAGTCATTTAGAACCTTTTATTCCGGATCCTGTCATCCGCCAGATCCTCGCAAGACGAGGCATTAAAACCGAACAGGACGTCGCTTGTAAGCTTTGTGATATCTTTCATTACAAAGATTTTCATGATATTGAAAAAGCCAGTTCCATTATCGCAGACACAATCATCAATCAAGAACCTATCTTAGTTGCTGGAGACTATGACGTAGACGGTATCACTGGTACGGCACTAGGCGTCAGAGGTCTTAAAGATTTAGGTGCGAAAGATGTAACTTACTATGTGCCATCACGTTATGAAGGTGGTTACGGTGTAAGTGAAGATGCTGTAGATAATGCTATAGCCCACGGTGTAAAACTCATTCTTACAGTAGATAATGGTGTTAGCTGTAAAGAATCTATAGACTATGCTAAATCCCGCGGCCTTAAAGTCGTGATTACAGATCACCATGAAACTCCAGAGGATCTGCCTTTAGCTGATGCGATAGTTGATCCTAAATTACCAATCGATAAGTTCCCATCTAAAAATCTCTGTGGTGCAGGTGTACTGTTCTATGTTTTAGTAGCTACCAGAGCCTGTTTAAAAGAACGTGGTTACTATGATGGAAGAGCAGTTCCTCGCATAGGTCGTTTCCTTGATTTAGTAGCACTAGGTACTATCGGTGATGTAATGCAGCTAGATGCTAACAATCGCAAGTTAGTAAAGTACGGTTTTGACAGAATTCGTCGTGGTGAATGCGTGGTAGGTATCAGAGCATTAGCCTCATCATGTAGAGTTGATTTACCTTCAATTAACTCTGTATCTATTGCTTATGATTTATGCCCTCGTTTAAATGCTCCTGGCAGAATTAAATTAGAGAATAATCCTGCTGTATCTTTAATGCTTACAGATGATGATACTGAGGCATGTATCATCGCAAGAGATCTTGAGATGTGCAACAAGCGCCGTGGTGACTATGAGCGCGTGTTCTTAAAAGAAGCTTGTGAGGATGCTGAAAAGCAGGCAGGTAACTCTGCAATAGTACTTTACAGATCAAACTGGTTAGTGGGACTTGGCGGTCTTATTGCCAGCAGAATTAAAGAGAAGTTCTCTGTCCCTTGTTTTGTCTTTTCAGGCACAGGGGATGAATTGTCAGGCTCAGCAAGATCAGTTCCTGGCTTTAGTATTGTAAAAATTCTGCAAACACTCTCTGAGAAAAGACCTGATCTTTTAATTAGGTTTGGTGGCCACGCCATGGCAGCAGGAGCCTCAATTCATAAAGCTAATTTTGAGAAATTCAAAGAGCTTTTTAATGAGGTGGCTACAGAGAATTTAGGTCAGCCTACAGAGGATGAGATTGTTTCAGACGGAAGCCTTCCTCCTAACTATATCAATGTAGCTTTTGCTCGTGATTTAGAGGCATATGGTCCATGGGGCAATGGCTTTGAAGAGCCTTGCTTTGATGGTGAATTTACAGTCGAAGACGTATTTTTAGTTGCAAATCGACATCTGAAATTCAAACTTCGTAATGATGATGGTTCTAGCATGAATGCTATTAAGTTAAGAGCAACTCCAAATGAGCGTTCTATTACTAAGTTCATGCGTGTAAGAGCTGTATATACCGTGGGTATCAACCACTATATGGGCTCACAAAGACTTGAAATTAAGATTAACGCAATAGAACCTGTATAATCCTGCCATTTAATCGTTTTGCAATTGAGTTTAAGCTTTGAAATCCCAAGTTTTAGACACTCAAAAGCAAAACGAAATTTCATATTAGATGTAAGTCTCTTTACGCTTACTTTGAAATCGTAACTTTTACTTTGCCTTTTTTCTTTAAAAGCTCAATTCTATCTACGTCAATGTGACCAATCTTAATGAGATCGTCGCTATAGCTAAAGGTCTTACAAAAGATAGCGACATTCTGCCATGGCTTATAAATAGTGATGTCACCAGAAACTGGCGCTATGCCATTCTTTTTCTCATTAAGATTTAAAGATGGCTTTGGATAAAAGATCTTCTCTGTAGTGTTATTAAAATCATCAAGGTTGATTTCAAGAGGCAGACGGGACACAAGATCACGTGATGCTGAGTTATCAATTAAGGTAGCACCTACAGTGTTGCCATCAACAGTGATGTTGATCTTTGAAGATTCATTCTTATTTGTACACATATCATTCTCTATTAAAGATACTAAAGAGCTTTGATCTGCTGTTTGTATGTCTTTGGCAAGACTGATGAACTAAGGCATAAAGCAGTGATGAGACTAAAAGTTACTGCTAATTTCTTCATAGGCGTATTGGTGGCGATAAGTTTTTGTCAAAACATAAGTGTCAGGTTCAGTTGTCTTATCTTTGTGAGCAAGATAAGCTTTTATCCTATGTTTATGATCGTGCAAATGTGCTTTCAAAAAAATGTCAATTTTTGGCAAATGAATGTCTGATTGTGTCAGAGTGTAAAAATCTTTTAACTGCAGAATTTTAAAAGAGGGCAAAGAAGATAAGACTGATACAAAATAAAAGATCCTGTTAAGTTGCCTTAACAGGACAAGACTACTTTAAAAACTAAATTCTGGTCTTAGCGTACATAGCAGCACCGATGATACCTGCTAGGTTTAAGGTCTTAGCAGGAACAACCTTAGTGTTTAAGGTTAACTTTGAAGCATATTTTTCAAACTTCTTAGAAACACCACCTCCTAAAACAATGAAGTCAGGCTGAGTTAAGAAAGCAATGTACTCTAGGAACTTATTTAATCTTTCGCCCCACTCTTTAAACCCAAGATCTTCTTTTTCACGTACAGAGTCAGCGCAATAGTGCTCAGCAATATCGCCTTTGAATTTGATGTGGCCAAATTCTGTATTAGGGTACATCTGACCATTTATAAAGAGGGCTGAACCAATACCAGTACCGATAGTTAAGAAGAGAACTGGTCCTTTATAATCTTTTACCGCACCAAAGGTAAGTTCAGCTAAACCTGCTACATCAGCATCATTTGCTACATAAACCTGTTGGCCTACAACAGAGGTAAACAGTTCTTCAACTTTTACATTGATCCATGATTTATCAATATTCGCTGCTGTGAGAACTTCGCCATCAATAACACGAGCAGGGAAACCACAACCGATTGGCCCTTTAAAGCCGATTTGGTCAACTAACTGCTTTAAAGTTTCTGCAACAGCTTCTGGGGTTGCTGGCTGTGGAGTTGGAATTCTGATTCTTTCAGTCTTAAGTTCACCAGTTAGAGTATCAACAACTGCTCCTTTAATACCACTACCGCCAATATCAACACCAAGGATGTCCATAGTAAACCACCTATTTTTAGTTTAATTTTTTATAAGTTTGATTGCTTATAAATGATTGTTTTGATTTTGTAAATTTTATGTTTTGAGTATAGGCAAAAGTTTTAAGTCTTATCTACCTAATTTTTGTTAAATTTTGAAAAATATAGGTTATGGCACAAAATAAGCGCTATTTTTTACTTTTTGTCCCTATTTTTATCAATGGTTAAATATACTATTAACAAGAATTAGAGATAGGTTATACAGTTGAAGAAATTTATATAAAAGTAAAAATTATACTGATGAAACTGATTGCTTTTAGTAAATTAAAAGTCGTAATAAATTACAAGTTGTTGCCGGCTTTAAACTAAAAAAAGCGCCTAAAAATTCACCAATTAAGTCTAGTTTTCTGCAGAGATATGTCTTAGTGACTTATCTGACCTACCTCAAAAAAAGATATTTACACAATAAAAATAATAAAACACACAAGGTATATCTATGAATCTCGTTCCATTAAGTTCACCTGAAATTGAATATTGAGGAAGAATAGATGACAGAGAACCTCTACATCCACAATTTATCTTTCCTGCTACTTATCTAAAGTTCCACTTTATTGGAAGCTTTGCCTCATTAAAGATTAAAAATCAGCATCTAGACTGGAACAACTGGCATAACTTTGTAGGTGCCAAAGTTGATGGTGTACAAAAGTGTTATCAGTTAAATGATGATGAAAATACTACTGTCATTACCTTATTAGACAGTGAAGATACAGACAAAGAGCATGAGATTCTGTTCTTCAAGTGCATGGACTGTCATGAGATCACACTTGAAGAGTTAGTCCTCTCAGATAATGCCAAGCTCATTCCCTATGAGAAAAAGCCATGTCTTAAGATGGAAGTTTATGGTGACTCAGTATCAGCAGGTGAGGTCAGTGAAACTGTAGATTATGTAGGTAAGATAGCCCCTGTACATGATGGTCATTTTTCAAACAGCTATTACTCATATTCATGGATGTGCGCAAGAAAGTTAGGCGCTAAACTTCATGATATTGCTCAATGCGGTATAGCTTTTTAGATAAAACAGGCTGGTTTCATCATCCTGATTACATTGGTATGGAATCAGTCTATGACAAAGTCCACTACAATCCTTATATCAATCCTGTAACTACCTGGGACTTTTCAAAATTCCGCCCTCATGTAGTGGTAATTGCCATAGGTCAAAATGAGAGTCATCCAAAGGACTTTATAAAAGATGAGCCGAATGGAGCTCAAACTGTTCTTTGGAAGAATACTTATAAAAAGTTCTTACGTCATTTAATGGAAATTTATCCAAAGACTCACTTTATTTTAACTACAACTATCTTAGAGCATGATATTAGTGTAGATAAAGCAATAGATGAGGTCGCATCTGACTTTAGTTCTCCATTAGTGCACCGTTTTTATTACAGTAAAAACGGCTGTGGCACCAAAGGACATGTAAGAATTTCTGAAGCTGATGCAATGAGTGATGAGTTAGCTTTCTTTATAAGTACTTTTCTTATTGATGTAACCAAAGATGTTTAATCAAAGATAACATTCATACAGCGTTATCTTTAAACTCATCATAAAGATCATCAAATTTGACTTTTTTGAGATAATTTTGATGATCTTTTATCTAACACCATTGTGAAAACTGTTTTTATATCAGCCTATTGTCTATAATTAACTCATCTATGAGACAACACTAAAAAGGAAAGAGCATGTCTGAAATTTACTGTATCAGTTATTCTGATTTTGGATATCTTCTTACAGAAAAAGACTGGTCAATTAAAATTCAAAAATTAAAAGACTATGACTTTGAAGTTTACGAGGATCTGTTAACTGCAGATGACATTACTCTCAAACGTCGCTTTTTAGGCAGTGTGCCTGACCTTTTTGAAAACAGTTCCGATTTTAAGTCTGAGCCTGAACTTCCATACGATGTTGAAAGATTTCTCATGACCTACCACGGGGTAGAGGTTATGGTTCTAGGTTCTTATGACTTTGACAGATTGTTTAAAGATAAAGAAAAAGACAGTTTTGGCTTTGTTAAGGTAGACAAAGAGCTTGTTACCTGCAATCAATACTCATTAGAGGATCTAGCAGAGGATGTGGTTCTATTAGCCTCAAACGGTATGGATTTGAACAGTACAGAGCATCTTTCCAAATTTTAAAAGGTAGCTTAAAAGAGCACCCAAGAAGTAGAGAACAGAGTTTATAAGCAGTTAAAAGCAGTCTTAACTAGACTGACTTTAGAACAGAATAAAATAGCAGTGATGGAGTATATATGGATCAGCTCCCATTAGAAGTTTATAGCAGTGATGAGGTTAAATTCATCGAAGCAGAGCATGCTAAAGAGCATAACGGCCACTGTTTTGATTTGATGCAGCAGGCAGGTAAAGCTGTTTTTGACTTTATTGTCAGAGAATGTGCTCAAGCTAAAGATGTGTGGATCTTTTGCGGTAAGGGCAATAATGGTGGCGATGGCTATATTGTTGCAAACTTGCTCTTAGAAAACTCCATTAATCATAGAGTCTTTGCAACTGGTGTTCCTCATGAGGGCACTGAGGCTAGCATTGCCTATGAGTACTATGTAAGACAGGGCGGTATTGTTGAATATGAACTGCCAAATCATGGGCAGCTTCCAGATGACGGTGTCATCGCTTACAGCGCACCTGATGTCATTGTCGATGCTCTTTTAGGTACTGGTACAAACTCTTCACCTAAAGGCGACATGGCAAAATGGATTGCCTATATCAATCAGTTAAATACATACGTAGTAAGTATTGATATTCCATCAGGTGTAATTGCTGATACTGGTAGTGTCCCTGGCATGTGCGTAAGTGCAGATGCTACTGTTTGTATGCTGGCTCTAAAGCCTGGCTTATTAACATCTGATGCTGTCGACTTTGTAGGAAAACTTGAATTTGCTCCATTAGGTGTTCAATCTTACTGTTATTATGATGTTTTTGATTATTCAAAGACTACCTATCCTGTACCAATCATGAGAATGTCTTATAAAGACATTAAGCCTCAACTGCCAGTGCGTTTACCATCATTTAATAAAGGCGATAATGGAAAAGTTTTAATTATCGCAGGTGCATCAGGTTTTGGAGGTGCTGCTATCTTGTGTGGTACCGGTGCCTTAAGATCAGGGGCAGGCTTAGTTAAAGTAGCACTTGAAAAGGATAACTATCAGGCTCTGTTAAGTGTAAGACCTGAACTGATGACTGTGGATTTAAATTCAGCTGAAGCTTTGCAAAAGGCAATCGATTGGGCTGATGTGATTGCAGTAGGTCCTGGTCTTGGAGTAAATGAGAGAACTCAAAGAATATTAGATACCCTAGATGATGTCATCGACAAATACGTAGTCTATGATGCTGATGCATTAAATGTCTTATCTAAATATGAGGATAAGTTCTATAACGAGAATCGTGTGATTACACCCCATCCTGGCGAGGCAGCTAGACTCTTAGGTTGCACAGTTGAAGCTATCAATGCCGATAGGTTAGGCAGTTGCTATAAACTCTGGCAAAAGTTCGGCGGTGTAGTGCTTTTAAAGGGGGCTGGTACTATTGTTTGTGATGGCAACAGACTGTCTATCATCAATGAAGGCTCACCAGCTCTTGCAACCGGAGGCTCTGGTGATCTTTTAACCGGCATCATAGCCTCTTTAATGGCTCAGGGCTTAGGTCTTGAGATGGGCGTGATAGTAGGCGCCTGTATCCATGCAAGAGCAGGTGCTATTTGCGGTCAAAAAGAAGGTGTAATTGGTACACTGCCACTTGATGTAAGCAAATATGTAAGAGAACTTGTAAACGGCAGAGACTAGATTTTTAAGTTTACAAACTCTAATCAAAAGTGCTAATCGGAAAAGCTAATAGAAAAGAATAAAAAATATGGCAGAAATTAAATTTAAGATAAATGGTGAACAGGAGACTGTAAAACTAGGTGCTCTGATGTCATCTGTTTGCATTCCTCTATGCAAAAAATTAAAAAAGAGTGTGCTTATAAATCTTGAAGGAGATTTAGGTGCAGGTAAAACCACTTTCTCACGTGGTTTTATTGAAGCTTGTGGCTATAAGGATATCGTCCGCTCTCCTACCTATACTCTAGTTGAGCCTTATGACTTTGATGACTTTAGTGTTTACCACTTTGATCTTTACAGACTTTTAGATCCTGAAGAACTTGAATATATGGGCATTCGTGACTATTTTGAGAAGACCTCAGTATGTCTTATTGAATGGCCTGATAAAGCACAGGGCGTTTTACCTGAAGCGGATATCACAATTGAGCTTAGTTATTCAGTTGATTCAAGGGATGTTGTGATAAAATCAGTTCTTATAGAACCAGAAGATCTTAATAAAATAAGCTCAAATTTCAGATAACGTGAAACACCTTTTGAATAACTTCTGTAAATTGATCCAGAGTAAATCAATTCAAAAAATCAGAACAATTTGCAGACAGTTCTTATTATTTTTTGCAGTAGCTCTAGTGGTATGTTGCACTTTTACCGAAGTGGCTTCGGCATCTGCTATTAAGTCCGTACGCTCATTTCATAATGCACAGAAAACCAGAGTAGTACTTGATCTTGATTCAAAACCTAATTATGCAACTTCATTAAGTCAAAACAGAGCTGTATTCTCGATTAGAGTTCGCAATTTATCAAAAGCAGCTCTTTCTCCTTCAAATGTACCACTGTCCTCTCAGAGCTGTGTGAGGGGCGTTCAAAGACGCATTGAGAAAAATGATGTCAGATATCTGTTCTCTTTAAATAGATGTGCTGTACCTAAGATTTTTGTCTTAGCTCCAAAAGGTGGTAACAATGACTATAGACTGGTCATTGATTTTGAAAATAGCTCAGAAGCTACTTTCTCTGCAAATGCAACTGTAAAAAATACTGTAACCAAGACTGCTTCAAATGGCACTGTAATTAAAGATACAGTCGTCTCAACAAGTAAAACCGTAAATGGCAAATTAGATACTACCGTTCCTCTGTCTACTTATGAAAGAGATCTCTTTATTAAGTATACAACAGTCTCAAAAGACGGTTTTCGCTCAATGTCTACTGCTAATGCTGCTAAATATCAGCAGGAGCTTGCTAAGTTAAGAAGTGACTACAAGAAAGCTCAAGCACAAAAGACATCTGAACAGGGGCGTGTAAAGACTACTATCACCAAAAATACCAAGACTAATACTAAAACAAAAATTCAATCTCATGATGTTGAGGAGTTAGTGTCTGACGCTTCAGCGCCTCCTGTACCAGTACAGGCAACACCAGTGTCTCGTCCATTCATTATCGCAATTGATGCAGGCCATGGCGGTAAAGATCCTGGTGCTATTGGTAAACGTGGTGTAAGGGAGAAGAATGTAACTTTAGCTATTTCAAAAGCACTTTATAGCTACATCAACTCTAATAAACAATTTAGAGGAACTCTTACAAGATCACGTGATGTTTTTGTTGATCTGGATAGGCGTTCTGAAATTGCAAGATTAAGAAAAGCTGATCTTTTAATCTCAATTCATGCTGATTCTGTAGCCTCTGGCAGTTCAACAGCTCGTGGCGCAAGTGTGCTCGTGTTATCAGAGAACAGAGCAGTACGTGAAAACGGTAAAATTCTGCGTAACAACAAGCAAAAGAAACTCATAGGTGGCGCAGGCGAGGTGATGGATCAGAGTGTTGGTAATCCATATTTGGCAACTGCAATCCTTGATATGTCATCTACAAACTCCCGTTCAGAGGGTAACCTTTTAGCTCAGGAAATCTTACATCAGTTGTCAGCCTTTACCCATGTAAGAAAAAGTCAGCCTATTAAGGCTTCTTTAGCCGTATTAAAAGCACCTGATATCCCATCTCTCTTAATTGAGACTGGCTACCTTTCAAACCGTTATGAAGAAATTCAGTTAAATCAGCCTAATTACCAAAAGCAAATCGCTTACAGAATTTATTTAGGTATTAAGTCATATTATGAGAAGTATCCTGCTCAGAAATTAAGATCACGCCAGGAGTCTTATGCAAGAACTAAGAATATGACTAAAAACGGTGGTACTGCCAAAAGTGTTACCGTTAAAAAAGGCGAGTCTTTAGGTCTTATTGCTAAACGATATGGCACAACTATAGCTCAATTAAAGAAATTAAATTCCTTAAAGAGCGATACTGTTCATGTAGGTCAGGTTCTATATCTGCCATAGGAAATATATGTCTACAATTCGACGTCTGTCAAAGCAACTAGCAAGTCAAATTGCAGCAGGTGAGGTTGTAGAAAGACCTGCCTCTGTGGTCAAAGAGCTTTTAGAAAACGCTGTTGATGCTCATGGAACTCATATCCTCTGTGAGATTAAAGAGGCTGGTAAGCTTTTAATCAGAGTAAGAGATAATGGTACTGGTATTGTAAAAGACGAATTGCCGTTAGCTCTAGCACCTCATGCTACTTCCAAAATCTATTCATCAGATGATTTAAATTCCATCACTACCTTAGGCTTTAGAGGAGAGGCTTTAGCATCTATTGCCTCTGTCTCAAAATTAACTTTAACCTCCAAAACTAAAGATGAGGATAATGCCTATTGTGTTAAAGTAGAAGGTCCTGAACAGGAACCTTTGATTGCGCCTGCAGCTCACCCAGATGGTACTACCGTTGATGTCTGTGAATTATTTTTTAATACTCCAGCACGTCGTCGCTTTTTAAAGTCAGATAGAACTGAATTTTTAAGAATTAAAGATACCTTTATAAGAATTGCACTTGCTCATCCTGATACTGGTTTTGAGTTAGTAAATGAAGGCAAGACTGTCTTTAAAGTTTCAAAGTCGTCCTTAAATGAAGGTATTGATTTAAAAAGAACAACGATTCTTTTAGGCAGTGATTTCTCTCAAGAGGGAATTAAAGTCCTTTGTGAAGATCCAAATCTTAAGATGGAAGGAATGCTCTTACCACCACCTAGTGTAGAGCAGAGCGTTTCAGAACAGGTATATCTGTTTTTAAACGGCAGGCCTATTGCTGATAAAGTTGTAACTCATGCGCTAAAAGAAGCTTTTTTTGAAGTATTAGGCAGAACCCTGCCCATAAGATGTGTACTTTATCTTGAGGTAAAGCCTGATGAGGTTGATGTTAATGTGCATCCTCGTAAAGATGAAGTGCGTTTCCATGAACCTTCTTTAATCCATGATTTAATTACAGATGCTTTAGTTTTAGCCTTGAGAAAAGCTAATATTGGTCCACACAGTGTCGGTCAGTCTGAGCTTGATTTTGCTACAGACAAAGCTCCAATCGTAGGTTATGTTAATGCAAACAAAACAGAGTCTCCTCATGCAGCCTCTTTTGATATTAACAATGAAGCTCTGCCAGCATTCCCTACAGGTGTAAGCTCATTTTTCAATGGAGCATCTGTTAATACTCCTAAAGGCTCTGGCTCTATAAGTTCTTCATCAGGATCTTCAGGTGGATCTGTATCTTCAAATCGAGTAAGCGCTGGTAATTACCATTCAACCTTTTCAAATCAGGATGCGCTACAGCGCAACATCAATGTTTATAAATCAGCAGTGAATGCTTCAAATGTTGGTGTCAATGCTAATGTAAATCTTAATGAGCCTGGAATTGAGCAAAGGGTGTATTCTAATCCTATAGGAAGTGCTGTAAGAGGAGTCGCACCTACAGCTTTTGTAAATGCTCCTAACTCTAATCTAGAAAATGGTTTTGTGCCAAATGGAAGCGAAAATACAGAAAACAATATTGCCTCAAATCTACTTCCTAATGGCATCCTGTTTTTAGATTTGACTGACAGAAATGTAGCTTTAATTAAACTTTCAAAGAAGTACTACTTAATCTCTTTGAAAAAGTTAAAGTCTATAAAAGTAGCTTTAGAGTATCAAAATTCGGTTAAGAATGCCTCAGTCTTGAAACAAAGACTCTTAATGCCATTTTCTTTTACTGTCGATCCATCTTTGGCAAAATCCTTAAAATACTGCACTATTGCTTTAGGCAGACTTGGTTTTGGTGTCAAAATCTTTAGAAACAGAATTGAATTAACGGAGATCCCCGCCTTATTAAAAGGCATTGATTTAGCAAGTGTAAGTAAAAAGATCTTTTTAATTGTCTGCGCTGAATTTAGAACCATTGAAGAAGGTAACTGTCCTCAAAAACTGTCTTCAATTGTGGGATATGAAAGTCCTAAATCATCGGAGATTTTAGAGAATGAGGCTAAAGGATTACTTTCAATCTTAGATAAAGATAATCCTTTAAAAGATCTTGAAGGTTCTTATTTAGAATTGAATTTTAAGAAATTAAGTGAAAAGCTCGGAGCTGAACTTGAAGAATAAAGCAGTTGTAATATTAGGTCCTACCGCCTCTGGTAAGAGTGCTCTATCTTTAAAAATTACTAAAAAGGTCAAAGTTGAGATCATAAGTTTAGACTCAGCTTTAATCTACAAAGATATGGATATTGGAACAGCTAAACCAACAAGAGAAGAGTTAGCATCAGTGCCTCATCATTTAATTGATATTTGTGATCCTAAAGACAGCTACAGTGCAGCTTCCTTTAGAGAAGACTGTATAAGACTTGTAGATGAAATTACAGCACGTGGTGCTATCCCAGTAATTTGCGGTGGCACCATGATGTACTACAAAGCTCTAGTCGATGGCTTGTCTCCTCTCCCTGTAACCGAGCCTGAGATAAGAGAAAAGATAGCACTTGAGGCTTCAGAGCGTGGCTGGCCTGCCATGCACGAGAAATTAAAGAATGTGGATCCTGTCTCTTATCAAAAATTAAATCCAAACGATAAGCAGCGAGTTTCAAGAGCCTTAGAAGTTTATTACATGACAGGGCGTGCTATGAGCTCATTTTTTGTTGAACATCAGGACAAGTGTCCTTTTGACAGATTAGAGTACATCCTCTTGCCCGAAACTGATGACAGAACTGAGTTACGAAAACTTATCAGAGCGCGCTTTTTAAAGATGGTCGATGATGGTCTTATTGATGAGGTTGCCTGTTTAAAGGAAAGAGGAGATCTTAACTTAAACATGCCATCCATGCGATGCGTAGGTTACAGACAGGTTTGGGAATATATTGATAAGGTATACGACTTTGATACCATGATTGAGAAGTGTGTAATCGCTACAGCACAGCTAGCCAAACATCAGATGACCTGGCTTCGAGGCTCATTATCAAAAGATGACAGCGCTTTAGTAAAGGAAAGACTGCTTATTGGCGATAAGAATAATGAGAACATTGTTTTAGACGGCATTAAGAAATATTTTGAGACAAAATAATGAAAAGGCTATTTCACACTCTGTTTATAACCTTAATTTTCACCTTTGCAGTAAATTGCTCATATGCTAATTCAGAACCTTTAGTTATCACTGATATAGGTGCTATTGAAGGTGTCAGTGAACATGGAGTAGAGCACTTTTATGGTATTCCTTATGCTAAAGCTCCAGTGCATGACCTGCGTTTTGCGCCAACAGTTGCAGCTGATCCTTTTGCTGATACTTTCAAGGCTGATTCATTCTGCCCTGTAGTGCCTCAGTCTAGCTTTATTGTTAAACGTAAAGGCTTTAGAACAGGTGATAACTCTTTATGTCTTAATATTTACCGCCCTAAAAATGCTAAAAAAGGCGATAAGTTACCGGTATTTGTGTGGATACACGGTGGCGCTTATATGATGGGGGCTTCAAATAATCCCTATTATGATGGTACTGCCTTTGCTAAGGATGGTGTGATCTTAGTAAGCATCAATTACAGATTACATGCTTTAGGCTTTTATTCTTCAAAATACACCTATAAAAAGTACGGTACCACTGGTAACTGGGGCCACCTTGATATGATTGAAGCTTTAAAGTGGGTAAGAAATCATATTGAGGCTTTTGGCGGTGATCCTGACAAAGTCACTATAGGTGGTGAGTCAGCTGGCAGCATGGCAGTGTCATCTTTAGTTTTAAGTCCTTTAGCAAAAGGTCTGTTTAAAAGAGCTGTCTTAGAGAGTGGCACTATCTTAAGTTATCCTTTTGTAAGTTTATATAAAAGCGAGAACAGTAAGTCTGCTTTTACTAATAGTGCTGCTATTGCTACTTTATTTGGGGCAGATGATTCTGAGTCCGGTCTTGAGGCACTAAGAACTATTGATCCTCTGCTCTTATCCTATAACTGCGGTTATGACTTTGATATGGTCAAAAACACCTTCTCTTTCTTTAAGCCTTACTTTGATGGCGTAGTTCTGCCACAAGATCCTTATAAAGAACTGCAGCAGAAAAAGAAGGTAGAGGTGTCTAATCCTAAAGATAACATAGAAATTTTAATTGGCTACAATACCGATGAAGGCTCACTTTTTACAGATAACCTAAATGTCTTAGAGTTAAAAACTGCCATAAAAAACACCTTTGGTGAGAGTAAAGTCCAGAGTATAGCTGCTTTATATCTAAAGGATAAAGAGCCTACAGATTCTGCTTTTAAAGAAGTAAGTAGCTATAACGCTGACATCATGTTCAATCTTGGTATGAAGATTTTTGCTGATGCTATGAGCAAAAATCATAAGGTTTATATGTATCACTTTGACTATGCTCCTTTTGAATATAAGAAGTCTCATAAAGGAGTTAGCCATTCAAGTGAGATTGCTTATGTCTTTTCAACCTTGCCAGAAGGTGCGCAAAAAGATATGAAAAAAGTAAGCGACAACATGCACCAAAGATTTGTTAACTTTATTAAGACAGGCGATCCTAATTTTAATGGTAAGTCCATGACTCCAATCAGATGGCCTTTATATAATGAAAGATCACCTAAGGTTTATAAGATAGATAAATTGCCTTATGTAGAGAACTTTAAGTTAAAGGACAGATTAGATAAGTTAGAAGAGCTTTTATATTCAGACTATGATAATGAATAGGGGATGATTTAGCTTTTAAGGATCTTGTCTTCAATTAAACTTTTCTTAACTGCCAGCAAGATTTTCCTTACTGGCAGTAAACTTTTACAAAGCTGTATTACTTCAAGAGTTTTCTTACACCACCCTGACCATTTACAGCGTTCATCAGGTTTACCTTTTCACCCTGCTCACAACCGTCATTATAAGCATCAGCATGAATGCGACGAGTTCTAGTCATATGAATTTTAAGATCCTGATGATTTCCTAACTTGAATTTCTCAATAGCTTCTTTAGTTTCATCGTCTTGAACAAATTCAGCTACTTTTCCATAAATGGCTTTGAAATAGCCAAACATGAAACTCTCAGGCAGTTCTCGTTTTAGTTTATTAAAAACGTAATTAAATTGAGGATCTAAAATACAGAGCGAATCAACAATTACTTTAAAACCTTTAAATCCATAGGGATCGTTAAAACAAAAATCCTTACTCTTTTCAAAGTGATCAAAACTTTCTTTTGTTCGTTTGTTTTGACACAATCCTTCTCTAAGATTAGGAGATCCCAAGATATAGTCAACAATATGACAATAGATCTTCTCGCTGTAGAGTTTTTTAGCTGCCATCACTGAGCGCGTTAGGATCACAAAAATATATTCACAAGACTCTAGGCTGTCTTTAGGACCAATCATATTAACTTTATTTACGGTACCGTACTGATTGGTATGGTAGATAAATTCAACACCTAAGACCTTTGTTAAAATATGGCCTATTTGTGAAATATGTTTGATGTTTTTCATGCCCCTTACAGTTTCAATCACACGTTCTGAAATAACTGAATCCTCAAGTTCACTCATTTCAATGTGGTACTGTTGCATGAGCTTTTGAGCTCTGGACAGGGCAATGGCAGCTTCATTAGGATTAGAACTATCTGATAGAGCTAAGAGTTTTTTAATCCTGGTAATTAGTTCTCCTTTTGTCATATTCTTATTTTTATCTTTTTTTACTTTAGTTTTTTACAAGTTATAAAACAGTTTTTACCAGAAAAAGCTATGCCCACGGCATTAACAGAAGTTATGTTCTCATCTTCAAAAATAGCATCTGCATAGTGCTTTTCAAGAATTTGTTCTATAGCTTCATTAGCCTTTTTAGCTCTGCTTTCTTTTTCTTTGCAGACTTTAATTTCAATAACACAAGCTTTGGTGCCACCTAGATTATTAAAGGTAATATCAGCATAACCATCACCTGATTCGTAGTTTGAGTGATACTCACCAAGGCTATCTTTACAGTTAGTAAAGATACCGTTTAAGAAGCCATGGTAGTAGTTCTCTAAAGGAGCTTTGGTTGCTGTATCTCTGATTGAGACATATTTTTGCAGCATGTCAAAGAAGATGTCATAAGTTTCTTTTTGATTGCCGCAAGACAAAGCATCAACTAGCTTATTATGCAGGTTGTGCTCTTTAAAATCAGAGCTAAATCTCTCTTTTATATTACTGCTAAAGCACTCTAAGATTTCTAAATTAGGAATTCTTGCAAAGACATCTTTATTGGTTTTACCGTCTTTAGACAACTCTGCTTCATCAGTCTTTTCCCAATCTACAGTCAGATAACCTGTATGTAAGAGTAGTGACCAGAAGTCATCAGAGTTATGTTCAGATAAAGTATCATAGTTCATGGACTCGTTTAACTTAAAGCTAATTGACTTGCCATCAACTAAGTCCTGCATCTTTTGATTGTCAGTATCAGTCAGATAGCCTAAGTAATCATATAGGGATTTATCTGAGGTAGTTTCTATCCAGTAGTTATTGGTTCTAATTGAATCTGTTTCACCATTTAAGTTATATTTATAGTTTTCATCAATGAAATTGACTACATCCCATGGGCAGAACATCTCTTTGTCATAGAACTTATAACCGTCATAATGTTCTTTAACCTTTTCTGAGAAGTCTTCAAATTCATAGTCTTTTAAAAACTTATAGGTTTCATCTTTAGTAAAACCGATGATGCCTGTGTATTTCTGTTCTCTGTCTACTACAGAACAGACATTAAAGTTATTTACACCTGTAAATAAGCTGTTCTTAGCTACCTTTAAACATCCTGTAATCACTGCTTTACTAATAGCACCTTCATCACCAGGAGTGGTTTTTAACAAGTCAAAAAAGCCTTTCATTAAGGCAACCATCTTGTCATGGCAGTCTGCCACAAAGTCAGGTCTGTTCTTATATAGAACTTTGTTTACTCTATCGCGGTATGAAACTGCTGCTAGTGGTACATCGTACTCATCTATTAAAAGAATGGCACGTCTTCCATATTCTTTATATAAGAGTCCTGATATAGTCCTTAAAGCATCTTTTACAGTTTGCTGATTTTCGATTTTAAGTAAATAATCTTTGGTGGTTAAGTGTTCTAACTCTTCTTTATCGGATTTATCTAATTTATCACTATTCTTTAGATAGCTGTATCTTAAAGTAACATCATATACAGCTGAGGCAAGACTCTCATATAATTCATTAAAATTTGTACCTTCTACTTTTTTTAAAGTAATGGCAATAACAGGACACTGTCCCATGAACTTATCACAGAATTCTTTGTCTTCTAATATCTTAGTACCTTTAAAGAGCTCTAGTTGTTTTGAGTTATCAAAAGGCTTTTCAGGATTGATTTTCAAAAATGAGTCAAACATGCTTATGAGCAGAGTCTTACCAAAACGTCTTGGACGGGTAAACAACATTACAGCAGATTGATCTGTAAATACTGTCTTAAGATAAGGAGTCTTGTCGACGAAGTAACAATTTCCTTCTCTTAATATAGGAAAATCATCCTTTCCGTAAGGTAATGCTAAGAATTGTTTGTTGCTCATTTATGAATGTATTCTGAATCGTTATTTACTTTTGATTATACATTATTTAGATAAGGTAAATTCTTAACAAAGACTCTTAAAAGAGTAAAGAACTGCCTGATTTTAAACAAGAATTGAGTGTTTTCAAAATTGACTCTTTTATCCTAGATTTGATAATTAAGAGTACTCTATTTGTTACAAATTCATCTTTCAAAATAAAAAAAGCAGGATCTTAAGATCCTGCTAAATTTACAGAGATAACAACTTACTCTTTATGTCTATAAGCTTAAATCTATTATTTTGAAGATAGAGCCTTAGCAATTTCCTCTAAGCTTCTGCCTTTAGTTTCAGGCATCATGCCTAAGCACCAGATTAACTGTAGGATCATCATGAAGCAGAAGAATCCGAACATGTAACCTGCATCAAAGTGTGCAATAGCAATTGGGAATACTAAGGTTAAGCCTGCAGCAAAGATCCAGTGAGTAAAGCTACCTAAAGACTGACCTTTAGCACGCTGATCGTTAGGGAAGATTTCTGAGATGAATACCCAGATGATAGTGCCTGAACCAATAGCATGAGCTGCGATGAATACAACCATACAGATTAGAACGGTCATACTTACATTACCTAATGCTCCTGAAGCTTCATGCTTTAGACCTAAAGCAATATCACGAACCTGTTGTACGCTCTCACCATCGAATACTACGTTAGTTCCAGAGTACTTTGAAGGTGCTGTAGCTTCTGTTAAAGCTTGTTTTGCTGCATCATAGGCTGCAACAGCTTTTCCATGATCTTCAGTTGTGAAGTAAACTTCACCATTATCCATTCTGATTAACTGTTCAGCACTTGATACAGTGTCAACCGCTGATGAAACAACCTTTAACTCATCGTAGTGGAAGAAAGCATAGGTACATACTGAAAGACTTACGATATAGCCCACACAACCGATGATAAGTAAGGTCTTTCTACCTAAGATATCGATAAGTCTGATACCGATAAAGGTTGCAATTAAGTTTGTAAAGCCTAAAGCAATAGATGCAGCAACTGGATCTTCCATACCAGCTAGACCTAACAGTCTTGGAGCAAAGTACAGAATGATGTTAATACCTGATAACTGGTTAAATGCTGCAATTAAGAAAGCAAATAAGATTGGATAGCGAAGACGCTTGGTAAAGAACTTAGTGGTGCTCTTCTTTGACTTATCCTCTGACGCTGCACTCTCTTTTACAGACTGAACAAGATCATCTAACTGAGCATCTGACATTTTTGGATTGATTAAAGAGAATACATGTCTGCCTTCATCGTCATCCTTGGCATTAACAATTAACCAGCGTGGTGACTCAGGCAGTGAGAAACACATTAAGGTGTAGATTAAAGCTGGTAATAACTGAATACCCAACATCCATCTCCATGCAGTCTCTTCTGGAGCTAAGTGCACAATGATGTAGTTAGAGAAGAATGCCATTAAAATACCGAAAACGATATTGAACTGGAATAAACCGGTTAACTTACCTCTGTCGCCAGCAGGTGAGATCTCAGAGATAAATAGAGGAGCTGCAATAGTAGAAATACCAATGCCGATACCTCCAATAAATCTGAAAATAAAGAAGGAAGATACGTCCCAGGCAATAGCAGAACCTATAGCACCTACAACGAATAGCACTCCGTTTGCAACTAAGGTTTTCTTTCTGCCGTATTTAGCAGCAGGGATACTACCGATTAGAGAACCTAATACAGTACCCCAAAGAGCAGCTGAGATTGCAAGACCATGCATTGAGCCACTTAATGACCACAATTGCTGAATTTTGCTTTCAGCACCTGAAATAACTACGGTATCAAAACCGAAGAGAAATCCTGCTAGAGCTGAGGTGATAGCCCAGAGTAATAATTTCTTATTCATAACAATAATCCCTTAATACATTGTTAGATTTCCAGAAGATCTGAATTTATGTATAGAAAAACTTCGATAAGTAAATTCAGAAAAATCTGATTTTTGTCTGGCGCAAATAATGTCACAACGGTCCTAAATATAAAATGCAAGGATTTCACAAAATCTTATGCAAATTTTTGCATAAACTTAAACAAAAGGTCATTTGTATGCTTTTTGTATAAAATCAGAATGAAAATTGTGCAAATTTTTGTAAATTTTGAATAGCAATTTGTTATGAATAATAGCTTATAAATCAAATAAATATTATGAAAATGTCCATATATTTCAAATGAAAATTCTAAATTTGAAAATTGAAATTTTTATAGTTTTCTTTAGAGTGGTGCAAAATTTTGCATTAAAAAATTTGAAAACAGCCAAAAAGCAAAAAATTTAATTCCACAACAAATTTTTTCATTTGTATAATTCGCCAAAGTTAAGTTCGTGAAAAATTCAAAAGAAGTACTTGTAAAGAAATTTGAGTGAAAGTTTTTAAAGAGTAATTGTGAATTTTGTTATTACTATTTTTGAATGTGATGTGTATTTATTGTTATGGCTAATATTACTGATATTGCAAAAGAGCTTGGTATTGCTCCATCAACTGTATCTCGAGCTTTAAAGAAACCTGATTTAGTTTCATTAGATACTCGACATAAAGTTTTGCAAATGGCAGAAAAACTAGGCTATCTACAAAAATTAAGAGACGATGCAACTGCTGCTACCGCGACCAATCTTATTGGTGTTATCGTAGCTGATCTTACAAATTCGTTTTCAAATCAGATTGTAAAAGCAGTTCATGACTCATTAGAGAACAGTGGCTACTCAGCAATTGTCGGCTGTAATTATGAGCAGAGCAGTATTGAGAACCGCCTTTTAAAGCAGTGGGCATCTTTGAATTTAAAAGGTCTCATTATCATGCCAACAGCTAAGTTCTCAAAAACGATTAACTCTGTTGATGCTAAATACCCTATTGTCTTAGTAGACAGAAACAGTGAAGATCTTTCATTTGACAGTGTCATTGAAGATAACCGCTATGGCGCAAGTCAGGCTATTGAGCATTTATGTGAATTAGGTCATGAAAGAATTGTCTTTATCACTGGTGCAAGACGTGTTTATACCTTTAATGAGCGTTGTTTAGGAGTTGAGAGTACCAACTCAAAAATCACAGCCAATGTGCAAATTGAAGAAGTCGATGCCGAGTCTTATGACGAGTTGTTTATAGGTGCCTTTGAAAAGACAAACATCCTTATGATGAAGAATAAGGCCTTAAGCCCTACAGCGATTGTAGGTGCTAACAACGCTATCACTGCAGGTATCTTGTATGCCTTAAATTTGAAGGATTTTAAGATACCAAATGATGTGTCTGTAGTGTCTTACGGAGACAGTGACTGGTGTAGATTCTATCCAACACCAATTACATCAATGTGTCAGCCTGTAGATGAGATGGGGCGAGAGGCAGCCTCCATCTTGCTAGAAAGAATTAAAGGTAAAAAAGGAGAGCCTGAAAAGATCTGCCTTAAATCTATGTTGTTAAGAAGAGCATCTAGCTCAGAACTTCAGATGTAAACATTCAGTCAATTCAAACTTTGTGAGAGTTATCATGTTAGATTTTTCAAAATACCAGGAAAAGAGAATTAAGTGCGCCGGTTTAGGCGAGGTTTTATTTGATGTCTTACCTACAGGCGCAAAAATTGGTGGTGCTCCTGCTAACTTTGCATTCCACTGTAAACAGCAAGGCCTAGAAGCTATGGCTATCAGTTCTGTAGGCAAAGATGCTTTAGGTTTTAAGGCTCGCGATTTGTTAGCTTGCAAATTCTTACCTGCATTGCTTTTAGAAAATGATAAGCAAACAGGTGCTGTACATGTTGATTTAAGTGCTGACGGTGTTCCTACCTATACTTTCTTAGAAGATACAGCCTATGACAACATTCCTTTAACTCCAATGCTTTTAGAAACTGCAAAAAGTTTAGATATGGTGTGCTTTGGTTCATTAGCTCAGAGAAATAGGTCTTCTCATGGTACTATCATGGCATTTTTAGATGTGATGAAAGAAGATGCCTTAAAGGTATTTGACGTAAATTTACGTCGTGAATACTATTCTAAAGAAGTAATTGAAGATTCTTTAAAGCGTTCTGATGTCTTTAAATGCAATGAAGATGAGTTACCAATTTTAAGCGAGATTGCTGGCTTAAAAGATAGCAATGCAGACCGATTCTTTGAGTACTTGCAAAACAGAGGTATTGACTGCTTTATCTTTACTGAAGGCGCTAAAGAAAGCACCGTTTATCTAAATGATGAAAAGTCATTGTTGCCTACTCCAAAAGTTGAGAATGTAGTAGATACAGTAGGTGCAGGAGACTCATTTACAGCTACTATCATCAGCTCTCTGATGAAAGGAGATCCTCTTGTTAAGGCTCATGAAAAGGCAGTAAATATTGCAGCTTATGTGTGTACACAAAAAGGAGCGATGCCAGAGATCCCTTATAACTTTATAAAGTAAGTTATAAGTTCATTACTTTGTAATCTTAAATTTACTTTACAAACTAATCTAACAACAAACATTTCCTCATTTTCTTAGTGTTTCCATCTTTGGCTTCAGCCAAAGGTGGATTTTTTTTGATCTCTTGGGCATTTTTATCACTTTCATTATAAATCCTGTAAATTTGTCGTAAAATCAAAGATAAATATGGGATTGAGTGGTTATAACAGCCATTAATAAATAATTACAAAAATAATAAGAAGACGAAAAAAACAGCTCTTCCTAATAAAACGGAGTTCAAAATGTCGCTTAAGACAAGACTTGCAGTTGTGTTTACTGTGATGTGCTGTTCTGTAAGCTCTGCTAATGCTCTAGAGCTTACAGTATGGGAAGACTACACTAAGGGCGTAGGTTTAGCTCAGGCTATTAGTGCCTTTACTAATGAGACCGGTATCGATGTAAAAATTGAAGAAAATAATTACATTTATGCTCTGCAAAAGATGAGGTTAGATGGACCAGTAGGAAGAGGTCCTGATTTAATCTTGTTGCCAAACGATCAATTAGGCATGGCAGCAAAAGAAGGCATGATCGATCCTGTATATCTTTCAGATGAGGAAAAGTCAAAGTATCCTGATAACGTTGTTGACGCAGTATCTATCGATCAGAGCCAATATGCAATACCAAAGAGTATTGAAACCCTTGCTATTTTTTATAACAAAAAATACCTTTCAAAACCATTTGACTCTATTGATTCTTACATAAAATACTCTAAATTAGAAAAAGAAAACGGCAGAAACGGCTTTGTAGCAAAGTTTGACGACTTATTTTATTTAATGCCAATATTATCATCCTATGGTACTTATGTCTTTGGTAGGAATAAAGTAGGTGCTGTAAACGTCAATGATGTAGGCCTTGATGGAGCAGAAGCAGTCAAAGCGATTACCAAAATAAAGGAATACTATGACGCAAAACTGGTACCACCTGTTATCGACGGTTTGAATGGTGGTACTAATCTTGTTGAAATGTTCTGTCAGGGTAGAGTTGCAGCTACTATCCTAGGGTCATGGGATGTAGGTACTGCTAAAAAGTGCAGTATCGATTTTGCTACAGCTCCACTTCCTGTAAACAGTGAAGGTAAACAGATGGCAGGCTTTTTAGGTGTAAGAGGCTTTGCAATTTCTCACTGGGCAAAAGACTACGATGCAGCTGTAAAGTTAGCTAAGTTTTTAACTCAAGATAAATACTCAAAATCAAGGTTTAATCTAACAGGTGAAATTCCTGCTTCATTAAAACTCTTAGACGATCCAGATATTTTTAATGATGAATATGCCAATGCATTTATTCAACAGGCTAAGTTAGCAGAGGCAATGCCTTCTGTTAGTGAAATGCATGAATTCTGGTTACCTTTTTCAAATCAGTTATTGCGTATCTTTAAAGGCAAGATCCCTGTAGCAGAAGGTTTGCAAGAGGTCGTTTATGATGTTAAGAGTAGTTATCAAAAATAAGCTAAACACTCTCATTTTGAGATCAAACGCTCTTTTTTGATGCTTGAATGAAAAAAATAGATTTTTTTCATTCATTTATGGTAAAAATGACAGTGAAAGTTTTCCTTTTACTGTTAAACTACCAATGTTCCAGTTTTATGGAAACATATTTTTTAAGATCGATTTTTTTAAGCTATGACGATAGCAAAACAAACAGCTAAGAGAGCTCGTTAGAAGTATCAGCTGTTGTAGTTAGCTTCCCGTTCAGAATAACGATAATTAAGGGACATAATAATATGGCTAAAGTACAGTCACTTCAGGATCCATTCTTAAATGCATTACGTAAGGATCGCATTGCTGTTTCAATTTATCTTGTAAATGGCATCAAATTACAGGGACAGGTTGAGTCTTTCGATCAGTTCGTTATCCTGTTAAAGAATCAAGTAAGCCAGATGGTATACAAGCATGCAATTTCTACAATTGTTCCTGCTCGTGCAGTAACCATCAGCCCAACTGAAGACAAGGAAGAAGCTCCTGTAGCTGAAGAATAATTTAGAGTTTGAGATAATATTCTAATGCCTCAATCAGAGTTTGAGTCTTTAGGCTCAACACTACTTGTGCATGTCGAGTTACCTCAGGCCCAATCACAAGAAGATTTAAAAGAACTACAACTCCTAGCTGAGTCTGGCGGAGGAGATGTAGTTTTTTGCGTTTCTTGTAAGCGCGAAGCGCCTGATCCAAGTACTTTTATCGGTTCAGGTAAAGTGGTCGAAGTATCCGATGCAGTCAAAGCTTATGAAGTTCAGACTGTAATCTTTAATAACAAACTTACTCCTGCCCAAGAAAGAAATTTAGAGAAAGCTTTTGGTGTAAGAGTTATGGATAGAGTTGCTCTCATCCTGACTATCTTTGCGCAAAGAGCTAGAACCTATGAAGGTAAATTGCAAGTTGAGTTAGCTCAGTTGCAGTATGAACAGGCCAGACTTGTAAGAGGCTGGACTCACCTTGAAAGACAGAAAGGTGGTTTCGGTTTAAGAGGCGGTCCTGGTGAAACTCAGATCGAGTTAGACAGACGTGCATTAAGAGAAAGAATTGCTGCCATTAAAAAAGATCTTGATGTGGTAGCTTTAAGACGTGAACAGAACAGAAGTCTTAGAAAAAAGAATGCAGTTCCTGTAGTGTCTTTTGTAGGTTATACCAATGCAGGCAAATCAACACTGTTTAATAGACTTACAAATTCAGATGTCTATGCTGCTAATCAGTTGTTTGCAACATTAGATCCTACATTGAGAACTGTAGAATTACCTGTAATTGGTAAAGCTGTATTTGCTGATACTGTAGGTTTTATTCGTCATTTACCTCATGATTTAGTTGCAGCTTTTAGAGGTACTCTAGAAGAGACTGCTCAGGCTGATTTACTGTTACATGTTGTGGATGCCTCAGATGAGCACAAAGAAGCTAATATCGAAGCTGTAAATGCTGTTTTAAAACAAGTAGGAGCAGAGGATATTAAAACTTTGGTTGTCTACAATAAGGCCGATCTTATTGAAGACAGTGCCGATGAGATTATCCGAGATGATAATGGCGCTCCTCACCGTGTATATGTGAGTGCTCTTACAGGTTTTGGTATTGATAAATTATTATCAGCCGTAAGTGAGCTTTTATCTGATAATTTGTGCGAATTTACTGTTAAGATAGACGGGCGTCACGGCAAATTAAGAAGCTTACTGTATGCATCAAATGCTGTTGATTCAGAACAATATGATGAAAATGGTAACTGTCTTTTGGATGTAAAAATTACAGCAGTAGATGCTGCAATTATCGACAGTAAAACCAATGGTGCCTTATCTGATACCTGTATGCAAGAGAAAAAGCCTTGGGTACAGAGCAATGAATTTGATTTTGACTCAGTGAACTAGAAATATGGAAAATAATAAAGATCTTATGGGCTGGAATGCTCCTGGCTCAAATAATTCTTCTGATGAAGAAAAGAAGAGAGAACAATCTTCTCAAGATCCTTGGGGTCGTGAGAGAAGAAGTTCCTCTACAGACGATTTACTGTTAGGTCTTTTAAAAGCTTTAAAAGATCTTTTAGGTTTAAATGGAAAACGTTCTTCTTCAAAAAGTGGTAAAGCTCCAGCTTCTGGATTGAACGTCTTTACGCTAGTTGCTGTAATTGCGCTAGGCTTCTATATCTTTACAGGGTTTTATACTGTGAGGGAAGCTGAAAAGGGCGTAGTTTTAAGATTCGGTAAAATCTACGATGTTGTAGATTCAGGTCTGCGCTGGAAATTTTCAGGCATTGATACTGTAAATGTAGTAGATATTGAGCAGGTTCGCTCAATACAGTCATCTGGTACCATGCTTACAGAAGATGAAAACGTAGTTATCGTAGAGATGGATGTTCAGTACAGAATTTCTGATCCTGTTAAATATCTATACTCTGTAGTAAATCCTGATAACACCTTATTAGAAGCAACAGACAGCGCCTTGCGTTATGTGGTAGGTCATACCTTAATGGATGATATTCTAACCTCAGGTCGTGAGATGGTGCGTCAGAACACTAGAGAACTTCTAACCTCTATTATTCAACCTTATAACACAGGTCTTACCATTGTTGATGTTAACTTCTTACCAGCAAGAGCACCAGATCAGGTAAAAGAAGCTTTCGATGATGCTATTGCAGCTCAGGAAGATGAGCAGCGTTACAAGAGAGAAGCTGAAGCTTATGCTAATGAGGTCTTACCAAAAGCAGAAGGTCAGGTTCAGAGAATTAAACAAGAATCTGAAGCTTACCGCTCACAGGTAGTGCTAAAGGCAGAAGGTGAGGTTGCTCGCTTTGAAAAGGTATTACCTGAGTACAATGCAGCTCCTGATATTACCAAGACTAGAATTTATCTTGAGACCATGCAGGAAGTTCTAGGCAAGAGCCAAAAGATCTTCTTAGATGTACCTAAAGGTTCATCTCCAGTTTTATATCTGCCAATGCCTCAGTCAAATACAAACACTGAGAGAGAAAAGACTGAGAACAACCAAAGCTCAAGCTCTACACCTGCTACAACTTCACCAAGTTCAACCACACAGCAGGTACCACTAAGAACAGAGGATCAGTATCCACCTCTGTCAGAGAGCACTCAAAATAGCTACGGTACTTCAAGCAGGAGGGGAAGATAATGAATAAGGGAATGCTTAATCTGCTGCTGATTGTAGTAGTGGTTTTAGGTTTTATTGGCTTTAACAGTCTTTATGTAGTAAACGAAGGCTCAAAGGGCATCGTTACAAGATTCGGTAAAGTTCTAAGAAATTCAGATGGTAAGCTTAATATTGTCGATCCTGGTCTGCATATCAAAGCTCCATTTATTGATCATGTAAAAGATCTTGATGTACGTATTCAGACTATCAGCTCATCAGCTGACAGATTCGTAACTTCAGAGAAAAAAGATGTGATCATCGACTCTTATGTTAAGTGGCAGATTTTAGATGCTGCAACTTATTATTTAACCACCGCAGGTGGCAATAAGTTACAGGCAGAAGAGTTATTACGCAGACGTATTAACAACTCTTTAAGAAGTCAGATCGGTCGTTTGACTATTCATGAGATCGTGTCAGGTCAGAACAATGGGCAGGATGCAGCTCTAGAAGAGAGTGATTTTGATACAGTTGTTGATAATTCTCAAAATGAGGCTGCAGCCGACAACACTACTGAGATTGCTGCTAATACCCAGGAGACAACTCCTGAGGCTACTGTAAGTCAGTCAAAGCGCGATGAAGTGATGCAGAATGCTCTAAAAGACATCGGTGCATCTGCTAAAGCCTTAGGAATCAAGATTGTTGATGTGCGTATCAAACAGATTAACTTACCTCCAGAGGTTTCAAATTCAATTTATCAGCGTATGAGAGCTGAGCGTGATGCTGTAGCTAAATTGCACAGATCACAGGGTCGCAAAGAAGCTGAGGCAATTAAGGCTCATGCTGATAGAGAAGTTGTAGTGAAGATTGCAGAAGCTGAAAGACAGGCTCGCTCACTACGCGGTGAAGGTGATGCTGAAGCTACCAGAATTTATGCAGAAGCCTACAAACAGAATCCAAAACTCTTTGAGTTCTTACGTTCAATGGACGCTTATAAGAATTCAATGAAGGGTAAAGATACACTTGTATTACAGCCAGATAGTGAATTTTTCAAATTCTTTAATGATGCAAATGGTACAAGTAAACCATAATTATGTATAATCTTAAGTTCGGTGAATTTTTTTTACAACTAGGGTTCTTCAACGAGGAATAAATAATGCCTAACAATGTGATTGTGCTTGGTACACAATGGGGCGACGAAGGTAAAGGTAAAGTCGCTGATTTATTAACTTCAAAGGCTAACATAGTAGTTCGCAGCCAGGGTGGCAACAATGCAGGTCACACCTTAGTTGTAGGCAATAAGAAGGTAGTGGTTCGTTTAGTTCCATCAGGAATTTTACACAAATCATGCTTATGCCTTATCGGATCTGGTGTCGTAGTGAACCCTGGTGCTCTTTTCGAAGAAATCGAGGAGTTAAATAGGGCTGGCGTTGAAGATGTAGAAAAGAGAATTAAGGTATCAGGCGCTAGTGCTTTATTGTTACCAATTCATCCTGCTATCGATAAAGGTGCTGAGAAACTACGTGGTAAGAATGCTATCGGTACTACAGGTCGTGGTATCGGTCCATGCTATGAGGATAAGGTTGCTCGTAGAGGCGTTCGCGTAGGTGATCTTTATGATATGGAGAACTTTAAGTCTCGCCTAAAGAGCTTATTAGATTACAGAAACTTCATGTTAAAGAATTACTACAATGAGCCTGAGGTTTCATATGAGTCTGTTTTAGCTTATGTAGAAGGTATCCGTGATCGTTTATTAGCGATGGTAGCTGATGTTTCAGAGATCTTAGCTGAAGGTCGTAAGGCAAATAAGAAGATCTTATTTGAGGGAGCTCAGGGTACATTCTTAGATATCGATTATGGTACCTATCCATTTGTTACCTCATCAAATACTGTAGCTGGTGGCTGTGTTACCGGTTCTGGTGCAGGTCCTTTAGATATTGATTATGTTTTAGGTATCGCTAAAGTTTACACCACTCGTGTAGGTGGCGGTCCATACCCTACAGAGTTAAATGACGAAGTAGGTGAAGGTATCCGTAAGCGCGGTGCTGAGTTCGGTGCTGTAACTGGTCGTCCACGTCGTACTGGCTGGTATGATGCTGTTGCAATGCGTCGTGCTGTAACCATCAATTCATTAACAGGTTTAGCTTTAATGAAGATGGACGTATTAGACGGTATGGATGAAGTTAAGATCTGTACTGCTTACAAGATGAAGGATGGTTCAATTCGTCAGTTACCTCCTTTATCAGCTCACGAGTATGAAGGTATAACTCCTGTATATGAGTCAATGCCTGGTTGGAAAGAGTCAACCTTTGGTGTAACCAAGTGGGAAGACTTACCTGTAAATGCTCAGAAGTACATCAAACGTCTAGAAGAGTTATCAGGTGCTAAGGTTGCAATTTTATCAACCGGTCCTGAAAGAGATCAGACCATTTACTTAGATGATCCATTTGCTGATTAATCTTTAGTAAACAAATTAAAGCTAAAAGGCCTTCTCAGTGATGACTAGGCCTTTTTTGCAAGTAAAAAACTAAAACCGTAAAGAATTTAAAGAGCAAAACATGATTAGAGATATTGTCAAAGACGAAGAGTTCTTAAAGATCCCAAGTGTTAACGCCTCCATTAAAGACAAACAGGTAGCTATAGATTTATTAGATACTCTAGAGCATAACAGTGAAAATTGTGTAGGACTTGCTGCTAACATGATTGGTCATTCACTCAATATTATTGCAGTTAACATCCATCAGACTTTGGTGATTATGTATAATCCTATGATTGTAGAAAAACATGACCCTTATGAAACTGAGGAAGGTTGTTTATCTTTAGAAGGTGTAAGAAAGACTACTCGTTACAAGAGCATTGTTGTTGAGTATGAAGATCATAAGTTCAAAAAGAAGTCTAAGAAGTTATCAGGCTTTTCTGCTCAGATCGTACAGCACGAAGTTGACCATCTGCATGGCATTATTATTTAGTGCTAAGGTGTAGGCTAGAATTCATTGTCTGATACTAGATAAGATAATAAAAGCCACAGCAGTGGTTTTAAAAGAATAACTAGAGCATTGTGTATAGTTATTTTGATCTGTTAGCTGCTTTTTTAGCAAGTTCAACTAGCATCTCTTTATAAGGTGAATCCTCTAAAACCTCTAAAGCTTTTTTAGCTTTTTCGACAGCTTCAAAAGCAAAATCACGACATTTAGATAGAGAGTCAGTTTCTTTAATAAAGGTTAATACCTTTGCTAAATCACAGTCTTTAATGGCTTTTTCAAGAGACTTTCTATCAGAGGTGTTCTTTAAAGTTAAAATTAAAGGTAAGGTAATTCTGCCATCTTCAAGATCTTCACCTATAGACTTGCCTAAAGTTTGAGTACTAGAAGAATAATCTAGCATGTCATCAGCTACCTGAAAGGCAATACCTAACTGTTTGCCATACTCTTTTAAAGCATTAACAATGTTTTCTGGAGCCTTTTCTAAAACTGCAATACCTGAGGTGGTAAGTTCAAAGAGGGCACCTGTTTTGCAATAGATAGTCTGTTCGTAATCTTGAATTGAGATATTTAAATCTCCCTGATTATGAAGCTGATTGATTTCACCCATTACTAAGGCAGCAAGGGTCTCATTGACTAGAGAGAAAAGCTTGGGTTCTTGAACATCATGCAAGCAGAAGAAACAGCGGGTAAATAAGTAGTCACCAGCTAATACAGCAGCATGATTGCCTTCTGTATCATTTAAAGTGCTTACACCACGTCTTATAGTTGCTTTATCGATGACATCGTCATGAACTAGTGTTGCTGTATGAAGAAGCTCGGTTGCTGCGGCAAACTTAAGCATTCTTTCATAGTTTTGAGAATTATTCTGTAAGTTTAAGGCATGCCAGGATAAGATTGATAATCTAGGTCTGATTCTTTTGCCTCCAGCTTTTACTACATGCTGGCACATTGCATTTACATTTGCTTCATAGGCAGAACCTGACAGGAGTGTAGATAGGTTTTCTTCGACTTTATCTAAGTCGTTTTTTATTTCATTATCAACTGTATACATGCTATAACTCTCACAAGATAGTGTAATTGTAACATCGAATAATGAGTGATTAGTGCATGAATTAATAAAAATCTTGAAATTGCACTGAATAAGCTATAAAATTCATACCGCTTTTTGTAGGTCGATTAATGCATTAAACTACATGTATTAATGAAAAAGCGTAATCCAGAGATAATTAATAAGTGCAAGTCTTGTCAGAAGACTTGCAATTTACTTATTTTGTCTGTAAAATAATGACCCATTATCGCCCCAAGTGGGCACAGTTTTAATTGATTGCGGGAGCAGAACTCCTGCATTTACCCGGAGTTTGAGCATGTACGCAGTTATTTTTTGCGGCGGCAAGCAGCACAAGGTTTCCGAGGGCGACGTGCTAAGCGTTGAGCTACTCGATGCCCAGGCTGGCAGCGATATCGAACTAGATAAAGTTCTATTAGTATCAGATGGCACCAATATCAAAGTTGGCGCTCCATACTTAGATGGTGCAAAGGTTACCGCTAAGGTTTTAGGCGCACACGGTGGCGAGAAAGTTAAGATTGTTAAGTTCCGTCGTCGTAAGCACCACCAGAAGGTTACTGGCCATCGTCAGTGGTTTACCGATTTACAGATTACTGGTATTCAGCAGTAATTTAGTTAGGAGAAAGGAATAAATGGCACACAAGAAAGCTGGTGGTTCCGTTCGTAACGGCCGCGATTCCAATGCTCAGCGTTTAGGCGTTAAAGCTTACGCTGGTGAGACTGTATCAGCTGGTAGCATCATCGTTCGTCAGCGCGGTACACACTTCCACGCAGGTGCAAACGTTGGTTTAGCAAAGGATGATTCATTATTTGCTAAGGCAAACGGTAAAGTTACCTTCGTAACTCGTGGCGCTAAGGGCCGCAAGTTCGTTGAGATCGTTGAGACTCAGCAGTAATACCGAATTTGGTTTACAATAAAAGGGCTCGCAGATGCGGGCCTTTTTAGTCTGTATTGATTTTTTATCAGTATCAAATAAGTAAAGTGGCGCATGCCTGCTGCCATCTTGTAATCTGGAGGATCATAAGGTGAAATTCGTTGATGAAGCCATAATCCGCGTAGAAGCTGGTGATGGTGGTAACGGTATTGTTAGCTTTAGACGTGAAAAGTACGTGCCTCGTGGTGGCCCTAATGGCGGTGACGGTGGTGACGGTGGCGACGTTTACATGAAAGCTGACGTAAATCTAAATACTTTAGTTGATTATAGATTTACTAAATTTTATCAGGCAGGTCGTGGTGAAAACGGCGGTACTGCTGATTGTACTGGTGCTCGCGGAGAGGACAAGATCCTTTTAGTTCCTGTAGGAACTCGTGTAACCGACGTTTCAACCGGTGAGGTTATTGGTGATCTTAGAAAAGAAGGCGATGTATTATGCGTAGCTCGTGGCGGTCGTCATGGTTTTGGTAATACTCACTTCAAGTCAGCTACTAATCAGGCTCCAAGACAGAAGACTAACGGTACTCCTGGTGAGCGTCGTCAGTTAAAGCTTGAGATGCTGTTAGTATCAGACGTAGGTTTAGTAGGTCTACCTAATGCCGGTAAATCTACCTTTGTAAGAGCTGTATCTGCAGCAAAACCAAAGGTTGCTGATTATCCATTTACTACCTTAGTCCCATCATTAGGTGTAGTTAAAACTTCACAGGGACGTTCTTTTGTAATTGAGGATATTCCTGGCCTTATTGAAGGCGCATCAGAAGGCGCAGGCCTTGGTCACCGCTTCTTAAAGCACCTAGAGCGTTGCCGTGTTTTAGTTCACTTAGTTGATATTCATCCTATTGATGGTTCTGATCCTGTAGAAAACGCTAATATCATCGAAAATGAGATTAAGCAGTACGCTCATGAGCTTTACAACAAGCCTCGCTGGTTAGTTGCCAATAAGGTTGATTTAGGTACTGAAGAAGAAGCACAGGAAATTTTAGAGAAGATCGCATCATCTGCAGAAGTAAAGCCTGAGAGAACCTTTATCATTTCAGGCCTAGCTAAGACCGGTGTAAATGATCTTATCTATGCACTACAAGATCTTGTGGATGAGGTTAAGCAAAAAGAGCTTGAAGAGCCTGAGAAGCCAAAAGCTGAAGAATTCATCTGGACTGAGCCTGAAGTTCGTGAAAATAATCGCGATGACGATTTTGACGATGATGAAGGTCCAGAGTTTATCTATAGGAACTAATCATGGCCGATATTCAAATTATTGTAGCGATTGCAAAGAACTTTGTTATTGGCAATGAAGGTCAGATCCCTTGGCATTTGTCCGAAGATCTTAAGCACTTTAAAGAAATAACTACAGGGCACCCTGTAGTTATGGGCAGAAGAACCTTTGAGTCTATTGGTCGTGTTCTTCCAAACAGAATGAACATCATGGTAAGTTCAACCTTCACAAAAGAGGTTGAAGGTCTTACTGTAGTAAAGTCACTAGCAGAGGCAATAACTCTTGTAGGAGATAAGACTCTGATGGTAATAGGTGGTGCTCGTATGTATGCTGAGGCTTTACCATTAGCATCAACTCTGCATCTGACTACTATCGACAAGGAATTTGCAGGCGACACTAAATTCCCTGATTTTACTAAATATCCATTTAAACTACATGATGATGTAGCTTTCCATTCAGACAAGTGTGGATTTGACTACCACTTCCAAACCTGGATTAAATAAAAAAATAGGGAGCGTTGAAGCTCCCTAAAAACTGCCTAACTTATAATCTGTTATTCTTTTTCTACCTGTTCTACTTTCAGATCTTGAGATGAATGATTCTGACCGTTGTGGATCTGACTGTTACCAATACTCTGTGAATATGAAACAGGTTCTGGCATCTGATCTGGTGGATTGCCTTTCATAGGATCCCAACCTAAAACTAGAAGGTAAACACCAAAGCCAACCATGAAGGCAAAAGGTATATGCCAACCATAACGTAACCAGTTAACGAAGCTGCGAGCTTTGTGGAACATATCGCAGACTGCAACACCTGCTGATGAGCCAAACCAGATCATAGACCCACCAAAGCCTACAGCATAGGAAATAAGTGCCCAGTCATAACCACCCTTGATTAGGCACAGCTGCGTTAATGGGATGTTGTTAAATACAGCTGAAACATAACCTATAGCCATGGTAGATAGAATGGAAGCATCAGGAACTGATTCAATAGGCACTAATTCTGCACAGAATACTAAAGCAACCAGGAAGACAGTACTCTCGTAGGATGACTTTACAACTCTAAGATCAACTCTTGTAATGATCTCTCCTAAGATAATTGCAATCCAGATACCTAAAGCCGGGAACTCAAAGAAATAATTAAAGCTGATAGCACCAATTAAGATTAAGCCTACAACCGAGAGTTTCTTTTTATCGACAGTGATGTTGCTCTCTATTTCTGTAGTAATAGGATGGTATTTTTCCTGCTGTTTTGAAGCAAAGTAAGCTACTACTAGTATAGCTACAGTTGCAGGTAAGAAAGCTTGTGCTAAAACCAAAGGATCTTTACCAAAGATCCAGATTAAAGTAGTTGTGGTATCTCCTACGACGGAGCCTGCACCACCTGCGTTTGAGGCTGCACAAATTGCAGCGACAAAGCCAATATGTACCTTACCTTTAAAGACGATCATGGCAATTGAACCACCAATCATGGCTGCTGCAATATTATCTAAGAAGGTACTTAGTACAAATATACACAGTAAGAGTGCAAAGCCACCCCAGTGACCTTTAGGCAGAAAACGGGGAATTATTGAAGGTAACTTTGAGTCTTCGAATACTTTTGCTAATACTGAGAATCCAGGCAGCATTAAAGCTAGGTTTAGATAAGTATTCCAAGAGCCACTTACAAATTGACCATCAGTATTTACATAGCCAATTAGTTTTTTTATTACAGAAAAGCCGTCAGTAAATTCGTATTTATAAAAGCACAATGAGAGTAGCCCGATGATAGCTACCTTCATGGTCTTGGTGTAAAAGACTGCAACGCCTACTAACATTAACGCAAAGATAATCATCTCATAGCGAATGCCATAGAAAGTGTATCTTGTAAATAAAGGTTCGTCTGCAAGGGCATAAGGCGATGCTAGTAACAGTACAGATAGCATCAGGAGTTTATAAACGTTTTTCATTTGTTATCCTTTAGTTATTCTGAGATTTGTCTGTCACATTAGACTCTGTTTGGGCTATCTTATCTGAAGGATTACAAGAAGAAACCTTTACCTTTTCATTGCTGTCTACAGAAGTATCTTTATTGTCCTTTGCTGTAGCATCATGACTCTTATTGCCATCTTGTATGTAAGCTTTGTCAGTTGAAGTCTCTTTATTAGTAATATCAGCAGTTGTTTCCTCATTAGTTGATGCATCTTCTTGCAGATGAGCTAAAAGAGCAGTAGGTGCATCTTCAAATGCTTCATGAACACCTAAACGCTGTATCCATAACCAAAAAGAGAGCACGATAAAGTGGGCAAAGAGAATTCTTAAAGTAAGAACTCCAATTAGGTTTGAAAAAATAGAGATAGCAAGTACTGCAATGATAGGTCCTAGTGCCCAGCCTGAAAGGTAAAAGACTTTATAATTGCTTTGTTTACGCTGATTAAGCTTTGAGTGATTGAGCTCTTTTACAAAGTTTAACTGTCTTGTAAAGTTCTCATAGAAGAACACTGCTAAAGCACCAGTGCAGACTATGACGCCTACAAAGAGCATGGCAATGTTAATTGCAAGTGCAATAAAGAGCATTCCAATCATGGCAACTAAGATATCCTGTTCATAAACAGTCTTAGCGCCAATCTTTGGTACCAGATAACGAATTAGCACAATACCTGCAATTGCAGAGAGTATGAAAGTTAGAACCACTGCAAGTGAAAACACAGTTTCATCGGTTTCTAAAAATTGAGACCAGAGGTTAATACCTGCAAAAAGAGAAACTGCAATTCCAGCACAGAGATATCCTACAGACGAGAATATAGCTGTGCGGATGATTTTTTCTGTCTTTTCCATAATGAACACCATAGTTATTTACGTATATCTGTACACCTTAAGTGCACTTCCTCAAGCTTGTACGATTGTTATGATTTAACTAACTTATATGTTTAAATGTATGTAAAAGGTGAATTATTTACTAGACTGATCCTAGCTTGTTATAGTAAAAGTAAAATGTTAGATTATTATTAAAACAAAGTTATTAAAATTCAAATTTGTGTAAAAAATTAAAATTATGCACAAAAATGATCAACAAAATGATAAGTCTTTAGAAGTGATAAAGATGATAATGAAATAAAATTTCAAAAATTTTATTTAATTTCTTGAAAATAAATAAAAAAAGCAGTATTAAAACAAAATACTGCTTTAGAAGATGAGATGTTAACTAAGTAAAATGTTAGTAGAAAAATCTAACTATTTAGATTCTCTTTTCTTTTGAAGTGATAAAACTGAAATTTTTTCTTGTTTTTCGAGTGCGTAGCAGGAAAGTCTGTCGCCCCAAACACAGCCAGTATCTAAAGCTACAACATGTTCTCTGTCACATTGAGCATTTAAAGCTGCCCAGTGACCAAAGAACAGCGTAAAGTTCTCCCTTTTGTATTCAAAAGGAGAACCAAAGTTAAACCAAGGATAGATATTGTCCTTTTGAGCCTCAATTACAGTGCAGTCTGAATGACCGTAATCGAGTACAAGTTCTTTTGAGCATAATCTCATTCTTGTAAAGGCGCTTACGATAAATCTCCAGTAGTTAAGATCTGATGACAGCATTTGCTCTTCAAAATGATCAGGATGATCTGCATACATATTTGCTAATAAGACTTTTGTATGCAGAGGATCTTTTAATACTTTTGAAATGACATTGGTGTGTTTTTGCGCTTCATCAATTGTCCATTTAGGATAGATACCAGCATGAGCTACAGCTATTTTTTTCTCAGGATCAACATATAAAAGAGGGGTGCTTTTAAAAAACTCAATATAGTCATTAAGCTTTGGAGCGTTTAGGAGCACATCTAAATTATCTTTAGCTTTGGCTTTGTGATAGCCATAGAAAACAGCTAAAAAGTTTAAGTCATGATTGCCTAAAACAGAGTGAATTCGTCCTGGGTGTTTTGCCTTTAACGCAGTGATTAAATTTAAAGTATCAACAGGCTTTGGACCTCTTCCAATTAAATCACCAGTAAAGATTAGTTCATCTTCGTTTTCGTTGTAGTTGATATTTTTCAAAAGAGCTGTAAATTCATCATAACAGCCGTGAAGATCACCAAAGATGTATGTAGACATTTGTTTTCCGTAAAAGTGCAATTATCGTAGCTTTAAAACAGCTTAAATTTGGGAAATATTAAAAAAAGTTCTTAAAATTCGTATTTTTTGACACTATTCTACCATTTTTGTATTAATTGTCGGTTATATTAGTCGCTATCAAGACAGCCTGAATGTTCATATAATACACAGTAATCGTTAACTTTATGTTAAGTAAAATGCTGTTAAAAATCAGGGATGTAAGACAGTATTAAGAGATACCTTAAAGAGTTTGCCATGCCGTTTATCAAGAAAAGTTTTATTACCGAAAAGTTACTGCCAAATGTTCCTATTGAAAAGGTCATAGGTCAGTATGTAACTTTAAAAAAGTCAGGCGCAAACTATACCTGCTGCTGTCCATTTCATCATGAGAAGACTCCCTCATTTAGTGTCACACCAGCAAAGCAGATGTTTTACTGTTTTGGCTGTAAAGAGCATGGCAACGTCATTGATTTCATCATGAAATTAAAGAACCTGAGTTTTCCTGAGGCAGTTGAAGAAATTGCTCAAAATGCAGGTTTAACCGTTGAATATGACACAACTAATACCCGTTCAAAAGAAGAAGTCGATCTGCAAAAAGAGTATTACGACCTCATGGACAGATGTGCGACCTTATATACTCAGGTATTAAACTCACCTGAAGGCGCTCCTGGTCTTGAGTATTTTTCAAAAAATCGTGGTTTGACACGAGATACTATCTTAAAGTGTCGCTTAGGTTTTGCTCCTAAAAATCCTCACTTTTTGCAAGAAAGGTTATGTCAGGATCCTAAAACAGAGCAGAAGTTAATTGATTTAGGTATGTTAGTGCGCAACGACTACGGTGTGCACTCTATGTACCGTAACCGTGTCATGATCCCTATCTTTGACAGACGAGGCAGGATCATCAGTTTTGGTGGCAGAACCATGGGCGATGACAAGCCTAAGTACATGAACACCAAAGAAACTCCTATTTACCGTAAGCGTAATGAGTTATTTGGTCTATATGAGGTCTTAAAAGCAAATAACAACCGTCCACCACGTATTGTGGTTGTTGAAGGATATATGGATGTGATCTCAGTGCGACAGGCAGGTTGTACCTATGCTGTAGCTTCATTAGGTACAGCAACTACACCTGAGCAGATTAAAGAGATGTTCCGTTATACTGACAAAGTTGTGTGCTGTTATGACGGTGATAGCGCAGGTCGTCATGCTGCCTGGCATGCCTTAGAGACCGTAACTCCAATTTTGCAGGATGGTAAAGAAATTCGTTTTGCATTCTTGCCTCCAGAGCATGATCCTGATTCTTTAGTAAGAGAGCAAGGCTTAGGTGCTTTTGTAAAGTTCTTAGATGAAGCTATGAGCTATCCAGAGTTTTTGATAGTACATAAGTCTCAAAGCTATGATTTAAAAGATCCTAATTCTTTATCAAACTTTATCTCAGACACCATAAAGCTGATTAAAGCTATTCCTTTAGTTTCATTACAATCGGTTGCTTTAAAGTTGCTCTCAAAGCCATCAGGCATTTCTGAAAATCAGCTTTATGACATGCTAAAGCAAACTCATGTTGAAAAGCCTCGAGCTTATGTAGCTCAAGAGAAAAAAGAACAGGAACAGATTGCTAAAAATGAGGTCTCAAGGGACTTCTTTAAAACTCCTATGAGAAAACTCATGGCCTTTATTATTCAGCAGCCTACTGTGGTCTCTAATGTACAAAGAGAGTTTGCACTAGATGAGTTTGTAGCTTTGTGCAAACGATTAGGCGTAAAGGGTGCAGATGAGTTAGAAGGTTTATTGAAGATCATTGCAAAAACTCCTGATATAACTCCAGCTAAATTCATTGAACAGACTCGTCAGACAGCTTATGAAAAGATTGTAAGGCTGTTAATCAGTGCTCCACTGAATTTTACCTTTGAATCAGGTGGTGAGATTAGGGAGATCCCTTATGTGGACAGAATAGAGTATTTTGCAGATATCTTAAGTGAAGTTATAACAAAGCCTCTAAAAGACAGAGCCAAAATCCTTAGTGTGGAGATGAGCCAAGGTAAGATGGATGCTTTATCTGAGTACACTCAGATCCAGAAGGAGATTTTGAGTAAAGATTTAAAATCTTGACGGGAGAGAGGGTAACCTGTAAAATAACCCCTCGAACAATGGCCCATTAGCTCAGTTGGTTAGAGCAGACGACTCATAATCGTTTGGTCTCCTGTTCAAGTCAGGAATGGGCCACCACTTAATCCTTCCAAAAAAGACTAATTGTTTTTAATTGCATTGTAAACAGCAGGGCACTTAGTATAGCTGTCTTCAGTTGCTGTTACATAACGTCCGTTCTGTTTAACCATTACAGATCCTTGTGAGCTACCTGAGATTAAACGTACCTTTTTGCCTACAGCATATTTGCATGAGAAAGGCATATCGACAATCAATGGACCATTATCTGAATCAATAGTTAATCTTACACCGTCATGTCTGTCCATGTATTTTGATGCGGAACCTGCTGCTAAGGCTCCTAATCCCGCGCCTACGGCAGTGCCGGTGCTATTTTTGCTTATAAGATTTCCTAAAAGAGCTCCGCCTACGGCACCTAAAATAGTATTTGAGGTGTTATCGTTCTTGTTATTGGTAATATCAATTGCTTCAATACCGGTAATGGTACCTTCATAATAAGTGTTAACCGTACCAGCTTCTGAAACTGGATTGGTGCAGGCATTTAAAGTAGTTGCACACAACATTCCAAGACAAGTATATCCAATTAGAATTAAATTCTTACTCATAGGATGATCCTTTTTGTTTAAAACTTTGTATATGTTAATCTTATGCATTCAATCTTAGTGTAAACTTAGAAAAAATTCAGTGACAACGCAAAAAATAATCACGAAACGCTTTTAATCATGTCTAAAAATATAAAACAGATCGCTTTTAAAGAGTACAGAGATCCAGTTGAACTTTATGTTGAAAAGTTAAACGACAAAGGTCAGGGTATAGCTTATTTTGAAAACAGTGAAATCTACCTTGAAGGTGTGATCGACGGAGAAACTGTTCTTGCAAAAATAGGTGATCCTTTTGCAAACGGCTCTAAAAGACGACCTGGTACAGTAATCAGTATCACTGAGAAATCCCCTGACAGAGTCGACTATAAGGACAAATCGCTGCAGTCTGTGATGTCTTTTGGACCTATAAGCTATGAAGGCACTTTAAAACGCAAACAGGAAATGATTGCTCAGGCCCTAAAGAGAGCCGGCATTGACAGCTGTAATTTAAAAACAGTTCAGAGAGCAGATCTTTCGGTTCCATCACGCTATAAGAGCATACGTTATTTTGCATTTTTGAATGAAAAGGTCGTAAACGGCTTTTATAAGGTTCATTCCCACGAGGTTGTAGCAGTGGAATGCTGTTCATTAGAACCTTTGTGGTTCTCTTCATTTGCAAATGATCTCTGTTCCTTTTTTACTGGTGAGAACATATCTGTTTATGATGAAAAATCACAGAAAGGCCTTTTGCGCTCTTTACTTCTGCGTGACACCATAAAAGAAAAAATGGCTGTTTTAGTGGTGTCAGAAGCGCCTTCAGAGATTTTTATAGACAGACTGAGATCTCAGTTTAAAGACAGGGTTGAGTCACTGTATCTTAATGTGAATGAGAGTAATTCAAACAAGATCCTATCAGAAAAAATGATACTGATATCGGGTAAGGAAGAGATCACTCTTGAGCTTTGCGGTTTTAACTATAAGGCAGGTCCGTTTACTTTTCTGCAGGTGAATTACCCCGTGGCTGAAATAATGTACAAGAAGGCTGTGTCTTTCTGTGGTAGAGACAGTAATAAAACAGCTCTTGATCTCTGCTGCGGTGTAGGAACCATGACTTTACCTCTGTCTGAGAACTTTAAGAAAGTGACTGGTGTTGAGATTGTACCTGAATCAATAAAAGCTGCCGAAGATAATGCAAAGTTGAATAATATCAGCAATACGGAATTTATTGTCGGGGACATCAGAGATGTTATCGGTTCTCTTATAAAGAAAAATGACATCGCCTCGATCATCTGTGATCCTTCAAGAGTAGGTATCGGCGAGGATGCCTGCAGAGCTCTGGCAAAATTAAAGTCTCCGCTAAGACTTGCCTATATATTCTGCTCATTAAAGGCTTTAGAGCGCGATTTGAAGACACTTCATGACAACGGTTTTGAAATAGAGGAAGTTCAGGGGTTTGACATGTTCCCATATTCATCTCATGTCGAGACGGTCTGTTTGATGTCAAGGAAAGATAAATAAGTGCCTGAAAGTGGCGTATTTCCGGGCTTTTTAGGTGGTTTGGATTTGAAACCTAACTCCCCATTCTTTGTTACTTTTTTATGTAACTATATAAATGTATAAAAAAATCCTCAGACACAGATCTGGGTATTTATTTTGCCTAAATAAAACTAGTCGTCGACGTAATCTTCAGCTTTTTGGGCATTTTCATCTTCTTCATAAACAACGTTCATTTCAGATTCAGGCAATTCAATATCAAGAGCCTTTAAAAGGTCCTTCTTCTTGCCTACAACCTCAGAGAAATAGCCTCCATCAGGGAATATGGTCTGAGTTATGTTGGACAGAGCAGACAGCATCTTAACAGTTGAATCATAAGGTAAGCTCTTACCTTCATCTTTGGCTTTGTCAATCTTGCATCTGAGCATACAGAGAATACTGCAGGCAAGGAAATGAACGAATATCTTTCCTGTAAGAGTTTTAGACGATGAAATATGCAGTCTTCTGGCACCGGTAAAGTCTTTTAATTTTCTAAAGCCTAGTTCAATTTCATTACGTTCTCTATAAGCTCTGTCTGCTTCAACAGGATCGGAGATGATGTCTGAGACAAGAACACGGACACCTTTGCCTAGCATATATTCAAATTTGGCTGTGCTGGAAACAAAGACACCTCCGTTGTCATCAGTAGAGGTGTATTTCTCAAGGAAATCCTTTTCTTCCTGAGTAAGAGACTTTTCATCAGTTTTCTTTTTATCCAGAAGCTTAGCCAGAGTACTTCTGAATGTATCTTCAGTGCTGTTGCGAAGTTCATGATTAAGGTAAATATGCACATACATATCTCCCTTGAGTCTGGCTCTTTTAGTATTGGTATTACAGTTTAGAGGATAGTTCCATTTTAATTTCTCCGTTACTACGCTCTGACTAAGTGAAAGACTATAGTTACAGTCATCAAGCAGAGCGTTTAGGTTCTTAACAATGAGATTCTTACAGATGGAAAAGCAGGTTCGCATATTAAGAAGGAAACTCTGGTTATCCTGATACAGGTGGTGAATATTTTTAACAGAGCCATAACCTCTGTCAGCAACAAGGATCGCACTGCGGTTAAATCCCATGCGACAGTATTCCTTTAACAGGTGTGATACAGTTGATACATCAGGAGTTGCTCCGGAATAGACTCTGTAATACAAAGGACAGCCTGTTTTCTGATTTACAAGCATTACGATATTGATTTGCTTTAACAAATCACCATCCTTGTTATGTCCCCATTCAGAAAAATCCAGCTCTTTGGCACAGGTGGAGATAGAGGTTGAATCCAGAGCGTAGTAGACGTTATTCTTCTGCTTTTCCTCTTCATAAATACAATACTGATTGAGTTTTACAAAAAATTTATCAAGCTTTGCTGAGTCAACATGCTGTAAGAACCTGGTAATGCAGCCTATGTCTAAAGGTCTGTGGTATGGAAGTCTTGTAGCTAAGGCAAAATCCTCATACAGGTACATTGCCTTTTCAGGCTCTAATATCTTGAAATAAGCCAAAGACAGAAGCTTTTGTGTTGAATTGCAGGTATTAAAGGTATCTCTAAGTGCTTTTGATAATGGTGTATCTGCTATAACCTCATCAAGTAGCTAGGTAGCTCCGGCATGGACCACTCTAAGCTCCTTTGCCTTTCTGACGAATAAAGTGTTGTCTTCGATGTCTTCAAGCTCATCAGCCTGAGAGAACTCAAGTTTATAACGTGTAAGCTTGCCTTTGGATTTAAATTTATCAACGACTCTTTCTGTCTTTAACACAGAAAGTATGTGAAACTGTTTTATAAAGTCTTCCGCCCAGATGATCCTGCCTGTAAGCTCACCACCTAATATCTTGCCAACAGTAACATTCTCTCCTTTGGTTCTAACAGAACGTCCTAACTTAGGATCCCAATGGTTCTTATAAGTACATACATAAGTGTACTTGCCATTCTTATTGAACAACAAAGGTGGTAATTGAGGAACATCTATAACAGCCATAACATTACTCTATATGGTTACATAATAATATGTAACTATGACACCACAACAAAAGAAGGTAGCCCGTTTTTATGCGGTACTTCCTTAAATTTTATTTCGTTATGTAACTAGATCGACAAAATACGGGTTAATTATATCACGGAAAGTCAAATTTTTATTATCTAAATCAATAAGTTAACTAACTTATCTGCCATTTCTCTTCAATCGTCCAGTTTTCTGGAAAATTAAGCCTTAAATCAGACTTTTTTAACCAGTGGTCAAAAACTATCTTATTGTTTTGTATATCAAATTTTTAAAGATCTTAACTCAAGGCTACTAATCTTTACGATTAATAACTTAGAGCTTTAAAATAACTCATTAGTTTTAAATAAGATCTTCGGCGTTTTGCTAAAGATCTTGGGTAAGATTTTTTTGAAAAAGTTTGGTTTATTCCCTTATTACTTACGTTATTCCCTTTTTTTATACTATAATTTAAGGGAAAAGAGGTAGGGGAATGCGACAGTTTAATTATTCATTGATCAAAGACCAAAAGTGGGATTCTGAGCTTCTTGGATTAATTGCGGCTATATATCGTGAAGTCGGAAAGCAGGAAATGTATCTGAAACAACGCCCTCAAGAGCTGGAAAAACTGGTAGAAATAGCGAAAATTCAAAGTACAGAAGCGTCAAATGCCATAGAAGGAATAGTAACCACCAGTACCCGCATCAGACAGCTTGTCGAAGAAAAAACTACTCCTAAAAATCGTGATGAACAGGAAATAGCCGGATACAGAGATGTTTTGGGAATTATCCATGAAAGCTTTGATGCAATCCCCATTACCAGAAATTACATTCTGCAACTGCACAAAATCCTGTACAGCCATATGAATAACCCTATAGCAGGAAGAACAAAAACGGTACAGAATTATATTAGTGCAACATATCCTGACGGACATACAGAAACACTATTTATACCTCTTGCTCCTTATGAAACACCGGAGGCTCTGGATCGTATCTGCGAAGAGTATAATCGCGTCATCGGAAATATGGAATTGGAGCCGTTAATTGCTATACCGATTTTTATTCATGACTTCCTGTGCATTCATCCTTTTAATGACGGTAATGGCAGAATGAGCAGACTTCTGACAACGCTTCTTCTTTACAGGAGCGGATTTTACGTTGGCAAGTATATTTCATTAGAGGCCAAAATAGCCAAGAATAAAGATCTCTATTATGATGCACTTGCTGCATCGCAGAATGGCTGGCATGAAGGACAAGACGATCCTATTCCGTTTGTGAAATACCTTCTTGGTACTATTCTTTCAGCTTATAGAGATTTTGCTGACAGATTTGCCATTGTTGAAACAAAACATTCAGCCATAGAAAAGGTAAGAATGGCAACTCAGAATAAAATTGGCCGATTTACAAAACAGGATATCAGAGAACAATGTCCTTCATTAAGTATAAGCTCAGTTGAAAGTGCTCTTAGAAATATGGTTGCATCGGGTGAATTAAAGCGCGAGGGTACCGGAAAAAATACATGTTATTTCCGACTGAAATAGTCGTAGCTGCTTCTGAGACTGAGAAATATGCGTAAGTTTTATGCCGTTTTTCCAACTTGGAACGCAGTGCGTTCCGAATTGATCTTTTTTGTAGCAGTTTACGTTGATGGGGTAATTTGGCACACGCATGTGCCAAAACTGAATCTGCAATATCTGATGAACGTTAAAACAGCAGATATGTTCACTATGACACCATATTAACTCGTAGTTGAGAGTTTGTGTACACTTTTTTATGTGCAAAAAATAACTATTTGATATGGAATCTATTTCCTCCTTGCATGTGGAGACTGTGGTGCTGATGTCAAAAAAAGGATAAATCTGAGTTTTCAAACTATAGAGTAGGTGAACACTGTTATGCACGGAAAATCAATAGAACTTTTTCTTGTCAACGGATCAGCTGACAGCATCGTTACAGCCGAATTATCCAACTGGAACGGCAAGGCAATAAAAATTCCAAGAATAGAAGTTTCCGACTGCAAAAGAGACGATATTCAGGAACCTGGAGTGTATTTTTTATTCTGTAAAGATGAGGAAAACGATGAAGATTCAGTTTATATAGGTGAAGCTGAGAACGTCAAAGATCGTCTTTTGCAGCATCTTAGAGATGCGGCTACAGAAAAAGAAAAATATTACTGGAATACAGCAGTCATTTTTACAGGTCGTGACCTTAACAAGGCCCTGATTAGATATCTTGAGAACAGGCTTGTTGACTTAGCCCAAAACAGTTGGCGCTATGAAGTTCTTACAAAAAAACACATATAAGAATACTGTTTTAAAGGAATCTCAGATTGCTGCAATGGAAGAGTTTCTGGACAATATAAAGGTTCTTGTTAACGTTATGGGATACAAAGTATTAGAACCTTTACGCCATGACAGTTCGCAACAGCATGACAGAAACGAAAATCTTCTTTATCTTAAGATCGGTACTGCTGATGCCGTTGGAGAAATAACTTCAGAAGGATTTGTAGTCCTAAAAGGATCGAGAATTAACGAGAAGACGTCTGAGAAATCCCTATCAAAAGGCATGAAGGCTATTCGTGAAAAACATATAGCATCAGGACTTGTCAACGAAGAGCACATTACGACTGAGGATATATTATTTTCAAGTTCTTCTGCAGCTGCTGATTTCGTAACCGGATACAGTGTCAGCGGACCTGCAGTATGGAAAAATATAAAAGGACAATCATTAAGAGAGATAGAATCTGAATAGCAATGTGCTAAGTTTACTGATGATTTAATAATTTGAGCTGATATGTACAATCCTCAACTGAAAAACTTTATAAAAGAGTCCGATTCTGGATGTTTTAACGGAACATATGAGATTACAGGTACTACACATTCAGCCATTATTAAACAGAATAATCATAATTAGTTATTTCTTACTAATTACATCTTTTTGTTTCTGAGTTCACACTTATCACGTCAGTCAGTACTTAATATTCTGATTTTTCCTAAAGATCATGCATAATAATGGGCTGTTTTTGATAAGTGTTTACCACTCCTTTTTGTATTAGTAAAATAGTACACAGAAACAGCCTCTTATTTAAGATCTGGTTAAGTCGTATTCAAAGTTGAATTCAACTTTCAAAAGAATAAATAAACGGAGATTATTGTGAAAAAGATTATTTTGACAGGTGACAGACCAACTGGCCGCCTACATGTAGGTCATTATGTAGGTTCATTAAAAGAGCGCGTTAGTCTGCAAAATTCAGGCGAGTACGATGAAGTTTATATCATGGTCGCAGATGCTCAGGCTTTAACTGACAATGCTGATAATCCTGAAAAAGTTCGCCAGAATGTAATGCAGGTAGCTTTAGATTATTTAAGCTGCGGTATTGACCCTACCAAGTCAAATATCTTTATTCAGTCAATGATCCCTGAGTTAGCTGAGCTTACTGTTTACTACATGAACTTAGTAACTGTATCTCGTGTTCAGCGTAACCCAACTGTAAAAGCAGAGATTAAGCAAAAGAATTTTGAAACAAGTCTGCCATTAGGCTTTTTCTGCTATCCAGTAAGCCAAGCATCAGATATCACCGCCTTTAAGGCAACTACAGTTCCTGCAGGTGAAGATCAGATGCCAATGATTGAGCAGTGCTGTGAAATTGTAAGAAAGTTCAACGAAGTTTACGGTGAGACCCTAGTTGAGCCAAAGATTGTATTACCTACTAATAAATCATGCTTAAGATTACCTGGTATCGATGGTAAAGCTAAGATGAGTAAGTCATTAGGTAACTGCATCTACTTATCAGACACTGAAGAAGACACCAAAAAGAAAGTTATGTCTATGTTCACAGATCCTACTCACCTGCGTAGAGAAGATCCTGGTCATGTAGAAGGTAACCCTGTATTTACTTATCTTGATGCATTCTGCAAGGATGAGTATTTTGCTGAGTACTTACCTGACTACAAGAACCTAGATGAGTTAAAAGCTCATTATCAGCGTGGCGGTTTAGGTGACATGGTAGTTAAGAAGTTCTTAAACAATGTTATCCAGACAGAACTCCGCCCAATTCGTGAAAGACGCAATGATTGGGAAAAGAGACTTCCTGATGTTTATGAGATCTTAAAGCAGGGTACAGCTAAAGCACGTGAAACTGCAGCTCAGACTTTAAGTGAAGTAAAGCACGCAATGCGTATTGATTACTTTACAGATGACAATCTATTAAAGTAAAAGATTTCTCAATTAAAGTAATTTAATCACAAGGTCAGGCTATATTGCTTGGCCTTGTAGTAATTATCAGTTCTTATTAAAACTTTCCTTTAAGCTCTACTGTTTTATTCTCCTTTGCTCCTATCTCTTTTTACATGGGTCTTTTTACTTAGATAAAAGCTGATACATTCTGTAAGAATTTGCGATAACACCATACACCTGTAAGTGAGTAGAATCTTGGAATAATCAAAAGTAAAACGATTAGCATGATAGGTTCGGCATAAATGCAGACGTAAGATAGGGGTTCACGCTCAGTTGAATAAAAGGCACTTGAGCAGATACTGCTGTAAGCATAAAAGAACATACCTACTAAGAACACTGGAGTTGCAATTGCAATCTCAAGTGCTGCCTCATCAGAAGTACCAAATAAATTGCCTAAATAATCTCTTGCAACAAAAATGATGACGATACTTACAGTTGCTAAAAACAGCGCTGTGAACAAGGACAGGCGTCTTGTAATTGCGTAGTCAGTAAATCTCCTTTCTCCATAGAATCTACTCATCAAAGGCTGAGCACCTGCTCTTACGCCTTGAAGAACGCAGTATACAAAGAAGAGTATGAATTCAATACAAGAAATGGTTGATACCGCTAAAGCTCCGCCATAATAAAGTGAATAGCGTTCATAAAAAAGATAGAGACCATAGGTGACATATTGATACCAAACGGCGCAATACCAATTTTCATGATCTTAAGTGAGGTTTTCTGTACATTTACAGGCTTTGAAAGCTTTAGCATCTGGTGTTGTTTAATGTAATAGATGCAGCCAACTATAGTAACTGCCTGGCTTAATAAAGTTGCGATGGCAGCACCATGAATTCCAAAAGGAAAGATCATGATGAGTACATAGTCTAGAACAATGTTCATGCAAAACCAATGACCATGAAGTAAGTTGCATAGGTTACACCGCTATTGTTTCTCACATAGGGTACAAAGACTGAGCCTGATAACTGAATAATGGCAGCATCAAACATGTACCATAAGTAAATCTTGCCATAAGATGCAACATCACCTCTAGCTCCTAATACATCAAGAATTTCGTCCATCCATACAGAAGGCACGATGGTGATAATTAAAGAGACGAGAGCCAGTAAGATTAAGGCAATTTTTAAACTGTTATAGGCTTTTTCTAAATTGCCAGTCCCGATTCAATAGACCAAATTACAGCACTACCTAAACCAATACCTGAGCCTAGAGCAAAGGTTAATGCTACAGCAGGGAAGACAATGTTAATAGCAGAAACACCAGCATAACCTAGAGCATTGCCCACGAAGAATCCATCAACAACGGAGTAAATGCCTAAAATGGTAAAGGCAAGAATTGATGGAATGATGAATTTAAAGAAGTGTTTTAAATCGTAACCTTGAAACATAAGATTATTGATCCTTCTTGTTAAGTCTCTTCTCAAACAGCATGTTGTACATTTCAAGTCCATCTATGATGGCTTTGTTCTTATCTCCTAAAATAGCAGTGACTTCATCCTCAATTTTCATCATTTTGTCCAAAACAGAGTGTGCGTACTTTTCACCTGAAGACGTAAGTTTTAAATACTTTTGTCTTTTATCTTTTTCATCTTGAACAGTAAGGATGAAGCCTTCTGTTTTGTATTTTTTACAGCAGAGTTTATGCTTTGCTTAGAGATGACATAGTAAGCACCCAGTTCTATTTGAGTAAGAGGAGCATCTGTATTTAAGAGGGCATAAAGCACCATCATCTCTACATATGAGATTCTGTTCTCTTGCGCATATTGCGCATAAAGATAGGTGCTCTGATTTAAAAGAGAATTTATCTCATTGACGATTTCACGAGTGCGCATACGATTACCTGTAATAGTAAAATATTTTACTAAATCAATATGCGCTTAAGATTAGAGTTTCTTTGCTATAACCTTATAAGCAATGGTACAGATAATTGCAGAGAGCAAGGATCCACTAGCTGTAGCAAGCCCCATTGGCAGCAGGGTTGTAGGGTACATGATTGATGCTACATAAGCACCGGGAGCTCTTAAAGTTACAATCGAAATTAAGTTATGCAAGAAAGAAATTTCTGATTTACCTAAAGCACAGAAGAAACCACTGAAGCTAAAGGCAATACCTGCGAACATACAGTCCCAAATATAACCTTGTAAGTACTTACCACCTGAGACGATTACAGAATGATTTTCAGTGAACAGTTCAAGGGCGTTTTCAGCGATAAACTGGAAGAGAATTCCTACAATCACACCAAAGATAAAGGTAATGTAGATAGCATAGCGTAAGGTCTGTTTAGCTCTGTCAATTTTACCTGCACCAATATTCTGAGCACCCATAGCTGATACTGTAGAGAGCATAGAAGATGGTACCAGGAAGATAAAGCTTATGAGCTTTTCAACAATACCAACAGCTGCAGCATCTGTTAAACCACGCATATTGGCAATAACGGTTATCACCATGAAGGCTACCTGAATAAATCCGTCCTGAGCGCAGATAGGAATACCAATGCGTAATAATCTTTTGGCAATGTTGCCTTTTAATTTTAAATAGGCAAAAGAGAATGAGTCGCTTGAGTTATTCCTCTTGATATAGGTGAGGGCACAGATAACACTAATGCCCTGAGATAAAGTAGTACCTAAGGCTGCACCTACTGCTCCTAACTTAAAATAACCGATAAATACATAGTCTAAAATGATATTGGCAACACAAGCTATAGCAATAAAGTACATAGGAGATTTTGAATCACCCATGCCTCTTAGAATAGAACTTACGATGTTATAAGCAGTGATTAAAGGAATACCGATAAAGCAGATGATAAGGTACTCTTTGGTGCCTGCTACAGCTTCAGCTGGAGTTTTTACTACACCTACAATAAAGTCAGTAAAGAACAGCAACAATCCTGTAAGGATCAAAGATACAATAAAAAATACGGTGACAGTATTACCAATGCAGTATCTTAACTTCTCTTTATCTTTAGCTCCTACAGCCTGAGCAATACATACAGTAGCGCCCATAGATAAACCTACAATCATGACAGTTATCATATGCATGATCTGTGAACCAATGGATACAGCTGTAATGCTATCTACTCCATCGAACTGACCTATGATGAAAAGATCAGCTAAACCATAAAGAGTTTGTAAGAAATAAGATAAAAAGAAAGGAAGTGAGAATAAGGCAATGTTCTTTAAAACACTTCCATTGGTTAACTCTGTCTGCATGGTAATTTCTTAGCTTTTAGGTTGTATTTTGTGCCGTAATTATTTCACGGAGAAGATAAATGTCAACTTTTCAAGAAGTTATACAATTTGTGCCTTCTACATAGTTACAGTATATTCATAAAATGAAATCTTGATGAAATTGAAAAGTTAACAGCCTCATTAAGAGCTATGGTCGATGATGAGGAGAAATTTAAGCAATTTTCTAATGAAATATTAGAACATCTCTCTCAAGATAATACTGAAAACATTTCAAACTAACCTCACTCAATACATGTTGTCTCAAGTCTAATCCTTGATCATTAGTGCCCTACTAGTGACTATTTCGCAAATTGGCATACAATAAGCAAAAAAAGATTATTTAAGACTATGACTGACAAGCAAAAAAGCAAAATCACACTCATGACAGAAGGCAATATCTTTAAGATCTTGCTTTTCTTTTCTATTCCTCTGATCTTAGGCAATTTCCTGCAACAGATGTATTCAACTGTTGATTCAATTATCGTAGGTAACTACGTAGGATCACAGGCATTAGCAGCAGTATCTTCAACCTCAATGATAGTGACAGTAATTATTTCATGTTGTCAGGGTATAGCAGTTGGCGCAGGTGTTGTTATTGCTCAATGTTTAGGTGCTAAAAACAGACGTAATGTCTTCAGATCAGTGCATACCTCTTTAGCTTTTTCAATAGTTTTAGGTGTGGTTTTAACCGTGCTGTGTGCGCTGTTAACAAGGCCTATGGTAGAGTCAATGAATACTCCAAAAGATATTTTAGATGACTCTGTTACCTACTTATTTATCTACTCTTTTGGTCTTATTTTCACCATCTTCTACAACATGATTGCAGGCATTTTAAATGCCTCTGGTAATTCCAAAAGATCTTTACTCTATTTAGCTTATGCTTCAGTTATCAATGTAGTTTTAGATTTACTGTTTATTGTTGTCTTTGATATGGGAGTAGCAGGAGCTGCTATAGCCACTAACATCAGTCAGCTTTTAGCCTGTATCTTCTCATTACACTACGTCATGACTACAAAAAATGAATGCAGAGTCTATTTAAAAGCAATCCGTTTCCATAGGCAGATGTTAGTGAGAATTCTTCGTATGGGCATTCCTGCTGGAATGCAGAACACCGTGATCTGTTTTTCAAATGTGCTAATTCAGTCAAGCGTTAATGTCTTTGGCTACGAGACCATCGCAGGTTATGGTATCTATCTTAAGATAGACGGTTTTGATATTTTGCCTTTGTTAAGTATTTCTCTTGCAATGGCAACCTTTGTAGGACAAAACTATGGCGCTGGCTGTATTGAGCGCGTTAAAAAAGGTGTCATTTGTGGTCTTATCATAGGAGTTACCTATACAGCAGGTATCGGCATTATCATGCTTGTCTTCCACAATCCGATTCTAAGCTTGTTTACCTCAGATAGAGAAGCTATCCACTATGCATATCTTGCAATGCTGTATTTCTGCCCATTCTATGGCATGTTAGGCTTTACTCAGGTCTTTGCAGGAGCAATAAGAGGTGCGGGTAAGAGTTTAGTTCCAATGGTGGTATTGCTGTTCTCATTCTGTATTTTCAGAATTTTATGGATCCTATTTGCGCTACCTGTACTCAATAATTTTGAAGGTGTGCTTTTAGTTTATCCTGTGTCGTGGGCTGTAAGTGTAGTCTTAATGACTCTGAGCTATATAAATCTTAGGAAAAAGGTGTTACGTACAGCATAGCTAAGAGAGTAACTCCTATTTTCAACATAACCTCATTTAACCACTCACCAAAATCTGTTACCACATGCATTTTGTAAATTGAAGTGTACAAAATGCATGAACAAAAACGGCGCAGTTCATATCCCTCTTTGTAAAAAAGGCTTTTTGTGGGACAATAACCTGATTTTTACAATCTTTGACTAGAAATTTAATGAAAAATTAAGTTCCTGCGTCTTAAAAAGCGCAACAACATAAAATGTCACTGAAAATAGATAGTCACTGAATTTTTTACTTAACTGGATATAACTCAAATGCTAGACACTTTAGATTCAGCCATTAATGCTGTTAATGGCGTTCTGTGGTCTTATGTCTTAATCGTTGTTTTGATTGGTTTAGGCATATATTTCACTATCAAAACCAAGTTCGTTCAGATCTTCTACGTTGGTGAAATGGTTCGTGTTTTAAGACACGGTATCGTTGGTCATAAAACTAAGGGTAAGGAGATCAGCTCTTTCCAGGCATTCTGTATCAGTACAGCTTCACGTGTAGGTGTAGGTAACATTGCAGGCATCGCAATTGCAGTAACCTTAGGTGGTCCAGGTGCAATCTTCTGGATGTGGGTCATCGCTTTAATCGGTTCAGCAACAGGCTTCGTTGAGAGTACCTTAGCTCAGATCTACAAGGTTCCATTCCGTGAGGGTGGTTACCACGGTGGTCCTGCTTACTACATCCGCAATGCTTTAAAACAGCCTGCTGTTGCAGCTTTATTTGCTGTTTTAATTACCATTACTTTTGCTCTAAGCTATAACTCAGTACAGTCAAATACCATTGCTATGGCATTAAATGACAGTATGGGCTTTGACACCATCATCACCGGTTTAGTTCTATGTATCTTAACCTCAATGGTGATCTTTGGTGGTGCTCACCGTATTGCAAAAGTAACTGAGTTCTTAGTTCCAATCATGGCAACTTTATACCTGATTGTAGCTTTAGTTATCTTCTTCAAGAACTTATCAGCAGTACCTGAGATGTTCTACTTAATCTTCCATGACGCTTTTGCTCCTCAGTCAGCTGTAGCTGGCGGTTTTGCTGCAGTGATCATGACTGGTATTAAGCGTGGTCTGTTCTCTAACGAAGCTGGTGAAGGTTCTGTTCCAAATGCAGCTGCTTGTGCTACCACATCTCATCCTGTAAAGCAGGGCTTAATCCAGGCTTTCGGTGTATTCGTTGATACCTTATTTATCTGCTCAGCTTCAGCAGTGATTGTTTTACTATCAGGTAAATATGAAATCGGCGGTGATGTAACTGGTATTGCTCTAGTTCAGGAATCTCTATCATCTCAGTTAGGTGAGTGGTGCAGATACTTCATGTCATTTACCATTACCTTATTTGCCTTCAGCTCAATCATTGGTAACTACTACTATGGTGAAGTTAACATCATGTACTTAACTAAGAACACCTATGTAATGACTGTCTTCAGAATCTTAGTTGTTGCAATGGTATTCTTCGGTTCATATGCTTCACTGTCAGTAGTATGGGATTTAGCTGACTTATGTATGGCTCTATTAGCATTAACCAACCTTTATGCTATTGTTCGCCTAGGTAAGTACGCATTCTATGCATTTGATAACTACATTTCTCAGAAGAAACAGGGCATCAAAGAGCCTGTATTTACAGCTTCTTTAATGAAAGATCAAAGTGGTGTTGCTTCATGGGGTAATGAAGAAAAATACTTTGAAGATAAGAATGCTAGATAATCTTTAAAATTAACTGTAAGCTTTTTTGCTGTTAGGGTTATTAACAGCGCTTTCAAGCAGTTAGATATAAAGATCCTCAGTGGAGAAAATTCATGCAATAACATGTTCCACTGAGGATTTTTTATACAAAATTCGCTTAATTATCAAAATTTTTGTGATAGCCTCGATTTAAATTTGCACTGCTAGTGTTAAAAATTTTTCCATATTGTAGAATGAGTTAGAACAATAGATTATCGGAGAAAACTATGGATTATGGCACACAACTAGTTGCCTTATGCGTAGTACTAGTAGTTACAATAGAATTTTTTCAATATAGAAGAGTAAAGTTACTTTCAACCGAATTATTTGAAGGTTTCTTAGGCTTATCTATTTTCTGCATTGTATGCGACATTGGTTGTATATATGCCTCATTTCATCCTCAATATTTTTCAATTCTGATAAATAGAGTTATTCATCAATTCTTTTTTGCTTCTTTGTCTTTGGTGGCCTTTTATGTATTTATCTATATTGATTTACGCGGAAGAAAGGTCAAAAACTATTCAACACTAGAACTTCTATTAAGAGCCATTCCTCTGATAATTGCAATTTTAGGTATTCTGTTTGGTGATATTAACTACAGTGTTTCTGTAAAGGGTTCATACTCATACGGCACCTTAGTAAACATTGTTTATGTCATGTCGGCTACCTACTGCGTAATGGCAATTGCTGCTTTAGCTTATGCTGTAAAAAACAGACACTTAGTAATTAAATATGACTTTATTTTCTGCTTTGCTGCATGGCTGTTCATTGCTATTTATCAGTATTTGGTACCAACAGCATCATTAATAAGTTTAGCTATTGCTCTTATCGTGATGTTTGTATACATCTCCTTTGAGAACTCAAAAGAGAATGAGGATAAGGATATTCACTCTTTATTATCTCGCAATGCTTTTGAGATGGTAATCGATGAGCTCTTTGGTGAGAATAAGAACTTCTATGTGATCTGTTTTTCAATGCAGAACACCACTTCACTACGTTCAACCTACAGCTTATCAACCTGTTTAGATTGTATTGCTAAATCAGTAAAATCAATTCCTGATTTTAGTAACCGTAATATCTTTAGAATTTCAGAATTCAGCTTTGGTTTCATCCTCTTCTCAAAAGAAGAGTTAACCGACTGGAGTGCTCGATATAAAGTATCAGATAAGGCTCTCTTAATTGAGGATAGTTCAATTCAGCCTACTTATATTGTAAGTGCAGTAGAGTGCCCTACCAGTGCTGATAATGCTGAGTCTTTATTCTCGCTTATTTCATTCTGTCAGTCTCATTATGAAGCGCAGAATGACCACTCAGTTTTAATCGTTGATAAAGAAATTGCTGATAAGAGAAACTATATTCTTTCTGTTGAAAGACTGATTCAAAGAGCAGTAGATGAAGATGGTTTCTATGTTGTATATCAGCCTATTATCAATACCAAGACTAATCGCTGTGAGTCAGCTGAAGCTTTAGTAAGATTAAAAGATACCAAGTCATTTGGTTTTATCTCACCAGAGGTTTTCATTCCTGTAGCAGAAAGACGTGGTCTAATCAGTAAGATTGGTGATCAGGTCTTCTCAAAGGTATGTCAGTTTATTAAAGATAATGAAGTTGAAAAACTTGGTATCAAGTATATCGAGGTCAACCTCTCAGGTATTCAGATAGCAGATCCTACCATCCCTTTTAGATTACATCAGACCGTAAAGAGCTATGGTCTTGATCCTAAGATGATCAATCTTGAGGTGACAGAAACAGCTTTAGTACGTAGCGGTAAGGTTGCTTTAGACAATATGGAGAAGTTAAAGTCATTTGGCTATAAGTTTTCTATGGATGACTTCGGTACTGGTTATTCTAATCTGTCTCAGGTGGCTGCTGTTAAGTATGATCTTGTGAAGATGGATAAGTCTTTAATTTGGCCTGCATTTGAGCCTAATAATGAGCAGGCAAGAACCATCATGATAGCTTGTATTAAGATGTTCCATACCTTAGGTATTTCTGTTGTAGCCGAAGGTGTAGAAACAGCTGAACAGGCTGAAGTCCTGGCAACAAATGGTGTTGAGTTCTTACAGGGCTATCATTACTCTAAACCTGTAAAAGAAGACAAGTTCCTAGAATTCGTTCAAGAGTTCAATAAAACAAGAATTGAATCTGAAATAGCTCCGGAGTTTGATTCAAACAGCGCAGTTTACGCTGATCTTTAATTAACTTACTGCTTTGAATTTCATTTAGAGCAGTAATGTTTAACTTTTCAAATCCAATTACCTGAAATCCTAAATGCCTTTAGGACCTTCATAAACTCTCACACAGAGAGTTCTTATTTCCTTTTATGATAACTTCATAGAGAGAGCTCTTTATGCTTGCCTGAGTGCAATTTAAGCATTACAGGAGATTTTAAATTGTTAAAGGGATCTGCTTATATTTACGACATCTACTCGGTCAACCTGCGCCTCATATACGGTCATAATTAGAATATTTTTTAAGAAAGTATAGGCTCGAAGGTGAAGATAAGAAAGTAATCGATTAAGGTGTGGTTTAACTTTGCAGAAAAATTAGCTTTGAGACATTAAAGTTCTGAAAACAGATCTCTAAGATCGTTCTTATCATATGATCCCCAAAATCATATTTTTGCAGATCGGCACGATCTTTCTCTTAGGATCTGCTTACTGGTCAATCTCTAGCTTTCTGATGCTCAAACAAAAAGCCCCTGAGAAATCTCAAGGGCTTTTGTTGACTAGGTTAACATTCTAATTTACCTGTTAAGACTAACCAAAGGTTAGTTTAGCTTCTCTTAGAAGGTATAACGTAGTGATGCATTAACACTGTGGTCATCAACATTCTTAGAGCCAGTGTAGTTGTAGTTAATACCCAATGAGAAGTTCTTACCATAAAGGGCATCAAGACCTACGAAGGTAGAGTAGTTGATACCGTCATGGAGTTTGGTATTAACAGAAGTTACAACACCGTCAAATGCTGACTTGGTATCCACATCCTTGTCACCGGTTACAGGGATAACCTCTAGGTTAACTGTAGGAACAACAGTCCAAGATGACAGAGATATATCTTTAGAGAAAGACACACCAACAGGGAAGGATACAAGTGAGCTTGAAGCACCTTCGTTATTTACAGAGTAAAGACCAGATGTTGCAGTATAGTCATCAGAGTCATATTTTGCATAACGAACACCTAAGTGAGGAGTGATATCAACAACTGAGGTGTTAAAGGTGTAAGCACCCTTAATACCTAAGGTAAATACCTTAGTATCGATATCAGATGTGAACTTACCTAAAGAGTTGTAGGCAGTAGCATCATTAGATACCTTGGTATAACCTAAGTCATAAGAGAGTTTTAGAGCATCGTTTACATAGGCACCATAGAGGTTAAAGCCATAGTAATCAAAGTCACCAGATACACTCTTAATGTTCTTAGAAGATGAGTTACCAGAGCCTACAGTAATAGCAGCACCCTGTACAAAGTTATCAGACAAGGTAACATCAAGACCTGCTACACCACCACGAAGGTTAGTCTTAATACCATACTCAGTATTCCCTGCATCAAGAGAGCTTGAAGCCTGTCTTGAGAAGACAGGCTGAACCCAGACAGTAAGTTTGTTGCTCTGTGCTGTAGCCTGAGTATTAGTCTTAACACCAGATGAGCCTAGACGTGAGTCAATAGCATTAGCTGTAGTGTCTGATGCCAGTTTTGCATTAGCAACAGAGCCTGCTAAGGTACCAAGTCTTGTTAACTGACTTAAGGTAGATGCGGTAGTAGATGAGTTACCAGCATTTACCAAATCACCTAAGATAGTGCCTTTGTTTACAGCAACACCTGAGACTACAGCTTGTTTGATAGACTGAGCTACATTAGCTTCAGTACCATATAAAGCACTGTTAGCTTTGTTCTCATCATAGTTTACAGTCAAGGTACCATCACCATTTGAGTTTGCATTAAAGAGGGCAGATGAAACATCAAATGAACCGTTACCTTCAACAGTTACATTCTCACCTTCAAAAGCTGTAATCTTTGAGTTATTAGCTAAGGTATCAGAACTTACTACGATAGTACCGTTGTTAGTTACCTTACCATCAGCACTTTCAAAGCTTACCTTTGAGTTATTAGCAAGTACTAAAGCACTCTTATTAGCTACAGTTACTGTATTGTCCTCTACAGTAGCAGGAGCTGAGGTTAGACTGCCGTCAATGGTAATAGAGCCATTAGCTGCTACAGTGATGTCTTTACCTACATAACCTAAAGCGGTAGTACCGTTTTCTGATAATGTAGATTTAGCAAGAACTGCTGCACTGTTCTCATCTAAAGTGTCACCTAAAGCTACTAATGAGTTCTGACCTGCAACTAAAGCACCGTCTAGAACATTACCATCAGTACCTGACAGGTTATTAGCAACTACAACAGAGGCATTTGAGTTCCAGTCAGGGTCGGCAAACAGCATCTTACCCTTTAAAGATAAGTTCTTTGCCTTTACCTTAGCTCCACCTAATACATTAAAGTTATCTGCTAACTCTAAAGTCTTAGACTCTAAGGTTGAGTTATTACCTGAGAGTAAACCACCTAATACAGAGTTTTCAGCTTTAATCTTAATGTCGTCACCAATTGCTTTTAACTCAGGAGAGTTAATTACAGATGCAATTACCTCTGCCTTTTTCTCTAAAGCAACTTTAGTTGCATTTAAGATGTTCTTTACAGTAACACTAGAGCCAGCACCTACAGATACAGAGCCAAAGGCTTTGTCCTCAGAGCCAAGGTTATTAGCAGTTACTGAGCCAGACTTATCATTACCGATTAAGATATCACCAGTACCGTTCTCTGTGGTATTAACATTACCAATAGAACCATTACCGTTAAGTGCAATATTTGCATCCTTATCCATGGTAATGTTACCAGTTGTACCATCAGCAGTTGATACGAATGAACCGTTATTAGCCTCAGGATTGTTTAAAACTAGATTGCCTGAACCTAGGTCTAAGTCTGTCTGTCCATCCTTTAGAGAAGCACTGCCCCATGAAAGATCTGATGAGGTTAAGTCAGATAATTTCTTATCAGAGGTATCAACATCAGTGATGGTCTTATCCTCAACAGCGGTAGTACCACCTGCGTTGATTGCATCATCAAAACTTGCGTTACCTGAATCAGGATTTGAAGGCTCATCACTTGGCTTATCACTGGCAATCTTTAAGTCAAGAATACCAGTATCAGAGTTGAATAAAACACTGTGTAAGCGTTTTGCTTCATCTAAACTAACTTCCTTATTGAAGTCTACTAAGCTTACCTTTGATAAAGCATCAGCTTCAAAGGTCTTTTCGGCTACGCCATCAGCGGTTGTAGTAGTGTCATCTGATAACAGGGTCTTAGTCTTAGAATTTACAGAAGCACCTTTCTCAAGTTCAATTGAGCCTGCCTCATCAGTCTTTAGAACACCGTTATCTGTTAAGTCTAATACAGAGTCCTCGCCTGAGAGTAATAACTGACCGCCATGGATTTCTAAAGTAGCATTATCTACTAGAAACTTCTTAGCAACTGAGAGGGTAGACTCTTCGCCAATATAGACATCAGCGCCGTTTTTAGCAGTCAACTTGCCATCAATGTCGATATCAGCAGTTCTGCCTACACCTACCTGTGAATTCTCATCAGTTACTAAAACATCACCATTAATACCTAAATGTGCATCAGAGTTCCAAGCTTCCATAGAAGCACCTGAGGTGATATCTACATTACCTTTTACAAGAGTATCAGATGCTGAATAGGTGCCTAATCTTGAGTTGCTATCAATAGTTACATTGCCTTCGATGGTAGTTGAAGATAACTGTTTGAACTCGTCTCTTGAGTGGTAGGTTTCATGATCAGGGGCTGGCTGACTATATGTTTCTGTAAAGAAATGAGAGTTGTCTGATAAGTGAACATCACCTTTAATTAAGGCAGTTGAACCTACATTATTGCCAGCACCTGAAATGAATAAGTTATTCTTGAAATAGCCGTCTTCATTATTCTCATCGTAAACGCCTTCTTTGTACTGACCTTTCATATTAAGGTCGCCGTTTACGGTCAATTCTGAGTTTCTATCAAGCTTATTCCAAATGCTCTCATCTGTGTTATTGGTAATGGTTAGATCACCACCAACATTAAGCTTAGCTTTATAACCTTCAATTAGAGAATTCTCTAAAGTTAAGCTCTTAGCTACAGATAGGGTAGAGTCATCTTCAATATAAACGTTAGCACCGTTTTTAACACTTAGTTTGCCACCAATATCGATATCACCAGTTCTTCCTAGACCTATTTGCGAATTCTTGTCTGTTACTAAAGTATCACCTGCGATGTTTAAGTAAGCATCAGAGTTCCAGGCTTCAATAGAACCGCCAGAGGTTACGGTTGCATTTCCTTTTACAACAGTATCAGAAGCTGAATATGCGCCTAATCTTGAATTTCTTTCGACATTTAAATTGCCTTCAATGGTGGTAGAAGATAATTTTTCAAAGTCGTCTCTTAGGTGGTAAGTGGTGTGATCTGTTGGAGATTGACCATAAGTTTGGGTCATAAAATGAGAATTGTCAGTTAAGTTGACATCACCCTTTATCAGAGCTGTAGAGGCTCCGCCATTTTCTCCGTTAATAATAAAGTCATTTCTGAAGAATTTTATATCATTATCTTTAGTATAGTATCCTGGCATGTAGTGACCTTTCATATTAAGATCACCATTTACTGTTAATGAAGAGTTTGCTTTTACTTGGCTCCAAACATTGGTATCTTCAACATGAGTTAAATTTAGATCTCCACCAATGGTAGCTGTTGAGTTTTCACGAATCTCAATGTTGTTAGAACCAGAAACATCTACATTGCCTGCAACATTTAAAATTGCATCTCCAGCTACTGTATTGTAAATAGTGCTTCCGTCATCTGTAACGCCAGATATCTTTAAATTACCGCCTACACCGATAGATGCATGGTCTGTATATTGTTGTTTTTCTTCTTTTCCATCATTATAAAAAGTAGTGTAGGATGTTAGAGATAATAAGCTATTATCTAAAGATAAGTCTCCTTTTATGCTTAAATTACCAAGTACGTCCAAACTGCCGTCAGTAAATTTTGCGTTGCCATTTATTTGAGCCTTTCCTGAGTCTGCAATTGAAAACCACTTGTTATTAATTGCTCCGGCTATAGGAGTTATATTAAGTGAGGACTTTTCTACGTTTAAATCTTTTTCAATTGTTGTTTTTCCGCCTAAAGAAAAAAGTGCGCCACCTACATTTGTAACATGTTCGTTTCCGTCAGTGTCTTTATATTTAATATTATATTTATTATTACTTTTAATATTAACGCTACCGTCGATAGTTGTGTTTACACCGCTAGACACCAAAGAAAATGGAACTGAAGAATCGCCACTGTCATAATCTGACTGAGTACTGTTAGTGGTTACGTCAAAGTTTCCTTTTACATGAAGTGATCCTGAAAGATCGAATGTTTGGTTACCATTTTCATCAAAGGTGTTATATGGTGCGAAAAATAAGTTAGTGGTTCCTGTTGAAGAATAAACAGTAATATCTTTATTTACAGTTAGATTTCCGTTTTCTTTAAAAACATATGTAGTCCAATCTCTATTATCTTTTACATTTATAGAATCAACTGTAATACTTTTGTCAATTATTCCATCTTGAGGTAGTTCGTCAGCAGCAGCTTGACCTGATAGAGCTAAAAGCGAGGTAAAAAGGGCAGTTCCAATAACTTTTGTTTTTGATGATCTTGAATGTGATTTAGCAAGTTCACTTACAACTGTGTAGCATTGTAAAGCGTTGTTCCACACAATTTTATATATTTTATTCATAGACTTTCCATTTATTCAAAAGAATGAGTTTATGAAATATAAAATTGAGCCTATTTTTATAGGCTTAATTTATAATTTTCATCCCATATACATTTGTTTATAAATAGAAAATCTCTTGAGAAGAGTAATCTAGTGGATCTTTGTAAACTAAATGCTACTTTGCAAAATGTCGTCCATGAGATTTCACAAAGTCACCACGATTATAGAAAATCGCTATAAGAAAAAACAAGATGTGTTCTGCAATTTTGTAATCACAAAAAGTATAGTAATTGTAAAGAAATAGTTAACTTTTCAACTCAAGTCTGATTAACAAATAGAGATGTGATTTTAAAGAGGAATTCTAAAGATAGAAGGATTAAAAAGGAGAGGTCCATAAGGTAGCCTCTCCTTGTAGATTCAAAAATTAACTGAAACTAATTATTTAACCTCAAGTCCGTTGTACTCTAATACAACTTCACGCTCAAATACTCTTTCACAGTATCTGCATTTCATGAACACCTTGCCGTTTTCAGTTGAGATCTTAAAACGAGCATTAGCATCTCTTTCATCATTAGTAATGCAGTTGCTGTTTGGGCACTTGAAGACACCTACAGTCTCTAAAGGTAATCTTAACTTGTATTTGTCTACAACCTTAAAATCCTTGATCTGGTTAATGGTTGCATTAGGAGCTAATACAGCGATCTGCTCGGTCTGAGCTGGAGAGAATACGACATCAGAAATCTTGATGATGTCTTTCTTGCCTAAGTTACCAGAACGTAAGTTAAAGCCTACGGTTAGCTGATTGTTCTTGCTTAAGAACTTGAACATACGAATGATGTTGATTGCCTGACCTGGAGCAATATGATCGATCACAGTACCGTTAGCAATAGCCTCAACAAGGAGCTTTGATTTGTTGTTTTCTACATGAGCGTCTGACATCTTAAATCTCCTTGTTTAATACTAATGAAAGAATAGCTTCACGTGCATATACACCGTTTGCAGCCTGCTTGAAGTAGTAAGCATATGGGGTATTGTCAACCTCAGGTGTGATCTCATCGATTCTTGGGAGAGGGTGTAAGATCTTCATATTCTCTTTAGCATCAGCTAAAACTTCAGGGGTTAAGATGAACTTTGACTTTAAGTGCTGATACTCAGTTTCATCAAAACGTTCTTTCTGTACACGAGTCATGTACAGAATATCGATCTTAGGCATAACCTCTTCTAATGAATTGTGAATTGAGAAGGTAATACCACGCTTGGTTAAATCATCAAGGATGTACTGAGGCATTGCTAATGACTCAGGAGAAACTAAGTAAATTCTTGCGTTATACAGTGATAAAGCTTCAGCTAATGAGTGAACGGTACGACCGTACTTTAAGTCACCTACAAAGGCAATTGAGATATCCTCTAAACGGCCTTGAGTTTCTTTAATGGTGAATAAATCTAACATGGTCTGTGAAGGGTGCTGATTTGAACCGTCACCTGCGTTAATTACAGGTACAGGTGAAATATCAGCTGCTAATCTTGCAGCACCTTCTTTGTTGTGTCGGATTACCAGGGCATCAGTATATGAGGTGATGATCCTCATTGAGTCCATAAAGGTCTCGCCTTTCTTGCCTAAAGAGGTGTTAGTAGCATCAGAGAAACCGATAACTCTACCACCTAAGCGCTGAATAGCAGTTTCAAAAGATAGTCTGGTACGGGTTGAACCTTCAAAGAAAGTTACACCGATTAACTTGTCTTTTAATAAATCATTGCGAGGATGTGCTTTTAATTCAAATGCAGTTTTCAGAATTAGTTCAATGTGATCTTTTGAAAACTCTGAGATTGAGATGATATCTTTTTGGAAAAGTGGATTGGTCATTTTTTGTCCCTTACACTGAGTGAAATCCAGTAAGAACGGGGACGCATTCGCTTTCAGGAGCGGTTGCGTTTTTTCGCTGTTCCTGAAAGCTACATTATACACTAATTAACAGGGATTTTTAGGTATGGATAAAATTAAATTTTTTTACTCAAGCTTATGTCTAAATAGATATGAAGCCATTGATAGAGTAACAATACTCACCATGATTAAAGGTATGATTTTATCGGTCAAATCAAAGATAGAGCAGCCTTGTAAGTAGAGTTGCCACATTGAGTTAATTCCATAGTACACAGGGTTACAGTAAGCTACAGCTTTAAACCAATAAGGCATTCCGTCAACTGCGGTAATAAGACCTGAGGCCATAATTAATACAAGACATAGTGAGAATCCTGCGACGAGTGACTGCATAGTGGTTTTACTCAAGGTAGAGATAGCAAGTCCAATTCCTACAATAGCAAAAGCAAATATGGTAATTAAAGTAAAGATTGCAAAGATATTTCCTCGCATTGGTATTTCAAAGTAAAAGCGACAGATTGCAATCAGGATAAATGATTGGATAAAAGCAATCACAATAGGAGGTATGGCTTTACCAATTAGCATTTCAAAAGGTCTTGCTGGAGTCATGATCATCATGTCATAAGAGCCTTCTTCTTTCTCTCTTGAAACACTCAATGAGGAGAGTAATAACACTTGAATTACAGATAAAGCTAAAGTCATACCAATTAAGATGGTATAGCGAGTGTAGTTATTCTCATTAAATAAAAAGCGTGAGTTGATGTTAAGTGCACTTTTACCATAGAGGCGATTGTTAATATTCTCTATAATAGAGGTGACATAACCTGAAGCTGTATTTGCGGATGCTGTATTTCGTGCATCAAGAATAATATTAGCCTGAAGGGTATTCTTAAAGTTTGAGTCTATAAAGATACCGATAAGACTCTTTTGAGAATCCACACTCTCTCTTAAACAGCCCATGGTGTGGCACTTTTCAATGAGCTTGAACTTTGGTGTTTTTAAAAGCTCCTGCTCAATCTCATAGCTTACACTGTCATTACTCTGATTATAGATAGCATAAGGCACACTCTCTAAATGGTAGGAAGCACCATAACCAAAGATAATACACTGCACGATGATTGGGGCAAAAAGTACGGCTCGTGACTTTTTGTCCATTAAAATGGTTAAGATTTCTTTTTTGATTAAAGCTAAAATTCTTAGCAAAGATCTTCTGATTAGAGTTCTCATCATTTGCTGTCCTTTTTAACCTGTCTTACTGTAAGGATGAAAAACAGCGCACACCAAAAAAGTTGAATAAAGAAGTTTGCTACTAAGAATAACTCACTGCCACCTGATAGCATGTTAATTCTCATAGCTTTAACTTCATAGGTAGGAGGAATAATCGTACCTATAACACGAATAAAAGGCTGTACGGCGCGTAAATCAAAAATTAGACCTGACAACATCACGGTAGGCAGGAAACCTATGATCACAGCAATTTGAGCTGCGGTGAACTGATTCTTCATGAAAGAGGAGATAAGTACACCTAAGCAGATCATCTCTAATACATATACAGATAAACTGAAAACTAAACCTATGATACTGCCTCGAATAGGAATGTCATATAAAAGCTCACCCAACCCTAGGATGATAAACATCGACCAGATAGCCATAATGTAATAGACAATGACTTTAGAGAGTACAATCTCAAAAGCTGAAGCATTAGTAGTAGCTAATGACTCAATCGTTTTCCTGTCCCATTCACGGGCAATGACAAAGCCACCTAAAAAGATACTGATTAAAGTAATGATACTTACGTATTGTCCTGACATTAAGAACCATACAGATTCATTTGACTCATTAAACCAGTTGCGGATGTTAACCGTAATTCTTGAGCTTTTGGTATTACTTAATTTTGAAACAGCACTTTGGATGGTAGATTTTATGTAAAGTTCAGAGATGGATGAGAGCTGAGCTTCCACACCATTTAAATATAGCATAAGCTCACCATTGCCTTTTTGCACTCTGTTTGGAAGATCATTTGGTAAGTACAAAAGGGCTTTTACTTTGTTGTCATCAAATAACTCCTGAGCCTTAGCAAAGCTTTTCTCAACAGTTACCTCATAGTAAGTGGAGCCAATAAACTCATCTGTAATCGCTCTTTCTAAAGCACTTTCATAATAAGTGCTGATGCACAGCTTTACAGGCTTTACTTCCATTCTTACAGCACTACCGTAGATGACTACTAAGAGCATTGGCAGTAAAAAGGCTAAGACAAAGACAGATTTGTCTTTTAAAATCTGTTTGAACTCTTTTTCTAGAAGAATTGGTAGATATCTGAACATACTCATTCTCCTTTATGTCTTTTGAGCTCTAAACTTATGAACAAGCTCCACAAAGGCCTGCTCAATACTGATTCTGTGACCGTCTTTAATGCAGATCTTGTCAGGGGCACCTAAAACTAAGATCTTTCCCTGATCCTGAATTAAAAAGTTATCGCAATACTCAGACTCTTCCATAAAGTGGGTAGTTACAATCACACAGGTTCCACTTGAAGCTAAAGCACTCACCCTGTCCCAAAAGACACGTCTTGCTACAGGATCGGCTCCAGATGTTGCCTCATCTAAAAAGAGGATCTTAGGTTTATGAATTAAAGCACAGGCCATGGAGAGCTGACGCTGTAAACCAAAGGGCAGATCCTCGCTTTGAATATCTTTGTATTTACGTAATGAAAATTCATCTAAAAGCTCTTCAATACGAGCTTTTAGAGGTTTTATTTCAAGTCCGTAACTAAGACCAAAGTACTCTAAATTCTGATAGACATTTAACTTTCTATACAAGGAGAATTTTTGAGATACATAGCCAATGGTAGCTCTGGCATCATCTTTAGCATGTTTAAGATCAAAACCGTTTACAGTAACATTACCAGAGGTAGGCTTTAACAAAGCACAGATCATTCTAAAGGTTGTGGTTTTACCTGCGCCATTAGGACCTAATAAGCCAAAGATCTCGCCTTTATGCACTTTAAAGCTAGATTGATGAACAGCGGTAAAGTTACCAAACTTCTTTTTGATTTTATCGACCATGACTACAGGCTCTCCTGTGTCATAAGGTGTTACTTTAAGCGGTGTACAGAAAGATTTATTTTTTTGAGTAGTACTCTTCTCTGATGACTTGTAAGTATCAGCAGTTGTACTGCTACAGCTTGTAACATCGCTTTCTTTTTGTAATCTGTTTAAATAGCTCTGGTAGATATAGGCATCCTCAAGAATTGGTTTTCTTTTCTCTACAGTAACCTCAATGCTTAGATTGTCTTTTAAAAAGTCATAAACAGTTTTTTTACTGTCTTTATCTTTGGTAACTATATCGATTTTGCTCAAGCGAGGGCAGACATCGATAAGAGGGGATCCTTTGAAACAACGCTCTGAGATAGACATAACCTCGCGTACGGTTTTTTGGTAGTTGAGCTCTCCTAACTCAACACTATAGGTCCTGCCATCCATCTTTTTTGAGATATCGGAAGGTTTGCCTTGCAGTACCACTCTAGCATCATTCATCATCAAGGTGATATCAGCTTTTGCAGCCTCTTCAAGATAAGCTGTAGAAAAGATACAGTAAGCTTGTGCCTTATTGATATAGTCATAGATAATGTCCCACAGTTCCTGACGAGAGACTGGATCAACACCCACTGTAGGCTCATCTAGAATTAAAATTCTAGGCTTTGATGCAATAGCGCAGGTAAGTCCCAGCTTTTGCTTCATACCACCAGAGAGGGCGTCAGCTTCACGATCTTTAAACTGCAAGAGATTTACTTTTTCTAATAAATCTAAAAGATAATCTGAGTTTTCTTTTAAATTAAGTCCTTTTAATCCTGAGAAGATCCTCAAATTATCAAAAACACTTAATTCTCCATATAAGCCTAGTGTTTGTGACATGTAGCCTACAACTTTTGTGAAATTCTCACTGTTATTGTCAGGCTTTAATCCATTTAATAACACTTCACCGCCATCAGGTCTTATAACGCCTGAGAGTAATTTTAAAAGCGTAGATTTACCAGCACCGTCTGGTCCTGTAAGGCAAATAAAATGATTAGATGCAGCAATGTTTAGTGAAAAATCACTATAGACATTTACATCTTTCTTGCCCTGTACCTCATAGGATTTATAAAGAGAGCTAATCTCAATAATGCCGTTCATCTTTTTGCTCTTTAATCTGCGCTTTTACTACAGTTACTTATTTTTCTGAAAATTCTACAGTTACACTCTGACCTAAACGCAGTCTGTTCTCAGGATCATTAGTATCAACTCTTACCTCATACACAAGATCAGGTCTTAAGTCTTCTGTTTGTACAGTCTTAGGTGTGAACATTGCAGTATCACTGATGTAAGCTACATTTCCTTCAACCTTATTGTCGTCAACACCACTGATATAAGCTTTAGCGCCTACCTTTACTAAAGGTAACTGCTTTTCTGTCAAATAGACACGCACTCTCTTTTTATCTATTACTGATAACTCATAAACAGTGCTTTGAGGAGAAGCCATATCACCTAGCTCACTCTTTCTTGTGCGAATGACACCATCAAATGGGGCTTTAATAACACTCTGCTCATTCTTTTGGTAATTTAAGTAATTAACCTCTGCTACAGCGCCATCATATTGAGCCTGAGCCTTTTCAATATCCTCAACTCGATAGCCTTTTAGCATCTGCTTGTATTTAGCTGACGCTTCATCTAGTTGAGCTTTAATCTGTGTCATAGAGTAAAAAGCATTGTCTTTTTCCTGAGCTGAAACACTTCTTGCTCTATACAGTTTCTGGTAACGCTCGTTGGTAACGGTTGCAAGCTTTAAGTTATCCTCAAGCCTTTTGACATTGGCTCCAGCCTGTTTGATATCCTCAGTTCTATAGCCTCGAACCATTTCATCTAATGATGCTTTAGCCTGGCGCATATTAGCTTCATTGATCTGTATCTGATAGTTAAGAGCCTCTGTATCAAGGACAGCTAAGATCTCACCTTTTTTAACCTTTTGTCCTTCATCAAAGTTTAATTTGACAATACGACCTGATCTTTCAAAAGCAAGAGAGCTCTGTCTGATATCAACATTGCCATAAGCTTTAGAAAGTGCTTCTGAACCGTCATATTTTGAGTACATAATGCCTGCGCAGATAGCAGCAGTGATTACGAATGGAACAACAATTAACTTCTTATTCATGATTTAGCATCCAATCATATTTAGCCTTTTGAATATCAGTCTTAGTAATTTCTGCAAATGATGCAAAATCCATAAAAGGGTTATCTTCACAAAAGCAGACAGACGAAATACAGGACATAAAAAAGACAGAATAGAGAACATTAAAGATATATTCTCTGTATTTTGGTTCAAGGTTGAACTCTTCACACATGGAAGCCCAGATCTCTTTTAATTTGTCAAAAATCTCTTCTTTCCAAATCATGGCAATTTCAGGATCTTTAGCTGATAGTTCAGCCATCATGATGCAAAAACGCTTAAAGAACTCGTCTTGGGTAATTTTTTGCATCCTAGTTAAGAGCTTTGCCATTCTTTCATGGAAAGTATCTTTCTCATCCTGATTCAAATCGATTAAGTTGTTTTTATTCTCTTCAAATTTCTTTTTTAGAGCAGCCTTTAAGATTGATTTCTTATCTTTAAAGTACAGATAGATTGTTGAGCGCGCCAGATGTCCTTCATTGGCAATATCCTGAAAGTTAGTCTCAAAATAGCCATTTTCAACAAACAGTTTCATCGCGCACATAACGATTTCAGCAGGACGTGTATCTTTGCGTCTTATTCTGTTTTTAGTATCCATTTTTATTAGCTCTTAATGACACTTGTGTCATTAAGTATAGATCGATTTTAGAAATTCTCAATAAGATAATGACAAAATTGTCATTATCTTATTGAGCAGAAGGGGGTAAATTTTGTGTGATATATGAATAACTTTTTGAAAGATGTAGCTTTTGTATTGCACAACTTTTTTAATTTTGTAACGTACAAAAATTTTTCAATTTTTCCATACTGTAAGTTACAGGTACCAGTAAGAACGCGTACCGCCACAGAATTTTGGTATGTAAAAGTGAAGTTAAATTCAAATATGAGTAGAGGCGCTCTAAGGACTCTGCTTACCATGTTTTCATTACTCATCATTAGTTCTACTCTTATTTATTTTGGTTCAAGAGGTGATGCCACCACTATTGCTAAAAGCATTAAGTCAGGAGTCTTAACTGCGGATACAGTGGATGTCTCTTTTGAAAATGTAGGAGGGGTGCTGTTAAAGCGTGACATTGAAGAATCTCAAATAGTTAAAAAAGGTGATGTTCTAATGGTCTTAGATGACACCGATACAGCTATCAGTATTGAAAGGACCAAAGCTACCATTGAAGCTCAAAAGGCTTTAATTCTTTCAAAAGAAAATGAAATTGAGATTAGAAAAGCTAATGTAGATTTAGAGGAGTTAACCAAATGGAAAGAGATTGAACAGTTAAAGCAATCTCTTACCGTATCAGAGTCAGCAAAGCTCTTAGCACAAAAGCAATATAAACGAGCTAACTCTTTAGTTAATACCAGAAGTATCTCAAAGTCTGACTATGACAGCGCCAATTCACAGAATATCCAGGCAGGTGCAGCAAAAACTCAGGCTTTGCGTAAGTTACAGGCAGCAATTTACGGTGCCACAGACGAGCAGATAGAAAAGTTAAAGAGAACAGGTTCAGCAAAGGGTATGACCTTGTTATCAATTAAGAATGAAAGACTTGAGATTGATAACATGCAAAACGCTTTAGACAACCTTAAATCTCAATTAAAGCAGACTGAGGTTCAATTAAAACAAGAAGAGGTCAACTACAGTCGTCTTACTTTAATTGCTCCATGTGATGGCAAGATCTTAAAGATCCTGTATCAGCAAGGGGAGCTGGTATCTCCTAACTCTTCAGGTCTTACACTCGAGACTGACAGAAAGTACTTTGATATCTATGTAAGTGAAGAGCAGGTTCTAAAGTATAAAAAAGGCAATAAAGTAAAAGTTCATTGTGTAGCTACAGATAAAGATCTTACAGGTACGGTAAGGTTTGCAACAGTAGCTCCTACCTTTGCAGATCTTAGAATGACCCGTGAGCGCGGTTTAGGTGATCTGACCTCCTTTCAGGTAAGAATTTATGTAGATTCAAAAGAGGTTCTTACCGGTATGACGATGGAGGTACGTGATGAATAAGATCATAGCCTCCATCGATGAAGAGTTTCAAGCTATGCTCTCAGGCAGGTTCATACCTTACCATATTGCAGCATTCATGATGGCGATTATGATCACCCTGATAGTATCAGTATGTTCCCGTCATGGTGAAGTGTTTGAAGGTAAGATTGCGGTTGTCGATCTTGATAGCTCACAGTTATCTACAACTTTAATTGAGAAATTAAATACCTCAGCCTATGTGGAGATCACTGAGGTTTACCATTCACCAGTATCAGTGCGTGATCTTACAGCTCATGATAAAAATATCGGTGTACTCTATTTTCCAAAAGGCTTAGAAAAAGAGCTCAAAAGACTCGACAGAACTTTTAATATAGGCTATTTTGCTGATTACTCAAATCTGGGGCAAAACGGTCAGGCTATTGCTAATTTAAGTGAGATGATAGCTACATTAGGTGCTGAAAACTCAGCTCCAGAAGTGGCAGCACTTGCTAAAGCTTCAAGTGAAAAGGTACAAGCTCTGTTGCAACCTATGGATATGGTAAAACGAGAACTGTACAATCCTACAACCTCAGCTTCAATTACCTTTTGCAGTGCTTTTATCTACTTTTTCTCATCCATTATCCTAGGCCTTACCTCGGTAATGTTAGTAGGTAGATTTAAAGTCTCAATGCGCTGGCAGGCAATTTTAGAAGATGGATTTGCCTGTCTTTTAGCAAGATTGTTGCCTTATTCTCTTATCTACACTACTGCAATCTCACTTGTTACAGCTCCACTTATCATCTTTGGACAAATGAGATTTGAAGGCAACTATTTCTTTCACTTACCTAGTATGTTGATGACAGGCTTTTCAATCAGTGTACTGGCTCTTATTGTTACATGGAAAACTACTCAACCAAGTGAAGGCGGCAGTAAGATGATCTTGATTGTGCCACCTGGCTTTATCTTAGGAGGATCTCTTTTAGCATCTGGTTATATGCCAGCTTGGGTAAATACAGTTAAGTTTGCCTTCCCTTTAACCTGGGAATATGAATTCTGGCGTGATTTTTCAATGAGAGGTTTACCCTTAGTTGATATGGTAAAAAGTTATGGTCAATATGCTCTGTATGTAACTGTAATTACCTCAATACTAGCAATTATTTATTTCAAAACTCGCATTAATTACTTTGAAATGAAGAAACTTGAACAAAAAGATGGAGAAAAAACTTAAATTGATGGCTAAATAAAAGCCTTAAATAAGCCATTGTTAAAAAAATATTAAATTTATTTTGATATGCCCCTTTACAAAGAGGGGCAATTTGTTGATAATACTACGGCAATTCCACAGGGGCATAGTTCTAATGGTAGAACAGCGGTCTCCAAAACCGACGGTTGAGAGTTCGAGTCTTTCTGCCCCTGCCACTTCAAGCATTTTTCTCTAGTTTTTCAAATTTTCAAAATCTAAAAATACCGCTTTATCTATTTGATTTATCAAATAAATGTTATTGCTTCATCGATTTTTTAATAGATAGCATATTTTAGTATTATGAACTAACTAAAAATTTAGAACACGTAAAACACTTTTGAAGAAGGGGGTTAGTTATGTGTAATACTCAATTAGCCCATACTAATACTCGGATACTATATATTAATTTATACTTACGGACTGTTGTCTGAGGGAAAGTTCAAAATAAAGGCTAGTTTGTTGGAGAACCACAATAACAAGTTGCTGAGGAGCCCACGACATAAAACCATAAATGATCTCACGGCAAAGAGCATTTTATAGCTATCAGCTTAATAAGAATCAAGTCGTGCTTATAATAAAGCGATTACTATCCCCAGCATTTTTTGAAACAATAGTACCACTTTTACTGAAAGGTTGAGAAATTGGAATGGTGCATTTGGATGTGCATCATCTTTAGAAGATGCTCAAGAAGAGAATTATAGACTACTATTTGATGTATTCGATACTCTTATCAGAGAAAAACAAACAATTCCTACAGTTGCAAAAGCAGAAGAAAGAGATTTTATAATTAAAGCACCATTAGATACATCTTTAAAAATTTTGTTGATTAATTTAATGAGAACGGAAAGATATAAAAAAGCAGACATTGCAAAAGTGCTCAATATTCTTGCACAAAGAATGACTGCCTTTTATCTTTAAAGAAGAGTACTAACTTAGCTTTTTTACTGCTCAATGTCAGCTATGAAGATGAATTAGGAGCATTTAACCACAAAAGCAGTGTTCTCAAATGATATACTGTTGGAGAAATATTTCTTTTAATGCGAGAATCCAAAATGGAATTTACAAAGCAACTTCCAGATACCACCGATTTTGGAGAGTTAATTGACAATAATTGTATTTATGTTGATAAAACAGCAATTATCAATCAATTTGCCTCTAAAAAAGGTCCATTTTTCATTTCTCGCCCAAGACGTTTTGGTAAATCAACTCTTATCAATACCTTGCATGAGCTATTTACTCATGGTACAGAGAAGTTTAAAGGTTTAGAAATTGAACCTTTATGGAAAGACAAAACTTATAAAGTCCTTCATTTGGACTTTTCTATCTTCAAAGAAGTTCCTTCAAATAGTTCTTTTAATAAAGAATTTATGGACAGTCTTAAGTTTTCGTTAGAAAGAGCTGGAATTAAACCTACAAATGAAAAAGTAGACTTTCCAGCAAAACTACTTGAGAAGTCTATTGAAAATGAAGATGAAAGATCAGTTGTACTGCTAGTAGATGAATATGATGCACCTTTAACCGCAGTCTTAAATGATAGTAATGAATTTGAAGATAGACGTAAGATCTTATTTAACTTCTATATGACAGTTAAATCATTTCAAGTAAAATTCCGTTTCATCTTTATCACAGGTGTAACTTATTACGCTCATACTTCTATATTCTCAGCATTTAACAATCTAACAGATTTAACCTTAGATAGCGATTATGGTGCATTATTAGGCTACACCAGTGAAGAGTTAGAAAAGTACTTTAGTGAGTATATTGATAATGCTGTAGTGACTTTAAATAAGAAGTTCCCAACAGAACGTTATACACATGAAAAAGTTGTTGAAGAACTAAAGCGAAACTATGATGGCTATAGTTTTGATGAAGATTGTATGCACCATGTCTACAATCCTTGGTCAATATTAAATTTCTTAAAATCACCACATAGAGGTTTTATTCCATACTGGGTAGTATCAGGTGGTTCAACACCAACGTTCTTAGTTAATTATCTAAAGCAAGGTTTAGAAAAATACAATGCTGATGAATTACAGTCATTGCTGCAAATTGATTCAACAGTGAACAAAGTAAGCAGTAAACTGTATCCAACAATAGATAATATTGCAAAAATTGACCTCTTTGCCATTCTGTATCAGGCAGGATATTTCTGTATCAAAGGTGAAAACAGAAAAATACTTCAGATAGGAATACCTAACCTTGAAGTAAAACGGGCATATTCTGAAATCATGTTAAGGCTTTTAACTAACAACAATGATGTTCAGGAAAAGTTTACTACTTCACTTTACGATGTTCTTTGTGAAAATAAATTAGACAAGCTAAAGGACATCTTTAATTGCTTTATCAATGAACTTTCATATGAAACAGTAAAGAACTTTAATGAAGCATGTTTTAGAGATGTACTAAAGCTTGCGATGCTTACTTTTAATGTAACAGCCGCAACAGAGGTAATGGGCGCTTGTGGCAGAGCAGATATTACAGCTGAAGCTGGTGACTACCTGTATGTCTTTGAATTAAAGGTAACAGATAACAGTAAAGACATTGCAACAAAACTTACTGAAGCTAAAGAGCAAATCATAAAGAACAAGTACACAAGACGTCTTACAGATAAGACTGTAATACCAGTAGCTTTAGTTTTAGAGAATAATTCTAAGAGTAGAGAAAAGACTGATACTCCTGTTTGTGAGATTGTTGCTTTAGAAATGGTATATGTAGATTAAGAATCTCCTTTGGAATTTCGTTATGATCTTTAATCCTAATCAGGTAACTTGGACACTGCGTAAAGGCGTTAAATTGCCTTTTGCTCCTCAGGAGAATATTGAATCAGTTAATAACAATTCTGCAGAGAGAGTTCCTAATTCTCAAGTAACAAATGCTGTAGTTAATACAGTTGATGCTCCTTTAAATCAGGTTGCAGCAAGTTTTGTTGATACCTCTTTAACTCATAATAATGAACCTTCCATTTTTAAAGTAGATACTCCTGCATCCATAAATGTTGGTCCTGATAATTCATCTATACCTACTGAAGCCACTATTACAGAAAATGTTGATCCTGTTAGTGAAAGTAGCGCTAACAATGTACAGGTAACTGCAACAGCTACACCAACAACTGCTACAACATCAACTGTTGATCCAACATCTTCACATACTCAAGAAGCTTTGTCCCCAACTGCTGCTCCACCTGCAAATAACACTGCTCCAGTAGTTGACGGCAGAGTTGTTGATAAGATTGTTCTTGAGAATGTAAAAGAATCATTCCCTCGTTGGAAGACTTTGCCTTATAAACTAAGAGCAAAGAGAGCTGATCTTTTCATCAATTTGAATTCAGATGTACCATTCTTACAGAGCTTAGTAGATTTTCTAAAGAGTAAAGGTCTAGATATCAAGCCATATGACGATTCAGTAAACTATCTCCCAAGTGACATTCTGTTATTAGATAAAACAGATCTTGTGCGTCAGGGTACTGTCTATGTATTGCAAGCTGGTAAAAGAGCGATATGGAATGAATTGCTCATAGAATTTGGAGATATACTCAAATGACCTTGCCTCAAAGATATTCGGTTAGAGTCCTTACACGAGATGATCTGTCTTTAGTACCTCAATTAGAACAGATTGAGCTTAGAACTCAAAAAAACGCTTGGAATGCTCAGTCTTTAATTGAGTGTTTTGATGACAGTTATATCATCTTAGGCCTGTTTGATGTAGAAAAGCTCATAGGCTTTTCAGTTATCTATAACACAAAGTTTTCTACCGATCTCTTAACAATAGGTGTTGATCCTGATTATCAGGGTAAAAAGTTAGGCTCTTTACTCTTACATAGAACCTTAGAAAAAGCTCTGGATATCAAGGATATGGAATGCTTTTTGGAAGTAAGAGTAAGTAATATCGTGGCTCAAAATTTATACAAAAAGTATGGCTTTGTAGAAGTTGGATTGCGCAAGGAATACTATAATCCAATTGGTGCTGAAAAGGGCGAGGATGCTTATACCATGCATCTATCCGACATCAAAGCTCACCTTGAGAAAATCTCTTTGTAAGGAGACAAAATGCCTGCTAAGTTAGATCAAGACGCAAGACCTGATGAGAAACTTTTAAAGCTTTACTCTTTGTTACTGTTTACAGGAAAAGAATACTCTTTAACTGAGCTTAAAGACAAGCTTATGTGCTCTAAACAGACTATTGGACGCTTAGTTGATAAGTTAGAGAAGAGCTACTATGGAAGCATCGTTGTCAAAAAGAAAGGCAAAGAGAACTTCTACAGCCTAAAAAAGCCATCTACATCTAAAGATATGCACGTAAGTATCAATCCTGATGGTTTGCGCAAGATGATCTTATGCAGTGATCTGATGTGGCATTTACTCTCTTACAAAACACGAGATCAAATTGAAGCTTCAGCTCTGCAAGCTCAGGCAAACCTCCCTTCTGAAGAGCTTCCTTTCTTTAACGATGTTCACTATGGCTATAGCTTTACCAAAGGTAAGATCAATTATGATGTCTGCGACATTGAATTGAATGAACTTGAAAAATGCCTTGCTTTAAGAAAATGCTGTGAAATTCTGTATCAGCAATGTGTTAATGGTGAGTGCAAAAGATACACCATTGCACCTATGAAGCTGATTGCATACAGAGAAACTCTCTATATTGGAGCTTGGTGTGTAACCAGAGTTGGTAAAGTAGAGAAAACCATCGACAATCCTATGTTCTTTTTAGTTCATAGAATGCAGAAGGTTGAGGTTTTAAACAACCGTAGCTCTGAAAAGTTACCAGAGATTGATTTTAGTAATGAAACTTTTGGTTTTATAAAATCAGTTCCTGTAAAGGTAAAGATCCTCTTTAACAAAAAGGTTGCTACTTATGTTTATGACAGAAAGTGGAGCGATGATCAAAAGATTACCTTAAATGATGATGGTTCTTTATTACTTGAGTTTACCTCTGGTAATAAATATGAAGTAATTTCTTTTGTTTTAGGCTTTGGTAAGAATGCAGTTTTACTAGAGCCTGCCTCATTAAAAGAAGAGATAGCAAAAGAGATTGAGACTATGCAAAAGGCTTACGCAAAATCTTAAGCAATGGCGTAGGTTAAATTAGCTAAGAGGTTAAAACAAAAGGTGAAGTTACACAAGACACCGTCATAAATTCAGTATGGTGTCTGCAGTTTAGCTGCACCTAAGGGAAAAGCGATTTTGATGCTTATTGTGCTATCAGAATGTCAGTGCACCTAACCTAGGTCTACTTTAGCGCCATCCTCGGTCTAGTGGCGCGTGGTAACTTCGGTCTACCTTAGTGCTCAACACCGTTTGTTAGCACGGTTTAACTTCAGTGCAGTGGGGACATTAAAACTTAATCTACACCGTACTGAATTTTCAAAAACACTATCCTAAAAAGCCTATCTTTTTACCTTGATGTTCTTCAATGTTCTTAAGTTTGGCTTCATTTTCTAATTCAGACAAAAATACTGAATTACAAAGTGAGTCTTCATTTGCAAAAATGCCTGTATGCATTGCCTTTATCACATGAAAGTCGCCTGGAGTTAGGTACTTAATCTTTGACAGACGAAGCTTGTCCTCATCAGTGAATTTATCATGAGCTAAAGGTAAAAGCTCAGTTTCAAATAAAGCAAGCTTTTGCTTCTCATTAGCGTAGGTAAATTCAATCTTAGTTGAAAAGCGTCTTAGGACTGCTCTATCTAATTTGTCGATGTAGTTAGTAGTGCAGATCACAAAGCCTTTACACTCTTCTAAATGAGTCAAAAACTCATTTACCTGACTTATTTGCCATTGAGCTTTGGCATTGCTTCTGTCAAAAATAAGTCCATCAATCTCATCAATTACCAAGATTTCATTTTTGATATCAAGTTCGTAAAAGAGCTCAGCAATATTCTTTTCAGATTGACCTACGTACATATCAAGAATATCACTTGCTCTTACGACCTTAACTCTCATGTTAACTTCATGTCCAATGAATCTTGAAAGTTCAGTTTTACCAGTGCCTGCAGGACCATAAAAGAGCATAGTACCCATGCCTTTTTTAGACTTTCCTTTTTTGATAATAGAGGAAAGTTTCTTACAGCCATTCAAGAAAACATCAATATCTTGTTTAAAGCACACAGCTTCTTTGTTGAACTCTGAAAATCTCTTTATGTCAGTCTTTTTCTTTATGTCTTTATTATTCTCAGCATCTTCTCCACCAGATAGGGGACCAAATAAAAATCCGCAACCTCTATTCTGATTGTTCAAGGTAATATTGGCCTGTAACTGACATTCAAGCATGTTTTTGATTTCTTTTGGACTTTCAAATAAGGCACAAGCTGCCTTTAGTGATTGCTCTATCACAGCAGGTGAAGTTACATACTTTTTATTAAAATCAGAAATGACTCTAGAGGTTAGCTTTGCCTTAGGATATTTTTTAGCAATGCTCTTCCAAATACAGATCCTCTTTTGAACTTCCTTAATTGAGAATTTGATGCTCAAATTGAATCTACGCTTTACGGCACTGTCAATTTCGCTTACATCATTGGTGATCCAAATTTTTGGAGCTGACTGTTTCTGCTCTAAAAAAGCATTAAGCCACGCCTTATCCTTGCTATTTCTAATCTCATAGCTAGTATTTAAAAGACGTTCAGCTTCATCAATGACAATCAGGCAGTTATCTTTATTTTCAGTGATCTTTTGGCAGGCTAAAAGCTTAGAACGTCTGTCTTGTTCGTTATCATCAACATCACTGTTTACACTGTATACGTCGAGTTTTAGTTCTTTTGCTAAAGCTCCTACGATACTTGATTTACCAGTTCCAGGATCACCGTATAAAAGGATATTAACAGGGCAGATCTCTTTAGATCCTAGTAGCTTTCTTAAAAGAGTGAGCTTGTTTTTATCTTTTTCAATTTCATCTGCTTTGAGTTCCGTATCGGAACCGTTGAACTTGAAAGCTTCATCGATTACGTTTTGACTGTCAGAACTTAAGATTTTATTTGCAAAAGAACTTAAATGGTATGCTCTGCAAGAGCATACAAGACCATAGTTCTCAAGTTTATCTAAGCTCTCTTTGATATTGGAAATTGAAGTTTCGTAGATTGCAGCTAAAATTTCAGAATCTTTGTTTAAATCTAATTGTTCATCAAACAGCAGTTTGCAACAGCTGTAACTGTCGATAAGATATATGAGCTCAAGAATTTTAGTTTCAATCTCGTTTAAAGAAAACATGCTTTCAATCTTGGCTATTTTCTTTTGGTAATCTCTATCGGTTTTTGACATCTTATAGTTTTTTACATAATTGTCAGCTTCTGTTTTAAACAGGCTGAACATCAGCTCATATCTTAATTTGCATTGATAGCCACGACGTCTGCTACTAAAGGTAGCGTCATCATCTTCAGGTCCAAGATCGTCATTATCTAGCAGATCTTCAAACTCGTTTGCAGAAAACATGTCTTTTTTAGCTGCAGTTACGTACTTTTTGATGAGTTTTATTTGTTCTTGAGAGAAATTTGACTTCTCTAACATGGTTGTAAGATAGTTTTGTGTGAATTTAGAGCAATAATGCTTGTCTGAATATATCCATCCTAAGACATCTAAAAATCCTTTTATGTCTGCAGAGCCAACTCTATAGTCATTACAAGTTGATATGTTGTCTAAAAAAGCTTTGATTAAAAATGCACTTCTAACTTTTAAAGGTTTATCTGAATCAAGATTTAGGATTGCTTGCTTAATATAGTATTCCATAGACATCCTCTCTTTTACATAAAAGCTCTTACATCAGTATTTTTCAAATTGTCATCTTTAATGACGTATAGCTTTTGACCGTAATGTCGTACTAAAAAATGTATCTGTTCTTTTGAATGTCTACAGAATAGGAAATCATCGTTCCATAATTTGATGACTGTTTGAAGAATTTAAATATTTTTGTGATGATCTGTTGAAAGAAACTTTGAATACTTAATTTTAAGAATGAAATGTGTGTCCGATTTTTGATACAGACGATTTAATTAATGGATCTCATCTATTATGAACACACTATCTTATTGTTGTTAACATTGTAGGTAATTGAATATGATTAAGATGCTATACTAAAGCCTAGAATAATCATTTAGGACGATGACATGAAATTTACAAAGTTACTGCCAAATTCATGCAATTTTAGAGATCTTATCGACAATAATAGAATATATGTTGATAAGACAGCTTTAATTTGCCAAATTGCAAAAGATGAAAAAGGTCCTTATTTCATTTCACGTCCAAGACGTTTTGGTAAATCGACTCTTATCAATACCTTCCATGAGCTTTTTGCTCATGGAACAGAGAAGTTTAAAGGTTTAGCTATTGAACCTTTGTGGCATGATAAGACTTATAAAGTCCTGCATTTAGATTTCTCATCCTATAACTTTTTATCTGAGATAAATTTTTGCGATTATTTTTATGAGGATTTAAAACAAAAGTTCATAGAATTAGGCTTTAGTGTCAATGATAGTAATTTGTCACTTAAGGCACCCGGACTGCTTGTGGACATTGCTTTTAAGAATGAGCACTCAGGTGAAGATATAGTCTTACTTGTTGATGAATATGACACTCCTCTCTCAGCTGTTTTAAATAATGAAAAAGAGTTTTTAGCTCGTAGAGATATACTCCATAGCTTTTACTCAAAAGTAAAAGAGTATCAAGGCAGATTCCGTTTCATCTTTATTACAGGCGTAACTTATTACTCTCATACTTCTATATTCTCTGCATTTAACAATCTGACAGATTTAACCTTAGACAGCGACTATGGTGCACTTTTAGGTTATACCACTGAAGAGTTAGAAGAGTACTTTAGTGAGTACATTGACAATGCGGCTATAGAATTAAATAAAGAGTATGAAACAGATTTCTATAACCATGAAACAGTGGTTGCAGCACTAAAGAGAAATTACGATGGCTATAGCTTTGATAGAAAGTGTAAAGCTCATGTATTTAACCCATGGTCAATTATTAAGTTTTTAGAAAGACCAAAAGAAGGTTTTATTCCATACTGGGTAGTATCAGGAGGTGCAACACCAACATTCTTAGTAAATTATCTAAAGCAAGGATTAAAAAAATACAATTCAAATGAATTGCAATCTCTGCTGAGTATTGACTCAACAGTCAATAAAGATACTGATTCTTTATATCCAAGCATAGAAAACATAGCTAATATTGATTTATTTGCTATCTTGTACCAGGCAGGTTATTTCTGCATTAAGACAGCTGAAGATGGATATTTTAAGGTTGGTATTCCAAATCTTGAGGTAAAGAAAGCTTATTCAAACCTTTTACTAAACCAGCTAACAAGAACTCAAGACACTAAGTTAAGATTCATTGAACCATTCAAAGAGGTTTTAGCATCAGGAAATTTAGGCAAGATAAAAGAGTTATTCAATACCTTTATCAATGAGTTCTCCTATGAAACCGTAAAGAACTTTAATGAAGCATGTTTTAGAGATGTACTAAAGCTTGCAATGCTTACCTTTAATGTATCAGCCTCAACAGAGGTAATGGGCTCTTGTGGCAGAGCAGATATTACAGCCGAAGCTGGTGACTATCTGTATGTCTTTGAATTAAAGGTAACAGATAACAGTAAAGACATTGCAACAAAACTTTCCGAAGCTAAAGAGCAAATCATAAAGAACAAGTACACAAGACGTCTTACAGATAAAACAGTAGTACCAGTAGCTTTAGTTTTAGAGAATAATTCTAAGAGAAGAGAAAAGACTGATATTCCTGTTTGTGAGATTGTTGCTTTAGAAAAGGTAACAGTTGATTAACCACTAATTTGTCTTTTCTGTCAATTTTAGTTCCTTCTTTTTGAAAGTTGTTTCAGATCGAGGAGAAGCTATTCCAAGAGCTTATCTCTAAATTTTTAACAGCCTTAGAAAATCGTTATGGCTTTCTAAAATTTAAGGCAAATTTTGAAAGTCTACTTTGGTGTAAATTGTGTTCAATTTTCTAAAATTTTAACTTTTTTTAGAAAATTTAAACGGTTACATGTTTTTTATTGCACTAAATCTAAGCGATTGACTAAAATATTCAGAAAAATCATCAAATAAAATAAATCCTTATATTTCAATAAATAACCATTTTATTATCCACAAAATTCATCTTAAAAGCTCATTTTTGAACTTTAGCATATAGAAAAAAACATTAAACACCTATAATACTAGAGTAACTGAGACGAAGGTCTTGATTAACTTATACTAATTAAGTCGCGAAAGTGACTATTTTCAAACAGGGAAATGCGATGCTTATAGGTATTCCTAAAGAGAGCTTGCAAGGTGAGACTAGAGTTGCAGCAACTCCAGACACCGTAGGTAAGCTTTTAAAATTAGGCTTTGAAGTAGCTGTTCAAAGCAATGCTGGTGCTCTTGCAAGTTTTGACGACTCTGCATATGAGAAAGCTGGTGCAAAGATTGGTAAAGAGAAAGATGTTTGGGCAGCCGACATTATCTTTAAGTTAAATGCTCCAACCGATGCTGAAATTGAACTGATGCATGAAGGCCAAACTCTTGTAAGTTTTATCCGTCCTGCTCAGAACAAAGATTTAGTTGATAAGCTCAATGCCAAGAAGGTAACTGTAATGGCAATGGACATGGTGCCACGTATTTCACGTGCTCAGTCTTTAGATGCTTTATCATCAACTGCAAATATTTCAGGTTATCGTGCTGTTATTGAAGCTGCTCATGCTTTTGGCAGATTCTTTACAGGTCAGGTAACCGCTGCAGGTAAAGTTCCTCCTGCAAAAGTAATGGTTATCGGTGCTGGTGTAGCAGGTCTAGCTGCCATCGGTACAGCTCACTCATTAGGTGCTATTGTTCGAGCATTTGATACTCGTCTTGAGGTAGCAGATCAGATTAGATCAATGGGTGGCGAATTCTTAAAGCTTGATTTCAAGACTGAAGATGGCGGTTCATCAGACGGTTACGCTAAGGTAATGTCAGATGAGTTCATCAAAGCTGAAATGGATTTATTTGCAAAGCAGTGTAAAGATGTAGATATCATCATTACTACCGCTGCAATTCCAGGCAAGAAAGCTCCACGTCTGATTACTAAAGAAATGGTAGCTTCAATGAAGCCTGGTTCTGTAATTGTTGACTTAGCTGCTGCAACAGGTGGTAACTGCGATGGTACAGTTGCAGGTAAGGTTATTACTACAGACAATGGCGTTAAGATGATCGGTTACACCGATCTTGCAGCTCGTCTGCCTGCTCAGTCTTCACAGCTTTACTCAACAAACTTAGTAAATCTGATGAAGCTTTTATGCAAGAACAAAGATGGCTTAATCGATGTAAACTTCGATGACGTTGTTCTACGTAACATGACTGTTACTAAAGATGGTGAAGTTACCTTCCCACCTCCAAAGATCAGCGTATCAGCAGCTCCTAAGGCTAAGGCAGATGCTGCAGCTCCTGCAAAGCAAGAGCCTAAGAAAGCAAGCCCAGCTTTAAAGATTGTAGCTCTAGCTGCAATCGTAGTTGCATTCATGTTAATCGGTGGCTACGCTCCAGAGAAGTTCTTACCACACTTCACCGTATTCGTATTAGCTTGCGTTGTAGGTTACTACGTTGTATGGAACGTTTCACACTCACTGCACACTCCATTGATGTCTGTAACTAATGCTATTTCAGGTATCGTGGTTGTAGGTGCAATGGTGCAGATTGGCGATTCAATTATTATCGGCATTCTTGCATTTATTGGTGTTTTACTAGTATCTATCAATATCTTTGGTGGTTTTGCTGTAACACGCCGTATGCTAGCTATGTTCAGAAAACAGCAATAGTAGGTAAGGAGATAATTTAATATGTTAGGTTTAACTCATATGGCCTACATTCTTGCAGCGCTATTATTCATTATGGCGCTAGCAGGTCTATCAAAGCAGGAAACTGCAAAAATGGGCTGTCTATCTGGTATGGTTGGTATGGCCATTGCCTTATTAGCAACCTTCGTTCGCGTTGGCAACATTTTCGATAATCCATCAGTATGTATCTTCGTGATTGTTGTTGCCATGATCGGTGGTGCTGTTGTCGGTATTTACGTTGCACGTAAAGTTCAGATGACTCAGATGCCAGAGCTTATTGCTTGCTTACACAGCTTCGTAGGTTTAGCAGCTGTATTAGTAGGCTTTAACAGCTACATACACATGCAAGAAGATCCTGCTGTATTCTTAGCAACTCCAGTTGCTGAGTTAAATACTGAGTTAGTTGAAATCTTCTTGGGTATCTTTATTGGTGCTGTAACCTTTACAGGTTCTATCGTAGCTTACGGTAAGTTAAACGGTACTTATAAGTTACGTATCTTTAAGTCAGCTCCTCTAACCTTACCATTTGGTAATGCTCTAAATTTAGGTGCTTTAGTTGTTTCATTCCTGTTATTGATTTGGTTCTTAGCAGCTGATTCAGCTCCAGCATTCCCATTATTAGCAATGACAGTTATTGCTTTACTATTTGGTGTTCACTTGGTTGCTGCTATCGGTGGCGCTGATATGCCTGTGGTTATCTCAATGCTGAACTCATACTCAGGTTGGGCTGCTGCAGCATCAGGCTTCATGTTAAACAACGACCTTTTAATCGTAACCGGTGCTTTAGTAGGTTCTTCAGGTGCTATTCTGTCTTACATTATGTGTAAGGCAATGAACCGTTCATTCATCTCTGTTATCGCAGGTGGCTTTGGTAATGCTCCAGCTGCTGCAAAGAAAGATGAGGAAATGGGCGAGTATCATGAGTTAAAGGCAAATGAAGTTGCTGACTTATTAAAGAACTCAAGCTCAGTTATCATTACCCCAGGCTATGGTATGGCTGTAGCTCAGGCTCAGAACGCTGTTGCAGCTTTAACTGAAAAGTTAAAGGCTCGCGGTGTCGAAGTTCGCTTCGCTATTCACCCTGTAGCAGGTCGTCTACCAGGACATATGAACGTTCTGTTAGCTGAGGCAAAGGTTCCATATGATATCGTATTTGAAATGGACGAAATCAATGACGATTTCGAAAATACAGATACCGTATTAGTTATCGGTGCTAACGATACTGTTAACCCAGCAGCAGCTGAAGATCCATCAAGCCCAATCGCTGGTATGCCAGTGCTTGAGGTTTGGAAGGCTCGTAACGTAGTTGTATTCAAGCGTTCTATGAATCCTGGCTATGCTGGTGTTCAGAACCCACTGTTCTTCAAGGACAACACCTCAATGTGCTTCGGTGATGCTAAGAAGACTGTTGAAGATATCGTTGCAAACTTATAATTTAGCTTAAAGCCAGTTTTATAAGATAAGAGGTCTTACCCTAATTGGGGTAGGGCCTTTAATTTTGCCTAAAGACAAAATTAAGATGACCGACAAGTGTATATATAACTATACATGTGATGTTCTTATGGATCTTTACTCTTTAGATGCAAGTCCAGCCAAGCTTGTTAAAGTCAGACCAAAGTAAATTACACTAAGCTTGATCCTGAAAAATTACGTCAAAGTGTAAAGACTCTAAATGAAAGTAAGAATTTAATTGATTATGATGAAGTAATGGGCAAGATACATAAGCGTATAGGACTCAAAAGAGGCTTAAATGCTTTTTTTGTGAAAAAAATTAATTTTTTTATTAAAGTTTTTAACTTGATTGGCCGATAATAGATCGAAAGGCAGAAAAGTATTAAAACTAATTTTGCCAAGGAGAGAATTATGGCTATAGATTCAAGTGCACTGACAAGCATTAAAAATGCTATTGCAAGTTATTCTGGCAGTGAATCTACATATAGTGATAAGCTAAAAAATGATGCTAATAACAGTGTAAATTCATTAGCTCAGAAAGCTTCTTCATTTGCAACCAAGAGCCGTTATAAAGCAGCTTTTGAAGAGAAGATGAAGATTGCTAATGAATCGTCTGATACTGTTGAAATCAGCAAAGAGTCATTGGCAGCTTTAAAGAAATACAATCAGACTGAAGTAAGTGCTGCTGCAAAGAAAGACTCATCAAGCTCAAGTGGCTACACTTATGATTATCAGTCTATCAAGAAAAAGAATCTTGAGAATATAGCTGCTATCGAAAAAGAAGTTGCTCAAAAGTACGGCAAAAAGACTGATGCTGCTGACAGTACCACTAAGACTGCAGATGATAAATCAACAGTAAAGTCTGATGATTCAACAAAAACAGCATCAACTACTGACGGCTCGTCTTCTGATAAGACTACAGCTTCAGATAAGACAACTGATAGCAAGAAGTCAGAGAACACTACCGATACTGAGAAGAAAACTACTTCATACAGCTATGATTACAATGCTATGAAGGCTAAGGATGCAGAGAATGCATCTAAGATCGAAGCTGAGGTTAAAGCTCAGTATTCAGGTCATAACAGTCCAGATGACATCGTAAATTAGTCTGTTATTGATTTTAGTATGAGGAGGAGGGCAGAGACTCTCCTCTTTTAATTTATAGGTAGGTGATTTGACTTAAAGCCTATCCGCTTTTTATCCTTAGGTGATATGAGGCAAAACTAAGAAACTACTAGTTTTATTGCTCATCTTGCAGAATTACCCATGAGCAAGGATCTTTTCCTGCCTCAGCTGTACCAGAACTGCTGATTACTTTAGCAATGGATGCTGAGCTTTTAACAACAATTAAAGAGGTCACTGTAGATTCTAGATCTTTTGAGACCTTGTCGATATCAAATTTTAAAACAGGATCACCTGTAGATACTTGTTGTCCTAACTTGGCTATTGCAGTCATACCTGCACCTGTAAAGCTACTTGTGCCAATACCAAAGGTTACATAAACCTCAACTCCCAGTTCTGTTCTTACAGCAAAAGCATTATTTGAAGCAATAAGTCTTGAGATAGTGCCGGAGCAAGGAGAAACGATAGTATCAGCGCCTTTGTTTGGTACCACGGCAACACCATCGCCAATCAGTCTTTCTGAAATCACTAAATCAGGTACTTCTTCTAATGAAATTAGATTACCGCTAATTGGAGTATATAGCTCTAAATCAGCTTCACCTTTAACATCCTGACTTAAAGTTTGCTTTTTTTGAAAAAAAGAAAAAAGTCCCATTTTTATTCCTTGATAGCTGTAAGAGCCTTCTATTTAATTAACTTGTCTTCTATGAGTCAATCTTTACAGAGAGTTAATAATGTCAGAAAGCTCTGAACCAGAATAAGTAGTCATTATTTTATTATACAGATCTTTATCAAAAGCAGGTTGAATGTCTTCTTCTAGATTTAATCTTTCAACTACAGCTTTGATCCTGTCAATGTTATAAGCACCTGTCACAAGATATGTCACACCCATTCTGTAAAAGAAAGGAATAAGCTCAGGACGTGAGGCAAAGCGTCCAGCCACACCTAAGGTAGCACCTGATTCAAAGGCAGCTTTAGCTGCCATTACAATCATTTTGGCTAAAACAGGTGTAAAGGTTTTATCTGGAGGACATGGAGCTGATGCATACTCAGCTAATGAGCTGGTGCCTATGATCATCATGGATCCTTCTTTAGCGATAGCAGGAGCTAAAAGTACGGCAGCTGGAGTCTCAATCATAAAACTAATCTCCATATCGCCATGATCAATCTTTTCACTATCAAGTTCGTTCAAACTGTCATTTGCTAATTTTAAAAGGTAGTCTTTTTCTGAGATCTTGGTTACCAGAGGGAACACAATGGTAATGGTTCTGCCTTTTGAAGCTCGTAAAAGCGCTCTAATTTCCTTTTTCAAAAGATTAGTACCAACATAAGCTCCATAGCCTTTTAAAGGACCTGAATCATCTAATCTGATATTAAATAAAGGCTTTTTATCATCAGCAAAGTCAAAGGTTCTTGCTGTAATTGGAGCTCCTTTTTTAATAGGAGAGATGATCTTATAAAAACAGTCGGTCATTTCATCTTCAGATGGTTCATAACTTGAAGATAAAAACAAGAATTCAGATCTTAACAGTCCTAACCCATGGTTTTTAATCTGTTCATTACTACCTTTGCTAATAGCGCCTACTGCACAGGCAATGGTTAGATTTAATAAAGACTCATCATTTATCTGATCCTGATAGAGATCTTGCATTGTAAGCAAGCTCTCTTTGATGTCATCTGATGGCTCTACAATCACAACCGATGAATTACCATCAACTAGTACTGTAGTTCCGTTTTTTATAGTGGTTGCATCAAAAACACCAAACACAGCTGGAATTGATAACTCTCGCAACACTACACCTAAATGTCCTGAGTCATGACCTCCTTCTAAGATCACGCCCTTGATGCACTTAGTATTAAGAGATAATAATTGCGCAGGAGAGATATTAGTAGTTATTAGGATCACGTCTTTAGTAAGTGTAGGCAGTTCAATTTCATCTCCATGAGCATGCTCAAGAGTATGAATGAACTCATTCATAAGTGAGGTTAACTCTTCTTTATCAGCCTTTAAATCATTATTATGCTTATAAAACGCATCAAGATTGCCTAAAAGTACGGTTCTTGCTGCCATACAGGAGGAACAGCCTTGATTTATAAGATCGATAACCTCTCTTTTGTTGTCATCAGAGGTAATAAAGCCTGCAGCTGCGCCTAAAAGATCACGTACTGTGTCTTTGGCTGGATTTACAATTTGACGCAATTTTTGGGCAAATTGGCTGGATTTTTTAATATATCTGTCAATTTCGCTTTCGCTATCAAAAGTAAAGAGTTCTTCTTTACTGTATTCTGATTTCTGCCTTGCTATGACTAAAGCGGGTGCTACTGCAATACCAGCTCCTACAGAAACGCCTGAGAGTGTATACATAAAAACCTCTTGCTTTTATTGCGAAAAAACTAGTTTCTAACAGTTATGAATCTCTAGTTTGTGATAATTACTTATAAACTAGTTAATCCCGCTAGTTCATAACTATGATTTTATTACTATAATTTCTTGCTATTTCAAAGAATTAACTTTTTGCATCTCTACATAATACTTAGTGCCAGCACATACGGCAGCAGGAGGTATCAGAATATTTAATACAGGAATACCTAATAAGAACGCTACGGTAGCGCCTATAGTAAATGTGGGAATAGTATGTGTCTTTAAATCATTCATCATCAATGTAAAAGAGATCTTATGGTTATCATAAGCATAGTCAGTGTACTGCAAAGCTCCCATCCAGGCTGTCAGCAAGAACCAGGCAATAGGTGAGAACACATTGATTACAGGAATAATAGAGATCACAAGACAAATTAGAGCTAAAGGTAAAAAGAACAACTGCTTTTTAAATTCTCTTGCAAGAATTCTGGGGATATCTTTTAAAAGATCAACCACTCCCATGTCATCGCCATGAGTGCCGTTAATTAAAGCTTCTACTTTGTCAGCTAATAGCCCATAGAAAGGTGATGCAATAATCGTAGCTACAGTTGAGAAAAAGTAACCACAGACAAAGATGATCATAAGTCCTAATAAATAGGAAAGTACATAGGCTACAAAAGATAAAAAGTCAGGCAAACCTTCAAATAATGAGAAAATTAAAGCTTTGATGTTTGTAAACAAGAGGTATGAGCAGGTAGACATAAAAAGGACATTCACAATTAAAGGAATGATGATATACAGTCTGCACTCTTTACTCAAAGCTAGTTTTAAACCAGTAAAAATATAGGTAATCGCCTCAGAAATGGTGATCTCGTGAGGTGGTCTTAAGTTAGTCTTTAGATTCTCGTTCATAACTATAATCCTATGCTCTTTTGGCAATGATACCATTTTGACTGAGCTCTTTGCTCAGAGTTCATTGCAAAAATGCACAATTTGCACAAATAGTTCTAAAAGCTCTTTTGGGCACATGTTAAAAGCTTCATTTTGAGTTTACTTTGCTCCTTACAAAATTTAGCTCTTATAAAAGACTTAATCGTGCGATAAAACAAAGAAAAAATAATACATTTAGTTTAAAATAAGATGATTTTGTGAAGACTAAATCCAACCTTCTTTGAAGTTAAAAGTAAGATAAGTTAACAGGAGCAAAAAATGTCACTTAACGATTCAAGTTCTTTAATTTTAATTGTTGGTGCCATTGCCATTTTAGCCTTTGTTGTTCATGGTTTATGGTTTTCTGGCAGAAGCATTAACCGTAAATTAGTTAAAGGCTCAAAAGAAGATCAGGAAATTGCTCTATCAAATGCTGTAGGCAAGGTTCGTATTGTTAAGCCAAAAGAGATTGGTGCTGAAAATGATTTTAATGCTTTAAATGTAAAGCATGAGAATTACTCAAGTCAGAATAGCAATAATAAAGTTGAACCTGTAGTCTCTTTGTCTACTGATTTTTCTCTGCAGGAAAAAGATCCTAGAACTCCTGAAAATACCTATGAGTTAAATCTTTTTGCATCAGAAGGTCGTCCTTACAGAGGACTTGATCTTGAAGAGCTGTTTAATAACTATGGTATTTTAAAAGGCGAAAAAGACATTTACTGTGTATATGAGAATCCACAATTAAAAGACAGAATTGTGTTCAGACTCTGCTCACTAGAAGCTCCATATGCATTCCCTGATAATATGGAATCCTTTTCAACCTCATCTTTAGCTTTATATATGCAGTTACCTCCAAAAGGTAAAGCATTCTTATACTATAGAGCAATGCATATTGCAGCAAAGTGCCTAGTAGAGCATTTAGGTGGTGTCATTAAAGACAACAATAACAAAGAAATGACCGATGAGTCTTTAGAACAGACTGAACTTCTCTTAAAGAAATATGACAAATCTGATGCTGAGGAGTAATCGTCATGACTGGTACAGCTGTTACTTCTAAAAATGTAGAGGCTTTAAATCCTGATGAACTAGAAAAGGAATACCGTAAACTTGTAGATACTCTAAATTCTTATTCTAAAGCTTACTATGTTGATGACAATCCTGTAGTTCCTGATGCTGAATATGACAGGCTCTACCGTCAATTAGAGTTAATAGAGCAAAGTAATCCTAATATCATAGCTGATGATTCACCTACAAAAAGAGTAGGTGGTGCTACCTTATCAGAGTTTGAGCAGGTAACTCACCGTGTCCCATTGATGTCTATGGGAGATATCTTTAATAATGCTGAACTTATAGATTTTGATGCAAGAATGAGTTCATCCTCAGGTCAGAGTGTCGTTGAGTATTGTGCTGAGCCTAAATTAGATGGTCTTGCTGTATCTTTAATTTATAAAAAAGGTAAGTTAGTTCAAGCTGCAACCCGTGGTGATGGCAAGATAGGAGAGAATGTCACCTCCAATGTCATGACCATTAAAGCAATTCCTTTAAAGCTAACAGGAGATAAGGTTCCTGATTACATTGATGTAAGAGGCGAGGTGATTATGACCCGCTCAGGCTTTAATCAGTGGAATGAAAGAGCTAGAGCAACTGGAGGTAAAGTCTTTGCCAATCCTAGAAATGCAGCAGCAGGCTCTCTAAGACAGTTAGATCCAAAAGTTACTGCTAAACGTCCTTTAGCTTTCTTTGCCTACTATGTAGGTGAATGTGAAGGTTATGATTTACCTCGTGATCAGTACCATCGTCTTTTAGCTTTAAAAGAATTTGGTTTCCCTGTAAATTCTAATATCAAATGTGTAAAAGGTCTTAATGGCTTAAAGACTTTTTATGAGAATATCCTTTCAAGGCGTGAAACACTAAACTACGACATTGATGGTGTTGTTTTAAAGATAAATTCTTTAGATACCCAAGAAGAGATGGGCTTTACAGCCAAAAATCCCCGTTGGGCTATAGCCTATAAATTCCCGCCTGAAGAGATGATGACTAAACTTTTAGATGTAGAGTTTCAGGTAGGAAGAACTGGAGCGATTACTCCTGTTGCTAAATTAAATCCTGTTTATGTAGGCGGAGCTACTGTATCTAGTGCAACCTTACACAATGCTGATGAAATTGAGCGCTTAGGCTTAAAAATTGGCGATATGGTGATTGTTCGTCGAGCTGGTGATGTGATCCCTCAAGTATCAGGTGTCGTCAAAGAAAAGCGTGATGGCACTGAGAAAGATATTGTTTTTCCTAAATACTGCCCTGAGTGCGGAAGCTTAATTGAGAAAGTAGAAGGTGAAGCGGTTGCCCGTTGCACCGGTGGACTTGTATGCTCTGCTCAATTGCGTCAGTCAATCATCCATTTTGTCTCTCGTGATGCGATGGATATTGAAGGCTTTGGTGACAGAATCATCGAGCAGTTGGTTGCTACTAAAAAGATCTCCTCAGTTGCTGATCTTTATACTTTATCCGAGAATGATTTAGCAACTACTATTCTTGATAATGGTTCAGAGGACAGAAAGGTAAGATTTTTAGGTCACGTGGTAGCTAAAAAGCTGATAACTGCCATTGATAAATCACGTGTAACCCCATTAAATCGTTTTATCTATGCTCTGGGTATCCGTGAGGTCGGCTCCTCAACAGCAAGAACTCTAGCTTCTAACTTTAAGACTATCGACGATTTAATAAAAGCCTCCTATTCAAAACTATTAAATCTGCCTGATGTAGGTCCTGTGGTGGCTCGTCATATTGCTGATTTCTTTGCTGAAAAGCATAATCTTGAGATTATTGATAGATTAGTTAAAAGAGATGATGGCTTCTTATTCTCAGCTGGCATTGAGTTAACTACACTCCCTCAACAAAGTGAGCTAAATGTAGACAATCAGCCTTTCTTAGGTAAGACCTTTGTGATCACTGGTACTTTAGATTCTATGGACAGAAATGAGGCTAAAGCTAAGCTTTTATCATTAGGCGCAAAAGTCTCAGGATCTGTTTCTAAAAAGACCTTTGCTGTAGTCTGTGGTAGTGATCCTGGCTCTAAGCTTACTAAAGCTACAGAGCTTAATGTACGAGTGATCTACGAAGAAGAGTTTTTACAGCTTCTAAAAGAAAACGGCCTTTCTTAAATCAAAGATTGGTACTAAAAAGAATTAATTAGTGCTGATTTTGGGAGCTGCAGAGCAAGGCTCTGCAGTCCATAGGAGGTGTATTATGTTAGACAATACAAAGATATTGTATAGCTATTGTAAGATTAAGACTTACTACTTGATCACAACTAAAGGTGTATCTGTAACTTGTGTATTTGATGCTACAGAATCCTTATCTGATATTGCCTTTTCTAAGACTTCAGCATGCTCAACAGGCATATACAAGCCATGGTGAGAGTCAATCTTATCTCCTGTGTAACCAGAATTTAGTTTTCTAATCACCTCAATTCTAGCTCCAGACAGTCTTGCTGCCTCATTTAAGCTGTTTAATCTACCAGCAATATCAACTCTTCTAAAAGCAGGACGGTTCTTAATCTTAGGTAATCTTACACCGTAGAGCTCAGGGTTCTTTAAAACATCTGAATAAGCTTTAAATCTCATTAGGTATGCTTTAGTTGAACGAGACAGACGGATGTTCTCAGCATTAGGATTTTTTACTCCTGCTTTTGCGGCTCTCTGTAAAGCCTTCTTTACGCCATACTCACCCTGATTGTAAGCTACAGCTACTAATTCCCAGTCGCCTAAATCACGATACAATCTTTGCAGATACTTGATGCCAGCCTCAGTTGAGGCAAAGAAATCATAAATACCGTCGTAGTTTTGTGTTTTGTGTAATCCTAATGATTTACCTGTAGAACGAACATACTGCCAAGCACCATGTGCGCCACCATGATGTACCTTTGCATTCAAGCCACTCTCCAATAAAGGAATTGCAGCTAACTCTAGTGGAACATCATGTTCTTTGAATTTAGTTAAAAGATAATGCACATATACATCATTTCTTTGAAGATTATGTGTAATAGTGCGTGCAAATTTGCGTGCTAAGGCCTTTTCTTGCTTATTAAGCTTTAGATTTAAAGTAAATCTAGACTCATCAGCTAAATCTGTTTCCCAAACAGATTTCTGCTCTCTTTGAGCTTCAAGCTCTCTTTCGTGAGCGATACGCTCTAATTCAGATTCATTAGTATTAGCCTGGACATTCGATGAGCACGCATTGATTGACATTAGTGCAGCAGCAACTACACCAACGCAAAGATATAAAGTTTTTCTAATCATCCTACCTAACTTCTTGACTACTGAGGCTAAAGCCATTTTCATCCATATTGTTACTTACGATAATTAGGAGCAAAAACCTTCATCGAGGATTTTGTTATCTCCTAAAGCGGCCGTTTTTGCAAGTTCATCGCAACGCTCGTTTTCAGCATGTCCTGCATGTCCTTTCACCCATTTAAAAGTGATTTTATGTCTGGAACATTCTTTATCGAGTCTTTGCCAGAGATCCTTGTTTTTCACAGGCGCCTTTGTGCTAGAAACCCAGTTACGGCGTTTCCAACCTTCAAGCCATGAAGTCATGCCATTTTTTACATACTGACTGTCAGTAGTAATAGTGACATTACATGGCTCTTTAAGAGATGAAAGCCCTACAATTACTGCCATGAGTTCCATACGATTGTTAGTCGTACGGATGAAACCTTGGGCAAGTTCTCTTATATGTCCCTTATAGCTTAAGATAACTCCATAACCACCAGGTCCGGGATTACCTAAACAGGAACCATCGGTATAGATTAGAACTTCTTTCATAGTCATTAAAAATTTCGATGGAAGAAGCTAACCTTCCTTAAAAAACATAATAGCAGTGTAAAGAAACACTACTGACATTATAACAGATATTTTAGCAAAATAATTTGTCTTATAAATCAATAAGAAAATTGCAAAAACAGCCTTTTACAAATACTAATTAATCTAATAATTAATAGGCAAAAGTGAAATTTGCTATTAATTCTACTTAATCTTATTAATCTTACTTAACGCAGAATTAATCTTTAGTTAATACATAAAGTTAAAAATTCACTTTTTTTAAGACTGCATGTTTAAGCTTCAAAAACACACTCTTTAAGATCTCTTTTAATGAGATCTAAAGAGAGAGTTTTTAATGATTCTGTTACACAGTTATTCAAAACAGTACACTTAAAAACTTAGCAAAGACTTAGCTTCTATAAGATTTGTAATGTCGCAACTTAAGCTAATTTAAGCTAAAATTACATCTATGTTAAGGAGAATTTAACTTGAAAAGACAAGTAGCTTTAGATACAGAAACCACAGGTAAATCAGATGATGGTACTCCTGGTGAGCACAGAATTATCGAAGTAGGTTGTGTTGAAATTATCGATAGAAAGTTAACTGGAAGAACACTGCAGTTATATGTTAATCCTGAAAGACCAGTTGATGAAGAGGCTTTTCAGGTACACGGTATTTCTAATGAATTCTTAGCAGATAAACCAAAATTTGCAGAGGTTGCCAATCAGTTAATTGATTTTATTAGAGGCTCTGAGCTTTTAATCCATAACGCAAAGTTCGACGTAGGATTTATGGATAAAGAATGGCAGTTGCTAGGACTTAGTGAAACTACTACAGATATGGCAACTGTTGTCGATACTGTGTCTTTAGCCATGCAACTGTGCCCAGGACATCAGGTTAATCTTGATAACTTATGTAACCTTTATGATGTAGACAAGTCTGCCCGTACTGTCCATGGCGCGCTATTAGATGCTCAGATCTTAGCTGAAGTTTATTTGGCTATGACTGGTGGTCAACGTGATCTTGAGTTCTCTGAGGTAAGTGCTCACGGTAGTGCCAAATGGAAGAGACCTGAAGGTGCTAAACTGCCTTTAATGCGGGTAGAAGCAGACAGACTTGCAGTTCATATTGATAAAATGATTTCTCTATCTCAAGGTCGCCCTTTAAAATGCGAAGAAGGTAAACCTAAGATGGCAGGTTCTAACTGGTCATCTGACTATGATATGGTATTCCTAGAAAAGGGTGAAGAAGAGAAAAAATCAGATTATAAAGCTAGATTAAAAGCTCAAAAAGAAGAGATGATCCAAAAGCTTTTAAATCCTGAACAACAAGCTTTATTAAAAGAATATATGCAAAAAGATCATGAAGCCTACATGGAGTGGGAAGATCGTGTAATGGGAAGAGTCAAAAAGAAGTAGGTAATAGAAAGAGGTAGAGGAGAACGATTATGACTAAGTTATCTTTTAATGTCCTAGACGATTTAAATCAGTCTTTGAAGGTCTTAAGTGATTTTATTGCACAAAAGGATACTAAAGAGGTAATTGAGAAGGCTATCTCAATCATGGCTGACTCAATTAAAAATGGAGGCAAGATCATGTCAGCTGGCAACGGTGGCAGTATGTGTGATGCTATGCATTTTGCTGAGGAATTAACCGGTCGTTACCGTGACAACCGTCCTTCATATCCTGCTATTGCCATTGCTGATCCTAGTCATTTAACCTGCGTGGGTAATGACTATGGCTTTGATTATGTCTTTTCACGCTTCTTAGAAGGCATGGGCTTTAAAGGCGATGTTTTCTTAGGTATTTCTACCTCAGGTAATTCAAAGAACATCATTGAAGCTTGCAAAGTATGTAAAGAGAAAGGGCTTACAAGTATTGTTCTTTTAGGTAAGGATGGGGGTAAGTTAAAAGATCTTTGTGATTTACCGATTATCGTACCTCATGTTGGTTATGCTGACAGAATTCAGGAAGTTCATACCATGATTATCCACATCATGATTAGAGGTATTGAAGAGCTTTTAAAATAGTTCCAAAGTTCTAGTTTCTCAAAAGCATTTTTTATCAATTATTTACAATAAAGCCTGACTTATGTCAGGCTTTATTCAAGCATATCTTATTAAGTTACCTATAGCAGGTACTTTATCTTATTTTGTTTTCTCAAGCTTTACAGGCATCATTGCTTGAAAATAGTAAAGTTGTGCTTCAAGTTTCTTAAAGGCAGCTTCCTTAGTGCAGTTAGCATCATCAGCTTTTGGTGAAACTAAAAGCTGCTTTCGGTCAGTTATCTTATAAGATACGCCGTAGTTATCAGTTTGCAGTTCACAGGCATAATCTTTACCATAGCCTACAGAAACAGACTGATTGTATGCATAAGGGAAGTTACACTTGTCATTTGACAGCATGTCACACCCAAAAGAATAGAAAGTGTAATCGGATACTGCATGAGAAACTAGAGTTGTGATGATGTCCTTATGAGAGCCCAAGCGTTTAGGATCATATCTTACAGCGGTGTTTCTTATATATTTTTCTGGCATATATAAATAGAAAGGTACCTCATGGCCAAAGACTAACTCCTCTGGGTAGTCAGAATAGCCAATACCTCTCATATTGTGATCGCCTGTAGCTGCAATAAAGATATTATCTTTTAAGCTCACATCCTCCTTTACAGCATTGATGAATTTACCTAACTCATCATTTGCATAGCGGAATGTTGCAAAGATAGTCTCTGTATTGTCATATGGAAATCTGCCTAAAGTCTTTTCATCTAATTTAATCTTTTGGATCTCAACATCCTTAGGTAATCTGTAAGGAGGATGATTGGTAATAGATAGAGTCATGATAAAACGAGGTTTATCATGCTTCTCTTTTAAGACTTTATAGGTCTCTTTAAAAAGGTATTCATCATCAATACCCCAAGCACTTGCTGTTGCATTTGGGAAATCTTTTAGAACATTGCTTTTTTCAATTACTCTGTCAAAACCTAACTCTCTTAAGAAATTGTCATAATTTCTCCATGATGAAGTTGAAGCGGTGACAAAGATGGTCTCATATCCAGCCTTTTTAAACAGCTCTACGATGTTACATATATAGCTCTTTCCTGAGTAAGCTGAGGTAGACAGATTTAAGTCTGGTACTGCTACAAAAAGTCTGGTTAAACTGTCTGAAGTACCATCACCCTCTGAGACGAAGTTTGTAAAGAACATATCTTCTTTAATATTCTTACGAAGAGCTCCTAAAAGATCACGTGTATCTTTATTATCAAAACTTAAGATATGAGTACTCATACTCTCCATGACATTAAAGACAATATCAGGTTTGTGCTCTTCTAAAAACTCATTTTTTCGAGTGGTCTTTTTAAGTGGTCTGAAAAGATCATTAAGATCAGACTTATCTACCTTAAAGCCTAATTTATTGTAGGTTGAGGCAATGTCATCAGCAGTTACTGTAGGTAACTTAGCTGAGATCTGATTCCATTTATAAGCCCAGTAAAAGGCGATGATTCCATTTGGAATATTGTTGTTAACCGCAGGCTTATCGCAAATCTGAGCATTTAACTGCCTTAAAGGGAAGGTTCCAAAAGAACCTCGAATGAATCCAGAAAATGCAAAAACTAAAACTAAAAAGAAAACAGATAAGGAAATTTTAAACGATGGTACTAAATTAAACTTAGCTAAAAAGTTTAAAAGTTTTTTATGTAACAGCTTGTAAACTACGCAAGCAATGATGATCCCAATTAAACCTGCAAATACAGGATAGTCACTGATGACTGTTTTTAAAACCGCTAGAGGATCTTCTTTTGAAATAGCAAAGATAAAGGTATCAATACACTTTTCATAAGTCTTAAAGTAGAAATAGTTAATTACAGCAAAGACAAAGATAACAAAAATTACAAAATGACTGTAAATTTGTAAGAATTTTTTAATTTTTTTGAAAAAATTAAAGGAAAATAAGCAAATTGTGAGTAATAAAGGTAGAGAATAAGCAATAGTGATGATCTTTAAGTCAAATCTTAAAGAAAGAATAAAAAAGCCTAATTGCTCTTTAAAAGAAATCTCAGAAAAAGGGCTTAGAGCAAACTGAAAAAGCATAATGACACGCGCTAGTGTCAAAATTGCCAGCATGAAGATCATGCCTGTGAAGATGATATTAAAGGAGTCTTTTAAATTTTCTTTATTGCTGTTTGAAATCGGGCAAAATAGCATCATTTTGCATTCCTGCACTAAAAATAAATTTAGAAAAATTCTCTATGAAATAAAGAGCAGAGACTTAATTTTGAAAGCCAGTGATTCTAGCATAAACATGAACAATATCACGATTTTTTTTGAAAGCTAAGCATACCAAAATTTACTACAAATTTCATACTAAAAGTCGCTTATGACAGCCATTATTACACAGAATTATCTTTACTGTATGTAAAGAATAAGCTTTCTTTAAATATTTGAATCTCTTTATAAAGTTTCACATTGTAGAAATATTGAACTTAATAATATTCATTAATATTTTAAAAATTCTCTCAATGTAAAACATGATATATGGCAATGACTATATACTTTTGTGTTATAAAATTAACAATAAATGCAATAATTTATTTGTATAGGTTTAATATTGTGCAAAAATTGGTTAATTTTGATAAATTTTAATTAGCGTTTAATTCATATAATTGAAATGTCATTTGGGGAAATGAATGGGTGAATAAAATGCAAAAAACTTCAATTCAAAAGAAATGGTGGCATGGAAAAATTGCCTACCAGATTTATCCAAAATCATTTAAAGATAGTAACGGCGACGGTATTGGAGATATTCAAGGTATCATTTCAAAGCTGCCTTATTTACACGATTTAGGTGTTGAGATTGTATGGATTTCTCCTATGTATGTCTCACCACTAGTAGATCAGGGCTATGACATCGCTGACTACGAACACATTGATCCTGTATTCGGTACTGATGCTGATTTTGATGAATTAGTAAAGAAAGCTAAAGAGCTTGGAATTTCTATTATTATGGATCTTGTGGTAAACCACTGCTCATCAGAACATGTCTGGTTTAAAAAAGCTATAGCTGATAAAAATTCACCATATAGAGATTATTTCTATTTTAGACAGGGCAAAGCAGACGGTACACCTCCTGACAATCTTCGTTCTTACTTTGGAGGTTCTGTATGGGAGAAAGTTCCTAATGAGGATAACACCTATTATCTTCATTACTTTGCAAAAGAACAGCCTGATTTAAATTGGTACAACCCTAAAGTACGTGAAGAAATCTATGCCATGATGAACCGCTGGTTTGAGCGTGGTATTGATGGCTTTAGAGTTGATGCAATTATGAATATTGAAAAGGATTTGTCATTCCCAGGACTTCCTGCTGATTCTGATGATGGTATGGCATCAAGCGCCACCATGTCACATAAACTCTCAGGCAAGATTGGTCATTTCTTAAATGAGATGAATGAAAAGACTGTAGCTCTGCATGACAAGTTCTCAGTAGGCGAAGCTTTTGGTGTGGATACAGCTTTATACCCAAATTTTATCGGTGATAAAGGCTGTTTTGGTACCATCTTTGATTTCAAACCTCGTGAGTTAGTGGAAAAGAGCGTAAAGGTTTATCAAAGACGTCCTGTAAACTTCACTATGTTCAGAGATGCAACTTTCAAGTCTCAGGATGCTGCTAATAATGTAGGATTTTTAGCTCCAGTAATGGAAAATCATGATGAGCCTCGTGGTATTAGCTACTACATTCCCAAGGAGTGGGAAAACGAACATGGAGCAAAGGCTTTTGGTACTTTCCTAATGATGCTTCGTGGTATTCCTTTTATTTATCAAGGACAGGAGTTAGGTCTTAAAAATCCTACTTTTAATTCTATTGATGAAATTGATGATCTGGCAACTCACGATATGTACAGGATCTGTATTAAAGATGGTCTTGAAAAAGACAGAGCTTTAGCTTTATGCAGCCATGAAACAAGAGACAATGCCCGTTGTCCAATGCCATGGGATAACAGTGAATATGCAGGATTCTCTACTGTAAAACCTTGGCTTAAGACCTATTCATATAAAGATGAATTAAACGTTGAAGCTCAAATTCATGATGAGAACTCAACTTATAGCTATTACAAAAAGTTAATTGCTATAAGAAGAGACAAGATCTACCAGAAGATCTTTACAGAAGGTGAATTTATAGGACTACTATCTTCTGATTTGACTGCTATATATAAGATTGCAACTGAAGATAGGTCGATCTTTGTAATGACTAATCTTTCAGACAAAGGTTTAAAGTGTGCTGATGCTTTTGATTTATCAGTACAGACTTGCTCTCTTTTGCTAGAAACTCATAAAGGTGTGGTATCTCAAAATGGTAATGAGATCACTTTGGCAAAGGGTGAGAGCGCAGTATTTCTATTGGCAAATAGATAATTTAAGCAGATAAGACTGCTGTTGGTGTTTATTTCTTCCATAAGGTATTGGTTATGGCTGGCTTGAGAAAAGAACTCAAAGAAACGATTCGTCATGGCTCGAACGTATATCCTTTGGCAGGATATATCTGTAGAGGTAAGCGGTTTAATATTAACATCGGTATGCATTGGCATCCTGAGGTTGAGATTAACCGTTTTGAAAGTGGCGATTTTGTCTATAACTATGCTATGAAAGAATACAAGATCAAAGGTCCTTGTATTGCTATCTGTCCTGGCAATGTACTTCATAACTTAATGATTAAAAGAGGTGCCAATCAGTCGTCAGTGGTATTTAATCTTTCCATGATTGAATTTAGCTATTTCGATGAAGTTCAAGGTCAGCTCTATAAGTTTTTAACCGAAGGTGGCAAGCAGATGCCTCCTTTGATTACAAAAGACATGGAGTGCTTTGAAAGAGCTGATAAGTTATTAGCTTTTATCATTGAAAATGCTAATAAGACTAGCGGTGCAATTAGACTGCGTATCAAGGCTCATTTGATAGAACTCTTAGCTATCATGTATGAGAATGGTATCTTTTTATCTGAATCATTATCTAAGAATGATGAATTTGAGCATAAACAGCAAAAGATTAAAGATCTTTTAACCTTTATCAATGAGCACTATGCAGAAAAGATCACCATGAATGATGCAGCTAATTACTTAAAGGTTTCAAGACAGTATTTTTGCAGATACTTCAAAAAGAGTACAGGTATGAGCTTCGTTGATTTTATCAATGATTTAAGGTTGCGCAGAGCAAGTCAGGAGATTGTTTTAACCTCTAAATCAATTACTGATATAGCTTTAGATCATGGCTTTGATAACATTGGCTATTTCTTTAAGCTCTTTAAGTTAAAGTTCGGTCAGACACCTTTGAGCTACCGTAAGAATAAAGGTGGACAGGATTTTGAAGAGGAAGATGATACCTACTAATAGGAAAGTAGCTCTTTAATATAAAAAACGTAATTAATAAGCGCAATTGCCAGAAAAATTTTGCAATTGCGCCTGATATTTTAAACTAACGTTTTGAAGCTTCCATATACAGCATTTCAAGCGCTAAGGTAGCAGCGGCTAATGCTGTGATCTCACTATGATCATAGGCAGGAGACACTTCTACAAGATCATAACCTACGATCTCAAGATCTTTAATTTCTCTTAAAATCTTTAAGATCTTATCAGGAGACATGCCTCCAATTACAGGTGTTCCTGTGCCTGGAGCATAGGCAGGATCAAGACAATCAATATCAAATGTTAAATAACATTTATTGGAACCTATTCTTGCCTTAATCGCAGCAACAATCTCATCAACACTCATGTCGTTAGCTTTTGCTGCATCTAACACTAAAAAGCCATCATCTTCGCTATATTCTGTGCGAATACCAATCTGCACTGACTTTGAAGGATCGATTAAACCTTCATTTGGGGCATGATAGAACATAGTGCCATGGTCAAAGGCAGAGCCATTTGAATAAGTATCGGAATGAGCATCAAAGTGGATTAGAGAGAGCTTTCCATAATTATTAGCATGAGCGCGTAAAAGTGGCAGTGTGATGAAATGATCTCCACCTAGAGTAAGTAGTTTTTTACCTTTTTTGATGAGAGCATCAGCATGTGCTGATAGCTTTGTGCACATATCCTGATTATCACCAAATGAATATACAAGATCGCCACAGTCAGCAACTTTGAGTTTGTCATTTAGTGCAAAAGTCCAAGGATAGCGCTTATCTTCCCAAGCTAATTGAGTTGAAATTTGGCGAATTGCATTAGGACCAAAGCGTGTGCCTGATCTGCCAGAAGTTGCCATATCAAAAGTCACTCCAGTGATGATGACATCGGCTTCAGAGTTGTGAGGTTCGAAGTTTAAAGGAAATCTCAAAAATCCAAAGGCATTAGAGGTAAGTGAAATGTCATGAGCATGATATAGAGTTTCCATTATTCTTCCTCCAGGTAGGTGTATCCATAAAGGCCGGCTTTAAACTCTTCTATAAAAGCGCGTTGAGTCTTTTCATCAAGATTATTGTGATTTGAGATTACTTCTGCTGAAAATTCATGTAACAGTTTAGAAGGATCAAGTAAAACATATCGTAACATATCATCAACAGTGCTACCTTCATCTGAGAGCGCAACTGTAACTTTTCCTTCATTATCAATGGTTACGTCTAAAGCTTCGGTATTACCAAATAAATTGTGCATATTACCTAAGATCTCCTGATAGGCACCTACCATAAAGACACCGATTAAAGGTGGTTTATGTGGTTCGTATTCAGGGAAAGGCATTGTACTAGTAATGTCGTCATCATCAAGATATTGCTTTATCGCGCCATCAGAATCGCAGGTAATATCAAGAATTACAGCTCTTCTTGTAAGAGGTTTATCAAGATTTTCAATAGGCATTACAGGAAAGATCTGGTTAATGCCCCAAGCATCAGGTAATGACTGGAACAATGAGAAATTTAAATAAATTTTATCGGCCATGCGTTCTTGCAACTCATCGATAATGGCGCGATGAGACTTATTAGCTGGATCAAGCAGAGACTGGATTTTATTGCAAATACATAAATAGATCTGCTCAGCTTTAGCTCTTTGAGTTAATGATACACAGCCTGCAGCATATCCTTCATGAACTTCCTGCAAGTCATACTGACTGTCATGTAACCATTCACGCAAGGATCTGCTGTTTTGATCCTTCTCAATTTCATCCCAGGTTTCAAAGAGTCTAAATAAGGCATCGCAAGAGCCTTCATCAGGTAGGGAAGGCTGATTAAACTCATTTCTTTCAATACCAATAGCATTTGCAATTAAAACTGCATGATAAACAGTCAATGCTCTGCCTGACTCGGTAATGATAGTAGGTTCTTCAAGTCCGTTGGCTCTGCATTCATCACCAATAGTCCAGATGATGTTGTTAGCATATTCCTTTAAAGAGTAATCCACAGAGCAGTCTGACTGTGATCTAGTGCCTTCATAATCAACTCCTAATCCACCACCTACATCAAAGTATTTGATATTAACGCCTAACTTTGAAAGCTCGGTGTAGAACTTAGCACTCTCTTTTACACCTTTGGTGATATCCCTGATGTTAGACATCTGAGAGCCTAAATGAAAGTGTAAGAGTTCTAACCAGTGTAGTTTATTGTCTGCCTTTAATGTCTCGACTAAAGTTAAAACCTGACTTGCATCAAGACCAAATTTAGAGCGTTCACCTCCGGATGATTGCCATTTACCTGAGCCTTGTGAGGCAAGACGAGCTCTGACACCTAGCTTTGGAGTGACATTTAATCTTTGTGATTCCTCAAGCACTATCTTTAATTCAGACATCTTTTCGATGACCAAAAAGACAGTATGCCCCATCTTAAGACCATCTAAGGCCAGTCTTATGTATTCTCTATCTTTATAGCCATTACATACGATAATTGATCTAGTTCTGCCTGCATGTGCCAATACCGCCATAAGTTCAGCTTTAGAGCCTGCTTCTAAACCGATAGGTTCACTAGTGTTCGTTAGAGCATCTAAGACACGTTTGTGCTGGTTTACTTTAACAGGGTAGACTAAGAAGTAGTCTTTAGAGTAACCATACTCTTGACGAGCATCTTTAAAGGCTTTGTTAATATCATGAAGTCTGCTTTGCAGAATTTGCGGGAAACAGAACAGCGCGGGAAGTTTTTGACCTTTTTCTAATCTTTCATTTACAAGCTCTGAAAGATCGATTACCTGATTTACTGAAGTCTGTTCTGATTTTGTAGGATTTACTGTTACATGTCCTTTTTCATTTACTGAAAAATAACCATTTCCCCACCAGTCAATATTGTATGCGTTCACAAGATACACCTCTCATACAGCTGTTATTGGCAGCTTGTTTAATAAAAAAAACAGGTGCAGTTTAGTGATTTTTATGGGTAATGACAACCAATAATTTTAGCCTTAAGTAAAGTTAATTTTGAAGGAAAAAGAAAAAAGGCTTTAATAGGCTGATTCTGCTTTATGCAAGTTGTTTACATAAAATCTTCTTTTTAAGATGCACTAAAAATAAACAGAAAATGAGGCAATAAAGACGAAAAAACCTCCCAAAAGGGAGGTTTTTTATGAAATCATAATTTGATTAGAAGTTCTCGTAGTTTTTGATGGTTACCTGTTTGCCATCTGCGCCAACAGGAGCAATCTCACCTAGAACCCAAGCCTTTTCGCCGGTTGCATTTAATACATCAACAGCTTTAGAAGCTTCTTCCTTTGATACAACAGCAATCATACCAACACCACAGTTGAAGGTACGGAACATTTCGTAAGCATCAACGTTGCCGTTCTTTTGTAAGTACTTGAATACCTCAGGACGAGTCCATGAATCACCATCACAAGCTGCACAGGTACCTTCTGGTAAAACACGAGGAATGTTTTCCCAGAAACCGCCACCAGTGATGTGTGCAAGAGCATGAACATCAACTTCTTTGATTAACTTTAAGATCTGCTTTACGTAGATGCGGGTTGGAGCCAATAAAGCATCTGCTAATAAAGTACCGTCTGATAACTTATCCTCAAGAGGCTTTGCACCAACATTCTTTAGGATGCGACGAATTAAAGAATAGCCGTTTGAGTGAGGACCTGAAGAAGCGATACCGATTAGAGCATCACCTACTTTTACCTTTGATCCGTCAATGATCTTGTCCTCATCAACAACACCAACAGCAAAACCAGCTAAGTCGTAATCACCAACTTCGTACATACCAGGCATTTCAGCAGTCTCACCACCAACTAGAGCGCAACCTGCTAACTCACAGCCGTGAGCAATGCCGGTTACAACGGTAGTTGCTGTATCAACGTCTAACTTACCTGTGCCATAGTAGTCTAAGAATAAGAAAGGTTCTGCACCCTGAACTACGATGTCATTAACACTCATTGCAACTAAGTCTTGACCTACTGTTGAGTGTTTATGAAGATCGATTGCTAAACGTAACTTGGTGCCAACACCATCAGTGCCTGTAACTAATACTGGGTTGGTGTAACCCTTAGGAATTCTGGTTAATGCGCCAAATCCACCTAGGCCACCGATAACTTCAGGACGTGTAGTTTTCTTTACAGGAGCCTTAATACGCTGAACTAATTCATCACCAGCGGTGATATCAACGCCAGCTTCTTTATAGGTTAAATTTGATGCCATGATGATCTCCAGACAATAAAAACAATTCTGTGCGCAATTTTACTAGAAACATGAGAGAATTTCATCACAAATATGAAAAATCGCAAGTCTTCAATGTGTTAAAATTGCACCAGTTGATTCGTAGGAGTAATTATGAAATTACAGGCTTTATTGGTAGCGATGCTGATGTCATCGCAAGCTATGGCTGTGCAGGTTTTTGAAAAACCTGTTTCAGATGGAATGGATAAGGCAATATTAAATTCATTCCGTGAGGCTACAGCATCTAGTGCAATTGATGATACAAGCAAGATTTCTCTTGATGAAATTAAGAGTGCTGTAAGTTCTCTTAGGATCAATAATGATAATTTTGAAATCTCATTTGATGAGGGCAAGTTAAAGAATCTTTTATCTTCACAGGGTATTGCCTCATGGAATGGATTATCAGATCCTGTTCTAGTTTGGTTAGCTGATGTAGAAGAAAGTGGAATCAACGTTATTAACGGTGATTCTGATAACGAATTTGCTGTTGCCCTAAATCAGGCTTCAAATAAGAATAACTACAATCTGATGTTCCCTGTTATGGACTTAGATGATGTAGAAAAAGTAAATGCCCAAACCATCTTATCTCATTCAGATAAGATTTTAGCCACAGCATCAAAGAGATATGATGCTAAATACTTTGTAGCTGGTGCCATTGAAAAGAACAGTGGAGATAATACCTACGCTGTAAAATGGAATGCCTATGATGACGAGGGCAAGAGCTTAGGTAACGGTCAGACTCAGGGTACTTTAGAGGAAACCTCAACTTCTATGTCACGCGATGTAGCAAAGGTTTTAATGCAGAACATCAGTTCTGACACAGCTACTGCTCAAAACACCAGTTCAGATGAAGTTGAGTCAATGACAACTACAGATCCTGATGGTGGCATTGTTCTAGGACCTGTAAAAGGTGGTGTAAGAGTAATGTTCACAGGTGTTGATAACGTATCTGATTATCCAAAGATCAATAAGATCTTAATCTCATACGGTTATGAGGCAGATATCTCTGTATTAGGCTACAATTCACAGGGCGTTATTTTCTTAATTCCAACCGGTTCATCTCCATCAATTCTTGATGGAACTTTAGCTCATGCAGGTGAATTTACAAAAGTTGGGGATTGGATTTACAAGTTCAATAAGAGTTCTGGAGTTGCATCAGCAGGTAACGGTGTAGGCACTGTTACAAGAACTACTACCAACAGGGTAACCTCAAATATGAATGGTTACGGTGGAGAGGCTTATACCAAAAAGACCGTAAAGAGAACCGTTGAAGTTACTACTAAGATAGAGCAACCGGCACAAGATGGAGCTCCTGTAATTAACCTTACAGATGATTCTGAGGGTACAGATGCTCTAGAAGATGGTGGCATTAACATTACTCAGTAAAAATACTTGGTAAAACATTTTTTGCAAGGATGACTGATGACAGAAGAAAAGGCAAAAGAACCTTATCAGCAGGCATTAGCTATAAAGATTAACGACAAGAACGACTTTGCTACATTTGAGCTAGGCTCAAATGTAGTTACAGTCGAGCTTTTGAAAAAAGCGGTGCTGAGTTTCAACAATGAGTTCTATTTTGTATGTGGACCTCATGGCTCAGGCAAAACACATCTTTTAGAAGCTTTATACCAATTAGACAGTTCGATTAAAGAGAACAGTTTCTTTTTGGATATGAATACTGCAAAAAATCTAGGTCCTTTTGTCTTAGACATTAACTTACCTAAGCTTACTATCTTAGATAACGTTGATGTTATTGCAGGTGATGATGAGTTTGAGTTAGCTTTGTTTGCTCTTTTTAATCGTTGGTACGATAAAAGAGAGGGAACACTGATTGTTACAAGCTCAGAGTCATTTGATAAGATCCCTTTCAATAAGGTTGATCTCAATACCAGAATGTCATCAGGCATTGCTTTGAGCTTAGATTATCTAAGTGAAAAGGACTGCATCAGTGCTCTAAAAAAGCGTGCTGAGCAGAGAGGCTTAAACTTTCCTGATAAGACTATATCTTTCTTAGTTCGTCACTGTAACCATGACATGAGATCATTGGTGGCTCTTTTAGATAGATTAGAAAAAGCTCAATTAGAGCAGAACCGTGAACTTACCATTCCATTTGTAAAAATGGTCTTATCAATTGAGTAGTTATAAAAGTTATTTTTTGACTTAATCAACTCTCTTCAATACTATTCCAACAAAAAAGCCTGACAGTGTCAGGCTTTTTCATAGATTCAGAAACTAGTTTTGTTAGTTTTGATCTTTCGCTACTTCCATCTGAACTGCATCTTCTGTTGTGCTTCCATGCTTGCACAAGCCTGCAAAGATAGAACCGATGATGTTCTGTACCACACTAAAGATAGCGCCTACGACAGCAGCAAATGCGGTTAGATGCTGTAATGAAAGAATGATCCCTAAACCAGAGTTCTGAGTACCTACCTCAATAGCTAAAGTACGGCTATCCTGCTTGTTGAACTTACATAGTCTTGAAATGATGTAAGTTACAACAATACCTAAGATATTGTGCATGCAAACAATCACAAACAAGAGAATGCTTGATGAGCCAATCTTCTCAGCTGATAGTGCACAGACAATCGCAACAATTGCCATGATGGTAACTGATGAAATAAAAGGCATGAATACAAAGATCTTTTTTGCTACAGTATTTAACAGAGCGTTGATTAGAACACCGATAAATACAGGAGCTACCACCATCTTTAAGATATCTAGAACGATTGCCCAGAAGTTAATCTCAATACTGTTATGTGCAATTAAATAGAAAATTGCAGGAGTAACAATAGGTGAGAGCAGGGTAGTGCAAATTGTAATAGATACAGATAAAGCAACATTACCTTTAGCAAGATAAGTTAAGACGTTAGATGCAGTACCGCCAGGACAGCAACCTACTAATAACATACCAACAGCAAATTCAGGTTGAATATGAATTGCCTGAGTCAGAATAACTGCAATTAAAGGCATCATTACAAACTGCATTAGGATACCGAAAATTACAGTCTTTGGATTAGTTACAACATTAAAGAAGTCATGGAAGGATAAACCTAAGCCCATGCCAAACATCACGAAACCTAATAAATATGGAGTAATGGCTTTAAATGTTGTGAAAATTTCAGGATAGAAAACGCCTAGAATGCCTGCTAAAAGCACACCGACTGCCATGTAGTCGGTGATGAATTTTAAGATCTTCATTAAACTGTATGTCCAGCTTTCTCTTCAAAGTTTTTTACAATGTGGTTTTGCTTGTCGACTAAAACCACTTTAGGCTCAAGAGCTTTAGCTTCTTTCTCATCCATCTGAGCGTAAGCAATGATGATGACAATATCGCCCTCTAGAGCACAACGGGCAGCAGCACCGTTTAGGCAAATTACACCAGAACCCCTTTTACCTGGAATGGTGTAGGTCTCAAGTCTTGCGCCATTGTTGTTATTAACAATCTGAACTTTTTCGCCAGGCAGAATACCAGCAGCATCTAGTAGATCTTCATCAATAGTGATTGAACCTACATAGTTTAGGTTTGCCTCTGTTACTGTAGCACGGTGAATTTTGCCGTGCATCATGGTATAAATCATGATTACTCCAGAATAATATTGTCGATAAGACGAGTTTTACCAAATCTTACGGCTAAAGCTAATAGAGATGGAGCTTTAACTTCTTTATCTAACTCATACAGACCTGGCAGACCATAGCACTCAACGTACTCGATATCAGATAAAGGCTCTTTCTTGATGATATCGGTAACTAATGCCTTTAAAGACTCAACATCTTTGTTGCCATCTTTAAATGCTTTTAATGCTTCTTTTAATGACTTAGATAAAACTACTGCTGCATCTTTCTCTTGTGCGCTTAAGTAAGTATTTCTTGAGCTTCTTGCAAGACCAGAATCTTCACGGTTAATTGGAACTACTCTTAACTCTAAATCAAAGAATAGATCTTTTACCATTCTCTTAAGAACTTCAACCTGCTGAGCATCTTTCTGACCAAAGTATGCACGAGTAGGACCTACGATGTTAAACAGTTTTGATACGACTGTTGCAACTCCACGGAAGTGGATAGGTCTTGTTTTACCGCATAAAACCTTGGTGATATTGCCTGTAACCTCAACCCAGGTCATATCCTCACTTGGATACATTTCTTTAGGGGATGGAGCAAAAACAATGTCACCTCCTGCGTTTTCAACGACTTTTAAATCGCTATCTAATGTTCTAGGGTATGCATCAAAGTCCTCAGATGGACCAAACTGAGTTGGGTTTACAAAGACACTAACTACAGTGATGTCATTTTCTTTAGCACTTGTAGAAATTAAAGAGGCATGACCTTGATGTAATGCTCCCATTGTAGGTACAAGACCTACTGTTTTTCCCTGAGCTTTTAAAGGTTTGATGATTTCTCTTAATTCTTTTACAGAATGAACACACTGTACCATTTTTATCTCTCTTATTAACTTATCTAAGCCCTATACACAGCAGAGCCTTAGTTAAAACTGTGAGTAGTTTACTACAATAATCAAAAAAGTGACAAAAATCGCATTAAAAGCTTAATTTTTGCAAAGACGGAAGACTCTAAACAAGAGGCTTTAGATTGTTTAGCGTTGTTTTATTACCGAATGTGACATAGAGTCTTCACTAAAGGTAAAAGCTCAAATTTACGTGTACTATTTCTTTTCAAACTGACCGTCGAAATCTCTTAGATAGTTATAGTTCTTAAACTTTGCTCTTACAATTTCTCTGTCATTACCTGTACATACATGCAAAGCATCAGTTAAAAAGCCATTAGCTTGATTGTAGTTGCTACTCAAGACACTGTTCCAAGCTGCAGTTTGGAAACCGTTACATTTATCTTTCTTTTGAAAATAAGCTTTGACCAAAAGATCGGTTGCTAAAGCATGATTTGGATGTCTTCTTGTAAAAGCAGTTAAAACTTTAATAGCACCATCAGACTGCTTACCTTCTACATAAGCATTTGCAAGATTTAAAGCTATTGCTCCATCGTTTGGTTTTCTGTCATAGAGTGGCTTTAGTCTTGAAATTGCTGACTGATATCTGCCCTGAGCAATATCTATGTCGGTATATACATCAAGCACAAAATCGTTATTAGGGAGATTTAGTTTTGATAGGTATGATGCAGCCTCGTCAAATTTCTTATTCTCAAGGAAAATTAAAGCTAAAGCATAGTTTTTATAAACAGAGTTTACAGTTCTAGAGTTTAGAAGTCTTTCTTTTAAAGAATTAAGATCATACTTCATATAGCGTACATCCACACGGGCTTTTGCCATCATGAAGTTTGGATTTTTAGAATTCTGTCTTTTAGGCATGTTTTTAGCTAGATTATAAGTCTCAGCTACACGAATTTCAGATAAAGGGTGATCTACTAACATGCTAAAAGCTGGATTGATATTGCCTTGTTGAGCTAGGAGTTTTTTAAATAAATCACTCATAGCCATAGGGTTATAGCCTGCCCTTGCAAGTACTGCAAGACCTACTCTATCAGCCTCTGATTCATTATCACGGGTAAAGTTAATACCTGCCTGAGCTAAAAGACCGGTACTTGATGATAAGGCAGCCATGCCCACAGTAGGGTTAATTAGAGCAACAACAATTGAACCTATGATACTAGCAACACTCACAGGAGTTCTGTCTGTTTGAGCTTCAATGAGTCTGGCTATATGTCTTTGCGTTACGTGAGATATTTCATGGGCCAGAACAGAGGCAAATTCATCCTCATTGTCTGTATAGTGAAATAGACCTGCGTTTACCTGAACTTTACCTCCTAAAAAAGCTGAAGCATTCAAACTCTTATCTGAAGAGAGAAAAAACTCAAAAGGAAAATATACATTGCTTGCATTCATGATGAGTTTTGAACCTACAGTATCAATGTATTCATTCAAAACAGGATCAGCGGTCACGGCACCTGCACCGTTTGCTTTACGCATAAAAAACTCACCGTAATTCTTTTCTGCTTGAACGGTCATGCCTCTGATACCTGCAGGACCTAAATCAGGAATTACAATATTATCTTCAGCTAAAGCTAAAGGAGTGATTAAAAATGAAGCGGCAAATAATGAAGTTGTAAAAATTGAAGTGCCGAATAACACTTTCAATTTATTGAATTTGAATTTCAGCATAGCTCTTTCCTTAGTTTGGTTTATCTTATCTCATTAAGGAAAAATATTTTCACAAAGACGTAAATATTCTATCTATTGAAAATTATACTTAGATTAGCTAGTAATTGTTCGTACTTGATGAATTTGTGCAGGTTTTATGAATAGACTCTTTAAGACAATAGCTTATACCTTAGGCTCTTTTTTAGTTGTAACCACAAATGTAAATTGTGCTAATGCTTCAAACATCTCTTCATGCACATATAATGGTATTCCTTTATATGGCAAAGTCAAAGTTGTTAACTCTTTTCCTGATATCAAAGTAAAGGTCGTTTCTTCATTTGAAGATCTTGATGTTCAAAAGGTCAGCTCCTTTGCTGACAAGTGTGGTAAATGGCAATTTGTAGACTCTTTTTCAGACTTTAAGATTCAGTTTGTGGATTCTTTTCCTGATATCACCATTAAGTTTGTACAAAGCTTTCCTGGTCAGAAATAGCTAATTAGCTTTAACGCAAGGCTTTAGCTGTATATGTTAACTTTTGTCTTAGATTGTAAAAAAACTTAAGACAATAAAAATAATCTGCTCAAAAAGCTTATGATTTAATATACTAAGGCAATCTGATTTTACTTAAGAGACATTATGATAAAGCTATTACATAATTGGTATTTACGCCATTTCTCAGCACCTGGTACTATTGAGTTTGCAATTGTTCTAGTTTGTTCTTTTCTTACTGTTTACTACTTGATGTGGCTTGTAGGTCCCTTAGTAGTGTCTTTATGTATTGCTTATTGTCTAGATTGGCTAGTAAGACTTTTAAATCATAAACTCAAACTCTCAAGAATGTGCTCTTCAGTTATTACTATGGCTTTGTTCGTAGGAGTGTCTGTGGGTATCTTGGTGTTTGTGGTACCTAAGGTTTTACAGCAGGGAAATCAGTTTTACTTAAATTTACAAAAGATAAGTACAGAAACTGTAAATTCAGATAATGGTGACGATTTTGATTCAAATATAGCTGCCAGAATTAACGAATTTGTAGCTACTATGCCTGAGCCTATTCCTTCAATGGTCACTGAAGATGAAATAAAGAACATGGTGGTAAGTGCCCGTTCTGTTGTAATTGCCAATACAACCAATATTATTAAAAATCAGGTCATGCCATCTGTAGTCAATACCTTGTCATGGCTCATGTACATGATCATTGTGCCAATTTTAGTTTTTTTAATGTTAGCTAATAAACCGGTACTGCAAAAGAGAATAAGAACGTATATTCTGCCTAATAACCAGGCTCTAATTCATGAATTCTGGCCACAGATAAATGCTCAGATTGAAGGCTATATTCGAGGTAAACTTCTGCACATTACTATCATTGCCTTTGTTAATTCATTAGCTTTTATGTTCCTAGGACTGAACTATGCCTTATTACTAGGTGTAGGTGTAGGCTTATCTGTTGTGATCCCTTATGTAGGAGCGGTGATTATTACTATTCCAGTACTGTTAGTTTCAATCTTCCAGTTTGGTCTGAGCACGACCTTAATTTGGGTCTGTGTTGTTTATATCGTAATACAGATCTTAGACAGCAATGTATTAACACCATTACTCTTCTCAAAGGCCATGAATTTAGATGCCTTCTCAATTTTATCTGCTATTTTAATCTTTGGCGGTCTGTGGGGATTCTGGGGAGTGTTCTTCTCAATTCCACTAGCAACTTTCATCAGAACACTAATTGTTAACTGGCCAAGCACTGATGAAAAGGGAAATAGGGTGCTTCCTCAGGATTAGATCTATTTTCTAAAAAGGATTGAATAGACTAAAAGACCTACAAGTACTTAGTTTCTTGTAGGTCTTTTGCGATCAATTTACTTTAAAAGTTTACATTAGTACAGATTAGTACATTAGAGTATAAAGCTTTCTTCTGTATTCTTTTTGTAGAGGATCGCCTGACATGGTGTTCAAAAGATCTAAGAATGTCTTTTTTGCATTAGCATCAGAGAGATCTTTCTTTAAGATATTAAATAAAATCTCTAAAGCTTTAGCTTTCTTGCCTGCTTCAGCTAAAGCAGCTGCATAGTTAGAAGCAATCTCCGAGTTATCAGGATCAGCGTTGAACTTAGCTTCTAACTCTTTAATCTCAGGGCTTTCTGCTGCCTGCTCAGCTAAAGTAAGCGCTGATACAAGATCTTTATAGTCCTGCATTGACTGTTCTTCACGTCCTGCGTTATCAAGTAAGATATGAGCTAATTCAAGCTCCTTGTTCTTAATGCACAGGCGAGCATAAATAAGCTTAATCTCAACATTCTTTTCATCAAGGTTATAGGCTTGTTTTGCTTTAGTTACAGCCTGCTGCAGGTCACCTTTTTGCTCTAAATCATTAGCTTCTCTAATTAAAAGTTGAGCTTCAGAAGGCATGAATTTCTTAATAGTCTCAGGTAGCTTTGTAACAATATCATCGCCTTGCAGAGCATCAACAGGTCGACCATTCTGCATTACGATAAGAGCAGGAACAGTCTGTAAACCTAACTGCATTGCCACAGCTTGAGATACTTGTTCCTGAACATCAGCTTCAACAAGAGAAATGTATTCGTTGTTATCGGTAATAGCAGCGGTTACTGCTTTTGTTGCAGCCTCACATTCAGGTGCATTCATGAAAAAGTAAACAAAGACAGCCTTTTTCATTGAAGCATCAACAATTACTTCTTTTACATTCTGTTCAGTTAAACGCATCGTAAATCCTTCTTAACCTTTAAAACGGTTCAATTCTCTCATGGCTTTGATTAAATTCTCAAGGTTAGGCTTGGCATCTCTAATCTTGCCACCTTCGTCAATATGAACCTTGCCGTTACGTTTATAGACAGTTACGGCATTGTTAGAAATTAACAATAAAGAACGACCTTGGGTAGTTAACAAATAGTCTCGATTAACAATTTTCAGAAGACTATTGCCTATGGAGTAATTAACACATGGGGTCGTTACTCCTAAAATTTCAAGACCTAGGGTAGGAGCAATATCAAAATTAGAAGTTAAATTGTTATAAGAGATACCCTTGAGAGAATCATTAGGCCACAAAGCAATCATTGGCACATGCTGTTGACGCATTGAATAGTCTGTTGAGTTACCTAACAACATCGGATTACCAATGTCCGAGGTAATCATGACAAGTGACTGTTTTAAGATATCTCTTCTAGATAGCTCATGTATGAAATTTTTAAGCTCTTCATCAAGCTCTTTTAAAGCTTTTGCATGAGCATTTTTATTTCTTGCTACATACATTAAAGAGTTGGTGTTCAAAGATATTAAAAAGCGCTGATTGCTATTTAAGGTATCAACAAAGTCTAAAGCCTTTTCAAATACTAATTGGTCATTCTTTAAAGCAGAAACACGGTTTATTGGTAAGCCTAATAAAGAGGTTACACTAGCAACATCTTTCTTTAAGAAACTATTGGTAAATACTCTTACCATGTACTCCTGCTTTTGCATTTCGGTTACTAATACAGGTTCAACTTTGTGCTTAATAAAGCTCTCTTTGTATTGAACAGGCAGACCAAAGGAGCTAGCAAAAAGGTTGTCCTCGTAGTTCTGATAAGGAAGATAGTGTTTTTCAAAACTAGTATTAGACATTTTTAGTGACATTAAAAATGGAGTATTGGTCTGATTCAAATCTGAATAAGACATGCCATTTAAAAGTATAAAAATGACATTCTTTGGGTTATCTTGAGGATTAGCTTTAATCTCTGCTAATGGATAAACAAAGTTAGAGGTTGAGCTCTTTTCTTCGCTTGAAGCTTCTGTAAAGTCATCATCATCAATCCAACCGTGGTTAGATAAGAATGATCTTGCAGTCATTGGATAGTGAGCAGGGAAGACAGTTCTTAAATTGGTGATTTTTTCATAAGAGGTAGCATCTGCCCAGATGTAGATACCGTGAGAAACTACAAAGCACATAAAGATTGCACTTAGCACAATATCAGGAAACAAATTGTGTCTTAGGCTCTTTTTGTAAACTTCACGGGTAGCTAGTTTTGCAAACAAAATTTCTAGCAGAATAAGAATTAGTACTGCTATGTACATAAACCTGAAATTAAGACCTGTATTAAAGTCAAGATCTCTTAAAATTAAAGAGGTTACCATCCAGGTAATATGAACTTTTACAGTTAAAAAGATCTTTGCATCAATTAGAAGTAGGCAATGCAGTAAGAAAGCAAAGATGACGCTTAGTACTCTGTAAAGCTTAAAATTTCCAATGAATGTGAGTGGAAAAAATAAGATCAAAAATGCTAAGAAAGCTAAAAAGCAGGATTGACCTAACCATGTAGCTAGTAAATAAATAAAAGCAGACAGACTCTCTGTATGAGGGGCAGCATAAACATATGAAAAACTAATGACGATAGCTAAGATCGCATTTAAAAAGAAAAAGTGGTGGCCCCAAGTGCTAGAGCGTAAGATTTGTTCCTTTCTTAAAGGACTAAAGTGAAATAATGTCATAACTTACTGAATTCTTGCCTAAATTACATTAAGTATAATTCTATATTATCTTTTTAGATAACTTTTGCATGAAAAACTTACTTTTTTCATGCAATCGTCAATTTTTTCCAAAGCTTACATACAACTTTTTAAATATTAACTCTAAATCTACTAGAATTTTGAGCATAAAAAAAGCCTACTTTAGCAAAAAGTAGGCCTTATGAAATTTGATTAGTGACGATTAAAACGAGTGATCATTTCAACTACATCGTCAGCTTCATCCTTTAAGTACTGCATATCCTTCTGAGTCTTTGAGGTAATATCCACAGATTCATCAGTAAGTGAGAAGATCTGTTTTACCTGATCTGCTACACCTTGAACAGTTTCACTGTGCATGTTGATTTCCTCAAGCATCTTATCTGCATTACCTTTAATTACAGAAATAGCTTCAACAACCTTTTCAACGTTATCATTGTTGCGACCAACCTCAACTACACCATTTTGTGCTGCAGAAAGTCCATGTTCAGCCATAACTTTTGCTTCTTCAGCTTTTTCTTTAAAGTCATCAATTAAATTATGAATGTTCTGTGTAGATTTGTGGGTACTCAAGGATAGAGAACGAACTTCATCTGCTACTACCGCAAAGCCTTTACCTGCTTCACCTGCACGAGCAGCCTCAATGGATGCGTTCAATGCTAATAAGTTAGTCTGATCTGAAACCTTGTCGATAAGTTCGGATGCTTGAGCAATTTCCTCAACCTTAGCTGACAAGTTTTCAATAGAAGTTGCAATATTCTTAACTTGATTGTCTAAAGTAGTAATGGCATTTAGAGTTCTCTCTGAAATGTCCTTGCCTTCCTGCATCAAAGAAGATGTCTGCTCAGAACTTTCATTAGTTGTAGCTACACTATCGGTGAGATCTTTCATCATAGTAAGCATAGTCTGAGTTACAGTATTCATGTTCCTAGCAACTTTCTTAGTATGCTTTGATTTTTCAATCATATCTTTGTTGCTGTCAGATGCGTTATCAAGATTCTTCTCAGCTAATTGATTGAGTCTTGCTGAAGCTTCTTTAACTCTAGTTAAAATTGCATCCACATATTTCTCATGGCACTTTAGAGCAAATGCCGCTCTGTCTGTCTCAGTACCACGTGGCGCATAGATTGCAAAAGATACAGGATCTGCCTGCATTTCATTCTTTTCAATCAGTCTTGTAATAAAGAGGCTCTTTTTAGCTAGCATACTGTAAGCTGTAAATGCACCAATTGCACCTGTAAGGATGACAGACAGAATTGATGGATCATATAAAGCATAGGCAAATGCGATAAATGACAAGATCCAGTAGTAAATGTCATATGAGTTAAAGATTGAAATAGTGCCTAATCTTGATCCTGAGTTTATCTTTGCATAGGTAGCTTTAGCATTAGCAATTTCTTCATCTGTAGCTCTGGTTCTTACAGACTCATAACCTACGATTTTGCCACCATTAGTAATAGGAATAATGAAGGCATTAACCCAGTAGTAACGACCGTCTTTGTGACGGTTTTTGATGATACCCATGAAAGGCTTACCTTTTTTTAAGGTATCCCACATGAGTTTAAAGACAGCTGAAGGCATGTCAGGATGTCTGATGATATTGTGAGGCTGACCTATAAGTTCTTCTCTAGAAAAACCGCACATATCAATAAAAGTCTGATTAACATCAGTAATGATGCCGTGAGTATCGGTTACAGAGATGATCTTCGCATTTGGATCTTCAGGAAATTTAATTTCTACATCCACTACCGGCTGATTATTTCTCATATTTAATGCCTTTATATATTGTTATCACGAGAAGATCTTGAGACAAACCGTCTCAATATCCAATCGCTTGTTAAAGACAAAGCGTTCTTTAGATGTAATTATGGATCGAATAGCTTTTAAGATCTTCAAAAAAAGAGTTTATTTATCAAAATTGATAAGAAAATGGTGATCTTAATCATTCTTTACCTGCATAAAGTTCATCATCAGCATTAGTTTTCAAGAAATCTTCTTTAAATAACTCATAATTTTATGAGCAGTTAAAATTTCTGATTATTCTCAAAATCTACAAAATTCTTTGAAAAGAACAAAAAAATCTTAAAAAATCACTAAAAATTGGCATTTTTTGTAAGTAAATTTACAGTTCTTTAATATCTTACCTAGATAATACCTTTTCTTTAAATCTATTTTTTTAAGAGTTTAACAAAAACTCATTACCACTTAAGAGAAAAGGATCACTATGAATAACCACCTTACTAATGCTCTACCCATAATGGTTAATAATTACTCTAAGATGTTTGGTGTTTCAGTAAGAATGCAGGGTACATCTGCATACACTAATGGTAAAACTATAACCATTCCAAGACTTGATATTAACAATCCTGCTAAGGCAAGACTTGCATACGGCTATTTAGCACATGAGTCTGCACATGTTCGTTATACTGACTTTAAGCTGATCAAACAGGAGTTTATAAAAGAAGATCTCTTAAGGTTTTCGTTATTTAATATCTTAGAAGACAGTAGAATTGAAGCTCTGATCTCAAGGGAATATATAGGTGTTTATGAGAACTTATCCTTATTGAACGACTATTACGAGCATGACTGGATTGCTTTTTGTCAGAATGTCTCAAAGATAAATGTCTTAAATGTAATTCTCTCTTTTATCCAATCTTATTCTCAAGTGCACTGCCAGCACTTTTTCACCTCAAGAGCGAGAGCTGTAAAACTTTATACTCATTTAAAAAACAGAATGAAAGAACGTCTGTTAAAAAGGATAGCTAAGCTTACTAAAAAATGCTCAAAGGCTAAATCCTCAACGGAAGTTTTGTACTTTGTTGATGAGATTTATGAAATCTTAGCCTCAGATGAGAATGAGTTTAAAAATGAAAAATTGAAGTTTATGTCTGAGCAAAAACTTAATGATGAACTTCAAAACTATGAAGAAAAACATGGAACCATTAAAGATGAACACCAAAAGAACTTCATTAAAGAGCTAATCAAATTAAAGTTAGCTTCTAAAGGAGATCCTTCAAACGTAACCCCAAGTCAGAGCGCAGCTAAGATTGTTGAAGAAAATGGAACTGGGCAATCAAGCTCTTCCCGTGAAGATTTAGGTTTATTCAATGAAAAAGAGTGTCAACCTGGAAAGCATGACTATATAAGACATATAGATGGTTCTTATGCTCTAAGGCGAGCTTTAAATATGAAGGCAAGAAGCTACGTAGAAGCTTTTGGCTTTACTACAGACAAAGGTTCTAGAATCGATCCTTTAAAAGCACAAAAAGTCTGTGTAGGTGAGACAAATATCTTTAAAGATAGAGTCTCAAATAGTGGCTTTTCTACATCTGTCCATCTCTTAGTGGATGTCTCAAGCTCGATGCTAACCTCAGATGGTCTTGAGTGTACTAGATGCGAAGAGGCCTGTAAGGTTGCTCTTATGATCTGCATGGCTCTAGAAGGTATTGATGGCATCAAGACTATGGCTACTTACTTTCCAGGGGATACCTCAGAGTATGAAATTGCGCTTCGAGATAATGAAAAGGTCTCCCATGTAGCTTCCCGCTTTGACCAAAGACCTAGAGGCTCAACTCCTTTAGCTCAAGGTCTTTGGTATGCTTTCCAAAAGATAGAAAAATTAGAATGCAGAAGAAACATTATTTTGGTGATCACAGATGGAATGCCTGACAGTGTGAACAACGTAGATACATGTTTTAAGTATGCTAAAAATAGAAATATTGAGATATACGGTCTGTCTATTCGTTCAAGTCTTATTTTAAAGCTGTTTGAAAAGGCACAAGTCCTAGAAAATGCCTCAGAACTTGAAAAAGTATCATTTGATTTATTTAGTAAACTCTTTGATAGCAAAGAGTATTCACAAGAATTTGAAAAGTTAGGATAAAACTCTTAAAAATCCGAAGCAATCGAATGAAAAAAACAGCTACATAAATGCTAAAATACGCCCGGTTAAAAAAGGACTAAGAATTTAGCATATAAATTTAGTACAAGAACTTAGGACAAGAAAATTGTTACGCAGTGATTTTAATTTCGATCTGCCATTAGAGTTAATTGCAGAATATCCAAGTAAAGAGAGAACTTCATGCAGAATGCTGTGCCTAGATGGTAAAGACGGCTCTTTAATGGATAAGCACTTTTATGATTTAAAAGAATTCTTAAAACCAGGTGATCTTTTAGTTTTTAACGATACAAAGGTAATTCCTGCTCGTCTATACGGTAAAAAAGAAACCGGCGGTGCCTGTGAATTCTTAATTGAGAGAATGACAGGTGAAAGCACAGCCTTAAGCCATATTAAAGCAAGTAAGGCTCCAAAAGCTGGTACTGTGATTCATATTGATGGTGGCTATGATGTAACAGTAACCGGTCGAGAGGGTGATCTTTTCAAGATTGAGACTGTAGGGGATAAATCATTATTAGATATCCTTTATGAAGTAGGTCATATTCCTCTGCCTCCATATATTGAAAGGCCAGATGAGTCTTTAGATAGAGAGCGCTACCAGACAGTATATTCAAAAGTGCCTGGCGCTGTGGCAGCTCCTACTGCAGGACTTCATTTTGATGAAAAACAGCTTGCTCAGTTAAAGAACATGGGCGTTAACATGGCCTTTGTAACTTTACATGTTGGTGCAGGTACTTTCCAGCCTGTGCGTGAAGATGACATTCTAAAGCATCATATGCACAAAGAGTTTGTGCATTTATCAGAAGAGGTAGCTAAAGCTGTAATTGATACTCATAAGGCAGGTCACAGAGTAATTGCTGTGGGCACTACTGCAGTAAGATCATTAGAGTCAGCTGCAACTTATGCTAAGAGCATTGGCGCAACTGAAGAGATTGTTCCATTTGCAAATGATACTTCTATCTTTATTTATCCTGGCTACAAATACCAAGTAATCGATTGCTTGATCACCAACTTCCACTTACCAGAGTCAACTCTGATTATGTTAGTAAGTGCTTTTGCAGGTTACAAACATACTATGAATGCTTATAAGCATGCTGTAGAAGAGAAATACAAGTTCTTTAGTTATGGCGATTGTATGTTTATTCAAAAGAATGAAGCTGCTTTAAATGATCTTCCACCATCAGCTTAATGTACTAGAGCATTTGTAAAGAATACTGAATAAAGGAAAACTTAATGAAGTTAAAGTTTGAACTGAAAAAACGTTGTGGAAAGGCAAGATTAGGCCAAATGGTCTTTGAAAGAGGCGTAGTCAGAACTCCAGCTTTCATGCCTGTAGGTACACTAGGTACAGTAAAAGGTGTAAGACCAGAAGATGTTGAAGAGTTAGGTGCGGATATTCTTTTAGGCAACACCTTTCATCTGTGGTTAAGACCTGGTTGTGACGTTATCAAAGCTCATGGTGATCTTCATGATTTTATGAACTGGCACAAGCCAATTCTTACAGATTCTGGTGGCTTCCAGGTATTCTCATTATCAGATATTAGAAAAGTAACCGAAGAAGGTGTGCATTTTAGAAATCCTATTAACGGTTCTAAGCTTTTCTTATCTCCTGAAGTTTCAATGCAGATCCAGTATGCTCTAGGCTCTGATATCGTAATGCAGTTTGATGAGTGTATTGGTCTTCCAGCCTCTCGTGAAGAAATGGCTCGAGCAATGAGATTATCTTTACGTTGGGCAAAACGTTCTAAAGATGAGTTTGAGCGCTTAGGTAATCAAAACTCACTCTTTGGTATTATCCAGGGTGGTTCAGACGAAGCTTTACGTGAAGAGTCTTTAAAAGGTTTAACCGAAATTGGCTTTGAAGGTTATGCTATCGGAGGCTTAGCCGTAGGTGAGCCAAAGCCTGTGATGTATAAGGCTTTATCTCATATTGCACCTAATATGCCTGAAGATAAACCAAGATATCTAATGGGCGTAGGAACTCCTGCTGATATTCTGCAAGGTGTACTAAATGGTGTGGATATGTTTGATTGTGTAATGCCATCTCGTAATGCTAGAAACGCTCACTTATTTACTTCAAAAGGTGTAGTAAGAATTCGCAACAGTAAGTATGCAATGGATACTTCTCCATTAGATGAGAATTGTTCATGCTATACCTGTCGTCACTACTCAAAGGCATATTTACATCACTTAGATAAATGTCATGAGCTTTTGGGAGCTCAATTAAATACTATTCACAATCTGCACTTCTATGAGCATTTTATGGCTGATATAAGAAAAGCTATTGAAGATGATCGCTTAGAGCAGTTTGCTGAGGAGTTTTATAAAGTTTACGGATATCCAGAGCTTGTATAAATGACAATTTTGCTCATAAATATATTTGTGCACAAACTGTGATATACTTTCGTGATGTCTGTTTAAAAGCTAATGAAGATTAATCATTAGAAATATTTAATAGTTAGCCTTTAACAACCAATTTTTGTGAATGCAGAGATTTGTTTTGAAGATAATTTCATCAAAAATCTGCATAAATTTCAGAGAAATATCTCTAAGTATTTTTTATTTAACTACAGGAAAAAAATATGAGCATTATTCCAACCGCATTTGCAGCAGATGCAGCTACAAATCCAGCTCAGCAGGGCGATTTTAGTATGATCATCGTGCTGACGATCTGTATGATCGCTGTTTACTTCTTCTTTATGCGTCCAAACAACAAGAAGCGTAAAGAGATGCAGAAGTTATTAGATAACTTAGCAGTAGGCGATGAGGTTTTAACTAACGGCGGTATCGCTGGCCGAATTGTTAAGTTACCAGATAACAAGGAATATGTTTTAGTTTCTGTATCTAGTGGCGTTGTAATGCAGATTAAGCGCAACTACGTTGTAGCAGTTCTTCCAAAGGGAACTTTAGAGGCTGTTGCAGTAGATAAGTCTGTAAGTACTCCTAAAAATTCAAAATAATTTTTAATCCATATCTGAAGCTACCTTAAAAGGTAGCTTTGTGTTTTTTTACTTTGAGGGTAGCTAACAGTGTTAAACAAATTCCCTTTGTGGAAAAACATAATGGTATTTTTAATTATTGCCATTGGTTTTTTCTATTCCCTCCCAAATCTATACGGTGAAGATCCTGCTCTGCAGATTTCAGGAAGTCACGGCACCGAACTCGATCAGAATACAGTTGATTCAATTAAGGCAACTTTAGATGCTAAAAACCTTGAAGGTAACTACGAGTTTGAAAACAGCCAGCTTCTAATCCGTTTTAATAATACCGATTCACAGTTAACTGCAAGAGAACTTGTAACTAAGCAGTTAGGTGAGAATTATGTGGTTGCTCTAAACCTAGCTCCTGCAACTCCAGCATGGATGAGAGCGATTGGTATGCATCCACTAAAGCTAGGTCTTGATCTTCGTGGTGGTGTTCACTTCTTAATGGAAGTTGACATGGAAGAAGCTATGAAGAAGATGAGGACACAGCTTACTAACGACTTTAGAACTGAACTTCGTAATCGTGGCATTCGTTTAACCGGCGTAAAAGCTGAAAACGACTATGTATTAGTTGAGTTCAAAGATGAGGAAACTCGTGATAATGCTAAGAAAGTTCTTGAGTCAAATCACAAAGACTTTACTGTTGTAGCTCAGGATATTGGTGATAAGTACTTTGTAAGAGCAACTATGACTCCTGCAAAACTGTCTGAAGTTCGTACTAATGCTGTTGATCAGAACATCAATATTATCCGTAACCGTGTTAACGAGTTAGGTGTAGCTGAACCTTTGGTTCAAAGACAGGGTGCTGACAGACTAGTAGTAGAGCTACCAGGTGTTCAAGATACAGCAAGAGCAAAAGAAATCTTAGGTGCAACTGCAACTTTGGAATTCAGACTTGTTGATTCAAATGCTGATGTTCAGGCAGCAGCTGCAGGTCACGTACCAGCGGGTACTGAGGTTATCAACGATGCTAAGGGCTATCCTGTAGTAGTTCAAAAGCAGGTTGTTTTAACTGGTGATCATATCGTTGATGCAAGCTCAAGCGCTGATGAAAACGGTCGCCCTCAGGTTAATATTAGCCTTGATTCTCGTGGCGGTACCATTATGTCTAATTTCACCAAAGACAATATTGGTAAACCAATGGGTACCAACTTCATTGAGTATGTAGTTGTTCCATCAACCGATCCCAATGCTCCAAAACCAGGTGAGCCTAACTACAAACCTAAGTTCAAGAAGATTGAAAGAATGATTAACGTGGCAACTATTCAGTCACGTCTAGGTTCAAACTTCAGAATCACTGGTTTGGATTCACCTAAAGAAGCTCATAACTTAGCTTTATTATTAAGAGCAGGTGCTCTGATTGCACCTATTCAGATTGTTGAAGAAAGAACCATTGGTCCTTCATTAGGTCAGCAGAACATTGAAAACGGCTTGAAGGCTATGCTTTATGGTGTTGCTTTCTTGTTCATCTTCATGATTATCTACTATAAAGCATTCGGTTTTATTGCAAACTTAGCTCTTCTATTTAACTTAGTCCTTCTAGTAGGCGTGATGTCTTTAATCCCTGGTGCGACTATGACCTTGCCTGGTATTGCAGGTATCGTGTTAACCCTGGGTATGGCAGTTGATGCTAACGTGTTGATTTATGAGCGTATCCGTGAGGAAATCAGACATGGCAGACCAATTCAGCAGGCTATCAATGAGGGTTATGCAAGAGCATTCGTAACAATTGCCGATTCTAACATTACTTCATTCATTACTGCTTTAATCCTATTCATGGTAGGTACAGGTGCTGTTAAGGGCTTCGCTTTAGTATTGATGATTGGTCTTGCAAGCTCTATGTTTACTGCTGTTACAGCATGTCGTGCAGTAGTTAATATCATCTACGGCGGACGTAATGTTAAGAAGCTGTACATTTAGGAGACAAGTTCATGTTACAGTTTATTAAAGACGGTACAGTTATTCCGTTTATGAAGATCAAAGGTACTGTAGAGTTAATCTGCATTGCCTTGGTAATCGGAAGCATTGTCGCTATGTGTACTAAAGGCTTGAACTGGGGCCTTGATTTTACCGGCGGTATTGTAGTTGAGACTGAATACACTGACGGTGTTGATCTTAGTCAGGTAAAAGATGCCTATGCTAAAGAAGGTATCATAGGTACTACACAGCACTTTGGTTCTCAAAAAGATGTGATGGTTAGAGTTGCTCCTAAAGAGGGCTTAGACCAGCAGACTGTTACTAATAAGGTAATGGTTGCATCAAGAACAATTGATAAGGACGTTAAATTAAGCCGTTCAGAGTACGTGGGTCCTGCTGTAGGTGAGGAACTTGTTGAAAGCGGTATCTTAGCTATTGTTGTATCTTTAATTGCTATTCTAGCTTACGTTGCATTCCGTTTCGAGTGGCGTATGGCAACTGGTGCGGTTATTTCTCTAGCATACGATGTTATCGTAGTTTTAGGCGTGTTCTCTGTAATGCAGATTGAATATGACTTAACTGTATTAGCTGCGGTTTTAACCGTTGTAGGTTACTCACTAAACGATAAGATCGTTGTATTCGATCGTATCCGTGAAAATGCAGTTAACTTACCTCGTAATACCTCTATGTATGATGTGTTCAATATTTCTATTACAGAAACATTATCAAGAACCATCATCACCTCAGGCACGACCCTTATCACCGTAGTGTCTTTAATGATATTTGGTGGTGAAATGATTTATGGTTTCGCCTTAGCATTGTTTGTTGGTATTGTATTTGGTACTATTTCATCAATCTACGTGGCTTCAACTTGGGCTTTAATCTTAGGAATTAAGAGAGAAAATTTAGTTCCAGTAAAGGTCGAGAAGAAAGAGTCAGATGGTTATGAAACCATGGACTGATACTGAAAATAAGATAAATAATGTTTAGATTTTTAAAGACCCATTCCCTAGCAACAGGTATGGGTCTTGTTGCCTTAATGGCCTTAACAGGTTGCCAAAACTTTACTTCATCATCTAAATTAGATCTTGAAGGGGCGATTACTGTTCCATCAGAATATGTCTATACAGCTTCCATTTCTGAAAAAAGCTCAACAAGAGAACAAAACATTCTGACAAATCTTTTGATGATTTTAGAGTCAGATGCAAAGTCAGCTGAGGATAAGGCTGAATTGTTCTATGAGGTAGGCTCTATTTATGACGATTTAGGTCTTGAGGCTATGGCAAGATTCATGCTCATGAATTCTATTGTCAATAAGCCTGGCTTTGCTCGTCCTTATGAGCTTTTGGGTATCTACTTCTTTAAAGAAGGCAGAATTGCTGAAGCTTGCGATGCTTTTGATTCAGCAATTGAGTTAGATAAAAAGAAAACTAGCACTTATCCATATTTAAATCGAGCCTTCGTCATGTACTATACACGTCATTACAAAATGGCTGTAGATGATATGAAAGTCTTCTTTAATTCAGATCCTACCGATCCTTACAGAATGCTATCTATGTATTTTGTTGAAGAGAAAGTTATAGGTCAAAAAAATGCTTTAAAAAATCTTGAGCAAAACTATATCAAAGGGCAGACTGCAAAAAGAAAAGATTCCTGGGGAGATGCCTTAGTTCTTTATTATTTAGACAAGATGTCTCAAAAAGAGTTGTTCAAAGATATGCTTTTAGTTAAAGATGACGAGGATCTTTTCCAAGAGCATCTTTGTGAAGCTTATTATTATGTAGGTAAAAAAGCTTTAGAAAAAGGAAACGATAAGCTAGCTTATGATTACTTTAAGTTATGCAGATCTACCCGTAAGTATGGTTTCTTAGAGTACAGAAATGCCTATATTGAAATGCAGGCACTTGAAAGAAAGTACAATCTTTTAAAAGTGGCTCCATTAGAAGACAACGATAATGAGTAAGGGGTAAGCAATGTCCCAGATAGATGATAAAAATTCAGAATGTCCCATATGCCGAGCAACATCTAATGCTGCAGATAAGGCAACAGACGTTGCAATTGATCTTGATGAGGCACAAAAAGAAGCCATCAAGTCTCAAATGATTGCATCAGATGATGCTTTAGTCATGAGCGAATTCTTTAAAGCTCTATCTGATCCTACAAGATTAAATATGGTTCATGCCATGCTTTTACACAAATGGTTATGTGTAAGTGATATTGCATCTCTTGTAGGCTTGAGTAAATCAGCAGTATCTCATCAATTAGCTTATATGAGAATTAACAAATTAGTAAGAGTAAAAAGAGAGGGGAGAAAAGTCTTCTATGCTCTAAATGACTCTCATGTTGAATCTGTTTTTGCTTTAGCTTTATCTCATATTAAAGAATAATAGTGTGTTGATTTATAACACATTATTATTACTGTTCACATTATTACATTTGATTTATTAAAACAGTTATTTCATTAAAATCACAATCAAAAATCATTATGACAAAACCAGTTTATTTTGATTATGCAGCTGCAACTCCAACTGATAAAAGAGTTATCGACACTATGGTGTCATGCATGTCTATTGATGGTCACTTTGCTAATCCTCATGCAAAGGATCATGTCTACGGTTGGGAAGCTGCTGAATCTGTGGAGAACGCAAGAGAGCAGGTAGCTTCTTTAATTGGAGCTTCTCCTCTTGAGATCACTTTTACCTCAGGAGCTACCGAGAGTAACAATCTAGCTATCTTTGGCGCAGCTAAAGGTTTAGCTAAAAAAGGCGACACAAGACGTCACATCATTACCTCTAAAATTGAGCACAAAGCAATTTTAGAAGCTTGTGAGCTTTTAGAAGAGGATGGTTATAAAGTAACCTATTTAACTCCAACTAAAGAAGGAATCATTACTTCAGAAATGGTTGAAGATGCAATCGATGAAGATACCTTCTTAGTATCAATTGCTCAGGCAAACTCTGTTTTAGGAGCAATAAGTGATGTGCATGCAATCGCGTCAGTATGTAAAAAGCATCAAGTCTTTTTCCATACTGATACAGCTCAGAGTATCGGTTACCTGAAGATGGACTATGACCACAGCGACATTGATATGGTCTCATTAACCGCAGAAAAAGTTTGTGGACCTAAAGGTGTAGGTGCTCTCTATGTAAGAAGATCTTCAAATGTGCCATTATTTGCTCAAATTTATGGTGGCGGACAGGAAAAAGGCTTAAGAGGAGGTACAGTACCAACTCATGAGGTCGCTGGTTTAGGTAAAGCTTTTGAGATCTTAAAGAGTGAAGCTAAAACCGATAAGGCTCGTTTTGAAAAATTAAGACAAAGAATTTTGGATGGTATCAAAGATGTACCTGGCTTAATTGTAAACGGCTCTAAAGAGCATAATTTGCCAAATATCCTTTCTATCAGTTTTGATGGTGTAGATGGTCATATGCTCTTACCTACTTTATCTAATATTGCAGCATCTACAGGATCTGCTTGCTCTTCAAGTGATTTAAAACCTTCATATATCTTAAAAGCTATTGGTCTTAGTGATGATGAGGCTCGTGCTTCATTAAGACTGTCTTTTGGTAGATTCACCAAAGATGAAGATATCGATATTTTAATCAACGAAATTACTACAAAAGTTCCAAAGCTTGTGGAAGCAGGTTCAATGTGGAATGTGAGGTAAACATGTTTAAGCTTTTTTCTAGTAATACAAAAAACGCAAGTGCTAATGAAGAATTAGTAGCGGTTACCTTAAAGGAAGGCACAGCTAAAGCTCCTTTTTCAAAAGATAGTGCCTTTGCTCCAAATGCAAATGGTGGCTATGACGTTTTTGTAAATACAAATGATTTTAAATGGTATCAAGTTGCAGCTAAGACCATTGCATCTTTAAAGTTGTATAACTTTGAATTTAAGTCAGATGTAGCTCTTTCAGAGCTAGAGCTTTACTGGTTTTTAACTGCTTTATATGACGGTAAACATGATTACACTGTGTCTTGTGATTATGCTCAGAATGTCTTAGATAAAGTTGCAATGACTGCTAACACTGTAAGTGTGTTTAGAAAGATTGCTGACAGTGATTCAAAGATCTCAACCCCAGAAAAAGTTATCAATGTCTTATTTGATTTAGTAAAAGAAGCTGCAGACGCACAAGGTGACAGCGCTTCATTGAAGCTGATTAAGCGTGGTGATCTTGAGTTTGAAAAATATGCAGGTCTAAATGCTGTAGGCTTTGCTTCAGATGAAGATCCTTGCATGGGTATCATCGACTATGTACCAAAGTCCTGTCAAAAAGACTCACCTGTACAAGTAGCCCTTGTTGGTAAAGGAATTACCTTTGATACTGGTGGTTATTCTCTAAAGCCTGATAAGTACATGGAGACTATGCGTACAGATAAGACTGCTGTAGTTTATCTGTGCGGCGCGGTAACACTAGCTGCAAAGCTTGGTATTAAAAAGCATGTAAGACTGTACCTGTGCTGTTCTGAGAACATGGTATCAGGTCGAGGTATGTTGCCAGGTGATATCGTAACCTTTCCAAATGGTATTAGCGTTGAAATTAACAATACAGATGCTGAGGGTAGATTGGTTCTTGCTGATGGGCTTTTACAGGCAGGAGAGGATAAGGCTCAATATATCCTTGATATGGCAACTCTAACAGGAGCTGCTAAGATTGCTGTAGGCCGTGATATGTTCTCTGTTTTAACTAAAGAAAAAGAGTTAGATAAGAGCTTGGTATCAGCATTTGAGAAGACCGGTGAAATGTACTGGCAGTTGCCTTTAGCTCCATATCATAGACGCTTTTTATCCTCAAGAAGAGCTACAGTTACAAATTCAGGCCATGGTGAAGGTGCTCCTGGCTCATCTGTTGCTGCCTCATTCTTAGAACAGTTTGTCGATAAAAACACATCATGGGTTCATATCGATCTCTCATCTGCTTACTTACCAGATGGATCTCCATTCTTAGCTGCAGGTCCTACTGGCAGCACTATTCTAGGTTTAGCTACCTGGCTTTGTGAGTAATTTTTGTTAGAGGCTCTGCTCCGGCAGATCCTCTTTTAAAGAAATTTTAAAATCATCATTCCTAAGCCTTTATTTAAAAGCCAGCTTAGGAAAACCATCCTTTGTTTTTGTTTTTCGCTTCATACGTTTTTTTCTTCTATATTGCATATAATTGAGAAAGTAAAAGGCTTTTATAAGGAGCGTAATATGTATCAGAATATCGTCATTCTTACAGGTGCTGGTATTTCAGCAGAGTCAGGCATTCCTGTCTTTAGATCAGAAACAGGTTTATGGGAACAGGAAAGAGTTGAAGATGTGGCAACCTATGACGGATTTTTAAGAGATAAAACTAAAGTTCACGAGTTTTATAACAAGATGCGTCGCTCTTTGTTAGATAAAAAGCCAAATCCAGCTCATTTAGCTTTAGCAAGACTAGAAAAAGAGTATTCAAAAAAGTATGGCGCAAATGTAAATCTAGTGACACAGAATATTGATGATCTGCATGAAAAGGCAGGTTCAGAAAAGATCATCCATATGCACGGCAGGTTAAAGAGTATTCTCTGTGAGCACTGCAATAAGCGATATCCTTTTAATGATGACTCAAGTATAGAGTCAGAATGCAAGTTCTGTCACCATAAATCACTACGTCCTGATATTGTTTGGTTCGGTGAAATGCCTTATCAGATGGATGAAATTGAAACTTTGCTTTCAAAATGTGATTTGTTCTTATCTATAGGTACATCAGGAGTAGTCTATCCAGCTGCAGGATTCTGTCAGGTTGCAAGAGCCTCTGGTGCTGCTTGCATCGAATTTAATCTGTCACAATCAGCTGTAGGCTCTCAATTTAATTGTGGAATTTACGGAAAAGCATCAAAAACTTTGCCAGAGTTTGTGTCTGCACTAATTGATACTGGAAATTTACCTGATAACGTCAAATTTTAGCATGCAAGAGCACTGAATAGTGTTTATTCTGATGCTGTGATTGAGCATAGACCCTCTTGTAAATTCTTAACATGATCTCATCCTGCCTTTCTTCAGGCAGGTTGTGAAACTGGGTTAAAACTTCGTTCCAAAGGTTATTCTCATTGCAGCTGTTCTTTTGCGATGAAGCTTTATATTTATAAGGTGATTTAAACATACAGCCATTTCCTCATTTTTATTCTTATATATAGAGTAGTTTTGATTTTGCTACTGTCAAAGAAATGAGAATAAACATCAAAGCTATGTCATAGTTTTAAAATAATTGGCTCTAGGAGAACTCTTTTTACTTGAAAATTGACATTTTTACACTTTTAAAATTTTTCTGAGCCATCATTTTAAATGACATGAAATTTATTACGATGCCAGTTATGGCCACTAAGATATTCAAATTGTAGAAGGTTATCATGTCCAAGACAGTGAATGTAAGTTTTAAACTAGATAGTTCGTTAAAACAGCAGATGAAATCTATATGCAAAGATCAGGGTATATCAATGAGAGCTGCTTTTATAAGCTTTGCGAAGAAAGTTTGTAGTGAAAATAAAATACCATTTGAGTTCTCTTTAGATCCATTTTATTCAAAAGAAAATATGGAAAGACTTAGAAAGTCAATTGCACAAATGGAGTCATCTGGCAGCGACTTTAAAGACAATATCTCTTAAAGCCAAACAAAGCACCTTAAATGGATAATAATTACTACGTCATTTTGCGAAAAATCGTGTCTATACTGATATAATTATGAGATTTGAAAAAAGATAACGAGATATAAAAGAACATGGCAACAGATAAGATTAATTTAATGAACCTCTCACCTGAAGAATTAAAGGAATTCTTTGAGTCTATAGGTGAGAAGTCCTTTAGAGCGCAACAAATCATGCGTTGGATATACCAGTTTGGTGTAACTGACTTTGAGCAGATGACTAATCTTAGAAAAGATCTGCGTGCCAAATTAAAGGAAATGTGCGTAATTACCGCACCTGAGATCGTAACCGAACAAAAAGCATCTGATGGTACCACTAAATGGGCGTTAGATATTGGTGATGGTCAGTTAGTTGAAACCGTGTTAATTCCTGAAGAGGATAGAAACACCTTATGTATTTCAACTCAGGTAGGTTGCCCTGTTAAGTGTTCTTTCTGCAGAACCGGTGCACAAGGCTTTAATCGTAATCTTACCGTAAATGAGATCATAGGTCAGGTCTTTAGAGCATCAACACGTGTAGGCTTTAGTAATAACCAGGAACAAAAGCCTATTTCTAACGTCGTAATGATGGGCATGGGCGAGCCTTTACTAAATCTAGCAAATGTAACTAAGACTTGTGAGTTATTACTCTCAGATTATGGCTTTGCTTTATCAAAGAGAAGAGTAACCGTGTCTACATCAGGAGTTGCTCCTGTCTTAAATAAAGTAGCAGGCAAACTTGATGTTGCTCTAGCTTTATCTTTACATGCTCCTAATGACAAATTAAGAGATGAATTGGTGCCTATCAATACTAAGTACCCAATTGCAGAAGTTCTAGATGCTGTAAGAAATTACTTAGACAAGTCAAATGCTAACTGTGGCAGAGTAACAATTGAGTACGTGCTACTTGATCATGTAAATGACAGTACAGAACAGGCTCATGAACTTGTAAATTTATTAAGAACTATTCCATGTAAAGTTAACCTAATTCCATTTAACGAGCATGAGAATTCAGAATACAAGAAACCATCTAATAGTAGAATCGACAGATTCTACAAAATATTGTTTGATGCAGGCTTTACTGTAATTAAACGTACTACAAGAGGCGATGAGATTTCAGCTGCCTGCGGACAGCTAGCAGGTCAGGTAAAGGATAAACTGGCAAAACTAAAAATTCAGGCCAAAGAAATATAAAGACAACAAGGCGAAAACTAAAAATGAGTTCAAAAAGGTTGAGAGCAATTAGAAACAGAGATAGATCCAAAGTACAAGCCCAGATTCAAAAAGAGGCAAGTGAGCCTATGATGGACGATTTAAAAAATGATGTAGCTCAGGACACATCAAAAGTAGAGCCTGAACTTAACATCCAAGAGAATTTAAAAACAGAGTCATCTTCAAGCGAGAATGCTCAAGATACAATTGAAGTAGAGTCAAATGCTGCGTTTAAGAGTGCTCAGGATTTAGAGTCTATTATGTCGGTATCTCCTTTAGAGCAGGCAAAATCAGCTCTAAAAGAAAATCCTTCATCTCCATTGAGCGCACAGGTTGATGCTCCTGTAACTGAGAATGTTTCAGAAAACATCAAAACTCCTGATTTAGGTGCAGCTACTGATAGCTCAAATGTTGATACTCCAATAGATTCAATTCAAAAGGCTCCTGATTTTAGAAGCGAGAAAAAGATCGTAGCTAATGATGTTGATGATCCAGATAAGATCCCTGTAGCACCATCACTTGCTGACAATGAAGTTCCAAATTGTCCAGGTGCAATCTTAATGCACGCAAGAGAAATGTTAGGTTTATCTTTAAGTGAAGTAGCTAGACGCTTAAATCTGAGAATCAACACCGTAAATGATCTCGAGCATGACAGATTGAATCAGCCAACAGCCGTTCCTTTTGCCTCAGTTCATATTGCTAATTATGCAAAGTTAGTAAATATTGATCCTGAAATTGTAGTAAAACTCTACAAAGACAAGGTAATGCAGGCAGTGCAGACCCAAGCCTTGAATGCAAAGGTTTTACAAAAGCAATCAAACTCAGGCATGATTTCAAAGAAGTTCCTGTTTGCAGTCTTAGGTGTAGCTATTGTAGCTGTAATTGCTGTTGGCGTGATTGCTTACGAGATGGGATCATCAACTGCTAAGAGCACTGGTTCTTTAGTAATTGAAGACAATGTTCAGGCTCAGGAAGATACTGACGGCAGTCTAACTTTGGATACAGAAAATTCAAAGTTAAAGACTAATGTTGTAGAAGAAACTCCTGCTCCTAGTGTTGATATCAATACTCAGATGGCTCAGGCTCAGGCAAATGCTCTTGATACAAATGAGATCATTAGCTTACAGAACCAGTCAAAGCAGAATGTATCATCTGCAAATACTAATGAGTCATTACAGGTTAAAGGTCAGGCAGCTAAGAAGATGTTAGGCAACACCAATAATGAAGCTACCATCATCGAAGAAGCTCCTCCTGTTCAAGACAATTCTTTAAAGCCTGTAGATTTAGGTTCTCAGAATGCAAAGGGAACAAAGAAACAGTCATCAAATGACAAGCTATCTTTAAAGACCTTACCTGCTGTTGAAACAGACAGAAAGTCAGTGGTTACAGAAGCTCCAAAGACTCAGGTAAAAACAGAGCAGAAGACTGAACCTGCTCCTGCTCAAGCAGTCAAACTTTCAGCTAATTTAAGAGATGTATCATCATCTGTAAGATTAGCAGGTAGAATTGATCCATTAGAGAGCCTTAACAGCGTAACTGTTAAAGTACTATCTGATGTATCTTTAAAAATTACAGGTTCTGGTAAAGTCTTAAAAGAAGGTTCATTTAAGGCAGGTCAGACTATTAAAGTTATGGGTATTCCTCCTTTAAGAGTAAGTGTAGCCGATCCTTCAAAGATTAGAGTTACCTATAGAGGTGCTTCAGTATCAGTTCCTCATTCTTCACAGGTAACCTTTACTCTACCTCAGCGTTAAGGTAAGAACTCATGGAATGGAAAGCTAATGAGATTGTAAGACGTAAAAGTCGTCAGATTAAGGTAGGCTCTGTCTTAGTTGGAGGCGGAGCTCCCATTTCTGTGCAGTCTATGACTTCAACTGATACCATGGATGTAGCTGCAACAGTAGCTCAGATTAAGGCTTTAGAAAGTGCTGGCGCTGATATCGTAAGAGTAACTGTACCTACCTTAAAAGCTGTTGATGCATTTGAACAGATCGTAAAGAGCGTTGATGTTCCTATTGTCTCTGATATTCACTTTGACTATAGAATCGCCATTGAATGTGCTAAAAAAGGTGCTGCAGCTTTAAGAATTAACCCTGGCAACATCGGTTCTCATGAAAAAATTGAGGCGGTCTGTCAGGCTGCTAAAGACTATGGCTTACCTATTAGAGTGGGTGTAAACGCAGGCTCTTTAGATAAAGATTTAATCGAAAAGTATGGCGCTCCATGTCCTGACGCCATGGTAGAGGCTGCTCTAAGAGCTGCTACCACTTTAGATGATCACAACTTTGAAGACTACGCTTTCTCTGTAAAAGCATCTGAATTAAACCTTTGTGTTAGTGCCTATGAGCAGTTAGCTAAAAAGACTGATGCACCATTACATTTGGGTATTACAGAAGCCGGCGGTCTTACAGGTGGTACTGTATTATCATCTATAGGTATTTCTTGGTTATTAAAACAAGGCATTGGTGATACTTTAAGAGTGTCATTAGCAGCAGATCCTGTCGAAGAGATTAAAGTTGGCTGGGCAATTTTAAAGAGTATGCATCTGCGTACTCGTGGTGTGGAAATTGTCGCATGTCCTACCTGTGGTCGTAGAGGTATTGATGTAGTTGCAACTGTAGCCGAGTTAGAAAAGCGTTTGAGCGACATTAAAGAAACTCTGAAAATTGCAGTTATGGGCTGTGTGGTTAATGGTCCAGGTGAAGCTTTGCATGCTGATATTGCAGTATGCGGTGCAGCTAACGATCGCTGTCTTGTATATGAAGACGGTCAGATGATGGGCAAGATCCCTTGCTCAGAAGCAGTAGATTTAATAGAAAAGCGTGTGAGAACGCGCCTTGATAAATAAAGGAAAAGATAATTTTATGGCACTTATGGTTCAAGCTATCAGAGGTATGAACGATCTTCTACCTGAAGATACCTCTGTATGGCAACAGGTTGAAAAAGTTTTACGTGAAACTGTATCTTCATATGGCTATAGCGAAGTTCGTATGCCAATTGTTGAAAAGACCAAACTTTTCTGCAGAGCAATTGGTGAGGTAACTGATGTTGTAGAAAAAGAGATGTACTCTTTTGAAGACAGATCAGGTGATCATTTATCATTACGTCCTGAGGGTACAGCAGGATGTGTAAGAGCCTGCATTGAACATAACCTAGTTTACAATCAGGAACAGCGCCTGTGGTACATGGGGCCTATGTTCCGTCACGAAAGACCTCAAAAGGGCAGATACCGTCAGTTCCACCAGATGGGAGTGGAGGTATTTGGTTTAGATGGTCCAGACATTGATGCAGAGTTAATTGCTTTGACCTATTCAATTTGGAAAAAGCTCGGCATTGAGAATGAATTAGAGTTACAGCTAAATTCTTTAGGTTCAGCTGAAGAAAGAGCCACCTACAGAGAAGCATTAGTAAAATTCTTAGAAGCTCACTTCGATGAACTTGATGAAGATAGCAAGAGAAGAACTCATACCAATCCTTTACGTGTTTTAGATACCAAAGATGAAAAGGTAATTGAGATCTTAAAGGATGCACCAAAATTATCTGACTATTTTGGTGAAGAAACTAAAGCTCATTTTGACGGACTACGCAAGTTCCTAGATAAATTAGGCATTAAGTACGTGCTCAATGATAGACTAGTACGTGGTCTTGATTACTACAATTTAACCGTATTTGAGTGGGTAACAACTGCCCTAGGCGCTCAGGGAACTGTATGTGGCGGTGGTCGTTACGATGGTCTAGTAGAGCAACTAGGTGGTGCACCAACTAAAGCTGTAGGCTTTGGTTTAGGTTTAGAGAGATTGATCTTACTGTTATTAACTTTAGGTAAGGTAGCTCCAATGCCAAATGTGGATGTTTATGTTGTAGGCTCAGGTGAGGGGGCAGAAATGAGAATGTTAGAAGTATCTAACTTCTTAAGACAGTCTCTGCCTGGTGTTGCTGTGATGAACCACTGTGGTGGCGGAAATTTCAAGAAACAGTTTAAGAAAGCTGATAAATTCTGTGCTAAGGTTGCAGTTATCATTGGCGAGAGTGAAATTGCTAATAATTCTGTTACTATTAAAAACATGACAGATAAAGATGCACAGCAGCAGGAATGTCCTTTAGATAAGGCAGCTGACGCAATTAAGGCAATCTTAGGCTAATAAAAAACTAAGATTTATAAATTACGATTCATACTAAAAAGGAATAGAAGATGGATGTTTTAACAGACGATCATGAGAGAGAGGAAGTCGTCCGTAAATGGTGGCATGAGAACTGGCTTTCATTAACTGTAGGTGTAGTAATTGCAATTGGTGCAATGGTAGGCTACAGACAGTACCAGTCATATCAGAATGATACTTCAGCAAAATATGCTTATGAAATGTCTACTCTGCAGACTAAGCTAGTTTTAAATCCTGCTAATACCACAGCTGATGCTCAGAAGTTCATCAAAGAGCACGAGGATATCTACGGTTCTTTATTAGCTTTAGATTTATCATCAATTGAAGCAAAGCAGGGCAACTATGACAAGGCTTTAGAGAACGCTTTGTTTGCTAAAAAGAACGGTGGCGACTTAGTATCTCCAAATGCAACTTTAGTTGCAGCTCAGATTTTAACTGAGCAGAAGAAATTTGATGAAGCTGTAAAAGAATTAGATTCTGTAAAATCTGATGCTTATGAGATTGAAAAACAAGAGCTTTTAGGTGATATCTATTTTGCGAAAAAAGATCTTGATAAAGCTCATGATGCTTACAAGAAAGCTTTAGATGTCAGCGAGAGCAAGAAGATTTCAATCAGCCCTCTGCTACAGATGAAGTTTGATAATCTGATAAAAGATGGTGATGAGCCTGCTTTTAAGAGAGCTCAGAAATTAGAAGAAGTGATTGCATCTTCAGCTTCAGAAATTAAAAAATAAGAGTTAACTGTTAATGCAGTTAAGAAATAGCCGTCGGCAAATAATAAGGTGACATATATGTTGAAAAAGAAGCTGTTGTGCGTGCTTGCTTTATCAGCTCTGGCTTTAGTGAATACAGGCTGTAATTCCAATAAGGATTTGTTCGCTCCTGTTGAATCTCCTGAAGTCAAAAATCAGTTTGAGCCAGAATATGTTTGGTCTCAGTCTACACAGGGTGTAGATAAGTTCTACTCACAGTTAGTTCCATGCATTAGTGGAAAGACACTGTTTATAGCCGGTCGTGAAGGTAAGGTATACGCCTTTAACGTTCTCAATGGTGATGAACAGTGGCTGATAGACTTATCTGATGAAGAAGAGAATGATACCAAGCGTTCAGCAAGGCTAAACGGTGGTATGACAGCTTCAGATGCCTTTGTTGCCGTAGGTTCAGAGAACGGTTATATCTATGTTTTAAATAGAAAAGACGGTTCTATTTACTTTAAATATTATTTAGGCTCAGAGATTGTAACTCGTCCTGCTTTTTCAGCTAGCGGTGACAAGCTCTTTGTCTTAGATGCTGTAGGTAAACTTTCAGCTTTTGATCTTGTAAAGAAGACTCGCTTATGGGTATCGGGAGATTCAGACAATGCACTGCATTTAAGATCTCAAGCTACCCCTGTTGCTATCGGTGATGAGTTAGTAATTTTAGGAACTCCATCAGGTAGAGTTTTAATGATTAGCCAGAATGATGGTTACTTATTAAATCAGGTTATTGTAGGCGAGAATAACGGAAGTTCAGATCTTGATAGAATGTCTGACGTTTCCTCAACTCCACTGTTACTTGGTAATTATATGTATACAACAGCATATAATTCAGGTTTCGTGAAGTATTCTTTAGAAAAGGAAACTGTTGAAGGTAAACTTGCATACCACTCTTCAAAAGATATTGCCTATGATGACAATTTCTTTGTTTTAACTGGTGATAACGGTCATGTATTCTGTGTTCGCCGTTCAGACAATGTTGAGGTTTGGGAAAATCCACAATTGAGCTATCGTAATGTAACCGCTCCTGCTATTTACGGTAACTATGCTGTGGTAGGTGATCTTGAAGGTTATCTGTATTTTATGAATCTTAACAACGGTGTGATTGAGTCTAAGATTCAGATTTCAAGTTCTCCAATTTATGTAGCTCCACTTGTAGCTGGAAACTGCTTAGTTGTTTACTCATCTTCAGGTGCTGTTGATGTTTTATATTACGATCCAATTGATATCGTAATTCCTAAGAAACGTTATACCGATCTTGAGATGGTAACTGGCAATACTGCTGCTTTAATTGCAGCTCAGGCAATGTCTCCAACTGCTGCAGGTTCTGGAGTAACTCAAGAAGATCTTGAGAAACGTCGTGCAGAAGCTCGTAAGATCGTAGCTCAGATTGAGGCTCAACAGCGTGCTGCTGAAGCTCAGTATCGTGAGTACCAGAGACAGAAAGCTGAATACGAGAGAAGAGTTGCTGAGTACGAAAAGAAGAAACGCGAAGCTTTATCAGGTTACGGTTTAATGCCAGATAGTGGTATTAAGTCTGACTCAGATGAAGAATATGTAGAGGACGACTCTGAATAATACTGTTGTGAAACAGCATGATTCGTCCGTTGTGTAAAAAGGGGGAGTTGCCCCCTTTTGACGTTATAGTAAGCCACCCTTACAAGGATGTTTAATGAAAGTAGTTGCTTTAGTAGGTTGCCCTAATGTTGGTAAATCTACATTTTTCAACAGACTTACTAAGACTAGAGATGCTCTAGTTGCAGATTTTCCAGGTTTAACCCGTGATAGAAAGTACGGCCGTGCTTTATATGAAGGTCGTGAGTACGTGCTGATTGATACTGGTGGTATTGCAGAGGATGCCACTAACCAACCTGAAGAAGTCACCTCTCGCATGACCAATCAGGCTTTATTAGCTATTGATGAATGCGATTTAGTCCTGTTCATGTTGGACGCAAGAGCAGGTCTCTTACCTGGTGACTATAAGGTTGCTGATTACATTCGCCGTTCTGGTAAAAAGTGCGCCATTATCGCAAATAAGGTTGATGGTCTTGATCCAGAGACAGCAGGTGCTGAATTCTACGCTTTAGGCTTAGGTGAAGTTTATCCTACAGCTGTAGTTCACGGTCGTGGTGTCGCCAATGTTCTAGAAGATGTAATTGCTCCTTTATTAAGAGAAGAAGGTCCTCTAGATTGCGATTTAACCCCTGAAGAGTTAGAAGAGCGCGAAAGAAAGGCTCATGAAGAAGAATTAGCTCAATGGGAAGAAGGGTATCAGTTCTTAGATAACGTTCCTGTTGATATGATTGGCGGTGGCTTTGACTGGCACGAGCATAAAGAGAAATTCCGCGCCAGAATGAAAGGCGAGGATGTTGACGGTCAGAACGGAGATAACAGCAAGGATACACCATTTGCTGATCTGCCAATCAAGATTGCTATTGTAGGTAAGCCAAACGTAGGTAAGTCTACTCTAACTAACCGTATGTTAGGTGAAGAGCGTGTGATCGTAGCAGACCACCCTGGTACTACCCGTGACTCAATCTATATTCCGCTAGAGCGTGATGACAAGAAATATATTGTTATTGATACAGCAGGTGTGAGAAAGCGCCGTAAGGTATCTGAGGCAATTGAGAAGTTCTCAATTGTTAAGACCTTAAAGGCAATTGAAGATTGTAATGTAGCTTTATTAGTTATCGATGCAAGATCACATGTTACTGATCAGGATCTGTCATTATTAGGCTTTATTTTAGAATCAGGTCGTTCTTTAGTAATTGCTGTAAACAAGTGGGATGGTCTTGATGTCTCTGTAAAAGATGAGATTAAGCTTGAGTTAAATTCACGCTTAGGCTTCGTGGACTTTGCTAGAGTTCATTTCATTTCAGCTTTGCATGGAACAGGTGTAGGTAACTTGTTTGATTCTATTGATGAAGCTTATATCGGTGCTACAACACGTCACTCAGCTTCTATGCTAAATAGAATTTTAAGAGCTGCAATTGAAGAGCATGAGCCTCCTATTTCAGGTGGACGTAGAATTAAACTTAAATTTGCCCACGCGGGTGGTTATAACCCTCCTAGAATCATTATTCATGGAAACAAGGTATCAAAGGTACCTGATGCATATAAGCGTTACATCATTAACTGTTATCGTAAGGCTTTAAACATCATGGGATCACCTGTGATCATTGACTTTAAGGAAGGTGAAAACCCATTTGCCAATGAAAAGCCTGCTCAAAAGCGCCAAACCCAGTCTCAGATGAGAGCAGAAAAGCGTAAGCTTGCTAACGAGAGAATGTGGGCTAGAGCTGATGCTAAGCAGGATAAGGAAGAGCGTAAAGCTATTGCTAAGGCAAAGCGTGAAGGAACTGGTTTGGTTTTGGCAAAACGTCCAAGAAAGAAAGCTGATCCTAAAGCTCAAGCAAAGAAAACTAAATAAAACAGAGGGGGCGAAAGCCCCCTTGTAGTAGAACTAGTTGTTCTCAAGTATTGATTTTTGAGCAATCTTAGGTAGTCTTAAGATAATATCTAAAATAATAGCTAAAAAGACTACAGTTATTCCTAATAAAGTATCGTCATAACTTATATCAAAGAAATCCTCTCCATTGAACTTTGCAAAAGCACAATCTACAATCCACATGATGGTGGCTGAAGAAAACATCACACAGAGTCTTTTCAAATCAAAATAACACTTCTTTTGAAGACAAAAACAAATGATAGCAGCTAAAGCTGTAATTAAAAGGCACATTATGCAATTACCTCTTTGTGTGCAAGTTTAGGTACAAGAATATAATCTACAAACCATACAGCAGTAACAGCAACATCCATAGCAACACCTACTGTTAAGATTTCATTTACCATTACTCTAGTGCTTTCAGGATCGCTTGCAGCTGTAAAGAATGGATAGAAAGGCACTATCTCACCATGCCAAACATGCTCAATTAACAATAAAAAAGAACCTGATAACAGTAGATTGATAAGCTTTTGGATTTTCCCTGAAAAAGCTCTTACTTTTTGATGATTACTCTTAGCTACTACTTTCTTTACACCGTAAGCTACAAGAGCCTCTGCAACACAAGCTGTAAAACAAGCCATAACAACCTCTTTAAATTCTGAAACCTAGGATAGTATAGAGAGGAATTTAACATACTTTGAAATTTGCCCCTGTAAGTGGCAAATTGGCTTTAAAATGAACTTAATGGGGCAAATATGAGATGTGATGGTGCAGATCTTAATTTAGCTGTGTATATAAAAGGAGCTAACTACAAGGCTAGCTCTTTTCACACTAAATAACTTTACTATTCATAACGCTTTTCAAAGATCTTTTGAGGATCGTCATATTCAGCTCTTCTTAAGTGAAATTCAGGAGGAAGGACAGGTGCCTTGCAAAGAGGATAATCAATACCAACCTTGCCATCAGGGTAGAACTTACGATGTTCACCAATTACAAAGTCTGGCATGTGTTTAAAGATAGTTTGTGCTTCTTCTAAAAACTCAGAGATAACCTCAAACATCTTAAAACACTGCTCTAGACACTGTTTTTCATCAGAGCTGTTATAAAGCACACGTGAAGCTACAATAAAGTAGGTCTGCAATGAGCCCTGCAGTGAGCTTCCATAGAAGTAAAGCTGAGGCTGTAATTCAATACCACATAAGAACTCTGAGATATCCTGCATCATCAAAATAGTCTCTAAACGAGTCTTAGGGCGAGCCTTTAACTTTTCAATAACCTTATTAACGATTTCTTTGAATACTTCAGGATTAAAGATCTCTTCAAGCTCTTTACGTGTAACTTTTACAGGTGAGGTCTTAACTTCGTTGATGTATTTATGGAAAGCCTCCTTGTCAATGTTCTTGAACTTCTTAAAATCAAGATCATAAGAATGCATAGGAGTGGTGTTTTCAACATAAAGACCATCAGAGCAGTTAATGCAATTTAATTTTCCTTTCTCTTCCTCAAGATTACGAATTACATAACCCATGTTACGAGCTGACAGTGCAAAGAAGTAACCTGTCTCTACCAAGCCACCAAAGTTGCCTTTACCCTGCTGTTTAGTAGTGTAACTGCCTCCTTGATCAGAGCAACCATGCTCGTTATACAAGGTAGTGTACTTTGAGTGCATAGCACTTGAGTCGATCTTTTTACCATTATCAAGACCGAACATATAAATGTTCTTAAAGCCTAAGAATAGAGCTCCAGATACGCCCATGTTGCCTACAAGAGGATTCATCAGCTGTACGAAGCCTACTTTTCTGGTCTCTTTAATGGTTGCTAATGCATACTTATAGAATGGTTCATCAATCTTTCCAAAGATAGCAGTATGCTTAAATAAAGCGGTGGTGTATGGGTGAATTACGTCTCCAGTAAGCAAAATAACATCATCTAAGAAATGCTCATCAGGGATCACGCCTAAAGCTTCCCTAATTTCAGGAGTTCTTTCAGTACATGCATAAAAATCAGGTTTAATACCAGCATGGTACAGAGTATCAATGGCGGTACCGCAGGCTACAACAATTGCTTTATCCTGATTTTTTCTGATAAATGGAATGTCATTATCTAGAGATGGTCCAGAACCAATAACAAACACAGGTAACTTAGCGTATTTCTTATCTAATGTTTGATGCCTTAAAACAAAGTTCTTTTTGTCTAAGAGTGCATGACAGGCATGACTTGCTCCAAATAAGTGATCATCAAAGAACCCCATGGCTGCATGCACAGAATCAAGATCTCGCATTGCTACATCGGCAATTGCTTTAATCTCAGGTGAGGCATAATGCACGATACCTAACCAAGATGATGACAAGAAACGACCATGCTTTGAATAAAAGTTTGACAGATCCTGGGTAAACTGGAATGGTGTCTGTCCTAACATAATGTTGATGGCATATTTGTTCTCAAATAAGAATTTTAATAAGTTCTGCCAGTCAAAAGCATGTAATGAAGCATAGAACACATCAAGATCAGGCTCTACAATGATGAGATTAGCCACTTCTACTCTTTCATAAAGGTAAGCTAATGAGTAACCTAAACCTATACCAAAGAACATACAGTTAGGTACTGAGCCAATCTTTAAAGGAGAGAGCGTTCTGTCTCTTTCAATTTCTTCTCCTAAAGTAACTAAAGTATTTAAATATTTAAAATGTAACTGACCGTAAGGATCGGATTCATGTCCGTAGCGGGTTTGCAGAATATTTGATCTTTCAAGAATTTGTACAATCTGCTGTTCGCATAATTTAAAAGGATCAGCTGTTTTGTAGAAAAACTCATTGGTATCAGGAAAGTATAAATTAGGAATGCCGTTTGGCATGCAGAAGAATTCAATGGTTCTCTTTGGCTTATAGTGCTCAAAGAACTTGCCAATATCAGGCATGTACTTTTTGAAAGCTTCAATATTTGTCGCAAATCTGTCAATCAGAAAATCGTTCATCTGCTGTTGGAGCTTTGCTAGATCTTGGATCTTTTCAAGATCATTGATATCAATATTGTCAAAATTTTTGGCAAGCTCTTCTAAAGACAGATCGTCATCCAAAAGAGAATTCTTTTTCTGATCTTCCATATCTCATCCTGATTATTGTTATATGCTACCTACTTTTATAGGCTTACTATTTTAGGTTTTCTGCAAACTTCTTAAATGAAACGTACTTATTACTGATGTTGTGACGTGCTTTTACCTTACGGTATTCATCACCAACCTTAGCTCTTTCAACAGCAAGTTCTTTTACCTGAGACTTAATGTGTTCAGCATAAGCACTAGCAAACTCTTTAGCGGTCTCTAATTCTTCAGGACTTAGAGTAGGCTTAATCTTTTCAAGCTCATGTAAAAGCTCTTGAGTATAGCTAAGATAATCAGCAGAAAAACCTAAATCGTCTTTTTTTAATTCATTACAAAGCGAATTCTCAGCTTCTGTAATTCGCCTTATGATTTCTTGTAAAGTCATGTATTGCCTTTATACGCTGCCTTTAGCCATATTATCAGCATGGTTGAGATCAACATTTAACTGCTCTTGAGTTCTTTTAGAAGCAGCTTCCTGTTGAGCTGTAACTGGAATAGAATCCCATGCTTTTTTTATAGGCATTAAAGCTCTAATTGCATTATCAATAGGCTGAGTCATTAGATTTAATGAAGCTTCAGCGACCTGATCAATCATGTATGAGTATATGTCATAAAGACCTTGTGCAATAGATTTGCTTTGAGAAAAGTCGAGTGTGCTTCTCAAATTTTCTAAAATAGCAGTAGCAGTTGATAGTTTTTTAGCCTTTAAAGCCAAGTCACCACGCTCAATTGCTCCTTTTGCCTGAGCTAGGCGCTCAAAGAGTCCCTGATAGAGCAACTTAGTTACATAATAAGGATCAGCAACTGAAATTTCTGCGTTGACGGTGGTCTTCTGATAGGCTCTTAAGTTACGGCCGTACATAGATCTCTCCTTGCATAAATTAATTTGAGATGGCAGTTATTTGCCACGTGAACATACTTTTTTAGTATTTATGCAAGAAAAATGCCTAAAATTTTAAAGATTAATTTGAAGAATTAAACTGGAGCAACTTTGAATTTTGCATTTCAATTTTCTGAAATGCAAAACTTTATAGAGATAGTGTCGGTTGCTGACACTATTAGAAGTTTTTTTACTTACTAAAACTATGATGAAGATTTTTCCTGAATAAAGAAAACTTCCTGACGAGCCTGACGACGAGCTCTAGCATCTTTGATAAACATTTGACGCTGACGTGAACGTCTTGCCGCTGTGTTGTTATGAAGTAAACGACTTGATTTTTTCATTTTGAACCTCCGTCAGTGCTCATTATACCTAACATAAAGAGTCCTCTACATCATTTATCTCAAATTTTATCTGCAAGTGAGGAAAAGTGAGTCTAATTAAGGACGTAAAATTCGTATGCCATAGCCTATTTTTTACTTTTTGCTCAGAAATGATTAAAAGTTAGCTAATTGACATAAGCTCACTTGCAATGTGATAAAATACAGCCACATTTTTTTTAGAGCTGTTTCATTTAATGTTGATTATGAACTTTAAGTAAAACAGTCAAACTAGAAAAAAGTCATTTCACTATATCAGTTAGTTAAACAGGAACATTTCTGATGGATATCATTTTAGGTTCTCCTGCCGTTTCAACCTTTAGAATTGAAAAGATTATCAATGAATTAGGTAAAGAAGGCATCAAGGTAAGTTCAATTAGTACTCATTTTGTTCATCTTGTTGATACCAAAGAGGCTTTAACCGATAAGGAAAAGACCGTTTTAAACAAGATCCTAAGCTATGGTCCATCTAAGGACGAAACCGAGAATAAAGGTGAGCTATTCTTTGTAATTCCTCGTGTAGGTACCATTTCTCCTTGGGCATCTAAGGCTACTGATATTGCTCACAACTGCGGTCTTAATAAGATCTTAAGAATTGAGCGTGGAATTGCTTACTACATCGTAAAAGAGAATGGTACATTCTCTGATGATGAGAAGAAGAAAGTAAGTTCTTTAATTCACGACCGCATGATGGAGAACGTTCTGTTCTCTTTAGAAGAAGGTTCAAAGCTATTTGAAAAGCAGACTCCAAAGCCATTTAAGACAGTTGCTTTAACCACAGGTGGTATGGATGCACTGCGCAAGGCTAACGTTGAGTTAGGTTTAGCTTTATCAGAGCCTGAAATGGAATACTTAATGGACAGCTTCAAGGTAATCGGCCGTGATCCTACCGATATCGAACTGTACATGTTCGCTCAGATGAACTCAGAGCATTGCCGTCATAAGGTCTTCGGTGCTGAGTGGAAGATTGACGGTAAGTTACAAGACAAATCATTATTCGGCATGATCAAAAACACCTTTGAGACCAACGGTGACTATGTATTATCTGCATATAAAGATAATGCTGCTGTTATGGAAGGTTCAAATGCAGGTCGTTTCTTCCCAAATCCTAATCACGAGTGGGCATACCACGAAGAGGATATGCCTATCTTAATGAAGGTAGAAACCCATAACCATCCTACAGCTATTTCTCCATTCCCAGGTGCTGCAACAGGTTCTGGTGGTGAAATCCGTGATGAAGGCGCAACCGGTATAGGTTCTAAGCCAAAGGCTGGTATCAGTGGCTTTAGCGTATCAAACTTACGTATTCCTGGCGACGTTCAGCCATGGGAGCATGATTTTGGTAAGCCTGGTCGTTTAGCTTCAGCTCTACAGATCATGATCGATGGCCCATTAGGTGCTGCAAGTTTCAACAATGAGTTTGGTCGTCCAAACCTATGCGGTTACTTTAGAACTTACGAAGAAGAAGTTACAAGCTTCAATGGTAAAGAAGTTCGTGGTTACCACAAGCCAATTATGTTAGCTGGTGGTTGGGGTAACATACGCCGTGAGCACATCATTAAAGATCATATCGATCCAGGGGCTAAGTTGATCGTTTTAGGCGGTCCTGCTATGAACATTGGTTTAGGTGGTGGTGCAGCCTCATCAATGAACTCAGGTGCTTCATCAGAAGACTTAGATTTCGCTTCAGTTCAGCGTGGTAACCCTGAAATGCAGCGTCGTTGTCAGGAAGTTATCGATGCTTGCTGGGAATTAGGTGAAGATAACCCAATTATGTTCATCCACGATGTTGGCGCCGGTGGATTATCAAATGCAATGCCAGAGTTAGTAGCTGACGGTGGCGTAGGTGGTAAGTTTGACTTACGTAAGATCCCTAATGACGAGCCTGGTATGTCACCATTACAGATTTGGTGTAACGAGTCTCAGGAGCGTTATGTATTAGCAGTATCTGCTGAGAAGTTTGATATCTTTGAAGGTTTCTGTAAGCGTGAACGCGCTCAGTATGCTGTAATCGGTGAAGCTACAAAAGAGCGTCGTGTAGTTTTAGAGGATCCATACTTTGGTAACAAGCCAATTGATTTACCTTTAGATGTTCTCTTAGGTAAACCTCCTCGTATGCACAAGGATGTAAAGACTGCACAGCAGCACTCACCTGAGTTAAATCTTGAAGGAGTAACTCCTCGTCAGGCAGCAGAGCGTGTATTACGTCTGCCTACAGTTGCTGAAAAGACTTTCTTAATTACCATTGGTGACAGATCAGTTACAGGTTTAGTAGCTCGTGATCAGATGGTAGGTCCTTGGCAGGTTCCTGTAGCAGATGTTGCAGTAACTGCAGCTTCATATGATACCTATCATGGTGAGGCTGGTGCCGTTGGTGAAAGAACACCTGTTGCTTTATTAAATCATGCTGCATCTGCTCGTTTAGCTGTTGCTGAAGCTGTAACTAACATTGCTGCAGCTGATATTGGCGAGCTAAAGAGAGTTAAGTTATCAGCTAACTGGATGGCTCCAAATGGTCACCCGGGTGAGGATGCTGGCTTATATGAAGCAGTTAAGACCGTTGGTATGGATATCTGCCCAGAGTTAGGTATCACTGTACCTGTTGGTAAAGACTCAATGTCTATGAAGACAACCTGGCAGGAGAACGGACAGAACAAGACCGTAACTGCTCCAATGTCTTTAATCATCTCAGCATTTGCTAGAGTTGAGGATATTCGTAAGACCCTAACTCCTCAGTTACGTACTGACAAGGGTGAGACCACTCTTATCTATGTAACCTTAGGTGAGAGACAGAACCGTTTAGGTGGTTCAGCTCTAGCTCAGGTGTATCGCCAGTTAGGTTCTAAGTGTCCTGATCTTGACCACCCAGTACGTTTAAAGGGCTTATTTGATTCAATTCAGTTCTTAAATCGTAAGGGCAAGCTATTAGCTTACCATGACATTTCTGATGGTGGTTTATTCACCACAATCTGTGAAATGGCTTTTGCAGGTCACACTGGTGTTAATGTTCGCATTGATAACTTAGGTGAAGATGACTTAGCTGTTCTCTTCTCAGAAGAAGTTGGTGCTGTTCTACAGGTTAAGGTTGAAGATGCTGAAACTGTAATGAACATCTTATCAGGCCACGGCTTAGCAAACTGCATCTTTGAGATAGGTTCACTGCGAGATGATGATCGTATCGTCTTCAATCGTGATGGTAGTGAAATTATCAACGAGCCTCGTCAGTACTTCCGTAAGATTTGGGCTGAGACCACTTATCAGATGCAGTCACTTCGTGATAATCCTCTGTGTGCTCGTCAAGAGTATGAAGCTAAGGATGAGTCAAATGATAGAGGTCTGTTTGCAGAGCTTTCATTTGATCTTAACGAGGATGTTGCAGCTCCTTACATCAACAAGGGCGTTGCACCTAAGGTTGCAATTTTACGTGAGCAGGGTGTTAACTCACAGGGCGAAATGGCAGCTGCCTTCAACCGAGCAGGCTTTAACTGCGTAGATGTTCATATGTCAGATGTTTTAACTGGTAAAGTTAAATTAGATGAATTCAAGGGCTTTGCAGCTTGCGGTGGTTTCTCATACGGTGACGTTTTAGGTGCCGGTGAAGGTTGGGCAAAATCAATTCTGTTCAACTCAGTTGCAGCAGATGAGTTCTCTAAGTTCTTCAACAGAAAAGACACCTTCGCTTTAGGCGTATGTAACGGCTGTCAGATGATGTCTACTCTATCATCTTTAATTCCTGGTGCTGAGAACTGGCCTCGTTTTGTAACTAACTTATCAGAGCGTTTTGAGGCTCGTTTTGTTGAAGTTGAAATCCAAAAGAGCCCTTCAGTACTGTTTGCCGGTATGGAAGGTTCAAGACTTCCTATCGTAGTATCACACGGTGAAGGTCGCGCTGAGTTCAAGAATAAGGCTCATCTAGAAGCTTTAGAAAAGTCAGGTCAAATTGCAGTTCGCTATATTGACCACTCAGGTAAGGTAACAGAACAGTACCCAATGAACCCTAACGGTTCACCAAATGGCATTACCTCTGTAACCAATTCAGATGGACGTTTCACTATCTTAATGCCTCATCCAGAGCGTGTAATGCGTACTGTATCTAACTCATACCACCCAGACGAGTGGGGTGAGGATAGCCCATGGGTAAGACTATTTAGAAATGCTCGTGTATTTGTAGGCTAATTCCTACTTTTATATAAGTAAAAGCCTCTGCATTAATCTGTGGAGGCTTTTTTGATCGTGAAAAGCTTATTCAAAAAGATTATTTGTTGATGTTTATAAAAAGTCTGGCTTATAGCGTTATACTCAATGAGTCTTTAGGAGAAACCTAAGACTTTCATAAAATTTCATACGATAGAATGCAAATTATGATTTAGGAGTTATTGAAAAGTTATGGAACTGACAAAAGAGCAACTAGAAAGGTACTCTAGACACATTACCTTAAAAGAATTTGGTGTTGAAGGTCAGAAAAAACTACTCGCATCTAAAGTTTTAGTAATTGGAACTGGTGGTTTAGGTTCACCTGTTTTAATGTATCTGGCTGCAGCCGGTATTGGTACTATCGGTATTGTTGATGATGACGTAGTTGACTATTCAAATCTGCAACGTCAGGTTATCCATCAGACTAAAGATGTAGGTGTGTTAAAAACAGAGTCAGCAAAAAACAAAATCAATGCTCTAAATCCTGAGATTAAGGTGAATGTATACAACACCTTTATCACACCTGATAACATTCTAGATATTATCAAAGATTATGATTTTATCTTAGATTGTACTGATAACTTTGAAAGTAAGTTTTTAATTAACGATGCTTGTGTGATTGCAAAAAAGCCATTTTGTCATGCAGCCGTGATCCGTTTCCAAGGTCAGGTTATGACATATGTTCCAGGACGTGGTCCTTGCTATAGATGCGTATTTGGCAAGGTACCAGAAAAAGGCGCGGTAAAGAACAGCAAACAGATTGGTGTCTTTGGTCCTCTGCCAGGTTTAATTGGTAACTTCCAGGTAATTGAGTGTGTTAAGTATCTTTTAGGCATCGGTGAGTTATTAACAGGACGTCTCTTAACTGTTGAAGCTTTGAGCATGAATGTTAAAAACATGAAATTGCCTCCTAGAAACTGTGATTGTCCAGTTTGCTCAGAGCATAGAACCATTTTTAAGCCATCAGATTCATTCTAAACAGTCATAAAACTGTCATGATTTTATTTATATAGAATTTTATTTTTGTAACTATATGAATATACAAATAAAAATCTATATGGCACGATAATTGAATAAGTCATCCTAACTAAAGAAAAGTGGGGTGACTTATGACAGCTTCAGTAAACGAATTAGAACTTTATAAAGAAATCTTTGAAAAAGAGCCTTCAGCAATCATTGTTCTAGATGAAAGAGGCGTAGTTAAAAAGGCAAATGATTCTGCCTTAAAGATGCTAAACGTTGAAGCTTTAGAAGGCCGTAAATGGTATCAGGTAATCGATGAAGTATTCCGTCCTCAAAAAGATGACGGTCAGGAAATCTCAACTGTAGATGGCAAACGTCTACAGGTATCAACCAAACCTTTATCTCACGGTCAGTTAGTTCAAATGACAGATCAGACCGAGACCCGTAAACTTACTGATAAGTTAAATCATATGGAGAGATTATCTTCATTAGGAAAGATGGCTGCATCTTTAGCTCACCAGATCAGAACCCCATTATCTGCTGCTATTTTGTATGCTGCAAACTTAGGCAATCAGAAATTACCTTTAGCCTCACGTAATGTTTTCCAGAAAAAACTGATGTCTCGTCTAGAAGCTCTTGAAGCTCAGGTAAGTGATATTTTAATGTATGCTCGTTCAGGTGAGCAGTCAGTTAAAGTTTTAGATGCTGTAGATATCGTAGAAGGTGTTTTAGGCTCTGTAGCTTCAGTAGTACAAAAGAGTGGTGCAAACTTAAGTTCAGATATTGGTCCACGTCCAATGACAGTTTTAGGCAATGTTACAGCTTTAAACGGTGCAATTAGCAATTTGGTGACAAATGCCATTGAAGCTGGAGCAAAAAACGTTAAGATAGAGCTTGTAGCTGATACTAAGAATGTTATGATCAGCGTTAAAAATGACGGACCTATGATTAAGCCTGAGGTTAGCGCTCATATCTTTGAGCCTTTCTATACTACAAAGAGCAATGGTACTGGTTTAGGCCTTGCTGTAGTAGCTGCTGTAGCTAAGGTACATCAGGGCGATATACGTCTTGTTTCAAATGAGAAGGAAACAGTATTCACTATGATCATTCCAAAATATGAGGGAGTACTTGAACCTTCTGAAAGCTTTAAAGACGAAAAGTCCGTAGCTTAAAGCCAAGTTTTAAGGAATATTATGAGTAACAGTCAAATTCTAATTGTTGATGACGACAGTCAGTTAAGAGAGGCGATTGTAGATACACTGATGCTAACAGGTTATGTATGTCTTGAGGCATCTGGTGGCGAAGAAGCTCTAGATATTCTTTCAAAGAAAAAAGTAGATATGGTTATCTCAGATATCCAGATGGGGGCTATGGATGGTCATACTCTTCTAAACGCAATTCACGAAAAACTCCCAAATATGCCTGTTCTGTTAATGACAGCATATGCCAATATCAATGGTGCTGTAAGAGCAATGCGTGATGGTGCTATTGATTATTTAGCCAAGCCATTTGCACCAGAGGTATTACTAAATCAGGTTTCTCGTTATGTGCCTGTAAGTAAGGTTGTAGGCGGAGAGCCAATTTTTGCTGATCCTTCAACAGCAGAGCTTTTATCTCTTGCTGCAAGAGTAGCAGCAACTGATGCCACTGTTATGATCACAGGACCATCAGGCTCTGGTAAAGAGGTTTTATCTCGCTATGTTCATGATAAGTCACCTCGTGCCTCAGGTCCATTTGTAGCTATTAACTGTGCTGCAATCCCTGATTCAATGTTAGAGGCTACCTTATTTGGTTATGAAAAAGGAGCTTTCACAGGAGCTGTACAGGCTTGTCCTGGTAAATTTGAACAGGCTCAGGGTGGAACTATCCTTCTAGATGAGATAACCGAGATGGATCTTGGACTACAGGCAAAGCTCTTGCGTGTATTACAGGAAAAAGAAGTGGAAAGACTAGGTTCACGCAAGACTATCTCCCTAGATGTAAGAGTAATTGCAACTTCAAATAGAGATTTAAAACAGTCTGTAGCTGAAAAGAAATTCCGTGAAGATCTTTATTACAGATTAAATGTCTTCCCATTACGCTGGCTGCCACTGTGCAAGAGACCAAAGGATATTATTCCTATTGGTACTTTCTTATTATCAAAACATGCTAAAGACTCAAATATGGCAATTCCTAAATTGTCAGAGAATGCTAAAAAGAAACTTTTATCTTACAGTTGGCCTGGCAACGTACGTGAACTGGATAATGTAATGCAGAGAGCTCTAATTCTTTCTGTAAATGGAGTGGTTGATGAAAACTGCATTGTCTTAGATGAGTCTTCTTTAGAAGATGTTTTGCAGTCTAAATCTTTTGACTCTGAAGGTATAGCAGTACCTGAAATTGCCCCTGAGCAAATCACTGAAGATGAGAGTACTCAGTCTGTTCCAAATTCTGTTTCAAGCAGTGAAGAGCTTGTGCGCAACCAGAAGATCCCTCAGGATCTTGGCGGTGAGTTAAAGCAGCAGGAATATCAGATTATTTTAGATGCTTTAATTGAATGTCGCGGTTCCCGTCAGGAAGTTGCTGCCAAGTTAGGAATCAGTCCTAGAACCTTACGTTATAAGATTGCTAAGATGAGAGATCTTGGCATGATCATTCCAGGATAGAAAAACATTATCATATATTAAACACCAAAATCGTCTAAAATACTGGATTATAGCTATTCATTTTGGTGTTTATATGTCTTCAAAAATCCGAGTTCCAGCCTTAGAAAGAGCACTGAGGATCTTAGAGGTTCTTCAAAAAAATCATCGTTGTACTATATCAGAAATCATTTCCTTAACAGGACTTCCTAGAAGTTCTGTATATGTCTTAGTTGATGATATGGTTAAATTGCGTCTGTTACGACAGAATTCTGACAAGACAGTACAACTGTGGATGAAACTAGTAGCATTAGGTAATTCAGCTTCGGATTCTTTAGATTTAAAAGAGATCATAAGCCCTTACTTAGACAGACTTATTACCAGCATTGATTGTCTTGCGGTGCATTTTGGCATTATGGATGATGATAAGGCTTTTTATGTCTTAAAAAAGACCAGTCCCAAAACAGGTATGAGAATAATGTCCAGAGAGGGCGCTGAGATCTCTTTAGTTCATACAGCCTTAGGTAAGTGCCTTTTAGCATATCAGGAAGCTACTCAAAGAGAGAATATTATAAGAACTCTAGACTACACTCCAGCTACAGCTAACTCTATTACTACACCTGAGGCTTTACGCAAAGAATTAGCTTCAATTCACTTAAGAGGTTTCTCTTATGACAATGGTGAAGGTGGTCTTGAGATCCGCTGTGTAGCAGTGCCTGTGTTTGATCAGGACAGTCATTTAATTGGAGCCATTTCAATTGTAGGTACCATCAACAAATTTACCACGGACAAGTTATCTGCAATAATTGAAAAAGCTAAGAAAACAGCTTTACAGATAACTTCAGGTTTGATGATGTAGAAAAAACTTTATAAACTCTCTATTCACCAGCATTAAATGGCACTAATCAAATTCTCAAAATTTTTATCATGTATAATTAAAGTAGAACTGATGAAATGAGAACAAGACAATGACAACAAAACAATTCTTACCATTACCATACGGGCAAGATGATTTTGACAATTTAAAAGCTGACGGTTGTTACTTTGTAGATAAGACATCAAGTCTTAAAGACGTGATTGATACAGATAAGTCGTACGTGATGTTATTTACAAGACCCAGACGCTTTGGTAAGTCGTTGTTTATGACTATGGCAGAGTCATTTTTGAAAATTGATTCTGATAATCCAGGTGACACTACACTTCAGCAAAAGTCTTTTAAAAACACCAAGATATTAGAAGACAAAGAGTTCTGTGAAAAATACATGGGGCAATATCCAGTCATTTGCCTTACCTTAAAAGGTGTTCATGGTGTTGATTTTGAGGATGCCTATTATAAATTAGCAGAAGTTGTATCAGCAAAAGCAAACGAATACAGTTTTTTAAAAGACAGTCCATCACTTGATGAAAAAGAAAAAGCTAAGTTTGAGAAATTATGTGATGAGGATTACCTAAAAAGCTTTGATAAGAGGGCACAATCATATGTAACCTCTGCCATCATATCTTTAGCAAGGATGCTGTATAAGCACTTTAAAAAGCAGGTCTATGTCTTAATTGACGAGTATGATGTGCCATTAGCTAAAGCGCAGGAAAAAGGCTACCATGAGGATATGGTAGCTTTAATCTCATCTTTGTTTGATTTCTTTAAAACTCCACCAAAAGATCCTAAAACAAATGAACTTTATGTAAAGAAAATCATAATGACAGGCTGTCTGAAGGTAGCTAAGAACAGCATCTTTACAGGAGTAAATAACCTCTATGTGAATACTGTAGTAGATAGAGAGACAGAGTACACTGGTATCATAGGTTTTACAAAAGAAGAAACAAATCAATTCTTAAATGATTATGAGTTAGGAGATTTTGCCCAAAAAGTAAAAGATAACTACGACGGATACAAGTTCTATGACAAAGAGATGTTCTGTCCATGGGATGTGGTTAACTTTATAAAAAAGAACTTTAACTTTCAGCAAAATTGCCCTGCTTCAAAAGTGATTACAGGTAATTACTGGGCAACATCAACCTCAAGTCCTGCTGTATATGAATACCTAGGATATCTAACTGATACTGATACCCAAAAGATGCAGGACTTAGTTGATGGCAAGACAATTAGCTTTAAGTTAAACGATTCCATGAACTATGACTGTTTATCACAACATATACCAAATGATTTCTGGTCATTACTGCTGCATACAGGTTACTTAACTGTAGATTGGGAAAAGACTGATACCTTAAATTCTGAAGACAGTAGCGCAGATGATGTTGCTGTAAAACTGCCAAACTTAGAGATTAAAGATTGTTTTAGAGAAAATATTCAAAAAAGATTCAGTGACGTCTTTGTAAATCTGAAGTTGCCTGGTAAGTTTATAAAGGCTTTAGTTAAAGGACAGCAAGAAGATATTAGCAATATCCTATTTGATATGTTACAAAAATACGTATCAATTAGAGATACAGCTACTAAAGCTCCTTACGAGAACTTCTATCATGGCTTTATCAACGGCATCTTTACAAGCTGTGAAGGCATCATTTCTGAATATCATTCTAACTATGAGTCTGGTAGTGGATACCCTGATATTACCTTTAAGGCAGAGCGTAATACTAAAGCTGTAATCATTGAGATAAAAGCAACATCAAAAACAGAAGAAATGGATGAATTAGCTGCAATTGCTCTAAGGCAAATTGAAGAGAAGAATTACGCAGAGCCTTTTACAAAGATTGCAAAGATTACTGATATCTATGCTTATGGTATAGCTTTCTGTAAGAAAGATTGCTCTTTAGTGGTAAAAAATCTTAAGACAAAACCTTAATGGTTTATTTTGAAAAGTGGCAGCCCCAGTAGGAATCGAACCTGCAACTAGCCCTTAGGAGGGGCTTGTTATATCCATTTAACTATGGGGCCAAAACCAACGGTATTATATCAATATATTGACCTGATACAATACCGTTTTTTCTATTGTAAAGTTACTACATCGTTGACGTTTACATTTAAAGTATTGTTCTGTAAATCAACAGGATGTAATTTAGCTGCATGTGGGTAAACAGATACTACTTTATAGACACTGTTACTTTTCTCATAAGCACTGTAATTATCGCCATTAGGTCCTGACATAGAAGCTGCCTGAACTAAGGTGAACTTCATATTAGGGCTGATGCCGTTCTCTCTACCAACATTGATTACTACATCATCCCCATCAAGATCTATGATCTTGGCATTAGCAGGTTTACATTGAAGTTCTGCAACTAGATCTTTGGAGACCTCTGCAGCTAGACCGTAAACTCTCTGACCGTATTCTGAGCTCTTAAATCTGTCAGATCTTAAATCGATGTACTCACTTTGTTTAAATGGCCAATCAGCTTCAGCAGTGTAATTTCTGTGGAAAATGATTTGCTCATTGATTGCATCATAGACATCAATATCAAAGTTAATAGTTCTTGTAGGAACGTACATCAGCTTGGTTAGTACATTGTTACCAACCTCAGAGGTACTTACTGAATTTATAGTGCCTAGAATAATGTACTGACTGCCATAACGATCTGCCAAACTAGAAAGGTTGGATACCTGGAAGGCATTTGACATATTAGGTGAATTTGAAGTGTTCAGATTAGCTCTTACCAGAGGCCTGGTTACAAAGGATGAGGTGTTATAAAGATTCTCCATAACAAGTTTATCTAGCTCTTTACTGATACCTTCAATTCCAATACTGCCCTGATAGGCCTGAGAGTCAGCAAATCTGAATGACACTGGCAGTACAGCTTTATGTACAGCTGCCCCTGAGCATCTTGCTTTGGCAAATCTTTCATCAATAAATGCTTTGATGGTAACAGTTACCTTACTAAAGGTTGTCTGTTCTGACATCACTACCAGCTTTTTGATTGGTGATCTGCTCATAATATTGACGTTATCGCTTTGTAAAACACCGTTTTTATAGTTTTGCTCGATTTTAACGTCAGCTCCGGCCTGTAACATGACATTACGGATAGCATCATTTACAGCATCGTTTCTGTCTGAGCCGGTGCCATTTGCTGTATACCAGGTAGCAAAGGCAGTAGAACTCATTACAGAAAACACTAAACAGCATAAAATTTGAATTAATAATCTTATTTTCATAAATCACCTTTGTGATTGAATTTTGTCACATGGCATTGAATTTGCATTATTCACACCAAGATTGACAAAAACGTTAAAAATTTAGCGTTTTATAATTCACGGTTTATTGATTATACAAATAAAAGAAGGTCAGGATGGAGAGAAAATTACTTAAAATGCTAAGCCTTGCAGTTTGCCTAGTAATCGCAGGCTGTTCGGCAAATCCTGCCCAAGGTGGCAAGACACAACAGGCTAGTGTTGTACCTACAAAGAGCAGTGTCTATGACCAAAAAGGCATGGAAATCAGCAAGATCGTATCTAATATGTCTGATATCTTGTATCAGACTATGATGAATGATCTGTCAAAAGATGAGTCCTCTAAAACCACTGTAACTGACAGCGATGGTAAGACTGTAACTTATTCATCTTTACCAAAGGTAGCTGTAACCTCATTTGTAGATACAGATACTTATGAAAATGCAGGCTATTTAGGTCGTGCCATGGCAGAGATGTTTGTCCATGAATTGGACAGACGAGGTATCAGCGTTTTTGAATATAAGCTTACAGGCGCTATTTCAATTACTAAAGACGGTGAGTTTGTCTTTTCAAGAGATTGGAAGAAAGTTGCCCGTCAGGCCATGGTAAGACATATCTTTGCAGGTACTTTAACTAGAAATGATTCAGGAATCGTTGTAGTTGGTCGTGTCATAAATATGTCAACCCAGACAGTTGTAGGTTCTGCTACAGGCTTTATTCCTTATGAGAGATTACCTTACTGCTATAGAACCGGTAAGAAAGATTGTTCTATAAATGGTGTTACCTCATATTTATATGAGCCAGGTACTATCACTGGTAACGGTAATGTAACTGATACAGTAGTTAAAAGAACTGTAACTAAGACCTCTGTTAGAGCTTCTGCATCAACTACAGATACTCCTGTCTATGCTATGACCGATAAAGAACGTCGTAAAAGACAAGAGCAGCAGTTTAAAGATAACTATTACAGAACAGACTCTGATGAGTTCAATGCTAAATATTACGTAAAAGGAGCTAAGGTACCTGCAACTTCATCAGGTAACTATGAGCACTATATGTATAACAAAGAGCATTCTTTCTTAGGATTTGGCAATAGAGGAAAGTCTACAGTTATATATCCAGCTGATACTTACATGTATCAGGAAAAGTTGGTACGAGATGTGCATGACCAAAGTCAGTACTCACGTACTAATGATTAGGAGGATCTATGAGACTTAGAAGATTGATTACAACTTTTGCAGTAGCAATGCTACTGCCAATGGCTTTGTGCTCATGTTCCTCTGTATCTTTTGTAAAGAATTTAACCATGACAGATGATGGTGTACACAAGCCATCAGAGTATCCAGTCTTAAGAGCAACCGGTTATGCGTCAATTTCTCGTCAGCCGGGTGCAACAGATGCCATCAAGCAGATTAAAGCAATGAGAGCATCAAAGATTGAAGCTTATAGAGAATTATCTGAACAGGTTAATGGCATTTATATCAGAGCCACCGATACTTTAAATTCAAGCAATATTGAAACCTCAAATTCTGTAAAGTCAGAAGTTGATGGTTTTGTTCATGGCGCACGAGTCATAAGACAGTACGCAGTAGGGGATACCTACGCAACCGAACTTGAGCTTGATACAAGGGTAATCTACGATCTTTATCAGATGCGTGGTGCGATGTAGGAGAGAATTATGAACACCTCACGATTTGTTTTTAATAAAACTACTCCACAAAACACAGTACGTCCTTTAAAAGACTATCTGGATGGACAAAAAGAGATTTTAGAAAAGCTTGAAAAGGTAATTCAGGCTGAGTATGAATCTCTAAAAGATAGACATCTTGAGAATTTGAAACCTTTATCAGAGATGAAATCTGATCTGATGTTAAAGTTACAGTCAAATGATCAGAGGATCAAACTTCATCCTGAGGTAGCAAAGCTACATACTGAATTTTTACCAGAGGTTACCATCATTAAGAACATGATGAAAAAGTGTCAGTTCAGAAATGAAATTAACGGTAAGCTCATCACTATGTGTATGCAGTCAGCTAATAAGCTGCAGGCGGTTCTACTAGGTGTACGTGACGTGGTAACTCGCAACATGACCTATACAGCAAAAGGTTATGCTACTGCACGTGGTCCTTCACGTTTGTCTGTAGACGCTTAATTCTATCCTCAATAGCACTTTTGTTTTTCTAAAGCTTTCTGCAAAACATAAAAGTGCTATTTTTATTTCCCTTTAAAATCAATAAATTCACATCAAAATTTTCTAGAAATTTCACTTTTTATCAGTAATTTTTTAAGTTGTAAAAATTGTCTTTGTACAATCTGTTTGCAATTTGAGCGCGCATAAACTTAAAAAAACAGATCCTAAAGCTTCGCTTAATTGCAGTTGTTAAGAACAAGCTCTTATGACTTTGTTCTTATAAAGAATAATTAAGACTTAAAAGTGAATTATGGATATCAACAAAGTTTATTTAACAGGAACCGTAAGTGCTGTTTCCTATAGATCTCAAAGAAACTCCTTCAAGTTGAAGTTTAGCCTAAAAACTGAAGGCAAAATTTCAGTATCTCAAGATGATGTCAACTCTAAAAACGAAGCTAAGACCTCGCCTAATTCATCTTTATATGCTGATTACCACGAAGTGTATATGTTCAATCAAAAGAATGAGACTGAGCTTAAGAGACTTTATCAAATTGTCAGATGTGGAAACAGAGTTTCTGTATTAGGTCAATTACGCAATTTTAGGATTACAGATTCTCTAGGAAAAGTAGCTCTAACCAGTAAAGTTTTAGCTAGAGAAATCAAATTAGGCTCATAAAGATAATTTAAATGCATAACTAGGAAAAGCAAATTATGTTTAATGTAAATTTAAAGAAGGTATTCAACTCCGATAAGATCGTGATTGAAGAGTGCGAGTTAGAACCTAGCAATCTTATTGATCATATTCCTAACTTAGATAAGAACTATGTTTTTGAGCTTAATGTTCTAAATGAAGTTCTACTCTACCTTATCTATCCTTTTAAAGACTGTCTGTATATTAGTGGTCCGTCAGGTTGCGGTAAGACTACCTTGATCTTGCAAATTGCAGCTCGTCTTAACTGGGGCGTAGAGCAGATCACTTTATCTAATAAGTGTGAGTCATTAGATCTTATAGGACATACCACTTTAAAAAGAGGTGAATTAGTCTATGAATACGGACCTTTAACTAGAGCGATGCTCTATGGAGAGATCTTAATTTTAAATGAAATCGATCTGATGTCACCTGGTGACTTATCAGTATTAAACGATGTTCTAGAAGGTAAGCCTCTTACAATCCTTGCTAATAATGGCGAGGTAATCAAACCGCATCCTCAATTTAGAGTAATTGCAACAGCTAATACCAAAGGTTTTGGTGATATGACAGGCTTCTACAATGGCGCACGATTATTAAATCAGGCTTTCTTAGATAGATGGCGCTTTATTGAAATGGGGTATCCAAAGCCAATCGTAGAACTTGAGATGTTAAAGAATAGTTTTCCTGATCTTGGGCTTGAGATGAGCAAAAAGCTGTTACATTTTGCTCATGATTTAAGAAATGTTGTTGAGCAGGGAATTGAGAATGGGGTAAGGCAGATCTCTGCTCCTTTTTCTACAAGAACGCTATTAAAAATTGCTGCTTTGTTGTCTGTTGAAACTCCATATACAGTCCACAAGATCATCAAGATGTGTTTTGCTCTAAGACTACCTGATGTAGAACATGAGTATGTAATGCGTCTTTGTAACGACATCTTTGGTCATGAAAAGCAAATCTTAAAAGTTACTCAGAAAAGTGATTTAGGAAATGATCTTGAGGTGAGTGAGAACAATGAAGCTCTCTGTACAGAGTCTGATACTGACTCAAAAGAAGTCAAGGTAGAAAAGAAATCAAGAAGACGCAGTAAAAACTCTACAGATAAAGAAGAGAGTGTAGCTTAAGTAGTTAAAAGGTAGAAAAGCTCTGCAGGTACTGTAGAGCATTTATTGGTGTTTGGTCAATTGTCTTAGAGTCATAGGTATAAGTATGTTTTACGGATTAAGTAAATGAAAAAGTCGTTAGAACCTGGTCTTTTTCTGATAAAAAAGGAAAACATGCGTTTAAAGAAAGAAAATTCTAAACTCAAAGCAAGAGTGGAAAATATCGAAAATAAGCTAAGTGAAGCAAAGCTTTTTGAGCTTTTGTTTCCTGTTGTCGTTGCGTCAATGTTGACTGTTTGGGGATATGCTTTTTTATTTTTTTTGATGAGTTTGTTTTTGAGGAAAGTAGAAATGCAATTTCCGATTTTCATTTTGCGAGAGAGTGAAGTGTCTCTTTATATAAAAAAACTAGAGTTTGCTATTATAGTAACGTCTGTCGTTATTTTAGTTTTTTTCTCTTACTGTATCTTTAGAAAGAGGAGTAGCTATTAATGATATTTGCTACAGTTTTATTTATTTTTGTAATGCTATACGGTTTTGGAATTATCTCTTTGATGATTTATGAGTTTTGTAAGAATAATAAATCATAATAATGAAATCTCCTTAAGGAGACAAAAGATACGTCCTTTTTTTCTTCTTAACTATAAAGTCCGATCTTATACAATCGGACTATATTAGGTCAAAAGCTAGATTTGCTTTGAATTCTGTTGATTCTAAAAAAATGAACCAAAGTTAGTTTTTATCTTCTGAAAATATGTGTACATATGGGAATCGAATTCACTATTTTTTTTCTAGTTCTTTGAACCTATCTCTATCTTTTAGTTGTGCCTCATGATGTTTCTCTAGTTCTTCCATTGTTTTCTAAAGTTAAATAATGCTTAGAAATGGAACTTAAAATGGTAGATTTGATCTTGTAAAAATAGCAATAGATAATTAGTGCCATGAGAGGTAGTTATGCAACGAAAATTGATAGTGGCTCACTTATGTGCAGTGATTGTAATTCTGTTCTGGGGAATGACCTTTGTGAGCTCAAAAGTTCTATTGAGGGATTTTTCTCCTATTGAAATACTATTCAATCGTTTTGTCATTGCTACTTTAACTTTACTTCTCTTAGCTCCAAAAGCATTGAAATTCATTTCCTTAAGAGTTGAGCTGTACTCGGCTTTTTGTGGTTTTTATGGTGTAACCATATATTTCGTTTTTGAAAATAATGCATTAATAATGTCTAATGCATCAAATGTAAGTTTGATTGTATCAACAGCTCCTCTATTTGTAGCTCTTTTAAACAGATTCATAGACAAGAGCGCGAAATTAGGTAAATACTTCTTTTTAGGTTTCTTTATAGCAATGTCAGGTATTGCCTGTTTGAGTTTTTCATCATTGAGTTTGCAATTAAATCCTGAAGGTGATCTGATGGCTTTAGGTTGTGCCATCGTGTGGGGACTGTATAGTGTCTATGTAGTCAAGCTACACAGACTTGGTATTAGTACCATGGTGATGACGATTAAGTCTTTCTTCTATGCTGTTTTATGTACAGTACCATGCATGGCCTTTTATGGTTATGACTTTAAGTTAGACTGTTTATTAAAGCCAATCAACATCGTAAATTATCTGTTCTTAGCAGTATTTGCCTCATCATTAAGTTTTCTTATTTGGAATAAAGCTATCTCATATCTAGGTTCTGTTAAAACTAATGTCTATCTGTATGCCACTCCAGTGGTAACTGCGATAGGAGCTGTGATCTGTATTGATGAAAAGCTTACTGTTTACCTTTTGTTAGGTATGTTTTTATCTATTGCAGGTTTGGTGATTTCGCAAAAGAACTAGGCAAAGATTTAAAGGAATTTTTGAAAAGGTATATAGACAAAAAGGCCTCAAATTGCTTTGAGACCTTTTCAATACTGTTCTCCTGCAAACAGTATTTAAATCTATCCAAAGATTGAGCTTAACTCATCTTCAGAATCAATTAGCTTATTAGCTACTGATTCATAATTAATCTTGTATGAACCGTCAGAAATTGCAGCTTTTAGTTTCTCAACTTTAGCTTCATCAATGCCAGATGCGTTTCTTGCCACATCAGTTGCTTTTGCTAAGGTTTTGGCAGAATCAGTTAAGACAACATCATCAGACTGAACTGCTACCTTTTTCTGAGCTACAGCGCTTTTAGCTGTGCTTGTTGCTACATTCTTGGCAGTAGCAACTGATTCTTTTATGCCGTTATAAGAACGGTCTGATAATACATCGATTGCCATGATACTACCCTCAATAAAACTTTTCTCTTCTAGTTTAAATTTATTTATGCTTTACGCATTAATTATTCCTGTTAATTTCTTAACGTCATTGCTTAAATTTTCTTGAGCAAATTTTTATAAAATTTTTGAAAAAAACTAGAAATTAATCATTCGAGAAATTTTAACTGTTTTTGCTCGAAGCTACAAACATTATTAGAGTAAAACTCAATTTTGTTTGTACAGTGTTTTCTTGAGTTAATTATCGGTAAAAATGAGATTTCTTTAGTCTTTTTTCAAGAAACATTAAAGCCAAAACTTAGCAATCAGTTAAAAGATCACTTTAACAGTATTAGGACCGGTAACTACCGCTTGAATTACTTTTTTAGTCTTTACATTTTTTACTTGAATAAGATCATTAACCTTGCCTTCTTCAAGAGCCTGACCTTGAGTCTTAATCTCAAGATTATTTGTTGAAGCTACAATAGTTACAATGTCACCTTTGGCAATTACACAAAAGTCGCTTACTTTAATCTGTTCGCCAGCACGAATATCGCGTCTTGCTTTGCTACCTAAAATCATGGATTTGTCTGTGATTACAGCTGAGGTGTTGGTGCTTTCATTTACAAAAGAATCCTCTAAAAGATCAGCTGTAATGGTAGTGCCTTTAGGAATGTTAGCAGATGCAATTGTAGTAGCTCTTGCAACATTTACTGTTACAGGTACATTTACAGTGTATGGATTATTCTTTCTTGTGCACTTTATTCTGACGACATTGCTCTTTTTAATCTCACCGCCTACTAATTCAGCAGTGAGGAAGCCTGAGCACTTACCACCATAATCTCGATTAGGATCGATCTTACTTGCCTTAACCAGATATTTTTTGTCAGTACGATTGTTATCAAATTGGGCTAACATATATTGCTTTGCGACGTTTGATAAAAAATCAGCCTCTTCAACAGAAGCTTGGCAAATATTAATGCAGAATACATTAAAGAAAATGGCCAAAACAGTCGATACAATTTTTAGCAAGTTTTTCAAAAATTTCCACCTTTGTGAGTTGAAAAACAACAAGACTAAACTACACTTTAACGATAATATCACAAATGTTGATTTTAGATTTCATGGAAAATCAAATGACATTTGAATAATGTGAGTTGAAAATTCATGAAAACGTTTTAGACTTTAGGATTTTATAAAGTTTTAAGTGATGATAGTATGTAGAAAGTTGCTATTAATCATATCTATCTATCAGATTTGATAAAGAGGGTGTGACTTGATCCGCAATTTCTTTATTTTCTGTTAGTTATAGTCTAAATTGCTAATTATTCTATAAAATATCATCAACAAATTTATTAATAATAAAAAGCAAGGTGAACAACATGATTGGTGTAATGGATTCCGTCAATGAATTGACCGAGGTAGTGGGACAGAACCGTATGGAGCTTCTGCTCTTTAAGCTCTCAGGTCTACGCCAGCGTTATGGTATTAATGTTTTTAAGGTGAGAGAAGTCCTGCCTTGCCCAAGACTTACTGTGATGCCTAAATTACAGAAGTATGTAATTGGTGTAGCACATATTCGTGGACAAACAATTTCTGTAATTGATCTTGCTTATGCAATTGGTGGCCGTCCATCAAGAGATATCGATAAGTGTTTCATCATAATTGCTGAATATAACCGTTCAACTCATGCTTTCTTAGTTTCAAGTGTAGAAAGAATTTTGAATATGAACTGGGATAAGATCATGCCTCCACCAAAGGGAGCTGGTGACAGCAACTATATGACCGCTGTAACTGAAATTGACGGTGAGCTAGTTGAAATTCTTGATGTTGAGAAGATCCTAGAAGAAATTTCACCAAGCAAGCTTGAGAAGCAGGATCTTGATGAAGTATATGATGAGGAGTTTTCAAAACTTATTCAGCAGCATAAGCCAAAGGTTTTGATTGCTGATGACTCAAGAGTTGCTCTAAATCAGGTAACAGCTGCAATGGAGAAGCTAAATCTTGAGGTAATTAAGGCTCATGATGGTCGTGAAGCTTACAATATCTTAAAAGAAATGGCTGCTAAGGGACCTATCAATCAGCAGGTTGCATTGGTTATTTCCGATGTTGAAATGCCTGAGATGGATGGTTATACCTTATGTGCATCAATCAGAAAGGATCCTTCATTAAAGCCTGCTTATGTAATCTTACATACCTCTCTGTCAGGTGTATTTAACTTAGGCATGGTAAGTAAAGCTGGTGCTAATGACTTTATTCCTAAGTTCAACCCATTAGAGCTAGCTAAAGCTGTAAAGAAGGGCATAATTCTTACCAATGCAGGTAAGTCAGGTGCTGACCTTGTAATGGGTAAAGAAGTAAAAGAAAAACAGTAACTCTAACTTAAATTGAAACAATGGTTCTATAGTTCTTATAGAACCAAAACTTGTAGCAATTTGTTTGCTACAAGTGCTTCTTTGTGACATAAACAAAGAAAAAATGAATAATAATAAATAAATGGATTGGAGTAAACATTTTCCAATCTGTTTGTATGTATATTGAGCCCTGTATTTATAGGCATTGGACATATGGCACTATTCAGTTCAGATAACAATGACAAGAAGTTATCTCAAGGTTCTCAAGTTAAGGGCAGTTCACTTTTATCATCAAAAAATGCTGATGGTTCTGCTTCAAATAGAGTTACATCAACTGTAAAAACTTTAAATCCAAGGAGTTCATCTCCTTTTGCAACTAGCTCTACAGCTAGAAGTTCTAGTTTTACGTCAACAACAACTAGACCTACAGGCGTCAGCACCCAGACAACCTTAAGTAGCACTCGTCCTTTAGGTTCAACTTTGAATTCGACAGCTCAAAGTTCAGTTGCAAGAGCTCAGTCAAGTTCTACATTAAATAGATCAACTTTAGGTAACAGTACTTTACGTCCTTCAGCTTCTGCTACAAGTACAGCTACACCCTCATCATTTGGTTCAACTGCTCCTAGAAGTTTCTTTGATACAAGTTCATCTTTAGCATCAAGACCTAGTGCATCATCAAGCTTGTCCTCAACTACAAGACCTGCAAGTACTCTGTTTTCAAGAACGACAACTGCTGCCACAACTGCAAGACCATCAGCTTTTACAAGCTCTCGTAGTACTCAGACAGGCTCAAGCTTTACACCAAGAGCTACGACTTCAGCTCTTAACTCTACTGCTGCTGGAACAAGTTCTTTAAGGACTGCTACACCTAGTTCAGTTTTCAGTTCAAGAACAACTTCAAGTTCTTTTGGCTCAGCTAATGCAAGGTTGAATAGTACAAGTTCAAATACATCTGGTTCAACCCCATTCTCAGCTAGTACTCAAGAATTTACTCGTAAGATTGAACAGGCTAAAGCTGCTTTATCTACAGTACCAAAGGTAAGGCCAATTAGCATTAACCGCGATGGTAAAACTTCATTAGTAACTGAAAAGCAGGAAGTAACAGATGTTCAGTATCGTCGCTTTGCAGCCTTTGTAGAGGAAAAGTGCGGTATCGTTTTAGGAGATGGTAAACAGTATTTAGTAAATTCTCGTTTGTCTTCTTTATTGAGCAAATTCCGTGTTCAAACAGTTGATGATCTTATTAATCTAGCTATGGAAGAAAAACCTAATAACAAAGCTCAAGAAGAGGTTATTGATGCAATGACTACTAATGAGACTTTGTGGTTTAGAGATACCTATCCATATAAAGCGTTAGAGACAATCATTCTGCCAGAGCTTGCTAAAAAGGCTAAATATCCTGTCAGAATTTGGTCTGCAGCTTGTTCATCCGGTCAGGAGCCATACTCAATCGGTATGATTATCCAAGAACAGATGTCAAAGATGTTACATATCGATCCTAAGCAGACACAGATTATCGGAACTGATCTTTCTCCTGAAATGCTCTCTATCTGCCGCAGGGGCCAGTATGATGTGCATGCACTGTCACGTGGTCTGTCTCCTGAGAGAAAGGAAAAGTTCTTCAGACCTACACACAATCCTAATATGATGGCGATTGACTCAAGAGTAAAATCGATGGTTGAGTTCAGACCAATGAACCTGTTAGGTTCATATGCACTGATGGGCCGTTTTGATGTGATCTTCTGCCGCAATGTTCTGATTTACTTCTCTAATGATGTAAAGGCCGACATTTTAAGAAAGCTGACAATGTGTCTGAATCCAGGCGGATACTTAATTCTGGGATCAACTGAGACCCTGGTAGGTGTTGCTGACAAATATGAAATGATGCGTTGCAACCCGGGTATCATTTATCACTTAAAGCCACAGAAATACGCCTTCTAGCGTAAGTTCTTCAGTGAAATCAGATTTCTCTTCTCTAATTTAAAGCTGAATGTTCCAAAAGACGTTCAGCTTTATGTCAAAAAAACATCACTAATTTAAAATAATACTGTAACTACCTGTAAAATAACGGAAAATCTATATTGGCACAGTAGTTGCTTATGACTCCTGTATAAAGAAAACATTTGTTTGTCGTGATTTAGGAGCTGAAGATGTCATTAGGTTTTGATAAGGTTTTTGGTGTTCATCAGTACACCATGGGAATTCGAAACCAGAGAGCTGAAGTTTTGGCAGGCAATCTTGCAAATGCTGATACTCCGGGTTTTAAAGCTCGTGATCTGGACTTTGATATTGCTTTTAAGCAGGCAGCTCATGTACAGATGCAGCAGCCTTCAGAAATGATAAAGACGAACGATAAGCATATGGATGAATCATCAATTTCAGATGAACCTGAACTGACTTTAAAATACCGTCTTCCATATCAGGCCGATACCGGTAACGGAAATACAGTTGAGGTAAGTTCTGAACGTATGAAATACATGAACAATACCATGGAATACCAGGCTACACTTACCTTTTTAAACGGACGAATTGCCAAGCTTAAAAACGCTTTGCGCACTGGTAACTAGCAGGAGAATAAAAAATGGGTCTATTCAGAATATTAGATATTGCAGGTACTGCAATGAATGCTCAGTCAGTTCGTTTAAATGCTACTGCTTCTAACTTAGCTAACGCTGAATCTGTAAGTTCATCTGTGGAAACAACCTATAAGGCTAGAAGACCATTATTCTCTGCTGCTATGGATGAAGCTTATATGGCTGAAAATACTCAAGGTGGTGTAACTGATCCAGTAACAGGAGAGCCATACGGTGTAGGTGTTTCATTAAAAGGTGTGGTTGAATCAGATGCTCCAACCATAAAAGAATACAATCCCAATCATCCTTTAGCAGACGAGAATGGCTACATTTACAGACCAAATGTAAATCCAGTTGAGGAAATGGCTGATATGATAAGTGCTAACCGCTCTTATCAGACAGCGGTTCAAGTAGCTGCTAATGCTAAAAAAATGATGACTGCTACTTTACAGTTAGGATCTAATACTAACCTGTAGTAAGAAACAAGGTAAACAAAATCCATCTTCTAAGGCTCAAACTTCGATTTGCTTTGAGCTTTTCCTGTCCAATTCAAATTGTTTATATCAACCCAAATGGATGAATTTGTTTTGTTATAAGCTATAATGACTTGATATGCAACTGAGGCATAATGTCATTTTATGAGATAAATGATATTTTTTATTAAGGCATAATTTCACAAAGTAATTTTCTTTTTGTGATTCTTGTTAGTCAGTTAGAAATAAAACAACTTTACATATTGTTTGTTAGATAATTGAATAAGATTTAAAAGTATAACCTATTACCTGCACTTTTTTGCTGCGCCTCTGTTTTATTTATATTAGAAGAATAATGGACAACATCATGTTAGTTAAAGAACATTATAGTAATGATGAAGATTTTGTTATTGGAGATGTTTCTAAAGCAACAGAACGCAATTGGAGTAGATTAAATACAAATTCTGAACATAGGCTAACCAAAAGAGCCAATAAATCAAGATCAGATAAGAACTTTATTCCATCAGAAAGATGTACAAATCCTAAAAGTGAAGAATACATAAATGAGATAATAACGTTTAAGCATCATAATAAAATTACTCTAGAGTCACTTTTATTTTCTTTGTGCTTAAAACTATTTGCTCAAAATTCAATTTCAAATTCTAATTCTGTTAAAAAGTTTGTAAATGATTACTCCCATTTGATAGCTGTTGATAGTGTTATGTCTATTGAAATCCCTGAAGAATTTGATATGTTGGGCACTGTATATCAATCTCTTTTATCTGAAGGGAAAAAAAATATCAAAGGTTCTTATTACACACCAAAGCATATTGCCTGTTCTATTCTTAGTGACTTTTCTTTCTCAAAAGATAATACTTTTTTAGATCCTTGTTGTGGAAGTGGCGCTTTTTTGTTATGTGTAGAAGGAGTTAATCCCAAAAATTTATATGGTTATGACATTGATAAAATTTCGGTAATGCTTGCAAAAGCGAACTTAATCATTAAATTTAAAAAATTCGACTTTTATCCAAATATTGAGTGTTTAGATTTTCTTTTAAAAAAAAATGTTTGTAATAAACAGTTCGATTTTATAGCTACAAATCCACCTTGGGGAGCTTCTGATTCAACTACTGTTCTGCCAATTATCTCAGGAGAAACATCTTCAAAATTTTTTGTAAGATCTTATTCCTTATTAAAAAAAGGAGGAGTGTTGTCTTTTTTACTTCCAATTTCATTGTTGAATGTAAAAGTGCATAAAGATGTAAGGCAGTTTATTCTTGAAAATGGAAGATTAGAGAAAATTAGAATTTTTCCAGATATGTTTACAGGTGTAACAACTAAATTTGTAAGCATAAAACATTCAAAGAATGATTATAAAGATACAATTGAGTATACTTCGCCATTAAAAACTTGCTTTATCAATAGAAGCAGTTTTTATAAGACTGAAAACTACACATTCACTCAAGTTGAAAATATCGATGAAAATATAATTTTGAAAATAAAGTCTAAAGGAAATCTAACTCTTAGAGACAGTAAATGGGCTTTAGGCGTAGTAACTGGAGATAATGCCAATAAAGTTCATGATACTTACAAAGACGGAGAAGAACTGATTTATACAGGAAAAGAAATAAAACCGTATAAATTGCTAAAAGCTAAAAAGTATATTTTATTTGATAGAAAACTGCTTCAGCAAGCAGCTAAAGATGAGTTTTACAGGTGCCCAGAAAAATTAGTATATAAATTTATCAGTAAAAAACTAGTATTTGCATATGATAATACAGGGGCGTTATTTTTAAATAGTGCTAATATTCTCATTCCTAAAATTCCTGGAATGTGTATCAAGACTGTGATGGCTTTTCTAAATACTCCTATTTTTCAGTATCTGTACATTAAAATGTTTAATGAAATAAAAATACTAAAGGGCAATTTATTATTATTGCCTTTTCCAAAAATTAACAAAGAACAAGATATCGAATTATCGAAATTGGTAGATTCGGTATTGAAAGAAGAAAATGTAGCAATCTCAAAAATAGAAGAATGGATGAAAAACTTTTATTCTCTAAACGATGAAGAAATATCACATATTAACGAGGTGATAAATGGAAAAGTTGCTTGAAGTTTTAAAACAAAAAGTGGAAGAACTTTCAGAAAAAAACAAAGATTATAATTTGACAGAAGACTTTTTGGAACATTTGTATTCTGTCTATCCCTTTAACAAATTTGAGTTTGTAATCAGCCATTTGATAGCAACCCAAACAATAAATTTACAACAATATCTAGATTTAAGAAATGACTATCTTAAAAGAAATAAATTTCTCTATGTATTTGAAATCACAGCTCCAAGGACGTTTGGAGAAAATTGGGCTCAAAGACATTTAAATGAAGTCGTTCCAGAGCTTGAAAGACCATCAACAAAATTGGATCCAACATATTCTGGTGAGTATGATTTTTGGCTTGAAGGAATAAAGATTGAAGTTAAGGCTTCACGTGCAGTCAAAAGACAAAGCGGCGAATCTTTGATAATGAAAGCTTTATCAAGTACTTCAAATTTTGGATTTGATATGAATTTTCAGCAAATAAAAACTCGATGCTGTGACGTATTTGTTTGGATAGGAGTGTGGAGAGATACCATCAGGTATTGGGTTCTGTCAAGCGACGAAGTTAAAGAAAATCCTTATTATTCTGCAGGTCAGCACAGAGGTAACAAAGGTGAAGGCCAACTTTGGATAAAAGAATCCAATATACAAGATTTTAAAAAGTATGAAGTTAATGTTCATGATTTATTGAGTAAAATAAAAGAAAAGGCTGGAAAGTAGCCTCCAATACAAAAAATGCCTCCAAAAATAACTGGTTCTTCCGAAAAAGTGTTGCTACCTAAAAATAGGTAGTGAAAATTGTCATTAAGATCTTAATAA
>OIZS01000010.1_pt1 | contig 208990 bp, 163 predicted proteins | sample 1588641 | NCBI WGS metagenome assembly OIZS01 (sample SAMN03283240) | human gut metagenome | biome: human-associated habitat; material: feces | host: Homo sapiens | place: Peru | collected 2012
CGAACTCCATCAAATATTTTTAACTTTTTTCGGATTTTAAAGTGTCAAACTACCGGATTGATGATTATACGAGATTGCCAGAGAAGTTGGAATTTCTCTTCTAGAAATTCCAACTTCATTCAACCCCCAGTCCCTTACGGGACAGCCCCGGTGGGGCATTGGGGACCGTATTCCCCAAACCCCTTGCGTCGCTTCGCTCCGATAGAGCGTTCTAAACCGATAAAATCAAAAAAAATCATTGAGTTTAAGGATTGATTTCATAACTTGCGCCATCAAAATTTTTCAAGGATGTTTTCGGAAGCCCACACATATCGACAGCAGCAGTTCCAGCAGGGATTTCAGAGCCAGAATGTTCAGGTCCTGAACGATTTCGTGTGTGCCGGTCTTCCAGCCTGACGGCATATTCATTACGGAAAAAGGATATTATGATTTAAATATTGAAGGCTGGTCTCTCGTGGATCAGCCTTCTTCCTTTTTGAAGCGGCCTTGAGGTTTGAGGATAGTTTTGATTACACAATATATAGTTAAGGAAATACACACCTTTAACAAATAGACAAATTATGAGCATTGACAGATTTGATCTGGTGAAGGAATCCTTCGAAAAGAAGGCAGTTCCGGCTGAGCGCCCTGAGGGCAAGACCTCCGACTACTACGGAGAACTGGTCTTTGACCGTCCCAAGATGCACAAGTACTTGGACGCCAAGACCCTGAACGCACTCCTTGACTGCATCGACAACGGAAAGTCCCTTGACAGGGAGACCGCTGACGGAGTCGCAAAGGGTATGAAAGAGTGGGCTATGGAGCATCACGTGACCCACGTGACCCACTGGTTCCAGCCTCTGACAGAGGGCACCGCCGAGAAGCACGACTCTCTGATCGAGTATGACGGCAAGGGTGGAGTCATAGAGACTTTTGACGGAAAGTCCCTCGCCCAGCAGGAACCGGACGCATCCTCTTTCCCCAACGGAGGCATCCGCGCCACATTCGAGGCCAGAGGCTACACGGCCTGGGATCCGACTTCCCCGGTGTTTATCATCGATGACACCCTCTGCATCCCGACCGTCTTCATCTCCTACACCGGTGAGGCCTTGGACTACAAAACCCCTCTCAAAAAGGCCCTCAAGGCCGTTTCTGATGCGGCCACCCCTATCTGCCGCCTCTTCGACAAGTCTGTCACGAAGGTATATTCCTACCTCGGATGGGAGCAGGAATATTTCCTTGTCGATGAGTCTCTCTATGCCGCGAGACCTGACCTTATGATCACCGGCCGCACCCTGATGGGGCACAACTCATCCAAGAACCAGCAGCTGGACGACCACTATTTCGGGGCTATTCCGTCCCGTGTGGCCGAGTTTATGCGTGACCTTGAGATCGCCGGACACCGTCTTGGGATTCCGCTCAAGACCAGACACAACGAGGTGGCTCCCAACCAGTTCGAGCTCGCTCCGATCTTCGGTGAGACCAACCTTGCCAACGACCAGAACCAGCTTGTGATGAACCTTATGAACAAGATCGCGCGCAAGCACGGTTTCGTGGTGCTGCTTCACGAGAAGCCTTTCGCAGGTGTGAACGGATCAGGCAAACACAACAACTGGTCGCTCGGAACCGACACAGGCACAATGCTTTTGGCTCCAGGTAAGGATGCGAAAGGTAACCTCCAGTTCGTCACATTTTTCGTGAATGTGCTCGCCGCCGTGCAGAAGCACAACGCTTTGCTGAAGGCCTCCATCGCTACCGCCACGAACGCCCATCGTCTCGGTGCCAACGAGGCACCGCCAGCAATCGTGTCAGCTTTCCTTGGCAGGACGATGACCGAGGTGCTTCACAAACTGCTTGAGGTTCCTTCCGACACTCCGATCGAGATCGCCGGGAAGAAAGGCAAGAGCGTCGGCCTTGTGGAGATTCCGGAGATATTCGTGGACAACACCGACCGCAACAGAACCTCTCCGTTCGCTTTCACCGGCAACCGTTTCGAGTTCCGCGCCGTGGGGTCGCTGGCCAACTGCGCCGGTGCGATGACCACGCTGAACGCCGCTGTGGCTGAGCAACTTATCTCTTTCAAGAAGAGTCTGGACAAGGAACTCGCCGCAGGCAAGGCCTTGAATGTAGCCATCCTGGACACCCTCAAACCGATCATCGCTTCCGTCATCAATGTTGTCTGCTTCGATGGCAACGGCTACACCGATGAGTGGAAGGCCGAGGCGAAGAGGCGTGGACTCGATGTCGAGACCAGCGTCCCTGAGATGATAAAGCAGTTCACTGCTCCTGCGTCTGTGAATATGTTCAAGGAGACAGGGGTATATTCAGAGAAAGAACTTCAGGCGCGCAACGAGGTGAAGTGGGAGACTTACAGCAAGATGATCCAGATCGAGTCGCGCGTGATGGCGAGGATGGCGATCAACCACATCATTCCGGCGGCACTTGACTACAAGTCTAAGTTACTGAAGGAGGTGGCGTTGAGCAAGGATGTCTTCGGTGGCACGGACGAGTGCAAGGAGGAGATCTACCTCATCAAGAGCATCTCGAAATATGTTGACCAGATTCGTGAGAAGGCGACAGCTATGGTCGAGGCGCGCAAGAAGGCGAATGTCCTTGAGGATGAATATGCCAAGGCAGTGGCTTACCACGAGATCGCCGAGAGTTTCCCAGCCCTCCGCCGTCCGATCGACAAGCTTGAGGAGATCGTCGATAACCGCACCTGGCCTCTCCCTAAGTACCGTGAGCTCCTGTTCATCAGTTAGTTCCCGCGTCGGTCACTGAGCTTGTCGAAGTGACTTTGGCGTTCAAAAATAGAAAATTCCGGAATTTTGCACGTTACCAAAATTCTGGAATTTTTATTTTCTGATCGCGGTGTCTCTTTTTGAGTGGATTCCTTAAATCTCTATTATCTATGACTTGTGTCAGCCTCTATGCCTTGCGTCAGGGGCGGAAGATTCTTGGATGATCTCATCAACCAGAAAGGCTTCACTCATATTCTGCAGACCGTTTCTTAAGTCGTTGAGATTGCAGTAGGTCTTTGAATTATAGAAAACAGCCATCGCATTCTCATCGGAAATACCTAACCTTTGGGCCAATAGAGAAATGACTCTGGCATATTTCATTTGGAGCAGGGTCTCATTTATTAAAGGATTTCCGTTCATTGTTCTTCCTCCTTTATTTCACGCGCCTCAACAAATGTCAAGTGATTATCGATAATGTTCTGGTTAAGAACGCAGATCTGATTGTTTGCCTTGATTCAAAGGTCTTGAGGCCCAGGATATTGCTTGAGCCTCCAAAGTTGCCAGATAGAATCCTTTGCCGAAGTCCAGATGATTCCGTCCGATATTGGCGAGCGGCTTGTCGACTATTGATGTGAAGCCGTGAAATACTTTCATAGTTTTATGCTGAGGTTATGGCTGGAGATATAAGTCTGGATCTCATCCAATATGTATTCCTTGCTTTGTGTATGCAGGGACTCGTAACTTGGATAAAGGAAGCCTGAGATCGCTCCTATGCTGTTCAATTTATTGAATATTATAGAACCAGGCACACCTAAGCGATCCGCAAGATTCTCAATGCAGAACACCACAAATTCCGTTGCCCGTTCTTTTTGGCTCATATTCTTTCAATTTCCGCAAACTTAATCATTATTATGGAAATTAGCAATCGTATTCTGTAATACTTCAGTAATGGTATGCGATGATGCCGTTACCAATAAGTGAACGTCAATTAAAAAGGCTTTTCTCTTGTGGTGTAGGTACCTTAAGGGAAAAGCCTGATCGCTTGTTTTTCTGCCGGTTATTTCAGCCCTGTGGTCTCGCAGGCGTCCATGTCGCCGTAGTCGAGGTTCTCACCGCACATGGCCCAGATGAACGTGTAGTTCTTCGTGGCGCAGGCGGCGTGGATGCTCCACTCCGGGGAGATCACGGCCTGACCGTTTCTCATCCAGATGTGGCGGGTCTCCTGAGGCTCACCCATAAAGTGGCAGATGGCCTGGTCGTCAGGAATCTCGAAGTAGAAATAGACCTCCATCCTGCGGTTGTGGGTGTGCGCCGGCATCGTGTTCCATGTGCTGCCCGGCTTGAGCTCGGTCATACCCATCTGCAGCTGGCAGGTAGGCACCACCTCCTTCACGAGCATCCTGTTGATCACCCTGTGGTTGCTCTCCTCAAGTGTGCCGAGTTCCATATGCACGGCGTTCTCCTTGGTGGTCTTGTGGTCAGGATAGGTGGCGTGGGCGTTGGCGGAACAGAAGTAGAACTTTGCGGGATTTGCCGGATCGAGGCTTCTGAAAGTCACTTTCCTGCTTCCTCGTCCGAGGTAGAGAGCCTCTTTGTAGTCGAGTTCGTACTCTTTGTCGCCGGCGGTGACGATTCCCTTGCCTCCGACATTGAATATTCCCATTTCCCTACGCTCAAGAAAATAGTCCGCGCGGAGGATGTCGATCGGCTTTAGCTCAAGGATCTCGCCAACCGGCATCGCGCCGCCGGCAATCATCCTGTCGTGCATCGTGTAGGTCATGTTGACTTCATCCGCCGAGAACACGTTCTCGATAAGGTAGCGACGGCGGAGTTCCGCGGTGTCATAGCGCTTTGCATCCTCCGGAGAGGATGCAAAGCGAACTTCCGAATTGATAGTCATAATTCTAAAATTTTAAAAATCAAGCATTTCGGTCGCGGCAAGGAGGAACGCTCCTACTCCGTACACCTCGGTCATGTCCTTGGTGATCTTGCCTGGAGAGCCGGCGACAGGCTGGACATATTCCAGTTTGCCGTCCTCGCGCACGTAGGAGCACAGGGCCTTCCAACCTTTCTCGACCGCTTTCCTGTAGACCTTTCCTTTCAGGATCCCGTGGTTCACGCCCCAGGCAAGGCCGTAGGTCATGAATCCCGATGAGCTGTTCTCAGCGGTAGGGTAGTTTTCCGGTGCCAGAAGGCTGGCGTGCCAGGAACCATTCTCGTCCTGACACTTCAGCACGGCCTCTGTCATCTTGAGGTACAGGCTCTTGAAGTAGTCGTACATCGGATCGGACTCCGGTGTGGTCTCAAGCAGGAATGTCAGTCCCGCATAGCACCAGCCGTTGCCTCTTCCCCAGAACACTTTTGCCCCGTTTGCCTCCGTCTTGTCGAAGTAGCGGGCGTCGCGGTAGTACAGTTTGTATTCAGTGTCAAACAGATGGTTGGTCGTGGCGACAAACTCTTCATTCATGAAATCGACATATTTCCTGTCCCCGGTGATTTGGGTGAGCATTGAATATACCGGCGGAGCCATGAACAGCGCGTCGCACCAGCACCATCTTTCCTGGCCACCCTTGACGTGGATGTCCATCGCGATATGGGAACGGAAGTCAATCACGGAGTCCGCCCTTTCCTTGACGTATTGGAGCATTACCGGATCCTTGTACTTCTCATACAGCAGGAGGAAAGCCTGTCCGACGCAGATGTCGTCGGCGTGATAGAGCCTTCTGGCCATGTGCCAGTCATGTGTCTTGGCGATGTTCATCACGAAGTCCTCGGCTGGCTGGTAACCGGTCTTCGCAGACCACTCTACCATGCCGCGGAACAATGCTCCGTTGGCCCAGTCGAGAGGGGCGCGTTTCTTCCCGGTGTAGGAGACGTTCTTGAAATTGGCGATCTGCCAGTCCGCGACGCGGTCGGCGATCTCCTTTACATCATTCCTGTTGATTCCCGCAAATGACGGAACGACGATTGCAAATGCGGCGGCGAGGCAGCATATTCTTTTGAGAATCATATTGTTTCGTGTTAGTTTAGTAAGTGTTGAAAAATAAGACAATCAAGGATTGCCAGGTTGTTTTTTAAGAATTACTTAATGTGACCACCTTGTACTTAGGCACGAGTGCCTTCATGATGCACCATCCGATGAGGTACGCGGTGGCGCAGAAGCAGAAGATGATGAAGTAGCCGGCCGGCTTTCCGGAGAATCCGAGGAAGGACAGATTGACCTGCTCGGAGTAGACGAAGAGTTCGCCGGCGACTTTCTGTAGGAACATCGAGCCGAGGCCTCCGGCCATGCCGCCTATTCCGGTGATGGTGGCGATGCTGGACTTAGGGAACATGTCCCCGACGGTCGAGAATATGTTGGCCGACCATGACTGGTGCGCCGCCGCCCCGATGCCGATCAGGATGACCGGGAACCAAGGGGAGATCCTTCCAAGAGGCTGAGCCAGAAGCACCACCAGCGGAAGGAAGGCGAAGATCAGCATTGCCTTCATCCTGGCGGCATAAGGGTCGAAAGTCTGCCCCTTCCTCATCGCGTTGTTGATGAATATGGTAGGAAGCTTGCCGCCGTAGATGGAAAGCATGGTGATGGCGTAGAGGGTGAAGATCAACGCCATGCCCTTAGGATCGCTGGTCTTGATCCCGAACTGGGTGTTCAGATAGGACGGGGTCCAGAAGAGGAAGAACCACCAGACTCCGTCGGTCATGAACTTGCCGACAGCGAACGCCCAGGTCTGCCTGTATCTCAGGCACTCCATGAACCCCAGTTTCTTCGCGGTTCCGTTCTCGGATGTCTTATCGTTGTCAAGTTCCTTGTCCTGCTCGATGTAGGCCAGTTCCTCCTTGCTCACGTGCTTTGAGGTCTCCGGCCTGTCGTAGAGGAACACCCAGAATCCCATCCAGATGAAACCAAGCGCGCCGATGATGATGAAAGAGATCTCCCAGCCGAAGTTCTTGGCCAGAAGCGGGATCGTAAGAGGGGCGAAAAGCGCGCCGATGGAGGCGCCGGCATTGAATATGGACGTGGCGAAAGCCCTGTCCTTCTTTGGGAAATATTCAGCTGTGGTCTTGATGGCCGCAGGGAAGTTGCCGGCCTCGCCGAGCGCGAGGATGCTTCTTGCGACGATGAAGCAGTACATGCTGATCGTTGAGATGAGCACAGCCGTGTCTCCTGTGGCCTGGACTAGTTCGGCAGCGGTGTTGAGTCCGACCACGCTTTCGGTCACGACCCCGCACAGGGCGTGGGCGCAGGCGCCAGCCGACCACACTCCGATTGCCCAGAGGTAGCCTTTCTTCGTCCCCATCCAATCAACGAAACGCCCCGCGAACAGCATGCAGATCGCATAGATGATGGAGAACAGGGAAGTGATCGTACCGTAGTGTGATTCGTTCCAGTGGAACTCCGGTTTGATGAACTCGTCCCACGTCAGGGACAGAACTTGCCTGTCAAGATAGTTGACCGCCGTCGCGACAAACAGCATCGCGCAGATCACCCATCTGAAATTGGTCTTAGTCTTACTTGCCATTTTCTTATCTGCTAATTGTTATGGTCAGCGGCGAGCAGACCGCACCGGCCTGTCCGCTGACATATTCATTCCATTCCTCAGGAGAGCCTATGCCTCCGTGGCTCCATCCTGAAGCCGTCCAGAAATCGATTGCCTCTCCGCATTTTACCTTAAACTTCAGCACGGCGTGTCCGTCTATAGTCCCGGCTGTCGCCTTGAATGACTTGTCCAGGATCAGTCCGATGCTGATGTTCCCGTCCCTCTCCGGGTTCCGGGAGTCGGAGGCCCGCTCGGTGAAGGCGATGAAATTGTCTCCGTCCTCCCTTGAGAGGACATTGTGCATCACCGCACCGAGCACGACATCAAGAGAATCCTTCCTGGAGTGGAAAACCGTTGTCCAGTGGACCAGACGTGTGTTCGCGTCAAGGGTCAGAGTCCTTTCGGCACTGACTTTCACTCCGTTAACGTCAAACTCAGGATAGCAGAACGTGGCCTTGGTGCGTACCGGACCGTCGCAGACATGTTTCTGATCCGCCCAGTTGTCGCCAATGAATATGGTGTCACCGGAATATGGAACACAGGCTCCTCCGCCAAGAGTGTTGGCCACTTTGTAGCAGTCCATCCCTTCTCCGTGGTTGTGGTGGTAGTCCCCGACGGCGAACCAATCGTTGATCACCATCCTTTCCGTGCATTTCAGCCAGATGTCCGGCCCGAATGTGCGCGGATCCTTGAGTGAGGGACCGTAGATCCTGCCGGCGACGAGATTGTTCTCGTAGGCGTAGTCGTCCTTCCTTTCCGGAACATAACGGCTGTAGGCCAAAGTGTCGAAGTCCTGTCTCTCGCCTTTTGTGCAGATGAATGTCGCGTCACTTTTCCCGTCAACCGTGGCCTGGAACAGAACCGAGTTTCCGTCGGCGCTGATCTGTGAAGGGATCTGCTTTCCGTCAGCGTTCCTGATGACGAGATTGCTCCCGTCCAGACCTTTTATGCCGATGTCGGCAAGCCTGACTTCCACGGTCTCGTACTGACGCGCGGTGTCGGATCCGTTGCTGACCGTAATACTCTTTTCGACGGCACCGCAGGAAAGCAGCACCATCGAAAGACATACTAAAGGTAAAACCGTGCTTCTCATTACTGAGGCTGTTTTCCGATGTAAGCGAGAATGCCTCCGTCCACATAGAGGACATGGCCGTTGACGAAGTCTGATGCCTCTGAAGCCAGGAACACAGCCGGTCCCTTGAGGTCATCGGTTGTGCCCCAGCGGGCCGCGGGGGTCTTCGCCACGATGAAAGCGTCGAACGGATGTCTTGAGCCGTCAGGCTGACGCTCGCGCAAAGGAGCGGTCTGAGGAGTGGCGATGTAGCCCGGCCCTATTCCGTTGCACTGGATGTTGTACTCGCCGTATTCGGATGCGATGTTTCTCGTGAGCATCTTGAGGCCACCCTTGGCCGCCGCGTAGGCGGAGACGGTCTCACGGCCAAGCTCGGACATCATAGAGCATATGTTGATGATCTTTCCGCCCCCCTGGGCTATCATTGAAGGGATTACGGCCTTTGAGACGATGAACGGAGCGTTCAGGTCAACGTCGATCACCTGGCGGAACTCCTCGGCCTTCATCTCGCACATAGGGATGCGCTTGATGATGCCGGCGTTGTTCACGAGGATGTTGACAGGCCCGAGGTCGTTCTCGATCTTCTTCACGAGGTCGGTAACCTGATCCTCCTTGGTCACATCGCAGACGTAGCCCTTGGCCTCTATCCCTTTTTCTTTATAGGAAGCGAGACCCTTGTCCACGAGTTCCTGCTTGATGTCGTTGAACGCAATCCTCGCTCCTGCCTCCGCGAATGCGGTGGCGATGGCGAAACCGATTCCATAGGAAGCGCCCGTCACAAGGGCTACCTTTCCTTCAAGTGAAAAATTTACCATAATGAATATGAATATGAATATGAATATAGATGTTTTAGTTCATTTCGGAATATGTGTCTGCAAATATAAGCTTTTTTTTGTAATCGTGCACGTGCACGGAAAAAATATTTCCAAATAAATGTCGCGGGAAAAGTCATTCGGTTCCAAGAACAGTCCGGAATAAGGCTCTGCCGCCAGATGGAACGGTGGCCGTGAACCCGACAATGTACGTGCCCGGAACCGGCCTTTCATATTCTTTGAGAGGTGAGTCATAGTCCTTTGGATCTGCGCTCCATACTTTGTACTCTATCCTTGCACCTTTCGCGTCGGAGCGAAGGAACCGGACTTTGTCTCCGATTGTCAGCCTGATTCCGTCCCCTGTCAATTCAGGGACTCCGTTGGTGACGAGTGTCCAGCGGACCACAGCCGGCTTTCCGTCAAGGGCTTCTACCTTGTCTGTCACGACAAGATCCTTAGCCTTGACCACCTCCACGGTGCGCATGGCTTTGGACAACTCTCCGGCAAGCGCCGGTGTCAGATCAATTACCGCTCCCGACCGGTTCCGTTTCTCTATGACTTTCCTTATCGGGGTGAATCCGCCCACGATGTGGTCTTTGTCGTTGACTGTCAATGTGCTGTGCTGCCGGTTGTTGTAGGCGAAGGCTCTCCACCTCAGCGAATTCTGCTCCATTTTCCACAGGCTTCCGCCCAGTTTGATCATCGGGCCTTCCATTGAAGTGTAGGACGGATTCGGCAGTTCCTTTGCCCAGCGGACTCCTTCCGCGTCGAACACGAACGAACCTGCGTCCATGTGTGAGTGCGGAGCTCCGGCCCCACCTCCCTTGACACCAAGATAAACGTCTGATTCAGAGAAAGTCCAGTCCGTGTGGAACATCACGACGGGAGTGACCCCGTTGCCGGAATATACTCCCTTCGGGGCTTTGACGCCGCCATGCGGGATATTCATGGCGAACGCGGCCATAAGAGGAAGCAGCCTGGACTCTTGGCCGAGATTCAGATAGCTCCCCTGCCTCATCAGCCTGAGTTCATTGTAAAGAACATCAGGAGAATTGAATCTGTCCGCGAAATACCATAGCGCTATCGACGGAGTTCCGTACTCTCCGCAGTCCGAGTAATTGTAGAACCTTCCGGTTGTTCCGTATGAGTACACGACGTACCGGCCAGTGTCACGGAATCCCTTTGTCTCGGACAGGCCGAAGTCCGTGCCGACGCAGCTTTCCAGCGCTGAGAGCATCAGGGCTTCGAATGTGCTTCCGTAGCCCCAGTAGCCCGGACCCTCGGGATAGTTTCCGTCAGGCGGGTACATCTCGTTCATTGCCTTCCGGTTGGATTCGACCGAAATCCCGATCAGTTCTCTGGCTCGTTCCGGAAATGTCTCGTACATCGCCAGGCAGCCGCAGACAATCCCGGCGTTGCAGACTTGGTTCCAGTTGTTCGTCATCCTGTAGAATCTTGCTCCGCCTTTCTTTTTCCGCGCCGGATTGACGGCGAAGTCCACGAAAGCCTTCTCGGCCATCCTTTTCGTGTCCTCGTCCAAAGCGTCATAGAGCCAGTCGTAGCCTATGGCCACTGCCGCGGCCATCTCCCCGGTGTCGAGAAAGTGCTTGCCTGCGTTCCAGTCCTTGAAGCCACAGACCGTGCGGATGGTCTTTTCGGCATGTTCCAGATAAATCTGTTCGCCGGTGTAGCGGTAGGCGTAGGCGCAGAAGAATATTCTTGTGAGAGCGTCTCTGGATACGTGCAGGATTCTTTTGTCGCTTGCGTCAAGCTTGTACTCAAGAGGAGAGTCTTTCATCGCGTCCAGCCGGCATATTTCCATGATGATATCATGAAGGTCGGACAGATAGCTGGGCGTTCCCGATCCGATCAGCGACTTTATCGCTTCAAATTCTTGATTGTCAAGGAATAACCTGGGGTGGTGCTCAGCTGTAAGTCTGGAGTAGTCCGGGACTTCCGCCTGCGCGGAAGCGAAGGCGGGCACTAATATCGCCAGGACCATCAGTAAGTGTTTCAGTCTTGTCATCGCAGTTTGTTTTTACCTGTTGTCAGATCTCTTCACTTTGCAATAATAAGCAAAATCGACGATTTTCTGTGCACGTGCACGGAAAATCTTGTATATTTGTCCGTTTTTCCTTATTATTGTCTACTTGAGACTATTAATATAATATGCAGAATACTAAAGTGACTATAAAGGACGTCGCCAAGGCGGCAGGCGTGACCAACGGCACAGTGGACCGTGTGCTCCACAACAGGGGCGAGGTCGCTCATGAGACCAAGGCGAAGGTGATGTCGGTGGTTGAGAGGTTGGGGTACAAACCTAACGTTTACGCTTCGATGCTGGCCAGGAACAAGGCACACAGCATCGCAGTCCTGATGCCGAGCTTCAGCAAGGGGGATTTCTGGGAACTGGTACACAACGGGTTGGCACTGTCAGAGGAATATGCCGGCAGATTCTCCGTCAGTGTCGAGGTCTATTATTATGACCAGTATGACGTGGAGTCTTTCCGAAGCCAATGCCGTCAGGTGCTGGAGGACGGGCACTCGGGCGTGATTCTGGCTCCGATGTTCCTGGATGACACGTTGAGTTTCTCGGCTCTTCTTACGGAAAACAACATTCCATACGTGATGCTGAACACAAGCGCCGGGACGGATGGCCACCTTGCCTACTACGGCCTCGCGATGTACGAGAGCGGACGCTGCTGTGCGGACATCCTGATGTCTATGTCGGACGAGGAGCAGAGGGACAAAGTCTATATGGTGCAGATCGAGAGGGACAGCAAGGGGCTCTCGGACCCTTCCTCGGACAGGCGCAAGGGATTCCGTGACTACCTGTCCCACTACTATCCGGACACGGAGGTGGTAACGGTTCTGGTCAATCCGAACAATCCGAGGCAGACTTTCGATGTGCTCTCCGGTGCTTTCGACGGGCTTTCCGGACGGCTTAACATAGTGACGATGAACTCCAGGATATTCCTTGTGGCGGACTATCTGCGGTCCAGGAACATGTCCGGGATGAACGTGGTCGGCTGCGATGTGCTGAAGCGGAACATCGACGCCCTGCGCGAAGGCTATGTCCGTGTGCTCCTCGGACAGCATTCCGACAGGCAGGCCGCCGGGGCTGTGATGGCTCTCACAGACTATCTTGCCCTTGGCAGGAAGCCGAAGGTCCGGGACAACTATATGTCCATAGATATTCTTACAAAGTACAATTGTAAGTTTTATGATTGCTTGGAGAACCCAATCGGATGAGAATCAAATCAACCTTTACAAGCTTGAAAGGCATCGTCAGTGCCATTGCTCATAAGCCGGGAGCCTATAAGCTTGGAAAGCGCTGTGTTGATGTGGGAGAACCGGATATTCTTGTCTTGAGATAATGAGAACGTGGCGGCACATATTACTGCTTTTGGCGATCGGTCTGTGCGGATCCGGGGCTTTTGCCGGTTCGCGCAATGTCGAGTACATCTCGAATCTTACCATACATTCGTTCGCGCAGGATCTGAAGGGTTATGTTTGGATAGCCACTGATAACGGACTTTGCAGGTATAACGGCAACGACTACCTTCACTATTACCACGATGCGGAAGGAACGGGCTCGCTCCCTTCAAACACTGTTCTGTCCTTGGTGACAGATGATGACGGGGTACTTTGGGTCGCAACCGACCGGGGTGTATGTTGGTACGACGGGACGAATGACTCGTTCGAGCTGGTTGATGGCGTTCCCGGAGTAAACAAACTGGCTTTCAATGACGGTAAGGTGATCTGCTATGGCGCAGGTCAAGGGATGACGCTCCTGGATCCGAAGAAAAAGAGGATAGACTCTGTCCACAACACACCGTCGCACGATGTCGCGGTACTGGTGGCTGACAGGTCCGGCTGCCTTTGGGGTGGACATTCGGACGGGATTCATATCGTGAAGTTCGACAAGTCCGCCGCGGTAGTGGCGTCAGAGGCATTGCCGGAGAAATCCGCTTTCAGGAGCGTGGCGGTTGATAGCCTTGGAAGGGTCTGGTTCGGTCGGAACGATGGATTGCTTATCCGTGACACCGGCACGATGGAATCAGTGGAGGATTCCCGTTTGGCCAAGCTTGCGGGCTTGGTGTCCGGACATGCTGTCACGACGATCCTGTCTGTGCTCGGGACAATGTATGTGTGTATGCCTGGTGTCGGGATCTATACTGTGGAACTGGACGACGGGAGTGTGCGCAAGGACGCTGTCAAGAGGTTCGACCTTAGTTATACGAGCGATTTCAGCTGCGGGTTCAGGGACAGTGAGAACCATCCGTGGATCGGAACCATGGACAGAGGCTACGGTGTCCGTTTTTTGGAGAAGAAGAACTTCAAGTACGTTCCTGCCTTAGGGAGGGCGACCTCTGGTAAGTACATAAACTGTGTCACCACCTCCGTGAGCTCTAATACTGTCTGGATGGCGAGCTATTACAAAGGATTACTGGCTTTTGACATCCCTACCTCCAAGCACGTGTGGTATAACTATGGAAAATGCAAGCCTTTGGACGCCATAGGCGAGAAGGGTGTCAAGGCGTTGGCTTTGGACGGGAAGAACAGGCTTTGGATAGCTATGGCCGGAAAGGTGGCGGTTTGCGGAACAAGGGGCTCGGAGATTCTTGATTCTAAGGTTGTTGCCGACGGGATAGAGGTGAACGCCTTTTGCGAGGATGGGGACGGGACGATGTGGGCGGCCACTCCCATTGGCGTTGTGAGGCTGGATGGTGGAACCGATGACTGCCGGCTGCTTCAAGGTTCGGATATTCAAGATATTATAAGATTTGACGAGGACAGGCTTCTCGTTGCCGTCAAGGATTCCGGATTGTTCTTTGTGGCTCCGAAGACTCTCCGGGTGGAAAGATACCTTCTGGCCGGGGACGATGCCAAGAGAAACCTTGGGGATGTGTCGTGCCTGTATATTCAAAACGGGGAATTGTGGATAGGCACCTCATCCAAAGGGTTGCTGCGCTGCCGAGGGAATGAGGTTGTCAATGAATATTCCATCAGGAACGGACTGGGAAGCAATGATGTGGCCAGCATTGCCGCAGATCCTGAAGGCAACGTCTGGGTGGGGACATCCTACGGCCTTTCTGTGGTGACGAAGCGCTTTGACAAGCCGATCACATATTACCAAGGACGCTGGATGGACACGCAGCAGTTCTGTAAAAGAAGCGCGGGGTCGCATTCGGGGAGGATGTTTTTCGGCGGGAATATGGGGCTGGCGTTCTTCTTTTCGGACAGAATTATCTCGAATATTTCTGATGAGCCGGTGAATGTTGTCCTTACTGGTCTGAGCGTCAATGGAGTGGATCAGAAGCCGGGGGAAGGGGAGATCCTTGACCGTCTTTTGGATGACACGGATCGGATTGTCCTGAAAAGCAGCCAGAACAGTATCGGAATCCGTTTCGAGCCTGTCTCATTCATCGCCGAGGACAACATCGGATTCTCCTACAGACTTACGGGAAAGTACGCGGATGACGAGTGGAATGACATAGGAGGCTACAGACGTGTCAATTTTTCCCACCTGCCTCCGGGACATTATGTCTTTGAACTCAAGGCCAGCAACGTGGACGGCTTCTGGAGCAAGGATCCGCGCCGTTTGGAGATCATCATAAGGAAGTCCCCGTGGCTTTCCTGGTACGCATTGCTTGCGTACCTTTCCCTGGCCGTCGCCGGGATGATGGCGGTCTCAAGGTTCATAATCAAACGTAGGATGGAGGAGATGGAACTACAGGCCGCCAAGGATGACCTGAACCGTGAGAAAAGGCTTTCCGAGATGAAGGTGAGCTTTTTCACGAACATCTCGCACGAATTGAGGACTTCTTTGGCTCTGGTCTATGGACCGGTCAACATGCTGTCCAGAGTCCGCGACAAGACCAGTTTCGACAAGATGATAGAGTCGATCAACTACAATATGAGGAACCTGCTGAACCTGGTCGACCAGCTTCTGAATCTGAGCCGCATAGAGAACGGCGCCCTTCCGTTGTCCGTCTCCAGGACAGATGTTCCTTTCCTTCTGCGCAGGCTCGCGGACGGTTTCTCTTTCCAGGCCCACGAAAAGTCCATTGAGTTGACCTGCGACTGTTACGGAGATCTGGCAAGGGTGCCGGTTGATGCCGGCAAACTGGCCAGGGTGGTCGTGAACCTTGTCTCCAATGCGTTGAAATACACTCCGGAGGGTGGCCACGTCAGGATTGTCGCCGAGTGTGTCGCCAGGCCTGACCGGATTCTGTCCGGCTACAAAACGTCCGCTTCATATCTTCAGATCTCCGTGACTGATGACGGGATCGGGATGAAGGACGAGGATGTCGCGCACATTTTCGACCGCTACACAAGACTGGCACAGACAGAGTCATCGGTGACGGGAACAGGCATCGGGCTGCACTATGTGAAGGAACTTCTGCGAATCCACGGCGGTGCTGTCAACGCCCAGGTGCGAAAAGAAGGAGGGATGAGGTTTGTCTTCGCCTTGCCGGCTGACGAGAGTCTCTATGAGATAACGGAGTCAGCCAAGGATTTCCGCTCCGATGTGATTGACGGAATGCTGGTTGTGGATCCGGTCAAGGATGAGGCCGTCGAGAAGGATGGAAACAGTGAGCGGTACAAGGTGTTGGTGGTTGAGGACAATGCCTCCCTGCTCGCCTGGCTTAAGGAGATTCTTTCATCAAGGTATGATGTTTACACCGCTTCAGACGGTGCCGATGCCCTTGACATCGTCAATGATGTCCTTCCTGACATGGTGCTGACCGACATCATCATGCCGAAGGTGGACGGCTACGAGCTGTGCCGCCGTATTAAAGAGGATAAACTGCTCAGTCATATTCCTGTAGTCATCCTGACATCCCGTACCGGGGATGAGGATCGCCTGATAGGGTATCAGCACGGGGCCGACCTTTATGTGACCAAGCCTTTCAGCGCGGAGATGATCATGACCTTGATAGGGAACGTTCTTGCCACAAGGGAGAAACTGCGTGAGAGATTCACTTCGCAGGAGGAGATTGAGGATGATGGTCGGCAGGGGAATGAGGCGGACATCATCAGCGCGGAGGACCGTGCCTTCATCGATCGCCTCAGAAAGTACATCGAGGACAATATTTCCGAGACCTCCATCAGCATAACCTCCCTTGCCGGAGAGATGTGCATGAGCCGGGCCAGCTTCTTCAGGAAGATGAAGTCTCTGACGGGCATGACACCGAATGACTTTATCCTGACCTATCGTGTCAACAAGGCAGCCGCGATGCTCAGGGAGGGGAAATGGAGGATTGGCGAGATCGCGGACATGCTGGGATTCAGTTCCGCCTCGCATTTCTCAAGAGTTTTCCGCCAGAGATTCGGAAGAACACCTAAGGAGTTCACACAGTAACAGTTCTTCCGTGCTCGTTAACGGAATTGAGATTCTCAGACAATTTTCTGATACTTTCGTGGCTTGTGGTTAAGGCTTGATGGCCTAATTTTGCACCATCAAGTTTTGCTTTTATGAAAAAGACACTCCTTACATTTTTGTCAGTTTGCATAGCTTTGGGAGCAATGGCCCAGGGCAAGGCAGGGCACAAAGTCGTGCAGACTTCAGTCAAGCCGGCCGAAGTCGTAGTCAACAAGGACAGGATCGAACACCCTTTCAAAGGTAGTATGGACGGTCAGAGGGTGGATGGCTACAGAGGAATATGGTTCACCATTGGCCAGGCCAGATCAGACTATGGCGACAAGTATTCCGGAGGACTGGGCACGTACACGATGAAGCATATTCCTATGGCGGTCTACTCTAAGGAGGCTGACAAGACGTTCTTTGTCTATGGTGGCGCTCCGGACGCCCGAGAGAATTACCTCCTTTGCATGATTGGCTGCTATGACCACAAATCGGGGATGCTCTCGAAGCCCGTGGTCGTGCACGACAAGGGGTGCTACCGTGTCTGCGATCCTCACGACGACCCTACCGTCCAGATCGACAAGGACGGCCACATCTGGGTTTTCGTTGCCGGAAGGGCCAACAAGCGCCCTGGCATCCGCTACCGCAGCGTGAAGCCTTATGACATCTCCGCCTTTGAATATGTCAACGAGAGCATAATGGCTTACCCGGAGGTCATTTATGATAAGGAGAAGGGCTTTTTTCTGTTCGACACCCGCTACGACGGGGTCCGCAGGACGTTCTTCCAGACCAGCAAGGATGGTGTCAATTGGTCTGATTTCCAGCCGATCGCCTCGATCATCGAGCCGGGGGAGGAGAAGTCCGGCCACTATCAGTTCGCCAACTATGACGGCGAGAAGCTTGTATGCTGCTTCAACCGTCACATCAACGGCAGCGTGGACACCAGGACAAACATATATTTCATCCAGAGCAAGGATTGGGGCAAGACCTGGACCACGGCTGACGGGACGGTTGTCGAACTTCCGATCCTCAGGGAGCAGGGGCCGGCTCTGATCCGGGATTTCCATAAGGAAGGCAAAAACTGCTACATCAAGGACATCAATTTTGATTACAAGGGCAATCCTGTAATATATTATGTGACCAGCGACAACCACCTTACCGGCCCTGACGGCGGAGCCCGTGTGCACTCGGTGGCGCGTTGGACCGGAAAGAAATGGAAGTTCAGTGACTTCACCGAGTCCACTCATTGCTACGACAGCGGCAGCCTTTGGGTCGACGGCAAGGAAATGACGATCATCACGCCGTCCGATCCCGGTCCTCAGCTTTGGGGCACAGGTGGAGAGATGGTGATGTGGAAGAGTTTCAACGGCGGAAAGACCTGGAGGCGTTACAAGACTCTGACCCGCAACAGTCCGCGCAACCACGGCTATGCCAGAAGGCCGCTGAACTTCAACAATGATTTTTATGCTTTCTGGGCCGACGGCAATCCTGATAAGGAGAGCGTGTCCTATCTTTATTTCTGCAACAGCGAGGGCGATGTCTATAGAATGCCCTACCACATGACCCAGGATTGGCAGAAGCCGGAACTTGTCAGGAAGGCGGAAAGGTAATTAGACAATGCAGACCCGTTTATACCATATTCTGTGTGCGGTTGCCGCCTTGTTTTGGGTGGCAGCTGCTTGCTCGGTAAAGAACGAGGATGTTCTGGAGCTGCGTGACACCGGGAAAATCTCACTTCTTGGCGGCAGGGAACGGATAGTCTGCAAATGGAGCGGAGTCCCGGACGATGTCTCCGGCCTAATGCTGGACGGCGGCGGGGGCAGTTTTGAAATCAGTCTTGAAGGCAGGGAAGGATCCACAATCCTGAGTCCGGTGCCGGAAGGGAGCGGTAGATTCTCAGTGACCTGGCGCGCCAAAAGCGGAGAAACCTTCCCCGGAGCCGGAATCGAAGTGGTAGTCTATGGCTCTGAATATGAGGACGGACTGGAGAACCGGTCTGTCCTTGCGGCGTCCTACACCGGAAACGGAGTTGAAATACTCCTGAGTTCATCGTGTCCTGACGACATCAAGGGAATGGAATTCACCTTCACATCGGCGGACGGCTCCTTGAGGACTGAATATGTGGAGTCGTATGGCAGTGGCCGCACACAGACGGTAAGGCTAAGGGAAGCCGGGGACGGACCGCTTACGTACCGCAGCGTCTGGAGTCCGTTTGGAGGTGCGGGTGACATATTCAAAAGCGCCCAGGCTGTGATTGTCCCGGAAACCGGCCCTTCTGTGGACGGTCTTTCGCAGACGGTCGATGGCTATCGGGGAATATGGTTCACCATCGGACAGTCCAAGTCTGAATATGGCGACAAATACTCCGGAGGGTTGGGCACGTATACAATGAAGCATATTCCTATGGCAGTGTACTCGCCGGAGGTTGACAGGACCTATTTCGTCTATGGCGGAAGGCCTGGCTCCAATGTATGGTCGGTTGCTATGACCACCGCACAGGGATGCTCAGAAAGCCTCGGGTGGTGATGGACAAGGGCATCCTTGGAGTGAGCGACCCTCATGACGACCCTACCGTCCAGATCGACAAGGATGGCTACATCTGGGTCTTTGTCGCCGGAAGGGCCAACAAGCGCCCGGGAGTCCGCTACCGCAGTTCCAAGCCCTACGACATCTCTTCCTTTGAATATGTCAACGAAAGCATAATGGCCTATCCTCAGGTGATGTACGACAAGGACAAGGGATTCTTCCTGTTCTTCACCCGCTATGACGGAGTCCGTCAGCTTTTCTGGCAGACTTCACAGGACGGTGTGGAGTGGACTCCGTACCGGAAACTGGCGTCCATAAAGGAAGGCTCCGAGTCCAAGTCTGGCCATTATCAGATAAGTAATGTTTTCGAAGGCAAGCTCTGCACGGCTTTCAACCGTCATATCAACGGTTCGGTCGACACCCGCACGAACATCTACTATCTTCAGTCCACCGACTGGGGGCGGACCTGGACGACGGCTGACGGTACTGTTGTGGATGTTCCGGTCACGGACAGGCATTCCGTCTGTGAACTCCGTGATTATCAGAGTCAGGGAAGGAACTGCTACATCAAGGATCTGAACTTTGATCAGGCTGGCAATCCGGTGATACTCTACCTTACCAGCGACAATCATCTTACCGGTCCGGCAGGCGGTGTAAGGCAATGGCACACGCTTTACTGGACGGGATCCGGATGGGAGGAAAGCCTGGTCACCACTTCCACACATTGCTACGACAGCGGAAGCATCTGGGTGGAGAATGGACAGTGGACGGTCATCGCCCCGACTGATCCTGGTCCTCAATACTGGGGAACGGGTGGCGAGATGGTGCGCTGGACCAGCGTGGACGAGGGAAAGACCTGGAGAAAAAGCCTGAACCTGACTTCGGGAAGTGTGTCGAACCAGACCTACGCGCGACGGCCCCTGCGGGCGGCGGATGGATTCTATGCTTTCTGGGCGGACGGCAATCCGGACTCAAGAAGTGTCTCGCATCTGTATTTCTGCGACAAGGAAGGCAAGGTCTACAGGATGCCTTACAGTATGACAAAGGAATGGGAAAAGCCTAAGCCGGTCTATTAGATGCCGAGGGTCGGTTTATGAGTATAATTGAATGAAGAATGATAAAACGTAATTAGTAACATTATGAGAAAATCACTTAGACTAATCTTTCTGCCGCTGATGGTTCTGCCGGGATTGTTCCTGGCATCCTGCGCGGAAGAGGAAAAGGGAACCGAAGAGGTGGTTGACATCAATGGCCTTTCTGACATCCGTCTGTCCTACGACGGGTCGGAGAACGCCACGTTCACCGTTTCTTCCACAAGGACCTGGTCAGTGTCCAAATCCGGAATGGACTGGTTGACGGTCACTCCTGTCAGCGGCGGTTCAGGAAAGCTCGCGACTGTCACCGTGAAGGCCGAGGCCAACGATGATCTTGAGCGTTCCGGCCGGTTGACGGTCAGGGCGGGTTCTGTGAAAAGAACGATCACAGTCACGCAGGACGCGTTTCCTATCGTCCCTGAAATCAAGGTCTATGATCTTGACACTGACATCATCGCCTTTGATTTCGACAAGACTGATCCGGTAGTGTTCAAGGTCTGGAGCAATGTCGCCTGGGCCGTGGAAAAGACCGGTTTGGATTGGGTCGTTGTCTCTCCGGAGTCAGGAGGGCGTAAGACAGAGAGTGTGATCACTGTCACTCCCGAGCTCAACACCGGAGACGCGCGGGAGGGTACATTGACCTTCAAGGGCGAGGGCGCTCCCGATGTGGTGATCAGGATTACCCAGACGAAGTATGTGGACGATCCTGTCTTCAATGTGACCGGCGCCGAGGGCAATGAAGTCTCATTCACCGACAAGGCGGAGACCGTGGCGGTGCTGACGGTCACGACAAACAGGAACTGGACTGCCGTCAAGTCCGAGGGTATGGACTGGCTTACCGTGACACCTGCCTCAGGGAACGCCGACATGGAGGGTACAACTGTCAAGGTGTCCGCTTCCGAGAACACTTCGGCCGAGCCGCGCACAGGCACTCTTACATTCAGATGTGAGGACGAGGCGATTGAGGACGTGGTCATAACCATCAGTCAGGCCGGAGTCTTTGTCATGCCTACTGAATGGACTTGGACGCTTGAGGACTCTGTGCTCAAGGGTACGGAATGGGTCACCAAGGGCATAGCCGCCGATGACAGCAAGACTGCGGAAATGAGATGGAACAAGGTCAATGACGATTCCAAATACGCCGCCAGCGATTTCATAGTGAGCGGCGACGGAAAGGGGCATTATGCAAGGAAAGGCGCATGGACAGATGATAATCTGGAGTTCTCCGTTCCTGTCAAGGGATTTGCGGCGGGATCCAAGGCCAGCATCCAGTTCGCCATGTCTGGCGTGGCCACCGCTCCTTGTTTCTGGATGGTTGAGTATCTTGACGGAACAGAGTGGAAAGCAACCAGCTCAAAGCCGCTGAAGAGCCCTAAGGGTGGTGTCACGAAGGAAGCGACGTATATGCTCACCAAGAAGGATGCCGTTGTCAATGTCAAGGAAACGGCCACATTCTCCAATGAGATAGTGGACGGGACATTGAGGTTCAGAGTTAGATGCGTGGCTGGCGAGTGCTTGATCAACAACGACAATGCCGCACAATCGGGCAAGAACGCTACCATCCGTGTCCGCCAGTGGAGCGATGGCTCCTGTGACGCGATCAAGATCAGGATTGAAAAATAATAACCAATAACATGAACAGTTGTCTGAAAATATTCATCGCTCTCTTGGCTCCGCTTGCCACAGTCTCGATGGCGGCGGCGCCGGCGGAGAGTATGGCTCCGGCAAGGAATATGTCCGCACAACAACAGCCTAAAAACCTGTCGGTTAAAGGCTTGGTTGTGGATCAGGACGGAGTTCCGGTGATCGGGGCCGCAGTTATGATAAAAGGAAACAAGTCCAACGGTGCGGTCACTGACATTGACGGTCGTTTTGTGATCAAGGCTCCGGCAGGTTCCGTTTTGGAGATATCCTGTCTGGGCTACACGTACAAGACCGTTACCCTGGCAAGCGCCAAGGACTTGAGGATCATTCTGGAAGAAGAGTCCACGATGCTGCAGGAGACTGTGGTCGTCGGCTATGGACAGCAGAAAAAGGAGAGCGTCGTGGGCGCGATCTCCCAGATTTCCACCGACGACATCGTCAATTCCGGTACCGCCAACATCACGAGCGCGATAACCGGTAAGCTTTCCGGTGTTGTCACTATCGCAAACGGAGGTCAGCCGGGCAACAATGATGTGAGCATATTCATCCGCGGTGTCTCCAGTTGGAACGGCTCCAGCCCGCTGGTGCTTGTGGATGGTGTGGAGAGAAGCTTCTCCGACATTGACCCTAACGAGGTTGCTACCATATCCGTGCTGAAGGACGCGTCCGCCACCGCTGTGTTCGGAGCGAAAGGCGCCAACGGTGTCATCATTGTCACGACAAGGACCGGCTCGGTCGGAAAGCCAAAGATGCAGGCCTCCGTGTCGTACGGAATGGATTTTCCGACTATGTTCCCTGAGCACATCTCTTCCGCCACTACGGCGGAGATGCTCAACGTCGCTCAGAAGAACGCCCAGAGTTTCGGATCGATGATTCCCCGGTGGCAGATCAATGAATATGAAAACCCTACTTCCAGGATCAATTCCATCCGTTACCCTGACAACGATTGGTTCGCGCTGACCACCAAGAGTTTCTCCAGCAGCGTCAACGCCAACCTGTCCGTTACCGGTGGTTCCGACAAGGTGAAGTATTTCGTCTCTTTCGGCTACAACAAGGAAGGCTCCATATTCAAGGATTTCACGTCCTGGGGAGGCTCTAACTTCAGTTACGACAGGCTCAACTACCGGACCAACCTTGACGTGAACCTGACGAAGTCCACTCTCTTGTCTGTCAAGGTGGGAGGCAATCTCGGAGTCCAAAGCGCCCCTACGGGTACCGGCGGCATGAGCCCGTCCGGGCTTTTCGGGCACATGTACTCCTCGTCCCCGATGATGTACCCGGCATATTATCCGGACTGGATTCTGGATGAGATTCCGGACACGGACTATCCGGACCGGCGAGGAGACCGCATCGCCTCTTCGGCGGGAGCGTTCTACGACAACGCTGTCAAGCTGCTGGGCTATGGATCATATTCCCAAAGTGTCGGCAACAAACTCTACACGGATGTCAAGCTGAAGCAGGATCTGGACTTCATCACGAAAGGTCTCTCGCTGTCCGCCAACTTCTCGCTGAGCACCTATTATTCCAGGATATCCCAGAGCACGAACCACGAGAATCCGGTCTATTACATCGACTGGGATCTTTATGACGCTGGTGTCGGTAACCCTTGGGTGAACAACAAGAGCACCGGAGAGGCGGTCTACGAGCAGCCCGAGTTCGCCGTGACCAAGGGTGGTGTCGAGAACAACTACTATGTCACATTCTACTGGGAAGGCGCGTTGAACTACGCCAGGACATTCGGAGGCCATTCCGTGTCCGCCCTGGCTCTGTTCAACCAAAGGGAGAACATCCGCACGACGGCCTTCCCGTACAGGACAATGGGGCTTGTCGGACGTGTCACCTACGACTACAGGAGAACCTATCTCCTTGAGGCTAACCTTGGCTACACCGGATCAGAACAGTTCTCCCCGAAGAACAGGTTCGGCCTTTTCCCTTCGGTGGCTGTCGGCTGGGTGCCTTCGCAGTACAAGTGGTGGAAGAAGAGTATGCCTTGGTGGTCCAAGATGAAATTCCGCTATTCCGACGGACTTGTCGGAAACGACCAGACCAGCTCAAGGTGGCTTTACTACAGCTCCTATTCTAAAGGCTCATACGTCACGGAGGACAGCGCGGCCAATGACACCGCCCAATGGGAACTTGCACACAAGAGGGATCTTGGCATAGAGTTCGGCTGGCTGAAAAACCGGCTTACCTTGGAGGTCGATCTGTTCAATGAGAACCGTACGAATATGCTCGTGGCTCCTAACGTCACGATGATTGTGGGCACGGCCTACAAGGAGGTCAACAGAGGCTCGATGAAGAAGCACGGCATCGAGATCGAGGCCGGGTGGAAGAACGATTTCAAGAACGGTTTCGGCTACGATGTCTCCGCGATGCTGTCATTGAACGAGAACCGCATCACGAACTACGAGGACGCTCCTTACGCGCCTGAGTACCAGAAGACCGCCGGCAAGGCCTACAGGGGACAGACCAACGGTGTCTCTGTCGTTGACGGCGGCTATTACACCAGCGTGGACGACATCCACAACTACCCTTCGTACGCCGGTAACTGGCAGTACCTGAACGTCGGTGCCTATAAATACCTTGACTATTCCGCTGACGGTCTTCTGAATGTGAATGACCTACACGCCATAAAGGGCACCCAGTACGCTCCGGCGGTGGCTTCCCTGAACTACGGAATCAGCTACAAGGGCTTTGAGTTGAGAATGCTCTGGACCGCCAACTTCGGGAAATATGTCAATTTCAACAGAAGCTGGGAGGTTGAGTTCAACAAGGGAGACTACCGTGTGAACACCTCGCAGCTGGATTACTGGAGGCCGGACAATCAGGGCGCGAACCACGCCACGTTGGTCTATGGCGGAGCTTCCGGACACCCGATGTATATGTGGGCGGGCGGTGATCCGACAAAATCGTACACGATGATGCTTGAGGGACGTACCTGGAGAAAGTCCGACTATGTGAACCTGAGGGAAATCTACATCGGCTACACCATCAAGTCAAAGGCGTTCCTCAAGGCGACAGGTCTGAGGAGCCTTAACGTGTACGCCACCGGAAACAACATCTGGACCGGCACAGGGCTGATCGAAGGCGACCCTCAGAGCACGACGTTCACGTCAGGTTTCTATCCGAATATGCTGAGTGTCAAGCTCGGTGTCAAAGTTGGATTCTAATGGAAATGATCAAGATGAAAAAGATACTAAACAGCGGCATAATTGCGTTATGTCTTGTTTTCTCAGGATGCGACTGGTTGGACATCAATCCCGAGACAGGACTTGACGAGACAGAGGTGTTTACCATCTGGGACAACTACAAGGCATATTTTGACTATGTCTATGGCAGTTCGGTGGCCAATTCCGAAAGGAACACCAACATCAAGCAGGGTTATCCTCTCTACCTGGACAACTGGAGCCTTCGTTTCACCTGGCTTGCGATGACGGATATGTGTGACACCGGCCGTCTCATCAGGGCACAAAGCATCAAGGCCGGTACACTCGGAGCCAATGTGGAGGTGTTCACGACGGATCTGACAAGAAGACCGGTGTCATATTCAATGTTCAAGATCATCAGGATCTGCAACAAGGCGATCGAGAACATCGACAGGGTGCAGAATATCCCTTCGGAGCAGGATAAGAATGACATTCTGGGACAGGCGTATTTCGTGAGAGGCTTCGCTCATTTCGTGCTCTGCCGCTATTTCGGCGGGATGCCTTACCTTGACAAGGCTCTTGGCTCCGAGGATAACTGGGATCAGACAAGGCTCAGTGCCAATGAGACTTACAGGCGCTGCGCCGAGGATTTCGAGCAGGCGTATGTATTTCTCGCCGCAGCCGGGAAGACCCGCCGTGACGGAACTTTCGGCAATCCCGGACACCTTTCGGCTCCTGACCAGGACCGTCCTAACGGTGTGGCCGCCAAGGCGATGAAGGCCAGGGCTCTACTCTATGCGGCGAGCCCGCTGAACAACGTCTCCGGCCAGAAGGACTGGGAGGATGCCGCCGAGGCTTCCGCGGAAGCCCTGAAGCTGGCTCTGGACAATGGCTACGAGCTGCTTCCTATCGGCTCCTGGAAGAACAATTTCATAGCCTCCAAGTACACCAACGAGCACATCTGGGCGTGGAACTATGGTTCCGCCAAGACAAGTTCCTTCACCGGAATGTACACGTACTCGATCTCCAACGGCAACAACGCCAGCGGGGATTGTCCGACGCAGAATTTTGTGGACAGGTTCGAGACCATCTACGGAGACCCTCTTCAGACGGAGAAGGAAAGGGGTGAGGCCGAGGCCTTAGGTCACTATGACGAGCAGAATCCTTTCGCCGACCGTGACCCTCGCCTTGATCTTACCGTGCTTCACGACGGAAGTGTCGTGGCCGGCTGCGCGTCAGGAGTGAACATGTATTACGATCCGGATCTCAAGATATATCCGACAACCAGGATCAGTGGCGCGAGCTCTCCGAGAACCCTCAATCACGAATGGGGCGCGGATGACGCCAAAGGCTGGACCAACACCGGTTATCTTGTGAACAAATGGTGGGACGGCAACTATCAGAAGAACTATCAGAGGACTGATCCGCTGATCCGTCTGGCTGAGTTGTATCTCAATTACGGCGAGGCTGTGAATGAGGCTTACGGCCCGTCCGGAAGTGCCGGAGGTCTGGACCTTACCGCTGTCCAGGCGGTCAACAAGGTCCGTGAAAGGGCAGGAATGCCAGGGGTGCAGGACAGGTTCACGTCGGACAAGGACTCATTCCGTGAGCGTGTCCAGAACGAGAGGACCGTCGAGCTTGCGTTCGAGGGACACCATTATTACCTTGACATCCGCAGGTGGAAGATCGCACCGAAGACAATGACCCAGACACTTATGGGTATCTATGTCGAGAAAGTCCCTGTCAGTGAGGAACATCCTGCCGGAAGACGGTATGAGCGCCGCTCCATCCCGGCAAACCGTCAGGGCTCCTGGAAGCAGGCGATGTACTATATCCCGTTCCCGACCGACGAGGTGAACAAGATGAAGAATTTCACCAACAATGAAGTTTGGTAACAATCAGCGGAAATGAATATGAAAAGATACACTAAGACAATCAGCGCCGTACTGGCATTAGCGTTGCTGGCGGCTGTGTCGGAATCACCGGCCAGGGCTGCCGGCAAGTCTCCCGCGGACACTGTCAATGTCCCGGCGAAGGCCGGTCATAGGGTGAGGCAGACACTTGTCCTTCCTTATGGTAATAATTATAACAAGTCCCTGTCCACTGGCGGTTCTTCCGTCTTCTACGAGGAGGACATCAACAAGTACCCTTCCTCGGATTTCAGGAACGCCCTGACAGGAGTGGTGCCCGGGCTTTTTATCACGGAGATTAACGGAATGACTGGACTTATGTCGGACGGGATGCGCGGTGGAATGAACTTCCGGGGCATGACTCCGAAGTTCGTAGTGGACGGGCAGCCGGTCTATCTTTCCGAGATCCAGATCGATCCTGAGGAGATCGAGTCTATGACATTCGTCAAGGATGTCCTGGACAAGGCTCTTTTTGGCTCAAGATCTTCGGAGGGAGTGATCTACATCACCACCAAGAGAGGCCTGCCCGCCGGGAAGACCATCAAGGTCGGAATGGAAAGCGGAGTCAGTGTCGTTGACAGGATGCCAGGATATGTCGGAGGAGCGGAATATGCGACTTTGCAGAACCAGGCCCGCGAGGCGGCCGGCTATCCTTTGGTGTACACGGCCGATGATATCCAGGCTTATTCATTGAACAGGCCTGATGATCTGATTCATCCGTCGGTGGATTGGAGAGGGCTGATGTTCAAGGACACCAAATCCTACAAGAAAGCCAACCTGACGGTTCAGGGAGGCACGGAAGCGGTGAAGTACGCTGTCTATTTCGGCTATCTTGGCGAGGGGGACTTCTATGCCGCGGGACCGAGCGCCGGTTTCAACAAGATTAATGTCCGCGCCAACGCTGAAATGAAGATCACAAGCGACCTTCGGTTCAACGTTGGTTTGTTCTCCGGCCTTAATTTCAGACGCAGCCCTCACTACGGCTATGGCGGAAGCGGTACGTTCAACGAGTTCGACAACTATCTCGTTCTGGCCAGCACCACACCGCCGACCGCTTTCCCTGTCCACGTAGGGCTCAACACGGAGACCGGGGGATGGATCTACGGTGTGAACGAGAACTATACGGCAAACCCTTACGCCACCTTGGCCGAGAATGGATTCTTCACCGAGAGGGAGCGTTCCGGAATCATCAACGGCACATTGACATGGGATATGAACAAGATAGCCAAAGGACTTAGGTTCGAGTCGTATGTCGGCCTTAACGTCTTCAACATGGACCGTATAGGAAAGAACCCGGATTACATCGCGGTCATCTATGACAAGGAGACCGGAACAAGTGTGAAGACATCCCACGAGGGAGCCAAGGCTTCCGGCAAGTCGGCGTTTGGTAAATGGTATCATCAGAGCCTGTACCTCAACGAGAGGCTGAGCTATGTCCGTGACTGGGGTTGGAACCGCCTTTCAGCCGCCGCTGTCTATTATCTTGAGACTACGGAAAGAAGTTCTTCCGCCTATAGGGACCGTCAACAGTCCGTTATCCTTAACGCGGACTATTCCTATGCGAACCGTTATCTGGCCCAGATCGTCATGAACACGACAGGTTCCTGTATGTTTATGAAAGGCAAGAGGTACGGTGTGTTCCCGTCTCTCGGCCTTGGCTGGGTGGTGTCCGAGGAGGATTTCCTCAAGGGATCCGGCCAGGTTGACTACCTCAAGCTGCGCGCTCAGGCCGGTGTCATCGGCTACAATCCGTTTGGAGCATTGGATCTCTATGAGGATGAGTATCTTAAGGAAAAAGGCGTGAATTTCGGACCCGCTTCCACGGACTTTGAATGGATCGGCGGCTCCACAAAGTACCAGTCCTACAAGACCACTCTTCTGCGTCTCGGCAACAAGGATCTTACCTGGGAAAAGCGCAAGGAGATCACGGCCGGCATTGAGGCGAAGTTCTTCGGCAACCGGTTGTCCGTTGACGCGGATTACTTTTACATCCTTCGTGACGGCATCATTACCAACACGAGCGATGTGAATCCTAAGCTTTTCGGTTTCAATGGAGTGGCTACCTATGACAACTACAACAAGATTCGTTACCAAGGCGCCGAGGTGGCATTGAACTGGACGGACAAGATCGGTGACTTTGAATATTCAATAGGGGGTTGGGCTATCTACAACCGTGGCAAGTACCTCCGTTACAGCGAGAGCCAGATTAACGACTACAACAAGGTGGAAGGCTCTATGGCAGGGGACTATCACGGCTATGTGTATCTCGGCAAATATGCGTCAGCCGAGGACATCGCCTCATCTCCCGAACAGACCTTCGACTCTGAGGTTCAGGCTGGAGATCTGAAGTACAAGGACTTGAACGGTGACGGAAAGATAGACTCCAACGACAGGACAATCATCGGCAACACCTCCCCGAAATTGAACTACGCTGTCAACCTCTATTTGAAATATAAAGGTTTCGACCTGACGGTTGTCGGCACTGGCCGCGCTTTCTTTGACATCCCGTTCACAAACAGCTATTTCTGGAGCGGATGGGGACAGAACAACTACTCGAGATTCGTGAGCGAGAACATTGGCGGCGACTATCCGCGTCTTTCCTACGACAAGATCTCGAACAACTTCCAGGCTTCCCGTTTCTGGCTTCGCAAGGGAGATTGGTTCAAGATTCAGAATGTGGAGCTCGGTTGGGCTACCTCGTTCCGCAACTCGAACTGGATCAGAGGTGTAAGGCTCTTTGTCCGTGGCTCTAACCTGTTGACCGTTAGTGGTATCAAGTATGTCGACCCAGAGTCTGTCTCGGCTGGTGTCACCACGGATCCTCTGTACAGGACATTCACCGGTGGTGTCAAGTTGAACTTTTAACGAGAATCGGCAATGAAAAACAATTTACGAATATTCCTGCTTTCAGCCGCCGCCGTCCTTGGCGGGTGTGATTTCCTCGATCCTCTTCCGATGGGAAATGTGACGGACGAGAACATTTCCGGCTATCCGTCCTATGTCAGGGGCTTTGTGGAAAAAGCCTACGATTTACTTCCGAGTACGTACATAAGCAATGAGTACATCTACCTTGACGCCATCACGGAGGATGCCGTGATCACGTCAAGCGGCAGCGCGATCAGACGCTATGGCACAGGGGCTGTCTCTCCGGCCTCTTATCCTTTCGATGCATACTGGACAAGGGACTACACTGCCATTATGTACGTGAACACTTTTCTGGAGGACAATCTGGGGCTCAACACCCGCTTCCTTGTCGATAACACCACAAACGCTCTTCTGCAACGCTATCTGCAGGGTGACGCGTATGCGATGAGAGCATGGTACGAGTTCGACCTTCTTAGGAAGTTCGGTGGTGTCGGCACTGACGGGAAACTGCTCGGTTTCCCGATCCTCACCTCACCGGTCGACGTGTTCGGGACAGATCCTGAGAGTGTGGAGAGGAACACTTATGACGAGTGTGTGAAGAGGATCCTGGATGACTGCGACTCCGCGCTTGTGTATATTCCTGAAGCCAACAGGGATTGGCTTGGACAGCACAGCACGATAGACGGGGCTTCCCGCTGGAAAAGGATGGACGGACTTTCTGTGAAGGCCTTGAAAGCGATGGTCTATCTGTACTGGGCCTCGCCGGCCTTCAACCCTGGCGGGGATGTCTCCAGATGGGAGAATGCCGCGAAGTACGCCGCCGAGGTGATGGATTTCAAATTGTTGAGGGACGGAGCGCAGCCGAACGGCTTCAACCCTTCCCTGAAATTCGATTGGCTCTGGCCTAACTCTCAGGAGATCATATTCTCTTCCAGCTGGACGACGAACTCAAGTATGGAGAATCTTTTCTATCCGCAGGGATTCCGTGGCAGCGGTTCCGTCGGCGCGACCCAGAACCTTGTGGACGCTTTCCCGATGGCGAATGGCTATCCTATTGATGATCCGCGTTCCGGCTATGATCCCGCCGACCCGTATTCCGGCCGTGACCCTCGTTTCTACAGTACCGTCAACTACAATGGAGCCAAGGTGGTGCGTCCGTCCAGCAATGAGACGATGTACACCTTCGACATGTCCGTGGGCGGCAAGGACGAGGCCGGTGGAGTCGGCAACACTTTGACAAACTATTATGTCAAAAAATTTGTGAACCAGGAATGGAACAAGAATGATGACAAGGTCAACACGCAGCCTCGCTCGGTCTTCTTCTTCAGATGGGCGCAGATGTGCCTTGTGTTCGCGGAAGCCGCGAACCAGACCGCAGGCCCTGAGACAGAGATATTCGGCCACACCGCGAAAGAGGCTTTGGCCTATCTACGTAACCGTCCGACAAACGATGGCCTCGCCGGTCTTGGGTCTGTATCAGACCCTTATCTTGATGAGGTTGCCTCAAAGGGCAAGGACGCTTTCGACGCTCTTGTGAGGAACGAGAGGCACATCGAGCTATGTTTCGAGGGCCAGCGTTTCTGGGATCTCAGGAGATGGTCCACCGACGCAGACTGGCAGAAGAACATAAATGTTGAGGTGAAGAAACCTGTCTTTGACGGATCGTCCATCACTTATGAGACTGTCGAGACCCGCAAGTTCAATTCCCGCTGGCTACCGATTCCCTACTACGACGCTGCGAAGACCGGAATGGTACAGAATGAGGGATGGGACAACTGGCGTTAATACATTAAAGAAACAGAAATATGAAGAATATCAAGAAACTATACATCCTGCTGTCGTCAGTCGCCGTGGCTTTGTCGTTGACCGGCTGCTACAAGGATTATGTCCAGGACTTTGATTACAGCGGAGCCTACCTTGCCTACCAGTACGACCTTCGTACCTTCGTGGTTGGAGAGGGAATGCAGTTCAAGATCGGCGCTGTCCTCGGGGGAGTGATGAAGAATGAATATGACCGTGACATCTGGTATGAGTTTGACGACAATCTGATAACCGAGGATCTCCGGTTCTTCGTGCCGGACGCCGAGACGCCGTTCAACGCCTTTTCGGAGATGAGCGGCCGGACGGCGGTCGGCTCTGTGAGTCAGGACTATGTCAAGAACGCTGTTCAGTTAAGCGGCATCAAGGCTTTCACTCCGCTTCCTATGAGCACGGTGAAGATTCCGGAGGGAGAGCGCTTCCGGATAAAGAAAGGGAATCACACCGGCACAATCACTGTCAAGGCTGATTCGGCAGCGTTCCTTGCGCTTCCGGGAGCAGGCAGTCATCCGTACTATGCCATCGGCTTCCGTCTGACATCCGCCGATGTGGACACAGTCCTTCTTTCCCGTTCATACGAGATCATCGCCCTCAGGTACGAGAATATGCTTTTCGGCAATTGGTACCACGGTGGAAAGACCGTTGTGACCGACGCTTCCGGCAATGTGATAGACACTGATGTCTATCCGACATCCATTCCTTCGGATGAGAAGACACACGAGGTCTATACCCTCAGCACGGTTGCTCCTGATGCTGTAAAGACAAATTACCGTGGGAAAGGAGCAGGTTCTGTCAGGATCACCTTCAGTGACGGCAAAATCACCCTCGCTTCCGCCGATGCCGTGGCGATAGAGGATCTCGGTTCGGGGTACAATAATGCCAAGTTGCTGCAAGACAGAAAGATATTCCTGAACTACAGCTTCGCAAACGCGGACGGGACCAAGTCGGTCGTGACAGACACCCTGACTTTCAGGAACCGCATCCGTGACGGAGTGAACGAATGGCAGGACGAGAACCCGGAACACTACAAATAGGATTGGCTATGAGGAAATTTTTGAATATAATGGCGGGAATTATGCTCCTTGCGGTTTCCGCATTGCTGCACGGGTGCAAGGACGATGATGGATTCATCCTCCCTTACAACCTTAGGATGAAAGACACGACCGTGCAGTCCGGAGAGAGGCTGAACATCCAAGGTCAGGGATTCAGTGCCGGTGACGCTCTGATCTTCGAGACGCTGGACGCCGAGTACAGGTTCCAGGCCATTCTGGAGGAGGGCGACATTACCACCGACGGCATCAGCGTCACCCTCCCCGACAATTTCGTCTATGAGGAGACCTACAGAATATACATGGTACGTGGCCTTGAGCGGGCAGAGATCGGCAGAATGAAGGTCTCGATAGGCGCGATGCAGCAGTTCCGCCTGATGTCCAGCAACATAAGAGTCTGGACTGGAGACTCCGGCGAGCCTTTGGACAGCCCTAGGCGATGGGAGAACCGTCGCTCGGCCTTGGTGGCGATGTACAAGGACATTCAGCCTGACATCATCGGCACGCAGGAGGCTTACCTCTCGCAATGGAATTATCTTAAGGATCAGCTGGCTCCTCTGGGCTATGACTGTGTGGGCAAGGTTATGAGCGATTGGAGCGATAATCCGTCTCCAAAGGACACCAACGAGGAGGTCGAGCTTGGACAGGCCGTGGGAATATTCTTCCGCACGGATGCCGTAAGCCTTGTCCGCTGGGGCGTTTTCTCATTGTCCGAGACTCCGGATGAGCCGATAAAGGCTCCCGCTCTCGGCGCTCAGTACAAACGTCAGGCGACATGGGCGGAGTTTGAGCTGAAGGATAACGGACGGAGAATATTCCATCTCAACACTCATCTTGACACGAAGGACAACGATGTCAGATCAGCTGAGATGAAACTGATTATGGAGCGGGTGAAGATGTACAATACCGAGGATCTTCCTGTCCTTCTGACTGCGGATTGGAACGCCGCGGCCAATTCGGTCGTGTTTGACTCCATCAGGGATTCTTACAATCTTGCCAAGGACGCGGCTCAGGACACTCAGGATGAGGCCACGAACAACGGCTATGGCAACAGTGGCTCCTACATTGACCACATTTGGTTCTCAAAGGGCAAAGGCTTGCGAATCCTGACTTATCGGGTGGTGAAGGCTCAGTACGATCCGGCGATCGAGTATTATTCGGATCACTGGTCGATCTACTCTGATTTTCAGTTTTAGTGATCGGATATGTACAGGATTTCCGGGTTGTGGAAGCGATTTTTACAGAAGAGGCGCGAAAAGTCGGATGAAGCTTTCAAGGATCCGGCAGTACCACGGACGGGCGTTCCATGCCTCCAAAGTCAACTCATGGCATTGCCTGAGGTCGTACATGAATATTCCTTTGTTCATCAGGGCGGTCTCCTCATCGTAGATGTAGGAGTTGACCTCGTAGTTGATGGCGAAACTGCGGAAGTCCAGATTCGCTGAGCCGATGCTGGAGAGGTAATCGTCACAGACAAAGGTCTTTGCGTGAATGAACTCTCCCTTTCGCAGGAATATTCTTACTCCGGCTTGCAGGGCCTCTTCGTAGTAGGCTCTGTTGGCGGGACGCATCAGCAGGTTGTCGGCCACTTCCGGGAGCATCAGACGGACATCGACCCCGCATAGGGCCGCGGTTTTGAGAGCGTCCATAACCGGCTCTGTGGGAACGAAGTACGGAGTCTGAAGGTAGATGTACTTCTGGGCGTGCTGGAGAGCCCATTCGTAACTCAGCTGGAGGATCGGCAGTGGAAGGTCCGGCTCGTCAGGGACGATCTGGACCAGTTTGCTCTTGAGCGTCTGGTGGGTTGCCCGGAAGTCTATTTCTTGTTCGGTTGACAGATCGTTATCTCCGGTCGCTGATCCTGTTTCCCTGGTCGCTGAGCCTGTCGAAGCGACACTGTTCAATGCTTTGTGTTCCCGCGCGGTCACATCGACAGACTCAGTGACCGTCTTCTTCGCCATCGGGTAAAACTCGATCATCTCCTTGTCGATCGTCCCGCCGCCTGTCAACCAGGAGTCCAGAAAAGTGTACTGGAGAACGGCCACGGCGTCGCCCGTTAAGCGCATGTGCGTGTCCCTCCACTGACGGAAATAATGATCGTTTATATTCATCCCTCCCGTGTAGCCGATTTTCCCGTCGATCACCACTATCTTCCTGTGGTTCCGGTAATTGAGTTTCGTGGCCAGATCCAGGACATGCATCCTTGGGTTGGTGAACTTCACAACCTCGACCCCGGCTTTCCTCATGTTGTTGTAGTAGGCCGAAGCTATCGGGAAATTGGCGATGTTCTCGTACAGAAAACGAACCTTGACCCCTTCCCTTGCCTTCTGCATCAGAAGACGCTTGATCGCCTTGCTGCCCTTGTCGTTGCCGAAATGGAAATATTCAATGTGGATTGAATCTTTGGCCGCCAGAATGTCCTCGCGGAGCAGGTCGAATTTCCGCTGTCCGCTCGTGATGATCTCCACATCGTTGCCTGATGTGACGGATGGGTAGCTTTCCGCCCCGAGAAGTTTCGCCAGCGGCCGGAACTCCTCACGGATGGCTGATTCGTTGTCGTGACCGAAAAGGATTCTGTTCAGTTCCGGAGTGGTTCCGGCCTCGAATATGTCCCTGTACCTTTGATGCCGGCGGTTGAAGATCCAGTGATGCCGGTAGTTGATGCCGAACATCAAGTAGAGGACCAGTCCGACCACAGGAAGCACGGCGATGACGAGCAGCCACGCGAACTTCCTTCCTGAATCTCCCCGGTCAACCAATATGATTGTGAAGACGCTGAGAATCAGGAGTATGTATAACACCGTGAGAATCCACTGCAACATAGACCACCGTTAAGCCAGTTTACCGATCAAGGTCGCCGATGTGCAGGAGAGCACCTTGACATCCACATAATCTCCGGCCTTGTGTCCCTTGCCCGGGAATACGCACATCTTGTTGCTGCCGGAGCGGCCGCAGAGCTCTTCAGGATTCTTCTTTGACGGCCCTTCCACAAGAACCCTGAAAGTCTTGCCGATGTCATTCTGGTTGCTCTTCAGGCTCAGCTCGCTCTGCAGGGCGATGATCTCGTTCAGCCTTCTGGTCTTGACATCGAGCGGAACATCGTCAGGATAATGCCTTGCGGCGAGCGTCCCCGGTCTCTCGGAGTAGTAGAACATATAGGCGTAGTCGAACCCGACCTTACGGAACAGTTCAAGTGTCTGCTGATGGTCCTCCTCTGTCTCGGAGCAGAACCCGGCGATCACGTCCGTGGTGATTCCGCAGCCCGGCAGAACCTCCCGGATCATCGCCACACGCTCAAGATACCACTCGGCGGTGTAGCGTCTCCTCATCTTCTCCAAAAGCCTGTCGCTGCCCGACTGGACCGGCAGATGAATATGATTGCAGATGTTGTCGTACCTTGCCATCGTCTCGATCAACTCGTCACTGATGTCCTTGGGATGATTGGTGGCGAAACGCACTCTCAGCTCAGGGCTGATCCGGGCGACCATCTCCAACAGTTTCGGAAAGTCACATCCTTCCCCCTCCGCCGGTTTCCAGTTGTAGGAATCCACGTTCTGACCGAGCAGGGTGACTTCCTTGTACCCTTTGCTGAAAACGTCACGGGCCTCATCCACAATGGTTTGAGGATCTCGGCTTCTTTCCGCGCCCCTGGTGTAAGGAACCACGCAATACGAGCAGACATTGTTGCATCCCCTCATGATCGAGATGAACGCTGAGACCCCGTTCCTGTCTGTCCTGACCGGCACGATGTCGGCGTAAGTCTCTTCGTGTGAGAGCATCACGTTGATCTGCGGCTTGTCCGGCGCGATGTCCCGGAGCAGCGTCGGAAGCGTCCTGTAGGAGTCCGGACCGGCGACAAGGTCCACTTTGTGCGTGTCCAACAGCTTGTCTTTCAGCCTTTCGGCCATGCATCCGACAATCCCCACCACGACGCCGGATCTTTTTTCCTTCTGTTTGTGGAACACCTCGATGCGCCCCCATATCCTTTGCTCGGCGTTGTCCCTGACCGAGCACGTGTTCGCGAGAATCACGTCCGCGTCGTCCATTGACTCAGTCCGTTCATACCCCTCTTTCCCGAGAATCGAGAAAATCACCTCCGAATCGCCGACATTCATCTGGCAACCGTAAGTCTCTATGTAAATCTTCTTGCTCATTCGTAATAACTGTCTTGACGCAAAGATAGATAATTATCCTTGAATAATGACTTGATGACGTTCATCAAATCCATCGTGGCATGTTTTTTATGGAAGTATGGCTATTCTGGCAAATCCATTCGATAATGCTTATTATGGATTTTTCATTATCTTTGTGGAAACAGTGTTGACAAGATGAAGACATTCAAGAAAACAATATTCGGCATTCTCATCGTTTCGCTGGCCTGTGCCATCCTTTCCGGATGCTCCGGTCTGTCCAAGGTCAAAGACATAAAGGTGACCTCGTGCGGCCTGGAGTCATATTCATTGAAAGGCCTGCGTTCGATAGACGCGGTGCTCGCGGTCGGGATTGACAATCCGACATTCGCGTTCAAGGTGATGGATGTCAGCGGGACAGTGAAGTACAACGGAGAGGATTTCGCGACCTACACGGCGGACACGATCAGCGTGGACAAGAAATGCTCGAAGGTCTATGACCTGCCTTGCACGGCGACCCTGAACGATGGCGTGAGCCTTATGAAACTGATGCAGATCGTGAAGAAGGGCAGTCTGGAAGGCTTCACCACGGATGTGACCGCGACCGTTAAACTCAAGAGCGGAGCGGGCACCACCTTGAAATTCAAGAATATCGACCTTAATCAAATGACTGAATAGATTTATGAATATTCCGGTTCGTAAAATCCTGACGATCACATTGTTCCTTCTCGCCTCCGTGTCGACGGCCCTTGCCCAAGGCACAACCGAGAAGCGTGATTCCGTCATCTATCGGCAAAGCGCGGCGATGGACTCCACTTTGGTGGGAAAGAATATATTCAACCTCCTTTCAGGTTATGGCGGAAGGGATTCAAAGGTGACCGTGCATCAGTCTCAGCGCATTCTGAACGCTTTCGAGTCACATGTGGCCGCTAATTCCTCAAGGACTTCCACCGGATTCAGAGTCCGGATATTCAATGACAACAAGCAGACTTCGAGGAATGATTCCGAAGCGGCTTTGGAGCGTTTCAAGGGGATGTTCCCCGGCGTTTCGGCCTATCGGACATATTCCAACCCTTTCTTCAGGGTGACAGTCGGGGATTTCCGCACCAAGTCCGAGGCCATGCGGCTTCTTCAGCAGGTCAAAGGGGCTTTCCCGACCGCTTTCATAGTAAGGGAGACAATCGGTTATCCTGTGGTTGACCGGTTCCATTCCTACACAGTCGAGACCGTTAATCAGGAATAAACTATGCTCAAGCAAGGACTAGAACTCAAACAGACTCAGAAACTTTCCCCGCTTCAGATTCAGACGATCAAGCTCATCGAGCTGCCGATTCAGGAACTGGAGCAGAAGGTAAAGTCTGAGTTGGAGGACAATCCGGTGCTTGACGATTCTCCGGCTCCGGAAAAGAACGAGGACAATGATGAGCCTAAGGACATCTCCATCGATGAGATCGACGAGAACGATCCGATTCCCGCGTACAAGCTTCATGTGAACAACTATGGTAAGGACGAGCGTCCTCAGTACAGCACGTTCTCTGTCAAGGAGAGTTTCACGCAGAGCCTGATGGAACAGCTTGGCTACCGGAATCTGTCAAAGCATGCGCATGATGTCGCTGCATTCATAATAGGAAGCCTTGACAGTGACGGCTATCTTCGCAGGGACATAGACAGCATAGTGGATGATCTTGCTTTCAGGGCGAACATCGAATCCAGCCCGGAGGAGGTCTTGAATATGTTGAAGGTGATTCAGGAGTTCGAGCCGGCAGGGGTCGGAGCAAGGGATCTGCGCGAGTGCCTGCTCCTTCAGCTGAGGGCTCAGAAGCAGACGAAGACTGTGCAGACCGCCGAGAGCATTCTCACTGACTATTTCGCGGAGTTCTCAAACAGGCATTTCCAGAAGATCATCACGAAACTTGGACTGAGCGAGGAGGAGATGAAGGCCGTCATGGCTAAGATCGTCAAGCTGAACCCGGCTCCGGGAGGCCAGATTGATGATTCCTACAACGATCAGGCTCAGCAGATTGTGCCGGATTTCGTGCTGGACATTGTGGACGGAGAGTTGAAACTGTCGATGCCTCGTTTCAATATTCCTGAAATCCGTGTGAATCGCAAGTACGCTGAGCTTCTTGTCGAGGCTCAGGGGTCTTCGGACAGGCAGAAGAAGGAGGCGGCCACGTTTGTGAAGCAGAAGCTGGATTCGGCAAAGTGGTTTGTGGAGGCTCTCAAGCAGCGCTACAACACGTTGGAGAGCACGATGAAGGCCATCATCGAGTACCAGCATGACTATTTCATGGACGGGGACGAGTCTCATCTCAAGCCGATGGTCCTGAAGGATATAGCAGAGAGGACCGGCTTTGACATCTCGACGATCTCAAGGGTTGTGAACAGCAAGTACATCGAGACACATTTCGGAATCTATCCGTTGAAGTATTTCTTTTCGGAGGGGCTTGAGAACCAGGATGGCGAGGAGGTGTCCACTCGTGAGTTGAAGAAGGCTTTGCGGGAGTGTGTGGATGCTGAGGACAAGCGTAAGCCTCTGACAGATGATCAGTTGGTGGCCGAGATGAACAAGCGTGGCTATAAGGTCGCTCGCCGTACGATCGCCAAGTACCGTGACCAGCTTGACATTCCTAAGGCTCGGCTCAGAAAGGAACTGTAATTGTAACTGAATATGTCGCCGTGGTCGCTGAGCCCGTCGAAGTGACCGGCAAGGATTTAGGTCAGGCCGCGTCAGACAAAAAAGATTCCGCAACCTACGCTTCGCGCCCTATCCGGGTGAATGGTTGCGGAATCTTTTTTCGTCTGACGCTCTTCGCACAGGACCTTCTCCCCATAGTATTGAAAGAACTTTAATGGACTACGGAGCGTAGCGACGCAAGGGGTTTGGGGAGACCGCTCCCCAATGCCCCACCGGGGCTGTCCCGAAGGGACTGGGGGTGAAAGGAAAGCGCACGCAGTGCGTAGCGACGCAAGGGGTTTGGGGAGACCGCTCCCCAATGCCCCACCGGGGCTGTCCCGAAGGGACTGGGGGTGAAAGGAAAGCGCACGCAGTGCGTAGCGACGCAAGGGGTTTGGGGAGACCGCTCCCCAATGCCCCACCGGGGCTGTCCCGAAGGGACTGGGGGTGAAAGGAAAGCGCACGCAGTGCGTAGCGACGCAAGGGGTTTGGGGAGACCGCTCCCCAATGCCCCACCGGGGCTGTCCCGAAGGGACTGGGGGTGAAAGATATAGAGCAAAGCTGCTTACAGCTTTGCTCCGTAGGCGAGATCGCCTGCGTCGCCAAGGCCTGGGACGATGTAGGAGTGGCTGGTCAGTTCCTCATCAACGGCGGCGGTCCAAAGTGTCGTGTTTTCAGGAAGATGCCTCTGAAGAAACTCGATGGCGTAGATGCTGGCGATAGGGCAGACGAAGTGCGTGTGAACCGGCTCTCCTCCCTCATCAATCAGCTTGTGGTAGGCAATTTCGATTGACGCTCCAGTCGCGAGCATCGTGTCGGCTATGATGAGCGTCTTTCCCGTCAGGTCAGGACAGGTGCAATACTCCACATTGATGTGGAACTCGTCCCCCTTGTCATACTTTCTGAACGCGGCGACGAACGCATTCTCCGCGTTGTCGAAAACGTCAAGGATACCTTTATGGAGAGGCAGACCGGCGCGAAGGATCGTGGAAACCACAATCTTTGCGTCACTGGTGCGAACCCTTGCCGTGGCGAGCGGAGTGATGACATCCTTGGGACTGTAGTCCAGCACCTTGCTTAACTCGTAGGCGAAGATATGCCCCAACCTTTCAAGGTTGTAACGGAAACGGAGGCTGTCTTTCTGAACGGTTTTGTCACGCATCTGCGCGATGATGTTGTTGAGGACCGAGTCGGCCTCGCCAAGATTGATGACTTTCATTGGTTTTTCGAAATTGATTTCCGAAAATCAAAAGTAAGGATTTATTTTCAGAGCAGCAAATTTTTTCTTTCCGCCACTGTCACTTTGTCGTCAGCGAAACTGAAATAGCAGTCGTCACAGATGATGATGTGGTCAAGGAGGGCGATGTCGAAAGTGTTCGCCGCTTTTTTCATGCGTTCGGTTTCGGTCAGATCGTTGTGCCCTGGCCGAGGATTCCCGGACGGGTGGTTATGCACCATGATCAGGCCGCTGGCCCGTTTGTTCAGAGCCATCCTGACCACCAACTTGGAATCAACCACAGTTGAGGATATTCCTCCAAGGCTTATCATCTCCTTGTGGATGATGTAGTTGGCCCTGTTCAGAAGAATTACCCAGAATTCCTCGTGATCCAACCCTTTGAGGCGGGGGAGCATCATCCTGTACACAATCTCGGCATCGGTCAAGGGAACCTTTTCTATTCCGGGATCCTCCAGGCAGCATCTTTTCCCGAGCTCGAAGGCGGCGGCGATGGCCGCATACCGGACACTGCCGATACCTCCTATCTCCTTCATTCGTCTGGCGTCCATGTCGGCTATCATCGACAACTTGCCTTTGCCTTCGGCCAGAAGCCTGTTGGCCACCTCAAGGACATTCTCTTTCTGCGTCCCTGATCCGATCAGAATGGCGAGCAATTCAGCGTTGCTCATCGCGTCCGCTCCTTTGGCGAGCATCTTTTCCCGTGGCCTCTCGTCCACGCAGATCTCTTTGATTTTCATAGTTTATTGTCATTTGCCGCAGGCATTTTGAATATTCAGGAAAAGGACCGTGGATATTCCTTATGGCTGCCGTGTTCATGGGCGGCAATATAGGCATAGTAAACAGAAAAAAAGTTAAGAAACGTAAATGTCTCCTAACTTTTTTCTGTTTTTTATGAATATTTCTGTTTCTTATTTCCTTTCCAGAACTTTTCTGGCGGCCTCGACGATGTGGGCGGCGTCCATTCCGTAAGCGGCGAGAAGCTCGGACGGAGTTCCGCTCTGGCCGAACTCGTCACGTCCGTTGACATATTCAATAGGCTTAGGGGATGTGGCGGCGAGCACTCCGGCGATCAGTTCGCCAAGGCCTCCGGCCATGTTGTGCTCCTCGGCGACAACCACGGCTCCGGTCTTGATGGCGGAGGCGATGACTGTCTTGGTGTCAAGTGGCTTGATGGTCGCCACATTGATAACCTCGGCGCAGATTCCCTCTGCCTCAAGAGCTTCGGCTGCCTGAAGGGCCTCCCAAACCATGTGGCCTGTCGCGAAGAGGGTGACGTCTTTGCCCTCGTTCAGCACGTATGCCTTTCCGATCTCGAACGGCTCGTCTGGTGTGAAGTCGGCAACCTTAGGACGGCCGAAACGCAGATAGACAGGACCATCGTATTTGGCCGCGGCGATCGTCGCGTTCTTTGTCTGTGTCCAGTCGCAAGGGTTGATCACAACCATTTCCGGAAGGGCACGCATCAGGGCGATGTCCTCCATTGTCTGGTGGGTGGCGCCGTCCTCGCCGAGGGTGATTCCGGCGTGTGAGGAAGCGATCTTGACGTTGGTCTTACCGTAGCATACCTCCATTCTGATCTGGTCGTAAACACGTCCTGTGACGAATTCGGCGAACGATCCCGCGAACGGAATCTTGCCTGCGAGAGCCATTCCAGAGGCCACGCCGATCATATTGGACTCGGCGATGCCGCATTCGTAATATCTCTCCGGAAACTCGGCCGCGAAAGCGTCCATCTTGAGTGAGCCCTTGAGGTCGGCGGTCAAAGCCACGACTCTTGAGTCAGCCTTTCCGGCTTCGAGAAGGCCGGCTCCGAAACCGCTGCGGGTGTCTTTCTTACCCTTATCTGTATATTTCTTCATAATATTCGTGAATTAAAAGTCTCCCAATGTTTCCTCAAGCTGGCTCAGGGCGTTCTGGCACTGCTCCTCTGAAGGTACGCTGCCGTGCCATTTGTGGGTGCCCGCCATAAAATCAACCCCGTGTCCCATCTCTGTCTTGAACAGGATCATCTTCGGCTTGCCGTTTCCGACACCAGCCTTGGCCTGCGCGAACGCCTCGAGGATCTTGTCCATGTCGTGTCCGTCGGCGATGATGACCTCCCATCCGAAAGCCTTCCATTTTGCCTCAAGGTCACCGAGTCCGGCGACATCTTCGGTCGTGCCGTCGATCTGCTGTCCGTTCCAGTCGGTCATCGCGATCAGATTGTCGGCCTTGTGGTGGGCTGCGAACATCGCCGCCTCCCAGATCTGTCCTTCCTCGGTCTCGCCGTCTCCGCAGAGAACGTAAACGCAGTGAGGGTCGTTGTCAGCCTTCTTTGCGAGAGCCGCTCCTATCGCTACTGAAAGTCCCTGTCCGAGGGAACCGGCCGCCTGAGCCACGCCAGGGAGGCCTTTCCTTACTGAAGGGTGTCCCTGAAGGCGGCTTCCGAACTTACGGAACGAGCCGAGCTCGGAGGTCGGGAAATATCCTGCCCTCGAAAGGATTGAGTAATACATTGGGGTGAGGTGTCCGGCCGACAGGATGAACATGTCCTGATCCTTTCCACCGCGTGTCCAAGTTTCAGGGTTCTGATCCATAACATTGAAGTACAGTGCTGTCATAAAATCAGCGCTGCTCATGGATCCGCCCGGGTGTCCGGACTTGGCCTTCACGACCATCCTGATGATGTCCCTCCTTACCTGGGAGGCAATCTTCTTCAGATCTTCTGTTGACTGCATTTTCTATTTGATATTTTGAATTTGAAATATGCTAAATCGTTTGTAGAGTACAAATATAATCCTTTTTTATGTCAAGAAGAAATTTTAACTTTGTGTGTATGCGGAGCCGCTTCCATTTCCCCGAAATCCAAACGGCATCCGGCTTAGAGAATTTAATAATCATTATAGTTAATGGCACACGTAGTTATTATGCCCAAACAAGGGCAATCCGTAGAAAGTTGCATTGTCACTGAATTCAAGAAAAAGGTGGGGGACAAAGTCGCCGTCGGCGATGTCCTTTTCAGCTATGAGACCGACAAGGCATCCTTTGACGAGGACGCCAAGGTCGAAGGTACCGTCCTTGCCTGCTTCTTCAACGATAACGACGAGATCCCTTGCCTGACCAACGTGATGGTCATCGGCGAACCGGGGGAATCTTTCTCTGAATATGCTCCTTCGGGGACTGGCGTATCTGCCGCTTCGGGCGCGGAGCCAACATTACCGGCCACGGAGCCGGCAAATGCGGTCGCAGAGCCAGTGGCTCGACAAGGCTCACCAGCCATCGAAGTGACCGCGGCAGCGACACCGGGCGCTTCGGCAAGCTCGGCGACCGGAACCGTTGCAGCCAACGCCCCCGTCTCCCCAAGAGCCCGCAAATTGGCCGCCGAAAAAGGCGTGGACACCGCCCAGGTCGCCGGCACAGGCCCTCACGGCCGCATAATCGAACGTGACATCATAGCCGCACAGGGCGCTCCGAAATCCGGACTCGCCAAGGCTATGATGGCCGACGGAGGTCTCCAGGCTCCTGCCGCAGGCTCCGGAATCGGCGGAATGGTCAAGGGCTCCGACCTCAAGGTCTGGAAACCTACCCACACCGAGAACCTTGCCGGAGAAGGCGAGGAGTTCAAGGTCGAGAAGATGTCCAACATGCGCAAGCTCATCGCCAAGTCGATGTACAACTCCCTCCAGAACACGGCCCAGCTCACCCATATGCTCGGTGCTGACGCACGCCGTGTCCAGGCTCTCCGCAAGAAGGCGAAGAAGGCCCTTGAGGAAGGAAAGATCGACGTGAACATCACGATCAATGATTTCGTCTGCTACGCCGTCATCAAGGCTCTGAAGAAATTCCCTAAGGTCAACTCGCACTGCCTCGGTGACGCCATGAGGATATTCAATGTCGTCAATCTTGGTTGCGCCGTTGACACGGAGCGCGGACTGATGGTGCCTTGCGTGAAGCACGCGGAGGACCTGAATATCATCGGCTTGAGCAAGGCTCTGAAGAAGGTCGCTGAGGACTGCAAGAAGGGCTCGGTCAATCCTGACCTGCTTTCCGCCGAGGGTGCCTCATTCACGGTCTCCAATCTCGGAGGTTTCGGAGTCGAGTGGTTCACACCTGTCATCAACGTGCCTCAGAGCGCGATCCTCGGAGTCGGCACGATCGTCCCTCGTCCGAAGGATCTGGGCGCCGGAGTCTATGCGTTCGTCCCTTATCTCGGTCTTTCCCTTACCTACGACCACAGGGCTCTTGACGGCGGCGAGGCTACCCGTTTCCTCAAGCAGGTCGCCGTTGAGATAGAGAATCTTGAAGTTGAATTCTAAAACCTGTTTTGATTTGTTTGAAATGTTCTTTGAGGTGAAAGAATCTTCATTTTCTTCCCGCTTCTTCAGTCAGATAGCACCGCTATCTTCCTTGGAAGAAGCGGTCGAACCTGAAGTTCTTCACTCTCAAATCTTCAAACAAACAAATCAAAACAACTTTTAAAATATTTACGAATATGTACGATTTAGCGGTAATAGGCGGTGGCCCGGGTGGTTACGTGGCCGCTGAAAGAGCCGGAGCCGCCGGCCTTAAGGTTGTCCTTTTTGAAAGAAAGTCTCTCGGAGGTGTCTGCCTCAACGAGGGCTGCATCCCGACCAAGACGCTCCTTTACAGCGCAAAGGTCTATAACTACGCCCTCACAGGTGACCACTACGGGGTCTATGTGAAGGAACCTACGTTCGATTATTCAAAGATCGTCGCCCGTAAGGACAAGGTCGTGAAGAAACTCGTAGGTGGTGTCAAACTGGCGATGAAGTCCAACAATGTCGAGGTCGTGGCCGCCGAGGCTATGATCCAGGGCCGTGACGCGGAAGGCATCAAGATCACAGCCGCCGACCAGACCTACGCCGCAAGGAACATCCTCATCTGCACCGGTTCAGAGGCCGCCGTGCCTCCGTTCCCGGGTCTGAAGGAGGCCGGAGACGTTATCGTCACCAACCGTGAGATCCTTTCTCTGAAAGAACGTCCGTCCGAGCTCGTTGTCATCGGTGGAGGTGTCATCGGAATGGAGTTCGCGGCTTTCTATAGCACTCTCGGTACGAAAGTGACTGTGGTTGAGATGCTTCCTAAGATTCTCGGACCTCTTGACGATGAGATCAGCGCTATGCTTCAGAAGATCTACACCAAACGTGGCGTGAACTTCTGCCTCAAGTGCAAGGTCACCGGAATCGAGGGCAACACCGTTGTCTATGAGGATCCGGAGGGCAACACCCAGAGGGTCGGCGGGGACAAGATTCTCGTCTCTGTGGGCCGCCGTGCCAACATCACGGGATTCGGCCTTGAGAACCTTGGAGTCGAGATGCTCCTGAACCGTGGCGGAAAACCTTGCGGAATCAAGGTGGACAGCAGGATGCGCACGAATATTCCAGGAGTCTATGCCGCCGGCGACGTGACCGGCTTCTCTATGCTGGCCCACACGGCGAGCCGCGAGGGCGAGGTCGCGGTCAACAATATTCTTGGAAAGGAAGATCATATGCGCTACGACGCCATCCCTGGAATCGTCTATACCAACCCTGAGGTCGCCGGAGTCGGACTCACCGAGGAGCAGGCCGAGGCTTCCGGGAAGGAATATTCGGTCGTCAAGCTTCCAATGGCCTACGCCGGCCGCTTTGTCGCAGAGAATGAGGGCGGTGAAGGAATATGCAAGATCATCGTCGGCAAGAAGTACCACGAGGTCCTCGGAGTCCACATGCTCGGCAACCCTTGCTCGGAGATCATCCACAGCGCCTGCATCGCCATCGAGTCGGAGATGACCCTTGAGCAGCTCAAGGAGGTTGTGTTCCCGCACCCGACTGTTTCCGAGATCATCAAGGAGACAGCGTTCGCGTTGAAATAAAATGATTTGCTGGTAAACGTAATGACCACAAATTGTCGCTAAAAAGAATGACGAAAAACAATTAAGAATATACTGATATGCCAAAAGCGCTTTACATCGATCCTAACGAGACCCTGCGTCCTCAGGATCACGAACTTGAGCTTCCGAAGATTCCGGTGATGACGTACAACAAGACCGTCAAGGAAGAACTTAAGGAAGGCAATTTCACAAAGGAGGATCTTCTCCGCATCTACCGCGATATGTCCTACATCCGCGAGTTCGAGACTATGCTGAATCTGGTCAAGACCACGGGTGGCTACAACGGAGTCGCTTACAATAACCCTGGCCCTGCCCACCTTTCCGCAGGTCAGGAGGCCGCCGCTGTCGGTATGGCCTACTGCCTTGACACCGATGACTTTATCTTCGGTTCACACCGTTCACACGGTGAGATTCTCGCCAAGGGACTCCGCTCCATTCAGATCCTTCCTGAGGATGAGCTGAAGAAGGTTATGGAGGAGTTCTGGGGTGGTGCCACCCTCAACGTGGCAAAGAAGGCTTACGACGGCGATGACACCAAGGAGCTCGGAATCCGCTTCCTGCTCTACGGTGCGATGGCCGAGATCTTCGCCCGCACGACCGGTTTCAACAAGGGTCTGGGCGGATCAATGCACACATTCTTCACACCTTTCGGAATCTATCCTAACAACGCCATCGTCGGCGGTTCCGGATCGATCGCCGTGGGTGCGGCCCTTTACAAGAAGGTCAACCGCAAGAAGGGCATCGTCGTTGCCAACCTCGGTGACGGCGCGATGGCCAGAGGACCAGTCCTCGAAGGCATGACATTCGCCTCAATGGATCAGTTCAACACACTCTGGGAAGGCGACATGAAGGGCGGGCTGCCAGTCCTGTTCAACGTGATGGACAACCAGTACGCCATGGGTGGACAGACCAGGGGTGAGACGATGGGTTATGTGTTCCCTGCACGCCTGGGAGCCGGCTTCAAGGCCGACGCCATGGATGCCGAAAGAGTTGACGGTTACAATCCTCTCGCGGTCATCGACGCTTTCAACCGCAAGAAAGCCTACCTTCTTGAGAAGAAGGGTCCTGCTCTTCTGGACGTTGTCACCTACCGTTACAGCGGACACTCTCCGAGCGACCAGTCGTCTTACCGTACAAAGGAGGAGATCGAGGCCTGGGAGAAGGAAGATTGCATCTTGGCGTTCGGTGAGAGACTGAAAGAGGCCGGGGTGGCTGATCAGGCCGCTCTCGACGCTATCCGCAAGGAAGTTGACGCCAACATATTCGAATGCTACAAGCTTGCCATCGACACCGAACTTTCCCCTCGCATGGATCTCGTGAAGGAAAGTGAGCTCCTTGGTGATATGATGTTCTCCAACCAGAGCATCGACTCCCTCAGCGACGCGAAACCGGATGTGAATATGCCGCTGGAGGAAAATCCTCGCGTCAAGCAGATTGCCGGCAAGTCCAGGTTCTATCTTGACAAGGACGGCAAGCCTGCCAGCAAGATGAAGACCTACAACATCAGGGACGGAATATTCGAGGCCGTCGCCGACCGCTTCTACAAGGATGCTTCTCTGGTCGCTTACGGTGAGGAGAACCGTGAGTGGGGTGGCGCTTTCGCTGTCTATAGAGGACTGACCGAGGCTCTGCCTTACCATCGCCTGTTCAATTCTCCGATCGCCGAGGCCGCGATCATCGGGACAGCCATCGGTTACGCTATGTGTGGCGGCCGTGTGATCCCTGAGATCATGTACTGCGACTTCCTCGGCTGCTGCGGAGACGAGATATTCAATCAGCTTCCTAAGTGGCAGGCGATGTCCGGCAACATCCTGAAGATGCCGGTTGTGGTCCGTGTGTCCGTCGGCTCGAAGTACGGTGCCCAGCACTCTCAGGACTGGACTTCGTTGTGCTGCCATATTCCTGGACTCAAGGTCTGCTTCCCTGTCACTCCGTATGACGCGAAGGGCTTGATGAACGCCGCGCTTCAGGGTACCGACCCAGTCATATTCTTTGAGAGTCAGAGGATTTACGACAAGGGCGAGATGTTCCACGAAGGCGGTGTGCCTGAGGAATATTATGAGATTCCGATCGGTGAGCCGGATGTCAAGAGGGCCGGTAAGGACATCACCATCCTTACTATCGGCGCCACTTTGTACCGCGCTCTTGAGGCCGCTGATATTCTTAAGGAAAAGTATGGTATGGAGGCTGAGGTCATCGATGCCCGCTCTCTCGTGCCGTTCAACTACGAGAAGGTGCTTGCGTCCGTGAAGAAGACCGGCCGCATCGTCATCGCCGGCGACGCCTGCGCCCGTGGCTCCTACCTCAATGACATCGCCGCCAACATCACCGAGATGGCCTTTGACGACCTCGACGCCGCTCCTGTGGTGCTTGGCTCCCGCAACTGGATCACCCCTTGCCACGAGCTCGAGGAGGCGTTCTTCCCTCAGCCGTCCTGGTTCCTGGATGCCATCAACGAGAAGATCGTCCCTCTGAAGGACTATGTTCCGGTAAGCAACCAGACCACCGCTGAGCAGGTCATCCGCGCGAAGAAGGGTGTGTAAAAGGTACGGCCATGCTTACAAAAGCTGTTAGATTATATGGTAAGGAAGACCTTCGTCTCGAGGAGTTTGAACTCCCCGGGATGAAGGATGACGAGATCCTCGCGAAGGTTGTCAGCGACAGCCTTTGCATGTCTTCCTACAAGTCTTCACACCAAGGTTCCGACCACAAGAGAGTCCCGGACGACATCGCCGAAAATCCTACGATCATCGGCCACGAGTTCGCCGGCGAGATCATAGAGGTCGGCTCCAAGTGGAAGGATCAATTCAAGCCTGGGGACAAGTTCTCAATCCAGCCGGCCCTTAACTACGAGGGCGGCCCAGCCGGTCTGCTGTCCGCGCCTGGATATTCCTATCGCTACGCCGGAGGTGACGCCACCTACATCATCATCCCTTCCGATGTGATGGAGATGGGCTGCCTCCTTCATTACAATGGCCCGGGATTCTATCCGGCATCATTGAGCGAGCCTCTGGCTTGCGTGATCGGCGCGATGCACGCCTGCTATCACACCCATCCGGGCTCGTATGTTCACCAGATGGAGATCAAGGACGGTGGCAAGATGGCACTTCTGGCTGGTGTCGGCCCGATGGGACTCGCGATGATCAACTATGTGCTCCGCCGTGAGGACAGAAAGCCGTCCCTTTTCGTGGTGACGGACATCGATCAGGCCCGTCTTGACCGTGCCGCGACGCTCTATACCAAGGAGTTCGCCGCTTCCCGTGGCATCGATCTCCGTTATGTGAACACCGGCACTGTCGAGAATCCTGTAGAGACGCTGCGCGAGATTTCCGGCGGAACCGGCTATGATGAGGTCATCGTGATGGCACCCGTTCCCGCTGTTGTCGAGCAGGGAGACGACATCCTCGGACAGGATGGCTGCCTGAATTTCTTCTCCGGTCCTGGCCGTTCCGATTTCAAGGCTCCGTTCAACTTCTACAATGTCCACTATGCCTCCACCCATGTGGTCGGCACCAGCGGCGGCAACACCGAGGACATGAAGGAAGCCCTCAAGATGATGGGCGAAGGTCTTGACCCAGCCGGTCTCGTGACCCACATCGGAGGCCTCAATGTGGTCCCTGAAACCACCCTGAACCTCCCGTCGATCAAAGGTGGCAAGAAGTTGATCTACACCCACGTGGAGATGCCGCTGACCGCCATCGCCGATTTCGAGGAGAAAGGCGTGACCAACCCTGTCTATGCCGAGCTCGACCGCCTCTGCAAGGCTCACAACGGACTATGGAACATCGAGGCTGAGGAATATCTCCTCTCCCACGCCTCCGAACTGAGCAAGTAGTACTCACCTTAGTGTGAGACCCGAAAAGGATTTTCCCTATCCGGATTTTTCACGTTACAAAAATCCGGATAGGGAAAATCCTTTTCGGGCTGCAGCTAAGATCTGCCCTCATCTTTTCGGGTTTCATTGTCGAAACATTCTCTATACCGTGCTGCCAAGCCCGAAATAATTCTTTTATTTGTAGCATCCGCTCCCTTTTGCCCGCCCACAGGCAGAATCGGAAGGGAAGTGGCTGACTTATCATAATTTTGACATTAAATACAAACAGTTTTATGAAGCACATCAAACTACTTGCGGTCATCGCCGCAATGACCATCTGCGGGACAATTTCCGCACAGCAACTTTCTTCAAGGTGTCCTATTCAAATGCCGCGATCGAGATGAAATCGGGCAGATTGCCTGTCACGGAAAACATGAACGGCCTCTCCATAGGTGTCTCGCAGGCGAGACCGCTCCCCGGCGAGTTGCCTTTCTTCTATGAATATGGTGTGGATGCGATGGCGGTGTTCGGCGACCATAATTCCACACTCGTCTCCGCGATTGTTCCGGTCAGTTTGATGTACCAGCTCGACCTCGGGCAGATCCAGCTTCTCCCGTTCGCCGGCCTCAACCTGACAGCGCACATCCTGGGTCAAAGCAAGTACGAGGGCGTCACCAGCGACTGGTTCAAGTCAGACAACGGCGACTCCGCCGCCAACCGCTTCCAGCTCTGCGCCCAGTTAGGCGTCAAGGCCGTTTACAACAGGTACTTTCTGGAATTCGCCTACCACCCGTCCCTGACCAACCTCGCCGACCGCACCAGCCTAAATCTCATCAACGTCTCGTTCGGCTTCATGTTCTAAGTATGCCTAAAATCAGCTTGGTACTATTTAGGATTGCTTAGTGGCCTTGGAAAATAGATCTATCCTCGATAATTTTATCTGAGGCAACTTGTTTTTTCATGTTACTAAGTAGTACCGACAATCCGCTTACGGTACGCAAAAGAGGGTGGCTATCAGTCTTTCGACTTTAGTCACCCTCTCTTTGTCATGTCCTGTGTCCGGCGGCACTGGTGTTGCCGCTGTTCACTTCGTCGACGAGGTCGTTGATGGCGTCGGTCACGCCGGCTATCTTCGAGGCGATGCCGGCCTGGTCGGTGCCGAGAGCCTCGGCCTGCCCCTTGATCGCGTCGAGGGACGCCACGATGAGATCGAACTTGCTGCCGTAGTCAGGCATTCCCTTGACGGCGGCCTCGATGGCCGCCAGCCTGGTCTCGAGGGTGGTGTTCTGGTCGTCGATGACACAATGGCTGGGCCATCAGTCAATGCTGAACGCCTCGATCTCTTTGTTGAGGGTGTCGAGGATCTCGAGTTTGGTGTTCAGGAGGTCGTCTGAGATGTCAACCTTGTAGTAGTGCGGGTTGATGAGGCGTCTCTCGGACGGACTGAAATGTGACAAGGTGTTGTTGTAGAAGGCCTTTTTCTCTTGCAGGGTGTGGCTTTCGGCGCATCTCTCACCGTCCTTGATCACCTGATGCTGAAGTGGCCTCCAGGAATATTCACCGGACTGGAATATCTTGTACTTGTAGCGGTCCTGCTCGTCGTAGATGGTGAAGGTCTCGCCGGCCTCGATCCTTTGGGAGAGGGTGTCTCCTCGCAGACAGGTCACGTCGGCTTTGTAGATGTCACCGAGATCAGGGTCTTTCTTCGTGATTCTGTAGGTGATCTGGAATCCCGGGTTGATCAGTTTGATTCTCTCCTCGGAACGTTTCAGGACCGGACGGCCGTCTATCTGGACGAGTTTGTACACGTTGCCGAAGCATGGGGCGGCCTTGCTGGTGGCGATGGCGTCACCGACTCCGTAGGAGTCTATGCAGGCTCCCTGGCGCTCAAGATCCGAGATGAGATATTCGTCAAGGGAGTTGGTGGCGAAGATCTTGCAGCCCGTAAGTCCGTGGTTGTCAAGGATCCTGCGGACTTTGACTGAGAGATAGGCGAGGTCGCCACTGTCAAGGCGCACGCCGTAGCCGTTGGGATATTCATTGTCGATGCCGCATTCCTTGAAAGAGCGTATCGCGTTCAGAATGCCGCATTTAAGGGTGTCGTAGGTGTCTATGAGCAGGATGAGGTTCTCGCCTCGGTGGGTGTTGATGTAGTCCACGAAGGCTTTGTGCTCGCCTTCGACTGTGCTGCCGTAGGAGGTGACGAAGCTGTGGGCCATCGTGCCGGTGGAAGGCACTCCGTTGAGGACTCCGGTCAGGATATTTGAGGTGCTGGCGCATCCGGCTATGATCGCGGCCTTCGCTCCGTAAGTGGCAGCCCACGGGCCGTGAGCGCGCCGTGATCCGAACTCGCTGACAGGACGGTTGGTGGCGCGGCAGACCCTTGAGGCCTTTGTGGCCACGGCCATCTGGTGGTTCATTATGCAGAGGAGGGGAGTCTCAAGGATCTGGGCTTCGATCAGCGGAGCCTCCACTGTGATGATCGGTTGGTTCGGGAAAGCGATCTCGCCCTCGCGCATCGCATAGACATTGCCTGTGAACCTCAACGTTGACAGGTACTTGCGGAATTCGGCATATTCATCACCCGGAAGGAACTTCTCGTAAAATTCCGGTTCGGCCTTGCCGATGTTCCGGATGCATTCTATGGCTTCCTCGATGCCGCTCACGACCGCCCAGTTGTTGTTCTCCGGGGCTTTTCTGTAGAACATATTGAAGACGGCGATGACATCCTTTCTGCCTGTCTCGTAGAAGGATTTGCCCATCGTGTACTGGTACTTGTCTGAACAGTAGGCGAAGTCTTTGACCTCGATTCCGTTGTTTGATTCCATATCTTTAGATGTTTTGGCCGGAGCCATTTTTTCTGTTGTCTGATTGCCGGAGGGTTATTGTTTGCCTTGGCGGACCTTGTTCTCTTCAAGAACCATGCTGAGAATCCGTTTGGCTGAGGTGTTGTCACCGGAAGTGACGAGTTCGATGTCTGGATGGGGCACTGAGCCTGTCGAAGCCACATCGTCCGAGGCGAGCAGCCCTTCCTCTTTCATCACCTCAATCAGATGCTTGGCCACCGCCGGTGCCGGATCGATGATCTGCACATCAGGCCCCGCAATCCTCTGGATGACATTCCTCAGGAACGGATAGTGCGTACACCCCAGCACAATCCTGTCCGCACCCGCATCCAGCAGCGGTTGGAGGCTCTTCCGCACCGTCTCCTCCGCCTGTGGTCCGTCCAGAATCCCATTCTCCACCAACTCCACAAACCCTTGCCCCACGTGCTCGACAATCTCTACGTCATCCTCGTAGATCCCCTTGGTGGTCAGGTATTTGGACCCTTTCAGCGTTCCTGCCGTCGCCAGCACACCGATCACTCCTGTCTTAGAACTGAGCGCGGCCGGCTTCACCGCCGGCTCCATTCCGATGAATTTGACGGGATATTCATTTCTTAAAGTGGTGATCGCCGCCGCAGTGGCAGTGTTGCACGCCACCACGATGATTCGCGCTCCCCGCGAGAGGAGATATTCCGTGATCGCTCTGCATCGGCTTTGGATGAACTCAGGAGTCTTTTCTCCGTACGGGCAGTTGGCGTTGTCCGCGTAATAGACAAACTTTTCCCCCGGAAGAAGCTTCAGCACCTCCCGCAGCACGGACAGCCCGCCCGACCCCGAATCAAAAATCCCGATCATCACCGAAAAGTCAAATTATTGAATCAAAGATACAACAAAGAAACGAAAGAGAAATAAAATTGAATATCTTTGTACTGTAGTGTCCAATGTAGTGGCATGATCTGAAACGTTAGATTATTCTGAATGACAATGAATATGAAGACATGGAATATGTGTGGGACCGCAGTGGTGCTTGCCGCGGCGATGCTGTGGCTTTCGGGCTGCGTGGAGACTGATGCGGATAAGAGAGAAAATGCTCCCACGCATGAAATCGCGAAGGCGGATCAGTACGCGATCGATGTGCTGGAAACGTATTACCTTTGGAATGAGGAGATTGAAAAGGATTTGGCGAGGCTGGATCCGGACACTTGCAGAATGCCGATGGAAGTGGTGAAAGGCATTCGCTATCATGAGGGAGGCAAGGAAGTGGACCGTTGGACTGTCCTGACGGATGACCTCAAGTCATTCCAGAATTCTGTGCAGGGGCTTGGGATCACTTACGGGTATGATCTTCAGGCAGGGAGGATTACCAACAAGCCTGGGGAATATTTCCTTGTGGTGAGCTGTGTCAGCAACGGTGGACCTGCCCATAAGGCGGGACTTAGGCGAGGTGACATAATCATCACTCTTGACGGCAAGGCTATAACAGAGGAAAATATTTATGATGCTTTCAATTCATATTCAATAAATTTGGGAGTTACTGGCCTGGATGGGAACGGCAACATCAGTGGTGATGTCAGGACTGTGAGCCTGAAGGCGGTGGATATGTACGAGGATCCTGTTCTGGTGGACAAGACGTTCGATGTCGCGGGAAAGAAAATCGGCTATCTGGCCTATTCCGCGTTTGACCTCAATTCCTCTCAGACGCTGCCGGATGTGTTCAGACGCTTCAAGTCCGAGAATATTGATGAACTTATCCTTGATTTGAGGTATAACGGCGGTGGCTACGCTTTCACCGAGAATGTGTTGGCATCGATGATAGCACCGATGGCAAATGTCCTGGCCGGGGATATATTCCAGACAGAGGTGTATAATTCCATTCTCTCCGAGGCCTGGAAGAAGCAAGGGGAGGACACTAACACTTATTTCTCAACAGTTCATGAAATCAGTTCGCAGAAGTTGAAAATAGATGTGTCGGACGCCAATCCGGGAATATCCAAGGTTTATGTCATCGTGACCGGTGGCACGGCCTCGGCTTCGGAAGGGTTGATTGTAGGTCTGAAGCCTTATATGGATGTTGAGCTTGTCGGTCAACGGACCTATGGGAAGTATTGCGCCGGAATCTTGTTGGCTCCGGATCAATTCTACAGCAGCAGGTATGATTATTCACTGATCCAGGATTGGGGAATGTACGTGATGATCAGCAAGTTCGCTGACTGCAACGGCCGCAATGCCTCCATCCCGGACGGTATCCCGGTGGACGTTCAGGCTGATGACAATCCGTTTGACGGCTACCAGTTGGGAGACGAGAACGAGACGATGCTCCGCGCCGCCCTTCAGGCCGCCGGCAAGACCTATCCTAAGTCCGCGTCTGTGACCCGTTCATATTCAAAGGCCATCGACCTCACCCCTCTTGACCACGGCGCTCCGAGAGGCATCCTCATCAGGACGGATGTCCCGGCGTTGAGGTAGTTTTCCCGTTTCATAAATCGCGTTTCACTTTTTATGTCTCGCTTTTTGTGTAACTTTGCAGGAATAAATTTAAAATGGAGAGCAAATGATATTAAAGGATCAGATTGAGGCTCTGCATCAGCGGTTGGAGACGTTGGGGAGGTGTCTTTGACATCCCTGGGAAACGTGGGCAGGTAGCCGCATTGCAGAAGAAGACGGAGTCGCCGGACTTTTGGAACGACCCTAAGGCAGCCGAGGTGTTCATGAAGAACCTGAACGGTGTAAAGTCTTGGGTCACAGGATTCGACAAGGCTTCCACCGAGGTGGATGATCTGGATGTCCTGTACGATTTTGCCAAGGAAAGTCTGGGCGGAGGCACCGACGAGACAGTCACCACAGCGGAGACGCAGGAACTCGACGAGTCATATTCAAAGGCGGTTGAGGATGTCGAGGCGTTGGAGCTTAGGAATATGTTGGGCGCGGAAGGGGACAACCTTGGAGTCGTGCTGACGATAAATTCCGGAGCGGGCGGCACCGAGGCGAACGACTGGAGTTCGATGCTGATGAGGATGTATATGCGCTGGGGCGAGAGGAACGGTTACAAAGTGACTGTCACTGACCTTCTTGAAGGTGACGAGGCGGGAATAAAGTCGGCCACGATCCAGGTCGAGGGCGACTATGCCTACGGCTATCTCAAGGCTGAGAATGGTGTGCACAGACTCGTGCGCCTTTCTCCGTTCAACGCCCAGGGCAAGCGCCAGACCACATTCTCGTCCGTTTTCGTCTATCCTTTGGTCGATGACACGATCAACATCGAGATAAACCCTTCGGACTTGGAATGGGACACGTTCCGTTCCGGTGGCCACGGCGGCCAGAACGTCAACAAGGTCGAGACCGGAGTCCGCGTGCGGCATATCCCTTCAGGGATAGTAGTGGAGAACACGGAGTCCCGCTTCCAGCAGGACAACAGGCAGAACGCCCTCCGCATCCTCCGGTCAAGGCTCTATGACCTTGAGCTGAAGAAGCGTCAGGAGAAGCAGGCCGAGATCGAAGGCACGAAAAAGAAGATCGAGTGGGGCTCGCAGATCCGCTCCTACGTCCTTCATCCGTACAAGATGGTCAAGGACCTGAGGACCGGCTATTCCACCGCCGACACCCAAGGCGTGCTTGACGGCGACCTGAACGAGTTTATGAAGCGCTACCTGATGCAGGAAGGCTCCGGCGGCACGACCGCTCCGATTGAAGACATTGACTGATAATCACTAAAAATATTTCATTAATATGGCAGAATTCAAATACGCTCCGATGTTCCAGCTGGGACCGGACACAACTGAGTACTACAAGCTGACGAGCGAGGGCGTGTCCCTTGGCGAGTTCGAGGGGCATCCTATCCTTAAGGTGGCTCCTGAGGCTTTGACTATGCTTGCGAACGCCGCTTTCAGGGATGTGAACTTCCTTCTGAGGCCGGCACACAACCAGCAGGTCGCCAAGATCCTGAGCGATCCGGAGGCTTCCGACAATGACAAATACGTGGCTCTGCGCTTCCTGCGCAACGCCGAGGTGTCCGCCAAAGGCAAATTGCCTTTCTGCCAGGACACAGGTACAGCGATTATCCACGGAGAAAAGGGACAGCAGGTCTGGACCGGCTTCGATGACGCCGAGGCTCTCTCGAAGGGTGTTTACAAGACTTACACCGAGGAGAATCTTCGCTACAGCCAGAACGCTCCTCTGGATATGTACAAGGAAATCAACACGAAGTGCAACCTCCCGGCCCAGATCGACATCGAGGCTGAGGAGGGTATGGAATATAAGTTCCTCTGCGTCGTGAAGGGTGGCGGCTCGGCCAACAAGACCTACCTCTATCAGATGACCAAGGCTGTCCTCAATCCTGGCACTCTCGTGCCTTTCCTTGTGGAGAAGATGAAGACTCTTGGAACGGCGGCCTGCCCTCCTTACCACATCGCGTTCGTGATCGGCGGCACATCGGCAGAGAAGAACCTTCTGACTGTAAAGCTGGCGTCAACCCATTACTATGACTCCCTGCCTACGACCGGTGACGAGACCGGACGCGCTTTTCGTGACATCGAGCTGGAGAAACAGGTGCTTGAGGAGGCTTACAAGATCGGTCTCGGAGCACAGTTCGGAGGCAAGTATTTCGCACATGACGTCAGAATCGTCCGTCTGCCTCGCCACGGCGCGAGCTGCCCTATCGGCCTTGGAGTAAGCTGCTCGGCCGACCGCAACATCAAGGCGAAGATCAACAAGGACGGTGTCTGGATCGAGAAACTTGACGATAACCCTACACAGTGGATTCCTGAGTCCCTGCGCCAGGCCGGTGAGGGCGAAGGCGTGGTCGTTGACCTCGACAAGCCTATGAGCGAGATCTGCAAGCTTCTCAGCCAGTACCCTGTCTCCACCCGTCTGAGTCTTAACGGAACCATCATCGTGGCCCGTGACATCGCTCACGCCCGTCTGAAGGAAAGACTTGACAGAGGCGAGGATCTACCGCAGTACTTCAAGGATCATCCAGTCTTCTACGCCGGCCCGGCCAAGACTCCGGAAGGAATGGCCTGCGGCTCAATGGGACCTACCACGGCCAACCGTATGGACCCTTACGTTGATCTCTTCCAGGATCACGGCGGCAGTATGATCATGATCGCCAAGGGCAACCGTACCCAGGTCGTCACCGATGCCTGCAAGAAGCACGGCGGTTTCTACCTCGGCTCCATCGGCGGCCCTGCCGCTGTCCTCTCCTACGAGAGCATCAAGAGCATCGAGTGCGTGGAGTATCCTGACCTCGGCATGGAGGCCATCTGGAAGATCCGTGTGGAGAACTTCCCTGCCTTCATCCTTGTGGACGACAAGGGCAACGACTTCTTCAAGCAGTTAGGCCTGTAAGGCGATAGTTTGGTAATATGTTGCCGCATCTTCGCAAAACCTGCGGCAACATTATTTTTTTGTATATTCAAAAAGATTCATAATGAGGAATATTCTTACTTTGGCGATAGCGGTCGTGCTGCCTGTGCTTATGGCGGCGCAACCGCAGTCATCCTTTAGGTTGGACTGGGCGGCGACCGGCTCGCACTGTGTCATCGGAGGCGGCCCGTCTCTGGAGTTTCAGAAAAAGGCCTTCAACCATGTCGCATGGCGTGGGGAGAAGGTGTTCGCGCAGGCCGTAGTGTCGTCGGAGGAGGAGTTGAAGGATGTACGGCTGTCAGTCTCTGACCTGCGTAACGGCAAGTCTCTGATCGGGGCGGAGAACATCCGTCTACAATTCGTCAGCTACGTTGTCTCCGACTTGCTCGACACGACCAAGTACGGCCAGTGCGGCTCCCGCGAGGACAAGTCCAAGTGGGGGGAAGTGCTTGTGGCCGACGTGCTTGACATCAATGATTCCATGACGGTTCCGGCTGGACGAAAGCAGCCGGTCTGGATGACCGTGAGCGTTCCTTCGGATGCGAGGCCGGGAAAATATTCAGGAAAACTGACAGTCACGTCCTCCAATGCCAAGGCCCGCAGCCTCAATGTGGAACTGACCGTGGCTGATCATGTCCTGCCGCCGGCCCGTGACTGGGCTTTCCATCTGGATCTGTGGCAGAATCCATATTCAGTGGCCCGCTATGAGAACGTTCCTCTTTGGAGCGACGCTCATTTCGAGGCCATGCGTCCGGTGATGAGGATGCTCGCCGAAGCCGGTCAGAAATCCGTCACCGCCACCATCATGAGCCGTCCGTGGAACGGTCAGACCGAGGACGCGTTCGGCTCGATGGTCACCAAGATCCGCCGCATCGACGGTACCTGGCTCTACGACTACACCATCTTCGACCGCTGGGTGGAATTCATGTTCTCCCTCGGCATCGACCGGCAGATCAACTGCTACTCAATGATTCCGTGGGCGTTGCAGTTCGACTACATCGACCAGGCGACATCTTCGCCGGCGACCTTTCAGGCCGCTCCCGGAAGTGAGGAGTACAATGAATATTGGGGGGCTTTCATCGCAGACTTCGCCCGGCATCTCAAGGCGAAAGGCTGGTTTGAAAAGACCATGATCGCGATGGATGAGCGTCCTTTGGAGTCGATGCAGGCTGTCCTTGGCCTTATCCGAAAGGTCGAGCCGGCTTTCAAGATCTCTCTCGCAGGAAACTATCACGAGCCGGTGATTTATGACATTGTCGATTTTAGCGAGACTTTTTCCGGCAAGCAGGAATTCCCTGAGTCCGCCAAGGCCAAAAGAAAGGAACTTGGCCTGACCACGACCTTCTACACCTGCTGCGCCGAGGCTCATCCGAACATGTTCGTGATCTCGAATCCTGACGAGGCCGCCTGGCTTGGCTGGTTCGCCCAGGCCGAGGGTTACGACGGCTATCTCCGCTGGGCCTACAACAGCTGGACCCTTGATCCGCTCACCGATGCCCGTTTCCGCACCTGGCCGGCCGGAGACTGTTTCGTGGTTTACCCTGGAGGCCGCGGCAGTGTCCGTTTCTCCAAACTGGTCGAAGGCATCCAGGACTTCGAGAAAGTCCGCATCCTCCGCTCCCGCTGGCAGGAGACCGGGAACGAGGCAAAACTCGGTCAGTTGACCGGAATCCTCAAGTCCTTCACCTCCGAGACAGTCCTCGCCGAAGGCCCGACAAAAGCCCTCGCCGCCGCCAAGTCCTTCCTCGACAGGCAGTAGGATAGGGATCCCCGTGTTCAGAAGTGTCCGACTTCTCCACGGAAAGGGCTATTCGGTGGACAAACCGAGGGGAAAAACCAATTTGTCCACCGAATAGCCTTTTTCGGTGGACAAACTTTAATACTTCAGGTTGTTGCCCGGCGGCCGTGCCGTGTTTCTTTTCAGCGGCTCTCGGTTGTAGTCCGGCGACCGTGGCGGATGTCTACTTGACCTTGATGGAGTTGAGGAGGTCGAGTTTGCCGGTGTCGGTGAGGTGGATGATCAGCTCGCCGAAGAGGGTGTTCTGCCAGGCGAACCAGGCGCGGGTGAACTTGCTCGCATCATCCTTATAAAAGGACTCGTGCATAAAGCCGGTGCCGGCGTCGGTCTTCATCAGGGTCTCCACGCACCATTTGATCTCCTTGTCATCCTGCGATGTAAAGGCCTTCATCATGATGCTCATTGGCCAGATGTAGTCGTAGCCGATGTGCGGGCCGCCGATTCCCTCGCCGGCCTTGCCTTTGAAGAAATACGGATTGTCCTCGCTCCAGACAAACCTGCGGGTGTTCTGGTAGATCGGATCGTTGATGTCAATGTCTCCGAGATAGGCCATTGCCAGGAGGCTCGGAACGTTGGAGTCATCCATCAGGAGCCTGTTGCCGAAACCATCCACCTCGAAGGCGAAGATCTTACCGTACTTGGGGTGGTCCACGACGGCATATTCATAAAGAGCCTTCTCCACTTCGGCGGCGAGGTCGAGGCATTCCTTTGCGAGTTTCTTGTTGTGATTAACATCCGTGAGGATCTCGGCGGCCTTGCGCAAAGAGGTGACAGCGAAGAAGTTGGATGGAACGAGGAACTCGAAGATCGTCGCGTCATCCGACGGACGGAATGCCGAGGCGATCAGGCCTACCGGCTTGACAGGGTTGCCGCGGCCGTCATTGGACTTGGTGTCGAACTGGCGGTCGGTCTTGCGGGCGAACCGGTAAGGGCCCGGGCCGTCCTTGCGCTGCTGCTCCTTGAAGGTCTTGAGAGTGGCCTGGATGGACTTGAGCCATGTCTCGCCGAACACGGAATCGTCGCCGGTCACCTTCCAGTACTGGTAGGCCAGGCGGATAGGGTAGCAGTGCGAGTCGATCTCCCATTTGCGTTCGTGGTCGTAAGGGTTCATGTCGGTGAGGTCCGAATCCCACTCGCTGCCCGTCGGGCCGTCGTTGAAGGCGTTGGCGTAAGGGTCGATGCAGATCAGGGAGAACTGGCAGTTGATCACGCCGGCGAGCATATTCCTAAGATGCTCGTCCTCATTGGCAAGCTGGATGTAAGGCCAGACCTGCGCTCCGGAGTCCCTCAGCCACATGGCGTGGATGTCGCCGGTGTAGACGAATGTCCTGAAGTTGCCGTCTTCGTCCTTGCCGAAGTGGACTGTGGTGTCCAGTGTGTTCGGGTAGCAGTTGGCGAACATCCAGGCGAGGCGTGGGTTCGTCAGTATGCCCTGCATCTGTGTGATCTTGCTCTCGACTGCCTCGGAGCGGAAAAGCCGTTTCTCGGGGGCCGGACGCTGTGACTCATAGTCTTTTCCATGCGCCATCGCGCCGCTGAGCAAAAGAATGGCCGAAGCCAGAAGTAGTGTGCGTTTCATAATTTATTTTTCATTAGTGTATGAATATGGTCGGTCCTCCTTTGCGGTTCCTCTCACCGTGTCAGGCTCGGACCCTACAAGATAAACAATATTCGCTCCTTCTGCAAGGTCTTCATGGCGGAAATAGTTCCGGCTCCACTCTTTCCCGTTGATTCTCACGCCTTTGACGTAGAAGTTGTCTTTGGAATTCTCCGGTGCTTCAAGCGAGATGACGCTTCCGTCAGGCCGGGTGATGACCGCTTTCCTGAACAGAGGTGTCCCGATGGCATATTCATTGGACCCCGGGCAGACAGGGTAGAATCCGAGGGCGGAGAAGACGTACCAGGCGGATGTCTGGCCGTTGTCCTCGTCGCCGCAGTAGCCGTCGAAGTTTGAGTTATAGAACTTGTCCATCACCTCGCGGATCCGCTGCTGCGCCTTCCAAGGCTGGCCGCACCAGTCGTAGAGGTAGAGCATGTGCTGGATCGGCTGGTTGCCGTGGGCGTAGTTTCCCATGTTCATCACCTGCATCTCCCTGATCTCGTGGATAGGGAAGCCGTAGTAGCTGTCGTCGAAGAGCGGAGGAATTGTGAATATGCTGTCGAGCATCCCGGCGAAGACCTCGTCCCCTCCCATCAGGTCGATCAGGCCTTGCGGGTCGTGGAACACCGACCAGGTGTAGTGCAGACTGTTGCCTTCCGTGAAGTTACCGCCCCATTTTAGAGGGCTGAACGGCCTCTCGAACGAGCCGTCGAGGTTCTTTCCGACCATCAGCCTGTACTCCGGATCGTAGAGATTCCTGTAATTGAATGCGGCCTTGGCGTAAGGCGCAAGCTCTTCCTCGCTGCGGCCCAGAGCCTTGCCGAACTGGTAGATGCACCAATCATCGTAGGAATATTCAAGAGTCCTGGCGGCATTCTCGTTGATGCCTACATTACAAGGGACATAGCCGAGGCTGTCGTAATATTCCCAACCGAGTCTGCCTGTCGAACTGACCTCCGGATGGACGGCGTGGGCTCCGTGGGTGACGGCCTTCCAGAGCTCTTCCGCATCGTAGCCGCGCAGACCCTTGAGCCATGCATCGGTCACGATTGACGCTGAGTTGTTTCCGACCATACATCCCCTGTGCCCTGGACTTGACCACTCCGGTAGGAATCCGCTTTCCTTCCAAGTGTTGACCAGCCCTTCCTGCATCTTCACATTCTCGTCAGGATAGACAAGGTTCAGCAGCGGGAACAGGCATCTGAATGTGTCCCAGAAACCGGTGTCACCGAACAGATAGCCCTTGTGGACGGCTCCGTCGTAAGGGCTGTAATGTACCCTTTCGCCGTCCGCGTTGATCTCGGACAGATCACGTGGGAACAGGACCGACCTGTAAAGGCAGGAATAGAATGTGCGCAGATTGTCGAGATTGTCATCCTCCACTGCGATGCGGCCCAGAACCTCGTTCCATCTTGCTCGCCCGGCCTCGGCTATCTCGTCCAACGTTCTGTCGCCCAGTTCTTTGAGATTGATTTCCGCCTGCTCCTGGCTGATGAATGAGGACGCGACCTTGAGGTTGACCTTCTGACCTTTCACCGTCTTGAATCCGACCATAGCGATGTGTCCGTCAACGGTTTGTGTCTCGAATGGAGTGTCGGAAACCACCACGAACCAGTTTCGGAAATTCTCGGTCACGCCGCCGTGGTTTGCGGTCGAGTAGCCTACGATCATATTCCTGTCACCTATGACTTCGGCATTGCCGCCGCTGTAGGCATCGACCACGAGGTAGGACATCTCCTTTTCAGGGTAGGTGAGTCTGAACGCCGCCGCCCTTTCGGTAGGGGCGAGTTCGGCAACCACATCGTGTTCAGCGAGATAGACCTGATAGTAGTAAGGCTTCACGGTTTCCGCCTTGTGCGAGAACCAGCTCTGCCGCCCCTCCTCGTCATAAACCGGACCTGTGGTCACAGGCATAATCGAGAATGAGCCGTAGTCGTTGATCCACGGACTCGGCTGGTGAGTCTGCTTCAAACCTCTGATCTTGGTCGCTGAATATGTGTATGTCCATCCGTCCCCGTTGGCACCTGTCTGAGGTGTCCAGAAGTTCATTCCCCACGGCAATGCGATAGCCGGGTAGGTGTTGCCCGTAGAAAGTTCGTAAGTGGACGCCGTGCCCATCAGCGGGTTCACATAGTCCACAGGATCCTCCATCCTCATTTTCTCCGGAGATCCGCACGCCGCGGCTATCAAGGCCACAGCCAAAAATATTGATCTTTTTCTCATCAGTTCTGAATATTTCCGCTAAGATACATCAATTTCCATTGGTTCGGAATAGTTCCACCGTCTTGTTCTACTTTATGACTTACAGGTGTGAAAATACGCGCACACCTAAAACATCATACACTTGATGACAAGCGAGTTGCGCTTCCAGGTGCGAGCATATTCGCACACCTGAGAGTTACTGACGTAATATGGAATGATATATATATATCAAGGCCGCAGCCAAAAGAATAGACTATGCTCGCATATTCATTTTAGTAATCCTTAGAAATGCAACTTGTTTTTTCAATATCACTTAGGTTTGTTTGAACAGTCTATAGAAAAATTTTAGTACTTTGTCTTGCAAGGTATTTGAAATTATTTATATCTTTGCATTGTAAAAATGGTTGCAAAACAAGGTCTGGGGCGGACGATGAAGTTTAAGCCGCAGAACAAGATAATGAAAATTAAATAGTTAAGATGAAAAAAGTTGTGAATGTCAGTGTTGGAGGCCGGAGTTTTTCTCTGGATGAGGATGCCTACGCAAGGCTTCTTACTTATTTTGATCACTTCAAATCCCGTCTTGACCGTGACACACAGTCGGCAAAGGAAGAGGTGATGGCCGATCTGGAGAACCGGATCGCAGAGCTGTTCGATCAGGGGACCGGCGGGGCTTCCTACAGGGTTGTCAATCTGGCTCTTGTCACGAAGGTGGTCGAGCAGCTCGGAATGCCGGACGGCTCCAAGGAACCTAAGGAGTCGGAATCAGGAACGAATGCCCGGGAACAGAATCAAAGTGCCGGGAAGGAAGATGAATATCCAAGGTCCGGATCAGGCGTGGATTTCACCTATAACGGTGCCCAGGGAACATCCCGCCGGAGGCTTTTCCGTGACTTGGACAACAAGACCATCGGGGGAGTGTGCGCCGGACTGGCAGCGTTTCTCAATGTGGACCTTACGATTGTCAGGATCGTGTCCCTTCTGACATTGTTGCTTTGGGGAACCGGTTTACTGGTTTACCTTGTCCTGTGGATAGTGGTTCCTGTCGCCAAGACCCCGGCGGACAAATGTATGATGCGTGGCCTTGAGCCGACGGCCGAGAATATGGCGAGATTCAGCCAAGGGAGGAGCGGTTATGGAAAATAGCGCCGACAATGTACGCTCCCAGATGCGCAAGGGAGTCCTTGAATATTGCATACTCAGCATTCTGGCGCGCAAGGAGGCCTACGCTTCCTCGATTCTGGATGATTTGAAATCAGCGAATATGATCGTGGTCGAGGGGACGCTTTACCCGCTTCTGATCCGTCAGAAGAACCAGGGCCTGCTTTCCTACCGATGGGAGGAATCCACGCAGGGGCCTCCTCGGAAATATTACTGCATCACCGAGAAAGGCCGTCAGCAGCTCCGGGAGATGGACCAGGCCTGGCAGGAGATCGTGGAAACCATCGAGACAATAAAACAATGAATATGAAGCGTCTGCTTCCTAATGTATTGAAAGACAATGAAACAAGTTGAATATATCAGCATAGGCGGCTATGTGTTCTCTTTGGAGGACAGCGCCAGTCGCGCCGCCAAGGAATATCTTGACCAGCTCGAAGCGTTCTATTCCAGGAAAGAGAGCGGAGCGGAGGTCATGGAAGGGATTGAGGAACGCATGGCTGAGCTCCTTCTGGAGAAAAGCGGCAAGGGCGGTGTCGTCACCCTCGCTATGGTAAATGACGTGATCTCTGTCCTTGGCCGCCCGGAGACCATCGAGGAGGAAACTTCGGACGCACCGGACGCTGAGCCTGCCGAAGCGTCCGACCGTACATCAAAGAACACGAACAAGACCTCTGCCAGACCCCGCCGCAGACTCTACCGCGACCCCGCCAACGGAAAACTGGCCGGAGTCTGCAGCGGCCTCGCCACCTACTTCAATGTGGATCCGGCAATATTCAGAATATTATTCGTTGTCCTGACTCTACTGGGTGGTATAAACTTCCATTTCTGGCCGCTTGAGCCTTGGATTCACATCTCCGTTCCACTTGTGTACATCGTCCTCTGGATCTGCATGCCGGCCGTGAAGACAGTCCGCCAGCGCGATGAACTCCATGGTGAAAGAGGCACCGTGGATGACATCAGCGCCAGAATCCGCAACACTCCCCGTGAGGAGCCAAAGGCTAAGGACACGGAGACCTGGAAAAACATCAGCAGGATATTCTCCGTCATATTCGGAGTGCTCCTCCTCCTCGCCGGAGTCGCCGGCATAGCGTTCCTGTGCTCATTCTGGTGGGGCGGAGAGATCCTCGGCAACAGTTTCTTCTACAACAAATTCATAGAGCACATCGCCATTGAGGCCCCTGAGGTTCTGTCCTTCATTTCCGTCCCTCTAGTGATGGTCTCAGCCATCCTTGTGGTCGCGATTCCACTCTTCATCATGCTCTACGGCGGCGTGATGCTGATTTTCGGCCTCAAATCCCCGAAATGGCACCCAGGTCTCATCCTGTTCGTCATCTGGCTGATAATCCTTGTCGCCCTCTCCGTCTCCTCCCTCATGACCTTCGCCGTAATCGACTGAAACCCATAAGTTTAATATTGATAATGTACACCAGACCGGGCAACCTGTGAAGGGTGTCCGGCCTGGAATTTTCTTATTCAATGTGCGCGAAGCGCATCCCCTCCCCCGAGGGGAGGGATTTAGGGAGGGGGTAACGTGAATTGATGAGGGTGGGCAATCACCTTCGAACGTGAGATAATGTACTTTACAGCAGGTAATTGCCTACTTGCGAAAGTTGAATCATTAATTTGTACACTAGAAGCGCGTTTCCTGTACCGATGGCGTGTCTTGGTTCATTTGGTACACACAGAGGCCTTCTGCTGTACGTTTTCAGCTGTAAAAAAGAAGAGGATGACCAGAAAGTCACCCTCTTTTCATATTCGGTTGCCACCTCAATCACTTGAGGGAGCATATTCATTAAAAGAATTCCTCTGTGTTCTTGTCGAGGTTGTCGGAGTGGTCTTCGGTGTTGGCGTTGAAGTCGTTCTTCGGGCCGAAGTTCCTGTGGCCGCCGTTCCTGCGGTCGTCGCCGTTCCTGCGGTCTCCACCACGGTCGTAGCCGCGGCGGTCATCGCCGTTTCTGCGGTCGAAGCCTCCGTTCCTGCGGTCACCGTTGCGACGGTCGTCTCCGCCATTCCTGCGGTCAAAGCCGTTCCTGCGGTCACCGCCACGGTCGTTGCCTCCGCGTGGACGACGCTCCGGCTCTACGTAGCCTTCCGGCTTCGGAGTGAGGGCGCGCATAGAGAGTCTCATCTTGCCTGTCTTGGCATCGATCTCAAGGAGTTTCACGTCAACTTCCTGACCTACCGTGAGTACGTCCTCTACATTCTCTGTCTTGTTCCAAGCGATCTCTGACACGTGGAGAAGGCCTTCCTTGCCAGGGAGGATCTCGACGAACGCGCCGAACTCAAGGATTGAGACAACCTTTCCGTGGTAGGTCTGGCCGACCTCCGGAACAGCGCAGATGCTCTGGATCCAGTCGTAAGCCTTCTGCATGGCGGCAGCATCGTTCGTGGCGATGTCCACAACACCCTTGCCGTCGATCTCATCGATGGAGATGACAGCTCCGGTCTCGGCCTGGATCTTCTGGATGGTCTCACCACCCTTGCCGATGACAGCACCGATGAAGTCCTTGTCAATCTCGAAGGATTTGATTCTCGGAACGAACGGCTTGTAGTCCTCGCGAGGTTTGTCGATGCACTTCATCATCTCGCCCATGATGTGCATTCTGCCTTCGTGGGCCTGCTGGAGAGCCTTCGCGAGAACCTCGTATGAAAGACCGTCAACCTTGATGTCCATCTGGGTCGCGGTGATACCGTCCTTGGTGCCGGCAACCTTGAAGTCCATGTCACCGAGGTGATCCTCGTCGCCGAGAATGTCGGTCAGGATGGCGTAGCGGCCGTTAGGATTCTTCTCGTCGGTGATGAGACCCATGGCAACACCGGCAACCGGCTTGCTGATCTGAACACCGGCGTCCATAAGAGCGAGACAGCCACCGCAGATCGAAGCCTGTGATGAAGATCCGTTTGACTCAAGAATATCAGAGACAACGCGTACAGCGTAAGGGAACTCCGGAGCCTTAGGCATAACGGCCTTGAGAGCTCTGAATGCCAGGTTTCCGTGACCTACCTCACGACGGCCAACACCTCTCTGGGCCTTGGCCTCTCCGGTGGCGAACGGAGGGAAGTTATAGTGGAGGACAAACTGCTGGGTCTCCTGTACGAGAACCTCGTCCATCTCCTTCATGTCCATCTTTGTTCCGAGGGTGACGGAGGCAAGGGCCTGTGTCTCACCACGGGTGAATATAGCCGAGCCGTGAGCGCAAGGCAGACAGTCAACCTCGCACCAGATAGGACGTACCTGTGTGGTCTGACGACCGTCCACGCGAAGGCCCTCGTCGAGGACAAGATTCCTCAGAGCCTCTCTCTGCTCGTGACCGAAATATCTGTTGATCATCATCTTCTTGGCATCCTGCTCCTCTTCGGTCAGGCCAAGAGACTCGACGCACTCCTTCTTGATGGCCTCGAAACCGTCCTCTCTCTCGTGCTTAGGCCTCGCGGACTTGGCGAGAGCGTAGCACTTGTCGTAGGCGAAATCGTGGATCTTCTTCTTGAGATCCTCGTCCTCCTCGTCGTGAGGATAGTCTCTCTTGACATCCTTGCCGAGCTCCTTGTTGAGTTCTTTCTGGATGCGGCAGTGCTTCTTGATCTCCTCGTGGGCGAACTTGATGGACTCAAGCATAACATCCTCGGAAACCTCCTTCATCTCACCCTCGACCATCATGATGTTCTCCTCGGTGGCGGCGACCATAAGCTCAAGGTCGGCCTTTTCCATCTCGCTGAAGTTAGGGTTGATCTTGAACTCTCCGTCGATCCTTGCCACTCGTACCTCAGAGATAGGCCCGAGGAACGGAATGTCGCTGGCAGCCAGAGCGGCTGAAGCGGCGAGACCTGCGAGTGCGTCAGGCTGGATGTCCTTCTCGGCTGAGATCAGCCAGATGTTGACGAACACGGCAAGGTGGAAATCCTCAGGGAACAGAGGCCTTAGAGCCCTGTCAACGAGGCGTGAAATCAAAATCTCGTAGTCGGAGGCCTTGCCCTCTCTCTTCATGAATCCGCCCGGGAAACGTCCCGCGGAATAGAATTTTTCCTTGTAGTCCACCTGAAGTGGAAGGAAGTCTGTGTCTTCTGCTGCTTCTTTAGCGCAGGTAACAGTGGCCAGGAGCATCGTGCCTCCCATCTTGACCACCGCCGAACCGTCTGCCTGCTTGGCAACTTTGCCGGTTTCGATCTCGATCACCCGACCGTCGGATAATTCGATCTTCTTTGTGATGATGTTCATTTTACTGTTTTTACCGCGTGTCCTCAACAAAATATATCTGAAAACTTCAGCGTCTTTCTAAATCGTGGAATATCTTCGATTCCATTTAATAAAAAAGGGACGGCTGCGTCATAAAGCGCGGCCAATCCCTTTTCTGTTCCTATCGTGAATTTATCGACGGAGACCGAGCTCCTTGACGATCTTTCTGTATCTCTCGATGTCGATCTTCTGGAGGTAGTCCAGAAGCTGACGCCTCTTGCCTACGAGACGGAGAAGGGAACGACGGGTGACAACATCCTTCTTGTTCTTCTTCACATGCTCTGTGAGGTGATTGATACGGTAGGAAAATAAAGCAACTTGACTCTCTGGTGAGCCGGTGTCTGTATTAGACTTTCCGTACTTAGCGAAAATCTCTTGCTTCTTGTCGGCTTGTAAATACTCTGCCATTTTCGCAAAAAATTTTGTTGATGATTAATAACGTCTTCTTCCCCGCACCCTGCGGAAAAGCGTGCAAAGATAGGCATAATTTTCAGATAATCAAAATATTTTCCGAATATTCAAATTTAATTCAAATCGTACGATGAATGTGTCACTCTCTCGGTCTGCCGGAACTTGCCGATCCTCCAGTAGAGTGAAATATAAATCATGCGTCCACGCCGCCGCGTCCATGTTTCTTGAACGAATCCGGATGAGAATATTGTGGATTTCATATATGAACGTCCGTGAAGCACATCTTCAATTCCGATCGTGCCCCCGAAATTAGCCTTTTCCCAGTATTTGGAGACGGTAAGATCCATAAGCGGCTCAACCCGCAGGTCTTTTGATTGCGCCGTGACACCAGTCGGGAGCATCAGCAGGCTCTGCCCGACTTGTGCGAAGCCAAGGTCGAAGGATGCGTTTTCCGAAAGGCTGAATGAGTTGAAGGTGTTGGTTTTCTCACCGTATATCTCGTAGCGTGAACGTCTATGGCTTACCTGCACGTTCAAATCGATCTTGTCAGTCGGCCGGAATTTGCCGGCCAGTGAGACGCTTGATGATGAATGCCTGCCTATGTTTGCGTAGGAGGTTGTCCTGACATTGTCCTCATTCACGGTGGATATCCTTTGAATGGCGTTCGGAGTAACATCGTAACTGGCGTTGACAGTTAGCTGGTTGAGCCATTTGACTTTGAAATTTCGCTGTAATCCACATGACACAGAGTGACTGACCTCACCTTTGAGGTCAGGATTACCAGTCTTGATGTTATAAGGATCTGAGGTGTCTGAATATGGGTCCAGTTGTTCCTGACGCGGTCGCCTGCTCCGGCATATGTAAGATGAGGAGAGCTTGTAGTCCTTCAGGAAGATCCAAGAGATCCCGACCATGGGTATCAGATTGAACTCGTTGTAGTCAAGGGACTTCGATGAAGCCAAGTCCACTCCTTTGTTGTCGATATATTCGGCTTTCACACCTATGCTGAAGCCCATTTTCCTCTTGAAAAGATTCCCGAGAACCATTGCGTCGGTGTATGCCACTCCTTGCTTATAGTCCATGCCACCTATGCTCCCGCTCCAATATTCGGTCCTGTCATTATAGTCCCTGAACATGTATCCTGTCTCAATCTTCGCTCCCCATTTTCTGTTTTTGTCCCTGAACTTAAGGTTTGCGGAGATGTTATGCTGCAAGTCGGAGTTGGCGGAGTGGTTGTAAAGCGGATCGCCCGAAGATTCACGAAAGAGGTTCTCATAGGAGGAACTTTCGGAATTTCTCATAGTGTATTTCACGGTGACACCGCAGCCCCGTCTCCAATCGTAATTGGCACGGAATCCGGCGTTCAGCCTGAAAGGCGAGGTTGTTGCCTTCGTAGAGGCGGTTACGGTAGTCTCTTCGTTCTGTCCCGGCCTCATGATGGAGGATTCGGTTTCCAATCGTTCATGACTGTCCTGCCTGTTTGTCCCGATGCTCGCGTTAAACCTCAGCTTATCTTTCATGAAAGTCCTGAACAGATTCATGTTCAGGTTCTGTCCTTTGGAGTCACTATCCGATGTGCTGTTCCCTTCGAACGAGCTTGGGGCGGAACCATCGGCACTGTATGAAGTCCTTGAATATTCATTTGTCAGAGATGGCTTGTTCTCATAGTTGAAGGAATAGCTCAGTCCGATTCCGATCAAGGGGGTGTTCACGACCGCGTCCGGAGTGAAGTCATGGCTGTTATGTGATGAAGAATATCCCGTCAGTTGGGCTGCGGCTCCGAATGGAAGCGGTTTGTCCAGCGTGATCACCAACATTGGCGCGGCGTTGTTGTACTCGGGAGAATTCGGGAGGATCAATTCGATTTTTGACATGTAGTCCGCCTTGATGAAACTCATCGGGTACTGTCGGGATTTGCTTATCATGTCGTTCTCTTTGTCATCAATGAGGATCTTTTCCAATGGAATGTGGCCGTATTCCAGATCTCCGTTCCTGACGGACATCTTCAGTCCGGGGACCTTCGACATGAACGCCGACATATTCATCCTTGCCGCGTCCGGATCCGCTGACACGTCATAGACGATCCTGTCCGATTCCTTCTTTATCAGTGTCTTCGCGAAAATCCCTGCGGCATCCAACTCCTCATTGTCTTCCTTGAGACGTATCTTTCCAAGATCCAACTCACCTCCTGCACAGTGAATCTTCTTGACCCAGCTTCCGCATCCGAGAAACGAGACCGTTATTTGGTAGTCACCATTTTTATGAACCTTGATCTCAAAGTTTCCGTCACCGTCACTCGCACAGGCCCCGACCAGTTTACTGTCCGGCCTGTAAACCCCCACATTCGCGAACTCCACAGTCTTCTTCCCCTTGTTATCAAACACGCGTCCCCTGACCACCGTCTCCGCGGACAAGGGAAAGCATATGACAAGGGTTAAAAGGGAAATAATCAATTGTTTCATTTATGTGGCTTCTTGGAGTCTTCCACTCAATTTGTAATGCGTTTACATCATTTTATGCCGCCGCACTTGCGGATGCTGCTGTGGAATTGAGGATTCCAACGAACGTGAGAATAGTTAACCGGTTGATTATCATATTAAGATTGTTTTTTATAGTTTCATTTGCACAAGGTAATAAAAAGTATCAATATTTATGCGATTATATAGTGAAAAAACTTCGATGATCACTGTCCTTTCCTCATCAAATGTGATGACAATCATCTTTTCCATAGGATGTATCCTGTCAAGACTCTCCAATGCAGACACCTCTCGCTCAAAGGTATTCAGATCCTTTGTTGTGGAATAGCAGACCTGCACGCCGGTATTGATGCCCGGAATGTAAAAATCCACCTCGACATTTTTAGAGGAAATATAATATTTATATTCACAGTATAAAAATATTGCCAAATCTTTTTAGGAACATGAAAAAAATAAGTTGCTTCAGATTAAGAGAAGATTTTCGAGGATAGATCTTTTTTTGAAGAAGGAGTGTGCCGGTGGCACATGACTGATGAGAAAAGAGATCTAGACCGAAAAGATTCCTTAAGATGATGCAGGTTATTTTTTGAATGTTACTTATTGCCAATAAAAAGATTCTGATTGGAAGAGCCCTCTTGGGGGAGGATAATTCAGTACAGCCGGTAGCCGCGCAGGGCCCGTTGTTTGGCGAGATGGTCGGGGCAGAGGGATTCGAGGAGGGCGTGGAACTGGGGTCCGTGGTTGGGGCGCTTCAAATGGCAGAGCTCGTGTAGGATGACATAGTCCCGCAGCTCGTCCGGTAGGCGCACGAGGTTGAGGTTAAGGTTGATGTTGCCTTTGCGTGAGCAGCTTCCCCAGTTCGAGGAGTTGTGCTTGATGCGGACGGAATTATATTCAAATGAATATCTTTCCGCGAGTTCATGAAGACGTGCGGGAAGAACCTCTTTCGCCGTTTTCCGCAATGCCTCTATTTCTTCCGGAGTGGGAATATGCTCGGATCCGATTCGCTCGCGCTGCCGCTCCTGAACCTTCATGACCCAGTCTTTTTTAGCCAGAAAGAACTCCAGTCCGGCCTTGTACGGAACGAAGTAAGGAATGGTAACGGTAACGCCCCTGCGGGGATTCACGCGAAGTGTCACCCTGCGGGAGCGTGCATTTTTCCGGATTGTAACGCTACCGGTGTCCGGATCGTCAAAGATTTTCTCCATTATCGATGTCATCAGCACCTGGAATCACGTCACAGTTGCCCTGCACGGATTTTAGGCTGATCTTTGACAAATATCTGACAGCCAGGAACAAAACAGCGGCGCTTACAATGAATATGATCACATAGATCCCAGTCGGGATTATGTCCATAAGACTCGCGTCGGCTCCCAAATCCTTGAACGCCGGAAGCTTGGAGGACAGTACCGAGACCGTGTTGTTGACGCAGTGCATCAGCATCGTGAGCTTCAGCGAGCCGGTCTTGTAATAGACATAGCCGAAGAAGCTTCCGAGGATGAACGCGGAGATTCCCTGCCAGAGGTTGCCGTGGATCGTGGCGAAGAAGATCGCCGAGATGGCTATCGCAAGAGCGGGATTCATCCCCCTCCTGCTGCCGTCCTCGCCCGGTTCGCCCTTTCGGGAATAGTTCAGAAGGCCCCTCAGCACGATGCCCCTGCACATCCATTCCTCGAGCACAGGAGCGAACACGCACATGCTCAGCAGGCTGACCCAAAGCGGCCCGTCGAGCAACTGCTCCATGGTCTTGACCAAGGTTTCGTCCATGTCCGGCATCAACGCCATCAGAGGCTCAAGCATCAAGGCCAGGGCTATTGTGCCGAAAGCCATAAGGATGGCCGTGAGCGCTCCTCCCCAGGGACCGGAATGATTGCTGTCCAACGCGTAGCCTCTGTCGAATGTCGAGTTCCGCATACTCCTGAGCCTCACGTACATCAGCACTGGAATGAACTGCACCGGATAGACGATCAGCATACTGTAGTACAGCGGAAATCCCGGCAGGAATATCATCAGTCCGATGTTGATCAGGCTGCCGAGTATCATCCCGGCCAGGAACCAGCCCAGAACAGCGAAAACACCGGCCACGCCTGGAGTGTACCAGGCGCAGCCGGAGAAAAGGTCGTAGTTCTTCTCGACCTTGCGTGGTCTGAGAAAAGACATTACTTCTTCCAGAGAGGTGTAGGATAAACGCCCTTGTCAACGAGTTCCTGGAACTTGGCCACTACGCCCGGACGGTCCTCCTTGTAGGTCACACCGAACCAGTGAGAGTCGGTCGAGAGGACCTCGCACTTGTAGCCGCGCTCCTTCATCAGGATGTCAACGGCGTAAGGGATGTAATATTCCTTCTTCAATTCATTGATGTTCTGCTCAAGGAAGCTTGTGAACACTTCCTCGCTGAGCTGGAAGTAATCCGGTGTGAAGCCCCACATATTCATTGAGCAAAGCGCCTTGCCGTCGAGTTCGACGTGGGTTTCGCCGTTGACGGAGTTGTCGCCATAGACCTTGCCGTCAGCCTCTTTGCCGATGTTCAGGTGCTCGGCGATGCCGGTGAGGTGAAGGTCCTGGTCGTAGTAGCAGATGCCGCGTGAGACCTTGCCATATTCAGAAAGGGTGTTGTCAAGCTCGAAGCCGACGATGCTGCACGTTCCGGTGGTGCCTTCGTGTGCCCTGAGCCAGTCGCCGAGGATCTTGAAGGACTCCTTGCCGTAGTAGTCGTCACCGTTGATCACGGCGAACGGCTCGTGGATTACATCTTTTGCCATCAGCACGGCGTGGGCGGTTCCCCAAGGCTTCTGCCTCTCCGGATTGAGTTTGAACCGAGAAGGGATCTTGTCCAGTTCCTGGATCACGAAATCGAACTCAAGAGGAGTGCCGTCCGGGCAGGTGATGCCGCTGTACTTATCCTTCACGGTCTGCTCGAACTGCTCGCGGAAATATTCCCTGACGATGTACACGACCTTGCCGAAGCCGGCGTTGACCGCGTCGTAGATTGAATAGTCGATGATTGTCTCGCCGTTAGGGCCGAGGCCGTCCATCTGTTTTAGTCCGCCGTAACGGCTGCCCATCCCGGCTGCAAGTACAAGAAGTGTAGGTTTCATATCTTTTTGAATATTAGTGATTTCAAACTATCGTTGGAAAAATTCGAGAAATCCATTCTTTTCATTTTCCTTAATTCTACAAAAATAACTATTTTTGTACAAATATTGTTCTAAAGCAGTGGGAAAGTTCAGGGACATCTGGAATCGTGATTTGGATGGGAAGAACGCTGAAAGGCGCTCTTTTGTTCGTTATGCCATTTGCGTCACCGCCATTTTCCTCGTCATGGTGGGATTTGTCAGACAAAACAACATCGTCCGCTGGATCAGGGCCGGCCTCGAGATCCACAATCAGGAAAAGCTGATCGAGAGGTACAGCGCCGAGATCAAGGATATGGACCGTCAGATTCACGGCCTGACCCACAGCAAGGATTCCTTGGAACGGTTCGCCCGCGAGAACTTCGGATTCGCCGAGCCTGGCGATGACGTTTACATCATAGAAAAATAATTTTACTTGAATATGGACTTTCATTCTCTTCTGGCAGTGTCTCCGATTGACGGTCGCTATGCTGCCAAAACCGCGTCATTGAGACAGTATTTCAGCGAGTTCGCCCTGATCCGCAACCGCGTACGCGTGGAAGTGGAATATTTCATCACCCTTTGTGAGATTCCTCTGCCGCAGCTCGCCGACTTCGGAGAAGGCACCGGGATGAGCCGTGACGAATTGTTCACCCGCCTGCGCCAGCTCTACCAATCGATGACTCCGGAGGACGCGCAGAAGGTGAAGGACATCGAGAAAATCACCAACCACGATGTCAAGGCCGTTGAATATTTCATAAAAGAGAAATTCAAGGCTCTTGGAATATCTCGCTGGCAGGAGTTCGTCCACTTCGGCCTGACCTCCCAGGACATCAACAACACCTCACAGCCGCTGATGCTTAAGGAAGCTCTTGAGAATGAATATATTCCCGCGCTGAAAGAGGTGATTTCCATCCTTTCTGCCGATGTCGAGGCGTGGAAGGATGTCCCGATGCTGGCCAGGACACACGGCCAGCCGGCCACCCCGACAAGACTCGGGAAAGAGTTTCAGGTTTTCGTCTCAAGGCTTGAGGAGCAGTTACGCCAGTTCGGCCAACTGACCTGGCCCGCCAAATTCGGCGGCGCGACCGGCAATATGAACGCCCACAAGGTCGCCTTCCCGGACATCGACTGGCCGGCGTTCGCCGACAGGTTCGTGGCCTCTCTTGGCCTCACGAGGTCCTTCCCGACAACCCAGATAGACCACTACGACAATCTCGCGGCGATCTTCGACTGCCTGCGTCGCATCAACACTATTCTCATCGATCTGTGCAGGGACATCTGGACCTACATCTCGATGGAATATTTCCACCAGCAGGTCGCCAAGAACGAGGTTGGGTCTTCGGCTATGCCTCACAAGGTAAATCCGATAGATTTCGAGAACGCCGAAGGTAACCTTGGAATGGCCAACGCCGTGCTGACTTTCCTTTCGATGAAGCTCCCGATCTCCAGACTGCAAAGGGATCTGACCGACTCCACCGTTCAGCGTAACATCGGAGTCCCTGTGGCCCACGGCATGATCGCCCTCGCGTCATTGAAGAAAGGACTCGGCAAGCTTATCCTAAACCGTCCGGCCATCGACGCTGAACTGCATCATAACTGGGCGGTGGTCGCCGAGGCCATCCAGACCATCCTTCGCAGGGAGAACTACCCGAATCCGTACGAGACCCTCAAGAATCTCACCCGCACCGGCGCTGCCATCGACGAGAAGACCATCGAGGACTTCATCAGCACCCTCGACGTTGCCGACTCCGTAAAGGAAGAGCTTCGCGCCATCACCCCGTGGAACTACACCGGCTTCTGATAGATCGATCGGTCACCGAGCCTGTCGAAGTGACCGGTAACAATGCTTTTAGAGTATCAGCAGAAGCGCGAAGACGTAGAGCGCAAAGCCCTGGAAACGGAGGCGGCTTTTGGTGCTGGAGCGCAGCATCTCTTCGGTCGGATCGTCACCGGTCATCTCAAGCAGAGTCTCATCAGACGGGATGCGGCCGTGTGAATATTTCCGGATCAGCTGGCCGTCGTTAAACCAGGTCGCGCCGCCGTTGGAGCGGTTGAGGGTGACAAGCGTTTTCTTGTCGGCGAAATATGTCGAGCCAACCAGTCGTGAGTGTGCATCCGGCACAATCACAGGCAACTTGTCGAACTGCTCCTTTGTCGAGGAAACCAGCAGCAGGGGAGTGAATCCGGCTGCCTTCGCCCCGTCAAGAGCGTCTGCTATCCTTGTCCAGAAAGTTCCGTTGGCCTTGGCCGGGTCATAGACCGAAACCGCGAGCACGTTGCCGTAGGTGGCTCTTTCGTCTTGATAATTGCCCGATGAGTCGGTGAACGAAAGCGCCGGCTTGTTGTCTTCGATGTCCGCCCCGTTGATCAGGATGGTCTCCGTGCGGACGTATGTCCAGGTCGAATCCGGAAGGCGGTCGAGGTCAAAGGCTCCCTCCTGTCCGTTCTTCTCGTAGATGATAGTGGATTTGTAGTTTCCGGAGACGTCCTCTTCATCGTCATCTCCGATGGAAGCCAGCAACTCGCTTCCAGGAGTGAACTCGGTGTAGTCCACCAGTGGGATTGATGTCAATGAATAGACCGTGAAGAGAATTATTGAGGCTGACACGATGCCGAACGAGACATATTTCCGTTTCCTGTTCTTGCCGAAATTCTTGAACGGCAGGAACGCTGTCATCGCCAAAGCCAACAGAACCAAATTCTTAAGGAATGTCTGGAAGTTGGTCAGGTGGATCACCTCTCCGAAGCAGCCGCAGTCAGTCAGGCTTACCGGATTGAATATGGCCAAAAACAACGTGAGCACCGTGAAGAAGACAATCATAGCGGTGGTTATGATTGCGACCTGTTTCCTCCACACGCCACTGATCATCGCCGCACCGAGGATGGCTTCCGCGAGCGCGAGAACCACGGCGGTCGCCTTTGCGGTTGGCAGCAGGAACGTTACATGGAAGAATCTGAAATACCCTTCCATCACAAGACCCGCTCCTACCGGATCAAGCAGTTTGAATATCCCCGCGAGCAGGAACACCACACCAATCAAAAAAGCGCACAGCCTTCTCAGCCTGAAGAGGAAAACGTTATTCATTTTGCTTCGATATGTTCGTCAATAACTTTCTTCACCTTTGCGAATATCCCGTCCGGCGGCAGCATCTCCCCGAACTCGTCCGAGCAGTCTATTCTGATGAAATCCGGATCCAGCGCCACCTGCTGCCTGTAGATCGCCCGCACCTGCTTCTGGAACTCTATGTCTGATTCGTGAATATCCTGGGAGCCGTGGAGATATTCCCTGTCCTTTCCCGTCCGCGCCGAGTCCAACCTGCTCTCGACGAATGTGATGGGAACATCCAAGAATATATTCAAGTCTGGCTTCGGGAGGCCGAAGTCGCCATATTCAGTGTTGAAGATCCATTCGCGCAGGTTCTCTCTTTCCTCAGGGGCGCTCAGTTTGGCGCATTGGTATGCGATGTTGGAATAGACGTACCTGTCCAGCAGCACCGATCCGCCTTCCGCCAGCGTCTGCTTCATCTGGGGGGCCGCCCCGTGCCTGTCCTCGGCGAACAGCAGGGCCACCAGTTGAGGGTGAACCGACTCGTTGCTTCCGAAATCCCCGCGCAGAAACCGGCTGATCAGATCGCCATAGACCGGCGCGTCGTATCTTGGAAAGTGAATGTATTCCAATTCCGGGCATATCTTTTCGAGATACGCCTTCAACTTCTTGACTTGCGTGGATTTCCCAGCTCCGTCCAAACCTTCCAGAACGACCAGCATAACGATTGATTTTTCTGATGGCGGTTTTGAAGTAAACCAAAACTTCTTCCAATTCGCAAAGATATTCAATTTTTGTCTATTTTTGTTCAAATTAATGTCATTATGGGAAACAAAGCGGACAGAAATATTCAGGTGATGGGCATAGTGAACCTCACCGACGACTCTTTTTTCGCAGGCAGCCGCAACCTCCGGGCGGACGGGACCTTCGATGAGGAACTTTTCCGGGGCAGGATTGTGAATATGCTTGAGTCGGGAGCGGACATCCTTGATTTGGGAGCGTGCTCGACACGTCCAGGCTCAGACTCCATCAGTGAGGAAGAGGAGTGGAAGCGGCTAGAGCCGGCATTGCATATTCTTGCATCTGAGCATCCTGAGGTCAGGATTTCGATTGACACTTTCAGGCCTTCCGTTGTGAGCCGCGCGTTCGACATCGTCGGCCCTTTCGTAGTGAACGATGTCAGCGGTGGGTGTGAGGACATGTGGAGGCTGCTTGGCCAGCTTCAGTTGCCGTACATCGCCATGCACACCCGTGGCACTCCAAAGAATATGCAGAGTCTCACCGACTATGACAATGTCACCGAGGCTGTCCGTGAGTTCTTTGAAGGGATAGCCGCCGAGGCGGATCGGCACGGGGTGAAGGATTGGATTCTGGATCCAGGTTTCGGTTTCGCCAAGACCGTGGAGCAGAACTGGCAACTCCTTCGCGAGATGTCTGTGCTTCAGGAGTTTGACAAGGATATTCTCGTGGGCCTTTCTCGCAAGAGCTTCCTCTTCAGGCCTCTGGGCATCACTCCGGCTGACGCATTGCCTGCCACACAGGTCGCCGACTTCATCGCCCTACAAAACGGTGCGGACATCCTCCGCGTCCATGATGTCGCCGAGGCTGTCCGCACTGTAAAACTTTATCGTCTTTTTAATCAAGCGTCTGCTTGATTTCTGTGATCACGAACGCCTCGATATTGTCCCCGACCTTCAGGTCGTTGAACTTGTCGATGCCGATACCACACTCCATTCCGGCGGAAACCTCCTTCACGTCGTCCTTGCCCCTCTTGAGCGAGGCGAGCTCGCCGGTGTAAACCACGATACCGTCACGGATAAGCCTGCACTGCGCCGTCTTAGCGATCTTACCGTCCCTGACAAGACAGCCGGCGATCGTTCCGACCTTCGAGATCTTGAAGGTCTGCTTGACCTCCGCCGTTCCGGTGATCTCCTCCTTCTTGATAGGCTCAAGCATACCTTCGATACCGTCCTTCACATCGTTGATGGCGTCGTAGATGACGGAGTAGAGACGGATTTCGATTCCCTGCTCGTCGGCCAGTTTCCTTGCGTCCGTGGAAGGACGTACCTGGAATCCGATGATGACCGCATCCGAAGCCTCGGCCAGGATAACATCGGACTCGGAGATCGCTCCCACAGCCTTGTGGATCACATTGACACGAACCTGCTCGGTTGAGAGCTTGATGAGGGAATCTGAGAGCGCCTCCACCGATCCGTCCACGTCACCCTTCACGATGACGTTGAGTTCCTTGAAGTTGCCGATGGCGATCCGTCGTCCGATCTCCTCAAGGGTCATGTGCTTCTGAGTCTTGATGCCCTGGATTCGCAGGAGCTGCTCACGCTTGTTGGCGATTGCCTTGGCCTCCTTCTCGTCGCTCATCACATTGAACTTGTCACCGGCGCTCGGCGCTCCGTTCAGACCGAGGATTGAAACAGGGGTCGAAGGACCGGCCTCTTTCACTTTCTGTCCACGTTCGTTGAACATGGCCTTCACACGGCCGTAGTAACTGCCGCTCAGCACCATGTCTCCGGTCTTGAGTGTTCCGTCCTGCACGAGTACCGTGGCGAGATATCCACGTCCCTTGTCAAGGGATGACTCGATGACCGCTCCGACGCCGTTCTTGTTCGGGTTGGCCTTGAGGTCAAGAAGGTCGGTCTCAAGGAGAACCTTCTCAAGAAGCTTGTCGACGTTGAGTCCCTTCTTCGCGGAGATTTCCTGACACTGGTATTTCCCACCCCATGCCTCAGTTAGGATATTCATTTGTGCCAGTTGCTGGTAGATCCTTTCCGGCTGGGCGCCTGGCTTGTCTATCTTGTTGATGGCGAACACCATCGGTACACCGGCCGCCTGGGCGTGGTTGATGGCCTCGACTGTCTGAGGCATCACAGCGTCATCGGCCGCGATGATGATGATCGCAAGGTCGGTGAGCTGGGCTCCACGGGCACGCATAGCGGTGAACGCCTCGTGTCCAGGGGTGTCAAGGAAGGTGATCCTCCTGCCGTCTGGAAGCTTCACGTTGTAGGCACCGATGTGCTGGGTGATACCTCCCGCCTCTCCGGCGATGACGTTTGACTTACGAATATAGTCGAGCAACGATGTCTTACCATGGTCAACGTGTCCCATCACAGTGATGATCGGTGGCCTCGGAACAAGGTCTTCCTCGCGGTCAGCCTGTTCGCTGCTTCCCTCGATCTCTTCGGTGAGGTCGGCGGTCACAAACTCTACCTTGTAGCCGAACTGCTCGGCGACAAGCACAAGCGCCTCTGCGTCAAGCCTTTGGTTGATGGAAACCATAAGACCCAGATCCATGCAAGCCTTGATGACCTCGTTGACTGGAGTGTTGTTCATAAGGGTGGCGAGGTCGTTCACGGTCACGAACTCGGTGACCTTGAGGACCTTCTTCTCGGCTATCTCCTGTGCCATCTCCTCCTGGGACTTGGCCGCGGCCTGCTCCCTCTTCTCCTTTCTGTACTTGGCTCCGAAGTTGTTCTTCTTGTTGTCGTTCATCCTGGCGTAGGTCTCCTTGACCTGCTTCTGGATCTCCTTCTGCATCGCCTCCTGCTCCTCCTCGGTCATGGCCGGCTTGAAGCGGTCCGTCCCACGGTTGCGCTTCTTGCCGCCCTTGCCCTGCTCCTGAGCCTGCTTGGCATTCTTGTTCTTATCCTTGCGGGAACTGTTGTCTGCCTGCTTGCCTTCCTTCGCCACGTCAACCTTCTGGCTTCCCTTGGCTATTCTCTCTCTCTTCTTGTTACCCTTCTTAGGCTCGAACTGGGACAAGTCAATCTTCCCCAAGACTTTGAGCCCAGGGGTGGAACTTTGCTCCGCTGGCTTTTCCTCCTTGGCCTGAGGCTGTTGAGGTTGTGCCTGCTGCTGGTGTCTGGCTTTCGCCTGTTCCTCCCTCTGTCTGGCCGCAAGTTTCCTCTCGTGCTTGCTCAGCGGTCTCTCGCCGCCACGGACATCCTTCCCTGGAGCAGGGGTTGTCGGCTCAGGGGTAACGTTCTTGACGGGTTTATCCACCTTTTTCTCCGGTTTTTTCTCCGGCTTGGATTCGGCCACGACTTCCTGCTTAGGCTCCTCGATCACCAGACTCTCCTTGACATGCTCTGCCTCGGGTTTCGTTTCCGGTTCCTTTACCTGCTCCTCGACCGGCGCCTGGGTCTCAGGCTGTGGCTCAGGTTGTGGTTCCGGCTGTGGCTCTGGCTCAGCCATCGGCTCCACTTCCACTTCGCGCTCAGGTTCCGTCTCTTCATGAACAGCAGCTTGAGGTTCCGGTTTAGGCTCGACAGGAGTGAAGATGGTTGTCTTGATGACAGTTTCCCTTACCGGTTCATCCTCTTCCTCTTTGGCGCTTTCCTGCTGCTTTCTGGATGTCTTTTCCAGAATCTCGTTGAGTTTGATGTCAATCTTTTCCGCAGCCTGCTTGTTGGCCTTGTCCTTCTCGAATTGCTTGTCAATCGCCGGAAGAAGATCCTCCGAGATCTTCACGTTAGGATTGGCTTCGACCTCAACTCCCTTGCTGGCCAAAAAGTCCACAAGTTTCTGAAGCCCGATGTTGTAAGTCTTGATGATTTTATTTAGTCTGATTTCTGCCATATTCAACCCCTTTAAATTAATATTGTCCGCTATTCGGCCTGGACTATTCTTCAAATTCGGCCCTCAGGATCCTGAACACTTCGGCCACGGTCTCGTCCTCAAGGTCGGCCCTCTTGGCGATGTCCTCAGGTGTGAACGCGAGCACACTCTTGGCCGTGTCGCATCCGATGGCCTCCAGTCTGTCGATCACCCACTGGTCTATCTCGTTGCTGAATTCGCTGAGGAGAACGTCCTCCTCTTCCTGAGCCTCGTCCTTAGGAAGCTCTCTCCAAACCTCGATTTCCCTGCCGACAAGCATTCCGGCCAGTTTGATGTTGCATCCTCCGCGACCGATACCTTTCTTGACCTCGTCAGGCTGCATGTAAACCTTGATCTTGTCCTCTTCCGAGTTGCCGAGGTCGATTGATGACACTCTTGCAGGATTGAGGGCTCTCTGGATGAGAAGCTGCGTGTTGTTAGTCCACTGGAGCACGTCGATGTTCTCGTTGCGGAGCTCGCGCACGATTCCGATGATTCTTGATCCCTTCACGCCGATGCACGCTCCGATCGGGTCGATCCTCTCGTCGTAGGACTCGACAGCCACCTTGGCGCGCTCGCCAGGGACACGTACAACCTTCTTGATGGTGATGAGGCCGTCGAATATCTCCGGAACCTCATGCTCGAAGAGTTTCTCAAGGAACTCGTTGGATGTTCTGGAAAGAGTGATGTAAGGAGTGGTGTTGTTCTTCATCTCCACGCTCTTGATGATGGCGCGGAGGGTGTCTCCCTTCTTGAATCTCTCTCCTGGAATCTGCTCGGCCTTAGGCAGATGAAGCTCATTGTTGTCATCGTCAAGGATGATGACCTCCTTCGACCAAGTCTGGTAGATCTCACCCGTGAATATCTCGCCGATCTTGTCGGAATATGCCTTGAATACATTCGCCTTGTCGATGTCCATGATGCGGCCCTGAAGGTTCTGCCTGATGTTCAGGATTCCTCTTCTACCGAAAGACGCGAGGGAGAGTTTCTTGGTATAGACATCCCCGATCTCGTAGTCGTCATCACCGGTCTCGGCCTTGATCTGATCAAGAGTGATCTGTGTGTTAGGATTCTCCACCTCCTCGACCACATCGAAGTTCTGGTAGATCTCGCAGTCTCCCTTGTCAACGTTGATGATGACATCGAAATTGTCGGCCGAGCCATAGGTCTTGGCGATCTGGGTGAGGAACACGTCCTTGAGCACACCCATCATCACCGGTCTGTCGATGTTCTTCTCTTCCTTGAAGTCCTTGAAGGCGTCAATAAGAGTGATTTCTTCTTTCTTTTCCATATTTATATTCTTGATATTCTTATTTCTTGAACACTATGTGCGGCACAACGGAGTTGATCTCCGCGAACCCGATGCGGTCCTCGTGCTCCACGAGTTCCTTTTTCTTCTTGCCTTCCACCGTTTCTTTCTGTGAATATCTCAGGCATATTCCTGCCTCGTCCACTCCGGTGAGCACCCCGATGATCTTCTTCCCGCCTTTAAGCCTTGCCTCCACAGCGGAGCCAACCGCCTTTTCATATTGCTTGAGAACCTTGAACGGCTGGTCGAGTCCGGCGGATGTGACGGTCAGGGAATAGTCCTCCGCGTCCTTGTCGAAAGCGGCCAGGAAAGCGTCATTGACGCTAACGCAATCCTCAAGGTCCATGTCGCCGACCTCTTTCTCGATGGTGAGCACTATGTCGTTGTCATTGCTGACCGAGACATCGACTATGAAGCATCCGCGGGCGCGCACGGCCTCCTCAATGCTGCTTATGATCTGTTCTTTCCGCATAAAGTCTGGTTTTACAAAGCGAAAGATAGGAGACGCTTTCGTCCCCTATCTCTCACAACGATGCAAAGATAAGAATATTTTAGTGAATATGAAAATAAATTGCTTTCTTTGCATTCCGTAATTGGAAATTGTAGATTTAATCGCCACAAAGAAGATGGAATTTACCGCAAAGCAATTGGCTCAGGTGCTCAGGGGGACCGTGGAAGGCGATCCCCAGGCAACGGTCACATCGTTCGCCAAGATCGAGCATGGCAAACCGGGGCAGCTGTGTTTTTTCGCCAACCCTAAGTACGAGAAATACGTTTACACATGCAGGGCAAGTGTCCTGCTGGTCAACAAGGATTTCACTCCTAAGGAGGCCGTGACCTCGACGATGGTCCGGGTCGATGACGCCTACAAGTCTTTGGCCGATCTCCTGAAATATGTCTCCACCCAGAGACGTACCGACAAGAGACACAGAGGCTTCCGCTCATCATGGTTCCTGACCACCAAGTTCGGCAAGAAGGTCTATCTCGGAAGCCATTCGTATGTCGGGCATCACGCCAAGGTGGGGGACTACACGAAGATCTACGAGAATGTCTATGTCGGCGACAACACCGTGATAGGCTCGCATTGCATCATCTATCCGGGGGTCGTCATCTATCCGGGAATGGTCATCGGTGACAATGTGATCATCCACGCCAACGCTGTCATCGGATCCGACGGATTCGGCAACGCGCCGCTCCCTGACGGGACTTGGGAGAAGATCGAGCACATCGGCAATGTCATCATCGGCAACAATGTCGAGATCGGCGCCGGGACGACCATCGACAAGTCCGAGATGGAATCCACGATCATCGGCAACGGGGTCAAGATCGACAACCTCTGCCAGATCGCCCACAATGTCCAGATCGGCGACAACACCGTGATGGCCGCCCAGTGTGGAATCGCCGGCTCCACCAAAATAGGCAAGAACTGCATCCTCGCCGGCCAGGTCGGCATAGCGGGGCATCTGAACATCGCCGACAACACGACCATCGGCGCCCAGTGTGGCGTGATCGGAAATATCCGCAAGTCAGGTCAGGTGTTCCTTGGCTCGCCGGCCCTTCCGCTCAAGAACTACCTCCGCAGCTACGCCGTTTTCAAGCGTCAAGGCGAGGAATAGCCGAAAAAGAAGAAAAAATGTTGGGAATATTGGCAAATGTGAAAAATAATATTACCTTTGCCTCTACCAAGCTGGCCTAGTATTTAGGTTTGCCTTTAACGGGAGCTCACGTTGATTCGGCGGCCTAGATGAAAGGGCGGGTGGGAAACATACTAAAGACGTTACTTGACGTTTATCTTCTGTTATCAAACTTGGCAATTTGATTCAATCGGAAAGAAGATACGGCAACGGGAGCGTCCACTGGTGATGTGATGATGTAATCTTTTTCATCTTAGCACATAAGATTTATTCTATATCATCCCAGACGTGGGCCAGCTACGTTGCTCATCCTTTTCGATGGCAGCCAAGGCCAGATAACGGGGTGAGCAAGAGCATTACTCCCACGTCTTTTTTTTGTTATAGTCGCCATGGTTGGGAGTGCTAGGCACAAAAACTATTATTATGCGAGAATTAACGCTTAACCAAATGATTGAGACTTTTGAAGGGGGAAATTTTATTCATTGTGCGGTTTCTTCTACAGGTTATGGAATTGCGGCTGCAAGTTTTGCTCTTGTCTGTTTGGAATTAGCTCCACTTGCCCCCTTTGTAATTGCTGCAGGAAGTGTCTACATTGCTGCCTTGGGTGTGAAATCAAATTGTTAATAATTCTAATTATGAAAGATTTAACTATTAATCAGATGCAGGTGGTTGAAGGTGGAAAAGAACTGTCCTCATCTTGTAAATTGGCATTAGTGGCAATGGGATTGGCTTATGCCTCATTATTTTGCGTGACAGGAGTCGTTGGCGCCGCTTTAGCAATTGGGTCGCTGTCCGTATCATCAATTGACTTAGGATTATCCTGTGCTTAGAATCATGAAATGGAATACCAAAAATATCAAATGTATAGGATCTCTTATTTGGATAATAATATCATTTGGGATTTCAATTCCTTCTTTGGACTTTGACAATTTATCTATAGACAATAATTGGTGGCAGTATTTCTTGATTTCAACATCGATTATCGGAACAATATGTATATTTATTTTCTCTGATAACATTAAAGCATCAAGGCTTTATTTATGGGCAAGTGTATTATTGGCATTGTCTCTTATTTATTTTATAGTCTGTGCTTTATTCGTTATTTCTGGAGAAAATAGATCTCTTGTTTTCATTTTGACTCCATGTTTGATATTACTGGTCGCTATATTAAATTATTATCAAGCCAGAAAGAAGATAAGAAGTGAAGTCTAATGTTTACATATTCCTGCTGTATGTGAGCGTGGTGCTCATCATAACGTTCTTGCAGCAGGAATTTGTATTGATGCCGGAGTTGCAGAATTTCGACTTGGTTGATGATGAGGCAAAAGCGCAGTTGCTGGAGAGATGGCAGAAGTGGAGATGGGTGTCTTTTGTTGTGACCCCGTTGCTTCTATTGTTGAGACTTGGCCTTGTTAGCCTCTGTCTGTTTGTGGGAAGTTTTTTCTTTTCTGAGATGTCTGGCAGAGTATTCAAAGACTGGTGGACTGTGGCGATGAATGCACAGGCCGTGATGATTCTTTATAGTGTGGTGCTCTGCATAACCAATCTTGTAGCAGGTTCCGACATGGCTATGGAAGTAACCAAGTACTCGTCTCTCTTGTTTTTGGGCGGTGACAACATTGAGCAATGGATAAAGCTTCCGCTTTCCGCCGTGAACATATTTGAGATTGCATACTGGCTGGTGATGGCAAGGCTTATCAGCGTGCGGACAAAAATTCAATTTTGCAGGTCTTGGGGTTTTGTGATGTCATCATACGGTGTTGGATATCTGTTCTATATCGTTCTATTGATGTTTTTGATTCTGTATCTCAGTTAGATGAAAGCGAGACATATCATCCTTTGCGTCATCTGCATCATCGCGGTGGCTATGGGAATCCTATTCTTTTGCGCATTAGAGAAGCATAATGGGCAATTAGCAAAGATTGCCCGTCTCCCGGATGTAGCCCTTATCACTGTGGATGGGAATGAGTTTAATTTGTCTGAGTTGCGTCCGGAACGAAAGGTGGTATTGTTGTTTTTCAGTCCCGATTGCGAGTTCTGTAGAAAGGAACTGAAAGGCATATTATCCCATAGGGGAAAATTTGATGGTGTTGATTGGATATTCGTGACGATTTCGCCGATTGAAGAATTGATGAATTTTCTCTCTGAATATCCTTTGGATTCCATTCTTGGGGCAAAAGTCTGTTTAGAGGATTCTCCGGAACTATTCATGGCTTTCGATGTCACTTCACCTCCTTCGATATTCATTTATGATGCAGATGGAACTCTTGAGAATTACAAGCGTGGCGCCGTCTCCATTAAAACAATTCTGGAATGGATCAGATGACAATGCTGGATATGAGACTCATAGAGAGATCTTTCGTGCATCAGCACGATATGACGGACTGCGGAGCGGCTTGTCTGCTATCTCTTGTCCGATATTACGGAGGAGACTCATCGATGCTTCATCTGCGTGAGATCAGTGGCACTTCGAACACCGGAACAACGCTTTTAGGATTGTATCAGGCTGCTGAGAGAATGGGTTTTGATGCCAAAGGGGCTGAAGCAAATGGAATTCCAGACCTTATTGAGCATGGGAATCCCTGCATCCTTGCTGTCATTATGGACAAGGTTCTGCAGCATTTTGTCATTTGCTATGGATATGAGAGCGGAAAGTTCATAATCTCCGATCCTGCGAGAGGCATTGTTGAGATGAGCGATGTCGAGCTTGATGCTATCTGGACAAGAAAATGCTTGCTGCTTGAGCCGAACACGTCATTTGAAAGAAAGGGAAGCATTAAAGGGCGAAAACGGGACTGGCTGCGTAATCTTATACGGGACGATTTCGGTATTCTTGGGGCAAGCGTCGCCATCGGTCTTGTCATTTCTGTGCTTGGAATGGTTATGTCCGTTTTTTCGCAGAAACTGGTGGATGAAGTCCTGCCTTCCCATAACATGACCAAACTTATTGTCGGCATTGTACTGGTATTGATTCTAATGCTTGCAAATGTGGCCGTCTCAACCCTTCGTGGTAAACTTCTCATTACACAGAGCCGAGACTTCAACAACAGAATAATCCGATTCTTTTTCGGGAAACTTCTCAATCTGCCGAAATCGTTTTTCGATACTCGCAAGACAGGTGACATGGTTGCACGTCTGAACGATACCAGACGTATTCAGGCGGTGATTTCCACACTTTCGGGAGAAGTTATTATCAATGCTCTTGTTCTGATTGTCTCCTTTGCATTCCTTTTCATCTATTCGTGGAAGGTAGCCCTTATGGCATTGTTTTGTGTGCCTTTCTATTACTGGATCATATCAAGGAACAACGATCTGGTGGCAGCCAGGCAGCGGGATGTGATGAGTTCATACGCCATGAGCGAGAGTGGTTTCATCAACACTATCGAAGGAATGTCTGACATCAAAAGTTTCTTGCGACAGACAAGTTTTCAGAGAACGAATGAACTTCTTTATTCGACATTTCAAAACAGAGTGTACAGTCTGGGACAGACAAAGCTGAGCATTGGTTTCTGGGCGGGTATTGTCGGTGTCGTCATTCAGATAGGCATCGTTGCTATATGCTCCATTTTTGTGTTCGATGACGCACTGACCACTGGTGAACTGATGGCTGTAATCGGAATTTCAGGTGTGCTGTTTCCGGCAGTCACAAATCTTGCGTTGGTGATGATACCGATAAACGAGGCAAGAGTCGCTTTCGACCGAATGTACGAGCTCGTGGATGCTGAAGAGGAAATCAAAGAAAAAGAAACGGAAAATGACAGTTTGTTGGAAGCCAGATGCCTTGAAATCACGAATCTGGCATTCCGCTTTGTAGGCCGTAGACGAATTTTTGAGAATGTGACATTGAAGTTCAATAAAGGAACGATTTCCTGTATTGTAGGTGAAAGCGGATGTGGGAAGAGCACTCTTTGTCAGGTGTTGGAAAGGTTTTATACTCCAGAAGAAGGGGAAATATTCCTTGATGGGATACCGGCTGCGGAGATAAATCTCGGACTATGGCGTAGGCTCATTTCCATTGTTCCGCAGGATATATTTTTATATAACGGTACCGTGCTTGAGAATATATGCTTTGGTTGCGTCCCGAAAGATAGTAACGATGTCATGGAGTTCTGTCATCGGTATGGTTTTGACAAGTTTGTAGCCGAACTTCCTAATGGACTGGCCACACTTGTCGGAGAGGAAGGCATCAACCTTTCGGGTGGGCAAAAACAGCTCATCGCTTTTGCCCGTGCCTTGTACAAGCCAAGTAGAATTCTCATCCTTGACGAGATGACGGCTGCCATGGATCGCAGAACGGAGAAATATATATGCGGAGTGCTGGATTCACTCCGCAAGGATCATATCATCATTTTCGTAACTCACCGTCTGGAAACAGCTCGTTTATTAGGAGATAACATCGTTGTGATGGAGAACGGGCACATAACGGCTCAAGGTACACACTCCGGGGTTATGCGTGCAGAAAACTTCTACAGTGAATATTGGAAATCAATAACATTATAACCTTCAGATGAAAGTCTTCCACAGTGCTATTCAATCAATAAGCCAGAATAGGCTCAGATCCTCTATGGCGGGCTTTGGCATTGCCTGGGGAATCTTCCTGCTTGTGATCTTCCTTGGCATAGGAAATGGTGTTCAGGACGGAGTTATGAAAATGTTCAATAGCTTCGCGCAAAAGAGCCTTTTCGTGTACGGTGGGCAAACTTCAATGGCAGGTGACCGCTTGGGCGAAAACACACAGATCCTTTTTGATGGGTGCATAATTGATGATATAAAGGCGCGCTATGGCTCTGTGGCATTCTGTTCAGAGGAGGTGTCATCACCATCGAGTATTGCATCCTATTGTGGTGAGACAGTTGCCGTTATGGTCAAAGGTATAAGCGCGGATTATTTCAACATCAAGATTCTTGAGGTGAATGACGGCCGGAGTATCGGGCGACTTGATGACCTTAACAGACGCAATGTGGCCGTTATCGGAGAAGAGGTCAAGCGGATATTATTTGGTAAACAAGAATGTTTGGGACGGGTGATAGATGTTGATGGGAGCCTTTTCAAAGTGATCGGCATTCTGCGATCCGACAATCTTTTCTCTATGCAGGAAAGAAATTCGGTGTATGTTCCTTCGTCATCGTTTGTGGACAATTTTAATTCAGAGGCCAAGATTTCATCGTTCTGCATGTCGCTTTCAGCGAATACCGACACTGAGGAAATTGAAAAGGATTTGAAGGGATATTTAGCATGGCGTTATGGTTTTGCATCTAATGACGAGCGAGCTATATATGTGGCAAACATTGAAAACCAAACGGCGGCATTCGAAAATCTTTTCCACATTCTTGAGGTGTTGATATGGATTGTTGGTGTTTGTCTGCTGCTGAGCGGTATTGTGGGAGTGTGTAACGTTATGCTTATAATAGTAAAGGAACGCACCAATGAAATCGGCATACGTAAGGCGATTGGCGCCACTTCGACTTCCATCATATCGATGATAATTACGGAGTCTGTGACAATTACGTTCATTGCTGGTTTATTTGGTTTGATGTTGGGTTCGCTTGCGGTGATTCTGGCTGACAGAGTGATAATTCCACTTCTTGGCAGTGCAATCGTTGATGATTTGCGGATTAACTTGCCTGCTGTTGTCGCTGCATTTGTGATATTATGTTTGAGTGGAGTTTTTGCCGGTCTTTTGCCGGCATTGAAGGCTTCGCGAATCTCTCCGGTGGATGCGATAAGATACGAAAATAGAGGATAGTGATGAAAGCGTTCAAAATAATGGTGGTGATTGTATTTGTCGGTGCGGTGGGGTTTGTAACCTGGAATCTTGTCAGAGATTCCGGCAAAAAGTACTACTCTACGACAAAGGCAAAAGTGGCTATGATAGAAGAGAAACTATATCTTTCTGGCCTTGTCTATCCAGAGAGGGAGATTGACATCAAGTCGCAGATATCCGGGGTGGTGGATGCTGTCTTTGTTGGTGTTGGGGATGAAGTCAAGGAAGGAACTCCGATTGCTTCAGTGAGCCTTGTTCCCAATTCTTCGGAGGTGGAGCAATTGAAAAGCAATGTAAATATTATGAGAATCAACCTTTCGGCAGCAACGGTCGGTTATGAGCGCCAAAAAATGTTATATGAGAAGAAAGCGATTTCAAGAATAGACTTTGAGGCGGCGGAAAAGGGGTACTTCACAGCAAAAGAGAATTATGCTTCAGCTGTAAGGCAGTTGAATCTTCGATTGAAAAAGGGAGGAACTGCCGATAATATCGTTCGCTCCACTACCACAGGAGTCGTAATAGATATTCCTGTGAAGATGGGGGCATCTGTGGTAGAACGCAGCAACTTCAATGCTGGTAGCACAGTGGCCACAATCGCCAGTGCTGATCATTATATTTTCAAGGCGGATGTCCCGGAGAAAAGTATTGGCAGGTTGAGCGTGGGCATGCCTGTTAAAATATCGCTTCTGGCGTATGATGACATAGCGATGAATGCTGTCATAGAGAATATCTCTGCCAAGGGTGAGATGCGGGGTGGGGCGGTGAAATTTCCTGTGGAGGCTGTGTTTGTACTTGAGGACCATGCTGTAGGCATCCGTTCTGGATATTCCGCTACGGCAGAGATCATTCTCTGTAGTGTGGAAGATGCTCTTACACTTCCTGAGAAATGCATAAACTTCAAGGGTGATACGACGTTTGTCTATGTAACGGACTCGTTAGAGCACATTGTTGTGGAAAAGAAGGTCTCTCTTGGACTTTCTGATGGGGATAAAGTGCAGATAACGGAAGGTATTGGTCTCGATGACATTATTGTTACGAACTACCATGATTGAGATGTGTTCTGTATATAAGTCTTATATGACGAAATATGAGACTGTCCCTGTTCTTAAAGGTATAAACCTTAGCGTCAGAAAAGGCGAAATGGTATCTATTATGGGAGCATCTGGCTCCGGTAAGTCAACGCTTCTTAATGTTTTGGGACTTTTGGACGGGTTTGATGATGGCGAATACCGCATAGGTGGCGAATCCGTGAAGAATCTGAGTGATAATCAGATGGCGTTTTATCGTAACCGATTGATTGGTTTCGTCTTTCAGTCTGCCAATCTGATACCTCAGATGGATGTTTTGGATAACGTTATACTGCCACTTTCATATAGAAAGATGCCGTACAGGCAGATGCGGATTGAAGGCGAGAAGATTCTGGATATTCTTGGTCTTCTTGATTGGCGCAGACACTATCCCAATGAACTTTCCGGAGGACAGAAACAAAGGGTGGCCATTGCCAGAGCGATTATTACTAAACCGGACATCATTCTTGCCGATGAGCCTACCGGGCAATTGGATTCTGTCATGACGGTATCTGTGATGGGGTTGCTTTCTGAAATCAATCGGGATATGGGAAGTACGATGATAATTGTCACGCATGAACAGTCTGTCGCAGACAGAACGCAGAGAATCATTCGTATAAAGGATGGATTGATATGCTGAAACAGGGATTCATAATATTGCTGTTGATTAATACACTTTCTGCTGATGCACGTCCTGCAAAGGTGTGGACGTTGGACGAATGCATACGCTATGCTGAGGCGCATAGCCTGGACTTGCGGAAGCATTCTCTGTCCTACGAATCCGATCAAGTCACTCTTCAAGAAAGTAAATGGGCTTTCGTGCCATCGATTATTGCATCATCTAACTATTCTGTTTCCTCGGGGCGTGTTCTTGATCCAACAACATACCAATTTGTAGAGACGAGCTTTACTGGCAATAGCAGCAGTTCCATTTCAGGAGACATCGCCATATTTGAGGGAGGAAGAAAATTTTTCGCGCTTCAAAAAGCCAAATTGTCACTGCGGGCTTCGCTCTTAAAGGAAGAGTCAATCAAATACAACATTAAACTCAATGTCATAGCCGCTTATGTTGATGTTGTTTGTGCAAAGGAACAGACCGAAGTCGCTTTTCAGTCGGCGGCTCTTGTAAAATCCCGGCTTAGGCAGTCAAAAATGCTTTTGGAAGCGGGCAATATCACTGAATCTGATGTCCTGCAACTTCAGGCGCAGCTCTATGCGGCGCAGAATGACATTGCATCGACGGAACAGTCATTACAACTTGCAAAACTTGCACTCTGTGACCTTTTGGAGATAGAGGACTATGCTTCGTTTGAAGTGAAACTGCCAGAAGATATTGATGTACGGACTATGCCGCTTGACGTGGGAGCATCAATAGATAATCATCCGGATTATCAGTTGTCTCTTTTGAATCATAAAATTTCACTTAATGATCTCTGTGCCGCACGGTCATTATTGTTTCCGTCATTGTCGCTTTCTGCCGGATATGGTTCCAGTTTTTCGGATGCTCGCATGAAGGTCTTAACCAATCGAGATGGCACGATAAAATATGAAGCATACCCATTCTTTAGGCAATATGCTGATAATGCCAGCGTTTATGTCTCAGCCGGATTGAAAATCCCGATTCTGTCGGGTCTTTCGACAAGAAATTCGGTAAAGCGTGCAAAGATTGCCATTACAGAATCTCAGTTAGCCACACTTGAAGTACGTAAGCAGATCCGAAGGACCGTCATTCAAGCTCAAATGGATTGTAATGCGGCTTGGAATAGGTATTTGCGGGCAAAAGAAGAAGTACGATATGCGGAAGAGGCATATCGCCAGATTGACGAGAAATATAATTTCGGAGCGACGGACTTCCTTAGTTGGAATACGGCTTTTGTGGAACTTGCCAAAGCCAGATATTCACTTGCTGAATCTAAATATACCTATATCCTTAAGTTGGAAATCCTGAAAATCTATTAGGATAGGTAATCCTTGAATATTCAAATATTTCATGCTATCTTTGCAAACTGCTGTATTTTACGCAGCCTGCAAAAGATAGATTATGACTTTGAATAAGCAAAAGACCCTTGCGGGTGAATATGAGTTCCATGGTAAGGGGCTTCACACCGGCAAGATCTCAAAGATGATTCTCAAACCGGCTCCCGAGGACACTGGGATAGTGTTCCATAGGGTGGATCTCGGTGAAGATGCGTTCGTCGAGGCTTTGGCTGAGAATGTGTCATCGACGGCCAGAAGTACCACTATCTCCAAAGGAGAGGCCACGGTCGCCACAATCGAGCATATAATGTCGGCTCTTACAGGTATGGGAGTGGATAACGCTCTCATCGAGATTGATAATGTCGAAGTTCCGATTCTGGACGGCAGCGCCCGTTATTATGTGGAGGCAATCGCCAAGGACGGCCTGAAAGAACAGAAGGCTGACAGGAAATATGTCACTATTCCAGAGGAGATTGAAATCCGTGACGAAAAGACCGGCTCATTCGTGAGAATCACTCCGGCCGACGCGCCTTCGATGGACATCACCGTGGACTTCGGCTCCAGGGTACTTGGTGTGCAGACCGCGCATTGGGATGAGTCCACGGACTATGCCAAGGAGATCGGCCCGTGCCGTACTTTCGTGTTCTTCCACGAAATAGAGTACTTGTTCCAGAACAATCTGGTCAAGGGTGGGGATGTGGACAACGCCATCGTGATCGTCGAGCATCCTGTCCAGCCGGAGCAGGTCGAGAGGCTCTCCGCGCTTTTCAACGTGCCTGAGCTTGCCATAAACGACAACGGTTACCTCAACAACCTCAAGCTCCATTTCCCGAACGAGTGCGGAAGGCATAAGCTTCTGGATCTGATCGGAGATCTGAGGCTCGCCGGAGGTTATCTCAAGGCCAAGGTCACCGCTTTCAAGCCTGGACACACAATCAACACACGGACCGCCAAGGCCATCCGTGAGAAATCTTGCTGATAAAACAAACAGATATGAACACAATTTCACCATTAGCGTCAGTGAGCCCTAAGGCGAAACTTGGCGACAACATTGAGATCGGTCCTTTCGCCTTCATCGATGACGATGTGGAGATCGGAGACGGATGCAAGATCCATCCGCATGCGATGATATATTCATACGTCAAAATGGGAAAGAATTGCCAGGTATTCCCAGGTGCTGTGGTAGGCGCCATCCCTCAGGATCTTAAATATGAGGGTGAGGTCACATACGTGGAGATCGGCGACAATGTCACCATCCGCGAGTGTGTGACGATCAACCGTGGCACCAAGGCCAGCGGCAAGTGCGTGACGAAGATCGGCAGCAACACTCTGCTGATGTCCTACGTTCATGTGGCCCACGACTGCGTGGTAGGAAATCACTGCATCCTTGTCAGCTTCGTCGGCATCGCCGGCGAGACCGTGGTTGATGACTGGGCGATTGTCGGAGGCGGAGCGAAGGCTCACCAGTTCTCCAAGATCGGATGTCACGCGATGGTCGGCGGAATGTCCAAGATCAACAAGGATATCCCTCCTTACGTCCTCTGCGGCCGCGATCCGATCTGCTATTCAGGTGTGAACATCGTGGGACTCCGCCGCCGCGGGTTCTCTTCGGAGGTGATCCGCAACATCAAGGACATCTACGACACGATTTACTTCTCCGGCTACAACATCACCGACGGCTGCGCCAAGGTCGAGGCCGGATTCCCTCAGAGCGAGGAGCGTGACACGATCTTGAATTTCATCAGAAGCTCGAAGCGTGGAATCATCAGGGCAAACGACTCCCACGAGAAGGGAGAATTCGAATAGGTCTGAAGAAGAGGCGGCGGTGCTGCTGAGTGTGGCCTGGTTCCCGCCGATCAGCTATTTCGCATTGATGGCTAAAGACTTCATCTTGTCTCCGGACAGGGTGAAGCCTTCTGTCGTTTATCTTGAGGCCTGCGAGCATTACCAGAAGCAATCCTGGAGGAACCGCTTCCGTTACTATGCCGCCGACGGCCCTCAGAGCCTTAATTTCCCGATCATTCACGAAAGCGGAACCCATGAGCTGCCGATAACGGAGATCAAGGTGGATTACTCGACTCCTTGGCTGATCCGTACCGAACGGGCGATTGCGTCCGCCTACGAGTCCTCCGCTTATTTTGAATATTACAAGGACGAACTGTTCGGAATCCTGGATTCACAACCAGAGACGTTGTTCGACCTTGATTTACAACTGATCAGGTTCTTCCTCCGGAAGACCGGCGTCTCGGTGGACCTGAGGAAGACCGATGAATATGTCCCCGTCCGTTCCCGTGAGATTCCGTTGGATTCCGGCCGCTACGGAATGGATTACCGGGAACTCATCCACCCGAAACGTCCGGACAACATATTGAAAGACCTGAATCTGGAAAAACCGTACTTCCAGGTCTTTGCCCGAAAGTACGGTTTCGTTCCGAATCTTTCCATCATGGATCTCCTTTTCAACGAAGGTCCGGATTCAATCTCCTATCTGAAAAACCTTTAGAATCTCCACCCGAAGGTCGCCGTGATGCTGTAGAGGTCCCTCTTGTTGAGGATCATCGGAGAAGCCAGATCTTTAAGGTAGTCGGCGTAAGGTGAGATATATTCATCCGACAGCATAGTCAGCCTTGCCGCGATGTCCGCGAAGAACGATCCGTTTGATGAATATCCAAAGCCTACGGAGAATGCGTTGATTCTGTCGTTCAACTTCGTCTTCTCATTTCCGTTATATACATATTCAGGAGTGGTGGTGAAATTGTAGCCGGCGCGGACGGCGATCTCCGGCACCGGTTTGAACTCCGCTCCGACCCTTACCATGTGGGACACTCCCATACGGTTGCGGATCTCGTCATTCAGTTTCCCGTAGGTGTCGTCATTCCATCCGCCGTTCTTGCTCATGAACTTCATCGTGCTGTAGTCGGTCATCTCGTAGTCCGCGCTTAGAAGAGCCATTCCCGCGAAGGTGAACGCTGCTCCGGCGTTGAGTCTGTAAGGCGAGCGTAGTCTGTAGGAATAGTCCCCCTCAGGCGTCTTGGCCGACCCGTTGAATGAGGCGTCGGTGTAGTTGACATTGACGTCTTGTCTCCAACGTTCGTTGATTTCCATGATTGTCGGTGTCTGGACGGCCGCTCCAACGCGGATTCCGTCAATCGGTCTCCACAGAAATCCGAACTTTCCATAGATTCCGCTTCCGTCCGCCGTGTAGGAGTAACGGGTGCGATAGTCGCTGAAACGAGTTATTCCTTTTTCTCCAAAGTCAATCTCGAAATTGTCAGGATTTGCAGCGGCCTCTTTGAAATACTCATCATAATTGTAGTTGAGAGATGTGACACCGAAGTTCACTCCAACGAAAAATGTCTCGCTGAAATTGAACCCGACGTTGAAAAGCGCGTCGTATTTGCTGCCGGTTACCTTGCGCCCGTAAGCCTGATTCAGAGGGCCACCGAGGGATAGGCTGTAAATGCCGTTCCCGTCTTTGTCCATGACAACGCCGTCTTTGATGTATTCCCCCTCGCCGAGTGTGTAATAACCATCATTGACTTCTTGTTCGGTGACAGGCCTGCACATTTCTGTCGCGGCTACGTAACGATAAGCGTAGTTGGGGTCAGAAGAGTTCCCGTAGTTTGCTATCGCTCCAGCCTGCGCATTTACGATGGCATTCCACGGGGCGGGCATATTCCGGTCGTCATTCTCGTAATAGGCGTTGTCCCAAATGTCAATTTTGTTTCCCTTGCCGTCGAGGTGACCATTCAGAAAGCCCGAATGGAATCCGTCAGCGCCGACCGCCATCGCACTGATGTAACTCGTCTTGTCGTTCACCCCTCCGGCCAGCATCTTGCCGGTGAAATTGTTCGTTCCGTTGACGACGATTCCATAAGTGATGGACTTAAGGCCGCTTCTGTTCCCTAAGTTCCAATTGAACGTGGCACCGAAGTTCGGCAAAGAGAACCGTGTCAGGTTCTTGCCCTGCTCATTGACGAACTTGTCAACTCCTCCGACCGGATAGGCGCTGTAGGATGAGTTCATCGAACTGAGCGTGAGATTCGGCGTGATCGTGAACTGGGAGTATCCCGCCACTGCCGATCCCGCAGGATTGATACCGATTGACCCGAGGTCGCCGCCGACTGCCGTCATCGCGTTGCCCATACCGATCGACCTTGCCGTTCCGTAGTAGTTGTTCTGGCTGAATGTCAGCCCGTCGTACATTGTCTGCGCCCCGGCCGCTACAGCGGTCAATGACAAAAGCGCAGTGAATATTGTCTTTCTCATTATTTCTATTGTTTTAATGGTTACCTTCTTCCGCCACCGCTTCTGGAGCCGCCTCCTCCACCGTACGAACCACTTGAACTTCTGGATGATCCGCCACCGGAGAACCCGCCGCCGGAATAGTTGCTACTGCTGCGGCTTGAGCTGCCGGAAGAATATGAACTTGAGCTCCTGCCTGTGGAGTAGCTGCTTGAGCTCCTCGTCGAGCCGGATGAATAATCATTGCTGGATGAGGACCTGTAAGAAGATCCCGAAGACCTGTAGCCTCCAGAAGAACTCCTGCTGGAACTACCTGATGAGTAGCCTCCTGATGTCGTTCCGCTTGAACTTCTACTGCTTGCCGGTCTTGAGTACATCGTTGATGACGAAGATGATGAACGGCTGCTGCCGTAGGATGACCTTACGGAAGAGGATCCGGTCGAGGTTCCAAATGAGGATGAACCACTGGATCTGACCGTACTTCCCGCTGATGACCGTACTGACGACGCTCTGTCCGCCGATGATCTGACGGATGACGATCTGGATGACGAAGACCTTACAGAAGAGGAGGCCGGTCTGTTGACCGAGGATATTGATGACCTTGTGCCGCTTGTGCGTCCGCCAAGGCTTGAAGACCTTGTGGTAGTCGCTGACATTGAGGATCTTGTTGATCCGATGCCGCTTCTTGATCTGGTCATTGAGGAACTTCTCACTCCGGCGCTCCTTGAAGAGGACCCGATTCCGCTTCTTCTGCTTGAGCCGGTTGTGCTAAGACGTGGAGTGTAAACCCGTCCGCTGCCAGGACCGAAGAAGTCACGGTCGTGGTGGTGATGATGGCCGTAGCCCCAGCCTCCGTAATACCACGGATCGTACCAGCCGCCGTACCAGCCTCCATACCAGCCACCGTACCATCCGCTATAGTACCAAGGATCCCAGTACCAAGGGTCGTACCATCCGCTGTAATACCACGGATTGCCCCACCCCCAGGAATATCCATAATACCAAGGGTCGTAGTGCCACGGTGAGTACCAACCACCGTAGTACCAAGGATTCGCTCCCCAATAGATTGACGTGTAGAAAGGACGGTTCCAGGAATACCAGGATGTCGCGTACCAAGGTTGGTAGGCGGCCCAGGTGTCGAAACCGTTGTCGTAGAGGTAAACGGATGTGGTGTTGTCAGTGTTGTTGAAATCTATTCTCGCCGCTTTGTTCTCAGGGATGAACAGAGTGTCAACCTTCTCTCCGCTCTTCATGAAGATCGGGGAGTTCTTTGTCTTTGCCACAAGAAGGTCGGTCTCCTCGTCATTTGCGGAGGTGGCTGCCTCCTCGGCTTGATGGACCTTGGCATTGGATGTATAGTAGATTCCATCCTGATACTTCTGCCTGGAAGCATCACTGGCAAACCGCGCCGCTGAACCGCACGAAGTCAGTGCCAGAAGCGCCGAGATAAAGAGGATTGTGCGTGTTTTCATTTCTGAATCTCCTATATTTAACAATTAATTCGTAACTTCGTGGCCGTATCCAAAGGTGTCGGCCACACAAATGTTCTCTAGTGAACAAAATCCATACCTTTCGGAATATTGCACAATAATAAGAATAATTGACAAAAACAGCAAAGAATATATGGCAAAGGAAGTGACAAAAAGGTCTGAGAACTATTCTCAGTGGTACAATGATCTGGTTGTGAAGGCAGACTTGGCAGAGCAGTCCGCCGTCAGGGGATGTATGGTGATAAAGCCTTATGGCTATGCGATCTGGGAGAAGATGCAGCACGCCCTTGACACTATGTTCAAGGAAACCGGCGCTGTGAACGCCTATTTCCCGCTTTTCATTCCTAAGTCCTTCTTCAGCAAGGAGGCCGAGCACGTGGCGGGATTCGCCAAGGAGTGCGCCGTCGTCACCCATCACAGGCTTATGAACGACCCTGACGGAAAGGGCGTTGTCGTGGATCCGTCCGCGAAGCTTGAGGAAGAGCTTATCGTAAGACCTACCTCCGAAACCATCATCTGGAGCACATATAAGAACTGGATCACATCATGGAGGGATCTCCCTATCATGTGCAACCAGTGGGCTAACGTTGTCCGCTGGGAGATGCGCACAAGGCTTTTCCTCCGCACCGCCGAATTCCTTTGGCAGGAGGGCCACACGGCCCACGCGACCTCGCAGGAGGCTCAGGAAGAGGCACAGAGAATGGTTCAGGTGTACGCGAAGTTCGCCCGTGAGTTTATGGCTCTGCCTGTGATCGTGGGACACAAGAGTCCTAACGAGAGATTCGCCGGCGCGCTCGACACCCTTACCATCGAGGCGATGATGCAGGACGGGAAGGCTCTCCAGGCCGGAACATCTCATTTCCTCGGCCAGAACTTCGCCAAGTCGTTCGATGTGAAATATACAGACAAGGAAGGCCTGCAGCAGTACGTGTGGGCCACATCCTGGGGCGTTTCCACGAGGCTTATGGGAGCCCTCGTGATGGCTCACGGCGATGACAACGGACTTGTCCTTCCGCCGGCTCTGGCCCCTATCCAGGTCGTTATGGTTCCGATCTACAAGACCGAAGAGGATCACACGAAGATCTTGGACAAGATGGCTCAGTTGAAGAAAGCCCTTGAGGCCGAAGGACATACTGTCAAGATTGATGACCGTGACACCCTGCGTCCTGGATTCAAGTTCGCCGAGTGGGAGCTCAAGGGAGTCCCTGTACGTCTGGCTATGGGACCTCGTGACCTGGAGAACGGCACTGTAGAGGTTCACAGAAGAGACACCCTGGAGAAGCAGACTGTCGCCCTTGAGGGGCTTGACAAGTCAATCGCCGCCCTTCTGGACGACATCCAGAAGACCATCTACCAGAAGGCGTTCGACTTCCGCGCGTCACACGTTGAGAAGTGCGACGACTGGGAGGAGTTCAAGGCCAAGATCGGCACAGGCAAGTTCCTGCTCTGCCATTGGGACGGCACGGCCGAGACCGAGCAGAAGATCAAGGACGAGACAAAGGCCACGATCCGTTGCATCCCTGTGGACAGCTTTGTCTGCGAGGAGGAGGGCAAGGACATCTACTCCGGCAAACCTTCAAAGCAGAGGGTGGTGTTTGCCATCTCATATTAAATGAATATAATAAACTGACTATGAACGTGAAATCAATAAGACGCGCTGTGTTGCTGTCCGTGGCTCTCGCTCTCGTGTCTCTCGCTGCGCCGGCGCAGACGGACACGACATGGAGAAACGCCCAGTCAGCCGCGGCCGCCGCCGCAAAGCTTCTGACACAGACAGAGGAGACAAAGGTCGTGGCTCCGAAACCGGACTATTGGAACAAGTCGTTGATGACGAACCTGAACTTTGTCCAGAGTAGTTTCACGAACTGGGCGAAGGGAGGTTACAACAACTATGCGTTGAGCGCCTACATTGATGGCAACGCGAAGTGGAAGAAAGGTGAGAAGTACTGGAACAACCGTCTCCAGCTGGACTACGGATTCCTTTATTCCGCCGACAAGCCGATCATCCAGAAGAACAAGGACCGGATCCTGTTCGAGAGCACTTGGGGCTACAAGGCAACAAAGACTTTGAACTACTCCGCCAAGTTCACGTTCCTCAGCCAGTTCGCCAACGGTTACAACTACCCGACTCCGGCCGTGGAGGAGGACAAGGAGCCATCCAGCAAGGATTGGAGAAGCGCCCGTGTGCTCAAGTCCAGCATTCTTTCTCCGGGAACTGTCAATCTGGGTCTTGGTATTGACTGGGTGCCGAGCAAATGGCTGACGGTCAATATGGCGCCTATCACAGGAGGCTTCACAATCGTCGGAAGCGAGAAGCTGCGAAAGAACTATGGTATGGGGAGGAAGAAGAAGTACGAGGATACCGAGGTCTATCCGGACGCCAAGGATGACAAGAACATCTACTACAAGACTGGAAACTATTATAAACCAGCCCGTTTCGAGTTCGGTGCCCAGCTGACCGCCGATGCCAAGGTCAAGGTCAATGACAATTTCGAGGGCTCGACGCATCTGCTCCTGTTCTCAAACTATCTGAAGAATCCGAAGAACATCCGTGTGAACTGGGACACCCGCATGATGTGGAAGCTCAGCAGGTTCTTCTCGCTGAACATCACAACCAACCTCATCTACGACGACACTGTCCTCATCACGGACAAGGACGGCAACACCGGCAGGAGGGTGCAGTTCGCGCAGGCTCTCCAGTTCGGCTTCACGTACACGTTCGCAAGCAAGAAATAAAATTCCTGAATATGCAGGAACGTTTTGACAGAATCCTGAAAGGGCTGCTTCCTGATGGTGAGGCGGTTCTTTTGGCTGTCAGCGGCGGGGTTGACTCGATGTGTATGGCGGAGCTGTTTCTCAATTCCTCGGTCAGGAGGTGTTTCGCGCTGGCTCACTGCAATTTCCACCTGAGGGGAGAGGAGAGTGACTCGGACGAGACTCTTGTCAGGGAATGGGCCGAAAGCCACGGCGTCATATTCATAAAAACAGATTTTTACACAGAGGAATATGCCGCCTCGAATGGTGTAAGCATCGAGATGGCGGCGAGGGAGCTGCGTTACGCCTGGTTCGCGGAGGTCTGTCGGGAGCGAGGATTTGCCGCTTTGGCTGTCGCTCACAATGCCAACGACAATGCTGAGACTATGATACTGAATATGTTGCGTGGCACCGGGGTGAAAGGAATGACCGGAATGCGCCGCAGTTCGTCCCTTCTGGGTTCGGACGCCCGACTTATCCGGCCGCTTCTCGATTTCTCACGCGGGGATATTTATGAATATGCCGTATCGCACGGGCTGTGTTGGCACGAGGACAGCACCAACGCTGATTCCGCCTACAAGCGCAACTGCATCCGCAATGAGATATTCCCGCTTTTTGGAAGGTTGAATCCGTCGTTCCTGACAACGTTGAACGAGGATATGGAGCGGTTCGCGCAGGTTCAATCCATCGCTGATGAATATGTCCGTTCGGTTTCGGCGGAGATTGTACGGCTTGATGGTAATGGCCTTCCTGTTATTGACCATCAGAAGCTTACGGCTAAAAAGAATTGGGAATATGTCCTTTTCCGTCTTTTGGAACCTTTCGGGTTCACTTCCTCCGTGGTCGCGGACCTTGCCTCTGTCCTGAAAAGTGACGGTACCGTCAGTGGCAGGACGTTCGTTGCTGATGAATATCTTGCCGTGACTTCGGCTCGGGAGATTGTTATATCTCCGGTCGCAGGGCTTGCCGAAGCGACTGACCTAACCATCAATGGCCCAGGAACATATTCATTGAACGGAATAAAGTTCTCCGTCTCGCTGTCGGACGATGTGAAGGACGTGAAGACAAGCGTAGGAGAGACTAAACTGGATCTCCCGTTCCCTTTCACAATAAGACATTGGCAACCAGGCGACTGGATGCGCCCGCTTGGAATGCGTGGCCGCAAGAAGCTCAGTGATATGTTCGTGGACCTTAAACTTGATATTCTTGAAAAGAAAAAAGCCCTCGTCATCGCTGACGAAGGCTTCCATATTCTCGCATTGGTAGGTCATCGCATCGATGACTCCGTGAAGGTGACGAAGGCCACAGCCACCGTCATAGTGATCCGTCTTATCTGATCTCTATCTCGAACGGCATTCTCGCGAAGACAAGGTCTCCCTGGCCTTTCGCCCAGCTCCTCTGCCAGTCAAGCAGATTCTTCGCCACGCCCTCCAGCGGAGTTCCGGCCAGTGCGTTGGCCATGGCCTCCTCCGGGTTGGTGGTCTTGCCAAACTGCTGCAGCAACTGCTCCATAATCGTCAAAGGTTTAGGGTAACTTGCTATACCCCAGTTCTCAATATCGGCGTCCCCGGCCATCGACGCCGCGTACTTTATCGCATCCTCCAACGTTCCGATCTCGTCCACGAGACCGATCTTAAGTGCGTCGGCTCCGGTCCAGACACGTCCCTGAGCGATCTCGTCCACCGCCTCGAAAGTCATATCACGTCCCTGCGCGACTATGCTCACAAAACTGTTGTAGATGTCGTCAACATAGACCTGCATCCAGGCTGTCTCCCCGGCGTCAAACGGACGGGTCAGCGAAAGCATATCGGAATGCTTGTGGGACTTGACCGGCACCATATTCACGTGCGCTATGTCCTTTAGAGTCTTCCCGAACTCAGGGATGGCGGAGAACACACCGATCGAACCGGTGAGAGTCGTCGCGTTTGAGAATATGTGGTCGCAGCTGTTGGAGATCCAGTAACCGCCGGAAGCAGCATAGTCACCGTAAGAGGCGATGACCGGCTTGACTGCTCTGGTGAGGTCGATCTCTTCCTTGATCTTGCTGGCAGCCAGCACTGTACCGCCAGGAGAGTTGACCCTGAACACGACAGCCTTGACGGTTGAGTCCGCCCTTACCTTGGCGATGATGCCGGCGAAACGGTCGCCGCTGATGTTGTTCGGGTCGTCCTGCTCAAGGATATTCCCGTTGGCGTAGATGACGGCGATGTTTTTCTTGGCGGTCAGGTTCGGCGTTGCCTTGGCGGCGGCATAGTCGCTGAACGGGATGAATTTCACATCCTTGTAACTGTCCTTGCCGGCCAGGTCGGCGAGTTTCCCCTTATATTCCTCAACGGAGAGAGCCTCGTCGGCGAGGTTGTGGCTCACCATATCTTCAGGAAGGGCTATGGAAAGGTGATCGATGAAGTAGTTGAGTGAGTCCACGCTCACACCCCTGCTCCCTGCGGTCTCCGCGGCCACCGTTTCCCACATGGAGTCGATCATCGCCTGGTTCTGCTCCATATTCTCAGGGCTTGGCGCGTTCTTGACGTACATTTCGCCGGCACTCTTGTACTTGCCGTGGCGGATGAGCTGGTAGTTTACACCGAGCTTGTCGAGCAGATCCTTGAGAAACAACATGCTCCCGCTTATTCCCAACATAAAGTTGTTGCCGCCGTGATGCCTCGTCGTGTAGATCTTGTCGGCCACTGACGCGAGGTAGTAGCTTCCGGAAGTGAACGCCTCGCCATATGCTATCACTGCCTTGCCGCTCTTCCTGAAATCTGTGAGGGTCTTGCGGAGTTCCTCCAGTTTGGTAAGGCTGGTGGAGGCGCCGTCTGTCTTTACGAGGATGTACTGCACACCCGGATCCTCGGCGGCTTTGTGGATTGCCTTGACGGCATCGTGAAGTCCGACCAAAGCGATCTCTCTGCCTTGGATGGATGTGAGCGGGTTGCTTTCCTGAGTCTGTTCAGTGATCTCGAATTTAGACATGTCCATCAGCAGGACACCCTCCTTGGGAATAACGGCGCCGGAGCCTCCGGAGAATGAAGCCGCAGAGGCAATCATTGAGCCGAGCATCATAAAGAACATGAAGAACTTCACGATGCCCCAGATGAACAGGCCGCACAGCACGGCCAGCACCCATTTGACGAATTCTTTTGTGTTCATATAGCCTGAAAACGTTTTGGTTTCTCTGGTTGCGAGATTTTGTACAAATTTAATCATTTTCTTAATAATCAATTATTATATTTGCATCCAGCGTATAACTTTGTTTGAAGGAACGGCGCACTACGCGCTTGGCTTATGATGTGAATTATGAGAAAGACTATCATCGCTTCTATTATGGCCACGGTGTTGTCCGTTGGCATGTCAGCCCAGTCGGTTGACACTACCTCTATATATAAGGATAGGAAAGACAGTCTCAACGCGACGGTTTTTGTCGGTCATCAGGAGAATAGCATCTCAAGAGGAAAGACCTTGAGGACGGAACTTATCTCGGCCTCGGGACTTCAGAAGATGGCTTGTTGCAACCTCGCGGAAAGCTTTGAGAACTCGGCCAGCGTGACAGTCGGCTATTCGGACGCTGTCACGGGAGCGCGTCAGATAAGGCTTCTGGGCCTTTCCGGGACATACACGCAGATGCTGGACGAGAACCGCCCGGTGATGAGGGGGATAACCGCTCCATATGGACTGTCTTATGTTCCAGGGCCATGGCTGGAGAGCATCCAGATCGCGAAAGGCTCCCCGTCCGTGATCAACGGCTTGGAATCAATGACCGGACAGATCAATCTTGAGCACAAGAAGCCTACCGAGGAGAAACCGCTTTTCATCCAGGCTTCGATGATGAGCGACACCAAGGCGGATTTCAATGCGACATCGGCCTGGCAACTCAGCCCGACGGTCTATACGATTCTGTTAGGACACGTCAGCGGGAACTTCAAGACCTACGATATGAACGATGATGGCTTCCGTGATGATCCTAAGATGTTGCAGTTTAATGTGGCCAACAGGTGGCTTTACTATACTCCCGAACTTCAGGTACGCTGGGGCGTGAAAGCTGTCCGGGACCATCGGCAGGGCGGAATGGACGGCTATGACAAAAGCGGGATGGAACCTCGTTGGGCTTCAGATGAGTTTATCCTGGAACCAACAGAAGGGAACTCTTTCGCAAAATATCTCTCGGAATCCCCTTGGGGCACCGACATCACGAACAGTCTCCTGAACGCCTACCTGAAAGTCGGCAAGCCTCTTCGCGAGGACGGCTCCTCCAGCATAGCCGCCATAGCGGACTGGTCGTGGCAGAAAAGCGACTCCTGGTTCGGCGCGTCATCCTACCTTGCGAGCCAACAGTCGGGCTTCATCAACCTCCTCTACAGGAATATGTTGAATGAGTCGCACGACTTCACTGTCGGCCTTTCCGGCACGTTCGACCACATTGACGAGGCTGTCGCAAAATTGGACTACGGCCTGTGGAGTGGTGAGAATTGGAATGGGCAGCGTCCATATTCCGGAATCGCGGATCATTTCTTCGGCGGTGCTTACGGGGAATATACCTTCCACGCCGGGGACATATTCACATCAATTGTCGGAGTCAGCGCTGATTGGTACAAGGGGAGCGGGTTCAAGTTGGCTCCGAGGGTGACTTTGAAATATTCACCGGCGGAATGGTTCGTGGCCAGAGCGAACGGCGGCAGGGGACTGAGGTACGCGGATCCGGTCGCAGACAATATCGGTGTGATGTCCACCCACAGCAGGCTCCAAGGGAATTGTATGGAGCGGCTGCTTGAGGATTCGTGGACATTCGGAGGAAACCTTACTTTTTATATGCCGCTCGGGGTCGATCCTTCCAAGACTTATGTCAGCTTTGATTATTTCAGAACCCAGTTCGCGCGTCAGTTGATGGTGGATTATGAGGTGCCGGGCACAGATGTGAACGGCGGACGTGACATCTGGTTCTTTGATTCCGGTGGAAGACGCTCATATTCAGATAACTGGCAGGTGGATTTCAATGTCGAGCCATTTGACCGCTTCACCGTGGCTTTGACCGGGCGCTACACCAACGCCCGGCAGGAGAATTATGGTGGCGAATTGGTGGAGAAGCCGATGCTCAGCTGCTTCAAGGGGGTGCTGAACCTTCAGTATAAGACAAATCTGAGCCGATGGATATTCGATTTCACCGCTTCCGTGAACGGTTCGGCGAGGGTGTATGACTTTATGAAAGATCTGAAGGATGATGGTGGGGAACTGCTTTATCCTGATGGCCGCACTCCGGTCTATCCATTGCTCTATGCGCAGATAACCAGGCGTTTCCGTGGGTTCGACATCTATGCTGGGGTTGAGAACATCACGAATTTCACCCAGATGCACGTGCTGGTGGGGGATAGGAACGCCGCCGGGGAATGGACTCCTTGGACTCCAGGCTTCGATGCCAGCTGTGTCTGGGGGCCTATTATGGGACGGCGGATCAATCTTGGCGTGAGATTGACGCTCTGGAGGGCGACAAAGAACGATTAAATCACTATCTTTGCAGGATGAACCTTGGCGCGGATAACCACGCTGCTGCCATAAGGTTGTAGATTATGAAAAGAATATTATTGATAGCGGTCGCGGCCGTGATGTTGGCTGCGCCTTTTGCCGCGGCTCAGGCTGCTCCTTTCGAGGGTTTTGCGACGGAGGCACCCGCCGACAAGAATGTCGGCGAGGTTGTTTTCGCGACGAATATGCATTGTGACAAATGCGTGAACAAACTCAATGAGAATCTGGCGTTCCTCAAGGGAGTCAAGGACTTGAAGGTCTCTCTCAAGGATCAGACAATCAAGATCAAGTACGACCGCCGTAAGACCGATGAGAAGACCCTTGCGGACGCTATCAAAAAACTTGGCTACAAGGCCGATAAAGTGGAAAAATAACGATTATGAGTCAGAAACCGTCAATCCCTAAGGGGACACGTGATTTCGGTCAGCAGAATATGGCCGAAAGGAATTATATCTTCGACACCATCAAGAAGGTCTTCAGGACTTTCGGCTATGCCCAGATCGAGACTCCGGCTATGGAGAATCTGTCAACCTTGCTCGGAAAATATGGCGAGGAAGGGGACAAGCTTCTGTTCAGAGTCCTGAACTCCGGTGACTGTTTCTCAAAGGTCAACTTTGAGGATTACCGCAATGAGGAAGGGGGAGTGAACAGTGTCGCTCTTTCCAAAGAGGTTTGTGAGAAAGGTCTTCGCTACGACCTGACCGTGCCTTTTGCCCGTTTCGTGGTCCAGCACCAGAACGAGATCTCCTTCCCGTTCAAGCGTTTCCAGATCCAGCCGGTCTGGAGGGCAGACAGGCCGCAGAAGGGACGTTACCGTGAGTTCTACCAGTGCGACGTGGACGTGATCGGCAGCAAATCTCAGGTCAATGAGCTTGAACTCGTGCAGATTGTGGACAAGGTGTTCAGCCTTCTGGACGTGAATGTGCTCGTGAAGATCAACAACAGGAAGGTCCTGACGGGTTTCGCCGAGATCTGCGGATTCCCGGACAAGGTGGTTGACATCACTGTGGCCATTGACAAACTTGACAAGATCGGCCTTGAGAGCGTTGAGGAGGAGATGCGTGAGAAAGGTCTGACCGACGGTGCGATCGCCGTGATCGAGCAGATTCTGAAACTGTCCGGTTCCACTTCCGGGAAACTGGCTTCGATGCGCTCGCTGATGAACGGCGGCTCCGCTTCCGGACTCGTTTCCGAGACAGGCCTCAAAGGTCTTGACGAGCTTGAGGAACTTTTCGGCCTGATCGATGCTGCCGGTGTAAAATGCCCGGTAGAGATCGATCTTTCCCTTGCCCGTGGCCTGAATTACTACACAGGTGCCATCTTTGAGGTGAAAGCCCTTGATTTCCAGATCGGAAGCATCTGCGGAGGCGGTCGTTACGACAATCTTACCGGAATATTCGGTCTTCCGGATATGTCAGGAGTGGGCATCAGCTTCGGCGCCGACAGGATCTATGATGTCTTGAAAGGCTTGGATAAGTTCCCTAAGTCATTGGCTTCCAGCACCACGCTTCTGTTCGCTTGTATGGGTGTCGAAGAGCTTCGCTACGTCCTTCCTGTCGCCGCCGCGTTGCGCTCAGAAGGTGTCTCCGTTGAGGTTTATCCGGAGCCGTCAAAACTCAAGAAGCAGTTTGACTACGCCGAGAAGAAGTCCATTCCGTTCCTTTCCATCAACGGTGGCAACGAGGTCGAGGCCGGCGTCATCCAGCTCAAGAACCTCACCACCGGCGAGCAGAAATCCTTCGCCAAGACCGACATCGCCGGAATGAAGGTGTTTATGAATATTTCGGATTAAGAAGCTGTTTTGAATTGTTTGAAATGTTCTTTGAGGTGAAGAATCTTCATTTTCTTCCCGCTTCTTCAGTCAGATAGCACCGCTATCTTCCTTGGAAGAAGCGGTCGAAACTGAAGTTTTTCACTCTCAAACCTTCAAACAAACAATTCAAAACAGCTTCTAACTGTTTCCAGAATATTCCAGTTCGGTAGCTGAGCTTGTCGAAGCGACCAAACAGTTTTTGGATGGATATTTTTAGATAAATATTTGCATATTCAAAAATAATCCGTACCTTTGTAGTCCAATATCGCGGGGTAGAGCAGTTGGTAGCTCGTCGGGCTCATAACCCGGAGGCCGGAGGTTCGAGTCCTTCCCCCGCTACTAACACGGACATTGAGTAATCAGTGCCCGTTTTTTTTGAATATATTTGTACTGTAATATTCATACAGGCTATGAGAAGTGTCATAATGAAAGATTTGGCTGTCTGCGCGTTGTGCGTTGTGACGGCGTTTTCGGCTTCGGCGCAGAGTGCCGGGGATGATCCGGTGGCTGATTCAAAGGCGGTTGTCGTTTCGGGCAACGCAAGGTTCACGGTGCTGGAGAGCCGGCTGGTGCGAATGGAGTGGGCTGCTGACGGAAAGTTCGAGGACAGGGCTACCCTCGGCGTTGTCAACAGGAAACTGCCGGTTCCGGCCTATACTGTCAAAAAATCAGGCAAGAAGCTGACAATCAGGACATCGGATCTGACCCTGACATATTCAGGAAACGGGAAATTCGATGAGAACAATCTGAAGGTGACGTTCCGTATGGCGGATCCGGCTTCAAAGAAAGGTGTCAGGGCGGTGACTTGGCATCCGGGGATGGATGACAGCGGCAATTTGCTAGGAACGACGAGGACGCTGGACGGTTGTGACGGTGTCAAGACCAAGGAACCGTATGACAAGGGAGTCGCCTCGCGTGACGGATGGGCGATCATCGACGAGTCTGACAGGCAGGTATTCGTGCCGGTCGATTCCGATTGGAAATATTGGGTTGCCGAACGTGACTCGACTGATCGTCAGGACCTTTACCTGTTCGCCTACGGTCACGACTACAAGGCCGCCGTCTCAGACTTCACCAGAATCGGAGGTCGTATTCCTATGCCGCCGAAATATGCCCTTGGCTACTGGTGGTGCCGTTTCTGGCAGTATTCGGACTTCGAGTTCGTGGGGCTTGGAAAGGAGATCCGCTCGCTGGACATCCCGATCGATGTGATGGTTCTGGATATGGATTGGCACGAGACCTGGTCGCTTCGGAGGTACAAGGCTCCAAAGGACGAGTTTGGCCAGAGGATCGGTTGGACTGGCTACACCTGGCAGAAGAAACTTTTCCCTAACCCGGAAAACTGTCTGCAGGACCTTCATAATCTTGGGCTTAAAACCACGCTGAACCTGCATCCGGCTTCCGGAATCCAACCTTACGAGGAGCCTTACGACCGCTTTGTCAAGGACTATCTTTCAAGGACGAATGAATATGACGGCCCGAAGGGGTACATCAATCCGGACGGAAGCAAGGCCCCCGTGCCGTTCCGGATGGACGACATCAACTGGGCGAACGCTTATTTCAATTCCGTGATACGCCCGTTCGAGCGTCAGGGAGTCGATTTCTGGTGGCTCGACTGGCAGCAATGGAAGTTCAGCAAGTATGTTCCCGGACTCAACAACACATTCTGGCTCAACTATACCTTCTTCAACGATATGGTCCGCCAGTCTGCTGATCAAGGAATATATGCCCGCCGTCCGATGATATACCATCGCTGGGGAGGCATCGGCAGCCACCGCTACCAGATCGGCTTCTCCGGAGACTGTCTGGCTTCGTGGCAGGTGCTCGGTTATCTGCCATATTTCACCTCTACCGCATCCAATGTGGGCTACGGCTATTGGGGACACGACATCGGAGGGCATCTCCAGCCTAAGGGAGTCAAGGCGACCGATCCGGAGCTTTACACCAGATGGCTCCAGTCAGGAGTGTTCACCCCTATATTCAAGACTCATTCGACGAAGGATCTGACGATGGAGAAGCGGTTCTGGGTGTTCCCGGATCATTTTGACGCGATGCGCGCCGCTGTCAGACTCCGCTACGACCTCTCGCCGTACATCTACGGTACAGCCCGCGAGGCCTACGACACTGGCATCTCGATGTGCCGTCCGCTTTATTATGAATATCCTGAAGACTCCCAGGCCTACGATTTTACTCAGGAATATCTCTTTGGTAATGACATACTTGCGACAGTTGTCTGCGAGCCTGCGGATTCCGTGACGGGTCTTGCCGAACGTGTGATGTGGTTCCCGGAAGGCAGTGACTGGTACGATGTGGCCACAGGAACGCTGTTCAAAGGAGGTCAGGTGGATACTTTGAGATATACCATCAACGAGAACCCTTACTACATCAAGGCCGGTGCCGTCATTCCGATGGCCTCGGACAAGATCAAATCACTTCAGGAGAAGGACAACACGTTGAAACTTTTTGTGGCTCCGGGCGATGGCGAAAACACTGCCTCTGTCTATGAGGACGATGGCGCCACACAGGCCTATAGCACTGAATATGCCACCACTAAGGTCACCAAGGTTTCGGATGCATCTTCGTTGAGGCTCACCATTGCTCCTCGTCAGGGAAATTATCGTGGAATCGCCCCTGAACGTCACGTGCAGGTTGTCCTCGCAGGTGTTTTCGCACCGGAGAAGGTGACTGTGAACGGAGTGGAGGTTCCATATTCCCGCTTCGCCGCCCACGATGCTGAAGTCTCCGGAAAAGATGCTGTGTGGGGCTATGAGGGAGCCGATCTCTCGGCGGTCATATTCCTTCCTGAGACACTTGCCTCCGAGGAACTTGTCATCGAATGCTCGTTTAATGAATATGCCGCCTCACCGAGATCTTTTGAACGGAAAGAAAGGCTTGATGCACAGGATGATGGACATCACTCCGGAGACCAAACTCATCTTCGGGAAATATGTCGATGCCTATATGATGCTTCCTGATCCGTTCCTCGCCCTTGCGCAGTGCGCCAGTTTCATCAACGAGGATCCTCAGAACGTAGGTGAATATTTTGAAAAGATTGACACTGCGGCGCTTATCGCTGATTTTGCCAATTATGAGAATATCCCGGCTGATTTTGTCGCCAAGGTCAAGGCGCAGGTTGGTGTGGAATAGTGATTATATTCAAGAATATGGAAGACAACAATAGAAAACTATACCCGTTAAGGTTTGTGGATGAAGGTGCGGATGTGCCTTGGGGACACGTCAGCTATCAGATCGCCGACCTCGGGTTCAAGGATTCGATGATCGATAACGGCTGGTTCGGTGGCAACACTCTGAGCGAGCTGATGGGAACCTATCTGGAAAGGGTAGTCGGGGATGATGTGTTCGAGTTCTATGGACTGCAGTTCCCTGTGATGGTGAAGGTTATGGATGTGACCGCTTGGCAGCCCCTTCAGATGAACGCCGCTGATGACATTGCGGCTGAACGTTATGACTCGTTCGGCAAGACTGCCCTTTGGTACGTTCAGGAGGCCGCTCCGGGAGCTGAATTGCTTTTGGGTTTCAATCGGGACATTGATCCGGCCGAGTTTTACGCAAGATGTCAGGACGGGACGGTAAAGGATGTCCTGAACATCGTCAAGCCGCGCAAGGGTGAGGCTTTCTTGATCAAGCCGGGAACCGTCTTCGCCGCCGGACCGGGACTCAAGATTGTCGAGATCGCCGAGAGTTCCGAACTCGTGTTCAATCTCCATAATTGGGGTGTAGAGCTACCAGACTCAGAGGAATTGCTGCTTGAGGAGGCCTTCGATCTCATTGATTTCAAGAAATATATCCCTGAATCTGTCACTGGAGACAAGCTGGCCGTATGTCCGGAATTCGTTGTGACGAAACTCGACTTGAAGGACGGACTGCACATATTCTCGGAGCAGCCAGGCGGTTTCGCAGTCTATTATTGCGCTTCCGGGGAGGCTTCGGTGCAGATTCAAGTCGAGAATGACCGAGGCTCCAAGAGTGTGGAGTCATATTCATTGAAGTCAGGACATTCGATTCTTGTCCCGTCTGAGGTTAACGACTTCTTCCTCATCCCGGCAGCCCGTGGGACGGCTCTACTGGAAGCTCTTGTGGAAAAGCGTCTTGTTAAGGATTCGTACACGGATCAGGAAGTCGAACCAAGCTCCTTTGTCGAGGCCGAGGCCCCGGATCCGCATATTCGTGAATGGAATAGTTAGGTTATGGCAGACACAGAAAGAATAGACAAGGTCCTTTGGGCCATAAGAGTGTTCAAGACCCGCACCGAGGCCACGGATGCCTGCAAAGGAGGCAAGGTCAAAATCGGTGGAGTGAATGCCAAGCCTTCCAGAATGTTGAAGGTCGGAGAGATTGTTGAAATCCGCAAGGGAGCCGTGCAGTATTCGTACAGAATCAAGCAGCTGACCGACCATCGCCTCGGCGCGAAACTGGTCCCGGACTATGCGGAGAACCTTACCCCGCAATCCGAAATCGACAAACTCAAGGCTCCCGTCGAGACCTTCTTCCTCCGCCGTGATCCGGGTGCCGGCCGCCCGACCAAGAAAGACCGCCGTGCTATGGAGGAAGCCTGGGACGAGATCGACTACTCCAACGACCTCGGTGACATTCCCGATGACATCGCCGAGCGTTTCGGTCTCACCGACGAGGACCTGTAGTCGCAATAGGTGGGTCCTCATGTGGAATCATCAGCATGTACGATAGTAGGAGCGTTAATAGGTGATTATGCTCCTGTCAATGACAAAAACGTATGTGGTGGTGGCGTTTATTCCAGATAATGCTGCCGTCAAGTATTTGGGGTGATTGTCGGGCGACATCGTTGCGTGTTACTTAGTTTTGTCCGCTTTCGTATAAAACGTTTGATTTCGTATCTTACAAGACACGGTCGTGAGTTTGACGAAAAAGTGCCTCAGGCTGTTGTTAAACGGCACTTTCTGCATGTTGAATCTTTCGGTGTAAGAAATTAATCTTACAGTATCAAGGTGATGTTGTCATATTGCGTTTATCCTTAACTACTTATGAGAATTTCTTTCTGGCGTCTTTGTAAGGCAGGATTTTCTCGTTTATGCGTGAATTGTCGATGAAACGTTTTATATTTGTAATTATCGTTTGCGAGATCCAGTCTTCTTCTTGATATCTTAGGCCGCGGAAGAAGGTGAGGGTACAAGCAAATGATAATTAACAAAATCTACAATGAAAAAGGTATTATCAAAGTCGCAGATGTCCTTGATAAAGGGCGGAGCACCAACGGCATGGCTGTGTAAGGCTGTTCAGAGTAAAACCGAAACAGAGTGCGATGTGATTCTCGAAGGACCAACGGAGATTGTTATGGCAGAGACGGCAGTGGCTGCTGCTGACTATATGCATGATAAATACGGTGTAAGCCAAGTGAATTGTACCAAGTATTAAGAGAACTGAGAAGATGAAGCGATGTTGTCTTGTTGTTGTGGCATTGTTGACTATGTCATTGTTTTCGGAGGCTCAAAGATGGCGGACATGGACGCTTGATGATGCTTTGACCAAATTGAATGATAAGTTTTCTCTGTACGAAGGTGTTTATCGTGATCCGTATCCTGAGTATGCTCCATGGCATTTTAACAAGACAAAACGACTTGACCGCTCTTATCTGCGAATTAATTATGACGCGGACATTCTCCTCGATTCCTTGTCGGGAAAGAGGGGAATGGACTGGGTCAGAACGCTTGTCGGTAAGAACTATATGCTGAGTGATAGCCATGGTTTTTGGTCTTATTCAATGCGGCAGACAGTTCCCGATAATGAAACAGATAATTATTGTGATCCGCAAGGTTGTTTCACACCACTGATGAACTGGTTCGTTTATCGTAATCTTACATCCCGTTCAGTTCAAAACCTTCATGCCTTGCCGATGTTGCGAGATTATGCCATCCGGTATGATGAGCCACAGCCCACGTTCGCCTGGACGATGTCCGCTGACACAATGACGGTAAGCGGCTACCTGTGCCAACGTGCCGACACGGATTACTGTGGCCGCCATTGGACAGTCTGGTTCACACCGGAGATTCCTGTGGATTGCGGCTTCTGGAAATTTTCGGGCCTTCCTGGTCTCATATTGAAAGCCGAGGACAGCGAACGTTATTATTCATTCACCGCTGTGTCCATCAAGAACGCCAAGGAGGACATAGACGTGATTACCTCTATCACTGTCAAAAAATTACCAAGGGACAAATTCCGTTCGGTGGAGAAAAGTCGTTTTGATTGCCCTATTATGAATAGTTGGCATGAAAATGATTACATGATTGGTATCCATAATGGTCTTGAAGGCATTCCAAAGGAACTTGGCTACAAGATCTTCACCCCTGAAAATTACACAAGTCCACATTACCCGATGGAAAGGGAATGAATATGAAAGAGCGTGAATCTGTCATATTCTTGATTTCTTAGGCCGTGGAATGAGATGGGAGAACATGCCAATAATAAAGTTGTACTAATTAACAAATACTAATTACATATGAAAAGAGTATTATCAAAGTCACAGATGTCTCGGATAAGAGGCGGAGCATGGTGGCATTGCAAAGTTGTTACCAAAGTCACAGAAACAGAGTGTGACATAGTGTTAGAAGGTCCGGAAGTGGACATATAGGCATCGTCCGCGATAGAAGCTGCGGATATGCTTCACGAGAAGTACGGTGCTGACCAGATTAATTGTACCAGTCTCTAAATACGACTCATGAAACGATTTTGTCTTGTTCTTGTGACATTGTTGATATCTTTTTTTGAGATGTCAGCCCAGACATGGCGCGAGTGGACACTTGATGAGGCTCTTGCTTATAAAGGCGGTACTATGTTCTCTTTGTATGAAGGAGTTTATCGCGACCCGTATCCGACTTATGGACGATGGCATTTTAACAAGACAAAACGACTTGACCGCTCCTATCTGCGGATTGATTACGATGCGGACATCCTCCTCGACTCCTTGTCTGGAAAGAGGGGGATGGATCGTGTAAGAACCCTTCTCGGCAAGAACTATATGTTGAGTAACGGCCATTGTTATTGGATGGGTTCGATGTGTAACTCAGTTCCGGAAGACCAATCAAGGAACTATGAACGTCCAACCGGATATTATGAACTGATTAACTGGTTTGTTTATCGTAATCTGACTTCACGTACAGTGCTGAATCTTCATTCCTTGCCGATGCTGGCAGACTATGCCATCCAGTATGATGAGCCGCAGCCTTCGTTCGTTTGGACGATGTCCGCTGACACGATGACGGTGAGCGGCTATCTGTGCCAACGCGCTGACACAGATTACCGTGGACGCCATTGGACAGTCTGGTTCACACCAGAGATTCCGGTGGATTGCGGCTTTTGGAAATTCTCCGGACTTCCTGGCCTTATACTGAAAGCCGAGGACAGCGAGCGTTATTATTCATTCACCGCTGTGTCCATCAAGAACGCCAAGGAGGACATAGACGTGATTACTTCTATCGCAGTCAAGAAATTACCTCGAGATAAATTCCGTTCAGTGGAGAAAAGTCGTTTTGATAATCCCATTCAAAATAGTTGGCATAAGAACGGTTATATGATAGGAACACATCTCGGCATGAAAGGCATTGATGAGTCGCTATATCATACTGTCTTTACCTCGGAAAACTACACCTCTCCGCATTACCCTATGGAAAGGAAATGAATATGAGAGAGCGTGAACTTGTAAAGGTGGTGCATACATTTTCAGTTGACAACGGATTTGTTGCCGACAAGTACGCTATTCAGACAGCCTATCGAAAGCACCCTATGCAGAACAGCATACGCTGTGTCAGTGATGTCCTTGATGAAATAGGTGTCGATCATGAGGTCTGTTCTTTGGAGAAATGCTCCGGAATAGACTTGAATGGTAAGATTTTGTTTGTTCCCTACGAGTCCAGGCCTCTGAGCTATGTTTCCAATCACTGCCAGAACACTTTGACGCTATATGACGGGAAAGTCAAAAAGGGTGCATCTATAGGAAAAATAGAGGCGAAACTCCCACTCTATGTCATTCAGACATACGGACGTGCTTCGGACGAGAAGACGCATCGAAAAGTCGCATTCTATCTCAGGAACAAGATGTGGGATTTGGGTGATAATGGTCTTTGGTTGTTGATGCTCATTTCCCTATTCGCGTTGATATTCATAAATTTGAGCTCACTTCAGGTGATTCTTTTGCGTCTTTGTTTATTGTGTGGGCTAGCTGTTTCATCTCTCATTGTCCTTAAGGGGTTTTCCGCTATGGACGTTGGAAAAGGACTATGTGATACTATCGGGCCAAGCGGATGTTCGTATGTGATTGATAGCGAGAACTCACGGCTGTTCGGATTGATCCCCCTTGCTGATCTGGCTTTGACATATTTTCTTGTCGAACTCGTTCTTTCATTAACCATCCATGATCCATCATCCTTCCCTACGTTTCTTTTTGTCTCTTGCTTGACATTGCCTGTTGTCGCCTATTCCATAGGCTGGCAGCTCAAAAGACGTTCATATTGTGTATATTGCCTGGCTGTGGATTGTCTATTGGTCATGGAATTCTTGTTGTTGCTCACAATGGTTCGCCTTCCATTGGACGCTGATGTCAGCTATATTCTGTGTTTTACATTCGGGTGCGCTTCTACTTTGTTTATGATCACCATTTTAAGGAACAATTCCTTGGATCGCACTACGAATAAAAGACTAAGACGCAAAGAAGAGAGCATTCTTTCCGATCCGGATCTTTTGATGAATCTTCTTATGTCGGGGCGTCAGATCGTATCTCTGAATGAATTAAACTTCCCGACACTCAATAACGGATTACAAGAATATGAGCATTGGCTATTTGTGGCTGTCAATCCGTATTGCCTACATTGTAAGGAAATTGTCAATGGCTTGAAAGCTTTGGAGAACATCCGGATCGATGTCGTTTTCGCTGTGTATGATCAAACTGGAGTCAACGCGGCGAGTTGGATTCTTGAAAAGTATGAAGCGGATGAGACTCATGGCGACATGAACGAGGTACTTAACCGATGGTATTCGTCAATGGAATTACCACGAGGATGGAAAAGCAGGGCTGAATATGAGCGTATGGCACTTTCACATAGCCGTTTTGCCGGAAACAAACGAATAACGGAAACTCCTTTTGTCTGCATTGATGGAAAAAGGCTTCCTGATGTGTACGATTATACGGAATTGAAGTTCCTGTTCTGATAGTGAATGGATGGTTGTAATGGTCAGGTTAAATGAAATTTGTAAAATATATTCAGCACGATTCGATGGACTGCGGTCCAACATGCCTGAAGATGGTGGCAAAGTTCTACGGCAAGAACTATAGTCTTCAGAACCTTAGGGACCGATGCCACATCACAAGGGAGGGAGTGTCCCTGTTGGGAATCAGTGACGCGGCTGAGTCCATCGGTTTCCGCACGACTGGTGTCAAGGTGACTTGGAGGCAGATGGTAGAGGAGATGCCTTTGCCTTGCATAGTCCACTGGAATCAGCGTCATTTTGTGGTCGTCTATGATGTTGTGAAGAAACATGGGGTTTATAAGGTTATGGTCGCTGATCCAGCGTCCGGTTTGCTTGAATACACCGAGGAGGATTTCCGCGGATTGTGGTTGGAATCCGAGCGGAAAACGGAAGGCATAGCCCTGATTTTGGAACCCACCCCGAAATTCTACGAGGAAGAGGGTGATGATGAACACAGGCACTATGGTTTCGGCTATGTGCTCAAGTACCTGAGGCCTTACCGCACCTACATAATCCAAATCCTTCTGGCGATGCTCACCGCGAGTGTCATAAGCCTGCTGATGCCGTTCATCACGCAGTCGGTCGTGGACAAGGGAATCGGCACCGGAAGCCTGTCCCTGATTGTGGTCTTGCTCATAGCTCAGTTGACGTTGACTTTGGGAGGACTTGCCAACAACCTGATTCGCAGTTGGTTGATGCTGCACACCACATCGAGGGTAAGCATATCCTTGATCTCCGATTTTCTTTGTAAGTTGATGAGGCTGCCGATCGCGTTCTTTGACAGCAAGATGGTTGGGGACATAATGCAGAGGATTGGTGACTATAACCGTATTCAGACATTCCTGACAGGTTCTCTGCTCAGCATGGTCATAGCGGTGGTGTCCTTTGTGGTTTATGGTCTCATCATGGCAGGTTACAATGCGACCATATTCATTGTTTTTCTGATTGGTGCGTCTTTGTACGTGTTTTGGGTACTGCTTTTTATGAAGAGAAGACGGAAACTGGACTATATGCGCTTCCAGCAGGCCTCGGCGAACCAAAGCAACATCGTCCAACTTATCGGAGGAATGCAGGAGATCAAGTTGAACAACTGCGAAAAGCAGAAACGCTGGGAGTGGGAATCGATCCAGGCGAAACTGTTCAAAGTAGGAGTCAAAAGCCTTACCCTCGGACAGGTCCAGGAGATAGGCTGCACATTCATTGACCAGACCAAGAACATTCTTATGTCGTTCATCGCCGCCAAATCAGTCATAGACGGTGGAATGACTTTGGGAATGATGATGGCTCTCCAATACATCATGGGGCAGATCAACGCTCCGATCTCTCAGTTTATCTCTTTTGTCCAGTCAGCTCAGGACGCATCCATCTCGCTGGATCGTCTTGGGGAGATTCATGAGATGAAAGACGAGGAGCCGGCGGAAGAGGAAAGGATTAAGGACATCCCGTCGGACGCTGACATCGTTTTCCGTGACGTGGTTTTCCAATATGACGGACCGCATTCTCCCAAGGTCCTTGACGAAGTGTCGCTGACGATTCCGTCAGGGAAGGTGACCGCCATAGTCGGTGCGTCCGGCAGCGGGAAGACCACGATGCTGAAGATGATGCTGGGATTCTATCCACCGGTTTCGGGAGAGGTTCTGCTAGGGAATGTCTCATTGAAGAACTACAGCGAGAGCCGCTGGAGGGCAAGGAGCGGGACGGTGATGCAGGAGGGGTACATTTTCTCGGACACCATTGCGGCCAACATCGCTGTGTCTGAGGAATATCCTGACATGGAGAGGGTGCGATGGGCCGCCGGTGTATCAAACATTAAATATTGGATAGAGGGCCTGCCTCTCGGCTACGGCACAAAGATCGGGGCTGACGGACACGGACTGAGTTCCGGGCAGAAGCAGCGCATTCTCATCGCTCGGGCAGCCTATAAGGATTCCCGTTACCTGTTTTTTGATGAGGCGACCAATTCTCTTGACGCGAACAACGAGAGAACCATCATGGAGAATCTGGAGCGGCTCTTCTCAGAGAAGACTGTTGTAGTGGTGGCGCATCGCTTAAGTACCGTGAAGAATGCGGACAACATCATTGTCTTGGACAAAGGGAGGATAGCCGAGCAAGGGACACATTCCCAGCTTACAGCCTTGCGCGGGAAGTATTATGAATTGGTGAAGAACCAACTTGAACTCGGAGGGTGACGGTATGCCGGAAAGAAAAAACATCGAGGGCTTCCATAGCGAGCCTGTTCAGGAGATAATGGGGACAATTCCATCTTGGATCACGAGATGGGGGATCACCGTCATATTCGGTGTGTTTGTTGTCATCTTCATAGGCTGTTGCTTGATCCGTTACCCTCAGACGATAGTGTCTCCTATCGTCATAACGTCATCCAATCCGCCTTCGAGAATCACAGCGAGGTTTTCCGGATTGCTGGACACGGTCGCTGTTGGGAACGGTGGAAAGGTGAGAAAAGGTGACCTTATCGCCTTGTTATCGACTCCGGCGGAATATGATGATGTGATGACGGTCAAGGAGTTTGTTGACAATTGCCATCAGCGACCGTTGGAGGAGATCCTCTCGGATACAATCTTCATGAGCCGGCTTGAATTGGGGGACATTCAGACTTTATGGACCGAGATTGTGACTGTGGCTGATGAGTACGCACGTTACATGACCCTTGATTTGGCAGGTCGTCAGACACAGATGACAAACGACAGGATCAGAAAGAACAAGGAGTATTATGAGTATCTGATGGCGCAGCGTGACATCCTGTTGGAAGACATTTCCATCCAGAGACGGATCATGAACAGCGATTCGATTCTGCTGAGGAAGGAGGCGATCTCTGAATATGAGTTCCAGTCGTCACGACAGTCCTATCTTTCAAAACTGAACAGCCTTACTGGTTTCGAGTCGTCCATGAAGTCAGCGCAGTTGACTATGCTTCAACTGTCTCAGAGTGCTGATGAGATTGAACTTCAGAAACTTAAAGAAGAGAATGAGTTCTATGTCAGGATCAACCAATGTGTCCGGAGGCTTTCGGCTCAGATCGATGCTTGGTTTGAGACCTACGCCATAGTCGCACCGGTTGACGGTTCGGTGTCATTTCAGGATTATTGGAGCAGGGGACAGCATGTGAACACCGGAGATGTTGTTGCGAGTGTCGTTCCCGATGCCGCCGGTGTGGTCGAGGGACGGATGAGAGTGTCTTCCACAGGATTCGGCAAGGTGGTCGAGGGGCAGGAGGTGAATGTCAGGCTGAACGGATTCCCGTACATGGAGTTCGGTATTCTGAAAGGATCTGTCAGCCACATTTCCTCTGTTCCCGAAAAGGATTCTGGCGGAGGAGTATCATACACAATAGAAGTCTCATTCCCCCAAGGTTTGGTCAGCACTTACGGGAAGACATTCCCGATGATTCAGGAGATGGACGGAACCGCAGAGATAATCACCGAGGACATGCGCCTCGCCGGTCAGCTGCTGTACCCTATTAAATCGCTGTTTATGAATCGATGAGCTATAAAGTCAATACATTTAAATTAGTTTTTATATGATTAAACGAATTATTCTTTTTTTGTCATTGTTGTGTGGCATTTCAGCCTTTTCACTTGCTTCAACTGATGGTGAACAAATCGAGATTGTGATCACGGATAAAGGCACTGTTCCGTCTGGCCCGACACATAGGACTCCGTCCAGAATTCCTATGGAATGCTATTATGATTCCGGCATGAATTGCGTTTTGGTCAAATTTAAAAGCGCTGTCGGTGAGGTAATGATTGACCTTTATAATTCAATGACTGGAGAAAGTGTCAATGTTACTGTTCTGGCCAATGGAACCCAGATTATTCCATGTCCAGGGGATGACGGTTATTGTACGATAACGTTTATCCTTTCAAATGGAAAGCAGTATTTCGGAGATTTCCTTTTATGATTGTGAAACAGGCATAAGTTCCGGGTGCCAGATGACACCCGGGTATCTTGCAAATTACTTCAAATCACATTATATTTACGAATTAGAATATTCGCTGTTATGAAGTATTTGCAAGGCTTTGTTCTTTTTGTATCTTTTTTGTTCGTTTCTTGTGGCAACCAGGAAATTAAACATACTTTGTCAGAAGTGGAGAGGTGCATTTGTGAGCATCCGGACAATGCGTTGGAAACACTTCGCGGGATGGATCAAAGTTCACTGAACACGAAAAAGCTGCGTGCAAGGTTTGCCTTGCTTTATGCCATTGCTTTGGACAAGAACTACATAGACACCACGGATGTTTCTGTTATTATGCCTGCGGTTAACTACTACAAGCGGCACGGTAGCCCGGATGAGAAATTAAAGACACATTTCTATCTTGGTCGTATTTATCTGAATGCCCATCGGTTTGAAAAGGCTGCATACGAATATGCATTGGCGGAGTCAGAGGCGGAAAAGTCACAAGATCTTGTGCAGAAAGGTCTATTGTTCATGAATTTCAGCTATCTATATAATTGGATCCATAACAATGACAAACAACTTGAATATGCGGAAAAAGGTCTGGCTTGTTACAGGGAGGCCGGTGATTCGAGTCGCATGAACTTGTCATACGGTGATCTTGCGCGTGCGTATCATGGAATGCGGGAATGGGATAAGGCTGATTCATTGTACCATGTCGGGATTGAAAAGATGAGGCATGATACTTTGGTGGTGTCTAACCTTCTTTCCAATTACGCCAAAATGAAAACGATTCAGTCGGAACCAGACCCTCATGGTGCTATTTCCTTGTTGGAGTCTCTGTCACAAAAATATCACCAACCACTGTCCATAATTGATTATGGAGTGTATGCGTACGCCTCTGACATGATAGGGAATCAAGCCACTTGTGACCGGATCGCCACTCAACTTGAGAATCTTGATGCAAAACATAAAAAAGATGCTTTGATTTGGCTGTATCGTATATATAACAGAAGAGGTGATTATAAGAAAGCATTGGATTATTTGCAATCCGCCAAGGTGTATAATATTGATATGTTGGATTCCCTTTTGGCTCTGCCTGTTTCGGAGGGGATTCAGGATTATTATCGTTCTGTCGCGGATGAGAATCGTGTCAGAAGCCATAGGATAGTGATAATATCGGCTGTGAGTCTGTCCTTTGCTGTTCTGCTGTTTATGATATTATTACTATATCATCGAGTTCGGTTGATGAAAGAACGTGAGAATGATAGACAGATGTTGCGCCTTTTAGATGAGACGAAGAGAGTTTTGGAGCAGGATAATGCAGAGTTGAAATCCAAATACGACAAAAGTGAGGAGGAACGGGGAAAGGCGCGTTTGTCTTTAGCTTCTGTTTATAAGGGGAAATTTGCCACAATGGGAGAACTCTGTAAGATTTATCTGGGCTTAAACGATCGTAGTGATAAGAAAGAGGTTATTTATTATCGTGTGGAACAGATTATTTCCGAGATCAATGGTGACAATAATCTATTCGACAAATTTGAGTCTCGGATCAACCAAGATCTTAATGGAATCCTTGTCCATATGAAAAAGGACTTGGGAATTGCAGATAAAAAGGATGAGCGTTTTATCTGTTATCTTATTGCCGGGTTGGATTCACAGACTATAGCAATGCTGCTTAACCTTTCCGTGCCTAATGTTTATACAAAGAGATCTCGTCTTCGTGAACGTATCAGAAAATTAAATTCTCCTTATAAAGATGATTACTTGTTGGTGATTTAGCCGAACTTTTTTCTTACAATTCTTCTATGAACATGAAAGGGACCATGTTTGTGTAGCCGTGTAGTGCTGTTTCTTTTGCGCAGAGTTATCTTGTAAGAATCCAATCTTACACAGTATTAGCCTTATTGGTGTAATTGGTTTATTGTTAATTAATTGACTAGAGTCAAAAGAGGGCTTTTGTAAGATGGAATCCGTCGTTGGATGCCATGACTTTCGTAAAATACGATTATATTCGCGTTTGCTGCCTATCGAAAATCAGATGCTATTTTTGATTTTGTTTTAGTTAATGGCCGTAGTGTATAATGTTTAACTTTATTGATTAGTTTATGTACAAACTATCTAAAAAACAGATGAATGAAATATCGGGAGGTATTTCACGTGAAGAGTACTGTAAGCAGTTGAACGAAATGTTCGAGTATCAGACCGAAGTTCAGACTTGGACTGATGAAGAATGGGCGAATGCAACCGATGCTTGGAACATGTACTGTGCGAATTAGTCTTCTTTCGTTCCGCTGTGGGAAGAAAACTTCTCCCCACAGCGTGATTGTGTTGCGGACGGTATTCATCATTGGCTTTTTAGTAGGGACACTTCCCTTGGTCTTGGCGCAGGGAAAGACGGTTGAGCCGGCCATTTTGGAGTGCCGCTATCTGGAAAGGGTGGTGGTGGACACGTTGTCTGGGCGGAGAGTGAGCGACACACTTATTCTTAAGGCTGGAAGAACTGCTTCTGCATTCTACAGCAAGGACTTGCTGTTTGCGGATTCGCTGAAGGCCCAGCCTGATGGCCAGCAGGAGTTCAGGCGGCTGATGTTGCTGTACGCCAAGGAGGGTAGGATCAGCGAATTGACCAGCAACACGTCTGAATATATCTACCAGAACTGGCCGGATGGTTGTATTACCACCAGAGCAAAGCTTGGCAAGGAACCGGTGGAGTTCACGGAGGAAAGAGAACTGCCGAAATGGACCTTGAGAGATTCCGTCAAGACAATTCTGGGGTATGAGTGCCGTATGGCGGAGGCAGACTTCCGTGGCCGGAAATGGGTGGCGTGGTATTCAGTGGAAGTCCCTTTGAGTGTGGGGCCTTGGAAACTATGGGGGCTGCCCGGACTCATATTCGAGGCATACGACAGCCGGATGGAATATTCATATTCAATGGTTTCCATTTCTGCCGATTCTTCAGGAAACGTGACTGTGTTTGATTGGTCCGATGGTAAGAAAAAGTACACAAAAGTGACCCGCCAGAAGTATTTGAGAGCATATTCTGGACAAGACTTCGTCAATGCGTCCAAGGCGAAGGAGGCTGGATTGGGGAATATGGCTTCCGAAAGGAAATATGATTTGAGAGAGAAGGACTATTGATCATGTCAAGGTGGCTGCTGACATACCTTCTTTTGTTGTCGTCATTCATGTCGATGGCGCAAGGCATTGTCATTCATGGAACGGTCCGTTTCAAGGAAGACGATGAGCCGGCTGCTGGAGTGAATGTGATGCTTTTCGGGCAAGACCGCAAGTCGATGCTCGGCTTCGGCCAGACGGACGGGAACGGACGTTTCAGACTTGAATATTCGGGGACCGCGGATTCTCTTGTCCTTCGGTGCACCGGGATGGACATCAAGATGCAGGAAAGGCGTATTCCTGCGTCTGATCAAAGACTTGACATCATTGTCACAACCTCTCCGTTGGTGATAAGAGAAGCCAAAGTGAAGGCTGATCCGATGTCAGCGAAAGGCGACACCGTTGTGTACTATGTCGGACAGTTCCGTGATGAAACAGACCGTGCTATAGGCGATGTGCTGAAAAAGATGCCTGGAATAACGGTCGAGGAAAGTGGCCGGATCGCCTATAATGGTAAGCCAATCAATCGTTTCTACATCGAAGGAATGGATATGATGGGAAAGTCTTACGGTGTGGCCACGAACAATGTGAGGGCCGAGGACATCGCAAGTGTCGAGGTCTATGAACGGCATCAGCCTGTCAAGGCGTTGGAGGACATCGAGCGGACTGACCAAGCCGCGCTCAATCTGCGTCTGAAAGACGATGCCAAGGGCGTGTGGAATGCAATGGCTCAGCTTGGAGCAGGCTACAAGCCTGCGATGTGGAACGCCGAAGGCTTGGGAATGCGTTTCTCGAAAGCATTCCAGACATTGCTTACCTACAAGGGAAATAATGAAGGAGAGGATGTCGCCTCCAAGGAGGTTCTTCCTTTCGAGCAAACTGACGACTTGGCGGAAATGCTAGGAATCCGTACATTGTCAGAGCCTTCCATTGACCGGACAAAGTACTTGTTCAACAATCTGCATGCAGCATCGGTGAATGCGATGTTTAAACTGAGAAAGAATCTGGACATTGTCGCCAAAGCCACGTACCTGAAAGATCGGCAGACCGCGGATGGGGTTACGAGCACAAAATACTTTTTCAAGGATGGTCCCCCGGTTGAGGTCAACGAGAATCTGTCCTCGGTGCATTCCACAAACCGGGCTGACCTGGAATTTAAGATAAGGAACAACTCTTCCAAGCATTATTTGAATGAATCAGTGGAGTTCAACGGAGTCTGGAATGAAGGGCTCGGAACTTCCGGAGGTGTGTCACAGCTGCACCATTCGGACAAAATCGTCTTGAAAAACAATTTCACCGATTTGGTGAGACTTGGCTCAACGGTCTTTTCAGTGCTCTCCGATTCAGAATATGCCCGCCTTCCTGAACGCTTGAACGTAAGCTCGTTTCTATTCTCTGATAGTGTCGCGGAGGCCGTCCAGAGGGTGAAATCAGAGCGGTTTAAGATGACTAATGAGTTGAGATTCTCCGTCAATAAAGGAAACTGGCAGTTCCGCATTACCGGCAATGCGAATCTGAGCATTGAAAATCTTGACTCCGAACTAAGTGTCTGTGACACTGATAGTGGTCTGCAAGAAGCCCAGAGTCTGTCGTTTGACAAAAAACACTATACTGATATTCCTACTGACAGTCTGAAAAACGACTTGACGCTACAAAGGATTGACGTTGTGTTGAGCCCTGCGATAGAGTACAATCTTGTAGATCCCATGAAAGCCACTTTGAGTTTCCCAGTGGATTACAGGCTCTCAAAAATATCCGGAACCAGCAATAATCGTTTTCTGCTTACTCCGAAACTGACCGTGTCGGGAGATGCCATGAACAATTTAAGGTACAACATCTCAGTCTCCTATAACGACATCGAGGGCGAAATCAATGGCTTGTACTCCGGCTACATCCTGACGGATTACCGAATGCTTGCCCGCAAGTCCGGAGTACTTCCGCGCACATCATCCTTGGCTGTTTCCGGAAGATTGGAGTATAAGAATCCTGTTTCAGGCCTTGTCGCTTCGGCGGCATTGCGATGGTCAAGGTCTTGGCGCGACATGATATTCAGTTCAGTCATAGATGGTTCCAGATTTCAGGAGTCGGCATTGGCGATGGACAACCACTCGGACAATCTACAAGCGTCCATCAATGCCGCCAAACGCTTCCAAAGCCTGTCCACAACGATCAACGCCAGCTTGATCTGGTCTCTGAACGAATCCTCCATCATCCGTCAAGGCTCCCTAATGTCAGTTCGCAGAGCTAACGTTCAAGGCAGGATCACCACTCTCACAAAGCTCTCCTCGTTTCTGAATATGGAATATTCCGGTTCATTGTCAAACACTTCCAGCGGCCTGTCCAAATGCGAACCACTCTCAAGCATATTCTTTCTGCGTCAGTACCTTTTGACGAATATTACCTTCCGTAAACCTTGGATTATCCGCGCTGAGATTGAGCATTATCTCAATAATCTCATTAGCGGAAAGGATCGGAATACCCTATTCGCCGGCCTTTCGCTCTCTTATAAGAAGAACCGTTTTGAATATTCCCTCGCGGCTCGTAATCTTTTGAACCCTAAAATCTTCAATCACATCCAAACCAGTGACCTGATTGAATATTCCTCTATCCGTACCCTTCGTCCCGCCTCCGTGATGCTTAAGATTAAGTTTAGTTTGAGGTAAGTCGTTATCCTTGCTTGTGTTGCGTAATTTGCTTATAGATAGTTAAATGGAAAATCGCCTTTAGTCGGTTTCTACTAAAGGCGATTGATTAGGATGCTTATTGTTAGAGAATTACACTCCACGACTACTTGCCGAAGTAGCGGGTGAGGAGTCAGTAGAAGCAGGTTCTGTACTCTTGAAAGACTTTTGTCGTACCAGAATCCGCAATTATCACATTATTACACATTTTGCCAAGTTGCTTTCAAGCTATATTCTGAGTTTCCTGTTTTATTGTTTCCGTTAGGTTAGAAGGACTGTCATTGTGTGATATGAATGTCAAGACAATTTGTAAATATGCTGCAAATTGCATTGTATTTGCGGCATCGTTATCCGAAAGTCACAATCAACAGTAACAATAAGAGTCGATGAAAAACTCAAGAAGTGCTTTGATTCACTTTGCGACCAGTTCGGCTTCAGCAACACCGTTGCTTTTACTATCTTTATGAAAGCGGTGGTGAGGGAACGTCGTATCCCTTTTGAGATCAAGGTGGATTCCGATGTGCAAATTAGGGAGAGAAAGCAGTACGTGCTTTCGCTCAGATGCGTCAGGAATCGTTTCAAGCGGGGCTCCAGAGTTAAGTCCTGATGAGATCAACACCATTATTAATGAGACAAGGAATGCCCGTTAAGTTGTATGCCGTGATTGACATGAATGTATTAGTGTCAGCTTTATTCGCGCGTGATCCAAAATCAAATACAAACGCATACTTGATTTGGTGTTGGATGGAACAATATATCCTCATTTTTTCTTACAAGCCCATCTTTTGTCCTTGACAGAACCCCGCATTGGCGGTTCTTCATCGGTGATTCTCCTAATGAAATCTTGCCTGTAAGATTCTTGTCTGGCAGGCAACTCTTGTAGTGTGGTGTATTTTGCTGAATATGTGATAATTATGCTGTCTTTTATATACGGTGCCGTGTAAGATGTAATTTCACCATCTTCCTTTGATGCGAATGAAAAACGATTTATATTTGCAGAAGTTGACGAAGTTTGTATAAACTTAATTTAGAAAAGATTGCTTGAGATATTTATTAAGTGTGAATTCGCTTAAAACGATATATGGAAAACAACCGCAATGCAAAAAGTGAAATTAGATATGGACGATAATTGGATAAGCGATAAGGATATCATAACATCTTTAGTTAACTTACGCCAGCTAACATTTGAAGTTACTGATGTATGTAATTTTAAATGTAGGTATTGTGGCTATGGTGACATGTATTATGGGCATGATGATAGAAAAGGTGATAACATGCCAATTGAAATAGGTCTTCAAACTATCGATTATATGGAAGAGTAATGTGCCATTCTCACATCGCCCTTTAACATATATCTATAACTTAGATGAGGAAGAATAATGTTATAGCAAGCATGGTGGCGGTATTGCTTTCATGTGTGGCACTTCCGATTGTTCATGCGCAACCGTCACCTTATCATTATGCGCAGCGTTCGTCCTATCCGTTCGGCTGTAGGGATGTGGCGAGCAAGAAGGAAGTAGGGAGGTACCATCTGCTCATCCAGTACAGATTCACCGTGAATATGTCGGCGGAGGAAGGAGGCAAGGAATATACTCCGGACTACGACCTGATGAATTTGGAAATAGGGAAATATTTTTCAAGATATTACAGCACCTCTGCAGACAAATGCGACTCGATTGTGTTCAATGCCCGTAACGGCAAACGGTTAGGGGATCGTGGTGTCGATGCGTATGGATGGATGAAAGGAGGCCGGCTTGCTTTGTACGAGGACTATTATCAGGACTATCCTGATAAAGGTCGCTGCACTGTCAGAATGGGCATCGGGGCTAATGAATATGAATATACTGATGAAATACCTGTCTTTCAATGGAAATACAACCTTGCTGAAAAACGGGAGATTCTTGGATACACTTCTCTCGGAGCTGAAACAAGTTTCCGCGGTCGTCGCTACAAGGTCTGGTTCACTCCCGACATCCCTTCCAGCAGGGGACCATGGAAGTTTTACGGTTTGCCGGGATTGATAATGGCCGCTGAGGATGAGGAAGGAATATTCAAATGGAAGGCGGTCGGCATCTCCTCGGTCGAGGGAAAGATGTACATATTCGATCCTTCTGTCGGCCACACTCCTTCCGCCAGTCCGATAGTGGTGAAGAAAGTTTCCAGAAAACAAGGCTTGGAGTTGGAGAAACGAAAATGGAGTGATCCTCAAGGGCCTTATCTTGAGGCTGGGATAATTTCTATTGTTGACCGTATGGAGAATGGCCGGATGGTCAGTTACACCGTGACTGCGGAAAATAGGGAACTGTTTGCCTATCCTCCATTCCCTCAATTGGAACTAGAATGATTCGAAGATTGGTGTCGTACATATTCGCCAGTTTGTTCAGCTGCGGGCTTTGTGCCCAGACAAGGCTTTATGGTGTCGTCTGTGACAAAGAGTCCGGCGAGCCTGCGGTCGGGGTCATGGTCTCGGTGCTGGCTGTGGATGGAAGTGCCTTTTTGGGTGTGACCACAACTGATAGTGAGGGAAAGTATGAGATTCTGTTCAGAACAGATCAGGACAGTGTCAGAGTGTCGGTGTCCGGTTTCAACATCAGAAAGGAAGCTAGGGCGATCAAAGTGTCAGATCAAGAATGCTCTTTCAGAACCATTTATGACAAACTTGCCATAAAGGAGTCCGTCGTGAAGTCTGAACCTATAAAAAGAACCGGTGACACCTTAACCTACTATGTGGGTAATTATCTTGACTCGACTGACAGGGCCATCGGAGACGTATTGAGGAAACTGCCTGGTGTCGCGGTGACAGAATCCGGTAGGATTTTCTACAACAATAAGCCAATCAACAAGTTCTATGTCGAAGGATTGGATTTGATGGAAGGACGTTATGGCGTGGTCACAAACAATGTGAGGGCAAAGGACGTTTCAAAAGTCGAGATCTTGGAGAACCATCAACCTGTCAAATCTCTTAGGAATATGATCAGTTCGAACTCCGCTGCCGTCAACCTTAGGTTGAAGGATTCTGGAAAAGGCAGTGCCATCGCCGCGATTCAGTTTGGTCTTGGTTACTCTCCAACGATGTGGAATAATCAGGCCGCGATAATGTACTTCTCTGGTAAGTATCAGTCATTGAGCATATTCAAAACTGATAATTCCGGTGAGGACATATTGACCGAGCTATCTGACCAGTACGAGCATCATCAAGAATCTTCAGCGAAGATATCTATTATCCCGCCTGTTCCTGAACTTGGCAAAGAGCGTTATATGGACAACCGTACATTCGCGTTGTCCGTCAACAATCTTGTCAAGATAGACAGCGTAGGGGAGAGTACTCTCAATGCGAATGTGACATACTATAATGATTATCAGAAATATTCACACTCGACAGAAATAATTGAATATCTTCCCGGCTCTTCCGTGTGGTCATTGAGGGAAAGAAACTTGGCTCACGACAGGAAAGAAAGAATTGAGATCAACGCCAATTACACCCACAATGGGGACAAGGCGTTTTTTAGAGAGAGGATGATTCTTGGATTCGGGCGTGAGAAAGGGGGCGGTGTCGTGTCTGACACGATGGGGCATAATCTCCGAGTTAAACCTGATTATCGTCTCAAGAACATCCTGAACGTTGTCAGGACAATGAAAAACGGATGGCATTTCTCTTTTCAGTCTGAGACACAGATATCAGGGGAAAACCTTACTTATGAGGTTTATCCTCCGATGCTCGAGTTAGTGTCCCTGCACGGAGAAAGGGCTGTTCAGCAATTCAATACCGTATTGTTGGACACTAAAAATCATTTGTCCGTCTTTAGATTCTTGACTCGGGATATTCGGTTAACTGGTCTTGCCGGAGTTGATTATCAGAATCGTGGTCAAGTCAGTTCGTTGAATTTCAATACGATGGCACATATTCCTGATTCATTGGCAAATGACGTGTCCTACAATTATTTCCGTCCATATTTCAATGCCAGTTTAACCTATGGCGCAAGAAATGTTGAGGTGTCTGCCGGAGGCTTGCTTGAGAATGTACATCTTGGTATAAACGACCATATTTCAGACACTTTCCAAAAGAAGACAGCCGCCTCCGTGAATCCGTTTCTCAGAGTGAACTACCGTTTTTCTCCATCGTTCACGTTAATTTCTTCATTCTCAAGACAGAGAATATTATCTCCAAGTTCACCATGGTTTGGCAATGGATTGATTATGACGGGTTACAGAACCATTTCCGGGCAAACGGCAAGAATTGTGGACAGCCGTTATACATCTTTTGACGCGCAGTTACGCTATGCCGATGCGTTGTCTTCCTTATTCGGCTCTTTGGAGTTTACCTTATGGAAAAACAAGTCGGATATCATTTCCGGAATAATTTATGATGGAATTGTCAGTAGAACGGATTATAAAAATTCAGACAACCTCAGCTATGGTTATAGAGTGGATGGCCGCGTGGAGAAGCGTTTCTCCGCCATCAGCACGACAATAGGGCTACCGTTTGGGTACCACAGAATATTGTCAGACAATTACCGTAACGGTTTGATTTTCCAAACAACGACGGAAGAGATTCCTTTGGGATTAAAGGTCTCTTCAAGAATCTCACGAGCCATTAATTTCTCTTACAATATGACGGCTTCTATAATAGGCGGCAGCTTCAGTGATTCGGATCAGAAACTACCTCAAATGACCACCCTCAACCAAACGCTGATAGCAAGATTCTTCCCGAAGAGGTTTTGTGTCTCGGTTCTTGGAGAACATTATTTCAACAAGAGTGAGCTCTATGGAAATAATTCCGCATTCTTTATAGACGCGACATTGAGTCTGAGACTGAAGAAGATTGAACTCATTCTCGAAGGCCGCAATTTGCTGAATGATAATACTTATGCCAAACGAACCCTGACCGGATCCACAGAGATTCAGAACATCGATGCCCTCCGCCCAGCCTCTGTGATGCTGAAACTTAGGTTTAATATTCATTGATAATGATGACATGGTTGGCATGAATATTAGGATATCTTATTTATTGTGGATTTTCATTATCTTCTGCTTTTCCTGTGTTGGTGCGGAGAACACAGAGACTGGCTCCGGGCAGGTCACGGTCATATTCAAAGACGCACCAGAGCAGAGAAGCACCGACAGGATCGGACATTTGAATTGTGTGCATGGGGCGATTATCGCTTATGTGGACAGCGTTGGGCGTGAGATGGGATTCAACCCAAGGAGCATCGGCTATGATACTTTGGATGTTCCAACGTATCATGGCTATGCGGAGATAATCCACCTTTATCAGGCTTGCGAGGAGATTCCTTTCCTTTTGCCGGAAGGCGATTCTGTGATGGTTACCTATGATCAGGATGCCAGGCCAGTGATGAGAAGCCTTAGTAATGATGAATATACCAGACTCTATCGCCTGCCGGAGTCTGTCCCTGGATTGGTTCACCGGAACGGATACTCTTTCAGGTCGGTTCTTCGGAATCCACGCTTTATGGCAGCAGAAAAATACCTGACCGATTCTGTCAGTCAAAGAAAATATCCGGGACTGGAAAAGATTTTTAATGAGTATCATGTGGATCTTGATTCTGCAGGAAACGTGTACAATAACTGGCGCGATCGCTTTTCCGCGAAGCTGGATTCGCTTTCACAAACAGGAAAACACGGACGTGAATATTCTCGTTGGTACAGGCAGACACTGCTTGAAGATGGGTATCCTGTTGGCCGCATCAAACAATCAGACAGCCTACTGCGCTATGTCACACATCTTCATAAGCTGATGGAATATCCAGATGAGGGCTATGACTCATTTGATTATACCGGCAGGTTTGATTATGTGGCGCTGGACACGACATTATGCATGGTTGCGAGAAAGTCTCTGCTGCGTCACTACATTGACAGGATAAATGATACGGGTTGGATTCCATATCCTGATAATATTGTCAATGAGTACAATGAAAAATATCACGATTTGACAGGAGACGGTTCTTTTTTGCGTCCGATAATAGAAAAGCCTAATGTCACCTCGATTGATGGTTACACGTATGATCTTGTCCTTAAGAATATTACTGGAAACATACTGCCGTTGGCGGAAGTTATAGAGAAGCATAGAGGCAAGGTGATCTATATGGATATGTGGGCAAGCTCGTGCGGTCCTTGCCGGAAAGAGATGCCTGCTTCAAGACGGCTGAAAGATAGATTGGATTCTGATGGAGTCATATTCATGTACATCTCGTCAGACAGGAATGAATCTGACTGGAAGCGGGCTGTCAAAGAATATGATTTGGGCGACGTAGGCGAGAATTACCGGATAGCATCGGTTGACTCCAAATTCTTGACAGAGATCAAATTCCGATATATCCCGAGGTATCTTATATTCGACACCGACGGAAGACTTGTTAATCTTGACGCTCCGCGTCCCTCATCGTCAGAGATAATAAATGAGATCGGTAAATATATTGACTGGAAAAAGAGAAGTCTGTCACTTAAATATTAAGGATTTAATATTATATTTGATAAAACGTTAGATGCTGACATGGCTGATGGATTGACTAAAAGATGTACTCAATTGCTGGTCATTTTGACCGTGCTGATGATTGAAGTGGATTCCTTTGCGCAACGCTCGGTCTCTGGACGGGTGACCGATGCGGAGAGCGGGGTAGGAGTGGACGCTGTGAACGTCATGCTCCGCCGTCCTGACGCTGTGAGCATAATCGCGTTCGCGATGACATCAACTGACGGTTCCTACAAAATCACTTTCAACTCGGAAGCCGACACTCTGTTGTTGATGGTCTCCGGATTCAATGTTGTTCGTCAGGAAAAGATTCTGACGAAATCCATGAAAACGGTTGATTTCAAGGTGCTTCATTCCGACCAGAAAATCCGTGAGGTAACGGTCAAGGCCGACCCGGTCAAGCGATCGAGCGACACATTGACCTATTATGTGTCCTCATTTCGTGACTCAACCGACCGAAGCATAGGTGACGTGCTTCGGAAGATGCCGGGGATCGAAGTGTCCGAAAGTGGAGGCGTGAAGTATAACGGTATGTCTATCAATAAATTCTACATTGAAGGCATGGACATGCTCGGTGGCAAATACGGCATCGCCACGAACAATGTTCAAGCCAAGGATGTTGCCAGCGTTGAAGTCTATGAGAATCATCAGCCTATAAAAGTTCTTCAGGATTGGGTGAGGTCCGACCAGGCCGCTTTGAACCTTAAACTCAAAGAAAAGTCTAAGGGGACATGGAACGGTGTGGTTGAGGCCGGAGCGGGCTACAAACCGCTGCAGTGGTCCGGACAGTTCACCCCGATGTATTTCACCAAAGGGTTCCAGACCATCCTCACCTACAAGGGCAACAACATGGGGCGTGATGTCTCCAAGGAACTCATCGACCAATCAGGGAATTTCGGTTCGATTCCGGAATTGGTTTCGATAATCTCACTGAGCCAGCCACCGCTCGATGAGAGCACATGGCTGAACAACAACATTCATTCGGCGTCGGCCAACGGAATAATAAAGACAGGAGAACATACGGAGGTGACGGCCCAGGCGCATTACTTTCGGGACAGGCGCACGGCGGAATCCTCCTCAGAGACGATTTTTCATTTGTTGGATGAGCCGTCTTTCAGCATTTCTGAACAAATGTCCGCGAGCCAAGTGATTGATGAATTGCAGACAACTTTAAAGTTCAGGCATAATTCGGACAGGTGTTTTTTCGATGACAATATTGAGCTGACTGTCAAGGGGGCGGATGCCGATGGTGATGTCGTGGGTGATTCGGAGACCTTCAGCCAACATTCGCACCTTCCGTATCTAAAACTGCGTAATCATTTGAATGCCATCCAGCAGCTCGGCAAGTGGCAGCTTAACATCTGGTCTGACACTGACTATGCAAGACGGAAGTCCTACCTTTCAGTGGGTCCGAACATTCTTGAAGAATATGGCGTGTCGGGTGAAGGCCTCAGGCAGGACATTCTTTCCACGAAATTGTATTCAGTAACGTCTGTAAGCACGTCCCGTCAGGTGCGTCGGTGGATTTTCGGCCTGTTGGTGAGAGGAACTGTCGATTTGGAGAATTTCAGATCGGACTTGGCCCCGGCGGATTCGATGCGTAATGACATAGGCTGGCGACGTGTTGATCTGTCGTTGACTCCATCCATTGGTTATTCAATAAGCGGTCGTTTTAGTTTCGACCTTTATTCTCCGGTGGTTTACTCTGACATCAGCTCCAATGACAGACTCTCTTCAAAATCGGATTATGGACGCATGATCATCTCTCCGAACGCTTCTCTCAAATGGACTCCGACCTATAACCTGACCATCAAAGCCTCCGCCAATTACGGAGAGAGACTTGGCGGCCTTTACGACATGTTCAGTGGGTATATTCTTAAGAATTATCGAACATTGGAAAGGCGCAACGGTGACTGGAACAGGACAAGAAGCGGTTCGGTGTCGCTTGACCTGTCATATTCAAACGCTGTCAAGGCTTTCTTTGCCAACGCTTCGGTGATGTCGTGGAAGTCCCGTGCCGACTTCAAGACTGGTGTGAATTATTCTGGACTTCTGAGCAGTCGTGTATCCTATCATATTCCTGATGAAAGATCCGGGGTGTCGTTCGGAGCGAATGCCAGCAAACGCTTCCAATCGATAGCGACAACTGTCAAATTGGGTTCGGAATGGTCTAGTTCGTGGACGGATCTCATGCGGCAAGGAAAGACAGTTCCGGCCACAAATGATGCCTTGACATTGTCGGCCATGGTGGAGTCAAGGCTCGGCAATGTCTCAGTCCTGTCATATTCCGGTTCATTCCAATCCTATCAGTTCCGAATGAGCGGAGTTGACGGATCCGCCCCTATCAACTCGATCCGCCAGTCCGTCTCCTTGAACTTCTTGATTGGAAAGAAAATCATCACCGGCGCTTCTTGCCGCCATTTCTACAACAACGGCATTCGTGGTTTTGACAGGAATATGTTCTTCGCGAACCTGCGCCTCTCCTTCAGACACAAGCGTCTTGAATATGTCGTTGAAGGCTCCAACCTGCTGGGCACCAAGTATTACGGCACTTCTTACTTCGGAGCCAACGAGACCCACTCCACCCTCTATCGTCTTCGTCCAACCTCTGTCACGGCCAGTGTCCGTTTCAGCCTCAAGTGATTGTACGGTATGGAAAGTCTTTACCGTGATCTGTTATTCGCTGACTTATAATGAAATAAAGAGTCTCCTTTAGTTGATTGATGCTAAAGGAGACTCTTTAATGTGCTTGATGTCAGTGGATTGTCCTCCACCGCTTCGGAAAGCTACTTGCCGAAGTAGCGGGTGAGGAGACCGTAGAAACCGGCTCCGTGGCGAGCCTCGTCCTTGGCCATCTCGTGAACGGTGTCGTGGATGGCGTCGTAACCGAGCTGTTTGGCTCTTGTGGCGATGGCGAGCTTGCCTTCGCAGGCACCGGCCTCGGCCTGGTAACGCTTCTCAAGGTTGGTCTTGGTGTCCCAGACTACGTCTCCGAGAAGCTCGGCGAACTTGGCGGCGTGCTCAGCTTCCTCGAAAGCGTACCTCTTGAAGGCCTCCGCGATCTCAGGATAGCCCTCACGCTCGGCCTGACGGCTCATAGCGAGATACATTCCGACCTCCGTGCACTCTCCGTTGAAATGATCCTTGAGGCCCTGGACAACTTCCTTGTCCTCTACACGGCCGTCACCGATGTGGTGCTCGCAGGCCCACTGAGGCTTGCCGCCCTCATCCTTGATCTCTACGAACTTGCTCGCAGGAGCGTGGCACTGCGGGCACTCTGCAGGAGGGTTCTCGCCTTCGTAAACATAACCGCAAACCAAACATCTGAATTTCTTTTTCATAACAAAATCTTTTAAAGTCAAACAAAATGAAATAAAACGATAAAGCATCGTTTGATGCCACAAAGTTAATGCCAATATTTGAATTTACAAAATAGAATTATTAAAAATTAGAAAATATTTGGGAAAACTTTGAAAATACTTCCTCCTGTAAAGAATTCTGGCACATTGGAGGGTGTTTTTGCCGTGAAAAAATATATGTGTTAGGAAGAAGCAGGCGGATTTGCGTCAAGTGACTCAAATCCCTAAATCAGTTGTCTTTATCCGCACACATTGCCTTCGACATCGTTCTTGACGTCATCGCTTGGAAGTGTATGTGAAATCTCTTTGGGCATCATTTCATTTTTTTTCCAACATATCAGGATTGAACTGGGACGGAGTGACACCAAAATGCTTTTTGAACCGGATGATGAAATAGCGGTACGAGCTGAAGCCAAGCTCATCAGAGATCTCCGACACCAGTTTGTTGCTGTCAAGCAGCATTTGTGCTGCGTGGCGAAGACGGATATCCTCAATGAACTCACGCGGACTGCGTCCTGTTATGTTCTTCAGCTTGGTGTTGAGAGCTGTCTTGCTTATGTGTAATTCCTGACATAGCGCCGTGACATCGAGTTTGTCAGAGTACAGATTACGTTCTACCGCACCTATCGCTGCGTTCAAGAAATAATAATCCTTGCGTCCGTGCTGCCTTGACTGTACGGTCTGAGGGGCGATGGCATATTTCTCCTGCAGGATTTTCCGGTTGTCCAACAGGGTCTTGCATTGTTCGATCAGGGTCTCTGTACTGAATGGTTTCACGATGACGGCATCGACTCCCATCCTTGCACCCTTGATGCTGACTTGCTCGGAGGCGTGTGACGTGAGAAGAACAAAAGGAATATGGCAGGTCTCGAAATTATGCCGGATGTTGGTGCAAAGCTCAAGACTTTTGTCGAATCCGGACTTGAGATCGCAGACAATGATGTCCGGTTGCTCTTTCAGCGAGCATTGTAAGGCCTCTTCCGCGTCAGAAGACACCAACACGTCATAGGTGCGCCCGAAGATACTTCTCAACATTGCCCTGTTATCCGGGTCGTCAGCGACAAGCAGTGCCCTCAGACCGGTCTTTTCTGATACTGCGGATTTGGCAGGCATTTCTGGTTGAGGCTCTTCGTGGAGAGTTTGGACCTGCCTGATTTCCTCATTCTCGTTTTCCAGATCAACATATCCGGAAATGATGGTCTGCATATTCTTGGCATTTGAATATGAACGCTCGATATATTTCAGCCCCGCTGGGGAAGAGTCAGCATACCTTTGAAAAAACAATTCCAGCTGCCCCAGTATCATAGTAAGCGGCTCCCTGAGACTTCTGGAGACATCAACGAACAATTGCATTCGCCGCATTCCTTCCGCTTCCTCGAATTTTAGTCTTTGCCTGAGCAGCATCCTTGAATATAGGATGGAGAGGAGGGTTGCCAGAACGGCAAGGATCAGGAAGACATAGATAACTTTCGCGAGCGTGGTGGCGTACCAAGACGCCTTCAATCGGATTCCGAGCGTTATTTCTTCAGTAGAGTCGATGTTTCCGCCGTCCTGGCAACGGACACACAGCCTGTATTTCCCGGGGCGGAGATTCATATAGACGATGGGGTTGTCAGGAGTGAACGGTGTCCAGTCATTATCCGCCCCATTCAGTTTATAACTCCATAATATCGGACGTGTCCCGGAGTAATCAAAGGTGGAGATATCAACTGACAGATTGGTTTGTCCAGGATTCAGAACAATGTCATTAACGAATGGAATCCTCTCTTCCGTTGATATGGTTTTTCCGTTGATTGAAATCTCCGCAAAGGCAGGGCGTGGCATTGCCGTGTCATCCTCGGAGAACGACACGGGGTCAAAGACAATTATACCATCCTTGCCTCCAACGAGAATCTTTCCGTCCGAGGTCCGTACAAGACATCCTTCCCTGAACGAACTGATACCTAGTCCGTTAGTGGTTTTGAAAATCCGGTTCCAACCGGCATCCTCCCGGACGATTGATATTCCTTGTCCGGATGTCACCATCAGACAGGAATCGCCGTAAGGCAGTAATTTGCTTACATAAGTATCTGAAAGTCTTGACGATGGAAAAAGAATAACGTTCCCGTCTGCCGCACCTACTTTGGATAGTCCGACTCCGGTGATCGCCACAAACAAATCACCATTCTCGCCAAACTGAGCATCCGGACAGCTTCCCGAGACAGGCAAGGGATGAAAGTTGTTAGTCTTAATGTCATATATGTACGCACCTATGCCGGAAATGACGATCTGCCTGTCATTCATCCTGCTTATTGCATAAATCGAACGGGTATAACCGGGAATATGTCGACTTATGCAATGTTCGGCCGCCGGGTCGAAAATGTATAACCCACTTGATGTTCCAAGATACAACTTATTGTTTTGTAAATATATGGCACTCACTGTCTCGTTGAAAGACTTTCCGTTTTCGTCCTGAAACGAAAACGTGCGCAATTCTCCGGTTGCCGTGTTGTATCTGTGCAGCGCACCCTGAAAAGAACCTGCCCATATTTCACCGGATGACTTGTCAAACAGCGCCGTTTGGAACTTTATCCGTCTTCCTGAAGGTATCTCTGACAATTTCCCCTGACTGTCCAGGCGGAACATCCCGTGATTGTCAGTGAATATCCAAAAGTTTCCTTCAAAATCCTCGGCGATTCCGCGGACCATTTTTAAGGACTCGCTTCCTGGTAATATGTCGAATGCGGAGAGTGTTTTGTCGCGGTACCACAGGCCCGAATAATAGGTGCATACCCAAACGTTGCCGTCACGATCCTTGAAAATATCCCAAATCGCTTCCTTGTTCGGTATTCCAGAATGATCCGGAAGGCAGGACAACTCTACGGAGGAGACCCGGAACAATCCGTCCGCCGCACCCACGATGAGGTTGCCGTCCTGAATCTCTCGGATTGAGCGAATCTCCTTCTTAGGAAGAGTTCCTGTTACCTCGTAGGAAGAACAGTCTTTTCTGACAAGAATGATTTCACCGTCCGCCAACCCTGTCCACATATTGTTGTCCGAATCCATAAGGATCGCGGTTACTCCGGCAGCGGCCTTGAAGACTCTTCTGAACTGCCCGTCGTACAAGAAAACATCTCCTTTCTTATCCCCCAGGACAAGGCATTTGTCAATCCTGCGTGTAATACACGAGAATTCTGCTTCTGGGATGCTGCCGACAGTTTCGAGGCTGTCGCCTCGTGAGACAAAGAGGCTGTTCCCGTGTGCCACCCAAAGGCTGTCGCCGACAGCGAGCATAGAACTCCCGTGCCAACCGGAAAGAGACGATTTGAGAAGTATGGGAGCCCTATGGCGGATGTCGAAGCGATGTATTCCACGATATGAAACGGAATAGACTATATTGCCGCTCTCGTTGCACGCAAGGCTATGTGCGATGACTGATTGCAACATAAGCCTTGTATGTGTGCCGTCGTATGTGAAAACGCCATAGCTTGTATTAAGCCAGATGCTTCCGCTGGAATCTTGACAAGCAGAATAGACCGCCGCGTCACGGAATGCGTTCAGACGCGAGGGCTGCACAAAACGTGAGGCCGACAGCGTGGTGGTCATAGCCGCCGACAAAACAAGTGTTAATACTATGTGGCTGATGTTGCGGAATAATCCATCCTTCGTTGCCATAATATCTTTTCTGCTTGATCCGGAAATATTCAAAAACTTCCGCAATATATGAACAATGGTCGATATTATAACAATTAAAGTTCAAAATTATCATAGCCCTAAGCCATCAGACGCCCGATCTTTGACAAAAAAAGAAACACATAGTTAATATGAAAAGATTGCTGCTTGCTACAATCGTCATGTATCTTATCCTGCCGATGGCGGCACAGGAAAGGTTCGGGGAAGGCTCCATCTATCACAATGGATGGATCGACTTTAACAAGAATGGAATCAAGGATGTCTACGAAGATCCAACCGCGGACATCAACTCCAGGGTAGAGGATCTGCTTTCTCGGATGAACCTGGAGGAGAAGACTTGCCAGATGGTTACACTTTACGGCTACCAAAGAGTCTTATATGATGAGCTACCGACTCCCAAGTGGAAGGAGAAACTGTGGAAAGACGGAATAGGTGCGATAGACGAGCATCTGAATGGATTCCGCAATTGGGGGCTGCCGCTCACTGACAGCGAATGGCTATGGCCGACTTCGAAACACGCGAAGGCGCTCAATATCGTGCAGCGTTTCTTTATAGAGGAAACCCGTCTGGGGATTCCCGTGGATTTCACCAATGAGGGAATCCGCGGTGTCGAGGCATATCGCGCGACAAATTTCCCCACTCAGTTGGGCATAGGACACACTTGGGACAAGGAATTGGTGCACGAGATCGGCAGGATTACCGGCCGGGAGGCAAGGCTGTTGGGATATACCAATGTCTATGCCCCGATTCTGGATGTGGGCAGAGACCAGCGATGGGGACGTTATGAAGAAGTCTATGGAGAGTCCCCTTATCTGGTGGCGGAACTTGGAGTGCAAATGGCTTCCGGTATGCAGACGGATTATCAAGTGGCTGCCACAGGCAAGCATTTCGTCGCATACTCCAACAACAAGGGTGGGCGCGAAGGTATGGCGAGGGTGGATCCTCAGATGGCTCCCCACGAAGTGGAAAACATACATATATACCCTTGGCGTGAAGTGATAGGAAGAACCGGCCTGCTGGGAGTGATGAGCTCCTACAACGACTACGACGGCATCCCGGTTCAGGGCAGCCAGTATTGGCTCACGGATCGTCTCAGGAATGATTTGGGATTCAAGGGCTATGTGGTGAGCGACAGTGATGCGGTGGAATATCTGCATAGCAAGCATCACGTTTCGGCGAATATGAAGGAGTCCGTGCGTCAGGCGGTGGAGGCCGGGCTGAATGTCCGATGCACCTTCCGTACACCTGACAGTTATGTGCTGCCGCTGCGTGAACTTGTGACGGAGGGGACGCTTCCGATGTCTGTCATTGACGAGCGTGTCCGTGATATATTAAGGGTGAAATTCCTCGTCGGACTGTTCGATCATCCATACCAGAATGACTATGAGGCGGCTGACCGCGAAGTGGACGGTCCTACCAATAACGAAGTGGCCCTTCGCGCGTCACGCGAAAGCATAGTGCTGCTTAAAAACGAGGGAAACCTGCTGCCTTTGGACAAGGACAAGATACGTACTCTTGCGGTTGTCGGTCCGAATGCGGACGAGGTCTCTTTCGCCCAGACACATTACGGGCCTCTAGCGACAGCGTCGGTCTCTGTCCGCAAAGGGCTGGAGGAGGCCCTGAAAGGCAAGGGGCGGATTCTCTACGCCAAGGGATGCGAGCTTGTTGATGAGAATTGGCCGGATTCTGAAATATTCCCTTCCAAACCTACGAAAGAGGAACTTCGCCAGATGAACGATGCGGTGAAGCTTGCCCGCAAGGCAGATGCCGTGATAGCGGTTCTCGGTGGCGGACAGCGCACCTGCGGTGAGAACAAGAGCCGCACCAGTCTGGATCTGCCGGGACATCAGGAACTGCTTCTGAAGAAACTGGCGGCCACGGGAAAACCTGTAGTGTTGGTGCTCATCAACGGACGGCCGCTTTCCATCAACTGGGCGGACGAACATATTCCCGCCATTCTTGAAGCGTGGTATCCCGGCTCTCACGGAGGGACGGCGGTGGCGGATGTAATATTAGGTGACTACAACCCCGGCGGCAAGCTTACGGTCACATTCCCGAGAACTGTCGGCCAGATCCCTTTCAACTTCCCTTGCAAGCCAAACTCGCAGGTGGATGGGGGGAATGGAGTAGGCCCGCAGGGACGGCAGTCCAGAGTGCACGGAGCGCTGTATGATTTCGGCTATGGCTTGAGTTACACGACTTTTGAATATTCATCGTTGAAACTGTCTTCCAAGACCATTTCTCCGTCTGACAGCGTGGAAGTGTCGTTCACTCTGAGGAATACCGGCTCCCGCAAGGGCGATGAAGTGGTTCAGCTTTATATTCGTGACGTACTGAGTTCCATCACGGTCTATGAAAAGGTGTTGCGTGGGTTTGAACGAGTAAGCCTTGAACCGGGAGAGTCGAAGGAAGTAAGTTTCACCCTTGCTCCAAAGGATCTCGGCCTTCTGGATGTGGATTTCCGACGTATTGTGGAACCGGGCGAGTTCGAGATTATGATAGGCGCGTCCTCAAAAGACATAAGACTCAGTGAGAAGCTGCTTGTGGATGACGGCGGCGACACAGCACACGTCACATATCCCGATGATGCCTCATACGTCAAGACGACTTTCCCCGCCAAGATCGGCGTGAGCGAGGATGCCACAGTGTCTGTTGCGGAAGGGAAGACGATAGGTTCGCTTGGAATCAATTGGGGGGCTGGAACAGACTGCTCTTTCGAAATCCTGTGGACCAATGGCGGCGGGCAGTTCCTGCCTGTTTATCGGGGACAGGTATCAACTGCTGACAAAACGGAGCGGCAAGTCTATACTTTTGAGTCTGTCGGCGCCAGCGAGATCCGTGTGGCCGTAACCAAAGGATCCGCGACCATTATTTCTCTGGAGAGTGATGTCATTAAATTATAATAATTAAAAGTCTATGAATAAGAGCTTTATTAAGTTCATCCTGTTGCCACTCGGGCTTATGGGCACCAATGGTTGTTCGGGAGAGAGTATGAAAAATGTGCCTTCAGATCCGTTCGCTGATCTGCCGGATGCTTCCGTGGAGCTGTATTCGTATTCCAATCAGATTCGTCCGTCTGTGCATTATACGGTTGAAGTCGCCGGAGGAAAGGCGACTGTAATCCCGACCAAGGAACATCAGGTCTGCGCTTTCGGCTGCGACGACCCCGTTGCCGTCAAGGTGACTTACAATGCTGACTTCATCGACAAGGCGGAAATCCTTCCGAAATCAAAGGACTGGCGTTATGTCACTTCGCGTGAGGCGGTCACTGTCGTGATGTCGCCTGGAGACAAGGCCGTCGTGGAGATAAACGGATCGGAAGACTGTGACCTTTTCCTTTTTGCCAACCCGTTGGAGGCTGGCAAGCCGTCGAAGGAGGATCCGAATGTCCTGTATTGCGAGGCCGGCACAGTGACAGACCTCAAGACACTGACCCTAAAATCCGGGCAGACACTTTACATCGAGGGCGGCGCTGTGGTCAAGAGCGTGCTCAGGGCACTGGATGCTCCTGATGTTACTGTGAAAGGCTGCGGAATCCTTGATGCCAGGGGAATAGATGCCCGCGGCATCCAGTTCCAGAGGACGGACAATCTCAGGATAGAGGACATAGTCCTTCTGAATGACATCAATTGGAGCACCTTCATCTCGGAATCAGACAATGTGAACATTTCCAACTACAAAGTGGTCGCTGTCGAGAATCCGAACAATAAGACCGGCTGCGAGAACGATGCTCTGGACATTCTCGGATGTCGGAATGTGACTGTGAAAGGATGTTTCGGCTATGCGCACGACGATGTGTTCTGCATCAAGTCGCAGAAATGGACTTACAAGGGAGAGGTCAAGAACGTGCTGTTCGAGGACTGCATGGCTTGGAACTATCTGAGCGGTAATTCGTTCGTTGTTGGGGCCGAGACCAATGAGAACATTTCCGGTGTCACATACCGGAATTGTCAAAGCATACACAGCGCAGGCCGTGGAACAGACAATACGTTATCCCGAGGTGGGCTCAGCATACACCACTGTGCCGGCGGCCATATTTCCGACATCCTGTTCGAGAACATCGTTCTGGAAGACTGCAAGGAGTACGGCATCCATCTTGACATCCGCAAGTCTTATGTCAAGGATCTCGGAACCGGGGTGACATATTCTCCGGGGACCTGCGATGGTGTGACACTCAGGAATGTGACCTTGCTGAAGAAATCTCCTTGCGGGAATGTGCTGATGGGCTATGACAGCGACCACAAAATTACGGGAGTGGTCTTCGACAATGTGGTTCAGGAAGGAGTGAAGTTCACCAAAGACAATGTCAAGTCTTTTTTCACTACCTGGTCCAACGCCGAATGCACGGTCCGCTGACGGCATTCCCATAAGTAAATACATTAAAACTAATTAAGTATGAAAACCTTGTATATTGGCATTATATCTATGGCTATTATGGCGCATGTGGCTTGCTCTTCCTGTTCAGGAAACAAGACGGAAGTGACTCAGCCTGATGTGGAATACACTGTCGATGTTGAATATTACAACTTCTCTCCGAGGGTTCCTGAGTCGCAGCTGTATGCGGTGAAAGTGGCCGGAGAGTTCATCAAAGTATTCCCGACATACGAACCGCATCTCGCTTGGTTCGGTGTCGATGAAGGAACCGTAAAGGTTGAGGTGTCGCTGCAGAGCGGCAGGGTCGAAAAGGCTGTGGTCCGTCCGTTGGGAAAGAACTACAATTACAGGATCGACAACGGCCGCCTTGTCATTGATCTTCATAAATATGACCGTGTGTCTGTGGAAATTAATGATGATTTGGAACAGCCACTCTTTATATTCGCGAATCCCATTGACAAGGAGAAACCGTCCAAGAGTGACCATTCAATCAAATATTTCGAGGCTGGTAAAGTCTATGATGCCGGCCATCTGGTTCTTGACGTGAATTGCAAGGAAGTGTATCTTGAGCCGGGGACTTATGTCAAAGGCAACATACTCGGAGTCGATCTGGATGGAGTGAATATTCACGGCGGTGGGTTCATCGACGCTACTGGCTATCCTGGCAGATACGGTGAGTTCTATCAGCCGTTCGGTATAGCGTTCTGCAGATGCGCGAACTCTCGGTTCAGCGATTTCACCAACCTGTTCGCCGATGGTGGCTGGTCTTCGCTTTACACCAACTGCCACAATTCCGACATCACCAATGTCAAGACCATAGGATTGAACAGTGCCAAGGGGGTCAAGACCAACAACGACTCTATGGACATAATAGGAGGAGTCAACGTACACGTGTCCAAATGTTTTATGCGCGGCCACGATGATGTGTATTGCCTCAAATCGCAGAAATTCAAGCTTAAGGGCGATGATGTGGACGGCATTTACTACGAAGACTGCATAGGGTGGAACGTTGATGCCGGAAACACTTTTGAGATAGGTTACGAGACCCAGCTTGACATAAAGAACGTGCATTACAAAGACATCTATGCGATCCATTCAGGCACGGGCACTGACGGGAACGAGATGAGGAGGGCGGCTTTGAGTATCCATAACGGTGCGGCGGGGACAATCTCGAACGTGACCTACGAAAACGCTTACATCGAGGATGCTTTGGAGTTTTCGATCTATCTTGCCTGTCTGAAGCACAGCTACAACATCGGCTTCGATGAGAATGGCGACAAACTGACATATTCACCGGGAAAGATCCGTGACGTGACATATTCAAACATCAACGTTATGAATGTGCGTACAGGCAGGGGAGACTGCGTGATCCAGGGATATGACGGAGATCATAATGTCTCCAATGTCTCGTTCAAGGGATTCAACTATCTCGGCAGAAGAATCACCTCTCTGAACGATGCAGTATGGAGAATCAAGACGAACTGCTCGGACATAAACTTCGATTAGGTGAATATTAGAGTTATATTTTTTCATTTTCAATATTATGAAGATCTTATCTAAGATAACGTTGCTTTTAGCGATTCTGTCGTTCCCTGTCGCAGCCTTCGCGCAGGAGGTTATAACGGGGAAAGTCACGGACCTCGGCAATGAACCGCTTATAGGCGCTGGTGTCACATACGTCGGAACCAATGTCGGCGTGGTCACTGACATTGACGGCCGCTACAGCATAAAGAAGATTGCCGGCGGGACACTCCGGTTCTCCTCCATCGGAATGAAGAACGAGGAGGTGAAAGTCGATAAGCAGACTGTGATAGACATTAGACTTGGCGACGATGACCTTGTGCTCGATGATGCGGTGGTCATCGGTTACGGCTCGCTTTCGCGCCGTGACCTTACTGGCTCGGTGAGTTCAGTCAAGGCGGATGAACTGTCCAGGACAGGCAGCCGGAATGTTGTCGGTGCCCTACAGGGACACGTGGCAGGCCTCAGCATCACATCCCAGTCCGGAGAGCCAGGCTCAGGGTTCAATATCAAGATCAGGGGCAACAACTCCATCAATGCGGGAACCACACCTCTTTTCGTCATTGACGGGATGCAGATGGACATATCCTCGGGAGAAATAGCGACAACGTCATCCACTGGCTCGGGCACATTCGACCCGATGTCATTCCTCAATCCGAACGACATTGAGTCCATCGAGGTGCTCAAGGATGCCACGGCGACAGCCATTTACGGTGCGAGAGGCGCTAACGGAGTCATTATCATCACAACGAAAAGCGGTGCGAAAGGAACGGCTGACAAGACCATTGTCAATTTCAATTCCTCCATAGGAATATCCAAAGTGCCGAAGCATATCGATATGCTTGACGCTCAGGAATATGTCAACTATCGCTTCGCGAGAAAAGACTATGGCTATCTGGATTACGGCATCGATACAGACGGCGATGGTGTCAGCGACACGCCCAAAGATGCAAGTCAGTACGGCTACAGCGACTGGCAGAAGATAATGTACAGGACTGCTGTCACTCAAGACTACAATCTGTCCGTCAATGCCATAGCCAACAGGAATACCCAGATGCTGTTCAGTCTCGGTTACCTCAATCAGGACGGCCTTATCGTGAACAATGATTTCCAGCGTTACACCGGACGGATCAAGGTTGACCACAAAGTAAGCGAGAATGTGAAAGTCGGAGCTTCAGTCAACTACGGGCGCACCATATCGAACGGAGCTGTGTCTTCCGGCGGCGGTGAACTCGGCAACAGTGGCCTTATCCAGCTCATCTATCTCAGGCGTCCGATAAATTTCTACACGGACAGCGACACTGACAATATGGGATCATATTCGCTGCTTGACTGCGTCACTGATGAAACCTACCGCAGAACCGTGTATTCACGTGTCTCAGGCAACGCCTATGTCGATTGGGAAATCATCAAGGGGCTGACATTCAGGGCACAGGCATCCGGAAACACATCCAACTCCAAAGGTATGGAATTCTACACCGCCAACAGTCTGTGGGGTTTCTCCAAGAACGGATACGGAAGAATCAAGACTGTCGATACCTATGGATGGAACACTTCGGCGACCCTCACCTACAAGAAGACGTGGAACAATGCCCATAATCTCAATGCGATGCTCGGCGTGGAGATGAGCGCGTACAGAAACGAGAACCTGATGATCGGGGCATACGATTTTGAGAACGACTCCACTGGCGTGTTCGACATCAGCAAGGGCGGCATTCAGGAAGCTCCGTCGGAAAACGTGGCGATGAGCACGATGATGTCAATGTTCGGCAGGGTTGAATATAACTACAAACAGCGTTACTACGCGTCATTCAATATGCGCGCTGATGGCTCGTCCAAGTTTATGCCAGGCAGCCGTGTTGGATATTTCCCGTCCGTGGCGCTTGCCTGGAGACTGTCCGAGGAGGAGTTTATGAAAGACGCGACGTGGCTGGACCAGTTCAAGATCAGGGCAAGTTTCGGTGCGTCCGGAAACGACAGGATTTCCAACTATGCGACAATGGCGCTTATGACCACAAACTACTATGCTGTCAACGGTACCGAAGTTATGGGTATGGCACCGTCAAGCTCGGCGAACACCAGACTGAAATGGGAGACCACCTACCAGTATGACCTCGGGCTGGATGTCAGCCTGTTCAAGAACAGGATAGATTTCCTCGCCGATGTTTATTACAAGGACACCAGGGATATGCTTTACCGCGCCACATTGCCTGCCCAGACCGGTTTCGTGGAGCAATGGCAGAACCTCGGACGTGTCGAGAACAAGGGATTCGAGTTCAGTCTCAACACCCACAACATCAACAGGCGCGATTTCTCTTGGTCCACGAGCGTCACATTCGACCTTTCACGCAACAAGGTTCTTGACATCGGCGGCATTGACTACACCAGCGTCAACATCGCCCACGGTCAGCTCGCGAACGATATTTCCAGAATTATGGTCGGACAGCCTATCGGGATAGGCTACGGCTATGTCGCCGACGGCAACTACCAGCTCGATGAGTTCTGGGCGGTTGACAGGAACGGCCGCCAGTTCTCCGCCGAGACCATCGTGACCGAAGGGAACTACGACAATTACAAATATGAACTCAAGGATGGTGTGACAAGGATCAATTCCGTTACGGTGCAGCCGGGTGACCGCAAGTACCGTGATCTTGACGGAGACAACGAGATCACTGTGGCGGACAAGACGGTGATCAGCGATTCGAACCCTGATTTCACTATGGGGCTCGGAAACACTTTCAATATCTTCGGAGTGGAACTCTCGTTCTTTTTCGAGGGCGTTTTCGGCAGGGACATAATGAACGAGTTCAAACTGCGGTCCGAGTCCGGGCAGAGCGGAGGGACACAGTTCAACAATCTGACGAAAGACGCGTGGCACGGTCGATGGACAACGGATAACCCTTCCAACACATATTCAAGGCTTCTGAATCAGACAAACACTTGGGTGTCTTCATATTATGTGGAGGACGGCTCCTTCGTCAGGCTAAAGAACCTTTCCTTGGGCTACACATTCGACAATCCGAGGTTGCGCAAGGCGAAGATTTCAGGCATAAAGCTGAGTTTCAACGCTGATAACCTGTTCGTCCTCACAAAGTACAGCGGAATGGATCCGGATGTAAGTTCTTCCAATCCTCTGTTCACCGGTTTCGACAGGCTTTCATATCCAAAGGCAAGGACATTCACTTTCGGAATAGGTATGACATTCTAAAATGGTTTGAATATGAGAAAGACGATCAAATATATGACGGCCGCTGTACTTACCGCGTTTGCGGCGGCATCCTGCGAACACGCGAAGTTTCTGGACCAGTATCCATATTCGCAGACTTCGCCTGAGAATTTCTACACTTCGGAAAGGTCGATGTATATGGCCCTCACGTCCTGCTATGAAGTGATAAACGGTCATAAGATACCTGGCGCGTCGTATGTGCAGAGAGGCAGCTACGGCCAGGGATTGATATACATAATGAACTCTCCTTCAGACGATATGGTGGCGGCGACATCTTCTTCCGACGAGGGGCTTGAGATGACGTGGGGTAACTATAACGAGAGTACCCGTTGCGTCAGGGATGTGTGGAAAGTTATGTACACCGGCATCAATCGGTGCAATACCATCCTTCACTATATTAAGAATATTGATATGAGTGAAGAGACACGCATTCAGTACATGGCGGAAACTCGTTTCCTAAGGGCGTTTTTCTATTATCATCTTGCCTGGAATTTCGGAGGCGTGCCGATTGTCGAGAGTTTCGAGTCCGACGGCCAGGAGCCGCGTGCTTCGCTCAAGGAAGTCTATGGGTTCATATTCAATGATTTGGATTATGCCTATGCGCACTTGAACGAGGTGGGGATTCTTCAGACATCATCGGCCAACAAATATACTGCCGCTGCCTACATCGCGCGTATCTGCAACTATCTCGCCGCCTGCAAGGCGAACGGCACCGGCGCTGATCTTCTTGACAGGCAGCCGCTGAACGACTTCTCTTTTGTGGATGAGGCTGCTATGTGGAAAAAGTCAAAGGAGGCTTGCGCGGACATTGTGGAGCATTCTTCCTACAGGCTCATAGCTGATTACACCAATCTTTTCCGCGAGACGACAAAGGCTCAGCAGTATCAGGAATGCCTTCTGCTGGCCGAACAGCCGCTTTCCGGTTCCGAAGGTTACTGGCCGAACAGCTTCTATCTGCCGTCCCCGTCCAATAATTCCGGCTCTCCGACAGTCTATGGAGGCCGTTTCGTGCCGACTCCGCGCGCATTCTATATGTACAGCCCGAAGGATCCTCGGCGTGACCACAACATAACGGGGCGTATGCACGATGGAAAGACGGAGGTCAAGGTGGACGGATATACGTACTATAATCCCAACCCTCCTAAGACTATGGTGACTGTGGCCGGCAAGGACGGTGCGTCGGAGAAGGTCATCCATCCTCTCTATGACAGCGAAACCCAGACCTATCTCCCGGTGTCCGGAATGCAGATGTGCGCCGGAAAGTTCAGGCTCTGCAATGCCGATGAAATGCAGCACAGCTACCAGCAGCACGCTATGTCGATACCTCTTATGCGTCTCGCCGATGTCTATTTGATGTATGCCGAGGCTCTCTACTATGCCGACGGCGATGAGACAAACGCAAGACAATGGATGAACAAAGTGCTTCAGCGTGCCTGTGGGGATGATGATGTGTTGTTTGATGAGCTGAAGGCATATTACCATAAGGACGATTTCCGAGAGGAACTGCTTGAAAGCCGTGAGCGCGAACTCATCTTCGAGTTCTCCCGCAAGTGGGATCTCATCCGGTATAACCGCCTATTGGACAACATAGAAAGTCTTGACGAAGAGAAGGTCGTCGAGAAGTGGGCCAACACGGAACTTGATCCGGAAGACCCGGACTACATCGATCCGAAATACCTTAACTACCAGACCGGAGGCTATATTAAACTCGGCATTCCTACCCTGCGCGGGAATATGAGCAAGAAGGATGCGGCGCACAAGATCTGGCTTCCGATTTCCGAGGAACAGCGAGGTGTCAACAAGAACCTTGAACAGAACGCCGGATGGTAGTAATCCGTCCCTGATGAGAATAATCAATATCAGAAAATTTAATATTACTAAACATCTAATTAATAATGCAATGAAAAAGTATCTGATTTTATCTGCCGCCCTTTTTGCGGTGATTGCCTGCGAGAAAGACAAGGCACCGAGCTACCCGGTTCCGGAAGCCGGAACCTCTTATGTGCTTGAGGGTACGGTGAACACAGAAGGATTCACGTGGAAGACCAACTCTGTGGTCGGATTGTATTCCGCTCAGTCTGACCTGCGCATCCTCAACAAGGAATGCAAGATTGTCGGATGGGCCGACACCACTCCTAACATTGATCCGGAGACCGGCGAGAACCTTAACAACTACACCCCTTCTGAATATGAGGGCAAGGCCGTCGCTCTGTTCAACACCCCGGGACTTGATCTCGTGCAGGGTGAGAACAAGTTTATGATCTATTCTCCTTTCAATTCGGAACTCGCTTTCGCGAACGGCACTATTATGGGCCTCAGCGTAGGTGACAAGCAGACTCAGTCGGCTCCGAATGTGGCTTCAGACTGTTTCGCCGTAGGATATGCGACCGGCATTCCTGGTGTGGACGAGACTTTCAAGTTCGAGCTGAATCCAGTCACGGCCTTGGCTCAGGTGAAGATAACTTCCACAGAACTCGCAAACTATGCGCCTTCAAAAGTCACTGTCTTCGACGAGTCTGACACTCCGATCGCTGGCGACTTCGACATCAACGTGAACACGATGACAATCACTCCTATCAGCGGAAGTGAGTTGAGCCAGGTGTCCGTAGATGTCGTCAACCCTGTGACCCTGTCTTCGGCCAAGGAACAGAACCTTTATCTTAACATTCTTGCAGCCGATTATTCAAATAAGGAAGTCTGGGTCGTTGTCGAGCTTGTCGATGAGAGCGACGGTAAGAAGGTAACAATCCCGACAAGGCAGACCGGTCTGAAGTTCGAGGCCGGAAAGACCACGACCATCGACCTTTCCAACCTTAAGGTCAGCGACAATGACGCAGGCGATTGGTACTGCGCCGAGGACAGCCGTTATATCGCCGGTGACGGCGTGGCATACGGTGAAGCCAACACCTATTTCATCCAGTACAAAGGTGGGACATACACAGGCGCCACACTTGCCCCTAACGCGGATATCCCAGAGACGGTGGAGATTGATTACCGTGCGCGCGGTAATTTCGCGAAGGCGGCGTTGGCAAAGCCAGAGAACGTGACTTTCGAGTGGGCCAAACTTAAGAACGGCAATCTTTACACATCCCGCATTGCCGGTTACGAGGCCTCCGGTGTTGTCATAAACGACAAGTTCACAGTCACTCCTAACACTTCTGAATATAAGGTGACGGTCACCAACACCGGAGCCTTTGCCGGAGCACCGATTCTCTTGATGAAGGATGCCACGGGCAAGGTTCTTTGGGCGTGGACTTTCTGGAATATCGCCGCTGACGGCACCAAACTCGATCCTGTGACAGTCGGTAAATACAAGTTCGCTCCAATGGACATCGGCCAGCCTACGACGAATATGGAGACTTGGACAGCGAATAAGTCTGGAAACAACCCGGATCCGATTTACCGGATGCTTCACTATTATCAGTGGGGCCGTCCTACACCAATGTTCTGGACCACTTACTGGTCTCTGGATATGATTGACGGGGACAAGAAAGGAAATATTCCGGCGATAACAGGGCCGGTGACACTAAAGACCGCCCTTGAGAATCCTCACGCGCTAGTCGCTTATCCTGGAGATGTGACCGCTCTTCCAGATTGGTCAACAGAAACCTACAGGGACCTTTGGGGTGAGGTCAACAATAAGGAAGAAGGTATCAAGTCTATCTATGACCCTTGCCCTAAGGGATGGAGAGTGGCTTCCCTGCCGGCCCTCAATGCGGTTGCCGCACTTGCCTCTTCCGCGCAGTACAATGACGGCGCGGTTGGATATCCTCACGCGAGAATCGGTGACCTCGTTCTGCTTGACCAAGGCCGTCAGACCGCAAAGGACGCTACCGGAAAGATCCAGTACAGGCCAGAGAATATCGGTATGGGAGTGGCCGGCAACGCCGGAGCGTCCAAGGAAGGCTTCATCTGGTCCAACATCGCCGGCGATTCCCAAGGACAGGGACTTTTCAACACGACCAACAGCCACGGTACAGAAAAGAAAGTTGTCAGAATCGCATCATTCGACCGTAAGAACGCGGCTGCGGTAAGATGTATCGTAGACAAGGCATCCAGATAGTCTCGTCTGAAAGTTAATCAATATGAGGGGACGGGCATAAGTTTCGTATTTCCCGTCTCCTCGTTATTTATGAGAATGCCGCTCTATGCGGCTATGTTTGGATATTCTGTCTAATGATTTTATTGAAATTGATGAAAGCAGACTTGTTTTTGATGGCTGTTTTTGCGGTGCTCGCCACCTGCTGCTCCTGTCATAAGAATAATGTCCCGGAGGACGTGAACCCGTATGAGGCGGCGGACTGTATGGTGAGGTTCGAGAGGAATGGCTCCGAAGAATTCTTCAATGTTGCTGTCAAGGATGAATACAAGAAGAGTGTCTGGTACGTGTTCCGGCTTAATCATTACTGTGACCATTCGGAATCGCAGTATATGGATCTATGGCGCGTAGACTGGGCATATCAAGGCCGTTTCGATCCAACTACCCGTGTGATGACCAACGAATTGGACAAGATTCTCACCAACGGCGAGAACGAGAGTGTGTTCAAAGACTACGGAGAAAACCTGAATGTTCAGGGAAAGACTCATATCGACACCTACGATTTTACCGGTGGTTTCCACGGAGATGAGAGAATCGACTTGGGTGACGACCACGGAGTCGTTTTTTATGTCGGAGACAAGGATCTGTCAGCGGATAATCTCACGGCATCGTTTGACTGGACAATATGTGACGACTTCCGTTATGTGCAGAAATCATCTATGCACAAGACCGCTCTGAAAGTCAACGGACAGGCTCAACTGTCCGACCATCACGTCGTGGCCGAGCATATTAAGGAAACCATCTTTGAGAATGGAGGGTACCGCACTGTCAATCGTCTGATAATGAAGGATGCCATTGACTTCTACTGGTATTTCGGAATATGCTGCATAGGCCGTTGCGTGGCGGAGAAAGGCTGCAACGAAGATATGAAGCCCGTAAGTTTCGATGCAGCCGGTGGGAACAAGCTGGAAGCTGTGGGCAAAAAGGAATACCGGGCCTGGTATGACGCCAATTCCATTGAAGTCTATGTGACTTCCACCATCACTGCTGGAGGCGACGATGCTCTCGCCAAGATGCACATCTGGGACAATCAGAATTATGCTAAATATTACAGGCGCTATCCGGCCCAGGGCGCCCACAGAACGACTGACGGCGAAGAGTTCGCTTCTGAAATGACCGTCAGGTTTATGGGCCGCTAAAGAAGGCAGGGATGGTCGTGGATTTGACATCCGATATTTGAAAAAACTATGAAAATATTTCCGTTTGTGAAGAGTTATGGCACAAACTCGGGTTATCTTTGCCACAAGAAATATATTTGCTATATTCGTTAAAACTTACCGATATGACACCATTCCTTAAACAAGTGGCGGATCACTATATGGCGCCGGGCGGGATCTCAAAGACCTGCTTCATATTCCCGAACAGGCGCAGCCAGGTATTCTTCACTAAGTACCTCGGCGAGGCCGTGAAGGAGGTCGGGACCCCGATTGTGGCTCCGAAGATGCTGACGATCAATGATTTCTTTTTTAGAATATCGGGGGACAAGCCGGCGGACAGGGTGAACCTGCTGTTGGATCTGTACGAATGCTACAAGGATCTTAACCCTAAGCATGAGACTCTGGACGAGTTCATCTTCTGGGGAGACGTGATCTTGGGGGATTTCGATGATGTTGACAAATATCTGGTCGATCCGGCGAAGCTGTTCGCCAACATAGCTGAGTTCAAGGAGATTCAGGATTCATATTCATACCTCACTGAGAACCAGCGGAAGGCGATCGAGAGCTTTATCAGCCATTTCAGCAGCGATGGGCGGCTGACGGTGAACCTGAACTCGGACAATCCGAATGTGAAGGAGCGCTTCCTGCAGATCTGGAATATTCTTCTGCCGCTTTACAATGATTTCCGGAAGAGGCTTTCCGGCAAAGGGCTGGCGTACGAGGGAATGGTTTACCGAAGCCTAGCGGCGCGGCTTGACTCGGAGTCGGCGGTGGATGTGCTGAAAGCCGCGTTCGGAGATGTGGATGAATATGTCTTCGTGGGTCTCAACGCCTTGAACGAGTGCGAGAAAAAGGTCATGAGGCGGATGCGGGACGCCGGAATCGCGGAGTTCTGCTGGGACTATTCAGGAGAGATGGTGAGAAATCCGCTTAACAAGTCCTCCTTCTTCATGTCCAGGAATGTCCAGGATTTCCCGCAGGCTTTCGAGATGGATTTGGAAGGACTGGAAATCCCTGAGATTGAGGTGATAAGCGTCCCGTCCTCGGTAGGCCAGACAAAACTGATTCCGTCTGTTGTCAAGGATGAGAGATGCGCGGTCGTGCTTCCGGACGAGGCCTTGCTGATTCCTGTGTTGAACTCCATCCCGGAGGAGATCAAGGACATAAACGTCACTATGGGCTATCCGATGAGGAACAGCGCGTTCTTTGATTTCATGACTTTGGTCTCGGCCATGCAGATGCATCTGAGGAAGAAAGACGGGAAATGGTTCTATTACCACAATCAGGTCTGGTCATTGTTCTCTTCAAGCATATTCAGAAAGGTGACTCAAGGGGACGCGGCTGTGAGGAACAGAATCAAGGCGATCAAGGATGGCATGAAGTACTACATCCCCCAGGAGGATCTTTCCGGGGTTCCGGTCTTTGATCTGTTGTTCAGGCCGGCGGTGACTGATCCGAAAGCTGCATCCAAGGAACAGATTTCGGTTTTCGCTGACTACCAGAAGACCTTGATCAAAGGACTTGCTCCAAAGCTGGCCGCGGATTCTTCCATGGCAATCGAGCTCGAGTTCGCGAAGGCCACATACAATGCTATCAGCCAATTGCAGACGGCCGGTCTTGAGGTCCTTCCGATGACTTATGTGCGGCTTCTCGACCAGCTTCTCGGCCCGGTGTCCATTCCGTTCAACGGGGAGCCTCTGAAAGGTCTCCAGATCATGGGGCCGTTGGAGACCAGAGCGTTGGACTTCAAGCAAGTTATGATCCTGTCCTGCAACGAGGGCATGTTTCCGAGGCGGAGCGTCAGCTCGTCATTCATCCCGCCGGAGCTCCGCAAGGGCTTCGGTCTGCCGACTTACGAGTTTCAGGACGCTGTCTGGGCGTACTATTTCTACCGTCTCATCCAAAGGGCGGAGAAGGTGACGTTGGTTTATGATTCCAGGACCGAAGGCATGAAGAACGGGGAGGAAAGCCGTTACATCAAACAGCTTGAGTATCATTTCGGAGTGCCGATAAAACGCGGTTTTGTCAAGGCGAACGCCGCCGGAGATTTCTCTCCTAAGGAGATAGTTAAGACTGAGGCCGATGTAGAGGCCGTAAGGCATGCCAGACTTTCGGCCTCGGCGCTGAAGAATTACCTTGACTGTCCGGCGAAATTCTATTATGCCACGGTCAAGAGACTCCGCAGGCAGAACGAGGTCTCCGAGGATCTGGACGCCGGAATGCTGGGCGATGTCTATCACGGCACGATGCAGAGGCTCTATTCACCGGAAAAGGCCGGAGGAAAAAAAGTGACTGACGAATATCTTGCCGGACTTCTGCGCAAACGTTCCGCGATAAAGGAGATAGTGAGGGGGTTGATTCTTGAACAGCTTCATTCCCTGGAAGTTACGGGGCGCGATCTGGTTGTGCAGGATGTGATTGTGGAATATGTCATAAAAACACTTGACAGGGATCGGGAACTTCTTAAAACATCCGGATATGACGGGTTTGAGATTCTGGGACTGGAAAAGGAATTCCTTCATGACATAGACGGTTTCCATTTCGTGGGCTATGTTGACAGGATGGACAGCCTGCGCCCGGGAGAGATCAGGATTATTGACTACAAGACCGGAAAGGTTGAGGACAAGGATGTCAACATCACCGATGACAACGCCGAAGGGATTGTGGAGGCTCTGTTCGGACCAGGTAACGCGGGACGTCCTAAGATCGCTTTCCAGCTTTACCTCTATGATGTTTTCTGCAGGGAGTCCAAGAATTATAACGGGCAGAGGATGGTCAATGTCATCTACCCCCCGGCTAACCTGTTCACGGAGCCGGTCAAGGAAGTTCCTGTCAGTGAGACGTTCATGAGGCTCACCGAGGAAAAGCTCCACGGCCTCCTTTCAGAGATCGCTTCGGTTGATGTGCCGTTCAGGCGAACGGATGATGAGGACACATGCGCGATTTGTGATTTCAGAATGATTTGCGGGAGGTAAGCATTGTAATGATGAAGATGAGAATAAGGAGGATAAGAAGATGATACGGATAATGAAAGCTTCGGCCGGTTCGGGTAAGACCTTCAATCTGGCCAAGACATACATAAGACTGTTGCTGACGGACGAGGAAAGATATTCTTACAGACATATTCTAGCGGTGACATTCACCAACAAGGCGACCGACGAGATGAAAAGCAGGATTCTGAAAGAATTGCATCTGCTTGCGGTGTCTCCTAAGGATTCGCCTTATTATGAGGAACTTGTCCTGGCGTTTGAGTCGGAGGACGGACTCCGTCAAAGGGCTCGGACTGTATTGTGTGATATCCTGCACGACTACGGCGCGTTTGCCGTCAGCACGATCGACCGCTTTTTCCAGCAGACCCTCAAGGCCTTCTCCCGGGAAATCGGGCAGTTCGCCACCTATCAGGTGGAACTGGACCGGGAGTCGCTTGTCTCCGAGAGCGTTGACAGGGTTCTGGACTCCCTTTCGGATGACAACAAAGATCTTCTCGAATGGCTGACACAGAGCGTGATGGATGATCTGGAGAAAGGCAAGCGCTACAATCTGGAGAACAATCTTAAGACTGTCGCGATGACTCTGAAATCGGATGAGCACAGGGCTGCTGTCGAGGAATATGGCATTGACGAGGAGAAGGAATATTCAAAGGAGAATCTGGCGAGGATGAAGAAGGTGCTTGCAGGTGTGATGGCTTCGTTCGTCAAGGAGGTGAAGGAAGCCGCCAAGGCGTTTGTCAGCGCGGCCGGAGAAGAGGGCCTGGCAAACGAGGATTTTTCAAGGAAGTGCTTCAATTCTGTCTATGTCTGCGCTGCGTCGGACCCTAAGGAAGTGCCGGCTTACCCGTCTGCGACCATATTCAAGAACAGCGAGGATTTCAGCAAGTGGTTCAGAAAGGCGGATTTTAAGAGGTATGAGCCGTTGGAGGGACGGTTGATGCCGCTGCTTCAGAGGTACTGCGGGATATTTACGGAAAAGTATAAGGTATATTCAACGGCCTCCAAAATCTCTTTGATTCTGAATGAATTGGGTATCGCCGGAGACCTTGATCGGGAGTTCCGTGCTCTGATGAAGGAGAAGAACGTGCTGAGTCTGGACGATTCCAATGTGATTCTGAGGAATATAATCGACGGCACGGACGCTCCGTTCATCTACGAGAAGCTGGGAGTGCGTTTCGAGCATTTCCTCTTGGATGAGTTCCAGGACACCTCCCGGATTCAGTGGGACAATTTCAGACCGCTCATCGAGAATAGTGTCGCGCAGGGGAAGGAGAATCTGCTTGTCGGCGATGTGAAGCAGAGCATCTACCGCTGGCGCGGTTCCGACTGGCGGATGATGGCGCGCGAGGTTCAGGGAGAATTTACTCAGTGCGGTGTGGAAACACTTGACAGCAACTACCGAAGCCTCAGGAATATAGTCGAATTCAACAATGGATTCTTTGAATATGCTTCCTCGGTTCTCGATGGGATGTCGGGTGAGGAATCGGACTTCAAGGTCCATGACATATATTCGGACGCGGGGCAGCTTGTGAAGTCGAAGGATGTCGCTGGCGGAAGTGTCGAGGTCGTTTTCTGCGACAAGGAGGATGAGATGCAGGAGATTCTCGATGCTGTGAACAAAGTGCATGAGGCCGGGGCGAGATACGGCGAGATCACTGTTCTGGTCAGGAGCAACAGGCATGGCTATGAAGTGGCCATGTTCCTGATGGACAACGGGATCAGTGTGATTTCCGATGATTCGCTGCATTTGAAATCCTCCGCTGTGGCCCGTCAGGTCGTGTCGCTTCTGTCTTCGGTAGGGAATGAGGACGACACCATCGGTTCTTTCCTTGCGGGGGAACTGGACATCAATGTCGCCGAGTTGTCGTGCCTGTCTTTGGCCGACCTATGCGAGCAGCTTCTGCGCATTCTCAAGGCCAGGGATCCAGAACTGTTTGAGTCTGAGACCCAGTATGTTCAGGCTTTGATGGACTTCGTGCAGGATTATGTGTCAGTAAACGGGAACGCCATAGATGGATTCCTGAAAGCCTGGCAGGAGGCAGATCCTAAGATCAGTTCGCCTTCGGATCCGGAATCTGTCAGGGTCATGACGATCCACAAGTCGAAAGGGCTTGAGTTCCAGCATGTGATATTTCCGTTCGCCGAGGAGATCGGGCTTTTCCGCAGCGAGAAGCATTGGACACGGCCTTCGGTGGAGGGAACCGAGCTTGAGGGAATCACCGACGGGGTCTATAACGTGTCGTTGAGGAAGCCGTCGAACGAGGATTCGCTGTTCCGGGAAGGGAGTCAGAAAGAGATGCAGTTCCAGCTTGTGGACAACATCAACACGTTCTATGTGGCTTTGACGAGGCCGGTCAAGGGATTGACTGTCATCGCATCCAATCCGCCGGAGAAGATCACTGGAGCCATCGTGCCGGTCGCTTCGACAGGCTCAGCGACCGAAGTGGTCCCGCCATGCGACTTCACGGATTTCTCACAGATTCTATATGCCTATCTGTACGGTTACGGGGAGCCATTGGGCTATGTCAAAGAAGAGTCCGAAAGCAAGATCGTCTTCTCGAAAGGCGACATTTACGACTACTCCACCCTGGAACGGAAGGCGGACACCATCTCCGAACTGATGCCCGGTTACCCGTCATTCCCTCTTAACCCGTCTGCCGAAGACGATGACACAGACGTCCGCGAGCGCGGAAGGCTCAAGTACAGCGCCGACTCCATCGATTTTTTCTGCGATGAAGCCAGAAACGAGGCCAGACTCAATGGCACTGTGCTACACGGTATCCTTTCAGAGGTTGTCACATTGTCTGATTTGCCCGATGCCGTCCGGCATGCCTTCGATGCCGGTGAGATTGATGCCGGACAGGAAGAAGAGTATCTGGATATTCTTACACAAAGAGCCTCTGCGCATCCGGAGTGGTTCCCATCGGAGGACACGGAAGTCCTGAACGAGACACAGCTGATTGACACTGACGGTCAGGTCTACCGCCCGGACAGGGTGCTGATCAAGGACGGGAAGGTGACGGTCATCGACTATAAGTTCGGCGAGAAAAACCGTCGGTACCACCGGCAGGTCGCCCGTTACGCTGACATCTACCGCCGGATGGGATATTCGGAGATTACTCCTATAATCTGGTATGTACTTACCGATGAGGTGGAATAATTTTCGTATATTTGCCTTTTGACACAAAATGAAAATTATTATGGAAGCGAACGACAACTCTATAAAACTCTACTACAACACGGAGAGGGAGAAACTTCAGATGCCTGAATATGGCCGCATCGTCTTGAATATGGTCGAGCAGGTCAAGGCAATTCCGGACAGGGCGAAACGAAGCGAGCAGGCCCGTGTGGTAGTCAGGGTGATGGAGACCCTGAACCCTCAGGTCCACACGCAGGAGAACTACGAACAGAAGCTCTGGGATCACCTTTACATGATCGCGGGATATGATCTGGACATCGATTCCCCGTATCCGGCTCCACATCCTGAGGCGATGGATGTGCCTCCTATGAATATCCCGATTGACAAGACTCCTGTGCGGGCCAGCCATTATGGACGTAATATCGAGAGCATCATAGACTTGATCGCCGGAGAGCCGGAAGGAGAGGTCAAGCGCTCCATGCTGCGCTCGCTGGCGATCTACATGAGACAGCAGTACTTGATCTGGAACAAAGACAGCGTGGCCGATGAGACCATATTCGCCGACATTGAGAAACTTTCCGGCTATAGGATTCAGGTTCCCGCCGATCTGGAACTAACAAAGATTTCATTTGATTCCAATTTCTCGCGTCCGGGTCTGAATCTGGGCATGGGACAGAACCGCAGGAACAACAAGAAAGGCAATCGCAAGAACAGAAAATAATGCTCGGGTTCTGGAGGAATATGGATGATGGGGACAAGGTACGGCTGACGAAGATGACCGGAATCCTTGTCGCGTTGCTGGCAGTGTTCACATTGCTGGCGACCGTTTCCTATTTCTTCACCTGGAAAGCGGATCAGAGTTCATTGTCTTCCGCAGTCGGTGACATTTCGGTCGAGGTGAGCAACATGGCCGGGAAGATGGGATACCGGTGGGCCGACCTGCTTGTCCGTAGATGGTTCGGACTTGGCAGCCTGGCTTTTGTGGTGATCCTTTTCGCCGTTTCCGTCCGTTTGCTGCTGCATAGGTGGCGTTATTCGATGGTCAAGACAACACTTCTGACTGTCACAGGGGCGATGCTATCGTCTTTCATTCTGGCATTTGTCTCAGATTTGTCGGGACTTGGCAACGCTTTCGGCGGAGGACTCGGAGGAGAGTGCGGAGAGTCTGTTGTGAAGTGGGCCTCGGTGGTTTTCGGGAACATTCTTACGGGCTTCATGCTGGCTTTTCTGGTGGTTGTCTGGCTTGTTCTGGCTTCCAGAAAGTTCTCGGATTGGCTGATGTCTATGGGAAAGAAACCGGTGGCTGAGCCTGTGGTTCGACAGGGCTCACCAACCGTCGAAGCCACCGAGCCGGCGGTTAAGTCGGGTTCATCGGTAACAGGCACAACTGGCGTGGCGGAGGCCTCGGCTTTGCGTGCTCAGGATTCGACTCTTCGACAAGCTCAGGGAGCGGAAAGGGGAACACCACAACCGGTGGCTGAGCCTCCTGAAAAATCCATGGAAGTGGTCAAAGGCAGCAAATTGTCCACTGAAATCAAGAAGGAACTCCCGAGAATCAATGTCCGTGACGAACTGCCTGATTATAAATTCCCTTCACTGGAGCTTCTGGATTCATATTCGTCAAGCCGCAACGAGGTTTCCGACGAGGAACTGGCCAGGAACAACGCCAGAATCCGCAACGCTCTGGAAAACTATCGCATCCAGATCAACGATGTCAAGGCCATCGTGGGCCCTACGGTGACCCTTTACAAGGTCTATCCCGCGCCTGGTGTAAAGATTTCCGAGATAAAGAAACTTCAGGAGGACCTTGGCATGCATCTCCATGCGAGGGGAGTCCGTGTCGTGACTCTGACGGACTCTGTCGGCATTGAGGTCGCCAACGACCACCCTTCGATCGTCCCGATGCGCGCCGTGCTCAACGACGAGACCTTCCGTTCCAGCAAGGCCGAGCTTCCGGTCGCCATCGGCTACACCATCCAGCAGAAGGTCAAGGTCTTCGATCTGGCGGATGCCCCGCACCTTTTGGTGGCTGGAGCGACCAAACAGGGTAAGTCTGTGGGACTCAACGTCATAGTGACATCATTGCTGTACGCGAAGCATCCGTCCGAACTGAAACTGGTGTTCATCGACCCTAAGATGGTCGAGTTCTCGGCCTACGCCCATCTTCTGAAGCATTATCTGGCTGTCCTTCCTTGCAATGACGAGCGGGAGGAGAGGGACAACGCCATAGTGAAGAAGGCCGACAAGGCTGACAAGATACTCCGCTCGCTGTGCATCGAGATGGATCAGAGGTATGAGCTTTTGAGCAAGGCCTCTGTGCCTAACATAAAGACTTACAACGAGAAGTACCGCAACCGGAAGCTCCGTCCGGACGAGGGACACCGTTTTCTGCCGTACATCGTCACAATCATCGATGAATATGCCGACCTTACGATGTCGGTGGGTGGCAGCGGTGACGCCAAGGCTGTGTCCCGCAGCATCACCACGTCCATCATCAGGCTTGCCCAGAAGGGGCGTGCCGCCGGTCTGCACGTCGTGCTTGCCACACAGAGGCCGTCCGTGGATGTAATCACGGGACTCATCAAGACGAACTTCCCGACCAGAATCGCTTTCAGGGTTGTGTCCAGAACAGACTCTTCTACCATCCTTGACTCTCCGGGAGCCGAGAAACTTATTGGAAAGGGAGATATGCTCTATTATGCCGGAGTCGAGATGGAACGCGTCCAGTGCGCCTACATTGACAGCGAGGAGATCAACAGGCTCAATGAATACATCGGTTCGCAGGAAGGCCACAATAAGAGCTTCAACACTCCGTTTTACCTGCCTCCTGTCGATGACGACACGGAAGAAGGATCTGGTGGCATGGTTGACATGACAAAACTTGACGAACGTTTTGAGGAGGCCGCCAAGTTGGTTGTTATGAGCCAGAGAGGCTCCACTTCCGACCTTCAGAGACGTCTCGGGATGGGGTACGCCAAGGCCGGCCGTGTCATGGATCAGTTGGAGGCCGCCGGGATTGTAGGCCCTCAGGAAGGCTCCAAGCCACGTCAGGTTCTTGTCTCGAGTCTTGATGAGCTGGATCAGATCATAGCCGCCTACAAGAATCAGTAATCCACCGAAAGGCATGACTTGTGCATACGCAGGAAAAATCATGAAGACAATCACAAGAATACTCATCACACTCATGGCCGCGCTTCTTGTGCTGCCGGAAGTTTCGTTCGCCAAGAGCAAGACGTTGGACACTTTTGTCAGCAAGGTCTCCTCCTCGCTGGTTTCGTTTGACTATTCGTTCACGATGCCTACCAAGAAAGCCAAGATGACCGGGAACGGAAGTGTGAAGGTTCAGGGAACCTCATTCATAGTGGACGGAAACGGGCTTGAGATCTGGTGTGACGGGAAGACCCGTTGGACGATAGACAGAATCTCTGAAGAAGCTTTGGTTGAGTCTGTTGACGATTCGTACGATAGCTATGCCACAAATCCGGCCTTGATGATAGCCTCGATAGACAACGCTTTCAGGGAGGAATCTTTCGGAAGTTCAAAGTTCGGAGGAAAGGTCGTGGACGCGTCTGTCCTCACTCCGGCCAATAAAGGGAAAGGTTCAATGGACATCGCCGGACTGAAACTCTTTTTCAAGAGCGGTACAACAATTCTCATTGGAGCCGAAGTCACTCTTAATGATGGCTCGATGTCAGAATTCACGATAACGAATCTCAAGTTCGAAGGGGCGGGAAAATCAAAAGAGTCTTTCCGTTTCAACGAAAAGACTCTTGACTCTTCCTATGTCGTCACGGATCTGCGCTGAGCGATCCGATTCATCACTAATCCTTTACGCATCTGACGGAGGCGCGGAATGATTCCTTGTCGCCGGAGCCGAACTGGACGTCATTCTGTTTTACGAATATGTACCTGTAGTGTCCAAAGTCGGAATCCGGATCGGACACCCAGAATGCGGCGTAGTTGTCAGTTCCTGTGAATTTGGCGGAACTCCCCGAGTCAACGGCATAGCCGACAGGCAAGGCCGAGAATCCTGCCTTGTTGGTGATTTTTACCTGTGGCCAATATTCCCACATCCTCGTACCAAGGAATTTCGCGTCAACCATCATTCCACCGGCCACTCCGCTGAAAGTCTCTTTCACTGAGAATTTTGTCCCCTTTGTGGCAAGCGCCTCAGCCATTTCCACAAACTCTGCGTCAGAAGGCAGATGCCATCCTTCCGGACATGCAGCTACCGCTTCGTTCCAAGAATAGAAGCGACCGAATATCGCATCCATGGCCTTACTGTTTTCGTAAGGAACGCCTGAACCGGAATAATAGAGGTTGTTCTTCATCCACGTCTTACCGTTGAAAGTGGTTGTGTAGTAGGTACCCTCGTCCCTTGGGTCAACGAATATCGGATCCTTGCTGGAATATGCCCCGGCCACAGTCGAGTCAAGCGCAGCGTCAACCACGCTGAACGAGGTCGTGTTCGTCTTTGTATAGTAACCGTCCGCGAACGCCACGCAGTAAACCGTGAATGTACCGACCTTGGACGGAACGGTGAACTTGAAAGTTCCGTCGCCAGTCTTGTCGGTTTCTGTCTTGGTCGTGTCCTTCGCTGAATCCCACGATACAGTCCAATAGTAACCTACATCCTCGGCCAATCCTGTGCCTGGGTGAGTGATTCCGCTTGGGGTCAGGCTGAAGGCATCGCCCTTACGGACATAGGTCGGCACGGATGAGGAGAAGGTCAGCGTTCCGCTGACGTAGTCTTTCGTGGATGTGCTGTCTTTATCCTTTTTGCAGGAAGGCAGGGCGAGCATCGCCGCGGACAATCCTATTAAAATAATGTTCCTGATCTTCATCTTTCTCGATTGAAAATACAAATATCGCATAAAAAACGCAAAAACGGTATGCATTGAGCAAAAACTAGTCCAATGATGTCCCAAAATTGAATCGAAATGCCTATAATTGCAGAAATGAAAGTGATTATAGGAATATTCAGAAGCTTAGCTCTGTGCTTCGTTGTGCTTATGGCCGTGGTTTCCTGTGGCCGTAAGGCGGATTATCAGGAATTGACGGGCTATGCCCAAGGAGGGACATATTCAGTGAAATTCAACCACAGCGGCGTCAAGACCGGCATAAGCGAGATAAGAAAGTCGGTGGATTCCATCCTGACGCTGGTTGACACCACCTTGTCCGGTTACAACAAAGGATCGCAGCTGAGCCGCTTCAACGCCGGCGTGCCGGTGGTTCCCAATGAGATGTTCAGGGAGATATTCACCATCTCGAAAAGGCTCTATGATGAGACCGACGGAGCGCTGGATATGGCTTCCGGGCCGCTCTATGATGCCTGGGGATTCGGCTTCACGAACGATTCGCTGCCGTCTGCCGCAGCCGTGGACAGTCTCAAGGCTGTCTGCGGGATGGATAAATTTGACGGGAATATGTCCCCGTTGATTCCAGGAATATGCCCGAAATTGAATTTCAACGCCATCGCGCAAGGCTACACCTGTGACAAGATCGCAGAATATCTTCACTCGCTAGGGGTCAGGGATATGCTTGTGAACATCGGAGAGATCTATAGCGAGGGCCTGAACCCTTCCGGCAAGCCTTGGACAATCGGAGTTGACAGACCTGAGGACGGGAATATGGAGCTTGGCGGCAAAGGTCTTGTGGGAATATGGCGGGGAGACGGAAGCGGCCGCGGTGTGGTCACCTCCGGTAATTACCGCAAGTTCTATGTGAAGGATGGACGGAAATATTCACACACCATAGATCCGAGAACAGGGTATCCCGTGAACCATACTCTGCTTAGCGCCACGATTGTGGCCCCGGACGCGACCCTGGCCGATGCCTACGCCACATATTGCATGGTCATAGGATTGGATGAGGCGAAGCGTTTCATAGAATCGTTGGATGAATTGGAGGGTTATCTGGTCTATGCCGATGGAGAATCCATGTCCGAATGGGCGTCTTCTGGCTTCAATCTTGTAAGGGATAGCCGATAGATTTTTCTGTGGAATGACAAGACAGGTTAAAGACACATCGTTTGTTCTGGCGGCGGCCATCACCATGGCCGCAGGTTGCAGTACGATCAGCCGTACCGAGAAGCAGTTGGCAAAGGTTGACTCCTATGACTCCCCTGACATCCCGGCAATTGGGAATGTCCCTCCCATAAGACCGCGTCAGACTGGGTTGGCATATTCACCAAACACATTGATAATCTATTACGACGAGGGTGTCGGAAAGGGACCGCTCAAAAAGGCGGCAGTTAAGTACGGTGCCGATGTCGTCTATGACTACGGCATCATCAACGCGCTGACAATCCGCATTCCTGAAGGGAAGACCCTTGAGGAGGCCACAAAGTATTTCAGGAAGGTGAAAGGTGTGGTAGAGGTCTCAAAGAACGCTAATTACCTCATTGACTGATAGGCAGTTCCCGACTGTGCACCCGCCTGATTTTGTCCGCTCCAATGAGTTGAGGTGCGCTCCTGAACCGAGTGCCTCTCCGAGGTCTCTGGCCAGTGCCCTGATGTAGGTTCCCTTGCTGCATTTGATCCGGATCATCGCCAACGGAAGGTGCAGGGCGGATGTGTCCACAACGTTTATCCGTGGATTTGGTCTCAGCCCTTCATCCGATAATTCCGGCCCGCTTTCTTTCCCGTTCGGGAAGAAGGAGATTAATTCCATTCCGGAGATGTTGATGATCTGTTTGTTAAGAGTCTCTGCCACAGTGTGGTCGAAATCCGTCATCACGTCAGTCTTCTCCTTGTGAGCCTCGCGGTACTGCTTCCTTGCCAGCTCGTAGGCTCTGACCCCGTCAACGGACTTGGCTGAGAAGAGGGGAGCGATCTGCTCCTGTTCGCCAAGAAACCGAGGCAGAACTTCTCTGACAGATTCTTCCGTGACACCTTCAACGGGATATTCCTGATCAATGGCCTTCTCCAGGTCGTAGGAAGGTGTGGTGGCACCGAACGAGACTCCGGCGAGATATTCCTTGCCCTCCTTTTGAAGGGTCTCGGCCAGTTTGGTGGCCTTGCCGATGCAGACGAGAAGCACTCCGGTCGCAAGCGGGTCGAGGGTGCCGGCGTGGCCGACCTTCAGGTTCTTCTTGTGGAAGTGTCTGCACGCCGCCCATTTGACCTTGCGGATGACATCGGCGGAAGTCCATCTGTAGGGCTTGTCGATGGGAATGATGATTCCTTCCGGGTAATCCTCAATGCTCTCAGAGAGTCTGGAGTTGCCCGAAAGGAACTGTTTGTCCGCTATCAACGTTCTTATTTCCAGTGGTTTGTCCTGCGGCATTCCTTATTGGCAAATAGGAATCTTCTCGATGCGGCGCTCGTGTCTGCCTCCCTCGAACTCGGTCTCCAACCACTTGTTGACGATTGACGTGACCATCTGGTAAGAGATGAACCGGGCCGGCATCACAATCACGTTAGCCTTGTTGTGAGCCTTCGCAAGTCGCGCGATCTCAGTGCCCCAGCAAAGGGCGGCGCGCACTTTCTGATGCTTGTTCAGAGTGATCGCCATGCCATTGCCTGAACCGCAGAAAGCCACTCCGAGATCTACCTCGCCATTGTCTATGGCGGTGCCGAGCGGATGAGCGAAGTCGGAGTAGTCGCAGCTCTCCGCTGAATGTGTTCCATAATCGATGACCTCGTAGCCCTTCTTCCTGAGCAGAGCCGAGATCTTTCCCTTGTACTCGAATCCAGCGTGGTCGCTGGCAACACCAATTTTCATAATATATTCCTGAATTAAATTATTTTCTTCTTGCTCACCGTCGTGATGAACTCCTTGAGGTAGAACGGCTCGAAATAGGCCACATCCTCGAACCTCTTGGCCTCCAATGCATCAATGGCCGGATGCATCATCGAGGCGGCTTTCGGGCAGCATTGGATGAAGCGGGCGTTCGGGCTGGTCAGGGTGTCCTTGCATTTGTCGGCACCATCACCGATGAACAGCACCGGGCCTTCGGCGAGCTGATCCTTGAATGAATCTGCGTCGATTATCTGAGCCACGGTCGGAGAGATTTGTTTCCCGTCAGGCGTGAATATTCCCGTGTAAACCTCCATCCTGCGGGCGTCGATCATCGGGATGATGTAGCGGCAGCCCTCCGGGAGCATATTCCCGTCCAAAGCCTGCCAGACGAGTGTGTCGAGAGTGCCGACGGAGATCATCGGGATGCCGGCCCCGAAGCAGAGGCCTTTGGCTGTCGAGACCCCGACGCGCAGCCCGGTGTAGGAACCCGGTCCCTTGCTGACGGCCACAGCGTCACAGTCGGACACTTTCAGACCTTTTTCGGAAAGCATCTCGCTGACGAACAGCGCTGTCTTTGAGGCGTGCGCCCTTGGCTCGTCGCTGATCCTTTCACAGACGACCTTCCCGTCCTCCACAAGGGCGGTGGAGCAAAGGGGAGTGGAAGTCTCTATTAGAATGATTCTGCTCATTATTTATTGAATATCAATTCTTTCATATAAGGAAAAAAGACATCGGCGAAATCCTTGATCGGTGTGTAGAAAAGCGACTCGCTGATAGTCTTCGAACAGTCGATCTCCAGCGCCGTGGTGACGGAGTCGAAAAGGAGGATGAAAAGCCCTATGGCAAGAACCACTTTCAACAGGGCGAAAACCACTCCGAGAAGCTTGTTCAGCCACCCGAGCATCACGATCTTCACAATGCCCTCCAGCATTTTTCCGGCTAAGGTGAGGGCGAAAAAAACGCCCAGCAGGATGATCGTGAAGGCTATCGCCTGAAGCACGGCAGGGGAGACATCCATCACCGGCTTGAGCCATTCGACTACCACATTGGAAAAGTGGAATGACATCCATGCCCCCAGCACCAGAGCCACCAGGGCGGCCATCTGGGCGATGAACCCCTTGGACAGGCCACGGAATATGGCTGGCACACAGCACAGAAGAATTATGATGTCTATTATATTCATTAATCACCTATTTGATAAAAAACGCGGAAATCACTATCTTTGCAGACTTAATTGCATAGGAAGCGAACCGATGGTTTTTCCGATGCAAAAATAGAAAGAAAATTATGACATTCAAAGAGTACAAAGGCCTTGATCTGGTTTCTGTCGGGAATGAGGTTCTCGACAGATGGAAAAAGAATCACGCGTTCGAGAAATCCCTTGAGGTCAGGGAAGGGGCACCTGAGTTCATATTCTTCGAGGGCCCGCCTTCCGCCAACGGCAAGCCGGGAATCCACCACGTAATGGCGCGCTCCATCAAGGATGCCATCTGCCGCTTCAAGACCCAGTCCGGGTACAAGGTGAACCGCCGCGCCGGATGGGACACCCACGGGCTCCCTGTGGAGATCGGCGTGGAGAAGAAGCTTGGAATACACAAGGATGACATCGGAACGAAGATTTCCGTTGAGGAATACAACAAGACCTGCCGCAGCGAGGTGATGAAGTACACGGCGGAATGGGTGAATATGACCGAGCGTGTCGGCTATTGGGTCGATATGAACGATCCGTACATCACCTATGACAACCGCTACATCGAGACCTTGTGGTACCTTTTGAAGAAGATTTACGACAAGGGGCTGCTCTACAAAGGGTACTCCATCCAGCCATATTCACCGTCCGACGGCACCGGCCTCAGCTCCCATGAGCTGAACCAGCCGGGCTGCTACAAGGACGTGACCGACACGACGGCCACGGTGCAGTTCGAGGTCATCAAGGACGGAAAGTCGCAGCCGCTCTTCGGGACGGAGGCCTTCCCGGTATATTTCCTCGCATGGACGACAACCCCGTGGACCCTTCCTTCAAACACGGCGCTCTGCGTGGGACCGAAGTATGAATATGTCCGTGTCCTTTCTTTCAACCCTTACACTGGGAAGGAGGCCATCTACGTGCTGGCCAAGGATTTGGTGGGCGCCTGGTTCAATCCTAAGGCCGCCGACATTCCGCTTGAGAACTACAAGCCAGGTGACAAACTCGTTCCTTACAAGGTGCTTGACGGTTCGTTCAAGGGCATTGACCTTGTCGGAATCCGCTACAAGCAGCTGATTCCTTGGTTCCGGCCGATCGAGGAAGGGGAGCCGTTCAGGGTGATCTCCGGAGACTATGTCACGACCGAGGACGGTACCGGAGTCGTTCACATCGCTCCTACCTTCGGTGCGGATGACAAGAAAGTCGCCGCCAACTACGGTGTGCCGGGAATGATGGTTCTTGACAAGGACGGCAAACGGCAGGCCCAGGTGGACCACGACGGACGCTTCTACCCGATCGAAGACCTTGATCCTGAATATGTCCGCACACACGTGGACCCTTCTTATAAGGAATATTCCGGCCGCTATGTGAAGAATGCTTTTGATGACTCTCTTCCGGCTGACGCTCCGACCCTCGACATCGACCTTTGCATGATGATGAAGATGGACGGCAGGGCGTTCAGGATCCAGAAGCAGACCCACAGCTATCCTCACAGCTGGAGAACCGACAAACCTGTCCTCTATTATCCTCTCGACGCCTGGTTCATCAAGACCACGGCTGTCAAGGACGAGATGGTCGCTCTGAACAAGACGATCACCTGGAAGCCGGAGTCCACCGGTACGGGACGTTTCGGCCAGTGGCTTGAGAATATCCAGGACTGGAACCTCAGCCGCAGCCGTTTCTGGGGCACACCGCTTCCGATCTGGCGCACCGAGGACGGAAAGGAGGAGATCTGCATCGGCACGATCGCACAGCTCTACACCGAGATCGACAAGGCTGTGGAAGCCGGATTCATGACAAGCAATCCGTTTAAGGACAATGGTTTTGATCCTGAGGACATGAGCAAGGAGAACTACGACAGGATTGATCTCCACAGGCCTTATGTCGATAACATATTCCTTGTCAGTCCTTCCGGAAAGAAGATGACCCGTGAGACAGACCTTATCGATGTTTGGTTCGACTCCGGCGCAATGCCTTACGCTCAGGAAGGTCTCCGTGGACTGGATTCTCCGAAGTTTGGCTGCACGGCAGACTTCATCGCCGAGGGCGTTGACCAGACCAGAGGCTGGTTTTACACGCTTCATGCCATCCACACCATGATCAGCGGGACTCCTGCCTACAAGACCGTGATCTCCAACGGTTTGGTTCTGGACAAGAACGGCAACAAGATGAGCAAGCGCCTCGGCAACGCCGTGGATCCGTTCGAGGAACTGGACAAGTACGGTGCCGATGCCCTCAGGTGGTATATGCTGACCAACGCCCAGCCTTGGGACAACCTGAAGTTTGACGAGGCCGGTGTGGACGAGGTCCGCAGGAAATTCTTTGGAACGCTTTACAACACATATTCATTCTTCGCCCTCTATGCCAATGTGGACGGCTTCGACCCTAAGGCCGCGAAGGTGGAATATTCAAAGAGGCCGGAGATCGACCGTTGGATCATCTCGCTGCTCAATACCTTGAAGAAGAAGGTTGTGGCGGCTTATGAGGATTATGACATCACAACCGCAGGGCGTCTGATCCAGGACTTCGTGTGCGATGACCTTAGCAACTGGTATGTGCGTCTGAACAGGAAACGTTTCTGGGGTGGAAAGATGGACGAGGACAAGCTCGCCGCCTACCAGACCCTTTACGAGGTGCTGGTGGATGTCGCTGTGCTCGGCGCTCCGATCGCTCCGTTCTATATGGACCGTCTCTATCTGGACCTCGTTCCGGACGGCTCTGAGTCGGTTCATTATGTGAATATGCCGGCTTGCGACGAGGCAGTCATCGACACAGATCTGGAGGAGAGGATGAATCTGGCTCAGAAGGCCACATCGATGGTGCTCGCGCTTCGCCGCAAGGTCTCCATCAAGGTCCGTCAGCCGCTCCAGAAGCTCATCATCCCTGTGATCTCCGCAAAGGTCAGGGAGCAGCTTGAACAGGTCAAGTCCATCATCCTCAATGAGGTGAATGTGAAGGAGGCCGAGTTTATTTCCGACACCACCGGCATCATCACCAAGAAGATCAAGCCTAACTTCAAGACCCTCGGAAAGGTTTACGGCAAGCAGATGAAAGAGATCGCCGGAGCTTTCGGCGGATTCGATCAGGCGACAATCTCGGCCATTCAGAATGCTGAGGCTGCCGGGTTGGCATATTCAGTGGAACTTCCTTCGGGAGTCGTTGAGCTTAGGCCTGGCGACTATGAGATCTCGTCCGAGGACATGCCAGGCTGGCTCGTCGCCACTGAAGGTCAGCTGACCATCGCCCTTGATATTCAGATCTCGGAAGAGTTGAAGAGGGAAGGCGTGGCCCGCGAGCTTATCAACAGGATCCAGAACCTCAGGAAGGACAGCGGATTCGAGGTGACCGACAAGATCGGTGTGGCTATATTCGCCGATGGTGCCGCCTATGACGACATCGCCGCCGCTCTTGAAGGCTACAAGGATTATATCGCCGCCCAGACACTCGCACTTTCTGTCACACTTGGCAAGGATGCTCCGGAAGGAGCGGCTGATGTCGAGTGGGACGAGGGTTCGGTCAAGATGGTGCTGTCGCGATAGTTTTTAGACCTAAATACAATTTACACTATGTCAGAGTTAATCAAAGACAACGCGGTTTCCGCCGAAACGACGAAGGTGCGTTACAGTGATGAGGAACTTGAAGAGTTCCGCACTATCATCAATGATATGCTTGACAAGGCCCGGAAAGAGTATAACACCCTGCGAAGGGTGATTATGCACAACGGCAGCAACGACATCGAGGACACCACACCGTCGTTCAAGACGGTCGAGGACGATGGCGCCTACCAGCTTTCCAAGGAGGAGGCCAGCCAGCTAGCGCAGAGGCAGTACAAGTTCATCCAGAACCTCGAGGCCGCACTTGTGCGCATCGAGAACAAGACTTATGGAATATGCCGTGAGACAGGAAAGCTTATTCCGAAGGAGAGGCTGCGTTTGGTGCCTCATGCCACGCTTACTGTAGAAGCCAAGGAGATGCTTGCTAAAAAAGGACAGAACTAGTGAAGGTTTCCAAGGGTAAGAAACTCCTGATTCTGGGAGTCATACTTGTCGTCATTGACCAGGTCATCAAGATCTTGGTCAAGACGAACATGCAGATAGGTGAGCATTTCAGCGTCATCGGAAACTGGTTCCAGATTTTCTTCATCGAGAACGAGGGAATGGCTTTCGGAATGAAGTTCGGTGGCGCCGTCGGCAAGTTCCTGCTGTCATTCTTCAGGATCGCTCTTTCTGGCGCTCTCTGCTGGTGGATAGCTTCGCTTGTGCGTAAATCGGTGGATTCTGAAGGGAAGTCGGCACTTCTGCCGGATGGCAAGCCCGTGGTTCCGACCGGAGTCCTTGTCGGCCTGACGTTGATCACCGCCGGCGCTTTCGGCAACATCATCGACAGCCTTTTCTACGGAGTGATCTTTGACTATGCCCCGCTGATGTTCGGCCGCGTGGTGGATATGTTCTACTTCCCGCTCATTGACACAATCTGGCCGTCTTGGGTACCATTTGTGGGAGGAGACCGCCTTTTGTTCTTCGCTCCTGTCTTCAATTTCGCCGACAGCTGCGTCACGGTTGGCGCTTTCTATCTGATTTTTTTCCAGAACCGTTTCTTCACCCGTGCGGAGGAGAAACCGGATGAGAAAAAATGATTATGCCGGTCGCTGACTCCCGCGGCACATTGAGTCTGTCAAGTGCCGAGCGGTATGTCTCCGATGACTGAATATGCCCGGAACAATATCATAATTGAGTTTTTTGCAAAATTGTTCCAGCATATTTTGCAGAACAAAAAAAAATATATACCTTTGCATTCCCTCAATTGAGGGAATAAGTTTGGAGAGGTGGTAGAGTGGTCGATTACGGCAGTCTTGAAAACTGTTGAGCTGCGAGGCTCCGGGGGTTCGAATCCCTCCCTCTCCGCAAGATATAATATGAAAGAGGCTGACCCCAAATAAGGTCGGCTTTTTTATTCATGTTCCATGCACGGTCGCTCTTCGTGACAGTCTTTGAGTGGCATGGGAAGAGATGTCGTTGATGTGGCCATATCTCCTTCTGAATGTTCATTTGTCCACTTCGTGGAATCACAATGTACTGAAAAACAGTTGTTTGGTTAAATGCTTTGTCTATGGATGCGTTGCGGGAATCCGAGATATTCCATCTAATTTTGCATAAACAAAATATTAAGAAATATGAAGGATTTGATTGCATGCTGCGGATTGGACTGTGAGAATTGCGATGCACGCAAGGCCACGGTGAACAATGATGACGCGCTTAGGAAAAAGACTGCCAAGCAATGGGCCGAGGCGAATGACGCCCCTATCAAGCCCGAGCATATCAACTGTATGGGATGCCGGACGGAGGGCGTGAAGTATCTCTATTGCAGCGATCTTTGTCCGGTCCGCAAGTGCGTGAGTGAAAAAGGTTACGACACATGCGCAGACTGTGCGGAGATCGACGCTTGCGAGGTGGTCTCACAAGTCTTCAAGAATGCGCCTGAGGCCCGTGGCAATCTTAAGACAGAACGCCTGGCGACAGAATTGTATAAGGCTTTGGGCGTGCTTGGCATACCATGGCTATCAATGCTGTACTTCTAATCGTATGGTTTTTGCAGGAGCGTGAACGGACATATTCATTGGATAATTATGAGAGGAACAGTAGCGATTTTGACTGTATTCGCGTTTTCCTGCGCTGTAATGACCGCACAGGACAAGACGGTGGTCAAGGGAGAGTTAGGACCGGAAGGTGCGCCTAAGGAAGTGGACTTCTTTTACCGGAGCGGTGAGAGTGTGAGTGTTCCGGTTGAGAACGGACGTTTCCGTGTGGAACTACCGACTGACGTTACCCGGTCATACGATGTAGGCATGGGGCGCCATGTCAAGGTGACCATCGTGCCTGAAGGCGGCACCTTGACCATCAGCAGGCGGCCTGACGGACGTTGTACGGTCAGCAGCGACAAGGTTAATTCATTGACCGTGGCGCTGGACTCTCTGATGTCGTTCCGCCGGAGAAACTATAAGGACAGCACATTGATGATCAATGAATATAAAAGGGTTATCTATGCCAATCGTGACAACGCTGTGGGTTACATGGCATTGTTCTTCTTGACGAATTTCGGTAACACGGATCCTAAGACGCGGTTTGAGCTTGCGGGGACATTGGCCCCGAATATGCTGGCGGAGCCAAGAACAGCCAAACTGAAAAGGGACATAGAGGCGGTCTATAATACTTCTGTAGGAATGAGGTTCCAAGACTTTGAGGGAATTGACATGGCTGGAAACACGGTTCGGCTTTCAGATTATGCCGGCAAAGGAAAATATATTCTGTTGGATTTCTGGTCGACCAGTTGCGGTCCTTGCCGCCGTGCGTTCCCGCATATCATGGAATTGTACGAGGAGTTTGGAGGAAATAGGTTTGATGTCATTGGTGTCCCCCTCTGGGAGGAGGCAGGTCAGTCGAAGGAGACGGTCAGGGAAAAAAGCTTGACTTGGAAGAATATCCTTGGTACGGAGGAATCGGCCGCGGAACTCTATGGCGTGACCTTTGTGCCTACGTACCTGCTGCTCGCTCCTGACGGAACAATACTCGCTCGCGCTGACTTGTCAGAGATAGAGCGGATGATCAGAGAATCAGTCAGATGATGCGTGACATTATCTGATGAATTTTTGTATATGACTTAAAAACATTACATTTGTGAATATAAGTGCGATGGCATGTGCCTGTTCGCGGAAATTGAAACGTAGTGTATTTGAAGACTATATTAAGAATCATTCTTGTCTCCGCTGGAGTCGCGCTATGTGGTTGCGGTGACTTTGAATCCACTGAATCTGAGGTGATTCCATCCTCGGTGAATGTCGTTTTCGCTGTCGGGAACACCCCGAGGACGAGAACGGAATACGATGTGGAGACCAAACGCTTTGTGTGGAATGATGGCGACAAGATTGCTGTCTGGGCAAAATCCCCGGACGGATCATACGCTTTGGATAATCAGGCGTTCCGTTTGATGGCGGTTGCCTCTGACAAGTCCGAGGCCTATTTCACGGCCACCCTTCAGTCCCCGATGGCTGAAGGAACATATTCATACTACATGACTTACCCTCTTCCGGAATCGATGGGTGGCATGACCGCCACATTCACTGTTCCGTCTGTTCAGGATGGCACGGCTTCGGATGGAGTGGACATAATAGTGGCGGAACCGATCTCCGGACCGGCCTTGGAGCCGGTTAAGGAGGCGGCACCTATCGTGTCCGATGATGTGCTGAATGTCAGAATGAGACATCTGCTGCATTTCCTGAGGTTCTATATTCCTGAAGGGAATAACTTGCTGGGGGAGCCGGTGAAGAGAATCGAGTTCACGATGCCGCGGGCGGTGGCCGGCAATGTTTCGGTGGACGTCACGGATGCTTCCACCGCCAGTCTTGGCGATGGCGTGAACGGGATGACATTGGAATTAACGAAACCTATCGACGCGTCGGCTGACGGGATGGAATCGGCTGTCGCCGGTATATTCCCTTCCCAGACCGCTTATTCGGCGGGAGATTTGATGACGGTGTCGATATATTCGGAGAACAAATGGGCCTCGTTGAGCCCTATGTCTTTGGAAGGCAGGACTTTCGCCGCTGGGCATCTGACCCCGGTGCCGCTGAGACCGGCCGAGGTCAAGCGGCTTTATAAGCTGAGGTTCACACTGGCGTCCAACAATCTTGGCGAGGATCCGTATAACATAAGGATCGCTCTGCCGGCCGGGGTGAACTGGCCAGGGAGCGCGTCCAACGTGTTGGGGCTTGACGGAACTCATAACGGACTGATAAAGACTGGTGACACATTTATCGTCGAGACTAAGGATGAGGCGGAGTTCAGGGCGTTGTCCTCCCAGCCGTTGACTGTAAGTTACGAGTCGGAAAGCGCGTTGGTGACGGAAAGTCTTGCTCTCGGGGACTTGACTTCGGTCTCAAGCGCGGCTTGCTCTCTGAATTGTCCTTATCTGTTCTTCGAGGATTTCAGCGGGGTCGGGGACATTAGTTCATACGATAAACACGGAACATCCAATCCGGGGTCGAGAAAACCGGAGACATTCCTGAATGGATGGAGTGCCGCCAGAGTGGGGGCCATGGCTGGAAAATCAATCAGGATAGCATGTCGCCGGGAAACTTCGGCGAACTATCCGGCGAGGGCGGACTCTCCGTTCCTGTCATGCCTCAAAAAGAATCATACTGTCAGCCTTGAAGTCGCGTTTGACTATTCTATGGATAGGCAAAATGGAGGTATAGGACCTGTTGATGTCTCTCAGACTATGCATATCGGTTACATCACTACGGAAGAGAGTCTGAAGAGCGGTGACGACACCGGTGTCTATCCGGCAAGTTACACGTCTGACGAGACAGGCGGGTCATACCTGAATGTCAACAAGCAATATAGTGTCACGCTGGACAACGTAAGCGCGCCGCTGCGGTTGAGCTGGAGAACCACACCGGAGAATAAGGTGGGGCTTAACAACAACACCTGCTGGCTCTACATAGACAACATAAAAGTTAAGATCGCAAAATAATTAATGATATGAAAATTGACAGAATCGCTCTTGGAATATTGACTCTGGCCCTTATGTCGGTGTCCTGCTCCGAGCAACAGGCAAGTCAGGGCGGACATGTCTCGTTTTCCTTGAACCCTGACGGTCAGGTGGCCGTGGTGTCAAGGAGCAACGTGTCCGACTACACAACACTTCCTGATGCCGGGAAGTTCACGATCGCCCTTACAAACAGCAACGGTGACGAGATCTATGCCGGAACACTTGAAGGCTATGACGCTTCCACGGCCCTGAAGACAGGAAACTATTCGGTGAAGGCGAATTATGGCTCAGTCGCTGACGAGGGCTTTGGAAAGCCTTGCTTCTCAGGAGAGACATCGTTCTCGATTGTCGGCGGCGGCACCGCTTCGGTGACTATCCCGGTCTCTCTGACGAATGCTATCGTGAAGGTCGAGTGCACAGAGACCTTCGATGCGTATTATACGGATTATTCCTTCTCGGTGAAGACAGGTGGCGGAACCGTGATAGATTTTCCTAAGGGGGAGACAAGAGCCGCGTTTGTCGATGCCTACATGATCTCTGTGTCAGGTACGTTGACAAGTCAGAGTGGCAAGACCCAGGAATTTTCCAAGGAGTACAGATCCCTTTCTCCGAAAACCTGCTACACTATCAAGTTCGATGTGTCCAATGTGGGAGGAAACTCTATTTCCATCTCCTTTGATGATACGATTGAAGATGTTGAACTGACGGAAGTTGAACTTAACGACTGACAAGATGAAAAAGATTTTTTACATATTTCTGGCCGCCGTCATGGTTTTGGCGGTGTCCTGCAAGAAGGACAATTTCAATTACGGCAAAGGGGACAAGACCGGCACGCTTTCGTTTGACGGCCTTTCCATAGAGGTCTCTGACGAGGTTCACAAGGTCACGACCAAGGCTGAGGCCGCCGGTGATGACTACACGCTGTTCCTTTATGACAATGCCGGCAAACTTGTCTGGCAGAAGACCTATCAGGAGGTGCGCGGCGGTGGCGATGTCTCTCTTCCGGAAGGTGACTATAGCCTGGAAGCCCGCTCGACCAGCGCTGATGTTCCAAACGCCAAGTTCAACGCTCCGGTCTATGGCGCCACAAAGGACTTCGCGATCAAGGCTGGAGTGACCACGACGCTCGGTTCAATCACCTGCAAGCTTCTTCAGGCTGTTGTCAGCGTTGGATACAACGAGGATTTCCTGAAGTCGGTCACTGGTGACGGGGCCGCTACCGTGGAGTTGGCGGCAGGTTATCCTTTGGAGTATAAACTGGAATATTCAAACGGCAATCCGACATACGACCGCCGCATGGGTTATTTCGCGGTGAATGGCAATGATGCCACTATCGCTTTGGTATTCAAAGGCTCCATTGACGGCAAGACCCAAAGGATGCGCGCGACCATCACCAATGTGAAAGCTCAGGACTGGCACGTGGTCACCATCATAAAGAAAGTCGATGCCTCCGGCAACGCTTCTTTCACTGTTGAGATCGATGGCTTGGTCGAGGATGCCGAATTGAATGGTGACGTGACCGCTGAAGAGCCTGGTGACGGCAACGATCCTAACGCTCCGATCGGGGACGGAGGAATCGAACTTATCAGTACAAGCATTTACGACATAGCAAAGACTGTCACTGTGCCGGAGACCGGGGCATTCCCGCTCACGATGACAGCCAAGATTCCTAACGGCGTGCGTAAGTTCACAGTTGACATCGCTTCCACCAACGCTGACTTCATCAATTCCGTGAACTCGGTCGGTGGAACCACACTTGATCTGATCAATCCTTCTGAGGCGGCGATGGGTGTTTTCGACATCGTTCCGTTCCCTCACGGCGCGGAATTGTCGGGCAAGACGGAGATTGAATTTGACCTTTCCGACGCGCAGGCTCCGCTTCTGGCGTTCAAGGGCACGCACACATTCACGATGAATGTTATTGACAACAAGGGCTGCCGCAAGAGCATCCCGATCAGTCTTGAGGTACTTTAGGAGGAATGAATATGAGAAATAAACTCACAATCATAACATTGTCTCTTTCGGCGCTCGCGTTTGGAGCCTGTGCCAACTATGGTGAGACTCCGGCCGCCAAAGGAGTGTTCAGTCTTGATGTAAGGATGGGTGAGCCTGTGTCCAGGGCCGTCATGAACCAGGAGGAACTTCTTTCCTCCGCGAAGGTAAGCATCTATAAGGGTGACTTCTCCGGCAAGGTCCGTGAATATGAATATTCACAGATGCCACAGGCCATCTATCTGCCGGCTGATGATTATCGCGTTGACGTTATTGCCGGAGAGGCTGTCAAGGAGAATCCTGCGGCGGCGTCTTGGGAGCAGAAAAGTTACAAGGGATCTTCCGATGTGACTGTCAAGGCCGGAACATCCAGCAGCGTGACCGTTACAGCGAAGGTTTCCAATGTCATCTCCAAGGTTGCTTTCGACCAGACTGTCGCGGATGCTTTTCAAAGTGGCTACACTTGTGAGGTCAGCCTTGCCGATACTGACGGACGGTTGGTCTATGACGCTTCCAACAGCGGCTCGGACGGTTTTTTCATTCCTTCCGGTTTCGAGCCTTCGCTTTACTGGAATTTCTCCGGGACGTTGAAGAAGGATGGGAGCACATTCACAAAGTCGGGTGAGATCAAGTCTGTCGAGGAAGGCAAGAGGTATAGGCTGAACCTTAAATATACGGAGAAAGACGGTCTTCTGGCCTTCGACCTTCTGGTGGATGATTCTACGAACAACATTTACGATGACATCATCTTCGAGGGGACCTCGACGGGAATCGCCCAGTCATCCAGATATGAGATCTGGGCCGGACACTTCACGGCCCATGCCGATGTCGATGAGGCTCAGTACGACAAGGATAAGGTTCGCTTTGAGGTACGTGAGAAAGGTACTCAGGACTGGACTCCGGTGACAGCCGTAAGGGATTCTGAAGGCACATTCAGCGCGGAGATCAAAGGTTTGGCTCCTTCCACGGTTTACGAGTATCGTCTCGTGCTCACATCCCTTGAGTCAGGTGAGGAGGAGATTCTTGCCGCACCGTCGGATGTGACAACCGAAAAGGCGGTGCCTGTGCCTAACGGAGGGTTCGAGACTACATCCAATGATGAAAGCGGCAAGTACAAGTCTTTCTACGATCCTTCCTCATCGGATCCTACTCTGCAAAAACAATGGTGGGGTAATGGTAACAAGGGCGCGACCCTTGTCGGTTCTGGTTCCGTGATCTGTTATCCTGACGCTTCTGACTACAAGGAAGGGACGCAGTCCGTGTGTCTCCAGTCTCGTTGGGTTGTCGTTAAGTTCGCCGCTGGAAACCTTTTCAGCGGGCATTTTGGAGACCTTATCGGAACCACTGGAGGAACTGTTTACTTCGGAAGGCCGTTCACCGCAAGGCCTACAGCGTTGAGGTTATGGGTGAAATATTCCGGAGGTGTCATCAACCGTGAGTCCGGCAATGTCCCTTCTGACGGAAAGAAGGGTAACTATGACAAGGCATCCATAAGAATCGCTTTGGGCACATGGGATTACAAGCGTTATGGCGGAGACGCGGACAGTCCGGTAATGATAAACACCACTGACGTGAGCACATTCGTGGATTTCTCCACGGACAAATCCACAATCGCTTTCGGTGAGAGGCTCATCACCTCAGACGATTCCAATCCGGCCAAGGACTGGATCCAGATGACGATTCCTCTCGAGTACAGCAGCCTGACGACATACCCGACGCACATCATCATCAGCTGCGCGGCCAGCATGTACGGAGACTACTTCACCGGGTATGACAACAGCAAACTCTGGCTTGACGGAATGGAACTCCTCTACGAATAATGACAAGATATTCATTCATAATACTTTCAGTCCTCCTCATGGCCCTTGGCTCGTTCAATGCCGAGGGACAGAGGATGGATCGGGGTATTGACCTGTCATCGCAGCCTTGCTTCATTAAAAAAGGTACATGGATGGTGGGCGGTGGAGCCAGTTATATGCTTCACAACAACGATAACTCCCGTCTGTTGGTGGTCAACGGCATAAAATCCACAGGCTACACCCTTTCTGTCAGCCCGGCGTTCTGCTACATGTTCAAGGACAATATGGGAGTCGGAGTCAGGGTCGGGTACAGAAGGAATATGTTCCAGCTGGATTCCGCGAAGATGAATTTCAAGGACATCGACATGGAGATGGCTGATTTCCACAAGATCAGCCATGCGTTTGAGATTCAGGGAATAGGACGATATTATATTCCTGTGGGATCGTTGAAGCGGCTCGGATTGTTCAACGAGTTGCAGCTGTCATATTCATACGGCCAGGGAAAGGTGCTGGACGGACACGGCGACAAGGTGAACGCAACGTATGAGACGTCCAACGCTTTGGGAATCAATGTGTGTCCCGGATTCATGGCATTTGTCACCGATAAGCTCGCCATAGACGTGAGTGTGAACATGCTGGGACTGCATTTCGACTGGACCGACCAGAACCACAACCGAGTGGCGGAGGGGAACAGAAGTTTTACATTCATTAATTTCAAGGTGAATCTGCTGGCTGTCGGATTCAGCCTTTACTATTATTTGTGATCCGGTGAAAAAGATAGCGTTGATACTTTCCGTCTTTCTTTCCGCGCTTAACCTTATGGCCGCGGAGAGGGATAGTCTGTCCGTCTCTGAAAAACGTGGCCCGGACAGGTTGTTCATGCCTAAGGGAGACTTTTCCGCTGGTGTACAGTTCTTCTATGCGGACTTGTCCAGCACTGACAGTGAATATCTTATGCTGCTTCAGCATTTGGATGCCAACGGCACTATGATGACGTTGTCGCCTTTCCTCGACTACACTTATAAGGACAATAGGTCAGTCGGGGTGAGGGCGAAATATTCATCTGCGAAAGGAGGTGTCTCCAACGCTGATCTCTCGATGCTCAGCGATGATCTGGCGGTCTCTTTGAATGACATACAGGCGGATTCTCGTACGGTCCAGGCCGAGGTCTTTCATAGAGCCTACGCCTCTTTGGACAAGCGTGGCAGGATAGGAGTGTTCACCGATGTGTCTCTGGGATATTCCTACACCCGCACCTCATTCTCCTACAACGAGGAGAGCCTCGACAGTTACGCCGCGGCGAACAGGGTAAAGATCGCTGTCCATCCGGGTCTGATGATCTTCGTGACCAACAGCATAAGCACGCACGTGGCGATCGGCATCGGCGGAGCTACCTACAACCACATCGACTACTACAAGAACGGAGAGATTGTGGGCACGAGGGATTTCTCCAAGGTTCGTTTCATGCTTGACGTGCTTGATATTTCTTTCGGACTAAGTTTCCATATTTAGGCTATGAACAGATTTTTCTTGATAATATTGACGATAGTCTCTTTGCCGGTTGTCTCGTGCATCCGGAACGACATCCCTTACCCGGAGATAGACGCCGCCATCACAAGTCTGGACGCGGACGGCGCCAAGTCGGTGAGTATCAGCACCGATATCCATGAGGTGGTGCTTACGCTTGAGGAGACCGTGGACATCAGCAAGGTCAATATCCGCGAGGTGTCGTTCAATGATGAGGCGGTCGCCGCTTCCGATCCGATTGTCGGCACGAAAGATCTGTCCAAACCGCTTACGGTGACACTTTCCGCCTACGAGAACGAGCGCTCTTGGGCGATCAAGGCTGAACAGCCGATAGAACGTTACTTTTCCCTTTCCGGCCAGATCGGTGGCGCGGTGATTGATGCCACGAACAGGCGTGTCGTGGCTCAGGTGCCATCCGGGATCGATCTTACCGGCATGAGTGTGTCTTCCATAAAACTGGGGCCTGAGGGACAGACAACATATTCTCCGGCAATCTCCTCGTTGAGAAACTTTGAGGATCCTGTCGAGCTTAACGTCTCCTATAGGGATGTCAATGAGGTTTGGACACTGTTCGTGGAGGAGGTAGAGGCTGCTGTCTCGATCTCTAAACCGGATGTTTGGACAGGTGTCGCATGGCTCCGTGCCAGCGGAATCGAAGGTCGTGACAACGGCTTCCGCATCAGAAAGGCCGGTGATTCCGAATGGAATGAGGTCGGTGGAGTCTCCTCTGACGGCGGATCTTTTTCGGCTGCCGCCGAGGGCCTTGCACCTTTGACTGAATATGAGTGTGTCGCCTACAGTGGCGATGAGACTTCCGAGATCGTGAGGTTCACAACCGAGGCTGCTGTCCAGTTGCCTAATTCGGGTTTCGAGACGTTCTCTAACGCAGAGTCTGACAAATATTATTCGTTCTATGATCCCGCGTCTCCGGTCCCTGTGCTCCAGACCAAATGGTGGGGGAGCGGCAACAAGGGATCGACAACCGTCGGATCAAAATTCGCCATCACCAAACCGGATGACACCGAAAAGGTTGAAGGAAAATATTCATTGAAGATGGAGTCGCAGTATGTGGTCATCAAGTTCGCCGCCGGCAACATCTTTTCCGGTGAATATGGCGGGAATGTCGGCACTGCGGGCGGAAAGGTCCGCATGGGACGTCCGTTCACCCTGCGCCCTCGGAAACTGACCGTCTGGCTGAAGTACAAGAGCGGCAAGATCCAGCAGAAGACTCTTGGCGGTTACCCTGACGATGATGTCGTCAAGGTCGGGGACAATGACCGCGGAATAGTGTGGGTCGCTTTGGGCACATGGGATTTCCGTAAATATGGCGGAACCGAGAGCTGTCCTGTTGAAGTCAACACGACGGACAAGTCCTCGTTCTTCGATCCTGCCGGCCAGGATGTCATCGCCTATGGAAGATTCGTCACCGATCATGACATGGAATGGACCAAGGTGGAGATTCCTCTTGAATATGTGTCCACATCACGCCGCCCGACACACATAATCGTCTCCTGCGCGGCCAGCATGCTGGGTGACTATTTCACAGGCAGTCCGGATTCCGTCTTGTGGATAGATGACATGCGTCTGGAGTATTAGAATAAAAGAGAAAGAAGGTGACTTTGAGGCCACCTTCTTTCTCTTTACTCTATTTCGTCTTTGACGTTGTATTTGTTCCTTTCCGGAGCATTGCGGGAGACCATCTCGCAGATGAAACCGGCGAGGAAGAGCATCACACCGATGATCACGGCAAGGATGGCGAGGTAGAACAGAGGCTGGTCGGTGACGGCTCTGAAATGGACGCCCTGGGCCTGGTGGACAAGTTTCGCGACGATCACCCAGATCGTCATCACGAAGCCTATCAGGAACATCAGCAGGCCGGAGAAGCCGAAGAAATGCATCGGCTTCTTGCCGAATGTGCTAAGGAACCACAATGAGAGAAGGTCGAGGAATCCGTTGACGAACCTCTCAAGGCCGAACTTGCTCTTGCCGTACTTCCTTTTCTGATGGTGGACCGGCTTCTCGGTGATTTTGCCGAAGCCGGCGTTCTTCGCGAGGTAAGGAATATACCTGTGCATCTCGCCGTACACCTCTATGTTCTTGACCACCTCGTTCTTGTAGGCCTTCAGGCCGCAGTTCATATCGTGGAGCTTGATGCCGGTGATCCAGCGGGCGGTGGCGTTGTAAAGCTTGGAAGGCAGGTTCTTGGTCAGTTTGTTGTCCTGGCGGTGCTGTTTCCAGCCGGAGACCACATCATAACCCTCCTCGGTGACCATCCGGTACATCTCCGGGATCTCTTCCGGGGAGTCCTGCAGGTCCGCGTCCATCGTGACGACCACACGTCCCTCGGCCTTGGCGAAACCTTCGTAAAGGGCGGCGGACTTGCCGTAGTTGCGGCGGAAGGATATTCCTTTGATCCGCTCGTCGCCTTTTGCGAGTTCCTGGATCTTCGCCCACGAGCCGTCGGTGCTGCCGTCGTCGATGAAGAGGACTTCATATTCATAGCCATTGGCGTTCATCACGCTTCTGATCCACGCCAGAAGCTCCGGAAGTGATTCCTCCTCGTTCAGGAGAGGAACTATTATCGAAAGGTCTTTTGAATATTCCATGATTATTGGTCGTTGTCTGTGTTCTGGTCATCCGGAGTGCGCTCTCCGAAAGCGTTGACAGGGAACAGTCTTCTGGCGAATGCGGTTGAGAGCATCCATCCCCAAAGGTAGCAATAGAGCAATGTGAAGACAAACGTGAACGCGGGAATCATATTCATCATCTTTTCCATGGCTGTGGCCGTGTTTGAATCCATCATGCCTTGATAGGCTTCCTGAGTGCTTTTCACCATCTGCGCTACCATGTCGGGGTTTATTACAAGAAGCTGCAGCATGGTGAATCCTGACACCAGAATCGAAGAAAACAAAGCTATTTTCTGTCCATAGCGCTGGAGTTCCGGGTAACCGACCTTGACGTTGTTGTGGAATCGTTCCAAAAGGTACTTGAAAGCGATCACGCACGCCACGATCTTGACAACCTTTAAGATGAAGTTCAATATGCCCACGAAGACACCTGTGCCACCTAACAGCAGTGGCAGTGACGGCAGATAATCCACCGCTATCGTGAACACACCCATAACAAGGCCGGCCAAAGCGGCGCTGTTCCAGGAAACACTGGACGAAAACTCTTTCTTCATCGTTCTATCTCTTTAATATTTATGCAAAAATAGCAAAATATTTCGTATCTTTGCCCCTTGGCTAATAATATGGCTGGCCAAGTTCAAGTACTTGGTCTGTAAATACTGGTCAGACCAATTTATTTTAGTTTTTTGTATGATTAACATTACATTTCCTGACGGTAGTGTCAGGGCCTTCGAGAAAGGCGTTACAGGTTATGAGATAGCCAAGAGCATCAGCCCGAGGCTTGCGGAGGAAGTTTTGGCGGTGGCCGTGAAGCCTGCGACCGACACGACTGTCGGCAAGGGAGTCACCTACGACCTCAACCGTCCTATCGAAGAGGACAGCTCGATCGTCCTATTGAAGTGGGACGACGACGAAGGAAAGAGAGTTTTCTGGCACTCCTCATCACACTTGATGGCGGAGGCCCTTGAGGACATATTCCCTGGCGTTAAGTTCGGAATCGGACCTGCCATCGAGAACGGATTCTACTATGATGTGGATCTGGGCGGCCGTCAGATCACCGACGCTGATTTCGCCAAGGTCGAGAAGAGAATGCTTGAGCTGGCCCGCGAGAAGCAGGACTTCGTCCGTCAGGACGTGTCCAAGGCCGACGCTCTCAAGCACTTCGAGGAGACTGGTGACAAGTACAAGTGCGAGCTCATCAGCGAACTCGCCGACGGCACCATCACCTACTACACCAACGGCCATTTCACCGACCTCTGCCGCGGACCTCACCTGCGCAACACCGAGGTGATCAAGGCCGTCAAGCTGACCGCCATCGCAGGTGCCTACTGGCGCGGCGATGAGAAGCGCGAGCAACTCACCAGAATCTACGGCATCACCTTCCCTAAGAAGTCGATGCTTGATGAATATCTCGTCCTCCTCGAGGAGGCGAAGAAGCGCGACCACCGCAAGATCGGCAAGGAGATGGAACTTTTCACCTTCTCTTCACGTGTGGGTCTCGGACTGCCGCTCTGGCTGCCGAGAGGCTCCGTAATGAGATTCGAGCTTGAGAAATTCCTCCGCAAGAAGCAGAATGAATATGGCTACCTGCCGGTTGTCACCCCTCACATCGGAAGCAAGGACCTTTACGTGACCTCAGGCCACTACGCCAAGTACGGCAAGGACTCCTTCCAGCCGATCCACACTCCTCAGGAGGGTGAGGAATATATGCTCAAACCGATGAACTGCCCTCATCACTGCGAGATATTCCGCTCTTCTCCAAGGTCTTACAAGGATCTTCCTTTGAGACTGGCGGAGTTCGGAACCGTTTACCGTTACGAGCAGAGCGGAGAGCTCCACGGACTTACCAGGGTACGTTCCTTCACCCAGGATGACGCCCACATGTTCGTGACCCCTGACCAGCTCAAGGGTGAGTTCGAGAAGGTCATCGACCTGATCCTCTATGTGTTCAGGATCTTCAAGTTCGACAAGTACACGGCCCAGGTTTCCCTCAGGGATCCAAACAACAAGGCCAAGTACATCGGAAGCGACGAGAACTGGGAGAAGGCTGAGAACGCCATCATCGAAGCCGCTAAGGAAAAGGGCCTGAAGACCGTTGTTGAATATGGCGAGGCCGCCTTCTACGGCCCTAAGCTCGACTTTATGGTCAAGGACGCCATCGGAAGAAAGTGGCAGCTCGGCACCATCCAGGTGGACTACAACCTGCCTGAGAGGTTCCAGCTTGAATATACCGACGCTGACGGCAGCAAGAAGCGTCCGATCATGATCCACCGCGCTCCGTTCGGATCCATCGAGAGATTCACCGCCGTGCTGCTTGAGCACACCAGCGGACACCTCCCTCTCTGGCTCAGCCCGGACCAGATCAAAGTGCTTCCTGTCAGCGAGAAATACGCTGAATATGCAAAAAAAGTTTGCGGTTTGCTGAATAATTCCGATATTCGCACTTCTTTGGATGACAGGAACGAGACTCTCGGAAAGAGAATCCGTGAGATTTCCCTGCTCAGAGTCCCTGTACTCGTCATCGTGGGAGAAAAGGAAGTGGCGGACGGCACAGTCTCTGTAAGAAGAGAGGGCGCCGATGCCGGCACAATGAAGTTGGACGATTTCGTCAAATGGTTCAAGGCCGAGGTGGCCAAGGAGCTGGAGTAGCGGAGTGTCCATTATAAATGTATAATATTAAAGGAGAGTTTTAAACAGAGCAGAATGCCTTACAAGCCGAAACCACACTACGGTGGCCCTAAACCAGCCTCCGCATCCAGACCAAGCACAGGCCCGAGACCCGCAGGGGGACGCGGCCCGCGTCCGTTCGTCCGTCAGAAGGCGGATGACGAGCTGAACATCAACGAGGAGATCACCGCCTCACAGGTCCGTCTGGTCGGTGACAACATCGCGGAGCCGGGAATCTACCCTACCTCCAAAGCCTTGAAGATGGCGGACGAGCTTGAGCTCGATCTTGTTGAGATCAGCGCCAAGGCTGACCCGCCTGTCTGCAAGATCCTTGACTACCAGAAGTACCTCTACCAGCAGAGGAAGAAGGCCAAGGAGATGAAGCAGAACGCCTCCAAGATTGTCATCAAAGAGATCCGCTTCGGGCCTAACACCGACGAGCACGACTTCCAGTTCAAGCTAAAGCACGCGCAGGAGTTTCTGGAGGAAGGCTCAAAGGTCAAGGCGACAATATTCTTCCGCGGACGTTCCATCATGTTCGCCGAGCAGGGAGAGAAGCAGCTTCTGCGCTTCGCCGTGGAGCTGGAGGAATATGGCCGCGCGGAGAACATGCCGACCCTTGAGGGAAAGAGGATGACGATGATGATCGCCCCTGTAAAGAAAAAGTAATCCGCTGGGTGCGGAGAACAATATTAACGTTTAATTTATTAAAACAATGGCAAAGCTTAAGACCAACTCCGGTGCCAAAAAGCGCTTCACGCTTACCGGATCGGGAAAAATCAAGAGGAAGCACGCTTACCACAGCCACATCCTCACCAAGAAGACCAAGAAGCGTAAGAGAAATCTTGATCACTTCGCTATCCTCCACAAGGATGACGTGAAGAGAGTAAAAGAGCTTCTGGTCCTGTAAGTTTTTATGTTTAACTTGGAACGCAGTAGAAAAGCATCGCCGAAGGGCGGTCACTGCCTCCGGAAAAAGATCAATTTATGCCAAGATCAGTAAATTCAGTAGCCTCAAGGGCTCGCCGCAAGAAGATTCTCAAGAGAACCCGCGGTAATTTCCTCTCCAGAAAGAATGTCTGGACTGTAGCGAAGAACACCTACGAGAAAGGTCTCACCTACGCTTATCGTGACCGCAAGGCCAAGAAGCGTAATTTCCGTGCCCTCTGGATCCAGAGAATCAACGCCGCTGCCCGTCAGTACGGCATCTCTTACTCTCAGTTCATGGGCAAGCTCGCGAAGCAGAACATCGGTCTCAACCGCAAGGTTCTCGCTGACCTCGCCATGAACAACCCACAGGCGTTCGAAGCAATCGTCAATTCTGTAAAATAGTGTCTGAAAAGTGAGCTTGAGGGAAACATACCACAACAAATGGGTAAGGATGGGCTTCTGGTCCGTTCTCTATGTGCTGTGGGTGATCTGGCTCGGGAATTATTGGTGGCTCTTCGGCCTTGCCGTCATCTTTGACCATCACATCACCCACAAGGTGAAATGGATGTTCTGGAAGAAGGAGTACAAGGAAGGGGAGAAACGAAACGTCTGGCTCGATTGGCTTGACGCCATAATATTCGCTGTCATCGTCGTGACGTTCATCAATATATTCTTCTTCCAGGCCTTCAAGATTCCTTCATCGTCGATGGAAAGCTCCCTCTTCACGGGGGATCACCTTTTCGTCAGCAAGGTGGCTTTCGGCCCTAAGGTTCCGCAGACGCCGCTTTCGGTTCCTTTCACGCACAACGTCATATTCGGAAAAGAGTCATATTCGACTTTAATCCAGAATGACTACCGCCGTCTGAAAGGCTTCCGGAACGTCAGAAGAGGGGATTATGTGGTGTTCAATTTCCCTGACGGCGACACGGTACTGTCCCGCTTCCCGTCCGAGGATTACCACGCATGGGTCAGAAACGCGGGTAAGGCTTACACCATTGCCAGCGGAGGTCCGATAAAGGTCCGTCCTGTCGATAAGAGAGACCATTATGTCAAGAGATGTGTGGCTCTTCCGGGGGACACGCTTTCGGTGGTCGATGGTCTGGTTTATACCAATGGGGAGAAACAGGAGGTATATCCTGGAATCCAGTTGTCCTACACTGTAGTGACTTCGGGCGGAAGGATCAATTCAAGGACTCTTGAGAAACTGGGCCTCAATCTTGAGGAACTATATTTCGATGGCAGTCTGCCTGGCTATCCGGCCATGCCTCTTACGCAAGCCATGCTTGACGAGGTCGGCAGGATTTCCTCAGTTGTGAGTGTTGAGCCCAATCTGGACGTTTATCCGCCGGATTACCCCGATTCCTACCTCAGTCTGTTCCCGTTCACCGAGAACTCCGGATGGACCCGTGACTATTACGGTCCGCTCTGGATCCCTGAGAAGGGTGCGACTGTGGCTCTCACACTTGAGAACCTTCCTCTTTACGAGAGGATCATCTCTGCCTACGAAGGACATGAGTTGAGGACGACGGCTGACGGTAAGATATTCATTGACGGGAAGGAGGCTTCAAGCTACACTTTCGAGATGGACTACTATTTCATGATGGGGGACAACAGGCATAATTCCCTGGACTCAAGGTACTGGGGTTTCGTCCCTGAGGATCACATAGTTGGAAGGCCAGCCATGGTTTGGCTCTCAACTGATGCCGGTCGGAAGTTCCCTAACAACATACGGTGGCGCAGATTCTTCAAAATTGTCTGATTTATTTGCGATTCTGAAAATTTAGAGCGAAATTTGCAGCCCCGCAATTTATTTTGAATCAATAAAAAAGTAAAATATTATGGCAAAAGTTTGTCAAATCACAGGACGAAAGAGAATGATCGGCAACAATGTCGCTCACTCAAAGCTTCGCACCAAGCGCGAGTTCGCCCTCAACCTCAAGACCAAGAAGTTCTGGTCAGAGGCTGAGCAGAGGTACATCACACTGAAGGTTTCCTGCAAAGGAATGAGAACCATCGAGAAGAAAGGCCTTGACGCCGCTCTCAGAGAGGCACAGGCTAAAGGATATGTCGGCCTTGTTTAAAATCTATTGAGTTATGGCAAAGAAAGCAAAAGGAAACAGGGTGCAGGTCATCCTCGAATGCACTGAGCAGAAAGCAAGCGGTGTGCCGGGAATCTCAAGGTACATCACAACCAAGAACAAGAAGAACACTCCTGAGCGTATCGAGCGTAAGAAGTACAATCCTTACCTCCACAAGGTGACTGTTCATCGTGAAATCAAGTAAATTTGGAGATATAGACTATGGCAAAGAAAGCAGTCGCTACATTCGCCGCCAAGGCTGGCGCAAAGAGCATGGTGAAGTGCATCCGTATGGACAAGTCACCAAAGACCGGAGCTTACGTCTTCACTGAACTCCTCGTTGAGGCTGAAAAGACAAAGGATTTCTTCGCGGACAAAAAGTAATTTCCGTGAATATGATAGCGAAGGCGCAGGCGGATTCCGTCTGCGCCTTTTTCGGCAATGTTGAAATAAATTTCACATCGCGCTCGGTTTTCACTAATTTGCCTGACGGCGAATTTAGGATGCACCTCGGCAATGTTTGAAATAAATTTCACATTGCGCTCGGTTTTCACTAAATTTGTAAGTTTACAAATGATAACGTTATGGGATTGTTTGACAGAGGTGTGAAGAAGACGAAAGAGGGCTTCTTCCAGAGGCTTTCAAGGTCGATAATCGGCAAGTCCAAGGTGGACGACAGCGTTCTCGATGCCATCGAGGAAGCGCTAGTCGCGTCGGATATGGGCGTGGACACCACGCTCAAGATCGTTGACAGCCTTGAGGAAAGGGTCAGCAAGGACAGGTACATGTCCTTCGACGAACTGGTGGACATGCTTCGTGACGAGATTGGAACGCTTCTGGATATTGATGGAGAGGAATCTCCTAAGGAACCGTTCGACTTGACGAAGAAACCTCTTGTCGTGATGGTTGTCGGAGTGAACGGTGTGGGAAAAACCACGACCATCGGCAAACTCGCGGCCCGCTACAAGGCGATGGGCAAGAAAGTGATGATCGGAGCCGCCGACACGTTCAGGGCCGCCGCCGTTGACCAGCTCCAGATCTGGGCCGAAAGGGCAGACGTGGAGATTGTAAAGCAGGGCATGGGCGCTGATCCGGCCTCTGTGGCTTTCGACACTGTAAAGTCTGCGGTGGCCAAGGGTACTGACGTTGTACTGATCGACACCGCCGGAAGGCTCCACAACAGAATCGACTTGATGAACGAGCTGACAAAAATCCGTAACGTGATGCGTAAGGTCATCCCGGACGCTCCTCACGAGGTCCTACTCGTGTTGGATGCCTCGACAGGCCAGAACGCCTACCAGCAGGCCAAGGAATTCTCACGGGCGACAGACATAACATCACTGGCTATCACCAAGCTGGACGGCACGGCGAAAGGCGGGGTCGTCATCGGAATCGTTGACCAGTTGAAGGTTCCGGTCAAGTTCATCGGGATCGGCGAGGGCATTGATGACCTGAAAGTGTTTGACAAGAAGGAGTTCGTGGGCTCACTGTTCTCCAGAGAGGATATTGACAAATAAAACATCAGAAATATGAAGCTTTCTTACAATTGGCTAAAGGATTATCTTGAATCCGATCTTACTCCGCAGCAGATCGCGGACGCTATGACAGCTATAGGAATCGAGGTCGATGGTGTCGAGGAACAGGAGGAGATTCCTGGCGGACTCGCGGGAGTCGTAGTCGCAGAGGTGCTTGAGTGCGAGGCGCATCCTGATTCCGACCACCTTCACATCACGAAGGTCAATGACGGCACCGGCGAGCCTCTGACCGTTGTCTGCGGCGCTCCTAACGTGGCCGCCGGCCAGAAAGTTCTCTTCGCCCGCATCGGAGCCGTGCTCCCGGGAGACTTCAAGATCAAGAAGTCCAAGATTCGTGGCGTAGAGTCTTTCGGAATGATCTGCGCCGAGGACGAGCTCGGAATCGGCAACGACCATGCCGGCATCAAGGTTCTCCCTGCCGACGCGCCGGTCGGAACTTCTGCGAAGGACTATCTCCATCTCAAGACCGAGGCCGTCATTGAATATGAGATCACAGCCAACAGGGTGGACGCTGCCTCACACATCGGTGTGGCCCGCGACCTCTATGCCTGGATGACGCTCAATAATATTCCTTGCTCATTCAAGTACCCTTCTGTTGACGCTTGGAAACCGGGTGAGGGCAAAGGCATTCCAGTGGAAGTGCAGGATGCGACAGCCGCTCCTCGCTATTGCGGGATCACGATCAAGGGTGTGAAGGTCGGCCCTTCACCTGAATGGCTTCAGAAGAAGCTGATGTCAATCGGACTCAGGCCTATCGACAATGTGGTGGATGTGTCCAACTTCATCCTTTTCGAGCTTGGCCAGCCTCTGCATACTTTCGACGCCGACAAGATCACCGGAGGAAAGGTTATCGTGAGAAGGGCCGCCGAGGGAGAGAAGATTGTCACCCTGGACGAGACTGAGAGAAAACTCTCGGCCGAGGACATCGTTATCGCCAACGCTGACGGTCCGATGTGCATCGCCGGAGTGTTCGGCGGCATCGATTCCGGCGTTAAGGCCGAGACTGTGAATGTATTCGTGGAGAGCGCCTACTTCGATCCGGGCTCTATCCGCAAGACCTCAAAGAGACATACTCTCCAGACCGACGCCTCATTCCGCTACGAGAGAGGAGCCGATCCTGGAATCAATGAATATGCCGCCAAGCGCGCCGCACTGCTGATTCAGGAAGTGGCCGGCGGAGAGATTGTCGGAGGAATCGAGGAGTTTTATCCTGAGAAGATCGAGAAGAAGGTCATCGACCTTGACTACGACCGCATCGAAAGGTTCATCGGCAAGAAGATCGGACACGACACGATTGAGAAGATACTTACAGCCCTCACCTACGAGTTCATCGAGAGGAGAGAGGGTGGAGCCAAGGTCGCCGCGCCGACCTATATGATCGATGTCACAAGAGAGTGTGACGTGGTCGAAGAGATTCTCCGAATCTACGGCTACAACAACATCGACCTGCCTCAGCACATGAAGATGTCCGTCAACGCAACCCCTTCACCTGAGCCGGAGGCTATCCGCAACGGAATATCCAACTTCCTGGCCGCCAACGGCTTTGTCGAGATAATGAACAATTCCCTCACCAAAGGGGCTTACTATAAGGGACTTACCACATTCCCGGAGGAGAAGAGCGTGACAATCGTCAACCCTCTGAGCTCAGACTTGAACGTGATGAGGCAGACCCTCATATTCAGCGGCCTTGAGGTTGTGGCATACAACCTGAACCGTCAGATCTCGTCGATGAAACTCTTTGAATATGGCTCCGTTTACAGCCGTAATCCTGAGATGGACGGCAAGACGCTGGCTTCCTACGAGGAACATCCTGCGTTCTCGATGTTCGTCACCGGAACTCCTGAGAAATCCTGGAACAGCCAGCCGGGCAAGAGCAGTTTCTTTGAACTGAAAGGCTATGTGGATCTGCTTCTGAGGCGCTTCGGAGCGAATCTTTACCAGATGGAGGCCACCGCGGCTCCCGCTGACATATTCAGTGAAGGTGTCGCTTATGCCCTTCCGGGGCAGCATCTGCCGCTCGCGGTACTTGGCACAGTGTCTCCGGCCATCGCGAAGAAGTTCGGTGTGCGCCAGCCTGTGTTCGCCGCAGAGATCAACTGGAACACCTTGTTCCAACTTGTGAAGAGGGACAAGGTCGCCTTCAAGGAGATGCCTAAGTTCCCTGAGGTCAGAAGGGATTTCGCTTTGCTGCTTGACGAGAGCGTAAGCTACGCTGACCTTTACAAGAGTTCGTTCAAGGCTGGCAAGAAACTTCTCAAACAGGTGACCCTGTTCGATGTCTATCGTGGGGACAAGATTCCGGCCGGCAAGAAGCAGTACGCCCTCGGATTCGTGCTTCAGGATCTGGAGAAGACATTGACGGACGATGATGTGGAGAGGATAATGAAGAAGCTTCTCTCTACTTTCCAGAACGAGTACGGAGCGACATTGAGGTAAGCTTATGAAAAAGGTTCTCAGGATAGTTCTTCCATTGATGGTTCTGGTGTCGGCTGTAGTCTCCTGCAGTCGTGAGGGGCGTGTGATACCCGTGCGCAAGATGGAGAGGATCTATCGTGAGATGCTTCTTGCCGACCAATGGCTCGCCGAGAATCCAGACAAGAACGGGATGGCGGACACCACATGGTTCTATGAGCCTATATTTGAGAAATATGGTTTCACGCTCAAGGACTACCAGAAGAGTGTGGACCGCTATCTCAATGATCCTAAACGCTATGCCGAGATGTTGGGACGCGTGGAGAAGGATCTGAGGAAGGAACTGAACGCGATCAACGCGGAGATTGAGTTGGAGGGCAGGCTTCAGCATGAGGCGGATTCGCTGGCCAAGGTTTGGAAGTCAGTCAAGGCGAAAACCTTCAATTCATTTCTTGATGTGTTCGATGTTGATGCCATGACAGACCGTGTAGGGATCGAGAAGGATTCCCTTGGAGTCTATCGTCCTGTCCCTGTTGTCGAGGACACGGTTTTCCATGGTCCGCGCCTTGTCATAAGAGACACGACGGCAATAGTGCCGGAGAAGGATACAATTCCTATGACAAAGACGGCGGGCCGCCATGAAGTCAGAACCGCTTCATGACATCAATCCTGAGAAATCCATCAGAAGGTTGGAGTTGGCTCCGGTGAAAGATTTATTGATTAAGAATGAATAGAATAGCAGCTGAATATGTCTTCACGTTGAATGAGGACAAGCCTATCAGGAACGGATTCGTTGAGTTTGACAGCGACGGCACCGTAACATCGGTAGGCGAGTGTTCGGATCCGGGGCGTGAAAATGCCTTTGTAAAGGGGGCTGTCGTGCCTGGATTTGTCAACACTCATTGCCATCTGGAACTTTCCTATCTCTGGAAATCGTTCCGCAAGGGAACCGGCATGGCCGGATTCATCGACCAGATCAATGAGATGCGTGACAACAAAAGTTTGGACGAGAAACTTCACGACATATCTCATTGGATGAAAGTGATGTGGGACCGTGGAGTGTCCGCTATGGCGGACATCAGCAACTGTGCCGACACATTCGCCATCAAGAAGGCATCTCCCATGTACACCAGAACCTTTCTGGAGGTATTCGGGACGGAACCTCAGGACTGTGCTTCCGTGATGGAGAATGTCTTGAGACTCAAGGCAGTGGCTGATGGATATGGACTTGACGCCGCTCCTATCCCGCACGCTTGCTACACGATGAGCCCGGAGCTTGTCACAGCAGTCTCGGCCGAAGGCTTGAAGTCCGGCTTCCTGTCATTCCACTCGGAAGAGACAGAGGAAGAGGAGGATATGCTGAAATACGGCCGTGGAGCCATGTGGGATAACCGAAAGGCCGCCGGGATGAGTGTGCCACCTGTGACAGGCAAGTCATCCCTGCTCTATTTCATAGACCGGCTGGAGAAAGCGCATCCGGCTCCTTTTGACGAGCATATCCTGCTTGTCCACGAGGTCTGCATGGACCAGGAGGGAATCGATGCCGTGAAGAAAGTGATGAATCACCCGTTCGTGGCTCTTTGCCCGTTGTCGAATATATTCATTCACAACGCTTTGCCTCCTGTGTCGCTGATGCGTCGCAATGGCTTGAAAATCACTGTAGGCACGGATTCGCTTTCCAGCAATGACGACCTTGACATTGTCGCCGAGTTGTGTTGTCTTCAGGACGCTTTCCCTGAGGTGGGCTTGAATGAACTGCTTACATGGGCCTGCCGCAACGGAGCTGAGTTCCTGTCGAAAGAGAATGAATATGGCCGCATCGCTGTCGGAATGAAGCCTGGTCTGGTGGCTGTCGAGAATCTTGACGGTGACCGCCTCACTTCCGAAAGCCGGTCACGTAGAATTATTTAGCCATGATGCGAGAGGAACTTGTGTTTGGGCCGATACACTCCAGAAGGTTGGGCTCTTCGCTCGGAATCAATCTGCTTCCGACGAAAGGAAAACTGTGCAATTTCGATTGCGTTTATTGCGAGTGTGGCTGGAACAAGGATGGCAGGGGAGACCGTAAGCTTCCGACTGCCGGAGAACTTCACGAGACTTTGGAGGCGAAACTGAAGGAATGCAGCGGTGCGGGTACTCCGATTGACTCCATAACGTTTTCCGGAGATGGAGAGCCGACTCTGAATCCTGATTTCGCTGAAATTATTGACATTACCATCGCGCTGAGAGACAAATATTTCCCGCAGGCGAAAGTGTCGGTTCTGTCGAACGCCACAAGGATATTCAGAGAGGATGTCTTCGAGGCTTTGAGGAAGGTGGACAATCCGATTCTTAAGATTGACGCTCCGACCGATGAACTTGCGGGCCGGATCAATCAGCCGCAGGGGGAATATCATGTCGAGGATGTTGTTGCGGATTTGATGAGGTTTGGCGGGAAATTTGTTCTTCAGACAATGTTCCTCAGATCCCCATTCTTTGACTCTTCCTCTCCGGAAGTCCTTGAAGGATGGATGAATATAGTAAGAAAACTTAAACCGAGAGAAGTGATGGTCTATACCCTTGACCGGGAGACACCGGCCGAAGGGCTTGAGAAGTTTTCGGCGGATGAGATGCGGGGACTGGTAAAGCCTTTGATTGAAGAGGGGTACACGATTCAGATAAGGGGTTAGACAGCACTTCCACACAGAATATTAAAAAATTAAGTTGATAATATGGAATCTTTGTTCGCAAAGTATGGTTACGCTCCGGATAAGGAACGGATCAGCAAAAGGTTGGACGCCATCGCGGCCAACATCGACAATGTGACTTCTCCTGAAGTCCTCCGCAATTGCTTGTCATTCATGGATTTGACGACCCTCCGTACAGAGGATACCCCAGCGTCCGTGAAGAAATTGGTAGGCAAGGTCAATTCCTTCATGAAGGATTTCCCGGAATACCCTCTTCCGGCTTCGGTCTGTGTGTTCCCGAATTTCGCCTCCGTTGTAAGGGAGAGTCTCGCCAGCCATGAGGTTCATGTCACCGCTGTGGCTGGCTGCTTCCCGACATCCCAAAGTTTCATCGAGGTGAAGGTCATGGAATGTGAGATGGCTGTGGAGGCCGGCGCTGACGAGATCGACATTGTCTTGGCTCTTAACTCCTTTATGGCCGGTGACGAGGAGTCCGCAAGGAAAGAAATCCGTGCAATCAGGGCGGCCATTGACGAGGCTGCCGCGAAAGCCGGCCGAAAAGTCACATTGAAGGTGATTCTGGAGACAGGTCTTCTGGTCACTCCGGAAAACATTGCCAACGCCTCGTTCCTTGCCATGGAAGAAGGCGCGGACTTCATCAAGACTTCCACAGGCAAGGTGAGCGTGAACGCCACACCTATGGCCGCCTATGTAATGTGCGAGAGCATCAAGGCTTTCTACGATAAGACCGGCAGGAAAGTCGGCTTCAAGGCCGCAGGCGGAATCTCCACATCGAAAGATGCGGTATGCTATCATTCAATAGTGAAATCCATCCTTGGAAACGAGTGGATGAACAAGGACTTGTTCCGTTTCGGAGTGAGCCGCCTGGCCAACTCGCTTATGTCTTCGATCGAACAGAAGACGGTGGTCTATTTCTAGACTACATTCCGGCTACTCCTGTACGCTCCTTGCCGTCGTTGTCCTTGACGATATGCTCGTCAGAGATGGCGGCGGCTGTTTTTACAAGATATTCGCGAAGATCATTCCATTTGTGGAATACACCGTTGTAAGTCTGTACGGCGGGAATATAAGTCTCTTTGTCGTTGTACACAAGCTTCACGAGCACATCACCCTTCCTGTTCCTGAAGAAGATCATCTGAAGGTTGGATGCCATAGGCATCATTTCGAAATCGAACCAGTGCCGGTGCACGTCCAGTGACTTCCATCTCTCCTCCATTCCGGCGATGCCGATTGTGCCGATAAGCGGGAGAAGTCCCACGTCATGGCCGAACCTTAGATCCGCAGCTCTGCCGCTTTCCGGTTTGACGGCTTCGTCAGCCTTGGCGACAATGTCTTCGATGAGCGGTTTTGCGATGGAAGAGACATATTCACCCTCCTCGGCTGATATACCGAAGCTGAAGTAAAGCTTGTTGTTCCTTGATATCCCAAGCCCGATCAATTCATCAGTGGTGAAGTGGCTGAATATGTCAGGATGTGCCAAAGTGTTAGGGCTGATGCTGCCCGCAAGGAACACGTTGTCCATGAACTCTTTGGGCTTGGGGATGAACTCGGTCGCCTTGGCTGGATCAGTGAACATCGCGCTGAAGAACCTGTCATAGGAGACCAGGCTGTCAAGAAGATGTCGCCTGAGGACGTTGGACTCTTTCGTGACATTTTTCGTGTCGAGGTCCATGCTGATGTAATCCAGGTACTTAGGCCCTGTCAGGTAATGAAATTTCAGAGCTCCGTTCCTTTCCTTTATCGCTGAAGTGAAGTTGGCCATGCTGACCAGACATCTTGGCCAGTAACTGGAGACGCACTCCACCTCGCCGCGTTTGCCGTTGAACACCTCCGGATAATCAGCTGACATCCTTTCCGCGATTCCACGATGCTCGGCGGCGCCTCTCTCGGTCAACATCCCGAACATCCCTTGATGCTCCATGTTGATTGAGTCGATCTGCATCTTCAGCAGCTTGCCCTCTTCGGTAAGCAATCCAGCCTTTTCTGCGGAGGAAAGGGTCTCGACAGCCCCCTTGAAAAGGTTCGCGCTGGTGTGATAGCGTGATCCGTGCCTTCCGTAGTGGCTGATATAGAATGGCTTGTAGCCTTTCGGCGCTTTCGTCAAGGCGGAAGGAGCATATTCATAATAATGATAGACTCCTCCGGCTCTTTCCGGATTCTCCTCGATCTTGTCCCTATACGTCTGCGCCTTGGCAGAAAAGCTGAATCCACTGATGATCAGTGCTATGGATGCCGCATAAACCGCGGAATTTCTGAATATTCCCATATTTTCCTGAAAAAATGTTGTCTGCAAAGATAAAAAATAGCCCTTGAATTGCCAAGGAATGCCGATTCTTCAATTAACCGTTGAATATTTCAACCCACGGATAGTCGTCTCTACCTTTGCATCGTAACTAAAAACCAACTGAACAATGAAATGGTTCTTCAAAATGATGCTGCCGGCTCTGGTGCTGGCGTCGTGCAGCAAAGAGGGAGGGTCTCCGGTGGAGGTCAGCCCTGTCAGCACAAAGGAGAATGTCGAGGTCGTGGCTCATGATGTGATCGAGCTGGGACGGAAGCTTGAAAACCCTTATTCTGTGACCAATGTCGGCAAGGCTCTTGCGGCTTTGTATCCTACAAGAGGGGAGGTGAGTGTCCCGGTCACTGATTACTATGTCCGTTTCCTCCCCAAGGACACGGTGCAGTTCAATCTTCTCTCGGATCTTGGTGTGGAGATGCTGGATCATCCTATGGATTGTGAGATCCTAAGGGATGGTGACTACTACCATGATCCGTCTGTTCCGGAGGGTGAGATCACTTGGCAGTATGCGGTCGTGCCTCCTGACTTTGTCTTTCCGGAAGGTATCCGTCATGAGATTCTGGACGAGTGCTTTGTGCCTGATGACAACGTCGCCACGAGGACTCTCGGTGATTTGGACCTTGACGCTCTGGAAAGAAAGGCGTTCGAGATTACGGACAACGCAGACTTTCTTGAGCCTGAGACAAGGGCTAAGGCCAGGCCTTCCGGAAGGATCACGATTGTCGATGACAAACTTAGGAGCAAGAAGACAGTTGGTGTCGCCGGTGTCAAGATGGTGGCTAATGTCTTTGTGAAGATCGCCACGACTTACACGGACGAGAACGGCAACTACAAGTTTTCCCGCAAGTTTTCCGCCAAGCCTCGTTACAGGATCTGCTTCAAGAACAGGGTCGGATTCTCGATCGGACTGAATCTGATTTTGATTCCGGCCTCGATCTCGGCAATCGGCAAAGGATCATCGACGGGGATTGATCTCACTATCGACAAAAATTCAGACGCCACCTTGTTCCGCAGGTGTGTGGTCAACAACGCCGCATACGACTACTTCAAGAAGTGTCAGGCAACAGGCGTCACCATGCCTCCCAAGAACCTGAGGTTCTGGATTCTGAATATTCTCAGGCCATCCAGCACTCTGATGATGCATCACGGAGCGTTGCTTGACAACAAACTGGTCAGCAAGTATATCGGTAAATACGCGTCCATCGTGAGGATTTTCGCTCCGGACATCACGATCGGCTCCAAGGACAAGAACGGGGACTACGCGGCATTGTACTCAACCACAGTGCATGAGATGGCACATGCCAGTCATTTCAACAAGGTGGGGACGGACTATTGGCGTAAGTATGCTACCTACATTCTTACCTCGTACATTTCAACCGGTGACTGCTATGGCACCGGCAATGGAGAGGACGCAGGCTATTGCGAGATCGGCGAGATGTGGGCATATTACATGGAAAACGCATTGTACAAGGAACGTTACGGGAGAAATCCTGGCTTTGGCAATGAATATTGGTTCAAATCTCAGATTTTATCCGAACTTGAAGCAGGAGGAATCAGCCGCTCGGACATCCTGAACTGCATGGGATACTACACGAATGACATAAAGATTCTGAAATCAGTCCTTCTGGAAAACCGTGCGGACAAGGCAGCCTTGATCGACAAGGTTTTCAAGAAATATGGAAGGTAGCCTGATCTTTGTTTTAATAGCCTGATTTCAGAGAGGGATGACAGAAAAATGACCTGTCATTCCTCTTTTTAGGGTTACTTATGTTTTTTAAAAAAAGTATTTTAATTAGTATTTTAATTATATGCCGATTCATTTCGGCAGAGATTTATTGAATATCATGGGCAGTGATTTGGATTCGTAAGATATGGGCGTGGAAATCGGAGAAATGATTAATTCGCGGATAAAAAGTGAAATTTGTAATAGAAAAAATAAATTGCAATATTTGCGGTCAAAATTTGTCAGCAAAGCATTTAAGATGCGGTAAGGTGGATCCGTAATGACTTTAGCCTGGCGATTATTGAGTTGGTTAGTGGTTCAAACTCTCAGGCATTCTTTCTAGAATGTCTCCAAAAGCGTTCCAAGGATCGAACTTTTACTTGTGAGAAAGAGACTATTTGCAGACGACAGCAGTCTCTTGTTCACTAATTTGAATAGTGTATAGTAATGTATATAAAACAAGTATCGATGAAAAAAAGCAGATTTTTTCTCGCGGTGATTTCACTTTTCGTGGCGATCACTTCATCGGCACAGAACATTTCTGTGACCGGTGTCGTTACTGATGCTTCTACAGGTGAGCCGATACCTTTCGCGTTCTGTCAGGTAAAAGGCTCCACCAAGGGAAGCAGCAGTGACGCCGATGGGCGTTATTCAATCCCCGTGCCAAGTGATGGTACTATCATCTTCTCATCCATGGGATATGAGCAGAAAGAGGTGGCCGTCAAAGGTAAAACCACAATCAATGTGGCATTGACCCCGGACTCTCAGCTTCTTGAGGGGGTAGTCGTCACTGGTATGCAGAAAATGGACCGCCGTCTTTTCACGGGTTCCACGGCCAAGCTGGATGCGGAATCGGCGAAGATCGATGGTCTCACCGATGTCAGCCGCTCCCTTGAGGGACGTGTCGCCGGTGTGTCCGTGCAGAATGTGTCGGGAACGTTCGGAACAGCTCCTAAGATCCGTGTCCGTGGCGCCACTTCCATCTACGGCTCATCAAAGCCGCTTTGGGTTGTCGATGGCGTGATCATGGAGGATGTTGTGGATGTCAGCGCAGACCAGCTTTCTTCTGGTGACGCCTCCACTCTTATCTCTTCGGCGATCGCAGGACTCAACTCCGATGACATAGAGTCGTTCGATATCCTCAAGGATGGCTCAGCCACCTCTATCTATGGCGCGAGGGCTATGGCCGGTGTGATTGTCGTCACGACCAAGAAGGGCCGTGCGGGATCGTTCAGACTCAACTACACAGGCGAGTTCACAACAAGGCTCAAACCGTCTTACCGCACGTTCAACATAATGAACTCGCAGGATCAGATGGAAATCTACCAGGAACTCCAGCAGAAGGGTTACCTTAATTATGCTTCTTTGGCAAACGCCTCAGACAGCGGAGTCTATGGTAAGATGTACCAGTTGATCGGTCAGTATGACAAGACATCCGGACAGTTCGGTCTCGCGAACACGGCGGCTGCCAGGGCTGAATACCTCAGGGCAGCCGAGTACAGGAACACTGACTGGTTCGACACTCTCTTCAGCAACGGTCTGCAGAGCAACCATTCCTTGAGCGCTTCCGGTGGTTCAGAGAACGCCACCTATTACGCGTCTCTTTCTGTGATGCAGGATCCTGGTTGGACAAAACAGAGCTCCGTCTCTCGTTACACCGGCAACCTCAACACGACGTTCAAGTTCAATGACATATTCACTTTCAACTTCATCAGCAACGCTTCATTCCGTAAGCAGCGTGCGCCGGGAACCCTTGGACAGACGATGGATGTGGTTTCGGGTGAGGTGAAGCGTGACTTCGACATCAACCCTTACTCGTACGCGCTCAACACCTCCCGCGCGCTTGACGCCAATGAGTACTACACGAGAAACTACGCTCCGTTCAACATCATGCATGAGCTGGACAACAACTACATAGATCTCGGCGTGACTGACGTGCGTATTCAGGGAGAATTGAAGGCCAAACCTTTCAAGCAATTGGAACTCAGCGCTCTCACTGCTGTCAAGTACACGGCATCATCTCAGGAGCATAATATTCTTGACGATTCCAACCAGTCCCTCGCATACCGTGCGATGTACACCGCCACCATCAGGGACAACAACCCGTTCCTTTACAAGAAGGATCCGGACAACCCTTACGCGTTGCCGATCTCGGTTCTGCCTAAGGGTGGTATCTACGAGAGGACTGACAACTCGTTGCTCGGTTGGGATTTCCGTGCCACAGCCAATTACAGCGAGACATTCGCCGAAAAACACATCGTCAATCTTTTCGGCGGTACCGAGGTCAACAGCACCGAGCGTCATGGAACATGGTTCCGCGGGTGGGGTATCCAGTACAGCATGGGCGAGACTCCTAACTACGATTACAAAGTGTTCAAGAAGGGCAACGAGGAGAACAGTGACTACTACACCATGACCAACACTCATGTCCGCTCCGCCGCGTTCTTCGCCAATGGTACATATTCTTATATGGGCCGCTACACCTTGAACGGCACAATCCGCTACGAGGGTACCAATAAGCTTGGAAAGAGCCGTCAGGCCCGCTGGCTTCCTACATGGAACATCTCTGGTGCGTGGAACCTTCATGAGGAGGAATGGATGAAACCGCTCAACGCGATCTCTCACCTTTCCCTCAAGGCTTCTTATTCACTTACCGCCGACAGAGGTCCTTCGACAGTGACCAACTCGGCTGTGGTGATCTCTTCAAAGAATCCGTGGAGACCTTTTACTTCAGTGAAGGAATCCATGCTTTACATCGCAGACCTTGCGAACTCCGATCTTACCTACGAGAAGAAGAAGGAGTTGAACCTTGGTCTTGAGGCCGGTTTCATTGACAACCGCATCAATTTCACCTTCGATTGGTTCACACGTGACAACTATGACCTTATCGGTGTCATCAACACCCAGGGTCTCGGCGGTCAGGTTGGGAAACTTGGTAACATCGCTTCCATGAAGTCTGACGGTGTCGAGATTTCTCTCACCACCAAGAACATTGTGAAGAAGAACTTCACTTGGACGACCAACTTCATCTACTCTCATTCTCACAATGAGGTGACAAATCTGAAGACGACCATGCGCGCCATCGACCTCATCACGGGCAACGGATTCGCGCAGGAGGGGTATCCGGTACGAGGAATATTCTCCATTCCGTTCGAAGGTCTTAATTCTGACGGGTTCCCGACATTCATCAATGAGGCAGGAGAGACGACTGTGAGCGACATCGACTTCCAGTATTCTGATGAGGAAGGACTTTCCAAGTGGCTCAAGTATTCCGGAAACGCAGATCCTACCGATGTCGGATCTCTCGGCAACATCTTCGAGTTCTACGGCTTCCGCTTCAATGTGTTCATGACATACTCATTTGGAAACGTTATCCGTCTTGACCCTGTCTTCAGCAGCACCTACAATGATCTCGACTCCATGCCTAAGGAGTTCGCCAACCGTTGGACTGTCCCTGGAGACGAGAACACCACCAGCGTTCCGGCCATCGCGAGTGTATGGCAGAACCAGCAGGATCCGTACCTGAGCTACGCCTACAACGCCTACAACTACTCCACG